>SAMEA104315427__coassemble_232_pt1 | contig 437626 bp, 351 predicted proteins | sample SAMEA104315427__metabat2_high_PE_001 | metagenome-assembled genome bin SAMEA104315427 (sample SAMEA104315427) | gut metagenome | biome: Monkey gut; feature: monkey-associated habitat; material: faeces | place: China | collected 2013 | reverse complement strand
TATGAATTTTTCAAAAACTAGGTCTATTTATTTAAAAAGTGTCAAAGATGCGAAAAAAACTTTATCTTTCATAAGCTTAACCCGTCTAATAATATCACTTGCTATTTTCTAAAAATAGAATGAGAAAATTTTTAACTACAAAAGTATAGTAAACCTATATAATAAAACCGCTAAAGTTATGAAAAAAATTCTAAAACACCTTACCAATGGCGTCTCAACTTCTTTAATAATTATTTTTGGATTAATACTTTTATTCTATTTTATCCTTGGTAGTACCATTGATTTAACTTTAGCTAAATCGCTCTTTACTCAAGGCAAAGAAATAGCGTCTTTCTTAGATTGCATATTACCTCTACCAGCTTATTTATTATTTAGTGTTTCGGGAATACTTCTTTGCTCAACTAAAAAAGAATATTCCTCTAAAATTAAAAATATCTTAACTTCTTTACCTTGTTTTATTACCCCTATCCTCAGTGGTTTAGCTTTTGGTTTCTTTTCTTTAAGTAGCTTAATGGATTTACCATATGCTCTAATTGCTGCTATTTGTTTAATGGGCTTAGCTGCTATTGGTTACTATTTTTATTTTGATAAGGAAGTAACTGACTTTTTTGCTGAAGGGCTAATGATTATAACGATTTCCCTATTAACTTTTTTAATTGTCTTTGGATTAAATAAAATTCTTATTAGAGTCAATTATGAAGGAATTGCTTCGGTTACTAATGATAATTTATTCTCCCCTTGGTGGAATCTAATTTCCCCTAGTGAAGAAAATATCAAACAAATCGCTTTAGAAGACAAATATCTTCATTCCTCCTTAAGTCTATCTAGCGCTTTTTCCGCTTTTGTCTTACTTTTACCATTACCTTTTAGAAAAAAGGAAAGAAAATATCAATTCATCTTTATTCCAATTGCTATTTTATTCTTAGCTTTAAATTTCTTTACTGAACTCAGTTTAGGAAAATTTTATCTATCATCAATTGCTCTAAGTTTAATAATTTCTTTTGCTTTTATTGTTGCTTCTCTCCTCTTTCTCTCTTCTAACCCAAACTCTAACTTCCTTCTAATAAACAAAAAATATGAAAAAAATATTATTGGAGAAAATGCTTCTAGAAAAAAGCTAAGGCTTTCTAAAATTTCCTCTTGTAGAAGAAAAATGATGTTTAAAAAGAAATTAAACAAAATGAATGGGGTCATTATCTTAAAATCTATAGATCCTTCTCCAATTTCCAAGGAACAAAGATGATTGCTAAAAAAAGAAAAAACAACTTCTTCCTTCCGACTCGTTTCTTTACTAAAAAAGAACGAGTTTTTGAAATAGATTTCTTAAGAGGATTCGATATCTTTTTAATGATTTTAGTGCATGCTACTTTTACTCTTGGTTTTGGAGCCACAATAGTCTTTACTTGGCCTAATGGAATGCCTCTTTGGATTAATAAAGGTATTGATTTCTTTCGCTTTATATTTGTGGCTATTACCCAACCTGCAGGAAGTGCTTCCAATGCCTTTCTTATGCATACAATCGGCTATAGCGCTACTACTAATTTATTTGCATTAGAAGCCTTTTTTGCGGGGCTTTTTATGTTTTTATGCGGAATATCTTGTACTTTTTCTAAGTCAAATCTTTCTAGAGGAATGAAGTTAGCTTATGTCTCTGCTTTAATGACAATTGGCTTGGAATTTATTTCTTTTTTAATTCCTCCTTTTAATTTCCATATCTATTGGGGAATTCTTCAATCGATGTCAGCTGCTTTGCTTATCTATACTCTTTTTGATCACTTCTTCCCTAAGTGGTACCATGACTTAATCTTTATCATTCCTCTAATTATCATTAATGCTTGTTTCTTATGGTTTTCTTATTCTCAAGGTCAAATGGATACTATAAAAGTAACTGAAGCCTCTACTTTTAGCGAATTTTCTTTAAATTGCTTAGGTCTATTCTTTGGCAAATTCCGTGATGGAAACGACTATTTCCCTCCTTTATTAGTAACTCTTGTATTATTCCTTGGTGCCATAGTTGGGAAAACTCTTTATAAAGATAAAAAGAGCTTATTAAGAGACGACTTTCCTAAAGCTTGGTCTAAACCAATTCTATTTATTGGCAAACATACTTTAATTATCTATTTAAGTCATCAAATAATTCTTTTTATTATTTTAGGAATTGTATTTTTACCTTTAGGAGCAGCCTTCAATGAATAATAATTCTTTATATTCCCAGTTCTTAGAAACCGCTACTAAATTCCCTAACTATATCGCTCTTCGTTTTGAGGAAAAGACTTGGACTTATAAGGAAGTTAATAAGCAAATACAGTTAACCGCTTTAAAGTTAGTTAGTTTAGGAGTTAAAGAAAAGGATGTTATAACCTTGGCTTTGCCATCCTCCCCTTATAGCATTTTTCTTTTTTATGCCGTAAATCTTTTAGGTGCTATCTCTTTTAATATTCATCCTTTGCTTCCTAATTCTTCGATTGAAGAAATGATGATAAAGGCTAATTCTAAAAAGCTTTTTTGCTTAGGGTTACAAGCCTCTTCTCTGAGAGAGACTCTCCCAAATGATTTTGAGGTTATTTCGATAAATCCTTATTCTCATTCTGCCCTTTTTAAGAAACTTTATTTTGATTTTAAGTCCCCTAAGAATAGGGCAGTTATTTGCTTTTCAAAAATCAAAAAATCAAAAAAAGAATTACCAATCGTGCATATAAATCCTTTAGATGACGCCGTTTATTTAAACACTGGAGGAACTTCTGGCGAAAGGAAGATTGTTCGTTTATCTAATTTAGCCATTAATCACATTGCTAAAAATAGTTATCAATTAATTGGAGGACCATATCAAGATATTAAAATATTAACCGCGATTCCTTTATTTCATATCTTTGGTTTAGAAATGGGTGTTCATACGCCTTTCTCTTTCGGTGGCACTTCCGTTTTAGAGCTCCGTTTTAGAACTAAAGAAGCCATTAAATATATTAAAAAGGGCGAGGCTACCGTTTTATTAGGCGTTCCTTCTTTATATAAAGCCCTTTTATCAAGAGATGCTTTCTATGGACCATTCTTAAAGAAACAAATAACCGCTTTTATTGGCGGTGATAGCGTCCCCACTTCTCTTATCGATAGATGGAACCGGATAATGATCCAATATGGCTCTGAAGCTAGATTATATGAAGGATATGGCTTAACAGAAACCGGCGTCGTTTGTGTTTCTACAAAAGGAAGAAACAAAATTGGTTCTATTGGTAGACCTTTACCTGGTGTTAGCCTAAAGATTTTAGATATTAATACCCATCAAGAACTTCCTTTTGGAGAAAAAGGAGAATTTGCTTTAGGTGGGCCCTCTTTAATGAATGGTTATCTAGACGATGATAAATTAAATAAAGAAAGCTTTGTTACTTTAAATAACGAACGATATTTCCTAACCAAAGATTATGGCTATTCCGATGAAGATGGCTTTAATTTCTTTAAAGAAAGATTACGTCGAACTTATAAAATTAAAGGGGAAACCGTCTGTCCTAGTGATGTAGAAGATGTCGTTTTGCCTTTAGAAGACGTGTTTGACGCTTTTTGTTATGGGGTTAAAAATGAGAGAGATGGCTCTGCTTTCCGTCTTTTATTAGTTAAAAGAGATGGCGATCATCCCAAAAGCGAAGAAGAAGTCGTTAAAATTGTTCGGGAGGCAATATCAGCGAAGCTAGAGCCTGTTTACCAACCAGAAAAAATATTCTTTATTAAATCTTTACCTAGAACTCCTATTGGAAAAGTAGACGAAAAAGAACTTCAAAAATTAGATTATCTATTTAATTAAGGCTTTAATTTTTGATATAAAATCCAAAAATCAGTAGATAGTCTTTTATCTTTTAAATCTTCTTCTTTAAGCCAATAAAGAGGTCCTTCATTTCCTTCTTTTAATTCCCCTTCGAAATTATTGCTCCTAAATAAAAGTCCCAAATGACGTTTTCCTTCATTAGGCAAATTCCATTCATAATAAGTAACAAATTCTAAATCTTTAAGAACTAGATTTGTCTCTTCTTTAATTTCTCTAATAACGCTTTCTCTAATGCTTTCATTAGGTTCCACATGGCCGCCAGGAAAAGTAATTCCTGGCCAATCGCTTCTCTTTCTCTCTTCAACTAAAAAAGAGCCATCGTCTTTATAGAGCATACACATATTGGTTAAGATGATTTTAGGTTTCTTATATCTCATAGTTAGTGATTATAGCATCTAGGATTAATTTGCTTCTTAAAATATAATTTTCCTATGATTTTTTCTTGGAATGACATCGATCAAATTAAATTTGAAAAAATACTTAAAGCCTTAGATAAAACAATTTTAGAAAGCGATGAAATAAATGATTTCTTTTTTGAAGGCGCTAATCTAAAAGATAATCCTTCTTTGCTAAAGAAAGCTAAACTTCTAAAGAAAGAAGCCTATTTAAAAGATGAATATGCCTTAAAAGTTCAGCCAAAAGAAATAAAGAAAGGCAATTTATTTCTTCATTATAAAAATTATTTTCCTTATGAAGGTTTCATTTATGATGAAATTTCAGTTAACACCAAAAACTACCAAGAAAGCACCCCTTTAGGCTACTTTGATTGTGACTTTCCTTTTTTAGCCTTGGAAGAAAATGATGAAACATGGATGAGTATCATTCCTCACGAAATCAATACTATGAAGGAAGCAATTAAAGAGGCAACTGGTACCGTATTAACTTTAGGATTAGGGCTAGGCTATTTTACTTTCCATGCTTTAAGAAAAAAGGAAGTTAAGAAAGTAATAGTTTCAGAAAGAGAGAAGAAAATAATTTCTTTATTTAAAGAAAATTTATTACCTTTTTTTGATAATAAAGAAAAACTAGAAATTATCGAAGGAGACGCCTTCTCATTCCTTAATACTTGTCCAAAAGTGGATTATATTTTTGCCGATCTTTGGCATCAACCAGAGGATGGATTACCCTTATATTTATTACTAAATAAATTTGAAGAAAGAGTTCCCGCGAAATGGGTTTATTGGATCGAAAATAGTATGTTAGCTCTTCTTAGAAGAAGTTTAATTATTTTAGTAGATGAAGAAAGGCATGGTAGCACCGATATAAATTATCAAAAAGAAGCTAATCTAGGAGATAAAATTATTAATCGACTTCATTTCTTACTCAAAGAAGAAAAAATCAATTCCATAGGGGATTTGCATAGATTTTTAAGTATTTCTTATTTAAAAGGAATAGCTAAAAAGCTAGTTTTATAAATAAAAATTACTTATCTTCACCTAAATAACGTTTCGCGTAACTGCAAATTGGTAAAATTTCTTTATTTTCCCCTTTCCGCTTTTTAACGATTTCTTCCATTAATTCTTTGGCAATCCCTTGCCCTCTTAGCGATTCATCAACAAAGATAGAAAAAACAGTAATTACATGGCCATCATCTTGATAATTAAGAGTGGCCAAAATCTTGCCATCTTCTTCTAAATAAACACGTTTATCGTCAATCTTATAAGTTCTCATAATTATTAAAATCGGCAATTAATTGAGGCCTAACTCCTTTCTCAAACATCGTAATTGTCATAGCTACAATTCTTTTTGGATCTTCACGCATATCGCCTTTAATCCAATTTAAGATAATGCCAGTTAAAGCATATTTATAAAAATCAGCAGCAAATTTTCTCTCGCCATCATTCATTAAAGAAGAAGATGGAGAATTATCCACCGCTTTTTTTATTGATGGATAGCATAATTTATAAATATATTCAGTTAAAACTTCTAAGCTTACAGAGTGATAGATATTTAAAATAAAGCGTTTATCTTTAAGCATTAAATCAAATAAAGCGGAGAAACCTGCTTCCCAACTAAAATCATTATTCTTAAAAGTTAGGAAAGTATTTTTAGCATCTTGAGCCATTGTCCAACCCACTAAATCAGGGACATCACGAAAATGATAATAAAATGTTTGGCGATTAACGCCGCATTCAGTAGCAATATCCCCAACTGTGATTCTATTAAGAGGTTTTTCTAGTAATAAATTCTTTAAAGCGTGAGATAAAGCTTGTTTTGTTAATGAACTCATATTCTTATTTTATCAAATAGAAGAAAAAGAATACTAATATTATTGATGTTCTTTAACCTAAGATATTACTTAGTTAATAATTTCAATTTTCGTATTTAGCGATCCAAAACTTCCTCATCAAATAAAGAAAAACACTTTCCAATAAGAAAGTGCTGATCTGCTAATTGGCGGAGGCGTCGAGATTCGAACTCGAGCTAGGGCAGAACCCTACTAACAGGTTAGCAACCTGCCCCCTTCGGCCTCTTGGGTACGCCTCCGTGCAAAGCGTAATATACACCAAAAAAATGTTTTCCGCACCACATTTTTAGTTTTCTTGTTATAGATTTACGTCTTTTCTTAATAAAGAGGGCAAAGAAAGAGGTATTTTACCTACTTCATGATGCTTAATTTCTTTAGAAACAGCATCACTTCCTTCGTAAAAAGTCCAGCTAACCGAATAATAATAATCCCCTAATGTTTCTTCTAAAGGTTCTGACAATTTATTAAGCGTTTCGTAATTATCATCCTTTTTAGAAGCTAATATAGCGGCTCCCGCAATAAGAGAAACAATATCACGAGGTAATTCTTTGCTCTCTTCATCCCATGTTGAGCCTAAGAAATCTAATATATCAGGAAAGGAATCTTCTTTTTTAACTTCTCCCCCATATTCTAAACGGACCGCTCTAGGAAGAATGGTATCAAAAAAATAACAAAGTAAAGGTTGAAAGTTATTATGCCAGATCCAAGAAGAGTGAAAACCTGTTTGATCACGGTAACAAAAATAAAGAAATTTAGTACTAGGGGTTATTTTTTCTCTTTGTAGGCCTTTTAAAGTGTAATTAGGATGGCGATGAGGGAAAACAAAATCCCCTTCAGGATTATTTATAGAAATAAATTTATGGATAGATTTTTTATTTTCCATGCACCTAGTTTAATTTAAATTCTTAAATGAGCAAGTCTAGAAACTTGTTAGAGAGAAAAAGTATAGTAAACTATGAGCATGGATTTTTTGTTTGATCTTATTCTTCCTAAAAGTTCTTATTACTCTTTCCCTGAGAATAAGGAATCTTTAAGAATCTCTTTAAAGGAAGATGACAATAAAATCATCTTAACTAAGCTTTTAGTTAAAGAAGGAAAGAGATTAATCAAGAAAAAAGAGATCTATTTGAAGGAAGAAGAAAAGAAAGCCTTAAAGGATTTCTTTGATAAAGAAGGCGACTTACTCAAAAAAGGAATTTCCACCTATAAACCTTTAGAAGGAATTTCTTTCATTCATACTTATTTCCAATATAAAGGAAACAGCTGTCTTTTACCGGATTATTTAGCTAATTTCCGCGCTGATGATATTTTTCACCGTTATAAATATTACCCTAACCAAGAAAGGGTTAAATTTTATAGCTCAGTCAGAGAACTTTATAAAATCATTTTTAAAATAATTTCTTATTCAGATAATTTACCAATATTCGATAAAACTCCTTATGTTTTCCGTAATGGAGCTTTGAATAATTTAATTCTTCCTGAGGACTTTGAATAAAGAAAGGGGTTTCACTACTATGCCCCTTTTTAATTAATCTAATTAGGAAGATAATTTCCGGGCTATGAAAGCACTTTGGCAAAAATTTGTTAGATATTTCGATCCTATTGACTTAACTAAAGGACCAGTTAAAAAAGGAATACTTCGTTTCCTCGGACCAATTGCTTTGAGTTTATTACTCCAACAAATATACACCATTGTTGATTCGATGATTGTTGGTCAAACGCTAGAAGAGGCGGCAGTTGCTGCCGTTAATAATGCCACCAACATTATCTTTTTTGTTCTTTATTTTGCAATGGGTGCCGCTAGCGGATTTAGCGTTGTTGTCGGTGAACTTATTGGCAAAAAGGATGATTCTAATGTTCGAAAATGCGTTGTTAATCAATTTTATCTATGCCTAATAATTGATGTCTTGCTTACAATTTTTGGCTTATTAGCAATTAACCCGATTTTAGGACTCTTAGGTATAGCTCCAAGTGCTACGGATATGACTGCAAATGCAGTTTATGAAAATGCATTTTTGTATTTACTAATTATCATTGGAGGCACTACTACTCAATTATTCTATAACCAAATAGTAGGTACTCTTCGCTCTTTTGGCGATTCCTTTGCTCCTTTCTTATTTTTATTAGGGAGCACAGTCTTAAATATTTGTTTAGATTTACTCTTTATTATTGTCTTTAGGTGGGGAGTTGCGGGTGCTGCGATTGCTACTGTTTTAGCCCAAGGTTTAGCGGCTATAGGTTGCTATATTTATGCCTATATCGCTTATCCAAATTTCCGCCCTAAAAAGGAGGATTTTAAGTGGAATAACAGGATTGTTATCGATTCTTTAAAAAATGGTTTACCTATGGCTTTCAGCTATAGCGTTTTAGCTATTGGTGTTCTGGTAATGCAAGGGGCTATCGATCGATTTGATATCACTCCTTCTAACGAAGCAATTGAAGGACTACCTGCTCAACTTGGATATGGGGTTGGTTGTAAGATGATCAATTTCTTAATGGCTCCACTTAATGCTTTAGGAACTGCGATGATATCTTTCCATTCGCAAAACTTAGGTGCTAAAGATCAAAAGAGAATTCAAGAAGGTTTTAAAGCGTCTTTACTTATTGGTTTAATTCTTTCCTTAGCTTTAACGACTATCGGATTACTTTTAACCATTAATGGAGCTTATCAATATTTCTTCCTAAGTAAGGATAAGATTTCTGAAGCGACTATCCGTTATGGAAACACTTATTTATATTCTTCTGTTCCTTTCTTAATAATTCTAATGTTGCTATTTATCTTTAGAAATACTTTACAAGGTCTAGAAAAACCATTATTCACCTTTATTGCTGGGGCCAGCGAATTAGTAGCCCGTATCTTAACTTGTTTATTCTTACCTTTATTATTTACGAATTTTGCTCCAACTAATGCTGCTTCCCCATTTATTGCTTTTGTTGCGGTTTGTTTAGGAGATGCGATTGCTTGGGTCTTCTCGGTAATCGTTACAATAATTCCTACTTTACGCGGGGTATATACAAAAGAAAACAAAGAAAATATTGAAAAATTAACGGCAAAACCCTAACGGATTGCTACAGTATCTTCGTCTTCTAAATATAAACCATTACGCTTAGAAGCGTTCCATCTAATCGCCGCTTTTAAATAATCGGAAGCACCTTTATAAAGAGATTCATAGCCAAAAGCTAACATAATAGTTTTTGCTAAATCATTAATCGACATTTTGCCTTGCTCAGAAATTATATCTGCAGCGGCATTTCCAATTTCAATAAAGGAAATATCTACTAATCTTCTTTCAGAGATATTTTGATCAGTTTTTCTCCAGAAACGATGTAAGAATGGTTCGAAATAATTAGGATAATAGAAGGTGTGACCACCACATTCTTCCTTTTTAGGATTAATAACTCTTAAGGCTGAATCAATAATATTTCGTGTTATATAGCTAATTCTTCCTAAGGAAAAAGCTTTTCTAATCCGAGAATCAAGCAAGGAATCACTGATTGGGAATTCGTTTTCAATAATCTTTTCTAAGAAATAGATTAAATTCTCATGATTAAAACAACCTTTAGGTTCCGTATCACTTTTTAAATAAGGGCGAAGATGCATTGGAGGAAGAGAAGGACGGCGAGTTAAATTAGGGGATAACATCTTAAAATTATTCTCGTTTTCTTCATCTAGAGTTGGCTCATTTAAAGAATTGACCACCTTTTTAAGGACCTCTTCTTTGTGATCAAGGTATTCTAAAGAATATAGATACAATAATTTCCAAGTTAACTTACTAAGAACATTAGGTTCATTAATATGTCGATCTCTACAAGATAAAGAGGCAAATTTCGGAGTATCAAACATGATGCCTAAAATATAGTCATCAGGGTTTTCTTTTTTAGCGATAGCTAAATCAATTTTAAAAGAGCTACTACCTAGATTTTCTTTGACAACATAACCTAATTTTCTTAAATCATTAGCTAAGAAAGTAGCTACACTTATAGAAGGAACATCAACTATATTTTCCGCTCTAAGAGGAAGAGCTCTCTCCCCATATTTAACGTATTTTAAGAAATTTTTTAAATAAGAAGCACCTTCATTTTTAGCTCTTTCCGCTCTAATCATTTCCGGTTCAAATGAAGAAAATACCACCATCGCTTCTCTAGCTCTAGAGACAGCAACATTTAATCTCCTTTCCCCTTTCTTTAAAGATAAAGGACCGAAATTAAGTGATAAATTTCCATTCCTATCAGGACCATATGTAATGCCAAAAAGAATTACATCTCTTTCGTCCCCTTGGACGTTTTCTAAGTTCTTAACAAAGATTTTTTCGCCACCAGGAAGAGAAGAAAGACGGGGATTAAGAGCAAGTTCTTTCTCTAAAAGGTCTTCCACTAGGTTTTGCTGCGCTTCATTAAAGGTCACAACACCAATGGAATATTTTCTTAATGAAGGATTCTTTAAGCGACGAATAATTTCTGAAACGATTGCTTTTGCTTCAGGGCGATTAATCCCTCTTCCTTTTTCATAGGCCCCTTTAATTAAATGAAAAGAAAGAGAAGCTTTTTCCTCTTTTGGAGAAGGGAAAGTAAGTAAGGTATTGTCATAGAAACGGTTATTAGAGAAAGCGATTAAGGATTCATGATTTGAACGATAATGCCAAGATAAACGTTTTCTAGGAAGATGTAAAACTAAGGCATCGTCTAATAAAGATTCTAAATCTTCATCTAAGCTTCTTAAGGAAGAGCCTTCATCATTTCCTCCTAAAGTAGTTACAAAATAATTCGAAGGTGGCATCTGTTCTTTATCTCCAGCGATAACAAAGGAGTCCGCTCTAAAGAGAGCACCTATCGCTTCTGAAGTTGGAATTTGCGAAGCTTCGTCAAAAATAACCACATCAAAATGATAATCCGAAGGATCTAAATATTGAGCTAATGTCGCAGGAGAGGTCATAAAACAAGGAGTTAAAAGAGAAATTAAATCCTTATATTCATGGAAAATCGAACGTAAAGTAGCTCCTCTTCCCCCGTTCTTAGCTAGTTTAGAGAGTTGATAAGCTTTAGTAGAATGAGCAAAATTAGCGGCTCCTTGAGGGAAAGAAGAAGATATTCTCGAAGCTGTTTCTTCAATTGATAAGGATTGGAAACGTAAGATATCTTTTCGGTATTCTTCAATTAAAGAGATAGTTTTTTCATAACTTAATGTTGATATACCTCTCTCAGAAAGAAGAAGAGTTAATAAATTAAAGGAGACATCCGCTAAAAAAGAACTCACTAAATTCTCTTCTTTAATTCTTCCTTCTAAGAAAGAATCTTTAATAGATATAGGTACTAATCCACTAGCTTTATCGATAGCGATAAGGAGATTATTCCATTCACTTAAGCGACCAATAGACGCTAACGCATCATTCAATTTTTCATGTAAATAGGAGAAATAAGCCTGATCATCTCCTAAAAGAGAAATATCAAATTCATAATTTTCTTTTAAGTCTTTGCTTTGAGAGAGGAATTCTTCATATAAAACTTTTAATTTTTCGTTTCTATTAGTGAAGATTACCCCATCCCCTGCTTCAATAAGGAAAGAGGAGAAAGAAGTTCTCTCTTCGAGAGTTAAATTCATTTTATTAAAAGTTTCTAAAATAAAGAGACGGCCACTTAATAAGGAATAAGAATTCTTAATGCTTTCTAAATTCGAAAAATCATATTCTTTTAAAACTTTTTGAGAATAATTATCTAAAGAATTAAGTAAATCGTTTTTCTCCTTATAAGCTAATAAAGCATCTAATAAGGGAATCACTTCTTCTAATTTCTTAGGAGCCTTCTTATTTTTAGGATATAAGCTCTTCCAGAAAGAAGAAATTGCTCTTCTCTTTCTAAAGAACCCTGCATTATAGGCGTTATTTGCTTCCTTTTTTAAAGCGGAAGCATCTAATAAGAAGGTTCTTTCGCTAAAGGTAGAAAGTAACTCAATTCTTAATTTCTCTTTTTCTAAATAGGTCTCCGCACCTTTTAAAATAGTTTCTTTCTTATTTAAGAACAAAGATTCTTCAAAGAGAGAAGAATTTAAAGTAATTCCGCTTTGAAGCTTAGCAATAATGGCTAAATAACAACTTATATTGGTATTACTTAAAGACTTAATACCAGTTTTCAAGAAGGCATTATAAGAAGCCAAACGAAGATCATTTATTAGTCTATTAAAAGTAATCAGTTTTTCTTTTATAGCTTCTCGATAACTTAAAGAATAATCTCTATTTTGGAAAGGTAGGAATGGAGAAGAATGGTAATTTGAGAATAAAGAACCTAAACGGGCTACTTCTTTTATAGCTTCAATAGTCTCTTGAAAAGTCCGATAATTAAGATCCTTCAAATAAGAAAGAAGAATCTTATCAGTAGTATATGATTTCTCGTTTTCTAAATAGAGAATAATAGCTTCATAAGGAGATAAGAAATATTCTCCTTTGTTATGAAGTTTATTCATTAAATCGTTGAGTTCTTTCCTTTTCTCCATTATTTCTTCGCTAGTACCAGAAAAGCGAGAATCAGCGATAGTCGGACCAAATTCTAATAGGGAAGCATAATTAGCTAAAATTTCGCTCTTAGGCGTCCCTAAAGAAGCTAATTCGAGAATATATTGACCTAATTTAAGTTCATCCAGTCTCTTTTTAACTACATCAAGAGCCACTTCTTTTTCCGCGACAAAAAGAACTTTTTTATTGTGATAAAGGAAATTAACAATCATATTAGCGATTGTTTGACTTTTTCCAGTTCCTGGAGGCCCATCAAGAATAAATGATTCTCCTTTTTCAGCATCCACGATAGCTTTAATTTGCGAACTATCGCAAGGTAAGGGGGCCGCTAAATCAATAGGCGATAATTTAGCGTCCATCTCCTCTGGAGAAAGCAAATTTTCACTGCTATTCCACTTTTTCTCTCCATAAACGAAAGAAGCAATAACCGGGTGATTCATCATTTCTTGACGGTGAGTTTTTAAATCATTCCACATTACGAAATGAGAGAAATTAAATAAAGATAAAGCGCAATGATTTTCAATAAGTGCCCAATTCTTCATAGGGGAGAGAATTTGTCTTATTTCATTAAAAATTAAGCGAATATCGACACTCCCATCTTCTTTTCTAGGAAGAGGATTTAATCTAGAAAAATCTAAAGAAAAATTTTCTTTAAAATATTCAAAAGCAGTTCTATTTAATTGCAAATCATCAATCGAATATTCAATGGAATAATAAGTAGAACTTTTTCTTCTTGGTAACTTAATTGGTAAAAGGAAGATTGGAGCATATAAGGCTCCAGAACCATGAAGCGCCGCTTTCACATTATCAAAATGACGAATTAAACCAATAGTTAAGAAGAGAGGATTGCAACCGCTTTCTTCAAGTGTAGTATTGCTTTTTCTTGATAAGTTCTTAATTGCTTCTTCCGCAGTGTCATTGCGGTTATCAACTAATAAAGAATCGTGAGAAAAAGCGTTCTTTACTCTCTCTAAAATGCAGCTTGGTGGGAAGAATAAGATATCGCATTTAGGATCTTGAATAATATCGTGAGAAAAAGGAATTAAAGATAATTTGTTATGCGTTTCTAAGAATGACAAAAAGTCGGTTGAATCATAATTAAGGGCTTCTAAATTACTAGAGCCACTTCTATAAGAAATTAAACGGTTACGTAAATTTAAATCTAATAATTTATCTTCCCAATAATCAAAACGATTTTTATTACCTTTATAATTAGGATCAAGATACCTTCTTTCCGTTAAATCAATATTCGCAGCCTTATAAGTCTCCTCTTTATGATCAAGAGGAAAATCAAAATGAATTACCCCATCTTTATCTTTTCTTGGAGTAGGAACAGGTAATATTTTTTCTTTTCGACAAGCGTAAATATCTAAAGTGAAAGAAAAATTCTTGTTTTTCTCGATTTCTTCATAAGCTTTTTCGCTGGCATCTATAAATGTAGAATTATTTCCTTCCCCTAAAAAAGTACTCTCTAATAAAGAAATACGGTTAAAACCTCTAGAAGCTAAATTTAAAATAGTTTGCGAATTTTCTTCCTTGGTATTTACAAAAGATTCTTCTTCTAGCCAAGTCCCAACTAAAGCGTGATTAGAAAAGAAAATTAAAAGAGGTCTAAGACCAATAGCCTCTAAACAAGAAGCATATAAAATCGAAAAATCTAAGCAATTCGCCATCTTATCAAGTAAAACATTCCTTGGTAGACGGATTCTTTGGAAAGAAGATTCAAAAGAAGCAGGAGCTAAAGCATAACGAATATCTAACTCTTTTAAAGCTAAATATAGGACGTCCATATCTTCTAAAACTTTATTTGGGTCGTGAAGTAAATAACCTTCAAAAGAGGAAGAGCCATATTTCTCCTTCTTTATTTCCATTGCTCTAGAAATTACTTCTAAAACTTGAGGATCATTAGGAGTAATAAAGGAAGCTAGAATTTCGTCAATTCTTTCACTAGATGCACTGCTTTCAATCGGCAAAAAAGAAAGAGATGAGTTTAGAGAAACTAATACCTCCCCAGAAGAGTCCTCTACGTTAGTAGTAATGGAACCAATTTTCTTCTCAGTAAGCTTATATAAAGACTCAATGTCTAAACGAATATCAAAGCTCGTTACAACAGTTTTTCTATTTCTTGGTAAATAGGCTAAATGAATAGGTTTTATCGAGAGAATTGTTGACGGTTGACAAAGAAAATTAATCGTTAAATCGCGGTAATCATTATCGGAATTATTGCTAATTTCTAACTCTTTTAAAAATGAAAAAGAATTGACTGATTCATTAGGATTATCTTTGCGAAGTATTTCGCATTGATAGTTCACATAATTAACGTTTTTTCTTAAAGATAAAGAGAGTTCTAAAAGACAATTTTTTTCCATAGCCTTTCGATTATAAACAATTTTCTAACGGCCTAGTATAGGGGAAAATTATCCTTTTAAAAAAGGGAAGATAAAATGGGAAAAATAACTCAAAAATTAATTTCTAAAAATTAATACGCTTTAGCAAAATAAGCTACAATTTTGCATTTTTCTCCGCAGACAGGGCAGGTAAGAGAAGTATTCTCATCTAAGAAAGAGGCAATACAACGTGTGGTTCCACCATTGGTAATTTCTTTGATTTTGGCTTCACATTCAGGTTTGCCACAGAAAGCCATCTTCACATAACCACCTTTTTCTAAAAGAACATTTAATTCTTCAATGCTATTAGCTTCATAAATATGGTTATTTAAGAAATTAGCGGCTTTTTGATACATATCGTTATGAATTTCTGAAAGAAATGAAGGAATGGAATTAGCTAAATTATCTAAAGGCATTACCTTCTTTTCGCCATTTACTCTCTTAATTAAAACGGCGTTACCATTAGCTAAATCGCGAGGTCCAATTTCGATTCTAAGAGGAACACCTTTCATTTCGTATTCCGCAAATTTCCATCCTGGGGTTCGAGAATCATCTAAATCTAATTTGACACGCACTCCTAAAGCTTTAAGTTCTTCATATAATTTTGTAGCGGCTTCCGTAACACCCTTTTCTTTTTGTTTAATAGGCACAATAACAGTTTGGATAGGTGCCACAAAAGGAGGCAATACTAAACCATTGTCATCTCCATGAACCATGATGATTGCGCCTAATAATCTAGTGGAAACGCCCCAACTGGTTTGGTGAGGAGGAAGTAATTCATTGTTTCTTCCTTGGAAAGAAATTCCATAAGCTTTAGCAAAACCTGTACCTAAATAATGGGAAGTGCCACATTGAAGGGCTTTTCCATCATGCATTAAAGCTTCGATTGTATAAGTATTTACGGCACCCGCAAATTTTTCGTTTTCGGTCTTTTGCCCTTTAATAAAAGGTATAGCAAGAAGCTCTTTGCCCATCGCGTCATAAGCGTTATTTAAAATCCAAAGTACATTTTCTTCAGCTTCTTTTTCAGTTTCAAATAAGCAATGCCCTTCTTGCCAAAGGAATTCACTACCTCTCAGGAATGGTCTAGTAGTTTTCTCCCATCTAACAACTGAGCACCATTGGTTATATTCAATAGGTAAATCGCGGTAAGAAGAAACAATTTTCTTAAATAAATCGCTAAATAAAACTTCACTAGTTGGTCTAATAATTAATGGATCAGATAGGTCACTTCCTCCCCCAATAGTAGCTACTAAGCATTCGGGAGCAAAACCGTTAATATGTTCTTTTTCTTTATTAAATAATGAAGAAGGAATAACGCAAGGAAGATAAACATTTTGAGTTCCGATTGATTTAAAACGTTTATTCAAGAAAGATTGAATCTCTTCCCAAATAGCGTATCCATAAGGTAAATAATCAATAAAACCTTTAACGGAACTATAGTCCATTAATTTAGCTTTTTTGCAAACATCGGTATACCACTGCGCAAAATCAGTGTCTCTAGACGTAATCGAACTATTTTTGTTGTCCATATTAAATTGTTCCTTTCAAAGATAGGATTCTAGTTTCATTTTTCTCATTAATTGGCGATAAAGCGGAAGTATAAGGCGAAAAGACGTCGCTTGAAATATAATCTATACCACTGCCAACAACGAGTTCAAGAGAATTCCAATTAGCTAAATTAGAGCCAATAATCGGTTTTTTGTATTTTAATAACTTCTCAACTAAAGCATGTAACTGACTTCTAATAGAAGCATCTAAACCAGTATCGTCTCCATTTTGAGCAAAGTCGACAAAGAAAGCGTCCCCTAGCGCTAAGAGTTGAGGTTCTATTCCAAGTGTCTTACCAGAGAAGATATAACCAACCCCGTACCCTGCTTCTTTAACCGCTTTAATATTTTCTAAAATAATATCTAAACCATTAGAAACTATTGCATGAGCTACTTCTTCCGCTTTAAAAATAAAAACTAGATTAGCTTCTTTAGCGCCTTTTAAACGTTTAAAAAATGAAGGGATTAAAGTAAGTTCATTGGGTCTAGATGGAAAATATAATTTTTGGCTCTTTAGCTCTCTTTGAGCGTTAAAGGTATTAACTAAATTTTTCGCTATAGCAGCAAATAAATTTTTATCATCTTTTGCTCTAGTGGCATAATTCTTAAGTTCATCAATAGTTTCAAAAGCGCAATCACTTTTTGGTGCGGCTTTTCCTAGGAAGCCAACTATTCTTTTTCTAGATACACCATACACAGGCCTAAAAGAATAGAAAATTTTTCTTTCACAAATGATACGATCAACTTCTGAACGATATTGAGTAATCTCGCTTTGAGAATAATCTTCAGTTCCTTTTTTAAAGAAAGCAATCGAGGAGGCAGTATCAAAAGCGTTCCTAGCGGTTCTTCTAGCACTAGAAATAATCGCGTCTCCGTCACCTAATAAATCTTTATTAGAAACAATACCTACCCTAACTTCGATAGGATGACGAGAAATCTTCGAATTAATGAGATCGTTATTGATAGCGCTAATAGTGCTTAAAGCAAAAGCAATAGCTTCTGTCGAATCCCATTGCTCAAAATTAGCTATTAAATATTCAAATTCACTAGCTTGAATAAGTTTCATACTTCCTTTAATAAAAGGCTCTAAAACCATTCTTAAACGGAAAGAAACAACTGCCGGTATCTTCTCTTTTCTTTTTCCACCTTTGGAAGCAGGAAGCAATGTATAGCAAAAAGTAGTGCCAGTAGAACCATTATAATTGCGAAGAGCTTCATTAAAGTCACTTTCACTAGATAAAGAAACATAGGAACCAATAGTAGATTTTTTCTTTCTTTCAGGTAACAAATAACTTTCTAAATGAATCACCCCTAAAAGAGGTTCCGCTTTACGGACATGCAAGAATGACGATAATTTTTTCTTAGATTTCTTAAAATAAACAGTAGTTGGAAGATAATCTTGAGTGGTTTTCTCCGCTAACATATCTTCTACCCAACTTTTTACTCTTTGAGGTTCGTTACCAGGAAAAGAATTATAAAAGTCATCTAAAGAAATCTTTCTTTGTCTAGATAAAGAACCTAAATCAAAGAAGGTAACAAGGTTCTTTTTGCTTTCGATACGATAAATGCGAACTGTATTAACCTCGGTACTCATGTCTCTAAAATATTCAGAATCACGTTTAGACATGATTCCCCAACTAATGCATAAGGTTAAAAAGAGCAAGGAAAAAACTGCCAAAGCAAGCCACAAAACTATGGCAGCAGGATCTAACAAGTCCTCTGGATTAAAAGTTTTTCCTAGTAAAGAAAACATCATAACAAAAAGTATTTTAACACGCGCAAGCATGAGCGCGAAGAAAATAGCGTTTTTCTAAGTAAAGAGCTAACCTATCTTCTTGCTAATCTAATCTTTGAGCTTTATTATTATCGGCACGGAGAAGTACCCAAGTGGTTGAAGGGGTCAGTCTCGAAAACTGATAGTGGGTGTATGCCCAGCCAGGGTTCAAATCCCTGCTTCTCCGCCATTAAAATAGAATTTACAACGAAACCGTCGTTAACTAACACTATCGACTAAATGGCTAGCCAAACCACAACTTATAAGTAAAGGTGAGACCAAGGCAATATCCGCATTCAAAATTAAAAATCTTGATTAACAATAATTTGAATGTCAAATGGTTAAAATAAGAGTGAAAATAACCAGTGAAGAGCTCATTGCCATACAAGTCTTCCAATCGACCTCCCAAGTTCAACTTGTTTGGCTGATTGGAATTATAACACGAATCTATAATCCCTTATTTGCTCATATATCTAGAATTATTAACATATGAATTGATATTTTAATCAGTACTGAGGTTTTTGTCGAAAATAATCAATTTCAATATGGGTTAACATGACATAAACCACAACTTTAATCAAAAAGGAGAACCCATTTTTCTCTTGTGCGTGGAAGTTCTTGTCGTGAACAATTTTAGAGAAGATGTAACCATCGTTGCGTATCTTTATTTTGTGAAATTTAGTGAAAAAATAGTGAAATTTATATGTCGCAAAAAACACCCTTCAATTAAGACAAAACCGCCTCTATTGGTACCGGGCTCAAATCTTGCCAGCAGGACGTTGCGGGTTTAGCTACTAATTTCTTGTGTCTTAGAATATGAAAGTAAGTCATTTATTAACTACGAAAAAAGCGGAAAAACTTTTTAAATACTTAACAAGAATTTTTTAAGAGGTACAACCTGAATCTTTTTTCCATCAATAGCTATTGTTTTTTCTTCTTCATAAGTGACAATAAATAATTCGCTTTCTTTTTGATTATTTTTAGCGAATTCTAACAAATTCAAAACTTCTCGGTTGTATGTTTCAATATCACTTAATGAATAGGCAACTTGAATTGCCTTATTTGAATCAGAAAGAAAGAAGTCGATATCTACTTTACTGCCTTTCAAATAATATAGTGAGGCTTTGTAATTTCTATAAAGATGCAATGCAACAATGTTTTCAAGTAATGAACTTCTTTTGTCATTTAAAAAGAGATTAAGTATGCCATTATCCATAAAATAGTATTTAGGATTGCTGTTTTTATCTAAAAATGAGGAATAGTAGTTCTCGATGGTAAATAACAAGAATGCATCTTTACAGTAGCCACAATAATCAATAATTATGTCCTTAGAAATTTTATAGCCAATACCGGTGATTATATTTTGAATTTTTGTAAATGAAAGCTCCTGTTTGACTGACTCCGCTATTTTCTTAATCATCAATTTGATGCCATTTTCATTTCTTACATTGTTATGAACAATTATGTCGTTATAGAGAACTTTTTGATAAATGCTTGAAACATATTCTCTTTTGTTTTTAAAACCAAAAACTTCTGGGAAGCCTCCATTAATCAAGTAATCGTTTAACAACGAGTTTAACTTGCCGATATCCTTAACTGAATAAGCATCATAATTAACTGAAGAGGCTCTTAAATATTCTTGAAATGAAAAAGGTAATATTTCTTTTGAAATGTATCTGCCACCTAACTTAGCCTCAACCTCTTTTGATAGCATTTTTGCGTTGCTACCAGTGATGTCAACTTTGTATCCTTGATTAGAAATGCGTATCGCAAATTTTTCCCAGTGATCAATATTTTGTATTTCATCAAAAAAGAAATAATGTTTTTTATTTGATAATTCTTCGGCAACTAACAAAATATCTTCAAAGTCACTAACGCTAAATCCTAACAAACGCTCATCATCAAAATTGATGTATATGATTTGGTTCCATTCAACACCCTCCTTAATAAGATCTTGCGCTCTTTTATAAAGTAAAGTTGTCTTACCTGCTCTTCTTAAACCAACTAAAACATAATTAACATCTTTTTCAAGAACGATATCTCTTTCAATAATTCTTGAATCTTTGATAACTTGGTGCTGATCAAATATAACTTTTTTGATGATGTCATGATTCATATGCATTACCTCGTCGAGTATATTCTACAAATAATAGCCTTGTTTGTCGAGTATATTCTACAAATAATAGCCATATTTGTCGAGTATATTCTACAAAACTATATTTAAGATTATAAAAGACAAATATAATTGAAGGTAATTAATAATCGATATTCGCTACAAAAATTTATTAGAACAATCATTTAAAAGTAATATTGTTTTTCTTTTTTAGAAAAAGATGATTGTTCTAGGAATATAATAACCCCTCCTGAAATACAAAAATAACTTCAAGTTAAATCAAAAACTCATACCAATTTAAAAAAAAGAAAGCATCGCAAATAATTTTAAATAATACCGGGCTTCATAATCTGGAATAAAAATAAAAGAAAAAACTTGGTTTATCAAAACTTGGGAATTTAATTCTTAAGAAATGAGATATAAATTTACTTCTAAATATAATTATTTAACACCACAAAAATAGTGTTATCTACCAAAGACAGGATCTAGAAACGGTTGCCTAAAGCCAATACTAATTAATAAAAGAATTAGAAGCCATGAAGTTATTAAATAGAATTCACATGCCCAAATTTTGTAAAGAGCCACTAGCTTGATGAAGGAAACTTAAAAATCTAATCTCAAACTTGGTAATAGATGTTATTTATTCTTCAATTTAACATTCACTGTTATATCGGTACAAATATCCGATTTTTCAAGTGCTACCGAACGGCCATCTGAGGATATAACAAGTGTTTTTCCATTAATTTCCGCAGACTCTATTTTTGCTCCGTAGCCTAAATATTTAATGGTTATTCTGCGACTATTAAACGGCATTACCACTTCTGCGTTTTCATATTTTTTAGGAACACATGGTGTTATTACCATATCAGTAAGCGTAAAGGTTATACCAAAAACCCAGGAATAAACCGCTCTTTCAATCATAGCAACGCTCCCTGTTAAAAAGGAGAAGCCGGCACGACCATAGAAAGACGGCACTAAATGATAACAATTTGTTATGGCGTAAGGAGCGGAACAGGTCTTTTCCGGAGAATGTTTATCCTCGTATAAAGGCATTGCATAACCCAAAACTTCCGCTATATCTTCATATTTTCCTGCTTTTGATAATGCCCTTATCAAAAAACACTGTGACCCATGGTTATAGACACTTGCGTTTTCAGCGAAATAAGGTTGAAAATCTCCCGTCCCCATTTTGCCTATACCTTCTATATATTTACTTCCTAGGGGCTTTGAAAATAACTTATAGCCATCAGAGGTTTTTAAAGCGGCTATTTCCTTAAATATTGACTCTTCTTTGCCATTGGCTACTCCACTTATTACAGCATATGCGTTTGTTGGAACGTAGACTCTTTTTTCACCGTCCTCATCTTTTTTAGAAAATAACCAATTACCCTTATCGGTATAAACCGCATTATAAAAATTGCCGTTAAATGCTGCCGTATTTATGGCATTTATCAGCTTATTAGCGGTCTTTTTGTATTTTTCAACATCCTTTGTTTGTCCGACTTTTTTCATTATTTCAGACAAATATCTAAGGCACATAACAACTTGGCAAGAGACCATAACGCTTTCACCTTGACCTTTTTTACCCACTCCACTTAAACAATCAAGCCAATCTCCGCCACGCATTTTTACAAGTCCATGTACACCCAGGGCGTCATCTGAGATTAAATAGTCAATTCCATTTTTTAAATGCGTTAAGCCGCTTTCCTTCTTTTCACTATCAAAATAAGGATAGGTTGTGTCTAAAATCGAATAATCGTCGGTATAGGCGAGGTAATCATAAACATATTCTGTGAAAAAACACGCCGAATCGACAAACTCTCTCAAATCGAATTTTGTTCCGTTACCAAAAGGCACTTGTCTAGGATACCAACCATCACTTCTTTGTTTTGACAAAATGTTTTCAATCACATCTTTACACATCTGCTTATCGTAACAAAGCATTCCCTCAAAATCGTTAGCGGCATCTCTAACTCCCCTCATGCCCGTTGGCCAACCACGATCAAGAGAAGAAACCCAATACATTTCAAGAGGTAAAAAGCCATTAATGAATTTATCAAAGTTGCTATCGTTAGTTTTAATGGTTCTTACTGAAAACAATTCGGCGTATTTACTTTCAAGTTTTGTAATTTCTTCTTTCTGATTCTTATCATTGAAGTATTCTTTTGATTTCTCAATTTCTTCTATTATTTTTGTTTCGTCTTCAGTAATAGAAAATACCTGTGTAAAGGAAAACCTCTCTCCCTTTTTAATGATTATAGAAGAAAGAGCGGAAACACATTGTTTGAACGCGTAAAGAATATCTCCGCTTTTCTTGCCTATATTATCCGGTATAACGCTAAAATTCTTTGTCCCTGTTATAAGTCTTTCAAGGCTCAATTCGTGACTATTTGTTTTATCGCTATTAACAATTAAAAGATATCCTCTTTCCTCTTTTTTGCCTGCAACACTATACTTTACCGTTAAAAATGAATCCTTTTCTTTAAGATATTCTGTTCTCGTATACCACTCCGGTTTATCCCAAGGTGCCATTAAAAGCTCGTTGAGGTAAGGAAAACAGCACTTCAATATTTTGTATTCTTTATCTTTATTACTAAGATTTTCAATTGTGACATTCATTATAAAACGCTTGCCATTTTCGACTACAAATACTTCTGTTATGACATTTGTTTTTCCAAAAGTCAGGCTATAGGTGGCTTTTTCGGGTAAGAACGTTATCCTAAGTTTATCCGCAGTCAAGACACCGAAGTTATCAAATACGCTTTCTCCGTCCGATATTAACACTTTAATAGGCGAGCCAACTTCTCTTTCTTCTCTTTTAAAAACGCCCTCGCCCATAGGAGGATTTATCTGAGCGGCAACAACGCCATATTGATCAACCTTTAGGAGTATTTCATTATTTTTATAAATATATTCGTAATTTCCTGCATCTGGTAATTTATCAATAATATAGCCGCCAAGCTTCTTAGCGAACTTTCCATATATTTCGGACATAAAATTCTCCTTCTTTATTTATTCTAAATTACTTTCGCTCGTTTCTATAACCTATTTGCACAAAAACGTAGACTATTAGGAATAATCACCAAATATTATACAATTCTGCGTTTATCTTAACGCACTAGCTTAACAATTTTAAATAAAGGCAATTTTAATTAGAGAGACGGTACTGCAACTAATGGTTGCCATGATAGCAACATTAAGTTGTTTGAAATATCTTCTTTTTCGCTTTGTAATAAAATAAAGAATAAAGGAGCACTCAAAATGAGTATTTCAGAAAAAATTTACCTTTTAAGAACTAAAAATAATCTTACTCAAGAAGATTTAGCGAATAAACTTTTTGTTTCTCACCAGTCTGTTCAAAAATGGGAAAATGGGATTAGCTTACCAACTCTAGATAAACTCATTACTATCGCTACTATTTTTAACGTATCTATGGATTACCTCTGTGAAAGAGTAGATGATCAAGATAATAGCGGAAGAACTGATAAAGAGTTCATTCCTGATTATGGCAAAATGCATTCGTGGGAATCATATGCCAAAAGTCTTGAAATTGAATATAGAGAACTTTTTGACGAAGGAAAAGATGTAGAGAATTTAAAAGATGTTTTTTTCTCGATAGCAAAAATGCCACCAAGCAAATACAAAGATGATATGGCGGATTCTCTCTTTAAAATTAGCGAAACTCTCCCGATTAGAAAAGACTATCCTTTTGTTGAGCCAAACGAATATAACGCTATAAAAGCTTTAAGAAATAACTCTTACAATACTCCAAATACTTTAACTCTAACTGATGAAGAACTACTTAATAAAGTTAAAGGTGGATGGTATGGCAGAATCTGCGGATGTTACCTTGGAAAACCCGTCGAATGCATAAAAATGCCCGATATGAAAAAGGTCTTAACTCGCACTAATAACTATCCTTTACATCGATATATTGACCTTGAAGATATTGAAAAAATCGATACAAGTGATATCTCTTTCCCCATTAAATCACGTTCATATCCCAAAGATTTTAATAAAATGCCTTCCGATGATGATACTAACTATATCTTAATTGCCTATGAAGTTTTAAAACGTTATGGAAGAGATTTTACTTCCTCTGATGTAGCGGAAGTTTGGTTATCTACCCAAACTAAATTTGCTTATTGCACCGCTGAAAGAGTTGCTTATAAGAATCTTATAAACGGATTCTTACCCCCTCTAAGTGGAGAATATAAAAACGCCTATAGAGAATGGATTGGTGCTCAAATACGCGCCGATTTCTATGGTTATATTAATCCCGGAAATCCCGAAAAAGCGGCAGAAATGGCTTATAGAGATGCACGTGTATCCCACGTTAAAAATGGCATCTATGGCTCTATGTGGGTAGCCGCGATGATTGCTAAAGCTTTTGAAACAAGTAACATAAAAACAATTATTAAAGCGGGACTTTCCCAAATTCCTTCCTCTTCTAGATTATTTAAAGCTGTTTCTAATATTATCGAAACATACGACAAAGGTACCCCAGCGGAAACTTGTTTAGCGGATATTAGAACCCGTTATAACGAAGAAGTTGGATATGATTGGTGCCATACAATATCTAATGCGGAAATTGTTACTGCTGGTCTTTTATATGGAAATAAAGATTATGGTAAATCCATTTGTTTAGCGGTTGGTACTTGCTTTGATACTGATTGTAACGGAGCTACCATTGGATCGGTTTTAGGAACCGCGATTGGGTATGAAGCAATTCCTGATTATTGGAAAAATAGAGTAAACGACACTCTAGAAAGTACATTAATGGGATATAGCACTGTTTCTATTAGTGACATGGCTAAGAAGACACTTGATTTTATCGAAAAAAATTAAGATAAAAGCAAAAGAAGCTATTATTAAATTAATATTTATTGTCTTTAATCTATAATAAGGATATGAAAAAAGTCCTAAATAAAGTCCACCTTCAGTTAATAGCGGCTATCGCTATGACAATTGATCACATTACTTGGGCTATATATCCATATTATCCAAGTGAAGCTTTACCAATTATTTTACATATTATTGGTCGAATTGCTTTTCCTATATTCGCTTTCTTTATTGCTGAAGGATATTTTTACACGCACGACAGAAAGAAATACTTATTAAGAATTCTTATTTTTGCTCTAATTTCTCACGTCCCTTATATGATGGCTTCTTTGCCTTTCCAAAAATATGGTTGGCTATCTTTAATACCTTTTGCTACAGGAGAAGGATTTTCTAGATTCCTTAACCAAGGAAGCGTTCTTTTCTCCTATTTTATTGGCCTAATCATGATTATGGTCAATGATTCACCAAAGATTAAAAATTGGTTAAAACCGATTATCATCATTCTGTTATGTGTTTTCTCTTTCCCTTGCGACTGGAGTTGCATTGGTTCAATCGTAGTTCTAACTATTTATACAAATAGAGGGAAACCTCTTAAACAAATAATCTGGTCATTTATTTGGATTCTAAGTTACGCATTAGTTTATTTCTTTGCTTTAGATAAAATATACGCTTTAATCCAATTAGGAGTCCTTTTAGCGGTTCCTTTATTATTCTTATATAATGGGCAAAAAAGTAAGAGTCCTCTTATTAATAAGATTATGCGTTATTTCCTTTATGCCTATTATCCGCTTCATTTATTAGTGATTGGTTTAGTTCTATTATTCTAAAAAACCACGCAAAACACCCTTCTTTTTTCCTAAGATATGATATTTCTAAAGGAACTATTTTTAAATTTTAGTATTCGTTATAATTAAGCAGTTAATTGTTAAAGGTTAACCAATAAATAAAATGAAAAAGAAAAAGCTTTATTTTGAACCTATCTTCTTCGGTTTATTAAGTTTAATGGCAATGATTGTTGCTATTTTTGTTCCTTTTATGGAGGCTTTTAAAACTAATAATCCTTATTTAGATATTAAAGGCGCTATGACAGTAAAAAGTGCTTTCAACTTTATTTTTGGTGGTAGTACTTACGGGGATATTGTTTTAGGCGTTGGTCACTCCACTATAAATTATCCTTTAGGGGCAATTGAGGTAAATTTTTGCTTATATCCTTTAATTGGATATTGCTTATTATTAAGCGCTTTCCCGCTTGGAATCGCCGCTTTTATCTTTTCTATAGAAGGAAAGAAAATAACCACTCTGATTTTTTATGGTCTAGCTTTAGTTCTATTAATAACCTCTGGGATTTTAATTTTATTATCAAAAGAGCAGATTGCTTCCGCCTATTTTGGAAATAGTTTTGCTGATATTAATGAACTAATAAAAGCAACTAATCTGCAAATTGGCAAGGGATTTACAATATGTGCAATCTCTTCCTTTGCAGGAGCGGCATTAACAATCCCTAGTTTTTTATCGACTCCAATAATGGATTAATATCCAAAAAAGACTGCAGATCTTAATTATTTCCTAAATATTCAATAGTTATAATAGCTTCTGTTTTAGTAACCTTATCGAATTTAACTCCATAAGGGAAAGCTTCATTAGAATTAAGCTTATTTAGTGTTGGCATAAAGGAACCATAATTCTTATATCCAGTATGGTTACCAATAGTAAATGTATCACCCGTTACAAATAAATCGGAACTATTCAATAAACGTCTCGCTTTAGCGGAACTTGAGGCAAAAGTATTGCTTCCTCCTCTTTGGAGAAGATGTAATAACTGGAAGTTTTCGCAAGCTACTACAGGAGTAGCATAATCTCCAGTACTGTTTGATGTTGCAGGATTATAGTATTTATAACTCCCTTGCCCAAGGACAACATCTTCTGGAGAGATAAAATCGCCGCCATTAATTAAACCAGTTGTATTATCATAATCACTTTCATTAAAGCCCCAAAATCTCGCATCAACGTGATAGACCTTTACCCCGCCATTGCCTAAAGAATAGCCATTAGTATTCCAAAAATATGAATTGTTTCCATCATTTGTATATAATTCGAATAAGAAATATTCGTCAAAGGCGGTTCCGTTCCAATTTGTAGATAAAACCAAGGCATCATTATTTAAAGCACTGCTCTTTAAAGTAACTGTTTTCTTGCCTTTAAAGGATTCATCAATAACATATGGTTCAATCCAACCCATGGAAAGTTTAGAAAAGGAATTCCAGTCCATACTGTTATTATTTTGCATATCGATTTGCCCGATATAATCAGGTAATGTCTTATTCCCGGTATCGGAATATTCATAATTATAATAATCTTCAAGCCCAAAAATGTGGCCTTGTTCATGAATCATAGTGATTGAATCACCATTTTCAAAATGCCCTAAATTAGAAGCACTATAAACATTTACTTTAGGACTATCTTTAGTGCCTGCTTTCCCACCAGTAAATGACATATGTGGCCATAAAGCGTTATTATTCCAGCCATCTTGATCGCTTCCATCAAATAAGAAATGGACGCTATCAATATAACCATCACCATCTAAATCATAATCACTTAAATTAATTTTATAGGTATTTTTGGCCCAGTTTAATGCGCTATTCATAATAGAATATAAGGTATTAAATTTGGTTTTTTCGGTGCTTTCGGTATAAGCAAAATAGTCTTCAGAATAATTGGCTTCATATACTTGACCCAATTTTCCCGCTACTTCACCAGTAACATTAAGTTTTCCATAAGAAGCCCTCTTATAATAGGCACTTAAAGATAAATCAGTGTCAGTGAATACAGTTTCCTTTAAGCTCTCAAATACAGAACTTGTAAAAGAATATGTATGTTTAGTCTTTAAAGAAATTGGGACAACTAATAAGCGAACATTCCCAGTTGAAGGAGAATAGGTAGGATCAATGTCTTTAGCGGTATATTTAACTTTTCTTTTACTTACTGTTCCTGCTTCGTTAGAAGAATAGCTACTACTAGAACTACTAGAAGAGAAGGTGCTTGCACTACTAAAACTACTTGAAGAAGTGCCACTATCAGTACTAGATTCACTATTTGCGCTTGAAGAAGATGAGCTATTATCACTACTTTCAGGAGATAAAGAGCTCCCGTTAGAGTTGCTTTGATTAAATACACAAGAAGAAATCAAAGGAAGAGAAAGCACAAGTAAAATGCCTTTCTTTTTAAGCAAGGAAGCAATAGATTTATTAAACATAAATAACCTTTTTTATCTAACGGGTTTGGTATAGAAGCGACCTGTAACACTCATTAAAGGAACCACTTGGACGAAAGATGAAGGGTCTTCTTTTTTAATTAAGTTAATGATACTAGAAAGCTCATAAGAAGAAACAACCATCGAGAAAATATAACGTTCAGAACCAGTATAAACACCTTTACCAATGACCATCGTCGCGGCATGAGGCAAAGATTCAATTAAGAATTCACCTAAATCTTCTCTATTGGTAATTATTTCTACTTTCATCTTTTTATTACGAACATTAATCGAATCAATAACTAATTTCGTAACAATTAAATAAAGGGTTGAGAAGAAAGCACCCGCTAAATGTTTGGCAACATTTTCAATATTTGACCAACCATCTTTAGTGGTAATTAAAAGAGTAAAGGAAACCAATGTAATGGCGTTCATGATTAAGCCATATTTGCCTACTAAAGTTTTCTTTTTTAAGCCAATATAATACATTAAAACATCGACGCCACCGGTACTTGCATCAATTTTAAAACATAGTGCCGTACTTAAACCTGTGCAAACCCCACCTATCAAACATCTTGATAGTAGTCCCCCATTATGACCTACAAAGTAGGCAATTTCTTGCATTAGAGCACTTTCGCCGACATTCATTAAATTAATAAATAAAGAAGTTTCAATAACATTTATTAAGGTAAAAATAGCAAATCTTCTACCAATGCCAAACCAAGCTAAGAAAAGTAAAGGAACATTAATTACAAAATATAAAATCGAATTTAATAAACTTTCGGGAATTACGCCATTACTAGAACCAACGCCGTTAAAAGCTTCGTAAATAAGCTCAATAATTAAGACAATTACTTGACTAAAACCAGAAGCGCCACCAGAAACAATTTTTTGAAAACTAACACTATTTTGAGATGGATCAAATTTGGGTAGAGAAGCTACGTTTGCTAAGTCCATAAAGCAGTTAAAACCAAAGGCAAAAAGGAAAGCTGAAGTCGTGCAAATAATCAACGCAACAAATTCATCTAAAGTACGTTTTACCCAAAAGTGGTTATAGAACCAACTAGTTCTTTTTTCCTTATATCTTTTATAAGATTCTTTTAAATTTCCCATAAGTGAAATCATTATAACTAAGAGGCAAGGCAAGACAAGTTAAAAGAGTGTCTAAAAGTAAATATTTTTTTAAGAAAAAAATGATTTATTGCTAGAGGTTGCTTGTAATGGTATATTTAAAACACTGTTTCTAAGAAACAGCTCCCTAACCTCGGAGGAAATTATGATTATTTTAAAATCAATTGGCGCTTTCTTTGTGCGGATTTGGCGCTGGATTAAAGAGACTGCTTGGGTCCAACCTTTATTAATTGTTGGAGCTATTTTTGCGATTATTTTCTCTATTCCTTCTATCACAAAAGCTGTTCAAGGTTGGAATAATTCCACTTCTGATGCTTGGTTATTAAAATATAGAACCAGTCTAGAAGGAGAACCTCTAGATAGCTCTACTTCCTCAGATGCTAGCAAATTAACAGCTGCTATCGACAAAGCTAATACTTCGATGTCTGAAGAAGATATCAATGCCTTAAACAAAGAATATGGCAAAAAATTCTTTGTTGTTTATGTTGCTTCAACAGATGTTAAAACTGTTAGCGATTCTTTCCGTTTCTTAGCGGATAACTGGAAAAAGAGCAATTATAAGCTTGACCTTCACGATGAAGAATCCTTTGATTTCAAATTACATGTTATCTATAGCGATCAAGAATCTTCTAATGATGATGATTTTGATAATCAAAATTCTCCAAGTGCTTTCCAAAGATATCTCTGGAACAACAAGAGCTTCTTCTCCACTAGCGAATCTGTCTTAGAAGATCGTCCTTATCGTATAAACGCTAATATTGAAGAAACTAAATATGAGAATTTCGGTGGCGAAAATACTACTAGCACAGATACTAAATCTGCAGAAAATTTCCCAAAACCCACTATTCTCTTATGTGATTTTACAAATAAAGCTATTACCGCAGGAATGGGCGGCGTTTCCGAAGTCCTCTTTAGCTTAACTGGAAGCACTGATATTGAAAGAGCTCAACTCTTAGCCAATATGTGGAACCATACTGATTCCTATTCTAGCTATCCAAATAATCCATTCCTCAACCGTCAATAATTAAATAAAAACTCCTCTACTAGTATCAAACTTACTTAGTTGAGGAGTTTTCTTTTTATCTTAATTGTTAAATTTCTTTTTTAAATAAGGTAATACACAAAGAGGAACTAAACGGGAAACATCTACCCCATTTTTATATAACTCACCAATCACAGTAGATGAAACAAATTGTTCTTCATGTCTAGCCATAAAGAAAACCATATCAATATCAGGATTAGCGTATTCATTCGCAGCAGCTAAAGAGAATTCATATTCAAAATCGCTAACCGCTCTAAGGCCTCTAATTAGATGTTTTGCTCCATGTTTTTGACAATAATCAACACTAAGTCCTTCAGTAAAGTCTACTGTTACGCCTTTTATATCTTTAGTAGCTTCTTTCATCATCTCTAATCTCTCTTCAACTGTAAATCTACTTTGCTTAGTGGGATTAATGGCTAATAAAAGCACTACTTCATCAAAAATAGAAAGAGCTCTTTTAAGAACTTCAAGATGTCCATTAGTAATGGGATCAAATGAGCCAGGATAAACCGCTTTAACCATATTTACCTCCATAGAATACGAACTTTGCTACGTCCATATTTATAATCTTTAATTCTTGTAAAGTGTTCTTCAATTAAAGGAAGCTCTCCTTCATATTCCATAATTAGAGCGCCACCTTCCTTTAATATATTATTCTTAATTATCTCTTTTGTCGCTTCTACATAAAAATCCTTCCTTATATAAGGAGGATCTAAAAAGATGATGTCATATGGTCCTTTATTTTCTCTAATAGCGTCTAAATAATCTCCTAAAAAGAGAGAAGCATTATTCTCTTTTAAAGAAGACAGATTGCCTTTTATTATTTCTATAGCCTCCTTAGAAGCATCAACAAATAAGACATTCTTAGCTCCTCTAGAGAGCATCTCTAGTCCTAAAGCGCCAGAACCTGCAAATAAATCTAAGCAATTAGAATTAGGAATAATCTCATTTAAAGCGTTTGAAATACCTTCCCTAACCATATTTTTAGTAGGAACAGTACCTTTTGGAGGAACCGCAATTACTCGAGAACGATATTTTCCAGAAACAATCTTAATCATTAAATATTTCCTCAACAAAAACCTTCTTTCTATAAGGTAAAAATAAAATAGAATCTAATTCTCTATCTAGTTCCGCCATAAGAGAATAGGCTTTCGTATAAGCTAATGTTAAAGGGTGATTATCAAAAGTATTTTTAGCTTCATAAATTACTTTAAAAGCTTTTTTAACTTCCTCATCATCTTTATTTTTATATTTTAATAGCTCCTCATATTTAGAAACCGCTTCTTCTAATTTTAGATGCAAGGCTCTAACTTCTGCATTTTCTAAAGCTACTTTTTCTTTTTCTTTTAAAGATAAATAACGGCTATCAGATTCGTAGGCTTCTTTTAATGCTAGAAAAGCGTCAATTACTACTTTATTCATGCACGTTCATTTTAATGATTCCCTTTTCTTTGTGCTACAATATCCGTGTTTATGTTAAAAATTGTTAAAGATAATGCTTTGTCACTTCACTCTCCATCTAAAGAAGTGACTATGCCATTAAGTCAAGAAAATAAAGACTTATTAAATGAAATGCTAGCTTATTTGAAGGATTCTCAGGATCCCTCATTCCAAGAATCCCATCCTAAAGTAAGAGAAGGTATTGGGCTAGCTGCGCCACAAGTAGGTGTAAATTATAGGATGTTAGTTATCTATTATCCGAAAGATGCTGACAATAAAGAATATGTAACTTATCAATTAGTTAATCCTAGAATTGTCGCTAATAGCTTAAAAAAATGTTATCTAGAACATGGAGAAGGTTGCTTATCTGTTGATGAAGAACATCCTGGATATGCTTATCGTGATTATCGAATAGCGGTAAAAGCTTTTGACGCTATACAAAATAAAGACATTTATATTAGGGCATCTGGATTTGACGCTATAGTTTTACAACACGAAATAGATCATCTAAATGGTTTGCTATTTTACGATAGAATTGATAAGAAAAACCCTTTTAAAGTATTGCCGGGAAGTGTTGCCTTATAATCCTTCTTTTCTTTAATTTCAGATTTGCTAAAATGAAGCAAATGAAAAACAAACAATCTCTTATTTTTGCTATGTTATTTATAGCGCTTTCTTCTTGCTCATCTAGTCCTAGTGAAGGAACCTCAATAAGCGAAGAAGACTACATCAAGAACGTAGTTGAAGATGATATTGCTTTTAATATTCTTCAACTTACTGACATTCACTGGAACATGACGACTCGTTTTGAGGAAGCTGCAAAATATCTAAAATCGGTTATTAATACCGCTAAAAAGAAGGCAGAAGATAGAGGAGAAAGGCTTAATCTTATCGCTATTACAGGTGATAGTTTGCTAGTTGCCACCAAACCAATGGCGGATCTTCTATATTCCACTATTGATTCTTTTGATATTCCTTTCTTTGTAACTTATGGAAATCATGATCGACAAGGTTTATGGAATGAAGAATGGATGAATGAAAATGTTTCCTCTCCAAAGCGAAAAAACTCCCTTTTCACCGTCGTTAAGGATGATGTTCATGGAGTTTCCAATTACGTTATTAATTGGAAGAAAAATAATAAAACTGTTTGGCAGATATATTCGGTAGATACTGGCCACTATATTAAGAAAAATGCCTTCCAATATACTTATGACTATATTAGAGATAGCCAAATAGAGTGGTTTAAAAAGCAAACGGATTTCGCTAAAGAAAGTTCTACTTATTTACCTTCCTTAGTTTTCTCTCATATTCCTGTTCGAGAAATGATAAATGCCGCTAACGATGAAGCTACTATCTTAGAAAGAGAAGAAAAAGAAAAGACGACTTCGCCTATTGGGTCCGGCTCTACGAATTATGTCGGTGGCTATATTCAAGAAAAGAATGATTTAATTGGAGCCTCCCCTGTTTCTTCTAATTTCTTCTCCGTTGCCGAAGAAAGAAATGTCAAAGGTATGTTCTATGGTCATGATCATTCTAGTGACGCTGTTTTCACATATGGTGATAATAAAGTAGTTCTTGGTTATGGAGTAAAAGCGAATACCGAACTTTATTACACATCTATTGATTCGGAAATTAAAACTACTTTATCTGGAGGAGCTTTATATACCCTTCATAGCGACACAAAAACATTTGATATTGAACATTTTTATATGGACTATCCCAAAGAAGAAATTTCCTTCTCTTGGAAAAAGGAGGCTTTATAAATGAATAAGAAAACTTATTTCTTAGGAATAGAGGTTATTATCTTCCTTTTTGCTAGTGTTTCTTTCTTTTTTGGTTTTCAAATTTTAGCGGCAGATTTCTATGATTTTTCTCATTTATGGAGAATGTTGCCTGCAATCTTAAGCTATTTTTCTCCAGTATATTGGTTATTTATAATTCACTTATTAATTTCTCATCAAAAATCCAAAAAACTATTACAAACCTCGCTTATAAATGCTATTGTTCTCATTTCTTTAGGGGCAATTATAGCCCTTATTGTAATTATCTATTTAGGAGTTTCTCTCTATCCGATTGATGGCATGATAAATTCCTTATTCCCAATAGATTTATTGCTTATTAACCTTATTTCTATAGCTTTTGGAATTGCTCTTATTTATTACTATAAGAAGATTAAAAATAAAGATGATTTAGAAGTAGTGCCAAAGACCAAACTTTGGAAAAAAATACTCTCTTCAATTTTCTTTCCTTTCTATTCTTTAATTGCCTTATATGAAATGGGTTCCATTCTTTTAGGTTTTGATTTTGCTTCTTATGGATCAGAAGAATTTGCGGCTTCTATTCCGGCATATATCGCTATGATTTCTCTATCTATATTCCTTTTATTGAGAGAGATTCATCGTTTATATGAAATAAAGATTGAAGGGAGAAAATTACAAATCTATTCCATTTCTCTTTTTGTTTTAGGAGTCTTCATTGGTGTTTTACCTTTATTCATGCTTTTAGTATCCCCTACATATCCAGAACTTAATTTCCATCCCTATTATCCTTTAGATTTTATGGGTAGTTTAAGAATATCAATCTATTTATGGAGTATTCCTAATATCCTTGGTCCCATATTTTTCTTCTTTATTCCGACCATGAAAGCGTTTTCCTTGTTCAGAAAACAAAAATAAGCATTTTTATTTCCTTGGCTGTGTTATATTGAAGGCGACAAATTTCGAAAATTTGATTTTGCGTACTACGCATTTTGTTATTAATCATTTTAATTAAGGAGTGTTTTATGCCCAGACTACCATCATCCATAAACATCTTTGCCTTAGGCGGTTTAGGTGAAGTAGGTAAAAATACCTACTGTTTTGAAAGTGAACATTCTTTAATTCTTGTTGATGCCGGTGTTCGTTTCCCAGAAGCTTCTTTACCTGGTGTTGATTACGTCATTCCTGATTACACTTATTTAAAAAATAATAGATCCAAAATTAAAGCTTTATTTATCACCCATGGTCACGAAGACCATATTGGCGGGATTCCTTTCTTAGTTAGAAGTCTTTTTATCCCTGTAATTTATGCTCCTAGATTAGCTGCTGCCTTAATTCGTCATAAACTAGAAGATGCAAGAATAAAAGATAACATTAAAATCGTTGAATATGACTCTAATACTGTTGTTCCTATCGGTAACGATTTTAAAGTTTCTTTCTTTAGAGTTACGCACTCTATTCCTGACGCTTATGGAATTTGTATTGATACGCCAGAAGGAAGAATTATCGAAACTGGCGACTTTAAAATTGATTTAACCCCTGTTGGTCCTCAATTTGAGCTAGATAAATTAGCTCGTTTTGGAACTGAGGGCGTAGACTTACTTATGGCGGATAGCACTAATGCCGAAATTGAAGGATATACACCGAGCGAAAAGAATGTTCGAAGCGGTGTTGAAGAAGTTTTTGATAAGGCTATAGGTAGAATTATCGTTTCTACTTTCTCTAGTAACATTAATCGTATTCAACAAGTTGTCGAAGTAGCGGTCGAACATGGTAGAAAAATTTGTATTATTGGTCGTTCCATGGAAACGGTAGTTACTATCGCTAGAAAATATGGCTATATCAAAATTCCAGATTCCGCTTTAATAAGTGATGATATGGTGAGAAATTATCGAGCCAATGAAATTTGTATCCTTTGTACTGGTTCTCAAGGAGAGGCCATGGCAGCCTTATCTCGAATTGTTAATGGAGACCATAAAAATATTCATATAATTCCTGGTGATACTATTGTTTTTAGTTCTAATCCAATTCCAGGAAATGGCGCATTAGTTGATAAATTAGTGAATAACTTAGTAAAGCAAGGAGCGGACGTTAAACAAAATAGTTTAGCTTTCTCTCTCCACTCTTCCGGTCACCCTTCTAGACAAGAACTTCGTTTAATGCAAAGACTAGCCAATCCTCATTACTTTATGCCAGTGCATGGCGAATATCGAATGCTTAAACTTCATGGTGATTTAGCTATTGATTTAGGTTTATCTAAAGAAAATGTTTTCATTTGTGATAATGGCGATATGCTCACTTTAAAAAATCATAAGATCACAAGAGGCGGCCATGTACCTGCAGAAGACGTCTATATTGATGGCAATTTCTTAGATGGTTTATCAACTGCGGTAATTCACGATAGAGAAGAACTTAAAAATGATGGCTTAGTGGCCGTTATCCTAACTATCAATACTAGAAAGAATGAATTAATGGTTCCTCCAGTAGTTTATACAAGAGGATTTAACGCCACTACTGACACTCATGTTGTTAGACACGCCCAAATGCATGCTGAAGAAGCTATAAGAGAAGCTATGTCTAGAAGAGCCTCTTTTAGCGATATTAGAACTGCGATAAAAGCTACCGTTAGCCACTACATTTATCGAAAAACCGCTCGTAGTCCAATGATTATTCCTATCATTATGAACTACTCTGGTAAATAAAATGTTTATTTTAGCTAGCTCTTCCCCAAGAAGATCGCTTTTATTAAAGAAATGCCTTAAAGATTTTCAAATTGTTATACCTAAAGTCGATGAAAGACTATTAGATAGATCTATTAAAGCCATTGACTTAGCTAAAGAAGAAAGTCGTCTAAAAGCCTATGATGTTTTTAGGCAATATCCCGAAGATGAGGTTTTAGCGTGCGATACTATAGTTTTATTAGATAAAGAAATGTTAGGAAAACCCTTTTCTCAAGAAGAAGCTATAGAAATGCTTAAAAAAGAAAGTGGTAAACGCCAAGTAGTTCTATCCGGTTATACCTATATTTCCAAAGAAAAAGAAATAAGTAGGACGGTCGCTACTTCGGTTTATTTTAATTCCTTAACAGAAGCCCAAATTAGAGAATATATAAAAATCTTTAAACCCTTTGATAAAGCGGGTTCTTATGGCATCCAAGACGATTTTCCTTTAATTAAAAAAATAGTTGGTAGCTATGACAATGTCATGGGCTTACCAACTGAAGATATTTTAGTACACGTCTTTAATTCTCTTCCTCGAAGATAGTGTCATAAACCTTCTTAGAATCATTAGGAACGACTAGAGTTAATTGGTCGCTTTTTTCAATAAACCCTGCAACACCCGCCTCTTTTAATTTATTTTCATCTAATTTTGTATAATCTTGAAGTTTTAAAATGATTCTAGAACCTTTTAAAGAAGAAGAGATGATATTCTCTTTTCCTCCTAAGGCATCTAGATAAGAAGTTTTAGAAATGACTGCCTTTTTCTTATTTCTTTTTTTGTTTTTATAAAGATAAGAGATTAAGAAATAAGTAAAGAAGCCTAAGAAGCAAATGAGAATAACAATCCACCAAAGGTTTCCTAAGAAAAAATCTCTATTTTGTGACAACACTAAAATCATATAGATATAATATCACTGAGGATTATTTATGAGCAACGCAATTGAAATTGAAGCTAAAGTATTAATTAATAAAGAAGGATATGAATTACTAAGTCAAAGATTTTCTACTTATCCAAAATTTTCTCAAACTAATTACTACATAGAAAATCAATCTGGCCAATTACAAAAAGAAAATTTATCGCTAAGAATTAGAGAAAGAGAAGGCTTATATGAAGTTACTTTAAAAACCCCATTAAGCGAAGGTTTATTAGAAAAAAATTGTACTTGGACAAAAAATGACTTTATCTCTTTTAAAAATGGCGGCTCTTTCCCAGAAGGAGATATCAAGCGTTTCCTTATTATGATGGATATTGATACCTCTACTCTAACCATTAAAACCAAGCTAACTACAAATAGGATTGACGCTCCTTATGAAGATGGAAAATTATCTATTGATGAGAATCACTACTGTGGTCAAGTCGATTATGAAGTAGAACTTGAACATAATAGCCAAATTGATGCGGAAACAAATCTCAAAAAACTATTAGATAGCGAAAATATTCCTTTTATTATCAATAAGAAAACTAAAACTGCGAGAGCATTTGAGGCTTTTGATGCTAATAAAAACAAATAATAATTTACTTAATACGATCTTTAGCAGTTGGACAATCGTTAAATTTTTCGCATTCAGAAGAACAAGAAAATTCCGCTAAACGACGGGCTCTTGGAATAAAGGTACGAATTTCTTCTTCGTTATAACCAACTTGAACTTTACGGTCATCAACAATTATTGGGCGGCGTAAAATTGAAGGATTTTCTCTAATAAAAGATACTAATTGAGATATAGTCATATCATCAAAATTAATATTTTGAGTGGATACAATTTTGCTTCTTGGGGAAATAATTTCATCAGTACCATCGATTGATTTAGAGATAATTTCTTTAATTTCTTTATCATCTAAAGAACCAGAAAAAATATCCTTATCTTCATGAGGTATTCCTTGCTCATCAAACCACTTCCTAACTTTTCGGCAAGAAGAACAGCTAGGAGAATAATAAATTTTAATCACACCTTTATCTTAAAACCTCTTTATTAGACTAGCTAGCGTTAATTTAAAAATCATTTTTGTAAACGTTGTAAATAATGGATTTATGGTAAATCAGTCGGAAAGATTTTGACTTTTTAAAGCCTTTATATTTATTTAACTTTTTAAAGTAAGCCTAACAAAAATGCAAAATTTGCAAAATTGTTACGGCAAAATAGACATTTGAAGCTTTTATAGGCGAACATTTTGGCAAAAACGCTTTAAATTTGTAAAAATGGTTAAAAACTTTTATCGATGTAATTTTTGTTTTATGAATAACTTCCAACATATCAAATGCAATACTAAGTTATCTTTTTGGTTGCTGAATAATCGTAATTTAAGGTTATAAAAAAGTAAGAATAATTTTCTTAGTTAAGCTAACTACGATAGTTTTAAAAAAGATTAGCTAGTCTTATAATAAGCAAGCGAGGCAAATATGAAGAGAATACTTTCTGCAATAAAACCAACTGGTCAATTAACTTTAGGCAATTATATTGGCGCTTTAAGGCACTTTAAGGATCATCAAGACGAAGGTGAAGTTTATATTTTCGTCGCTGATTTACATGCCTTAACTTTGCCAATCGAACCCGAAATCTTAAGACAAAATACCATTGATATCGCTTGTTATTATTTAGCAAGTGGTTTAGATCCTAAGAAAACTACTATTTTCCTTCAATCTAGTGTCAGCGCTCATGCTGAATTAAACGCTATAATTCAAAATTATCTTTATATGGGCGAACTTAGAAGAATGACCCAATTCAAAGATAAATGTAGCAAAATGAAAGATAGTGAAGTTGGGCTTGGTATCTTTGCTTATCCAGTCTTAATGGCCGCAGATATTATTCTTTACGATGCCGATGTCGTTCCCGTTGGAGAAGACCAATCGCAACACGTTGAACTATGCCGCGATTTAGTCCACCGCTTTAATGCTCGTTATGGGAAAGAAATCTTTAAAATGCCTAAAGCGGAAGTACCAATGACAGGTGCTAGAATCATGAGCTTATCTGATCCAAGTAAGAAAATGAGTAAAAGCGATCCAAAAGGCGATATTTTCTTAAATGATGATATAAAAGTTATCCGTAAGAAAATAATGAGCGCTAAAACTGATATGCTCGCTAGAGTTCATTATGACCCTATCGAACAACCTGGTGTTTCTAATTTATTAACTATTTATGCTTCTTTATCAGATATTACTCCTCAAGAGGCTGAGAAACGCTTTGAAGGTTTAACTATGTATGGCGAATTCAAAAAAGCGGTCGCGGATAAAGTAGAAGAAGAGCTTCTCCCTTTTAAAAATCGTTTCCAAGAAATTAAAGATAATAAAATATATCTAGATGTCTTAAGAGATGGTGCTAAAAAAGCTCGTCTTACCGCAAATAAAACCCTTAAAAGAGCCCAGAAAGCAGTTGGGTTATTATCTTTAGATGAATAAGAAATTAATTTCTATTGATTTAGATGGGACTCTCTTAACTCCCGACTATAAACTACTTCCTTTTTCAGAGAGAGTTCTTAAAGAATTAGAAAAAGAAGGTCATATAGTTCTTCTTTCTAGTGGAAGACCTCTTAGAAATATCTTGCCCTTTTATAATCAAGCAAACTTAAAAGGACCTCTTATAGCCTATAATGGGGCTCTTGCTCTATATCCTAATAGGGACCTTTCCCCAATAATTAAGAAAAAAATCTCTTATTCATTTGTGAATTCAATCATTAAAGAATTTAATCCTTATTTAAAGAATTACTTATTAGAATTAAATGACCAAACATTATATTTAAAAAAAGAAGAAACTGCCCTGCAACCTTATTTTCCTTATAGCGATAAAAATCTAAAAAATCTCTGCAAAACCTCTCTAAAAGAAGATATTTTTATCGCTGTTTTCGAGTGTGATCCTCTTAAAGAAGAGGAATTAAGAAAGAAAATTGAAAGTGATAATAGATACCTTTACCGCCATTGGAATAAAATGCCATACTGCGAAATTGGAATAAAAGATATCGATAAAGGAGAAGCCTTAAAAGTTGTTGCAAAATCCCTCAATTTTAAGCAAGAAGATATCATTGCTTTTGGAGATGGAGATAATGATGCTTCTATGTTAGCTTTTGCTAAAAATGGATTTGCTATAAGAAACACTCGCTCCGCTTTATTAAGAGAAAGATTTTCTTTAACAGAAAAAGGCAACGACGATGAAGGCGTTGCCCATACTTTAAATAATTTATTTAATCTTAAGCTTTCTTAACGCCTAATTCTTTTTCTAATTCGGCAACAAGAGAATGAGCTTCTTCAGTAATTCCATCTTTAGTTTTTTGGAATACTTCTACGTAAAATTTGCATTTTGGCTCAGTTCCGCTAGGACGGATAGCAATCCAAGAGGTATCTTCAAATATTAGACGCACTACTTCCGCTTCTTCTAAACTTAAAGCGTTAGTCACCCCTTTAAGAAGATTGGTAGATAATCTCTTTTTATAATCTTCGATAATAGCGATCTTCTTATCTTTGATAACGGTTGGAGGATTTTGATGAAGTTTATTCATAATATCCGCCATAATCTTAGCGCCTTCCGGTCCTTCAAAATAAACGCTTTCCGTAAAGGTTTCGTGATAGCCATATTTTTTCTCTAAATTCTCATAAGCGATATCTAAAGGAATATTTTGTAATTTATAGAATAAGGCCATTTCGCTATATAAAAGAATAGCTTGAACACCATCTTTATCTCTAACAAAAGGAGCAATTAAGCAACCATAACTTTCTTCATAACCAAATTCAAAATGAGGACCATGACCTATCTTTTCATAATAGTCAATACGGTCACCGATATATTTAAAACCAGTTAAGAATGATTCATTACTAACATTAAATGCTTTAGCGATTTTTCTGCCTAAATCAGAAGTAACAATTGTGTCATACATAACACCATTATGGCTTAATAAGCCCATTTTCTTTCTTTCGCTGAAGATATAATCCATTAATAGAGCGGCACTTTGGTTTCCTGTAAAGCGCTCATAAGTTCCTTTAGAAGAAAGATAGGCTAAACCGCAACGATCGCCATCAGGATCGGTCATAACACAAAGGTCAGCACCAATTTCTTTAGCTAATTTAAGAGATTCAATAAAGCTTTCAGCCATCTCAGGATTTGGCGATAAAGTACCACCAAAGGCGGGATCATGATTACACTGCTTAACAACAGGATGAACATCATATCCTAAATCTAGAAATACTCTCATCGCAGTCTCATAAGAAGCACCATGTTGAGGAGAATAAACAATCTTAAAATCTTTTTTATTTAATTCTGGATGAATTTGAATTCCTTCAACTTCTTTAACATAAGAATCATCAACTTCATTATCTAAAACAATAGTTTTGCCTGGTTCTTTATGCTCGGGGACTTGGCAATCAAGTTCGTCAGGTAAAGAATCAATAAATTTTAATAAACCATTAACTTCACTAGGAACAAGTTGGCATCCCATCTCGTTATAAATCTTATAACCATTATATTGTTTTGGGTTATGGGAGGCGGTAATCATGATGCCACCTAGAGCCTTTTTATATCTAACTGCATAAGATAATTCTGGTGTTGGACGAAGAGCGTCAAAGATATAAACATTAAAACCCATTTTGTTAAGAATGGAGGCACATAAAAGGGTAAATTCTCTAGAACCATATCGGTTATCATGAGAAATAACAACACCCGCTTTTTCTTTATTAGGATTGTTAGAGGCTAAATATAAACCAAAGCCAATCGTAGCTTTAGCAATAGTAAAACGATTGATACGATTTTTACCAGGACCTAATACGCCACGCATTCCACCTGTACCAAAGACTAAATTGGTATAAAAAGCATCCGCGATTTCTTCTTTCGACATCGCTTTTAAGGTCTTTTTCTCTTCTTCGTTAACTACGTTAGAAGTTAGCCAACGTTCATAATTCATCTTAATGGCATCCATATTGAGCCTCCTTAACAAATTTATATTAAGAAACTTTCTTCAAAGAAGAAAGTATTTTAGTAAATTGAGGGCTTAACGGAGCTATAAATGTTTTCTTCGAAAGATAACTTAAAGGCTCCATTAAAGAATCAAAAGAAATACTATAAGCGTGAAGCAATTGATAATTTAAACCAAACCTTTCCTTAAATATTTTATTAGTGGCAAAATCTCCGTATTTTCTATCCCCTACTACTGGATGAGAAATGCTTGCTAAATGAACCCTAATTTGGTGAGTTCTCCCAGTTAAGAGATTTATTGATAATAAAGAATATCCTTCTTCATAATTCTCTTTTGGTTCATATAAAGTGAGGGCTTCTTTTCCCCCTTCTCTTATAGATGCAACATGAACTAAAGAGCGATTGGCTTCTTTTTTCAGAGGTTTATCAATTTTGCCTTTATTAAAAACATTGCCTTTTACTAAAGATAAGTAGGTTTTGCATATGTTTTCGTGATTTTTAAAGGCTAAAGTAAGGCATTTTAAAGAAGCATCATTTTTTCCAAAAAGAATTAAACCAGAGGTATTTCTATCTAATCTATGCGCGGGTGCAGGAGTAAATCCTCCTTCTTCAGGAGAATATTCACCTTTAAAATATAAATAATTAATTACTTCTTGGGCTAAAGTAAGATTATTTTCATTTCCATCAGAAGTAACCATTACTCCCGCTGGCTTATTAATTAAAAGAATATTCTTATCTTCATAAATAATTGGATAAGGTAGATCCTTTTTTATTGCACTTTTAGGTCTAAGAAAATCTTCTAATTGTTCATCAGTAACGTAAATTCTAACTACGTCATTTTCCTTTAAAAGAAAATCTTCTTTAACCCAATGGTTATTAACTTTTACATCCTTTTTTCGAAATAATTTATATATAAAACTTAAAGGAGCATCTTTGAGATAGCTTTTTACGAATTTTAAGGCTTTTTGACCAGCATTAGCTTGTTTAATAACAATTTCTCGCACAAAAGCATTCTATCACAAGATAATTACTATTGAAAAAGAAGAAAGCAATCAATATAATCTTTCGTGCACTCAGGTGCAAACGGAGGAATACCCAAGTGGTTGAAGGGGCGGGCTTGGAAAGCTCGTAGGCTCTTAACCGGGCGCTAGGGTTCAAATCCCTATTCCTCCGCCACAATTAATGGTATATCCCCAAGGATTTGTCCAAGGGGATTTTATTTATATTGAATGTTGAAGTAATCTAGATAAGTTTTGACTATGTCTTGGCCATCTAAACAAGTATCCATTAACCAGGCTCGCTCATGATTCCAATTCTTTAATCCACGGTAATAAAACATCTTTTTGTTGTCAAAAATTATGAATGGAACAATATTGTTTGCTAAACATTCTTTAAATGTAATCAGTCTACCTACTCTACCATTACCATCTTGAAATGGATGTATACGTTCAAATTCAACATGAAACTCCACTATTTCTTCAAAAGAGTGGCTTTCTTTTTGATTGTAATCGTAAAGAAGTTTTTTCATTTCAGATGCCACTAATCTCGGATGAGTAGTCGCTATACCTCCTACTTCATTTGGCATTTTTTTATAATCACCCACAGCAAAATAAGGAAGTCTTGAATCATTTGTGCCTGATTTTAATATTTTATGCAATTCCTTAATAAATGCTTCACTTAATTTATAGTTAGCGAAATCAATTACTCGATCAATAGCAGTAAAGTGATTGATTGTTTCAATAATATTATCCACTTTTTTGTTAGTGTTTTTATCAACCCCAATAGTTCTTGTTTCGTAAATATATCTGGTTTCATCATGAGTTAGCTCGTTTCCTTCAATATGATTCGAGTTATATGTTAGGTCAATCATTAATTTATGATAGATACCGCCCTTAATTTGATTATTTTTTTCAAAGCGAAGTCTTAACAATAGATAATTCTTGTTTTCTTTTTCGTTGCTTCTAACAGGTTTTTTAGCATATTCAGGAATTATCCAGGATTTTCGAGCAAAAATAGCACCTTCAACTCTTCCTAAGGCACAGTAATTCCGGACACTTCTTTCCGATAAATTCCATTTAATAGATGCTTCTTTAACACTTAAGAATTTATTCATAACTTTATGATATATTTATCGGCAAGAAACGCAATAGTTTATACATGTTTTATGTTTATTGCCGTTTATACGCGATTGCCGTTTATACGTTTAACGACATTTGAACTCATAATTTATACGTTCACAGACATTTCAAGTCACGTTTGAGGAGATATCCCCAAAGATTTTGTCTAAGGTGTTTTATTATGCTTTCAACATATTGATTGGAACAATATAAACGCTGTCTTTAATTTGTGCATCTCCGCTAGCGGTTATAATCATTTTAAAAGCAGGAAGTTTTTGATTGTTTTCTTTTATTTTGTCTTCAATTGAATAAAGGTTTGAAATGCCTTCTTTAATCAGCTCTTCGCCGCCCAATTTTATTTCGATAAGCGCGTATTCCCCATTTGGAAGATGAATAACGGCGTCACACTCCAAACCATTTCCATCTCTAAAGTGTCTTATTTCGCCACCATAATTTTCTACGTAAATAGATAATTCTTTAACTGCAAAGTCTTCAAATAATAAACCAAAAGTTTTTGGGTCATTAAGTAAATCATTTGGTGACATTTTCAACGAATATGTAGCTAAAGAAGTATCAATAAAATGCCTAGTTGGCGACGTAATGATAACTGTTTTGCTTCTAAAATTAGGATTCCATGCTTCTATATCTTTAATAATATATAAATCATTTAATGCTTCTAGATATCCATCAAATGTTTCCTCATCTATTTTTCTATTATCATGTTTATTGATGTCGTTAATCAAAATAGATTTTCTAGCCTCTGTCGATATATTTCTTGCGTAACTTCTAAGAATAATTTTAAAAATTTCAGATTTCTTGTTGCGGAATTTTTTATTCTTAGAATTTTCAAAATTAAATAATGTAGAACAAAAATTTCTTGTAATTTTTAAGGCTTTGTTTTTATCTGACATTAAAGAAAGTGGCCAACCACCACGGCAAATATAAAAGGCAGTATCAAGCAGAGTATAAGATTCATTGATATAAAATAACGATTTTGGTTTTTCAAAGAGTTTTTTTAGCGAAACATATCCCTTTGATTCTTTTGATTCAAACAAACTCATTGGTCGCATTTTTATAGTCACTATCCTGCCAGAACCTGAATGATAAATATTATCCTTTTCAGCAGGTGTTGAACTTCCTGTAAAAATAAATTGACCAAATTTATTGTCTCGATGATCAATTTCTGTCTTTACACAATTCCATAAATCAGGAACATTTTGCCATTCGTCAATAAGGCGCGGATTATCACCAATTAATATGGCTTCAGGATTTGATTCCACCAAACGTATCTTTTGCAGTGTGTCTAATGCATATTTACTTTTAGAAAATAATTCACAAGTAGTTGTTTTTCCGCAAAATTTTGGGCCAGCAACAACTATAACACCAGAGGTTTCAAGCGCTTCTTTAATTTGTTCTTCAATATATCTATATAAATATGTCATATCTTGTCTTGCAATAATTATATAAAAACATTAACTATTTATAAACAATTTTCCCCATTTTCTTTTGAATGTATTCCCCCATTTTCTTTTGAATGTTTTTCCCCATTTTCTTTTGAATATTTTTCCACTTTTTCTTTTACAAACAAATAGCAATATTCTTTTATAATTATAAATATTTTATATGTGTCGATTGCAACCACGCCTATTAATTTCATACGTCCGTTTTTTACAATTGATCTTGAAATCATACCAGTGTATCGACAATTGATGGCACGTGATAAGAAATAAGGGTTTTGTAACTAGCTGAGCTAAAAACGAAACCTTTTTATATTAGATAGAGCAATCGGAATCCAATCCATTAATAATCGCAAATATCACTGATATAATCTAAAAATTTCGACCAAAAGAACAGTGCAATGCTATTTTAGTCGAAGTCGTATATTTATTATCAAATGCCTTCTAATGCTGTTTTCATATATATTTTAAGATACTAAAATCAAAACTGTTACTGCCTCAATCAATATCTTTTTTCCTTTAAAATTAATGAATATGCTCTGACGCAACATAAAAACATACTAAAATTTACCTAAGTAATAAAAATTTTGAATATTAGATAGATGCAGTAAGTTCCTTGAGAAAAAGCTTAAAGAGTGCTAATTTTAGAACTTGGAAAAGGATTATTAAATGAATCAAAACGAATTACTTAAATATTTCCTAGATAACGAATATGGAAATCTTCCATCATTTGAAGATGTTGAAATCTTTTATGAACTAAAAGATTCTTTTACTGACGCTATATATAAGGGTGTAACTAGAAAAGATATCGTTGTTCACCTTAAAAGAAAGGGTAAATTTACTTCTTTTTCCTTTTCTTTATTTGTTCCTAAGAAGGCTAAAGGTATCTTTGTATTTTTATGTAATAGACCTGTGGGCAAAATCTCATATATGGAGATTGATCCAAACAGGGATATAAAAAGTGATTTCTACCCAATAGAAGATATTTTAAAGAGAAATTATGCTTGTTGCGCTTTCTTAACCTCTGAAGTAGCTGAAGATAAAAATGGTTTCCATTATGGAATTAATTCTTTATTTGATGATACTAATCATAAAGAAAATGGAACATATGGAACTCTACTCCTTTGGGCTAAAGGTTTTTCTTTAGTTATTGACTACTTAAAGAAAGAAGAATTAACAAAAGATTTACCTATAGCTACAGTTGGTCATTCTCGTGGGGGAAAAACTTCCCTTTTAGCGGGTGTTTTAGATAAACGTATCTCACTTGTAATTTCTTCTTGTGCTGGTTGTAGTGGCGATGCTGAAGCTAATAATTACCATTCTGGCGCGGAAACAATTGATGTTATTACTAACGCCTTCCCTTATTGGTTTACACCTAATTACCGAACTTACGCAAAGAAGCCTATGGAATATAACCAAAGTAAATTCCTTTCTTTAATTGCTCCTAGATATATTTATACCTCTTCTAAGAGTGAAGACCTTTGGGCGGATCCCCTTGGAGAATTCCAAACCTTAGAAAAAGTATCTAAAGTATATGAGCAAAATGATCTTCCCGGTTTTATTTCTAAAGAGCCATTTGATATCAATAAAGAAATGATTTCCCAAGAAGGAAATATTGCTCATCACCACCTCTTTGGAATTCATGATTTAGATAAAAGAGACTGGAATCTATATATGGATTTTTGGGATAAAAAGCTTTCTAAATAAATTTAAAATTATAAAAAAGGCTGCAAAAAGCCATTATATTACTCAAAAAGGCCCCCAATTGGAGGCCTTTATATTTTATAAAAACTATTTTTCTTTTGCTTCTACTGAAGCAACTTCAACTACTTTATTTTCTTCTTCGTTTGAAGAGAGGATTTTTAATCTTTGCGCTCTACGAGATGCTCTCTCGCTATCAACATCACTCTTTCTAGCAAAGAAATTCAAGAAGAAAGTACCTAAAATTGCCGCACCCACTAAAAGGATGGCGCCAAATAAACGGTAGCTCATCTTCATCACATCTTTAAAAGCAGTTTCGTTAGTCCAATTGTTTTCTGGTAAAGCAGGTAAATAGGAAGAGATGAAACCTAAGATAATGAAAACAAGGCCAGCTAAACCGATTAAACCTAAAATAGTAGTTATAACGATTTCAATTTTAGAAATCTTCGCTTTGTATTCTTTCTTCTCTTCCATAAATAAACCTCTTTAAGATAAATAATTAGGCTTGAGTTTCTTCGCTTGGAGTTCCGCCACCGATTTTATTATCGTTCTTCTTAGCGGCTTCCACTAATTCATTAATGAAAGGAACATAAGCTTCTTTGAAAGCAGGTTCCACTTCTCTAACTAAACCATTAATAGCGTCTTGAGTTTCTCTAATAGCTTCGCCAAAACCTTTACCCATTGGTAAATCGCGACGGCCAGTCATATATTCAACTAAAGTAAATACTTTATCTTGAACACCCATATAACGTTCATCAGTGATTTTAGAATTAGCTCTAACAGTATTTAAAAGTTGAATCATTTGGCCAATATCATTGCCAATGAATTTAGAAGCGGCGCTTTCTTCGCCTTTAGCTTCTCTACGAGCTTCGTTATAATCGCCAAAAAGTTTGATTAAATGGTTGACCATGGAGAGATAACAAACCGCTCTATAAAGTCTTTCTTCTAAGCGATCAACATTTTCAGCAATTTTAACATCAACGTTATTCTTATGAGCATCATTGATAATGCCAGTGACCATAGCTTCCACATTTTCGTGGATTGGTAAAACACCTTTGAAAATAGCAATATGTTGAGCATGATCAACTCTTAAGCCATCATCAGCGGCCTTTAAAATGGTGCTATGTTCGCCATAGACTTGGTCATAGAAATCACGAATAAGTTTTTCGAGATTCTTGCCGTTTTCTCCACTGTTATCAATGATCGACTTTAAAGGTGTAGGTTGCTCGATTTCAACAAGGACACTTCTCTTCTTTTCATTGAATGCATTAACGTCATAAGTTGGTTTTGTGAGCGTGTATTCAAGCGTATCACGAATTGCTACTTTATAATGCTCTAAAGTGGCAATTACTTCGGAAATTTGATTCATAATTTTACCTTCCTCTTTCCTTAATTTTTTATCGGAGATTTAGCTGTCTCCTCCGATGGGTAGACATAATCCGCTAAATCATAGAATCGTTTGATTAGATAGGTCGCATGTTGTTTAACACTATCTGGAGAATGTTCCATACAGAAACTATTCTTCGGGAAGGCGTCAAACATGGAAATATCATTTCCACTATCACCTACAACCATCACATTATCGTAATTTAGATGATTGTAATCAAGATAAAAGAGCACTCCTTCGCTCTTAGAACACCCTTTTGGGGTGATTTCTATAACTTGTTTAGACCAAGCAAAGGTTAAATCAGGTCTTTCTTGAGCAAGAATCTCTCTAGCCTTCTCCGCCATTTTGATCTTCTTTTTAGAAGTACCAAACATGACCATCGCTTTATAAACTTCACCTTTTTCCAGTTCTTCAAAATATAAACGATCATTTAAGATTATCGATTCTCGATAATTAAATTGGAAAAATGTATAGATTCGATAACCAATACCCGTTAAACCAGATAAACCGCTATGACGCATCACTAAGCCATGATGTTTAGTAAATAACATAGTAAGCATAATAGGATAACGTTGTTCGATATCTAAAAGGACCTTTTTTAAAGGTTCTGGTTCTAAAGTTGTATCTTTTATAAGAGTTCCGTTAGAAACAATACAAGAACCATTACAACAGACAAAATCAATCTTTCTACCTAATTTAGCGGCTAATTTCTCACAAGAATAACGAGAACGGCCACTTACTAATAAAAGCTTACCGCCATCATCACTAAAACGATCAATAAAAAGACGGTTATCTTTAGAAACCATGCGGAAATTCTTTTTGGGGTAAAATAAGGTACCATCTAAATCTGTTGCAATAACTTTCGAAACTGGCATGGTTGGTATTTTAGACCACCTTGTTGGAAGTCGCAAATCATTCCTTTCTCCTTTGGAGAAGAAGTTAACTTAAAGAAAGTTTATCAACCGCGGCTTTTTGCTTTCTAAGTATCTTTTCAAATGCACTAATAGATACCTTAGAAACTGCATATACACCGCTAAATGCAAATTCTTTCTGATTAGTAACAAAGAAGACTAAATCAAAATTAGAATAAAGATAAATTATTTTGTTATAAAAAGTCTCATATTCTTCTCTAAAGCCTTCTTTCGACCAAAACTCTCCTTTTGACAGATATAAAAAGCGATTTCTTTCTTGTAAAAGAAGTCTCGCTCCAAAGAGAAGATAAACAATAATTCTATAACCTTTTTGATGGGCTTTTCTTGATAGAAAAGCAATATTTTCTTCCTTATCAAGCTTAGAGAGAAAAGAAAAAGAAATGTTTTTAGAAATACCTTCTTCAAGAGTCATTAAAGGCAAGCATTTTAAAAAGGAGTTCTTATAACAAGCGAAAAAAGATCTTTTTCCTGCTCCTTCTGGTCCTAAAATTAGAAAAAGAGATTTCTCTAAATTATCCATTCTATTTCACCTTAATAACTTCCAAAGAGCTATTTAAATATTCCTTGGCTCCATTTTTATATTCGTAAACTAAATATCCTTCATCCACATATACCACTGGTAGACCTTCCTTAAAAAAATAAGTCTTAGCTTTTTTTAACTGATAAGAGGAGCCCTCATTGAGTAAAGAAAGAAGGTATTTTTTAAACTTAGGGGAAGTGGATGAACCTAGATATTGAGAGACTACTTTTTTACCCTTTCTAAAAGATAAATAAAAATATTCTTTGCCTTTAATTATTTTCTTAGAAAGAGTCTTTTTCATAAGATAAGTTTAGCCTAATAAAATCCGTTAGTAAACAATTTAATTTTGTTGGTTAATTTGTCATAAAAAGAAAACGCTAAATTCGATAGAATCTAGCATTTTCTATTTTAGACTATTTTAATTTATTTTCAGATTCAATGACACCATAACCGCCGTCAAAACGTTTATAGACAACCGAGATAGCGTCATCTTCTTCATCTAAATATAAGAAGAAAGAATGTCCTAAAGCATCCATTCTAGTAATAGCTTCATCTAAACTCATAGGCTCAAGGAAAACTGACTTTGTTCTAACAACTGTTTCCGCATCAGCTTCTTCTTTTTCTTCTTTAAAGTTCTCAAAAGCAATAGATTTTCCTAAGCCCATCGAGCCTAGTTTACCTCTCGACATTCTAGTCTTTAAGCGACGCATTTGATCTTCAAGCTTATCGACTGCTAAGTCAAACGCGGCATAAAGATCATTATTTCTAACTTCTGTCCTTAAATCCATTTCCTTAGCGAAAATGGTAATTTCAACTTTTGCGCCTACTTTATAAGCGACGCAGACCGCTCGACAAAGTACATCATCATTAATGACAAAATACTTGTCCATTCTAGAAAGTTTCTTTTCTAGGGCAGCACGAATCGAATCGGTGATTTCGATGTTCTTGCCGATAATTTGGTATTTCATACCTATTCTCCTCCGGGGCACATGTAAGCCCTTACAACTCCATTTTATTGCACTTTGAAAAAACCTCAATAAAGAAGAAGAAAAACTTAGCTATAATCGAATGATTAATTTATTTGTTAAGATTAGCGTTTAAATAAGCTTTTAGCTCATCTACCTTATCTAATTTCTCCCAAGGTAAATCTAAGTCAGGACGGCCAAAAGCGCCATAATTTGCTAAAAGAGCATATTTAAAGGTAGGTTTTCTTAAAGAGAAATCACTAATTATTGCACCAGGTCTAGCATCAAAGAACTTATTGATTGCTTCTAAAATCTTTTCCTGAGAAATCTTTTCGGTACCAAAAGTATTTACATTAATAGATAAAGGTTTAGCTACCCCAATCGCGTAAGATAATTGAATCTCTATTTGTTTAGCAAAACCAGCGGCTACTAAATTCTTGGCAATATAACGAGCATAATAAGAAGCACTACGATCTACTTTAGAAGGATCTTTGCCGCTAAAAGCGCCGCCACCATGTCTAGCACTCCCTCCATAAGTATCCACAATTATCTTTCTACCAGTTAAACCAGTATCTCCTAAAGGCCCTCCAATAACAAAACGACCAGTGGGGTTAATTAAATAATTAAAATCGGTATTTAAATGAAATGAAGTGGCTACGGGTACCATAATTTCATCATGAATATATTTCTTAAAATCATCTAAAGAAATATCTTCATCGTGCTGACAAGACATTAAGATATTATCGATTCTAGGATGATTAACGTCACTATAATCAATGGTTACTTGGCTCTTCATATCTGGTCTAGCGCCCTTAAAAGATCCATTTTTACGTAAAGTAGAAGCTAAACGAACTAATTTATGAGCAATGGATATGGGAAGAGGCATATAGCCATCTGATTCATCAGAAGCATAGCCAAACATAATCCCTTGGTCGCCCGCTCCCATATTAAGCATTTCATCTCTCTCAATGCCTTGATTAATATCTGGAGATTGGGTTTTAACTCTTATTTCTACTTGGCAACTATCTGCGCCAATACCAATTTCAGAGCTCGTATAGCCAATATTTCTCATAACGTTTCTAGCAATTTCTTCGTATGGGGCTAGATAAGTAGAGGATACTTCTCCTCCAATAAGAACATATTCAGTTGTGGCAAAAACCTCGATAGCAACATGAGCTTTTTCATCATGAGCTAAAATATCATCAAGTATAGAATCGGCGATTTGATCGCAAACCTTATCAGGATGACCTTCGCTAACGCTTTCGCTACTAAATAAAATTTTCTCTTTCATATATACCCTTCTACAAAAAGAACTCCCACCTAGTGGAAGTTCATATTTAGAAGTTCCTTCTCTTCATCGCTCCGAAAGTGGGTTTCGGCTCTAGGCAAGCACTTACCTTATATTTAAGGAGTTGCTAGTGTTCTTGTTCGGCCTAGTTTGAACACTTCTTGATGAAGACCTTTTTGCAAGAGATATTCTAATGGTTCTTTTTATAAAAGAAAGAGGAATTTAAAAAGAGCGAGGTTTTCTCGCTCAATAAGATGATTTAGGAATTAAGCTTTCCTTCTAAAATAGCCTTTAACGCTTTAGCTAATTGATCAGGACAAGAAGTTAAGGAAGTTTTTGAACCGGGGCAACGAATATTAGAAAGAAGAGCGATTACTTCATGAATATTTCTTCCTTCACAAAGTTTATTTACCCCTTGGGTATTCCCAGGACATCCCCCGATAGTTCTTATATTAGATATAGTCTCACCATCAAGAGTAATTATCATTTCTCTAGAACAAACGTCTTCTGGGTGATAATGATAAGTCTTTTCCATATTAACGCACTATAGTTCCGTAAACTTCGCCCATTGCCCAAGCAGCATTAGATTCATCAGTATCAATATGCATATCTAAGTGATATGACTTAGAAACACGAACAACAGTATCTCCAAAGATGGTTTCTCTACCAGTTCCAGCGATAAGAACTTTTACAATGTCGCCATTCTTAACGTTAAATGTAGCAGCATCTTCTGGTGTCATATGAATATGACGCTTAGCAATGATGCATCCTTCCTTTAAAGAAACAGTATTACCATTAAGAGGATTAACTAATTTAATAGGAGCACTCCCTTTAACATCGCCACTTTCTCTAATAGGGGCATTAACTTTTAAGGTTCTAGCATCAGTACCAGAAATCTCTACTTGATTATAATTTCTTACTGGGCCAAGAATAGAAACGTTTTTAATGAAACTTTCTTTTCCTGTTTTAGGATTAATAGGTCCATAAATATCTAAACGAGTATTAGAAGCAAACATACCAGGTTGAGAAAGTTCTTTCTTAACTTCTAAAGTTGCATGTTTACCAGCTTCTCTCTCCTCTTTAGAAAGAAGTAATTCATCAAGTAACTTTTGAGTGACATGAATATGACGGGCACTTGTTTCGACTAAAAATTTTAATTCGGACATTTTTTCTTGTCTCCTTATTTCCTTGGTAATTATAGAACTAAGTTTTTAATTTAGTTAGAAAAGAAAAAAAGAGTTTTCCTTTTTTTCCTAAATTAGTCTAGACTAGGCTAAGTTAGGAGGATATTAAGGTGGAAGAAAATAAAGATCTAGAGCCAAATAACAATAAAGAAGATAATTCTTTATCTAATAATGATAGCCAAACTCCTAAAGATGAAATAACCTCCGAAGAAATTACTTCTAATAATTTTAATAGTGACATCTTAAAAAAAGCCATCAATAGCCACGACATGGAAAAGATGGCCGAGATATTTGAAAGCATACCTGACGCCGATATTGCTTTAGCGGCAGAAGACTTAGAACCAACCGAATTAATTACCTTATTTAGAGATAATTTAGCTTCTTATACTGCGCCTTTATTTGATGATTTATCACAAGAAAAACAAGAGCAATTAATTAAGGCAATGACTGATAAAGAATTAGTCTCTCTTATCAATGCTCAAGCACCAGATGATATCGCCGATGCCATCGGGGATATGCCCGCTAATTTAGCTAGAAAGGTCCTTAGAGCCGCGGATAACGATATGCGGTCTGATTTAAATAGACTTCTGAAATATAAAGAAGGTACAGCGGGTGCTATTATGACCACTGAATACCTAGAATTTAAGGAAACAGATACCGTTGCTAATACTATTAAAATGGTACGTAAAATTGGTAAAGAGGCAGAAACTGTTTATACCCTCTTTATCCGTAATGCTAAACGTAAATTTGTTGGTACTGTTGACTTAGATGATTTGATATTTGCTAAAGAGGATGAAACTCTTAGCGACATCATGAATAAAGATGCTCCATATTGTCACGTTAATACCGACCAAGAAGAAGTCGGTAATATGTTTAGAAAATATGATATTAACGCAATGGCTGTTTTAAATAATGATGATTGTTTAACGGGTATTGTTACGGTAGACGATGCTATGGACGTTATCACCGAAGAAAGCTATGAAGATATGGCTCGTTTAACAAACATGGAGCCTACTGAGAAGCCTTATATGGGAATGAGCGTTTGGGAGAATGCTAAAAAATGTTTCCCTTGGATTATTGGCTTATTAATCTTAGGTACATTTACGACGATGGTTCTTAACCGTTTAGAAGCGCAACAAATCTTCCAGAGTTTGCCTATATTAATCTCCTTTGTTCCTACATTAATGGATACTGGTGGGAATGCTGGAGGACAAACAACAGGTATGATGATCCGTTCTTTAGCGGTTAAAGAATTCACCCCTAAAGAAACTCTTAGAGTCCTTTGGAAGGAATTTAGAAGCGCTCTCTTTATTGGCTTATTTGTCGCCTTATTTGCCTTTGTTTGGATTACTATTGAAGAATATACGGGCATTGTTTCCGTTGGCAAAGTAATTGATACTAATGGTCAAACTTATAATTTTGAAGGCTATACCATTTGGAATGGTTTAGCTTTTAGTGGTCCTCAAGCAGGAGAATTCGCTATTCATGCTTTAACCTTCTCCTCTTTAGTAGCGGTTACTATGTTCTTTGCAGTAAGTGTTTCTAAGGCTATTGGCACCTTACTTTGTATGGGCGCAGCTGCGATAAAGAAAGACCCCGCTTTACTTGCGCAACCTCTATTAACCACTGTAATGGACGTTACAACCTTATTAATATATTTTGCGATGGCTTGTATCTTTTTCCCGGCTTTTGCTTAATCACAAAATTATCTAATTTCTTTAAAATTTTAAGAATTAAAAAAGATTGCACCTAAGGCTCTATCTCATTATAATCATCGTTGCTGCGGGAATGGCGGAAATGGTAGACGCGTACGTTTGAGGGGCGTATGGGGCAACTCATGCCAGTTCAATTCTGGTTTCCCGCACCAATAGGAAGCCTAAGTTCGATGCATTAAAAGCTTCGAACTTTTTATTTTGCAGATTTGCAACGTATGGTAAGGTATGAACTGCCGAATAATTATTCAAAATTAAAACTGCTTGGGATACAAACAAACAAATTGTTCCTTAATAACAATAACTATACCTATAACAAGCAATTTATATGAGACACATTCAATTAAATAGTTAATTTAATATAGATAAATTGGGCATTTTATAGCCTTTTTTATTGTAAAAACTGGCAGTAACAAGTATTGTATGGATATCGAAAAAACCAAATTCGATATTTTTATATTCTATATTATTGCTACCGTAATTTTATTATCTAAAAGTAACATGAAAACAAGTCAAAAATTTTATTTACCTTTTAAACGACTAATAGGCATTTTCGGTTCTCTAGTGGGAATTGTAGTTTGCTTTGTTCTTTTATGGTGGTGGGTAATACCAGTGAATGCAATAGTCACGAAGGGCCATCCTTTTTTTGCTAGGCATAGAATTGGTAAGGACGGAAAAGCTTTTAGATGTTTGAAATTTAGAAGCATGCGTAACACTGCTGATCCTCATATGACAAGCAGAGACAGTGAAATGGAAACTCAAATTACTGGTTTTGGCAGATTCCTTAGAAAAACATCAATCGATGAAACGCTTCAGCTTTTTAACATTTTGATTGGTCAGATGGCATTCATCGGCCCAAGACCTTTAATCGACGTTAATGAAGATGTTATAACAATTAATCTAAGAAAAGAAAATGGTTCAATTAAATTAACACCCGGGTTGAGTGGATACGCTCAAATACATAAAAGGGGGGAATTGGACCCAATAACAAAAGCAAAATATGACGGATTATACTTTAAATGCTTTTCGCTGTGGTGGGATATTAAAATTTTCTTCTACACTATTTTGAGGGCTTTTGGCGCCGTAAAAGGCCGTTAGTCAGCTTTGTTTTCAACTTATTGAATATTTTTCCGGCTAACCCAATTAAACTAAATCTTTCAATTTTTATGTCAATGACTTCGTAATTTTCATTTGAATTATATGTGTGAATACCAACTACATTTAACCCCATTAATTCAGTTGCAACTTCACAAGATATCTCAAACATAGATGAAACAGTGCATTTTGAATCAGTTATATACAATTTATTAAATATAAGACCTTTCCCATAACCATTTTCACAATTCTGTGTCGGAAGAACTAAATCACCATTTTTATTAACGAAAATATTTCCTGCTGCTCGTAATTTTTTATTTCGATCTTGGATTGAAAAAAACAAGTTATATGGAATATCTAAAAATTTACTAGCTTTATAAATGTCCAAAGTTGATAAATCAGTTGAATTATTATAACAAAAGATATAATTTTCAAAAAAAGTTGAGTCTACAACATTTACGTTACCAATTAATACCTTTTCTTTTTCAAAACAATTATGTAAATTGTCCCAATTATAAAGGGCCAAACAACTATCTCTTTTCGTTTCAGGAATCATGTAGATAGCATTATTAAGCGCAAAAACGTTAGGAAAAGACATATGAAACTTTTCAAAAGAGCATCGGTTAAATTTATTTCTTACCTCTCCATTATCAATCTTTGTGAAGGCTAAAGAACCTTTTCCCGTAATTTTATTTCCGATCTCAACAAACAAATAATCATTATTTTCAAACTTTAATAAAAATGGGTCCGCTTTCCAAAAAAGAAAATTGTTTTTAATTATTTTGAAATCTTTCAAGAGTGTGCGGTCATCCAAAATGGAATTTAAATTAACTCTTTTTCTAATGGCTGTTAAATAAAATTCCGTCTTAAGCTTCATTCTGTTTGGATTATATAACCAATTTGTTTATAAACAAAACGTTTTGATGTAGAATTTTACCACATGGACAGTATATCGAATGTTTCCGAGATAAATAACAAGAGTAAAAAATCTTTAAAATGGTCTCTTTTAGCTGAGATATTCGCTAAAATAGCCGCCCCTTTAGCGACCATGGTTTTAGCGAGGTTGTTGTCTCCAGAAACATTTGGAATAACGACAGCCGTTACTTTAGTTGTTAGTTTCTGTGAGGCCATAGCTGAAACTGGTTTTTCTAAGTTCATTATTCAACAAGAATTTGAAAATGAGGAACAATACAAAAAATACCTTTCTGTTGGAGCAATTTCTTCTATTTTTGTTTCATTTATCCTTTTTTTGCTTATTTTTGTATTCAGATTTCAAATTTCATCATTTGTTGGCAATGTAGGTTATGAAAATATTTTGGTTGTTTCATGCGTTCAAATTCCATTTACGGCTATTAACTCAATTTTGATATCGAATTTAAAACGAGATTTTAAGTTCAATAATATTTTTGTTACTAGGCTTATTTATTGTCTAATTCCATTTGCAATTACAATCCCCTTAGCTCTTCTTGGGCTGAATGAATGGGCGCTTGTCATAGGAACTATCATTGGCCAACTTGCTCAAACACCACTATTAATATTTTTTTCTCGGAAAGACATTAAAATATCTTTCTCTTTTAAAATTTTAAAAAACATGTTTTCAAGCTCTTTTATAATGATCATTGAATCGATAATTATTTGGGCTTGCAGCTGGACCGCGACTTTTGTTGCCACACAATTTTTTGATAGCGCTACTGTTGGAATTGTTAAAGTTGGTAACTCTACAATAACAAGCATATTTAGTATTTTTAATACCGGTTTCATAGCCGTTCTTTTTTCATCATTATCACGTTTACAAAATAATGATTTAGAATTTAGGAAAACTTTTTTATCTTTGCAATCAATAGCTTTTGTTCTTATGGTTCCTCTAAGCATTGGTTGTTTTTTCTTTTCTGACACGGTGACTAACATTTTTTTGGGAGAAAAATGGGAGGCCGCAAAAAAAGTAATTGCAATTCTTGGTTTAACAAAATTTTTGCACACTTGTTTTAACAATTTTGTCAGTGAGGTTTTTAGGGCTAAAGGTCATTTTTACTCTTCAATAATTTATCAGTTAGTTATACTTGCAATTGATTTAACACTTAAATTTACTATTGGAAACATCTCTTTTGATTTGTTTATTTGGTCTACTGCAATTACTAATATTTTAGTTTCTGCAATGGCTATTCTAATTTTAAAACTAAGATATAAATTCTCGATACTACAGCAAATTAAATTTATGTTACCAGCTTTCGTTTCTTGTGTTTCAATGCTCCCGATCCTTCTTATTCATTATTTTGGTAACTTTAATATGATAGAATCCCTTATACAAATATTCATATGTGCAGTTATTTACTTTGTTTTTGGGACATTATTTTTCAATAACATTTTTTCAAAGACATTTTCATATTTAGGTTTAAATAAGCTTTCTTCTATATCAAAGAAAATAAATATTAGCAAAATGCCTTACTTTTTAAAAAAGTCCTTTTCGTTTCATAAAAATAAAAAGTGCATTCTTAACTTTATACTTACATTCATTTCATTTTCATGTTTGATCGTTTCGGGTTATTTCACCAGCAACGCAAAGCTTGAAGAAGCTTCACATTCTTTAAGCAATTTAACTCTTACGCAAACAAATGACAAAGAATATAGTTATGCACTCATAGAAGGAAAAGATGACGAGCACCAAACCAACACATCCATTTCAGAATATAATTATTGGTACAACACATTTAATGGCGGTTCCGAAAAGTCTCGAAACGCTTTTTTTGGAGTTGTTAATGGAAATAAAGAGTTAAACTGCACCTTTAAGGATTATGATATTGAGAGATCTATTACGTTTATATTTTGTGACGTTAACAGCAACAAAACTTATAACAATCATTGGATACATGAGTACTACCATATTGAACTAATGTTTGAATCAAATTTTGATGTAACAGCAACAAACAGTTTCTCATTTTGTTATTTGACTCAAACTCAAGCTAAAGCTATTTTAAATAATCCAGAACCAACTAATGAAGAGTATTCTTCCCTTGTCGGTCAAACGATAGATATTAATATGAGTGGCAATATCTATAAATGGCATATTGCAAACATCGTTTTAGAATGCAACGATGTTGACGATTGTCTAACTAAATTGTTCGGGAATTGGTTGCTTGCGGGTTCTAAATATCCGAAAAAATATTCTAAAAAATATTGTTATGTTTTTAATGAATATGAATATCAAAATAACTTTAAACTTAAACATATAAAAAATAATTACTTAAATTCTCATTATCAAATTGAACTTGGAAAATGTAACCTTATTGATCCTAATGCTGATTTTGATTTTTACTATCAAACTTATTTTAATAATTCTTTTTTACTAATTTGTATATTGCTTATTTTCATCTTTATTGTGCTTCAAACCTTATCTTTTATTATTTTGATAAAAAAAACCTACTTCGATACTTTTGTTTACTTTTTGATAATTCTCTTTTCATTACTCCCTTATCTAATATTTAAACTTATTCATAGTATTTGTCATATTTTAGTTTTCTTCTCGTATCAAGGCCTTGTTTTTTACTTTTTCGGACTTATACTCCTATTAATTTCTCCAATCGTGTTTACACTGAACAAAAAATAAAGGAACAAAATGGAAAAAATATTTTTTGAGTCACTGAGGAAATCTACTAAAGCAAAAAAAATTCTAAAAATTTTTCTGTGTTCATTTCTTGGTTTATATGTTTTTTCAATTCCCTCATTTAGCGGTCGAGAATCATTTAATTACTTATACTATGCAATCTTTATCATCCTTGTAATATTGCTGGTTTTATACAAAAAAATCTATTCTTCGTTTAATTTTACATTAAAACACTTTATTCCATTTTTCTTTTCAACTAGTTCGCTTGTTGGAACAATACTTTATTCCCATGCATTCAGAGAATGGGCAACTATTTTTTTAATTTCTTTCTCTTTCTTTATCATGGTTACATTATTTGATGAAATCAATAATAAAAGATTAATTTTATATATCATTTATGGAGCACTTCTGTGTTTTTCTGTTTACTTTTGTTTGAGATACAAAAAGCAATTATTTAATTTTACCAGCATATCATCGTTAAGATTAGGCGACTACTTCGACAATGTTAATGCCGTGTCTATGTACTTTACACTTGGTTTAGGAATTTCTTTATTTTTAGCTTTGTTTTATAAAAAAAGAATCGAACTATTGAATATTCTCTCATCGGCATTGTTTTTCTGGTTAGGCTCCACAACAGGATCAAGAACTTTTATAATAACTTTATTTTTATTAACAATTCTTTTAGTGATTATGAGGTTTAAAAGAAACAAAATACTGCTTTTTACAATTTTAGGTTGTTTGATTTGTTTATTGTTTCTATTAATAAATCTACCATTTATGAACACAATAAAAATTCGAATGTTGGATATGATAAGGACAATTTTCGGTGGTACCGAGATCGAAGGCTCTACAATCCAAAGAAGAATAATGCAAGACTATGGTTTTTTTCTAGGAATTAAGAATATGTTTTTTGGGCTTGGAGCACACGGATTTGCCACTTTTTCTGGAGTTGGAACGTACAGTCACTCTAATTTTTCTGAAGTATTTTGCAATTTCGGTTTACTTGGCTTTATTAGTTTTTACTCAATTTGGTATATTTGTTTCTTGAATTCGTCAAAAGTAAAAGATGACTATAAACTATTCGCAATTTCATTTTTAATAGTTGAACTAATTCATAGTTTTTTTGCGGTCCTTTTTAGCTCCAAAATATCGGCATTTGAACTAGCCCTATTCATATACCTTTGTTGTCCTAAAAATCTTGCTTACAAACCCTCATTCATAAATATTTCAAGTAAAAGTAATCCAATAGAAATGTACTTTGAAATAAGGATTTAGTTATTGTATGAAAATATGCTTTGCAATTGATGCTCTAGGGCCAGGTGGTGCAGAACGAGTTATAACATCTTTGGCTGACAAATTTGCTGCCAATGGACATTGTGTTTTTTTAGCTGCCTTTTCTTTGAAAACGCTACAATCATTTTATAAAATTAGCGACAAAATTACGTTTCTACCTATAGAACTTAATAATAAAACCAAAATTGGGAAAATATTGTTTTTCCGAAGCTTTCTAAAAAAGAACAAAATTAATGTTGTTGTCTCTTTTTTGCCACAAATTAGTATTTATTCATTTTTTGCAACATGTTTTTCAAAAGTCATTCACATCCCATCATTGAGAAGTAATCCAAAGAAAGATGTAAAAGGATTATTGAGAAGATTTCTTAGATGGCTTTCATTCGCCACATCCAAGGGTTGTGTTTTTCAAACTCAAGATGCCTTATTGTTTTTTGGAAAAAACATTGCAAAAAAATCAATTGTAATCCCTAATCCAATTAACGATTCTATACATTTTTGCAATAGTGATGTATTTAATAATCGTATTGTTTCTGTTGGTAGGTTCTCTATCGAAAAAAACAAAACAGCTCTTATTCTTGCGTTTGAATTGTTTTTGAAATCACATCCTGATTATTTACTTGTTTTGTATGGTGAAGGCTATGAGATAAAGAGAATGAAAGAATTGTGCGAACAAAAGAAGATTAGCAACAACGTACTATTTCTGGGAAATAAAACAGATTGGTATGAAAAAGAAAAGCAATCTAGAATGTTTGTGTTATCAAGCAATTATGAAGGGATGCCAAACGCTTTAATGGAAGCAATGGCTGTCGGCATTCCTTGCATTTCTACTAATTGTCCAATAGGTGGGCCAAAAGAACTTATTGCAGATGGCATTAATGGTCTTTTAGTTCCTGTAGGCGATGTTTCTTTATTGTCTTTTGCTATGTCTAAAATTGCAGATGATAATGATTTTGCTTTAAAAATAAAGAAACACAATCAAAATATGACGAAGGAATATTCATTAGATGAAGTTTGCGTTAAATGGGAACACTTTCTCTTAAATAAAATTAATAAAAACAGGTAGCTTGTTTTTATAAATAGGACACTAATTAAATCTCTGTGGATAAAAAACTTTTAGTTTGAACTTCTAAAGACTGATTTGAGTTTCCCCATTTTACGTCTTAAAAAATGATTTTTCTGTTTATTTTTCAATCATCACCAATTGTTTTGTGTCTTATCAATCGAAAGTCTATTCTAACCTATTAGAATAGAGTTAGTTGCATAGGCTTTTTTCTATGCTCGATCTGCTGCTTTGACTTTATCCCCTTTTCCTTGTGGCCCAGCAATGTCTTTATCCCTGAAAGGAGTTGGTAGAATTTTATGTATGCGTCATCGCCCTTCAGGTGCTTTGACATCGATATCAGACACTTGTACAGTTCGGAATTCCCCTCAATGAGGCACTACATTATGGTTATTCCCGCATCAAGGCACATCGTTAGGTTGTTAATCCTATTTAGCGACCTTACCCTGAAGTCCTCGAACTTAAACCCACATTTCTTGAATCTGAACTGTTCCTCTATCTTCCATCTGGAAACATAATTCATCACCACAGATACCACATCCGACTTAGACTTGATTGGCCTGTTGGTAAGCAGTGTCATTGGCTCGCTCGATTCGCCAAGGTAGCAGTAGACGGCAAAGTATTCATTGCCGTCAAGGAGCTTGACCCTTATGTGTGATCCCTTGGCGACAAGCTTGCTCCCCTTGTATGTAAACGGTATGAGTATCTTTCCCTTCTTTCTCTTTCCATCGCTAATCAGGCCAGCCTTCCTTGTTTTCACCACTATCTTCCTGTTCTTTCTCACCCTGATGACGAAATACTGTCGGTGGGATGCGACGAAATTGATTACCTTATAGTCGTCGTATCGGCGGTCAAACATGAAGACGGATTCCCATTTGCAAAGATGCGTGCACACGAACTCGATGCCATCAAACGTATACGTGTTTGCCGAAAGGTAGCCTGGTTTCGTCTCGGAGTGGAAGACGTCGTAAATGGACATTGGGTGCTTGCTCGATGCAGTCAGTGCCGTTATGCAAATTACCCTATAGCCGCTACCAATCGCACCATCAACGGAGGATGCATCCCGGACCTTTCCTAACGATTCGAAGCACTTTCCATATGGCTTCGAGACATCCGTGTCGTCGACGGAGAAGACCTTAAGCTCATTCTTCGGCATCATGGAGATGGCAAGCGATAGCAAGCCATTCCTGAACTCCAAGTCATACTCCCTTGAAAGGAACCTGGGAATTCTCTCTATTGTTTTCTTGGGCGCTATCTTCTCGCCAAGGGAATGCGCGATGTCACTTAGTATTATGCTTTGCCCCTTCAGTATCCCGTATACGGCATCTATGTAGGACTTCCTCGTCGGCTTGTCGAATGTACATATTACCTTTTCCAGGTAGTACAAAAAAGCTTATCGAACCTGTCAATTAACTTGCTAAAATTGCTCATGTGGATTGCCTCGCATTCTTTGTGGCCTTTAGATTTTTTCTGGACAATCAAAATCTAGCACAAATGCCTGCCAACCTGCACTTTATACGCAAAAATGGCTCTCTGGCTATAAAATATTCAGAAATGCTATTTTTTACTCCTGGAATTGTTAAAAATGGGGAAACTCAAAAAAGAGTATTAAGCTAAGAACAATTATTGTTGTAAAATAATGTTAAGATTATTTAAAAAAGGAAACCTAAGATGAGTATTTATCAAGAATTAATTTGTAAAAAGTCAAAACTAGCTTTGGTCGGTCTTGGTTATGTTGGCATGCCCATTGCTGTAGAGTTTTCTAAGCAGATTGATGTTATTGGTTTTGATATTAACAAAACTAAAATTGAGTCATATAAAAGAGGAGAAGACCCTACTCAAGAAGTCGGTGATAAAGCTATTAAAGCTTCCAAAGTCGACTGGACCAGTGATGAAAAGAGATTAAAAGAAGCTAAATTTATTATTGTTGCCGTGCCAACCCCAGTTAATGATGATACTACGCCTGATTTAACACCTGTTATTGGTTCTAGTGAAATAGTCGGTAGAAATCTAACAAAAGGTGCAATTGTCGTTTATGAATCTACCGTCTATCCCGGAGTTACAGAAGAAACTTGTATACCTATCTTAGAGAGAGAATCAGGCTTAAAATGTGGCGTTGATTTTAAAGTTGGTTATTCACCAGAAAGAATTAATCCTGGCGATAAGGTTCATAGATTAACCACTATTAAAAAGATTGTTTCGGGTATGGACAAGGAATCGTTAGATGAAATAGCTCATATTTATGAAATAGTTGTTGCCGCTGGTGTTCATAGAGCATCTTCTATAAAAGTTGCTGAAGCTGCAAAAGTTATCGAAAACTCTCAAAGAGATATCAACATTGCCTTCATGAATGAATTATCAATTATTTTCAACAAGATGGGTATCGATACACTAGAAGTATTAGAAGCGGCAGGCACAAAATGGAACTTTTTACCCTTTAGACCTGGCTTAGTAGGCGGTCATTGTATTGGCATTGACCCATATTACTTAACATATAGAGCCGAACAATTCGGTTATCACTCTCAAATTATTCTTTCTGGCAGAAGAATTAATGATGACATGGGTAAATATGTCGCTGAGCAAACTGTTAAACAATTAATTAAAGCTGATAAATCAATAAGAAATGCCAAAGTTGGTTGTTTAGGCATTACCTTTAAAGAGGATTGCCCAGATGCCAGAAATTCAAAGGTTAATGATATTTTAAAAGAGCTTAGAGAATACGGAATTCATCCAATTGTTTGTGATCCTGTTGCCGATGCACCTGATGCGAAAAAGTTCTATGGGGTCGATTTGGTAGATATTTCTGAATTCAAAGATTTGGACTGCCTAATCATCGCAGTTATGCATAAACAATTTAAAGAATTAACAAATGAACAAATTCACAATATGTTCAAAGAACAAGATAATGCAAAAAATATTATTATCGACGTTAAAGGCGCAAGAAATAAAAAAGAGCTCGAAGCCCTTGGGTATAAATATTGGAGATTGTAATACCTATGGGATATAAACATTTAAGATTTAATAAAAATTCATTGTTCTTAGTTACTGGCGGTGCTGGTTTTATAGGTTCTAACCTGTGTGAAGCTATTTTAAAACTTGGCTATAAAGTTAGATGCCTAGATGATTTATCAACAGGTAAACAAGCTAATGTGGACTTATTCATAAACCATCCAAACTATGAATTTGTTAAAGGCGATATCAAAAACTTCGAAACTTGCCTAAAAGCATGTGACGGTGTTGACTTTGTTCTAAATCAAGCGGCATGGGGTAGCGTGCCAAGAAGCATTGAAATGCCTCAATTTTATTGTGCAAACAATATTTTAGGCACACTAAATATGATGGAAGCCGCTAGACAAAAAGAGGTACAGAAATTTGTTTATGCCTCATCTTCAAGTGTTTATGGTGATGAGCCAAATTTACCCAAAAAAGAAGGCAGAGAAGGAAACATATTATCCCCATATGCTTTAACAAAAAGGTGTGATGAAGAATGGGGAAAACAATACACAATGCATTATGGACTAGACACCTATGGTCTTAGGTATTTTAATGTGTTTGGGCGTAGACAAGATCCTAATGGGGCATATGCTGCTGTTATCCCAAAGTTCATCAAACAACTTTTAAACAACGAACAACCAACAATAAATGGAGATGGAAAACAATCTCGTGATTTTACATACATTGAAAATGTTATCGAAGCTAATTTAAAAGCTTGCTTAGCGCCCCATGAGACAGCTGGCCAAACTTATAATATTGCTTATGGCGGAAGAGAGTATCTTATTGATATTTATCATTCACTAGCTAAAGCCCTAAATAAAAATATTGAACCTAAATTTGGCCCAGATAGAAATGGAGATATCAAACATAGTAATGCTGACATTTCAAAAGCCAGAAATTTGCTTAACTATGATCCCGATTATGATTTTTCGAAAGGTTTACATGAAGCGCTTGAATGGTACAAGAACAATCTTTAATAGCGATTCTAAAATAAATAAAACATTAAGAATCTTATTAGTGTCACCATTACCTTGTTCAACTTCTTTTGGAGGTATAGGTATTTGGACGTCTCGTTTTGCTGACATATTAAAGAAAAAAGAAAATCTGAAATTAAAAATTGTTGACAGTGTTCCTGTTGATAGCAATGGAAAAGACATTGCTAGAACCAAAAACATTTTAAAAAAAATTATTTGCAATATTCGAATATTTAAAAAAATAAAAAAAGAAATAAATACTTTCAAACCAGACGTTATCCATTTAAATAGCAGTTGCACACCCTTTGCCTGTATTAGAGACTATTGGTTTTTAAAGACTATTACAAGAAAACGGATACCTTGCATTTTACATTGCAGGTGCAATGTAAAAGACCAATTAAATAATAATAAAGTTGGTTTATTCTTTTTTAAAAAAAATATACATTTAGCCTCTGCTATCCTAGTTTTAAATAATTTTTCGTATCAATTTATTAACAACATAAAAAACAAAAATTTAAAATGTTTTATATTGCCGAATTTTATTCAAAAAAACAATGTTGTTGCAACCAAAACAATTAATAAACATGTGAAAAATGTTTGCTTTGTAGGACATCTAGTGAGACAAAAAGGAATTGAAGAAATCATCCTCCTTGCAAACGAATTTACAAACTTACGCTTTACTCTTGTATGTGGATACACAGAACAATATCCGAAAAAAAGTTTGTTTCCTAAAAATGTTGAAATTACTGGCAACGTTTCTATTGATAATGTTTTCTGGATTCTTGATAACTCAGATGTTTTTTTGTTTCCTACATATTCAGAGGGATTCTCTAATGCATTACTAGAGGCGATGGCCAGAGGGCTTCCTATAATTACTACAAACGTAGGAGCAAATTCCGATATGTTAGAAAATAGAGGCGGCATTATTGTTGATTCAAATTCAAATGAAGACTTAAAAAAAGCAATGAGGATAATCGGTGATGAATCAATAAGAAAAGAAATGAGTATGTGGAACATAAACAAAGTGAAAAATTCATACACTGAAGATGCATTTATGAACAAGATTTTAAATATCTATTTTGACATATTGGAAACATAAGAAAATAATTAGATATGACCGTTTATGATTTCTTTAAAAAAAATTTAAATTTCTGCTTTAGGCTTTTAGTTGCCCCTCTAATAAAAATCTCTTTCAAAAGCAAGGGGAAAAATATAAAAATAGGGAGGGGAGCACGATTTGCAGGTATCCACAATATTTCAGTTGGTAATAATGTATTTATTGGTGAAAATAATTTATTTATTTGTACAAGAGCTGAAATTAAAATTGGTGATGGCGTAATGTTTGGCCCAAACGTTACAATAATTACAGGCGGTCACGAAACAAGATTAACTGATATTCCAATGTATAAAATTGGTGAAAATAATAAAGCTTGTGATTTGGACCGCGATATAGTTTTTGAAGGTGATAATTGGATAGGAGCAAATGCAACAATTCTTAGAGGTGTAACAATTGCTAAAGGTACTGTTGTGGGGGCTGGAGCTGTTGTAACTCATAGTACTCAACCTTTTTCAATTGTTGCTGGCGTGCCTGCAAAAATAATAAAAAACAGGAAAGAAAATAAAAGTAATTTTTAATAGAAGAGAAATTAATGATTGATTTAACAGCTATAGTGATTACATATAATGAAGAAAACAATCTTCCAGAATGCCTTAATTCACTAAAAAATCTAGCGAAGAGGATAATTATTATTGATTCATTTTCTACTGATAAAACTAAAGATATCGCTTTGTCTTTTGGTGCTGACTTTTATGAACACGAATTCATCAATCAAGCTCAACAATTTGACTACGCGTTAAAAAATATTAATATAACAACAAAGTGGATTATCAGACTAGATGCCGATGAAAGATTAACGGAAGATTCTATAAAGGAAATTGAGGAATTGTGTAATTTACATCAAAATGATGATGTTAACGGGCTTGTTTTACGATTTAAGTTTTTCTTTTTAGGCAAGTATTTAAAACATGGCGGAACTTATCCAGTTAAAAAAATGGTTGTTTTCAAAAATGGATTTGCCGAAATAGAACAAAAGAATATGGATGAACACATAGTTCTATTATCTGGCAAGAGTCTGGTTTGTAAAAAAGACTGTTTACACCATGATTGTAAAAATATTACAGATTGGGTTTCCAAACACAATAAATATGCAGATAGAGAATTAAGAGATTATCTTTCTAATCGTTTTGTTGATCATTCAAAATTAGATTCAACAGCTAGGAATAAAAATAAAATAAAAAATAGTTTTTATTATAAACTTCCGCTTGGTTTTAGGGCCTGGTTATATTATTTATATAGGTTTTATATTAGACTTGGTTTTTTGGATGGAAGACCTGGGAAATATTATGCTTTTTTACAAGCTTATTGGTATAGATTTTTAATTGATATAAAAATATACGAATACAAAATAAAAAATAAATGAAAATACTTGTTATTACACAACATTATTGGCCGGAAAATTTTAGAATTAATGATATTGTAGAAACTCTTGTTTCTTTAGGGAATCAAGTTACTATTCTTTGTGGCCTTCCAAATTATCCAAAAGGATATATTTTTGATGACTACAAACACGGCAAAAATAGAATCCAAGAACATAATGGAGTAAAGATTATTAGAGTTAAGGAGATAGGGAGACGAAATAATATTCTTTTTAGATTTTTAAACTATTGGTCATATCCATATTACGCTAGCAAAATGGTCAAAAAGCTTGATAAAGATTTTGATGTTGTTTATGTACAAATGACTTCCCCTATCATGATTACTAAACCAGCTTTAAAATATGCTAAAAAATATAATAAAAAAGTAGTCATGTATGAAATGGATCTTTGGCCTGAATCTTTATTGGCTGGAGGAATAACCCAGAAATCTTTGATTTACAAACATTATAAAAAAGTATCATCAAAGATATACTCTAAATGCAATAAAATCCTTGTTACAACAAAAGAACATATTCAATATATCAAACAACTACCATTTTGTGCAGACTTAGATATAGAATGCTTGCCTCAATATGCTGATACTATATTTGAAGATACCAATATTGATAATGTGGATAACGGCATAATTGATTTAATGTTTGCAGGCAACATTGGTAAAGCTCAATCAATTGATACAATCATTAAAGCGGCATCTTTATTGAGAGATGATCCACGATATAAATTCCATATAGTTGGAAACGGAAGTCAGCTAGATAACATAAAGAAACTTGCAGCTAAATTAAAAACAGATAATGTCATATTCTATGGACAACAACCACTAGAAGAGATGCCTAATCTATATAAGATTGCAGATGCAATGCTTGTAACCTTAGAAGATAAAACATATGCCAATATGACAATTCCTGGGAAAGTTCAATCTTATATGGCGGTTGGTAAACCTATAATAGGAGCGATTAATGGCAGTTGTTCAACCTTTATCAAAGATAATAAAGTCGGATTTACTTGCCCATCAGGAGATAGCGAAGCGCTTGCTAATCTAATTAAGAACCTAAATATAAATGAATTAAAAACAATTGGTAAACACGCTAAAGATGTTTACTTTAAAAAATATAGTAAATCAATATTTATGAATAAATTAATCTCTACATTAGAGGAGATGAAGAAATAGTATTTATTGAATCCGCTATTTAAGGTAATTGATAAATTTTGATTTAATTTCCTTAAAATAAAATCATAAATTCCTAACACAGGACTTTTGTTTTTTGCCTTTCCACCTATGCCTAGGAAAAAGTAGTGTTAAACTACACCTGAGGTTAAAAATGGGATTATTATATAGATTTAGACGATGTAGAGATCAATCGATAACAAATGTAATAAATTTAACGATTGAAGGTTCAAAATATACTGAAATGGCTGATGAAAAAGAAGTCTCTTTGTTTGTAGATAGTGAACTTATAAAAAACAAAACAAAGTTTCCAGAAGGCCATATTGGTAGAATTCAAGAAATCATTAGAAAACACATCTTAAATTCATACTTTATTGCTTGCTTTAGTAAGACTGATCAAACCAGCAACATATCAATGTGGAAAGAATACGCGGATTATGATGGATTTTGTTTGGTGTACCGTGAAGAGCAAATAAGAAAAGCAATAAAGTATGCCATGTGGAAACTAAGAAACATTTATTTGATGCTTCGAGATGTTGATTATGGTACGGAGCCAACAGATATTACCAGTTTTGTATTTGATTATTTGCAATTGATTGGTAATGACTTTGAAAATGAAAAAACTCATAAATATGCATCTAAATATGTTGATAACAAGTTGTTAACTAGCGGAAGAAATCTTATAAAATCAATGTTTCATAAGATTGGAACATTTCCAGAAGACGATGAAATGAGAATAGTGTTATTAGGAAAAGAAAACAATCAAAAGTACAACAACAATATGGTTTCAGTGGCCATAAAACCTTTCAAAATAATTTGTTCATCTTTGATGCCTGATGAGAAAAGAAAACGCCTAGAAAGATTTGCTAAGAAAAATAATATAACTTTTTTAATTAAAGAGATAAAAAGGCAATCAAATTGATTATTTTATAGTTTTGCTTTCTCTAGCATTGATTCTTAATGATTCAAAATTGTTTCAATTATTTCAAATAGCTTTTTTAATAAAAAGTCCCTCTTCCTCTAATAACACTGCCGGTATTATCTTCAAGGATTATATATTTCTTTCCTTTGCCTATGATTAGCCATAGACTAATCATCTTAACACTAGTAATATCTTTCAAATAGTCCAAGGACTGCCAAATGTAAATCGAATATAAATAAGAGTAAGAATGTAGGTAGAAGATATATTAAATAACTATGCAGTGATGTTTGATTCAATTAAAAACCATACGAAAAGACGTCATTGTCTAAATCAATTTATTAACAAACTACCCTAAATACTGCCCTGAATCACTACCTCAAACAAGTACCTTGAATTTTTAAACTAAGTTCAGTTTCCTTAAAATCACTGTTTTTTACTACATTTATTTCCTTTTTTTATGGTGAATCGTATGTAGTGTATTTCATAAAACTTCTATGCATAAAGCATAGAGGTTTAATAGGTGGCTTTATAGAACGCAAATCTTTCTAACCCGCTAATTAGTGAACCATTTAACTAAAAATTATCGCAAATTGGGCAAATCTTTAATATTCTTAATAGATTATTTAACTAAATTGTTTTATATTTTAGGCAAATAAGGAGATATCTATGAGAAAATATGATTATTTATTTTTGGAAAAAGAATCCATTCCGTCGAATATAGCCTCCTATCTATTTGCGATTGAAAGAAACAAAAACCTTTCCGACGTATTTAAAGCGAATTATCCCAAAGTATTTAATAATTTAGTAAAGATAGCTAAAATCCAGTCTATTAAAGCTAGTAACGCGATTGAGGGTATTGTTACTACAGATAAAAGAATTGAGAGCATTGTTAATAAAGATACTGAACCCTTAAATCATAATGAACAAGAAATAGCCGGTTATAGGGACGCTCTTGAGAGAATTCATAATAACTATATGATAATGGATGTTGATGCAAGGCAACTACTGTTACTACATAGAATTCTTTTGGATTACGCTCAAACTTCAACTAGAGGAAATTGGAAGCAAGTGAATAATGTTATTACCCAAAGAAATCCTGATGGTAATAGATCTATTAGATATGTACCAGTAAGCGCATTAGAAACTCCTGAATCTATGGAACAAATGATATTGGCGTTTTTTGAAGCAAGACAAAATTCTAATATCAATCCATTATTATTAATTCCATGTTTCATTTTAGACTTTTTGTGTATCCACCCATTTGAAGATGGTAATGGAAGAATGTCTAGATTAATATCATTACTTCTTCTTTATAACAGCGGATACGATGTCGGTAAATATGTTTCTTTAGAATATATGATTAATAAAAATAAATGGTCATATTATCAAAAATTATATGAATCATCTACTGGATGGGCAGATAATCAAAACTCTTATTGGCCATTTATAGAAAATTTCTTACTTATGCTTTTATCTATATATAATGAACTTGTTGATCGCTACAACATTATCAAAGATAAGAAACTTTCTAAAGCCGAAAGAGTCGAGGAAACTATAAAACAAACACTAGGTAAAATAACTAAGGAAGACATACATAATTTGTGGCCAGATATTTCCTATAACACCATCGAATTAGAATTGTCTAGGCTTCTTAAGGAAGGGTTAATTGAAAAAGTTGGTACCACAAATGGTGCTAGTTATTTTTGGAAGGGAACAAGCGATGAGCTATAAAATAATTAATTTCGCCAGAGATACTATTTCTTGGGTATATCATGGGAAATAACGACATAGGCTCCTAATTGAAGGATTTTATAAATCCGCAGACTTGATGATCTAAACAATTGAAAGCCAATAAAATATTGGAATTTATGAAGACTCTATCGTGTATCCTCTTCTTCAGTGGATTTGGTTTAAAAAGTTCAATTTAGTAACACCTATATAGAACAAACATAAAAATATTCTTTTATCAAACGTATTAGATGATAATAGTTTATAAGAACTGCATTTTCTAATTGACCACAATTGCATAAATTGTCCATGAAAAATCACCAAGTGTCCAAGAAAATGTCCATGAAAATGTCCAAGAAAATCTAACAACAGGACGCATATAAAGATGAAATCTATTTTTCTAAGACTTACAAAGTAATATTGTTTCAATTATTCCCTAAATAGATTCAAAACTAGTTAGCAAGAGCCAAAAATGGGGTAAGAAACTTAATATGTTATATGATGGAGCAGAAGTACAACGTATGGTGGAAGATATATTAAAAAACTATGCGGCGATGTTTGATTCAATTAGAAACCATGCGAAAGAGGTCACTGTCTAGATTGGTTTATTAATAAACTACCCTAATTACTACCTTAAATCACTACCCTAAACAAAAACTCGTGTCAAAAATCGTGAAACTCAATGTTCATTTATTAATTGCCTAAAATAACCCTTTGGGGTTATTATCATTAACTAATCTAATTGAAGAGGTTAGATTAACAAAATGACTAAGAAAATAAACATAATTCTTGTATTTACTGCTTTTCTCCTCTCCTCATGTGTTTTAAATAACCATTTTTGCTCTTCTAATCCTAATAGTACTAATTCTAGTTCTACTACTTCTTTTGATAGCGGTTCTTCAAGTGAATCTTTTAGTTATTCAAATAAGGATTCATCTTCAAGTTCCTCTACTTCTTCCTCTTCTTCTTTATCAAGTAGCTCAAGTCAAAACACTTCTTCTAGTCATACTTCTTCTAGTGTCTCTTCATCAAATTCTTCTTCTACTATATATCCCGAGAACGGATATTATAGAGTGGAACCTATAACCTCCAATCAGCCATCTTTTAATGTCTATAACCTAGATGGAACAGTTCATAAAACTTTTAAAAAATCAGTAGAGAACGATCAATCTACTTGGTATATAGATCCAATGGAAGTTGCCTTATATTACCAGGCTTATCACGAAACCCCTGTTAATTATTGTTATAACGTTAAAAATGCTACAAGCAGAGAACATTTCTCTAAATATGGTAAATATGCCCGCTTCTACTCTAAAGACTATACACGTAGAGATGGATATATGGCGGCGATACCTTCACCTAATGAATATCGCTATTTTGAAATTGATATATCTAATGGTAAAGATGGATATAGTTATTCCAAAAGACAAGTTAAACGTTTAGTAGTTGTTTATTCTGGGTTAGCCCAATATTCCTCTACTTCCCCTGTTATCTTTCTTACTTTAAATCACTATAAATCCTTCTACGAAGTTACTAATTATGCTAAGAAGTCTAGATCCTCTTCTTCATTAAGTTGGATAGGTGATGAATTTGATGGAGAAGGTTCGGGATATGGAACTTATAAGAAACCTATTACCGTAACCATTTAATCTAATTAACTAAATATATTTAATAGAAGAAATAATCTAAGGTGTTTTCTTATTAAGAAGATGGTATATTCAAGCTCATGGCCTTACTAGAATTAGAAAATATAGCCTTCAATTATAGCGATAAAGAATTATATAGAAGTGTTTCCTTAAAACTTAATGATGGGGAGCACGGCGTTTTAGTTGGTAAGAATGGGTGCGGTAAAACCACCTTATTAAACATTATTACTGGTCATTTAGATCCTGATAAAGGACTTGTTAAATGGACTAATGGAGTTACTTATTCCTATTTAGATCAGCAACTTAAAATAGAGACTGATGAAAAGTTAGGAGATTATCTTTATGGAGTCTATAAAGATCTCTATCTTAAAGAAAAAGAGATGGAACGACTCTATGAAGAAAGCGCTATAGACTTTACTAATTTTGAAAAAATCATTGCAAAAGCCGAACGGATTCAAAATGAATTAAATGATAAAGGCTTCTATGCTTTGCAAGAAAAGGTGGGTCGCGTAGCGGAAGGTATCGGTTTAGATAAAGAACATCTAGAAATGCCTTTAAGCACCTTAAGCAGCGGACAAAGAGAAAAAGCATATTTAGCTAAAATGCTTCTAGAAAATAAAGATGTTTTAATAATGGATGAGCCTACAAACTTCTTAGACGCTAACCAGGTTGAGTGGTTAGCTAAATATCTACAATCTTATCCTAAAGCCTTCCTATTAGTTTCTCATGACCAAGAATTCCTAAAGAAAGTCGCTGATGTAGTTTTTGTTTTAGATAATGGGCAAATCACCCGTTATAAAGGAGATTTCTCTAATTTCTTAACTAAATACGAATTAGATAAAGAACAATATTTAAAGAATTATGAAGCGCAACAGCGCTACATAAAAAAAGAAGAGCAATTTATTGCCTCTCATATCGTTAGAGCAACCTCTGCAAAAGCGGCTAAATCGCATCGCGCTAGATTATCTCATTTAGAAAGAATGGAAGCGCCTCCTAAAGGAGAAGGCAAGATCTCTTTTTCTTTTCCTTATACCCATCCAGTAGGCGAAAAACCTCTTATCGTGGATAATTTAGAAATTGGTTATGGGAAGCCTCTCCTCTCCCCTATTTCTTTTATTTTAAAGGAAGGAGAAAAGATTGCTATTTTAGGAGAAAACGGCGTTGGTAAGACTACCTTCCTAAAAACCATTTTAGGTTTAATTCCTTCTTTAGGAGGAAGATATAAATGGTTAGATGGAATAAATATTAATTATTATAGCCAAGACGAAAAAATAGATTTTTCTTTATCTCCCTTTGAGCTTCTCCATAATGCTTATCCAGATAAAACTAATACAGAGATCAGAACCGCTTTGGGGGCCACAGGTGTTAAAAAAGAATTAGCGCTTAGGCCCTTAAAAGAACTATCAGGAGGAGAAATGACTAAAGCTAGATTTGCTTTAATGTCCTTAAAGAAATCTAATTTCTTAGTCTTTGATGAACCTTCTAACCACCTAGATCAAAAAGCTAAAGAAGCCTTATATAAAGCAATTGAGAATTATCCAGGAAGCGTCATCTTAGTAAGTCACGAAAAAGAATTCTATGATGGCTTAGTAGATTACGAATTATATTTTTAATTTAAATGTTGTCTCTTTCTAAAGCCTAATAAGAAGAAGCACCAAGAATATAGCCACATCTTTCGCCAATATTCATAGCCAATAATATCGGCATTAAAAGTAGAAATAATTCTCCGATAATTGCCATCCAAATCTAATAAAGTAGCAAAATAACCTTTAGAATCCTTTAAAGATATTAATTTTTCATTTTGCGTAAATAAGAGAGTTAGGCGCTTTTGTAAATCAGATAATAAGATGGAGGCACTAGTAACTCCTTCTTCATCTAATTTATCAATTTGTAACCAGCAGACTTTAGCGCAACTATCTTTAATATCGCTATTAAACAAAGCCCCATTTTCATCAAATAAAGCATATAGGGAAAGAAGCACGTCTTTCTTCTCAGATAAGAGAACGCTTAGAGCGATTAAACGTTTATTTAAAGATGTATTAAAAGCGCTAACGCTCCCTAATACATAAAAAAAGAAACCAATATATAAAACAAGTAAAACCGCTAAAACAATTAAGAAGATTTCTAATGGTCCCATGGATGTAATTTTAATTTCCTTTCTTTTAAAATAAAAGAATAAAGAAAATGGAAGCAAAATATTGCTAGGAAGTAGGCTTTATAAGCACTTTTTTGCAATATTTGCCTTCTACATTTATACTTTAAGAGAAAGGAGCTAATTAAATATGAAAAAACCGATTTTAGCTATCCTTTATGATTTTGATAGCACTTTAGCTACTAGTGATATGCAAAACTTCTCTTTTATTCCTACTTTAGGAATGACACCAAGTGAATTTTGGCAAAAAACTAGCGACTTTAGCGCTAAAACTGGAATGGAAAGAACTTTATCCTATCTTTATGTAATGCGCGAGACTTGCAAAGAAAAAGGCATTCCTATGACTGCCGAGTTCTTAAAAAAGATGGGAGAGAATATTGAATTCTTCCCGGGAGTTCTTACCTGGTTTAAAAGAATTAATGACTATGGAGCCCTCCATGGAGTTAAAGTAGAACATTATTTAGTTAGTTCTGGCAATAAAGAAATCGTAATGGGCTCCCCTATTTATAAAGAATTTAAAATGGTATACGCTTGCGAATACCTTTTTGATGCAGTTACTAAATTAGCCTTATGGCCTAAATTAGCGATTAACTACACCCAGAAAACCCAATATTTTTATCGTGTTTCTAAAGGGGTATATGACGCAACAGACGATATAGGTGTTAACGAAAAGACACCTGAAAGAAGGGTGCCATATAACAATATTGTTTATATTGGTGACGGAATGACGGATATTCCTGCGATGATTGTTGCTAAGAATAGCGGAGGCAAATCAATTGCTGTTTATCCCAAAGGAAAAGAAGAAAAAGTTCAAGGCCTATATGAAGACGGCAGAGTAAATTACGTTGCTTGTGCCGATTACCGCGAAGGCAAAGAACTTGAAAAAATATTAGAACTTATTATTCAAGGTGTAGCAATTAACGAATCTTTAGCGCGTCACGAAAAATAATCATTATTTTAAAGTAACCTATTATGGATTTATTAAATCAAGAAAAGACCTACGCTATCCTCCTTATGGCGGGTTCAGGAACCCGCCTTAGCTCTTCAGAAAAGAAGCAATACTTAATCTCTAAAAGAAAAAAGGAACCATTTTTTCTTTCTTCTTTAAGGAAATTAGAAGAAACAAATCTATTTGAAGAGATTATTTTGGTAGTTCCTAAGGGAGATATCAAGAAAACTAAATCTTTTCTCCCTAAAGATAAGAATTACCGGATAATTGAAGGAGGAGCTACTAGAGAAGAGAGCGCTTTTCTAGGTTTAGAGGAAATTAAGAAAATAATTTCCTCGTGTCTTTCTTTTGTTTTAATTCACGATGCCGATCGTCCATATATTAGTAAGGAATTAATTGCTAATCTAATAAATGAAGCTAAGCAATATGGCAATGCAATTCCCGTTACTAAAAGTGTCGATTCTTTAATTTATTCTTCTAATGAAGATATGAAATATCTAGCTAGAGACAATATTTTTCGAGTACAAACTCCTCAAGCATTCTCCTTTTTAAAAATCTATGAAGTGATGCAAGAAAAGAAAAATGATTTAGCTTCTTATAAAGATGAAGGAGCAATTTTGTTAGATTTTTATAAAACTCCCTTACATTTAATACCAGGAGAAGAAATTAATAGTAAAATAACTACGATTGAAGATTTTAAACGTTGGGAGAAATCTAATGACTAAGGAAATTAAAGTAGGAGATATAATCGAGGGGACAGTCGTTAGAGTATACCCTCGATATGCTATTCTCTTATTTAATGAAGGAAGAACTGGATTATTACATATTAGTGAATTATCCAATAACTTTATTAGGAATTTCACCGCTTTTGTACAAGTGGGGAATATCTATAAAGTAAAAGTAATCGAAGAAGAAAAAGAACAAAATTTCTTAAAAGTGTCTTTAAAACAAATGACACCTCAAGAAAGACATCACCAATTAACAAGAATTCCTATTGATGAAAGTAGGATTTCTTTTGAAGAATTAGCTAAAAAGCTTCCTAGTTGGATTAAAGAAGAAAATGAATATAAAGGAGATATAAATTTATGATTATTAAGACTAATTTAGACCATTTAGTTCATGAGATTCCTTTTGCTTCTTACGAAGAAAAAGTGAAAGAAATCAATAAAATGATCAAGGAAAAGACCGGTCCTGGAAACGATTTCTTAGGTTGGGTTAATCATCCTTTAGATTACGATAAAGAAGAATTAAAGAGAATTAAAGAAGCCGCTAAATATGTTAGAGATAATTATGATGTCTTAGTTGTTTGCGGAATTGGTGGCAGTTATTTAGGTGCGAGGGCCGCTATCGAAGCCATAAATGGTACCTTAGGCCATACTAAACCAGAAATAATCTATTTAGGACAAACTTTTGATCCTACCTATATTTCTCAAGTTTTAAATTACATTAAAGATAAGAAATTTGCTGTTAATGTCATTTCTAAAAGTGGTACCACTACCGAAACTAGTGTCTCTTTCCGTTTACTTCGAGAGATGTTAGAAAAGCGTGATGGTCTAGAAGAAGCTAGAAAAGCTATCTTTGCTACTACTGACGCTAATAAAGGAGCTCTCCTTACCTTAGCTAAAAAAGAAGGCTATGTCCGTTTTGTGCTTCCTGATGATATTGGTGGTAGATATAGCGTTCAAACCGCGGTTGGGCTCTTCCCTATTGCTTGCGCTGGTATAGATCCAGAAGAAATCCTCTTAGGTTCTAAAAAGGCTATGGAAGATACTTCTAATCCTAATTTAATGGAAAATGAAGCTTATAAATATGCCGTTATCCGTCATGAGTTATATGAAAAATATGGTAAACGAGTAGAGATGTTTATTACTTACGTCCCTTCTTTCGTTCAATTAGGAGAATGGTTTAAACAATTATTTGGAGAAAGCGAAGGTAAGGAAGGAAAATCTGTCTTACCAGATAGCGCTACCTTCACTACTGATTTACATTCTTTAGGTCAATATATCCAAGAAGGTAGTCCTATTTTCTTTGAAACTACTTTACGTCTATTAAACCATAGAGATGAAGTTAAAGTTCCAGGCGATAAAGAAAATCTTGATGGCTTAAATTATTTAGAAGGAAAAGATTTAGGTTATATCCAAGACAAAGCTATGGAAGGAACCTTAAAAGCTCATACAGAAAACGCTAAAGCGGATAATATCGTGCTTGAACTTGAAGAAATGACTCCTTTTAATCTAGGTTATGTCTTCTACTTCTTTGAAAGAGCTTGCGCTATGAGTGCTTACTTAAATGGGGTTAATCCCTTTAATCAACCGGGTGTTGAAATATATAAGAAAAATATGTTCCACCTCTTAGGAAAACCGGGATTTTAATTAATTTATTGCATTTTGAAGGTGAGTTTCTCACCTTCTTTTTTATTGCTTAAAATCTAAATTATTAAGAATTAAACAATATATAAACAGGGATATTTTGCAGAAAAAAAGGTCTTTTAAGGTCTTTTAAGAAAAATATCGCAAAAATGCCACCATCAATATGCAAAAACAATGCAAAAACAATTTGACGCTAGAGAGTGTCAATGATATATTTATTTCCGCACGTCTGGCGTTATTCTCTACCGGATGCTTAGCTCAGCGGGAGAGCATCGCCCTTACAAGGCGGGGGTCATAGGTTCGAAACCTATAGCATCCACCAAAGAGACGTGTAAATATCGCTTGTGGGCGAATAGCGAAGTGGCCAAACGCGGCTGACTGTAAATCAGCTCCTTCGGGTTCGGTGGTTCAAATCCATCTTCGCCCACCACTTGGGGTGTAGCCAAGCGGTAAGGCAACAGACTTTGACTCTGTCATGCACTGGTCCGATCCCAGTCACCCCAGCCAATCCTCCGTTAGCTCAGTGGTAGAGCACTTGACTTTTAATCAAGGGGTCGACGGTTCAAGCCCGTCACGGGGGACCATTATTAAGTGCCCAGGTGGCGAAATGGTAGACGCAAAGGACTTAAAATCCTTCGGGCGAATAACCCATACCGGTTCGAGTCCGGTCCCGGGCACCAAATAATTAAAATTAGTCCTAATCGATGAAATTAGGACTTTTTTATTGCTTCTCAACGTAAGCGCAAAAGAGTTCCACATTCGAACTCAATGGTAAGCGTAAAAAATTTCCGCAATCGACTTCCTGGATACATTTTCGAATAATCTAACCAGGATGTTCGAACATGTTTTGTAACATATATTTTGAAGATTTTAGAAAATAATTTTGATGTTAAGCAAGTTGTTGCAAAAAATGCAACTACTGGAAATGATGGGTAGACATATATTGTTCATTCATTCCATGATCTAGATGTGATTATTCCTTTAGGATACAAAGTACATTCGCAAAACGGAATTATGTTTAGAAGATGGACTAATAGTGTTTTGAAAGAATATTTGTTAAAAGGTTACGTAATTAATGAGAATAGAACATTCATAATGCACTTATTTTAGACAGAATTCGATTAAATTAAGGCGAGGTCGCTCTTTTTTATTTGCTCTTCGGATATAGGGATTTTTATGAATGAAAAGCACGAACCAATAATGAAAAGTACATTTTCATAATCAAAAGCACGAATATTATATTTGATAAGTCTCTAATTAATAAACCTTTCTGGTTGTTTTCTGGTTGTTTTCTGGCCGCGCTCGTGAGATAACATCCCACGTTTGACTAGATAAATAGTAAAAAAGACCTTTTCTCTGCTGTCCTCATTTGATGATAGTTGCATAGTATCTGTCTAGAGATGTTCGATAACAATTCGATAACAATTTATATGGGATCAAGAAAAATTGAAAAGAAATGAAACCTATGGTATATTATAGTTGTCAAAAGGGTAACCTATTGATAGGGGCCGACTTAGGTTCCATCACGTTGCGAGAAATTGTCTCGCAATTTTTTATTCTAAAATATGAAAAAGGTGTTAAGTGTTTTTGTTGATGAAAGCGGCGATACTGGCTTTATAGGCGAAGCCTCTAAATTTTATATTATTGTCTTTGTTTTTCATGATCAAAAAGATGATATAACTCCTCATCTTAGCAAGATTGCAGATAGACCACCTTTCCATATCGCTCCAATCATTCGTAAAGAAAATGAATATAAAGACATTGATGTCCCGACAAGAGTAAAAATGATTAGGGAGCTGTTCCTATTCATGACGAAAGTTCCCATTAAAATTAAAACTTTTGTTGTTAGGAAAAGAGAAGTTAATGAAAGTAGACCAAAATTATTAGACAGACTCACAAAAGAAATATACGGATTTTTAATACAAAACAACGACTACTTTTTATCGTTTAATCAAATAAATATTTATTACGATAAAGGTCAGCAAATTGTTAATCAAGCACTAGCTCAATCTTTTGGTATTACAGGTTATAACGTCTTGTATAAAAATAATGTAAAACCGCAAACATTTAGATTGTTTCAAGTAGCTGATTTTGTCTCAACAATCAAACTTATAGAGTTTAAGATGAAAAACAACGAATTATCAAAATCAGAATATAAATTTTTTCATAACAAAAGGGAATTTAAACACAACTATTTGAAAGCCATTGAGCGTAAGAAATTTTAAATTTTCCCAAACATTATATAGATAACAAAACAATTAAGAGAAAATTCAAAAATAACCAATAAAAATTTTGCACTTGCCACAATAAAAACTCATATTTAAGTTTTAGGACTTTTTTATATAAAAGAATCAGAATTATTTTTTATTCAACAATGATTGATACGCTTCTTTAAGCTCTTCGCCAATTATATGAAGATCTCTTTTTTTCGCTATTTCATAGCCATTAAAAAGAATTTCTTCTTTTTCACCATTATTTAATAAATTTCTAATTATCCCTGCAAAATCCCCATTATTTTTACCTTTATGACAAGAAACACCATCCGTTAACCAATCACTATAAACATCTATATCTCTTAATACCAAAGGACAATAGGAGGCGAGAGCTTCTAATACAACAATTCCTTCATTTTCTTCATACGTTGGGAAAAATAAACATGTCGCGGATTGATAAGCGCCTCTAATCAATTTTCCTTTTGTATATCCAGGCATTATTGCGTTAGATGGTTTCTTTCTTATCGCTCTAGCAACTTTCTCATTCATTAAGAATCTATTTAGCTGTCCAAACCAGAAGAATTTAACATCTGGAAAGGATCTAGCAACTTCAAAGAAGTCGATAATACCTTTCCTTTCAAAAGGAAAACCTACACCGATAACGAATTTCTCTCCTTCTTTGATATTAAAGGCTTCTTTAAATTCTTTAACAGCCTCTTCATCCCTCTTATATTCTTCTAAATCAATGCCATTAGAAATAGCGATTACCTTTTTATTAAAACCATAAGCTTCAATTAATCGCTTAGAATGAGGGGTGGGAGTAATAATTAAATCGGCATTTTTATACATTGAGCAAATCGCATGATTAAAGAAAGGAGCGATTAATTGCCAGCACTTAAAAGACATCCGAAAATCTTCTTTAGTGGAATGTCCATGGACAATGACAGGAATTCCCTTCTTCTTACATTTCTTAAGAACTTTTTTGCTCTTAGAGAAATAAGTATTTATATGGGCTATATCATAGGTATCATTCTTATCAATTGTAGTTTCTACATTAGCATAAGATAAAGCTTTAAGTTCGTGCTTCATTGCTCGGCCGATTCCGCTTTGTTTGATACGGTCGGCAGATTCAAAATAAATTAATGTTTTCATACTTAAAGAATAGCACTAATCAAATAACTAACTAAATAAAAAGCTGACTAAAGTGCTTATTCCCCACTTTTAGAATAATTTGGCGCCTCTACTGTAATATTAACATCATGAGGGGACTTTCTTTAAGACCCACATTAGTAATTTGCACAAAATGGGCATTCTCCCTTAATTCCTTTGAATTATGAGCTTCACAATATCCCATACCACTTCTTAAACCACCACATAATTGATAGATAGTATCCGCTAAAGGGCCTTTATAAGCTACTCTTCCCTCAATTCCTTCAGGAACTAATTTTGAGGCGGTTGTAGAAGATTTTTGGTTATATCAATTCGCAGAACTTCTTTTCATCGCAGCTAAGCTTCCCATACCTACATAAGACTTAGAACGTCTTCCTTGACAGATAATTTCTTCGTCTGGAGATTCCATTGTTCCTGCTAATCTTTTAAAAAAGGCTGCCGTAGAAGGCAGGCCTAATAAATTAATTATTTTCCGTAAGCGGCATAGACGGCGCTTAGTGGTTCATTTGTCACAATTCTATCGATGCATTCCGCAAGCATATTAGCAAGGGAAACGACTTTCACAAATGGTAACTTAGAAAATCTCTCATCTAAGGGGATTGAATCGGTAACAATAATTTCTTCAAATGGTCCCTTAGAGATTAAATCATAACAAGGATCACTAAATACGGCATGAATTGCGGCGATTTTTACGCTTTTTGCACCAGCAGAAAGTAAAGCATTAGCGCCAATAACAGCACTCTTGCCAGTATCAATCATATCATCAATCATGATGCAATCTTTGCCTTTAACTTCGCCAATAATATTCATCGCTTCTGGCTCTAAGCGAGAATTACGTCTCTTATCGATAATTGCTAAAGGAGTATCAAGTTGTTCTGCTAAAAGTCTAGCACGGGCTACTCCGCCATGGTCAGGAGAAACAACAACAACATTAGAAGTGTCATTATCTTCTTGGAAAAGAGCTCTACCTAATAAAGGTACAGCAGTCAAATCATCAACTAAGCAAGAGAAGAAACCTTGAATTTGGGCAGCATGAAGGTTAACAGTCACAACTCTATCAACACCAGCAGTAGTTAATAAATGAGCAACTAAAGCGGCAGTAATAGGCTGTCTAGGTTTGGCCTTACGGTCTTGTCTAGCATAGCCAAAATAAGGAATGATCAAATTAATTTCTCGAGCACTACTTCTTCTTAATGCATCAATAAAGACGAGTGTCTCCATTAAATTTTCATTTACCGGAGGACAAGTAGATTGAATGATAAAGACATCCTTACCACGAACTGTTTCAACTGGTTCGACAATAACTTCGCCAGAAGGGAAATGACGAATGCTTCTTTCTCCAAGGGGCATTCCTAATTTCTCAGCGATAGAAGAAGCCAACACTTGATTGGCACTAAGCGAGAAGAGAATAGCGTTCTCTAGCTTCATAGAAAAAAATTCCTCCGATATTTATTAATTTATTATGCGCCAAAAAAAGCACTCTGTCTTTCTTTCTCAGGTCTTTTTGAGAAAAAGCGCTTTCTATTTGTTTATGTAAGATAGAAAGATTATCATTAAAGGTTAGGAAAACAATAAATACAGGAAATTTTGTTTTTTAATAGACAATATACTTTTTATCGCAATTTCTCATTTATGTGAAAAATACTGGTTATTTTTAACAAAAAAAGACAGCTCCTCCAGGATTAAGAGCAAGCTGTCTTTAGTTATTAATTATTAAGTTATTTAGTGGTTCCGAAGATTCTATCACCAGCATCGCCTAATCCTGGACAGATATAGGCATTCTCATTTAATTGACGATCTAAAGCGCCAATATAAAGAGGAATATCTGGATTTTCTTTAACAAAAGCTTCAACACCTTCTGGAGCCGCGATAATGCAAATAAAGGAAAGCTTTTTAGCACCATGACTTCTGAGCATCTTTATAGCGTCTATAGCACTTCCCCCAGTAGCAAGCATCGGATCAAGAACATAGATGTCCATGTTTTCGAGCCCTTCTGGAAGTTTGCAGTAATATTCATGGGGTTCGTGAGTTACTTCGTCACGATATAAACCGATATGGCCAACATGAGCAGTAGGAACTAAAGCAGTTAAACCATCAACCATTCCCATTCCAGCACGAAGAATAGGAACAAAGCAGAGCTTACTTCCTTCAACCATTGGTTCAACGCTATCTTCGATAGGAGTATGAACTAAGGTAGGAACGGTAGTTAGACCTTTAAGAGCTTCAAATCCTTCCATCATCGCGATTTCTTTGACGAATTGACGGAATTGAGATGTTGGAGTCTCTTTCATTCTTAAATGAGAGATCTTGTGTTTTAAAAGAGGATGATCGAGCAAAGTGACATTTGGATAATCTTTAATATTCATATTTTTCCTTTATTCATTTTCATTAGAGGAAGCGTCTTCGGTAACTTTTTTAACTTTCTTCTCTCTAAGAATTGCATTCATTATAATACCAAGAATCATAGCAACGGAAACTGAGGTAATTTGCATTCCACTTCCGGAAGCACCGAATTGGAAGACTAATCCACCAATACCGGCAACAAGAATTACTGATGCAACAAACATATTCTTAGTATTGCTCATATCAACTTTTTCATTGATAAGCATCTTGACACCACTAGAAGCAATGAAGCCATAGAGGATTAAGCTAACGCCACCAGTAACACAAGCTGGAATAGTTTGAGTTAAAGCCATAAGAGGAGAGATAAATCCTAAAAGTATAGAGAAGCCACAAGCTAAGGCAATAACTTTAGTAGAAGCAATTTTGGTAACACCGACGACAGCAACGTTTTCACCATAAGTCGTATTAGCAGCACCGCATAAGCATCCAGAGATAGCAGTAGCAACACCATCACCGATTAAGGTTCTAGTTAAACCAGGTTTTTCTAATAAATCACGTCCAAGTAAGCCAGACATATTTTTGTGATCACCGATGTGCTCACAAATAGTAACTAAGGATACTGGTATAAAGATTAATGCAGCATTTCCAACCGCTCCCCAAGTCATAGGAACGACCGACTCTGATTGAGCAACCCAAGGAAGAAATTTTGGAATATCGAAGAAGGAAGTAATAGTTACATTAGCCACACCATCTTTAGTGAAGAGATTCACTAATGGGCTAAAGTTAATAACGTGATAATATTCATTTCCACAACCATAATAACCAATGGCGGTGAATAAGACACCGGCAATATAGCCGCTTAACATACCAAGGACAAATGGAATAAGAGAAATAGTACCTTTTCCATAGTGAGCGCAACAAGCAGTAACAACCATAGCGACTAGACCGCTAATAATTGCTGGCCAGTTATATTCGCCAGTCAATGTTCCAGTGGTTAAATTAGAAATAGCACTTCCTGCAAGAGAAAGACCAATAACAATGATTACTGGTCCAACAACAATGGTTGGTAAGAGCTTGTTTAACCATTTAACACCGAATAATTTAATTAAAAGAGCAACTAAACAATAAATAGCGCCTACCATGGTCATACCAAGAGGTAATATCCAAAGATTTACTTGTCCGGCACTAACAGCATCCACTTTGATAGCGGCGCTCATCGCTCCCATATAGGCAAAGGAGGAAGCTAAGAACATTGGAGATTTAAATTTAGTAACGCATAGATAGAACAATGTGCCAATACCAGCACTTAATAAAGTTGGAGCAATCATTAAGGATGCTAAATTTACTGATTGTCCTTCAAACATGACATTTACGCCGTTAAATACGAGCATTGGAACCGTAATACAGGCAACGAACATTGCTAAAACGTGTTGAATGGCTAAGATGATCCATTTACTAGCTTTAGCAGGCGCTTCATCAACTTCTAATAGCATTCCATTAGGATGCATGGTTAGAGTTTCAGAAGGATTAGTTTTTGGGGCATTTTCCCCTTTTTTTCTCCCAAACATTGTTGGAACCTCCCTTATTTTCTAGAAAAAAGCAAAAAAATAAGGCCTTAGTGGCCTCTAAATAGGATACAAATGGGAAGAAATACCCCTTTAAATCTGCAAGTTGAATTTCTTTTCCCGGTTCGCATCATTTTGCTTGTTCCCGGAAGAAAAGTTTAAAACGAAATTCAAAAAAGTAAAACACTATTTTTTTGGAACCGCTTTCAAGTAAGAGAAAGATGAAGAAAATATAAGCCTTTTAAACTAATCCTTTATAATAAGTTGTTAAACGAAACAAACACCTTTAAATTAAAGCATAAGGAGAAGACACTTTATGAATAAAGAGATGATTGTCGTCTTAGATTTCGGTGGTCAATATAACGAGTTAATTGCTCGTAGAGTTCGCGATTTAAATGTTTATAGCGAAGTTTGGCCTTTTTCGACGCCTATTGAGAAACTAAAAGAAGAAAATATTAAAGGTATTATCTTTACTGGTGGCCCCAATAGCGTTTATGAAAAGGGCTCTCCTACTATTGAAAAGGAAATATTTTCTCTTGGTAAACCAATTCTTGGCATTTGTTATGGTGCTCAAGAAATGGCTTATATCTTAGGAGGAAACGTCTCTCCCTCTAGGAAAAAAGAATTTGGCTTAACCAAAATAACTAATATCGCTTCCTCCCCATTATTAAATGGCATTCCTCAAATTCATAATGTCTTTATGTCTCATGGCGACTATGTTTCTAAATTACCAGAAGGATTTAAGACTATTGCCTCTAGTGAATTAACCGAAAATGCCGCTTTCCAAAATGAAGAAAAGAATTTATATGCCGTTCAATTTCATCCAGAAGTAGAACATAGCGAATATGGCTTAAATATTCTTAAGAATTTTGTTTATAACATCTGTCAATTAGCTCCTTCTTGGAAGATGGAAGACTTTATTGAAGAAAGCATTATCGCTATTAGAGATAAAGTTAAAGATAATCACGTTTTATTAGGCCTTTCTGGAGGTGTTGATAGCGCTGTTACTGCCGCTTTATTAGATAAAGCTATCGGTTCTAATTTAACCTGCGTTTTTGTTGACCATGGTTTACTTAGAAAGAATGAAGCAGAAGAAGTTGAAAAAGAATTTACCAAAGAAACTTATTCCTTAAATTTCGTTAGAGTAAACGCTAAAGACCTCTTTTATGAAAGATTAAAAGGCGTTATAGAACCCGAAGAAAAACGAAAAATCATCGGCAAAACCTTCATCGATGTCTTTGAAAAGGAAGAAAAGAAGATTACTTTCCCTTGTTTCCTTGCCCAAGGAACTATTTATCCAGACCGCATTGAATCGGGGCTAGGAATATCCGCAAAAATTAAATCTCATCACAATGTTGGCGGTCTTCCTAAAAACATGGATTTCTTAGGATTGGTTGAACCTTTAGATCATCTTTTTAAGGATGAAGTTCGTAAATTAGGATTAGCTTTATCTTTACCAGAAGAATTGGTAAATAGACAACCTTTCCCTGGCCCAGGACTCGGAATAAGAATTATTGGCGAAGTTAATAAAGAAAAAATTAAAATTGTTCAAGAAGCAGACGCTATCTTTAGAGAAGAAATGAAGAAATGTGGCTTTGATAAACAAGTTTCTCAATACTTCGCTGCTTTATCGAATATGAAGAGTGTAGGCGTTAAAGGTGACTATCGTTCTTATGAATACGCAGTCGTTTTACGAGCGGTTAAAACTGATGATTTTATGACTGCTGCTCCTTTTGAATTCCCCTATTCTTTCTTAGCAAGGGTTAGCGACCGGATTGTTAATGAAGTAAATGGCGTAAATAGAGTTCTTTATGACTTTACTTCTAAACCACCTGCGACAATCGAGCTTGAATAATTTAGTTCTTAATTAATCCAGTAACAAAATAATTCGGTAAATTGATAATAATCACGAATATCAGCTTTATTTACTTATCTACCTTTAAGGAAGCAAAATAAAGTTTTAAAATAGCGTTACCGAACTTAGGAGGTTTAAGGTAAATGTTAGTAAATGCAACAAGAATGTTAAAAATTGCTCACGAAAATCATTATGCAGTTGGGCATTTTAACATCAATAACTTAGAATGGACAAAAGCCATTTTATTAACCGCAGAAGAACTTTCTTCTCCTGTTATTTTAGGGGTCTCTGAAGGAGCCGCTAAATATATGGGTGGATTTAAAGTCGTTGCTCAAATGGTTAAAGCTCTTGATGAATGTTTAGGAATCACCGTTCCAGTAGCTCTTCATCTTGACCATGGTTCTTATGAAGGAGCCAAAGCTTGCATTGAAGCTGGATTTACTTCAATTATGTTTGATGGCTCTCATCTTCCCTTTGATGAAAATATCAAAAAAACTAAAGAACTTGTCGCTTTAGCTCATGATAAAGGCTTATCTATTGAAGCTGAAGTTGGCGCTATTGGCGGAACTGAAGATGGCATTACAGCTGATGGTGAAGTCGCCGATCCAAAAGAATGCCAAACTATCGCTGCTTTAGGTGTTGATTTCTTAGCGGCTGGAATTGGCAATATCCATGGTATTTATCCAAAAAATTGGAAAGGATTACATTTCGATGCTTTAGAAAAGATTTCTAAAGCTACAAACGGCATTCCTCTTGTCCTTCATGGTGGAACTGGTATCCCAGATGAGCAAATTAAACAAGCTATCCATGATGGTATGAGCAAAATTAACGTCAATACTGATTGCCAATTAGTCTTTGCTCAAGCCACAATTGATTATTGTGCCGCTGGAAAAGCTAACCCCACTTCTGAAAATGAATCTAAGGGTTATGATCCTCGTAAATTATTAAAACCTGGCTATGAAGCTATTAAAGCCAAAGTCAAAGAAAAGATGGAACTCTTTGGTTCTATTGGCAAAGCTTCGCTTGAATATTAATCTCAATAAACATAAAAGTTGCCGATAAAACGGCAACTTTTTTATATAGAGGAATAATATAAAGCTTTTACAATTTAAATAATTAAGCCAAAAATAGAGATATCAAAGCACATTGACAAAGCAAATATTTTGACCGAATATATATTTGAAGGGAGACCTTCAAAGAGAGCTTCATCGTCTAAACCTCCTCTTATAACATGGGGAAGAAGGAGGATATTGGATAGAAGATGGTGCTCTCTTTTTTTAGTCTATTTTATAAGAAGAAAGTAATTTCTTATATGGAGCAAGAGTTTTCTTAATAACACCTTCCTCAAAAGGAACTTTTAAGCCAACTTTCTTAATTAATTCACAGAAAGGATATTTCCCACCTAGCTTACAAAGCTTGAGGTATTTCTTCCAAGCTTTTTCATGATTCTTGCGGTCTAAATTAAAGAATTGGAATGCTAATACTTGAGCTAAAGTGTAATCAATATAATAGAACGGCGAATCAAAGATATGAGCTTGGGTTAACCAACGGTGTCCAGAATATAAATATGGGCAATCCTGCTCCGCTAAAACCTTCATTGGTGTATATTTCTTTTCAAGCTCATGCCAATAAGCATCTCTTTCTTCGCTTGTAGCGGTAGGATGCTCATATACCCAGTGTTGGAATTCATCAACAGTAGCCCCATAAGGTAAGAAACAGATAGAATCCGCTAAATGTTTATAACGATATTTATCAGGTTGATCAAAGAATAATTCCATATATGGTTCAGCAAAGAATTCCATCGACATCGAATCAATTTCGCAACTTTCCATAGTTGGCATTCTATATTCAGGAACCTTAATACTGCGTGCCATATAAGCTTGGAAACTATGACCAAATTCATGAGTTAAAACATCCACGTCCCCGCTAGTTCCATTAAAGTTAGAGAAAATAATTGGACATTTATGCACTGGGAAATAGGTCATATATCCTCCACTTTGTTTTCCTTCTTTAGCTTCTAAGAAAAGTAAATGATGTTCATCCATGAAACGGAAGAAATAAGATGTATCTGGAGATAAAGCATCATACATCTTTTTAGCCGCCTCAATCTTATCTTTGGTATTACCTTTTGGTAAAGGATTGCCATCTTTAAAGGTCATATTTAAATCGGTAATGTTTGGCTTTTTAATACCAATTCGTTTTAATTGCTCTTTGACGATTTTGGTGACTAAAGGTGTAGCAACATCATTAATTTGTTTACGATAAGAGGCTACCATTTCAGGAGTGTAATCAAAGCGATTCATTCTTATATAAGCTAATTCAATAAAGTTCTTGTAACCTAATTTCTTAGCCATTTCGTCTCTAAGAAGAACTAATTCGGAATAAATATTTTCTAATTCATCTTTTTTAGTTTCTAAAGTTCCGTAATAGGCTTTTGCGGCTTCATTACGAACTTCTCTATTCTCATCAGATAGGAATTTACCCATTTGGGGGAGATTATAAAATTTATCTCTAAAAGGAACTTTGATGCTCGCTATAGCGGCATCATATTTCATAGTTAATTCATTTTCCTTTTGAGCTAAAGAGACTACTCTCTCGTCAAACCCTTTTAAGGAATATTCGTAAATTGTAAACAAATGTTTGCCAAGCTTTTCTTCTAATTCTTTCCGATATTTAGAAGCTAAAAAGGCTTTAACAAATGATTGAGACTCTAAATTAATAAGAGGAATCATATTATTAATCTTGGACATAGCCTTGTGATATTTAGGATTTTGAGTTTCTAAAGAAAAAAGCACTTGGATATGAGTAATATCATCCCCAATCTTATCGGATAATTTAGATACTTTACGGAATATATTTAAGGCTTCATCTGCACTACTAGCTCCTACAAATTCCTTTGTTAAAAGTTCAATTTTCTTCTTAAAACCGCTTAGTGATGGCACTCTAAATGGCCAATCTTCAAATTTTGCTAATTCTTTTTTCATATTTACCTTCCTTTATATTATTAGATGTTTTAAACAACTAGCTCTAATTTAGCCACTTTTAAGAATATTTTAAAGCATTATTAATCTGCTTCTTTAGTTAAGAAGGAAGTTACTTTATCTATATTCTTTTTAAAAGAGATATTTTCTTAAATTTAGATAACCGTTTCTCTTGTCTAGATTAGCTATCATTATTAAAATTATGGCGTTATGGAAGATATTGAAAAACAAATAGAAATTGTACTAGATAAAGTTCGCCCATTCATGCAAAGAGAAGGTGGCGATGTTGAATATGTTGGCTTCAAAGATGGTGTTGTTTATTTAAGGATGGTCGGTGCTTGCGAAGGCTGCATGTATGTAGATCAAGATTTATCAACTGGAATTGAAGTTATTTTAATGGAGGAGGTACCCGGAGTAATTAGATGTGATGCTTCTATGAATTTGCCAGATGATGTAAGAGAAGAATATTTAAAAAGACAAAAAGAAAAATTAGAAAGTGAGAATAAATAATGAACAAAAAAGCTCTAGTCGTATTTGTAATTGGCATAGCCTTAACTATTACTGGCTTTGCCCTCTTCTTAGTTCCTTTTGGGGTAATCTTATCTAATTGGGGAAACGAATCAATGTCTCCTGATATTGTTTGGTCATTCATCTATTCCTTTGTTGGTATGCCCCTTATGATTATTGGTTCTATTCTTTCTGGAATAGCTAATAAAAAGCTTGGTTTTGGTAGCAAGAAGAGCATTGATAAGAATGCTGCTGAAGGAGTTAATTCTTATTTCATTAATGCTGATTCTTTATTAAAAAATAATGAAGAAAATAACAAAAAAGCTGAAAATCAATGCAAAAGATGCCCAAAATGCGGTAAAGAAAATGATTCTGACGCTAAATTTTGCAAAGATTGTGGCGAAGAATTAAAGGACTAATTTAATTTATTTTCTAATCTATTAAGTAATATATAACCTTCACGGTTATAGACATCTTCACGGTTATAGGAATATGGAAGGCCGTTTGGTTTTAGCATTATTCCGCCAGCTTCTCTAACAATAATATCTCCGCTGGCGACATCCCATTCTTTAGTTCCATTGCTAAAACGATAGAACATATGTGCATCACCTTTGGCGATAGCTACAAATTTTAAAGCGGCTCCAAGAACTTCAATGGAAGAGATTTCTTCTTTATGTTTTTCTAGTAATTCCTTTTCTTTAGTGACCGCAAAACTTCTCGATAAAAGACAAACATACTTTGGGCCAATTTGAGTACTTACTTGAAGTTTCTTTGGAGCTTCGCCCTTCTTTAATGAATAGGCGCCATTTCCTTCAGAAGCGTAATAGATCGTATCTTGCATAGGAACATTAACGACCCCTGACACAACACGGTGTTTATAAGCTAAAGCAATATTAGTGGTAAATTCACCATTATGAGCAACAAATTCTTTCGTTCCATCGACTGGATCTACAATAAAAACGAAATCATTTTCTAATCTTTCTTTGGTATCTTTGCTTTCTTCTGTTAAAAAGGCATAAGTCGGAAAAAGTTTTCCTAAATATTCTCTAATCATTTTATCAGCATTCTTATCAGCGGCAGTAACTGGTGAAGAATCAGACTTAATCTCAACATTAAAATGAGTGTGATAAATATGTAATATTTCTTTTTGCGCTAATAAAGCGGCTTCTTGCATTGCTTTAAGTTCTTTTTCCCACATTTTTACTCTCCTCATTCCATAGATTTTTTTCTAAGACATTAGATTAACTCTATTTAACTAAATAAGCATTCATTTCTATTTAAATAAGAAAAATCTCCCCATTAAGAGGAGATGGTGATATAGGTTTATTTAAACCAGAATGGGTAATCGTAAAGTACGATGCAAATTATATCGAGAATCCATCCAACGGTTCCGGCCGCAATAATCCAAATAATAGCTAAGATTAATTGCACCATATTACCATTTTTAACAGATTTAAGAATTCTCCACACTGCCCAAGTAATATCAAGAATCCAGAAACAAAGAACTAATTTTAGCCATTTTGGATTCTTTTCCATCCATTTGCAAAATTCCATAAAATTTCCCTCCAAAAGCATTATACACTCATTTATTAATGAACAATCTTTTTTAAAAATACGAAATTGAGATTTTAGCTGAAACGCCTTTAATTTAAAACAAGCCACTTTATAGCGGCTTGTAATGGATACGTAATTTAAGAGTTATTTTAAACCTAAAGAAGAAAGAGTTTCTTGAGGAGTATTTTCGCCTTCTTCGTCTTCGCTAAGCTCTTCTTCATCGTCTAAGATAGGCTTACCTTCAACTTCAGCGTTATATTCCTTTTCATCCTTCTTGTCTTCTTCGTCATCGTCACTTTCTTCAACTTCACTATAGAAGTCATTAACATCCATATGAACTTTGTCATAAGTATGACGAGATCTAAGGTCCCAAGTATTATCAATTAAGGTAACAAATCTGCTATCGAGAGTTAATTGAGTATAAAATTCGCCAATACGTTCAGCGAAATCTTCTTGAGTCATGGATAATTTCTTACTAACTTCCTCATATAAATCCTTAAAGGCTAATGGGGTCTCGGAAGCAGCAATAATTTCATAAGCTACTTCTAACATGCTTTTTGAATAATTCATTTTCTTTCTCCTAAATTTTTTACATCCGTTCTGGAGCGGATACTCCAATTAGTGCTAAAGCGTTCCTAAGTACGATTTGACATGCTTTAATTAAAGATAATCTAGAAGCTGTATTTTTTAAATCAGTTCTGTCGATAATCTTAGTTGAAGCATAGTATTCATGTATTAAAGCGGATAAACGATCGACATAATTAACCGCTTTATAGGGGGCTCTTGCTTTAGCCGCGCCTTCTATCATACTAGGAAAATCAGCAAGTTGCTTTAAAATATCATCTTCTTTGCCATTTGTGAAAGCATTTTCATCATATTTTATGCCAATATCTTCACCTAAAGAGAGTAAAGAAGAACATCTAGCATGAGCGTATTGCGCATAATAAACCGGATTTTCTTTTGATTTCGCTAAGGCAACATCCATATTAAAATCTAAATGAGTATCACCAGAACGAGCACTAAAGAAATAACGAACTGCATCTTTTCCAACTTCCGAAACAAGTTCTCTATGAGTAATTGATTTACCTGTTCTCTTGCTCATCTTAACTTCTTGACCATTTTGATAAACACGAACCATTTGGTAAATCTCGGCTTGAAGAATATCAGGAGAATAGCCTTTCATCATAAGAGCGCTCTTCATTCTAGCAATATAGCCATGATGATCGGCGCCAAGAAGATCCACTAATAAATCGTATCCTCTACTTACCTTATTATAGTGATAACAAATATCAGGCATAAAGTAAGTGTATAAACCATCTTTTTTAATAATTGGACGATCTTTATCATCTAAGAAAGCGCTAGTTTTTAAATAAGTGGCGCCATCAAGTTCATAGACAAATCCTTTTTGGGATAGTTCTTCAATAGTTTTCTTTAAAGTATCACCTTTACGAATATCCGATTCATAAGAAAATTGGTCAAAATGGACGCCAAAATCCGCCATATCTTTTTTGATTTTGGCTAATTCATGATCAATTCCAAAACGAATAAAGAAGGCTTCACTTTCTTCATTATCCACTAAATATTTATCGCCATATTGTTCTTTAATCTCTTTGGCAATATCAATTAAATCAACGCCATGATAATCATCATCACCTAAAACTAATGGTTCTCCGAAAAGTTCATGATATCTCGCTCTAAGAGAACTACCTAAATGTCTTACCTGATTACCGCAGTCATTTACGTAGTATTCTCTAGTTACGCTATAGCCAGCTTTTTGATATAAATTGGCAACTGCATCACCTAAAGCAGCTCCTCTAGTGTGTCCTAGATGTAAATCCCCAGTTGGGTTAGCGGAAACATATTCAACATTTATTTTAAAATGTTTATCTTCACCATCACCAAAATGATCTACTTTCTCTAAGATAACTGGAATGATGCTTGAAAGAGCTTCTTTCTTTAGGAAGAAGTTAATAAATCCTGGAGCGGCTATTTCAATCTTAGTAACAAAAGGAAGAGAAATATTAGAAGTTACTTCTTTAGCAAAATCCATTGGGGTTTTGCCGTTCTTTTTTGCAAATTTGAGAGCAAAATTAGAAGCATAATCACCATGAGCAATATCTTTTGTTCTATCTAATCTAATTTCAGAAGCAGGAATATCGTATCCTAATTTCTTAGCTTCTAAAGATAATGCATTAGCTAATTCAATTTCGTAATTCATTTATTTACTCCTTAATTAAAGAAACAACACAAGATGCTCTAATAGCTTTTCCTTCACCCACTGCATCAAGTCCTTCATTAGTCATCGCTTTTATCGAAATTTGCTTTATATCAACCATCAAGATAGAAGCAATACGCTTTCTAATTTGAGGAATATATTCACTTAGATGAGGTTTTTCTAAAGAAACTGAAGCATCTAAATTATTGAGTATATATCCTTCATTTTTAACTAATTCATAGCATCTATTTAAAATAATCGAGCTATCAATATTTAATGTTTTTGGGTCAGAAGGAGGGAAAATTTTTCCTATATCTCCTAACGCTAAAGCCCCTAAAAGAGCGTCGCTTATTGCATGAAGCAAAACATCAGCATCAGAATGCCCTAATAGCCCTTTCTCAAAAGGAATATTTATTCCTCCTAAAATTAAAGGTCTACCTTCCACCAATTGGTGAATATCTTCTCCATACCCAAAACGTATATTCATCTTATTTACTCACATTAAATTTAAAGAAAACGATATCTCCATCTTTCATAAGATAATCTTTTCCTTCACTTCTGACTTTACCAGCTTCTTTAACTGCTACTTCTACTTTAGCTCCTAAAGCCCCGGTAGAAGGAGAAAGAGGGAATTTTTTACTAGCTTCATAAAAGTCAGAAAAAGAATACACTTCGGCACGGATAAAACCTTTTTCAAAATCAGAGTGAATAATACCGGCACAAGCTGGGGCTAACATCCCATTTTTAAAGGTCCAAGCACGGCATTCATCTTCTCCGCAAGTTAAGAAAGTAGATAAATTAAGTAGCTTGTAAGCCGCCTTAACTAACCTATCTAATCCGCTTTCCCCTTGGCCCATACTCATTAAAAATTCTTTTTTATCTTCTAAGGAAGGCAATTGGGAAATTTCATATTCAATTTCACAAGAAAGAGGTAAACAAGGGACATTCTCGCTTTCAGCAATTTTTTTAACAATTTGATAATAGGAACAATTATCTAAATTTTCATAATCATCGGCGCCAACATTAGCAACATATAAAATTGGTTTTAAAGAGAGAAGAAAGAAATTCTTTTTAGCGTAAGCAAGTTGTTCTTCAGAAAGTCCTTCCACCATTCTGGCAGATTTTCCTTCTTCAAGAACCTTCTTTAAAGCTAAAAGAATTGGCATTTCATAAAGAGCTTCTTTATCTTTAGCAATTCTCGCTTTTACTTCTTGTTTTCCAATACGATTATTAACGCTATCTAAATCCGACATCGAAAGTTCAAGATTAATAACTTCAATATCATTTTTAGGATCTACCGGGTCATCGTTATAACGAAGTACGCTAGCATTATCAAAGCAACGCACTACCTCAACTATAGCGTCACATTCTCTTATAGCGGCTAAAAATTGATTCCCTAATCCTTCACCTTTAGAAGCACCTTTTACTAAACCCGCAATATCATAAAATTCAAAGGTAGCATTAATCTTCTTTTTAGGAGAAAAATAAGAAGTGAGATAATCAAGCCTTTCATCTGGAACAACTACCACACCAGTATTAGGATTAATTGTGGCAAAAGGATAATTTTCCGCTAAAACATGGGAATTAGTTATTGCATTAAAAAGGGTGCTTTTGCCCACATTTGGAAGACCGACAATACCTGCTTTAAGTGACATAAATAAAAACCGCTTTCGTGTTCCTAGAGATTATATCTCTAAGCGTCAAAAGAAAAAACTAAATCATAATAATTAAGAGTAAGAAAAAAACCTCCACCGAAGGTAGAGGTCAGTCAGTTCAACTATTAGCCGACTTTCTTGACTTGATTGGCACGAGGACCGCGTTCAGATTCTTGAATTTCGAACTCGACGTTTTCGCCTGGTTCAGCAGTCTTATAGTTGTCCATAATCAAGGCACTATAATGGAAGAAGTAGTCTTTATTGTCTTCACCATGAATGAAGCCATAACCCTTCTCTTTGTTGAACATTTTGACTGTTCCCTTCATATTCCCTAACCTTCCTAGTCACTTTTTTGTAAAACGACCGGGAATTACTATAGCACCCTTTTAAGAAACATAGATATAAAAATATTTAATTTTTACATTATTGATTTATAAACAAAAATTTCAGAACTTATTTGCAAATCTAAGATATAGGACTAGCCATATAAAATTGAGGATAAGAACACTAAAGTCCTTTTTTATTAACTTTTTAATACTCCTAATGAAAGACACTAAAAAAATATATAAGAGTCTCGTTTTTTTTAAAATCCTTGCAAAACCTATCTATTTTATTAGAGAGTCAAAAACTTACGACAAATTATTAATAAAAAAACAATCCTTTTATCTAGGGGAGGCTTCGAAAAATTATTTCTAATTAAAAGTGAGCAAATTAAATATTTAGGGTTTTTTAGAATTGCATAAGAACTTCTAAAACTTCTTTCATCGGTTTAGAAAGGTTGCTGTTATTAAAAAATGGAGGAATTATAGAAGTAAAAAACTTCGCCCAAATTGCAGCAGCTAATAATCTTCCATAACTTAGTGACAAATGGAAACCATCACGATTTAATGAGAGACCTCCCTTATGAACATCAAAAGAAAGCATAGTACGTAATTTTTCTATCGCTTCACCTACTCTAATAATCCTAAGGTTTTCTTTTTTAGAAACCTTTTCATAAGTTTCTTTAATGGCTTTAGCCATCTCCTCTCGATTATTGTTATACCTAATAAAATCTGGGTGTCCGCTTCCTATTTCATACGACCAAGTTTCATGCAAAATGATTTCGGCATCCGAATATTTTCGAATATATTGCAATAATTCTTCTAAATAAGGATAAAAGGAAGGATAAATTCCTGATAAACCGCTGACTTGTTGGACTGTTATATAATCCCATTTATCACTTAATAGAGCTTCTTTTATGCTTACCAAGCGGTTTTGCATTTTTTCGCCATTCTCTTGTAATTCATATTCATGATTATCATTTTCAATATTGAAAGCATGTCTTTCTAAGGAACAACCACCAATATAGAGATTTCGGCTGACAATCTGATTGTTCAATAGTTCAAGTAGTGCAGTAGCGTCTTGGGAAAAAGAATTTCCAATGGATAAAACTTTCATAAAATAACCTCAGGGATTCTTATAGGAATATTTTAATAAAAAAGGAGAAATTAAAATATATTTAAACACTCAATAAGATGTCTTTTTAGGCTAGTTTTTAAATTATTTCTCCTTCTCCTCTAAGATGAAACTTGCTTCTTTTAATTATAAAAGCTAGGAATAAATTAATGATTGAAAAGCTAATTAAGAAAACTAGTAAAAGGTAGTGAAGAGGTTTAAAAGAAAAAGAAAAAGGTAAGGAAATAGCAAATAATTCTGATAATGCTTCATCAAAGAAAAATTCTAGAAATATGATACCAATGGCTCCATTAAAGAAACCAAGAAGTGAAGGCAAAGTAATTTTAGCGCTATAGGAAGATAATATCTCCTCCCTAGAAATCCCAATAAGATATAAATATAAGCCTTCTTTTTTGCTTTCTTCAATTTCAATTAAAGAAAGAACTATTAATAGAAAGAAAGAAGATAACAAAATCAAAACTGAGGCAAAAAGTAAAATAGTAGAAATATAAGATAAAACGCTATTAATGCTTTCTTTAATTATTAAAGAAGGGTCAATAATTTTTAAAGAAGAATCAATTGAAGAACAATAATTTTGAAAGCTTATGCTGAAAGAAGGATCTTTTAAATAAAATAAGGCACTTTGAGGTTCTAGATAAATAGCTTTCATTCCTAGCTGACTTTTAAAGAAATCAATCGTCCAAAAAGGCGATGCATATAAAATTTCTTCGTTAGATGAGAAAACCCCAGTTATTTTCACTTCTTTATAACGATATTCTCTTCTTAAATATTTACCTTCAATATAGGCTTCAATAGCCCCGCCTAAAATAATTGTCCTTGGTTTGCCAAGTTTTTCATAAGCCTTAATAGATAAACCAATTTCATCTAAATGAATGGGAATATTACCAGATTCTAAATTTCGAAAATCGCTAGAATAGGTTAAAGAAGAACTACCTTTTAGATAAGACCCTACAAGAATATCATTTTGCTCTTCCGGAAATACGTTGATATTAGAAGTTTCAACTTTAGAAAGGATATCACCTATCTCTTCTACTTCCTTTCGTTTATTTCCAACAATAAAAGGCTCTTTAAAACCATAACAAAGGGCTTCTGGTAATGCTATATAACTGCTCTCTCCTAAAAGAGAAAAAGAAGAGACACCTTGATAATTGGCTAGTTTTTTTACTTTTTGGTAATGCAAAGATAAACGGTCAACAAGATAAACAAAATAACGTAAATCTAGACGGTTTACCTCCTTATCGTTATGGCTTAAATCAAAAAATGATGAATCTCTTTCAAATAGATAGGAAGAATATTTTTCTTCTCGGGAAATAGATAAAAATTCCTCTTCATTTAGAATCCCTCTTAGCCCATAAATCTTTTCTAAAGTCCAGGGATATTCTTTCTTTTTGTCCAAGGTAGAAGGAAAGCGCATCACATCTTCAAAAATTACTTCATTCCAGCACGAATCAAAATGGAAAAGAGTAGGAACAGAAAAGGCTAAAATTCCTTTAACTAAAAAGCGCTCGCGATCAAAATATTGCCAATTTTGGTTCTCCACATCTAAATAAATGGAAACGTCACCTTCCGCTATAGCCTTTCCTACCCCTTCATAAGTTCTTTCAACTTGTAAAGTTCTTGCAAATAAATCTAGGTCTTTAGCTGGTAAACCTAAGACTACTTCATCTCTTTCTAAGGTAATTACTTTAGAGGGATAAATAGGAAAATTAGAATAAAAGGATAAAGGCAAATAATCATTGATACTCCTAGCGCTTAAGGAAGGAAGATATTCCCTTCTAACTCCTTTCTTAACATAAAAGCCATTTTGATCTGGGAAGAGGTCCTCAAAATTCGCGTTATAAGATACGCAGATATCGGAAGAGAATTCCTTAGCTAAGGAGATTACATCTTCTTTCTTTGCACTAAAGAAGTCTCCTATTAATTTTTGGGATTCATTCTTTCCTTTTAAAGAAATCATTCCTTCTTTAGATAAAGACGAAAAAGCGGAATAAATCTTTTCTCCAACATTATCTTTTAGATAAATGCTTAAGCCGAAAATCAAGAAAGAAAAAGAAAATAAGAAGATACTTACAGCGTTTTTAAATCTTCTTTCTTTTAAGGTATGAAGAGCATGTTTAAGCCAATAAGAAAACTTAAAAGATATTTTTTCTTCCTTCTTTCTTTTTGCTTTTCCTCTCTTATCTTTGATTTTTAAGGGCTTTTTGACGTGGATTTTGCAATTTTTTATTTCTAATACCTCGTCTGCATAAGGCAAAAATAATTTTAAATCGTGACTAGAAACAATAACTAAACGCTTCTTAGAAATCTCTTTTAAAGTTTCTAAAACTAATAAAGCATTCTTCTTATCTAGCGCCCCTGTTGGTTCATCACCAATTATTATAGTTGGATCATTTATTAAGGCTCTAGCTAAGGCTAATCTTTCTTTCTCTCCGCCAGATAAATATAAAGCAAGAGACTCTCTCTTCTCTAATAAGCCAAATTTATTTAATAAAGATAATCCCCTTACTTTTCTTTCTTCTTCCTTTAAGGGATAACCCCTTAACCCCAATAAAACATTTTCTAAAGCGCTCTCTAAGGGCAATAAATCATATGATTGCCTTAAAAAGCCAATTTCTTGATAACGTTTATTTGATCTTTCTTTTTCACTTAATTCTTTCCAATCATTCCCAAAAAATTCCACTTTTCCTAAATAGTCGATATCTATACCGGATAAAACCTCAAAGAGGGTACTTTTACCAGCTCCGCTATCACCAAATATTAAAATAAATCCTGTTTCAGGAAACTCTAAAGTAACATTTTTATAAATTACTTTCTTTCCAAAATACTTAGAAAAAGAAAGGAGCCTAAGACTTTTCATTCTCTTTTTAACTCCAAAGCTAGAGATTTTTTACTTTCTATTTTTAAAGGCAAAAAAGAAGAAATTAGGAGAATAAATATAGCAATTAGAAATCCTAAGATAGGTAAAAGAAAAGGAATGTTTAAAAAAGAGAAGAAAGGAATAACAATCAAATCTTCTAAAGCAAATTTTTTTAGCATTAAGGAAGATAAAAGTTTCTCGATGGGCTTAGAAAGAGAAAAAGCTAATAAAAGAGAGATAAAGATATCTAAGCTACTCTCTATTAAAAAGATAAAAGAGGAGAAATTATTATCTAAGCCTAATGCTAATAACAAAGAGACATATGGTCTAAATTTAATAAATGAGGAGAAAACAAGTAGACCAATTATAAAGAGCGAAATAACACTTTGAGCTAATAAAAAAGGCAATAAAACATAACGAATACACTCCCAAAGAGAAGAAAAAGAAGCTAAAGAAGTCCATAGAGGATTATCTAAATGATAAACATTATTATCATTAACAAATTTTCTTTTAATCTCTTTAGCGTCCTCTTCCCCATAAAAAAGATTATAGGAGAAAGAGGATATTTCCTCTTCCCCTAGAGCCTCATTTACTAGAGAAAATATGTTTTGACCTTTTTCGGTTTCTCTTATTTTCATCTCTCTTTCAAAAGAAGGAAAAGAATAGAAGGCTCTAGGGAGAGAAAGAAAAGCAAAATCCTTAACTATACCAATAATTTCAAATTCAAAAGAAAGAGCAAAACTATCCTTTTCTTTCTCTCTTAAAAAAGAACCTTCGGAAGACACTTTAATGACGTTACCAATTGGTTTTTCTATCTTCTTAGCAAGAGTTTCATTAATTAAGATATAACGTAAAGTATCGCCTTTTGGTAAAGATCCTTCTAATAAAAAATCTCTCTTTCTATTCTTTAAAGTAATGTCCCAAATTGGCGAAAAATAAGCTTCCTCTTTGGTATATCCCTTTTCTAAATAAGGCAAAGATATTGGAAAGAAAAAAGAATAATCATTTTCTAGATGGGCACTTTTATAATTTTTAAATAAAGCTTCTGCTTCAATTTTTGCAGGACGGATATAGCGGGATAAATTCATTTTGCTTCCTTCAATTGGTACTTCGATTTTTTTAGATAAAGAAGCTGAAAGATAAAGAATTGAACGGTCTTCGCCATCAAACAAAAAACGGTCCCCTCCTTCAATAAAACCTACAAACATAATTAAAGATAAAAAAAGTAATGTAGAAGAAATAATCGCTAAGACATGTTTACCTTTTTCTTCTTTATATAGCTTTATAGAGAATAGAGATAATAGACCATTCGGCCACTTCTTTTTAACAAAAGAAAAATGTTTATCTTTAGTTAAGCTATTCTTCATAACAGCACTTTTTAAAGAATTTAAATAGAGTAATGTGGAACAATATTCTTTAGATAAAATTTCATCATGAGAGACCATAATCACTAAATGATTCTTCCCATATTCTTTTAATTTTTCCATGATAAAAAGGGCATTTCTATGATCTAAAGACCCAGTTGGTTCATCCGCAAAAAGGATAAGTGGATCCTTAATAATCGCTCTAAGAAAAGTTAAACGAGATTTTTCGCCACCACTACAAAGAGCGGTTTTCTTACCTATTAATTCCCCTAAATTGAAGTCCTTTAAAAGCTTCTTAGATTTTTGAAGGGCTTCTTCCTTCTTTGCTCCATTTATTAATAAAGGCAAAGCGACATTTTCTTCTACTAATAAATTAGGCAATAAATAATGCTCTTGATATAAAAAGCCACAATATTCTCTTCTAAAAGCTTCTTTTTCTTTACTTGATAAGGAGCTAATTTCCTTTTCATTATAGAAAATCTGCCCAGAATCTGGTTTTTCAAGTAAAGCTAATAAATTTAATAAGGTAGACTTCCCACTTCCAGATTCGCCAAGCAATGCGTAAAAACCTTTATCTAAAAAGCTATAAGAAATATTCTCAAAAAGAAGCTTCCCTCCTTTTTTACTAGAATAGGATTTTTTAAGATTAATAAAAGAAAACAAATTCTTCCCCTTTATTAAATAGGCTAAAAAGAGAAAGAATGGGGAAAATTATTTATTTTCTTTTGTGACTAATATTTTAGAAACGGCGCCGTTTTTATCTACCGCTAAAACTTTAAGAAGATATCCTTTATAACTTATTGAATTACCAACTTTAGCAAAATGATCATCTAATAATTCAATTATGAATCCGCCAATGGTTACGTATTCAGTATCCGTTTCATCAAAATCTAAATCTAAGAGATTACAAAAATCTTCCAGCGTTAAGCTTCCATCAATAATATAACTGCCATCTTTTCTCTTTAAATAAGGAATTTCAGGATCATCCTTTTCATCCCAAATCTCCCCGACAATTTCTTCTAAAATATCTTCCATGGTAATAAGGCCTTCCACTCCGCCATATTCATCCATAACAATAGCGAAATGCTTCTTTTCTCTTCTAAAGGTCTTCAAAATATCATTTATTTCCGTACTTCTTGGGAAACGTAAAGGCTCTTCTAAAATATCTTCAAAGCGTAGTTCTTTACCCTTTAAATAAGAAAGCATTAAATTCTTAGTTTTTATAAAACCAACAATATTATCGATTGTACCTTCAAAAACAGGAACTCTACTATAATGATAAACTTCCGGATTTAAACAAATCTCTTTTAAGTCATCTTCCTTATCGATTGCAAAAATATCAACTCTAGGTGTCATAATTTCATAAGCTTCCGTATGAGTAAAGCGAATTGTTTCATGAAGTAACGTAGCTTTTTCTTCATCAACTGTTCCTTGTTCTTCAATGCTTTCAACCATTTCATGAAGATCATCTTCATTAATAGCAATATCGGAAACATGTTTAAATAAAGGTCTGGTTATCACTTCGTCAAAGGAAGATACAAGGTAAGTAATTGGAAGAGTGATAAAAGTAAGAATTCTTAGAGGAATAGCAAAAAGCGCCGATATTTTTAAATTCCAAATTTTTCCAAAACTCTTAGCAATAATCTCTCCAAAAGTTATTTTTAAAATTAAAACAATTAAAGAAGCAACTAAGCCCCATAATTCAGTTTGGGAACTATTTGGACCTAATATTTCCATACAAAGACTAACGCCTAATAAGGTAGCTACACTATCCATACCAGCATTAACGGTATCGTTTAAAAGAAGAATTGTTGATATAGTTCTTGGGTAGTTAGAATTTAGTTTCTCGACTGCTAAAAGACGTTTGTTCTTTGGATCTTTTTTCATCGCAACCTCTAAACGATATTTACTAAGAGACCCAAGAGCCATGTCACTAGAAGAAAAAACAAAAGATAAAAACACAAAAAGAATTACGAGGACGCTATAAACGATGATTAAAATCATATACGTCCTCCTTTAGGGGCACTCTTTTTAGGTAACCCATGAGCTTCATCTATGTTATCAACCAATTCTTCTAAAAGGTCTTCCATAGAAACAATGCCAATAACTTTATCGTCTTTTGTTACTAAGCCTAAATGCACTAAAGCATTATTGAGTTTTGCAAAAGCATCATCTAAAGGCATATTAATATCGATCTTAACTGGTTCTTCTAAGATTGAACGGAAATCTAAATGTTGATCTTTCGCGTATTCTTCGAAATAAATCTTTAAAACTAGTATTCCCACAACGTTATCTTTGCTTCCTTCATAAATAGGAATGCGGGAATAATCTGATTTAATAATTAAAGCATTAAGTTCATCAATAGATAAATTCTCTCCATTAATAGCAAAGGCTTTATCTAAAGGAGTATAAACTTTAGCGACTTTCTCTTTATCGAAATTAAAAACATTATCAATAATTTCTGTCTCATTTTTCTCAAATAGAGGTTCGCTTTCTTCGTCTTCATCATCACTAACTTCTTCATCATTGATAGCATTTTTCGTGCTTTCTATAAGCTCTTCTTTAGTAAGAAGATCTTGGTCTTTTACTTTAAATATTTTATGAGCTAAGAAGAGGAGTCCTCTAAAGAATAAGATAATAGGATAAAGGGGAATTGAGACTATAAAAACAGGGAAAGCTAAGATTGAAGCCATCCGATTGGGAAGGGATTTGCTAAGGATTTTTGGAAAAGTGTCCGCTAAAATGTAGATTAAAAAGGACATTACTACAGTGGATAAAACTGCCTCTAAACCATCAGGTACTCCCCAAGCTTGACATAAATTATAAAAGAGTAAGGCACTAATAAAGGTAGTTACAGTTTGAGCAATATTATTACCAACTAAAACAGTAACTAAAGTATTATCAAAATTCTTAACAAGCCTAATGACTAATTTAGCATTAAGGCTACCTTTATCCGCTAAAGTTTGGAAATGATAACGATTGCAATTAGTAAAGGTGTTTTCCGAGGCGCTAAAAAGTGCGCTAACAAGTAAAAGCGCAACAATAATAATCCAGCAAACGTAATGGGGCATTCCCCAAATATAATTATTAGTAGTCTCTAAAATAGCAGGTAAGTCAGGGTCCACAGAAAGTTCTCCTTAAAGGACGAAAGAGTTATAACATAAAAACGTTCACTTTTCACTAATTGTTAAAGGGCCTTCATGATGAGCCAATACTCTTTTTATTGAATGATTAAATTTATCACGGTCCATCATAATTAAATTTCCACAAGCTAAACAACGTATCTTAATATCGCTTCCGACTCGCACAATTTGAAAACGTTTATTCCTTTTTTGGCAAGGATGAACCTTCTTCATTTCTACCTCATCAAAGAGGTCGTATTTTATAATTTCCATGGTTGATCTTCCATTAAAACGGCATTGGGAGTTTTTGGCAAACCGGGCATTCTCATAACACTTCCTGATAAAGGAATAACGAAATTAGCGCCAGCAGCAAGCTCAACATCACGTATATGAAAAGGTATAGATAAGGTAGTAGTTCCATTTTTAGGATCATCTCCTAAAGACATTGGAGTTTTTGCCATACAAATATAGGCATCTTTAAAGCCGTTCTTTTCAAAAGTTTCTAGTTTTTCTAAAGCTAATGGGCTAAACACAACTTCACTAGCCCGATATATTTCTTTGCTAATAATCTCAATTTTTTCTCTTAAACACATACTTCTTTGATATAAAGGTTTATAAGTGAAGGGCTTATTACAATATTCCATAACTAATTTAGCTAAATCAACAGTTCCTTCCCCACCTTTTAAAACACCTTCACTAAGGGCAAAAGGCATTTGATGGGCCTTTAAAAGAGAAGATAATTTATCGATTTCTTCTATATTATCCGTTGGAAAACGGTTAATAGCCACTACAACATTAACCCCGAATTTGCGTAAATTTTCGTAATGCACTAAAAGATTTTTAAAGCCTTTCTCTAAAGCTTCTAAGTTTTCTTTATTTAATTCTTCAAAAGGCACTAAGCCATGTAATTTTAGTGCTCTAATTGAAGCCACTAAAACAACACAATCAGGAATTAAAGAAGCTTCTTGAGATAAGATATCTAAGAATTTTTCTGCGCCTAAATCGCTACCAAATCCCGCTTCAGTAATGGTATAAGGAGCGATTGATAAAGCTAAATTTGAAGCCATTACACTAGAACAACCATGAGCAATATTGGCGAAAGGGCCACCATGGAGAATAACAGGGTTATCTTCGCTATTTCTTACTAAATTTGGCTTAAAGGCGTGCTTCATTAAACGCATTACTGCATGAGTAACTTTTAAGTCCTCAACAGTTACAAGTTTTCCATCTTTAGTTTCCGCAACAACAATCTTTTTTAATCTATTTAAGAAGTCTTCTCTAGAGGAAGCTAAACATAAAATAGCCATTAATTCGCTAGCAACACTGATAATAAAACCGCTTTCTCTTTCAGGACCATTTCCTTTTCCTAAACCAATTTTGATATCTCTAAGAGAGCGCTCATTCATATCCATGGCTCGCTTCCAATAGATTTTTTCAGGATCAATATTTAAAGGATTTTCAAAATGGAGGCTATTATCTAAGACGGCCGCAATTAAATTATGAGCAGAAGTTATAGCGTGAATATCACCAGTAAAATGAAGATTAATTTCTTCTTCTGGAATAAGGGAGGCTTTTAAAGCGCCTGTAGCTCCACCTTTTAACCCAAAAACCGGGCCTAAAGCGGGCTCTCTAAGACATAAAAGGGCTTTTTCTCCCAATTTATAGAAACCTTCTTCTAACCCAATAGCGGTTGTTGTTTTTCCTTCTCCCGCTTTTGTTGGAGTTAAAGCTGTAACCAAAATTAATTTTCCTCTTTTATCACTTTTAGGAAAATTTAAGGTATCAATTTTGGCAATTTCCGAACCATAAAGCTCAAGTAAGGAATCAGAAATTCCTACTTTAGATGCAATGTCTCCAATAATTGTGCTCATAAATTTATGTCTCCGTTATTAATATAAGGATAAAGGAAGAGTTACCATTTGAGAAGATTTCTAATTGCTAAAGAAGCAAGTACTAACCCTGCTTCAGAAGGAACCATCATACTTGAAGAAACAACTGAACTACGAATTCTCGGTAATTCTTTAGATAGAACCACATTTATGCTCTTTAAAGAAATATTCTTATCGCGTAATTTTTTTCTTAATGTTTTAGCTAAAGGATCACCATAGCTTTTATCTAAAGTAGTAGCAAAAACCTTCGCTGGATCACATCTATTCCCCATACCTAGAGAAACATAGAGAGGAATATTATGTTTTTTAGACATTTCTATTAAGGCAATTTTCGCTTTTATATCATCCACTGCATCTATCCATATAGCGGCATCTAAAAATAAAGGAGAATTGAGGATATCTTCATCAACTTTTAAATCAAAAGTTTGAAAGTCTCCATTTGGTCGAATAGCTTTTGCTCTTTTTAAGGCAATATCAGCCTTCTTTTTACCAATATCTTCATAGGTAAACAACAATTGCCGATTAAGATTACTAGCTTCGACAATATCAAAATCAACTCCAATTAAAGGAGAAACTCCACTTCTAACAAGCGCTTCAAAAGCGGTTCCTCCAACTCCTCCTAAGCCAAAAACAACCACTTTAGAATGAGAAAGTTCCTTTAATCCTTCTTCACCAAATAAAGGCAATAAACGTTCATTAATGGGATCTGAAATCATTAAGAATCTCCTCTAAAGACGAAACAATTTTACTTTCAAATTGGTGACGGAAGAAAGTTTCTTGTCTTTTTACATAATGCCTAGTATTTAATAAAATTTCTTCTTTAACTTCTTCTAAAGTAATTTCCCCATCTCGATAAGGAAAAAATTCTTTAATACCAATCGCTGCAAAAACGCCTTTTTTCTCTTTAACATCTTTTATTTGAGGCATTACTTCCTCGACAATACCTTTTTGAAACATCTCCTCAATTCGCTCTTTCAAATGAAGATAAAGTTCCTCTCGATTTGGTGAAAGTCTATAGAATAAACAATCCCAGATGGGTTTTTGATTTTGAGAAGAAATAAATTTACTTTTCTCTCCTCCTAATGCCAAAGAGACAGATAAGCTCCTAAGTACTCTTCGCCTATTTTGATAAGGAATTTTATTAGCTTCTAGATGATCAATTTTCTTTAATTCATTATGTAATTCTTCATTAGACATCTCTAAATAGGGAGACATATCAACTTTAGAAGTATCTACATTTAAATTGTAATCGTATAAGGCGCTTCTTAAATATAAGCCACTTCCGCCGACGAAAATTGGATTTTTCCCTCTTGAAATGACTTCTTTTAAAACCTCTCTAGCATCCTTTTGATAAGCATGAATATCATAAACAACATTAGATGAGAGAAAGGAAAAAAGATGATGCGGAACCATCGCAAATAATTCTTTTGAAGGCATCGCAGTGGCTATTGGAAAAGAATTATAAACTTGGAAAGCATCGCAATTTATGATCTCTCCATTTATTTCTTTAGCTAATTTCACAGCTAAATCACTTTTCCCTGACCCAGTAGGTCCAATTAGAGCAACAATCATCTAAATAGCCTCAATAAATTTTCTAATTCCGCTCTAACTTCTGGAAGCATATTATGAGCATTTACTAAAAAAGGATTCTCTTTTATAGAATTTTGGAAAGCAAGGAATTCCGCCTTCTTTTCTTGATAATCTTCTTTGCCGATAGAAAGCGCTAAAGCTTTCTTCTTTTCGATATATTCTTCCTTTATTTTCTTAAGTTCCTCGTTATTACTTAAAGCTTCGCTTAAATTCTTGAATTCATTAAGCAATGGATCCTTACTCATGATATAAGCAACATCCTTAGCTTTAGCAATTAAGGGGTCTATTTGTAAGGTGCCATGTAAAGAATAAACTTTACTTTCTTCAATTTTTACAGGAACAATAGCGCCAGTTAAATAAGCTGGTCCAATAAAATGGACCAATTTTCCATTTTCAGAATAGCCGCTTAATTTATTAGGATCTTTTTTAGAAGGACCTTCCACTAAAACGGAAACAGTTTGACCTACCATTTCCTTAGAACTTTCTTCAGTTAATTTATCAATTAAAGCCTTTAAACGGACAAATCTTTTTTGAACGATGTCTCTAGGAAGTTGCTCCATTTTAGCAGCAGGAGTATTTGGTCTAGGAGAATAAATAAACGTAAAAGCGGACGAATATTTCACCTCTTCACATAAAGAAAGAGTTTCTTCAAATTCTTCCTCAGTTTCATAAGGGAAGCCAACAATGATATCCGTAGTTAAAGCAATATTAGGAATTTTTGCCTTGATGCGTGATACAACATCAAGATATTCTTCGCGATTATATCGTCTTCCCATTCTTCTAAGAGTAGAAGATGAGCCACTTTGAACTGGGAAATGTAAAGAGGGCATAACGTTAGGAAATTGGCTCATAACTTCAATTGTCTCATCAGTAAATTGAGAAGGATAAGAAGTTAAAAAGCGAAGTCTAGGAATACCTAAAGAAGCTACATCACGTAATAAAGAGGCAAAATTAGTCCCATCTTTAAAATCTAAACCATAACTATTAACGTTTTGTCCTAAAAGAGTAATTTGTTTATAACCAAGTTCCACTAATTCTTTACATTCTTTTAAAACGTCTTCTTTCTTTCTGCTTCTTTCCCTTCCTCTTGTATAAGGAACAATGCAATAAGTACAAAATTTATCGCAACCATAAGAAATATTTACATAAGCTTCAAAGGGAGAAAGTCGCAGTGAAGGCATATTTTCAATTACTTCGCTAGAAAAAGAAGATGAAGAAATAATAGAGGCTCTTTTAGCCACTACTTCCGACAATAAAGGAAGTAATTTATGAACTTCGTGAGTACCAATAACTAAAGAGATAAAAGGATAAGTAGCTAAAAGTTTATTCGCTACCCCTTCTTCTCCCATGACACAACCTGCTAAAACTAAAATAAATGAAGGATTCTTTTCTTTATTAGCTTTAAAGGTACCAATTTCACCATATATTTTTTCTTCTGCGTTTTCTCTAACGGCACATGTATTGATAATAGCGATATCCGCTTTAGAAGGATCAAGAGTTTTTTGAAAACCCGCTTTAGTTAAATAGCCCGCCATTGTTTCTTCATCTCGATAATTAGCTTGGCAACCATAAGTTCTAATATAAAAACTTTTACCTTTAGCAAAGAAAACAAGATTTAAAGGACTTTTTCCTTCTTCAATTTCTCTACTAACTGGAGGCCTTTTAGCGGCAGTTTCCATCTTTGGCGTATCAAGAATTAACGTTTTTTTCATAATAGACCTCCTTTATTCTAACAATCGAATTAGCTAAATAGGTTTCTTCATTTATATCTAACAGCACGCCATTAATCATTTTTGGCGCTCTTTCATTAATCTTAAAGGGCGTTCTTTTACCGAGCACTACTTTTTCAATTGCTGAATTAGTTTCAAAACCAATAATCCCTTCTCCATCTCCAGTCATACCAACATCAGAAATAAAGGCGCTACCTTTCGTTAAAATTTTTTCATCAGCGGTTTGTACATGGGTATGAGTTCCTAGGAACGCGGAAGCTTGCCCATCAAAATAGCGAGCAAATAAAATTTTTTCGCTCGTTGATTCAGCATGATAATCCACAATATGGATAGTTTTTGGGATGTTTTTAATCAAAGAAGCAAAAGACTTAAAAGGGGGCTCAACTTCTTCTTTCATCATATTAGAACCAAGAATGTTAGTAATTCTAATTTGTGTTCCGTTTAAGGAAAAAACTTTAGAGCCACTCCCCTTAGAAAAATTAATTAGGTTTAAAGGGCGAACTAAAGCTTCCGCTCTATCCATATAATTCTCAATTGCCGGTTTATCCGCCCAATGATTCCCTAAAGTTATAGCATTTAAGCCATAAGTAACAAGTTCTTCGTATTGTCCTTTAGCTAGGCCCCTTCCATGAGAAGCGTTTTCACCATTGCCAATAAAGAAATCAACCTTATATTTCTCTTTCAAGATAGGCAAAGAAAGATGGACCGCTTGACGGCCCACCTTTCCCACAATATCTCCAAAAAAGAATATTCTCATTATTTAGCAGTCTCAACCGCTCTATATTCACGAATGACGGACACTTTAATTTGTCCTGGATAAGTCATTGTAGTCTCAATTTGTTCACGCATTTGTTGAGCCATTTTAATAGCATCTGCATCACTAATTTTTTCTGGAATAACCATAACTCGGATTTCTCTACCAGCTTGCATAGCGAAAGCTTGTTGAACACCATCGTAGGATTTAGCAATTTCTTCAAGCTTTGTGATTCTCTTAGTGTAATTTTCAAGAGTTTCACTTCTAGCTCCAGGTCTAGCCGCACTTAATGTATCAGCGGCACTAACTAAATGAGCAATAACGCTTGTCGCGGGAACATCACCATGGTGAGATTCAATCGCATTAATAACAACTTCTGGCTCATTATATTTTCTAGCTAATTCCGCACCAAGTTGAACGTGACTTCCTTCTTGTTCGAAGTCTAGTCCTTTACCAATATCGTGTAGTAAACCAGCTCTACGAGCTAAGTTTTGATCTAAGCCTAGTTCCGAAGCCATAATACCAGTTAAATAGGCGGTTTCGATAGAATGTTGAAGAACGTTTTGTCCATAAGAAGTACGATATTTAAGTCTTCCTAAAACAGCTAATAAATCTTTATTGATTCTAGTTAAACCAAGTCTATTAGCGGCATCAATACCCGCTCTAAGACAATCCGCTTGAACATCAGCTTGGAATTTAGCGGCCATTTCCTCAATTCTTCCAGGTTGAATACGTCCATCTTTAACTAAGGCTTCTAAAGTTCTCTTAGCAATTTCTCTTCTAATGGGATCAAAACAAGAAATAGTGATAACTTCGGGAGTATCATCAATTACTAAATCAACACCTAAAGTAGATTCTAATACCCGAATATTACGTCCTTCACGTCCAATAATTCTTCCTTTAAGTTCATCATTAGGAAGAGGAATAACCGCAACTGAACGTTCAGTAGTAACTTCTTGAGCATATTTATCACAAGCAAGAGCTAAAAGGTCTTTGGCTTTCGCCTCAGCGGTTTGTTCAGCCTCATCTTCAGCGTTCTTAATATAAGCGGCGATTTCTGCCGACATTTTGCTTTCCACTCTAGCCATAATCTCGTCATGAGCTTCCTTAACCGACATACCACTAACCTTTTCAAGTTCAGCAATAATACCGTCAATTTTCTCACTTAATTCCTGATTCTTTCTATCAGTTTCTTCGAGTTTCTTATCTAATTGCTCATTCTTTTGCTCAAGAGCAGTTTCTTTTCTTAATAAAGCAGTATCTCTAGTATCAATAGCTTCTTCTCTGGCATCTAATTTGTTCTGTTGAAGTTGAACTTCTTGTTTCATTAAACGTACTTCGTTTTGTGCATCTTGTTTCATCTCAAAAGCAGTTTGTTTAGCGTCTAATTCAGCATTTTTAGTGATTCTTTCAGCTTTAACTTCAGCATCACGAACAATCTGTTTAGCGGTTTTCTCGCTATTTTTAACTTTTGTACTACCTAATAGGTGAAGTAAAAGAAATTCTAAACCTCCACCTAATATCAAAGCACCAATGCCAATAATAAGTGCCCAATACCAATCCAACATATGTCACTCCTTCACTCAAAAAGAACGCTATCCTTTAAGAGGACAAACATTATAAAATCAAGAATCTATAACTGCTTTCGCGTCATAAATCCCAAGTGTTTTTTATACTCGCTCAGGATAAGGTACTTTTTGTACATAGTTATTTTAACGCGTATAAAGTTTTTGAGCTATAAAGAGTTGCTAAAAGAAAAAAAATAAGCTTTATTGCTTATCTTTTCTCCTTAAAAATTATAAATATTAATTTAAATTAGTCTAAATCGGTCTCCGTAGTAGAAATAATTTCTTTTTCGTCACTCCGAATCATTTTTTCTAATTCCTGAGCCAACTCAACGTTTTCTCTTAAATAATTCTTAACAGCTTCTCTACCATTACCAATCTTTTTGCCTTTATATTCATACCAGTTTCCGCTTTTTAGGAGGAAACCTTTTTCGACACCTAAATCAATAATTTCGCCTTCTTTAGATAATCCTTGTCCATAAATAAGATCAACTAAACAAGAATGAAAAGGAGGAGCAACTTTATTCTTAACTATTTTTACGCGAACGCTATTACCAATAATTTCTGAACCTTGTTTAATAGCTTCTTGTCTTCTTAAATCAATTCGGATCGAAGCATAGAATTTTAAAGCTCTTCCCCCGGTTGTTGTTTCCGGATTGCCATATAAAACACCAACTTTTTCTCTAAGTTGATTAATAAAAATTACTAAACAATTAGTCTTGGATAAAATGCCTGCTAGTTTACGCATTGCTTTAGACATTAAGCGAGCTTGCAAACCTACTTGGTTATCAGACATTACTCCATCTAATTCTTGTTGAGGGACAAGAGCGGCCACTGAATCAACAATAATAATATCGATTGCCCCGCTATTAGCGAGCATCTCTACAATCTCAAGGGCTTGTTCCCCACTATCAGGTTGCGAAAGAATTAGTTCATCAATATCAACACCTAATCTTTCGGCATATTCTGGGTCAATCGCGTGTTCTGCATCAACATAAGCGGCTCTTCCACCCTTCTTTTGCGCTTGCGCTACTGCCTCTAAAGCTAAAGTTGTTTTGCCTGATGATTCCGGACCAAAAATTTCAACAATTCGTCCTTTTGGATATCCACCAATACCTAAAACTTGATCGATTAATAAGCTTCCAGAAGGAATTACATCAACATCAACATGGGGTTTCTCCCCCATCTTCATCACAGAGCCCTTCCCGTAAGCTTTCTCAATCTCTTTGATTGCGCGAGATAACGCTTCTTCTTTTTCTAAATTTTCCGTTTCTTCTTTTTTGTTAGCCATATTCGCCTCCATTTTTCTATAGGGGCTAAAAATTAAAAATGGAGAAATTAATCTTCAAAAATTGCAATTAATTGATCAAGCATCATGTCAACTGAGGCTTCTCTAACTTCATTTCTACTTAAAGCAAAGTCTTGTTCTAAAGGTACTAAGCCATAAGGAGTCGCTATTGCCATATTAACTCTACCAACAGGAGCAACTCCTTCCTCCTTAGAAGGACCGGCATTACCAGTGAAAGAGACGCAAACATCAACATCAAGTTTTCTTCTTCCACCTTTAGCCATTTCGTTAGCGACTTGGCTAGAAACAACACCATAATCATGGATTGTTTCTTCTTTAACACCACATAAAGTAATCTTTTCTTCGTTAGAATAAGTTACTAAAGCACCTTTAAAAACAGCGCTAGCACCAGGAACGGCGCAAATAGAAGAGGCAAATAAACCACCAGTTAAAGATTCAACGGAACCTAAAGTTATTTTTTTATTTAAGAAAGCTTTAATGACTCTCGTTACTTTTTCTTCATCAATCATTTTCTTTTTTCTCCTTTAAAACAAAACGATTTGAAACTATATAGATAACACCAGATAAAACTGACATAAAGGTCGCTAAATAAATAAAGATAGTGGCAATGCGGCATAAGGGATTCCAAGAAGAATCAAAATAAGAGAATGGCCAGCCATTTAAGAACACTAAAGGAATGGCAATCATTTGTAATACAGTCTTCATTTTTCCAAAGATATTAGCGCTTAATACTAAACCTTTAGAAGAAGCAATAAAGCGGAAAGCATCGACAATTAAATCCCGAGAAATCATTAAAATAACGCAGAATAAAGGGATGGTTAAAGTATCTAAATTAAAATGAGGAAGCATTAAATATAATAAAGAGCAATTCACTAATAATTTGTCGGCAATTGGATCAAGGAATTTTCCTAGGTCCGTTACTTGATGCCATTTTCTAGCTAAATAACCATCTAAAAAGTCGGTTAAAGAAGCAATAATAAAAATAATTAAAGCAATCAAATAAACTAAATTAATCGGCCCATAAGTAGGAATTTCTAATCCGGGAATATAGTCTAAGACTAGTAGTCCTCCAAAAAGAATTACCACTAAGGCAATTCGGAGAAAGGTAATTTTTGTAGGTATATTTATTTTCATAAGCAATTTTAAGGAGTTTCCGGCCCTATAAGCCATGTTCTGTCGAGGGCGAATATTCATCTCAGGTTTCCCTGGAAGAGATTCCTTCATTTTAGAAGCTCTTCTTCCCCTACCAAATTTGGGTTTCTCGCTTGTGGGGTTTACCGCGTTTCACTTTGTTGTCGCCAACAAATTCGTCACTGTGGCACCTTAGGGAGAATTATCTCAAAGAGACTTTTCTCACGCCGTCACGCACTCCGAGCGTGCCTAGGCTTATTTATTAACCTAGCGCAATCACTACATCCATCTCAGGATGTGCGAGCATGGACTTTCCTCTGGATAACCAGCATTCGCCTGGGCCGGAAATTAATTATTTCTCTTCTTTAAGGATTTAGGATCATATCCTTCTTGATAAAGAAAGTTTTCTAATTCATTAATTCTTTGGATATAAGCCATATTTTCGGCGTTTGGCGCATCCCCTGGTTTAATGGAATCGAGCTTTTTCTTCATCGCTGAATTTTCTAATTCTAATCTTCGAAATTCTTTTTTTAGATTAATGTCACCACTAGTTGCATTAATCATCAAATTATTTAAATGTTGAATTTCTTTTTTAGAAGAAACAATTTCCTCGCGATAGGCGGCTAATTGACTTTCGTAAGCGTCATAATCTCGGATAATTCTATCCAAAAAAGCATCAACTTGATCGGGATTATAGCCTTTAACATCCTTCTCAAATTTCTCTTTATAAATGGCGTCAATCGTTAATTCAACAGTCTTTTCCATCGCGCTCTTAAATTATATTTAAGCCTCTCTTTTATAGCAAGAAGCATTAACAAAAGTAGACCTCTTTTCTCCTATAGGTATATTGCAACAACTCTTTAAGTAGCCCAAAATATAATTGATTATGAAGATTTTCCAAAAAGCATTTGGGGGAACTAACGCTCTCTTATTCCTTGATTTAGAAGGTACTGGCGCCACACATGAAGTAATTGAAATAGGTGCCACTTTAGTAACTATTGATGAAAAAGCTTTTGCTAAAAAAGTTTTTGCCTTTTTTAGGACATTCGTTAAAGCCAAAGGAGAAATAACTTCTATTGTCACTAAAATGACAGGCATCACAGAAGAAAAATTAAAAAAAGAGGCCATTAGTTTTGATGAAGCCATTCTTTTATTAAAAAAATATTCTGGAAAATATTGGCCTTCTTTGAAAGTTGTTACTTTTGGAAAACATGATGCCGTAATGCTAAATTCTTCTTCTACAATGGACGCTAAAGAAACGGTAATTGAAGTTAGAAATATTCTTAAAAAAACTATCGATTTCCAAGGATTTTTAAGTAAATACATTAAAGATCCCAATGGAAATTCCTATTCTTTAGTAAATTATTTAAAAGTCTTTAAACTAGAATTCAAAGGGCAAGAGCACGATGCTTCTTTTGATGCATATAACTTATATCGCCTCTATGAAAAAGCAATTAAAAGTCCAGACATATTCGTAGAAGAATATAAAAAATCACTTCTAAAAAATAAGGCTCTTACACCTCCTTTAAAGCGCCTAATTCAAACCTTAATCTCTGGTAACGCCGTAACTCCCAATATGTTAAATGACTCCATTAAAGAGACATTTAAATGATTTTTCATTATCCTGCTGGTATAAAAAACGAAAAATCCTTGCAAAAGTCTACTAAAAGCAAGATTTCCTCTCTAAAAGGAAGGAAAATTTTAAATGCTTCAAATCGAGGAAGAGATTTTGAAAATGCTATAAATGAAACTAATGAATATTATAGAAATAATGGTTTAGCGCTAATTTATAAAAGACCAACACCCATAAATGTTGTTAAAGTAGATTACGCTAAAAGTGCCACGATAACTAAAGCTTATTTTGAAAAGCAAAGCACTACCGATTATAACGGTGTCTATCAAGGAGCTTATCTAGACTTTGAAGCAAAAAGCACTCATAACAAAACCTCCTTCCCATTAAGCAATATTCCTCATCAACAAATAGAGCACTTAGAGGCAGTAATTAAACAAAAAGGGATTGCTTTCTTTTTGATTGAACTGAAGAAAGAAGAAAAAATCTATTTCTTAGATGCTAAATTTGTCATCTCTTATTATCGAAAAAGAGAGAGAAAATCTATTCCTTTTAGTGAATTAGAAAAAATAGGAATCTTAATCAAGGAAGGCTATCAGCCAAGAATAGACTATTTACCAATTATTAAGCACCTTTATTTTGATATAGACAAAAATCCTTCATAGGACAAGAAGAGCATAAAGGCTTTTTAGAAGAGCAAATTTCTCTCCCAAACTGAATTAAAGCATGATGGAGAAAAATCCATTTATCTTGAGGAAATGTTCTTTCTAGCTTTCTTTGAATAATTAAGGGTGAATCTCCTTTTTCAGAAAATTGTAAACGATAGGCAATTCTCGCAATATGAGTATCTACAGGTAAATAAGGTAATTTGAAAGCTTCTAATAAATAAACAGAAGCAGTTTTATTACCAACACCTGGTAAAGAAACCAAATCATCATATTTAGAAGGGACTTCCCCGTGATATTTTTCGTTTATCACTTTAGATAAAGCAATAATGTTCTTAGCTTTATTTTTATATAAACCAAGAGGATGAAGTATCTCCTCTACTTCTATTAAAGAGGCATTAGTAAGAAAGGAAGACGAAGGATATTTAGCAAATAAAAGAGGAGTTATTTTATTAACCGCTTTATCTAAACTTTGCGCACTAAGAAGAATAGCTACTAATAAAGAAAAATGAACTTTATAATCTAAAGAACATTTTGCATTTGGAAATCTCTCTTCCAAAAAGTTTACTACTCTAGCGGCTTTTAAGCTTATTTCTTTCCCCATAATCTTTTAGTTAAAGCCATTGTTTCTTCGATATCTTTGTCCCATGAATCGTTAATTCCGCTAGCGCCTTCTTTTAATAAGTCGTTTTCTTTTCTCCTGGCTTTAAGAGTTTTTTCTACCGCTCTAATGGTCTTTTTATGAGCTCTAAGTGTATCTAATAAAGCATTCTTAATTTCATCAACGCTATAACTTAAATCAAGCCAATCAGCGATAGAATCTTTCTCTAAAGGAGAAAGAGTTCTTCCTAATTTTTCTTCAAAGAAAGAATAAAGAAGAGAAAGTTCTTTAGCACTATTCTCACTAATAACATTGCTACGTTGTCTTTCCATAGCGTCAGTAAACGCAGCATAAGCTTTTTCTCTTAAAGGGTTAATAGAAGTTTCCATCGATTTACCCTTCATATCAAAACGAAGTAAACCTTTCTCAAATAGAGAATTCATAATTGTAGAAATTTCACTAGGCTTTTTACTCATTTTGAGAGATAAAAGGTCCGCATTTATAAAGCGATTTCCTTGTTCTCTTAGGTGATCTATTAATAAAGCTAAAAAAGCCTCTTCTTCATTAATACCAAGTCTTTTATATGTCTCTAATAAAGCATATTCAAATGGTATCGCGTTTTGATATGGACTTTTCATAATAATTCACCTTTCTTCTTTTCTTCTAATATTTTATAAGGATTAAGTTCATTAATAAGATCATGAAGTTCATCGATGGCTTTTTTGGTCTCTATTGCATAAGAGAAACCCAATTTTTCTTTAAAGCGTTCCGCTCGAAGAATTCTTAAAGGATCTTCTTTAATTCTTAGATATGGATCCCCAATAAAACGAATTATCTTATTTTTTAAATCCGTTAAGCCATTATGATAATCTAAAATTTGGTAAGATGAAGTCAAATAAAAAGCATTAATCGTAAAGTCTCTTCGATTAGAATCAATTTTAGGATCCTTGATAAAAATAACTTTATCTGGATGCCGGTGATCTAAATAGCCTTTTTCTTCTCTTAAGGTAGTTATATCGCAAGATACCCCTTCAAAGTTAATAGTAAAAGAACCATAGGCTTCAAAACATTTTTTAAAGGGTGGTAGGAATTTTTTTGCTTCGCTAGGTAGAGCATCGGTTGCAAAATCAAAATCAAAAAAAGGTTTATCTAAAAGAAAATCTCTTGTAGAACCACCTACTAAATATAAAGAAAAACCATTACTTTCAAACAACTTAGCTAGCTTTTCAAAAACAAGTAATTTCTTCATAAAAATAGTTTAGCACGAGAAAACAAAAACCCCACGCATAAGCGTAGGGACTTTGTTTCAAATTTGAAAAGATTAGTTGAGCTTTTCTTTGAGAGCTTTCGAAACTTTGAAAGAGACGGAAGTGCTCGCTGGAATAGAGATCTTCTCTTGGGTGGAAGGATTGGTTCCTTCACGGGCGGCACGGAACTTCTTCTCGAAGATTCCGAATCCGGAGATTTTCACAGCATCACCTTTAACAAGTGTACCAGTGACCACTTCGACAAAGGCATCAACAGCGGCTTCGGCATCTCTCTTAGAGAGTTCAGCTTTTTCAGCAACAGCTTCGACTAATTCAGCTTTATTCATGGAAATTTTCCTCCTTAGCTAAATCTTTTTTTAAAATTAACATTTATTGAATTATCGTGCAAGACACAAATTTTTTTAAAAGTAAGTGGCTATCGTAATTTTTTCAACAAATGATAAAATATAATAACTAAAAGAACCAAAATAGTTATTTTCTTAAACGATAAATAATTCTGATTGGTGTTCCATCAAAATCAAAAGATTCTCTTAAACGATTTTCTAAATATCTAGTATAAGAAAAATGAGCGGATTCAGGATTGTTACAAAAGAACACAAAAGTAGGTGGGTTGATTGACACTTGATTAGCAAAAATTATTTTTAAACGAGCGTGGTTAAAGTTCGGAGAAGGGTTAAGAGCTTGAGCATCGCGAATTATTTGATTTAATAAAGGAGTAGCAATCCTCCGACAAGAAGCTTCATGAACCGCAACAACCTTAGGAATAATCTGATCTACACCACTTCCTGAAGTCGCACTAACAAAGAGAATAGGCGCATAATCAAGGAACTTAAATTGATCACGAATATCTTTGGTAAATTGTTCTTTAGTAAGCCCTTTTTCTTTAGCGACATCCCATTTATTGACAATAATTATAATTGGTTTATGAGCATCAACAGCATAACCAACAACATGTTTATCTTGTTCTAAAATGGGGCTTGTAGCATCAAGCAAAAAGAGAACAATCTGACTTCTATCAATTGCACTAAGAGCTCTCAAAGCGGCATATTTATCAATTGATTCGTAAATTTTTCCTCTTTTTACTAAACCCGCAGTATCAATTAAAACAAAATTTTGCTCATTTTTAACAAATGGGGTATCAATCGCGTCTCTTGTAGTTCCGGAAATTGGAGAGGCAATAGTTCTTTCTTTTCCTAATATCTTATTAGATAAAGAACTTTTCCCGACATTTGGTCTACCAATTAAAGAGAAAGTAATGGCTTCTCCATAATCTGGTTCTTCTTTTTCTGGAAGAGAATGAATGATTTTATCGAGCAAATCACCAATACCAATACCATGAGCACCACTTACACATATTGGATCTCCTAAACCTAAAGAATAGAATTCAGAAGCTATGCCCATTTCTTCAACATTATCGATTTTATTAACCACTAAAAAGATAGGCTTTTTCTTGCCATATAACATCTTGGCAATAAAGCGGTCATCGCCCGATAAACCTTTCTTTCCATCAGTAACGAATAAAATAATATCTGCTTCATTTAAGGCTAATTCGACTTGAGCCCTAATTAAATCTTGAAAAGGAACACTCTCTGCTTGAATACCACCCGTATCAATAAGCGTAAAAGTTTTAGTTAACCAAGTAACTTTTCCATAAATTCGATCTCTAGTAACCCCAGGAGTGGGCTCAACAATAGACTTTCTTTCTCCTAAAAATCTATTAAATAAAGTGGACTTACCACTAGATGGAGAACCAATAAGAGCAACTGTCCCTAATGGCATTTTTTAGCCTCCAAGCCAGTTTTTTCTTTGATAATTCTTAAGATTTCGTTAGTTACTTCCTCAATCGATAAATTAGAAGTGTCTAATAGAATAGAATCGCTAGCCGCTTTTAAAGGAGCAAAAGAACGACCTGAATCAATGCGGTCTCTTTCTTTAACGTTATTTAAAACCTCTTCATAGGTAGTGGAAATCCCTTTGGAAACATTCTCGATATATCTTCTTTGTGCACGTGTTTCTTCGGAAGCAATTTGAAATATTTTTACCTCGGCATCTGGTAAAACATAAGTCCCAATATCTCTTCCGTCCATAATAACAGATCTCTTTTTTGCTAACGCTCTTTGCAATTCCACTAGCTTTAATCGAACTGGTTTCATTGCCGCAATATAAGAGACATTAGAAGAAACCAAAGGCTCTCTAATTGCTTTAGAAACATCTTCTCCATTGGCGAAAACATGTCCATCTTCCGTCAATTCGATATCAACTTTATCTAAAATACGAGAGGATTCCTCTTCATTTTTAGGATCTAAACCCGCTTTAATGACAGCATAAGTATAGGCGCGATACATCGCCCCAGTATCAATATAAGTAATGCCTAAAATATCGGCGACTCTTTTAGCAACAGTGCTTTTACCCGCCGCAGCTGGACCATCAATAGCAATCGAAACATTTTTCTTTATTTTCATACCTTATTAACCCAGAGAAACCAGAGGAGTAAAAAACCAATCATCGTTATCGCTAAAGAGACAATTTTAACGATTAAAATCGTCCGATTTCTAGAAAGGTATACTCCATACGGAGTGATACGCTTTTTAGGAAGAGAAGATAAAGAAACTGCGCTTGAAGCACTCCCCTTATCTAAAAGAAGTTCCGCTTCTTCTTTAGAAGTTGGAGCTAAGTGAGGACGAAATTTAAATTTTTCCTCAGGCGTTTCTTTAATCTTTCGGCGATATTTGGCCCATTTTTGCATCCGTGATTTCATGCGAAATTATTGTAACCTTTTTGCCCTATCTAAAAAAGAAGAGCTTGCTATAAAAGCAAGAAAAGGTAAATTTTCTTCGTAAAAAATATCCCTCACTTAAAAAATTTTAGTTCAAATGAGAAGAGGCATTTGGCTTTACTCGAAAAAATGGTGAAACACCGGAAAAAGTTCCACCAAGTTATAAAGGTAGAATCTAGTAAATTTCAATGGAGGCAAAATTTCTAAACATTGAAAGCTCTTTTCAATCGTCTTAGAATAGCTTTGTTTCCTAGAGGAGGATAACTTATGAAGAAATTAAAAATCAATGCCGATAGCTGCATTGGATGCGGCCTTTGCGTTAGCTCTGCTCCAGATGTCTTTGCCTTCACTGATGATGGCAAAAGCGAAGTAATTGCTCAACCAACCGATGAAGCTGCTGCTGAAGAAGTCATCGCTTCTTGCCCAGTTGCTGCGATTGAGTGGGAAGACTAATTCATAATCGCACATTGAAACTATTGCTTTAACCGGCAATAGTTTTTTTATTGGTTAATTTCAAACATAAGTGCTTTATGAAGCAAACGATAAATAAAGAAAGTTAAAGTCAAAACAAGAGAGTCTTTAATCAAATTCAATGGTAAAACACAATATAATCCATAAGACCAAGATAAATCGGTAATGTTAGCATTTGCTGCTTTACAGACTTCCAATAAATAAGATTCGCTAAAGCCCATTACCGCAATATAGAAAGGCAACATAACATAAATATTGAGCAATAACCCGGCAATATTTTGTGAAACTAAACCAATAGCAAAACCTAAAAAGACACCCTTGAAATTACGCATTTTCTTATAGGTAAATGTTGCGGATAAAACAAAGACTGAGCTAAGAACTAAGTCCATTATTTCTCCAACACACATTGTTGAAGAAAAAGGCAATTTAATGATTGTTTTTATAAAGATAGTGACAAAAGCGGTTAAAGGACCATAGGCATATCCCGCGATAAAAGCGGGAATTTCATCAAAGTGAAGGCTAAGAAATGGTGGCAAAAAAGGAAGCTTAATATTAAAAATAGGAACTACATAAAGAATAGTTGATATAGCTCCAAAGATAGCGCTTCTAGCAATAAGTTTAGTGTAATTAAATTTGCTTTTGCTTCTTCCTTTGAAGAAAAAAGCAGTTAGATAAATAAAAAATAAACCAAATAGAATTAGCGAAATAATCGAATGAGTATTACTAGACATAAAAAATACCTCCAGAAAATACTCCAGGGGCTAAGCTTCTCATATCCGGACTTTACCGTTGGCATCGGAATTTCACCGATTCGTGAGACATCTCTTGCGGGCTTTACCGCCAGTCGACGTAATTCTCGTCGCCCTGAAGCAAAGTTATTATAAAAAGACTAATTAGCAATACAAGCTTAAAGATAAAAACTTTACTTAATAAATCTGAATTTTTTTAAAAAAGCGTCTCTTTCTTCATCAGTTTCAAAAAGAAAGGTCACTCTTTTAGAAGATACTAAAATATGGTTCTTATTCGTGCTCGTCGCTTTTTTATTTTTAATCTCTTTAGCGAGTAATTCTGTCTCTCGAACACTCAGATTATTTTTATGAATAGTCTCCGTTAACGCCATTATCTCTTCTTGTGATAACCCTAAGAGAGCTCGCGCGTGACCATAAGTGAGTTCTCCATTACTAATTTCTTTAATGATTGGGTCAGGAAGAGATAATAAGCGCATTGTATTAGTAATCTGAGAACGAGATTGATAAGTCAATTTAGCTAGGGTTTGCTGGGAATAATGGAATTTTGTGACTAGGGCTTTATCAATGTAAGCTAGTTCAAGAATGTTCCCTTCTCTTTGGTCACGGATATCCGCTAAAAGCATTAAAAGCATCTCTTCTTCTGAGATTTCACAAATTATCGCTGGTACCACGCTCAATCCAGCTGCTTTAGCACCATAATATCTTTTTCTACCTAAAATAAGTTCATAATGAGAACCTTTCCTTCTTACTAATAAAGGAGAAAAAATACCTCTCTCTTTAATAGATTCACCTAAAGAATTCTTTACTTCTTTAGTAAATTGGACGCTTTTAATATAGGAATTATCATCTATTTCCGATAAAGGGAGGTTTTTGGAAGCTAGACTTTGATATTCCTTTTCCATCTCCGCAATAACATCAAGCTTAGAAAAGCGATCCACTAACGCGGAAAAGCCTTCCATTCCCTTCTTTTTGTTATTGCTCATGGTCCATTATTTCCTTAGCTAATGATAAATAAGATATAGCGCCCATACTAGTAGGTCTAAAACTAACTACTGAAAGGCCTCTTAAAGAAGCTTCAGGGAGAGAAATATTTCTTGGAATATTAGTGATAAAGGTATTTTCTTTAAATAAGCCTCTTACTTGAGTAGCTATCTCGGTATCCAAAGAATTACGAGAATCGTACATAGTTAATAAGAATCCTTCGATTTTGAGCTTTGGATTATAGTCGTTTTGAATCTTGTTAATGGAAGATAAAATAGCCGCTACTCCTTCCATAGCGAAAAATTCGCACTGCACTGGAATAATAACCGAATCACTAGCAATTAAAGCGTTAATATTTAATATACCTAGCGACGGAGGGCAATCGATAATGATTAAATCGTAATCTTTTTCGACTTCCTTTAAGGCATCTTTTAGTAAGAAAAATGGATTAAATACCGCGTTTTTATGAATAGCAATATCAATATTTGCTAGCTTTAAATTGCTAGGCAAGATATCTAAATTAGCCTCACCAGTTTCTCTAATTGCTAAAGAAGGACTAATTTCCTTTAAAAGAACATCGTAAATAGTATGAGGTAAAGATAAAGAATCAATTCCTAATCCTTTAGAAGCATTTCCTTGTGAATCAAAATCAATTAAAAGAACTTTCTTCCCAAAATGCGCAAAAGCACTTGATAAATTTATAGCAGTCGTAGTTTTTCCTACTCCACCCTTTTGGTTGGCAATGGCGATAATCTTACTCATAAATATTTGAAAATAGTTCTTTTAACTTACTTTTAAAAAAGTAATAGCACCATTATAAAGGAAGAAATAATTTTTTAGAGAGGTTTTTGAATAATCGTTAATTGAATTTTTAAATGCAACGTATATCTAGAACCTGATGCAATTATCTTTTCAACTCATTTTGCTATTATATGGGTGATGCCTCTTGAGTTAGAAAAGGAGGTTCTATAATGAACTCAAAGAAACATTTTAGTTATGAAGAATTGCTTTATCTTTATAAGTATATGGCACTCAATTATTCAATAAAGCAGGTTGTCAATCTTACTGGTAAATGTAGATCAACAATTTATCGTGTAATTATTGATAATTCTAATTTTGAAACTGGTTCCGAAGCACCCCCAATATCATCAAAATATAAAAATTGCACAAAGTTGTCTGAATGTATTTCAGATGGAATTAAAAAATGTGAATCTGATTGTCGTAAATACAAAAAATGGATATGTCCTAACCTAAGAAAGTATCCTTATGTTTGTAATTTTTGTGAGAAGAAACCATCTTGCAAAAATGATAAAAGATTCTTTAATCCAGAAGAAGCTTATTTAATAAGAAGAGAACGCAACTCTAAATCAAAAAGTGTTCCAAGTCTTAATAAAAGTGAAATGGAAAATTTTGATGCATTTTTAACACCTTTAATCAACCAAAAACTATCGATTGAAAGTATCCATGCAAGCTTAAAAAGCGAATTCCCTGTTTCAACTAGAACGGTAAGGAATTGGATAAACAAAAAATATTTGAGTGTTTCTCGTATAGACTTAATTAACGCGGTCACAAGACAATATAATCCTGATTATGCCAGGAAAAGCAAAATTGGAACTGATCCTTTAAAAAAGTTGGACGGACAATGACTTCATATGTTGATTTCATGAAAACACACGATGAAAAAAATGTTCTTCAATTCGATACTGTTCACGGTAAAAGAAGCGATAAAAAGTGTGTACTTACGATACATCACCCATTCAGTAAGTTCCAAATCGGAATATTATTGGATGCTTGCTCATCAACTATGGTAAAGGCCGCTATAGAGAAGATAAGGGAACAAATTGGCGATTCAAATTATTTCGCATTATTTCGAATAATGCTCTGTGATAATGGCTTTGAATTCGATTCTATGCCTGACTTAGAAATAGACAAAGAAACAGGTGAAAAATACGCTAATGTTTTTTATACAAGGCCTTATTGCTCAGGAGATAAAGGTTCTTGCGAAAGGAATCACGAGCTATTCCGCTATGTAATTGCAAAAGGAAAAAGCTTAGATCAACTAACTCAGGAAGATGTAACAAGCATCTTCACTAATATTAATTCGTATCCTAGAAAATCGCTGGGATACGAAACTCCATATGATGTGTTTTCAGGCATTTTTGGAGTTCAGTTAGTGACTAAGCTTGGGTTTTATAAAGTTCCTTTTAGACAACTAACCTTCAAAAAGAAACTTCAATAATAACTACTAGTAAATTGAGGCATCACTAGAAGTTAATAGGAGTTGCACTTACTGTTTCAATTTTGGTAGAAACGGTGCGTTTTCCTATACTTAAAATATATTACATATAAGCAAATTATCCATAAAGTTTTGTCTTTTTTGTTGCATTCACTTTTTCAACTCAAACAAAAATTATTTTTTCCTAAGATAAAACCTAAATGATGCATTTAGTTTTTCAAATAACCGGTTTTTGAATAATTGCGGCATATGCGCGAGGATATTTTTTGTTAGTAGCCTTCTCTTTCTTAAATAAAAAGGTGGTTCTCTTGCCTAAATTCAAAGGTAAATCATATTCTTCTATATTTATTAATGATAAAGATAAAATTCTCATAGCTTTATGAGAAACATTTAATTCTTCAATCCCGTTAGCGCCTTTTAAAGATAAAAACTCGCCATTAATTTTTAATAATGGAGCAATCATTTCTAAGAGAATTGGTAAAGAGGAGACCGCTCTAGCACTAATAAAATCAAAATGTTCATTTAAAGAAGAAAGTTCTTCTCCTCGAGCATGAATAACCTCGACATTATCTAATTCTAATTCCTCGCTAACATACTTTAAAAAGGCACATTTCTTCTCGGTTGCATCTAATAAAGTGAATTGAGCATCCTTAAAAAGAATAGCTAGAGGAATACCAGGAAAGCCGCCACCAGAGCCAAAATCAAGAACATTTAAACCATTTAAAGAAAGTTTCCTAAAAGGATAGAGAGAGTCAAATAAGTGTTTAATCAAAAAACTATCGTTCTCGGTAATGGAAGTTAAATTAAATAATTTATTCTTCTCAATTACTAAATTTTGAAATTTCTCTAATCTCTTAATTTGTTCTTCATCTAAAGAAATATCTGGTTTTAAAAGAGTAGCTAGCTCATTATAAGTCATAATAAACCCCGTTTTTTTAAATGTAATAAAAGGATAGAGATATCAGTTGGATTAACGCCATAAATTCTAGACGCTTGACCAATATTTTTAGGTTGAACCTTAGCTAAACGTTCTCTAGCCTCTAATCTAAGACCATCCATATGTTTATAGTCTAAATCATCGGGTAAAAGTAAAGATTCTCTCTTCTTTTCTGTCTCAGCATCCTTTTTAGCTAAAGCAATATAACCCGAATATTTAATGCCAGTTTCCAAAGTTAAATCATCTTGATCATATAAAGATAAGGCTACTAGCTCTGGCAGATATTTTTTAATCTTTTCTATTTCAATAAAAGGCCTCTTTAATAAATCAATAGCCTTATGACCAATAGATATGTCACTATAACCTTTAGACAACAAATAATCGTTGATTCCACACTTAGGAGATAATAAAGAAATACTGAGGATTTGCTGAGCTTTTGCGATTTTTTCCTTTCTATTAAGGAAGGAAGAATACCTTTCTTCACTCACAATTCCAATTTCGTGTCCTTTTTCCGTAAGTCTAAAATCCGCATTATCGTGACGTAATAAAAGGCGATATTCCGCTCTAGAAGAAAGCAAACGATAAGGCTCTTCAGCTCCTTTAGAAACTAAATCATCAATCATTACTCCAATATAAGCTTCATCTCTTCTAAGAATAAATGGTTCTTTATTATCAATGGCTAAAGAAGCGTTAATTCCTGCCATTAACCCTAAGCCCGCCGCCTCTTCATAGCCACTTGTTCCACATATTTGACCAGCGACATAAAGTCCAGCATATTTTTTAACTTTCAAAGTGGAATCAAATTCAAATGAAGCAAGACAATCATATTCAATTTGATAGGCATCTTTAAGAATTTTAGCCTTCTCTAAACCAGGTAATGTATGAACTAATTTTTCTTGCATCTCATGAGGAAAACCAGTGCTAAATCCTTGTAAATAAATGGAATTACCATCTTTAAATTCTGGTTCTAAGAAGAGCTGATGTCTTTCTTTATCAGGGAAACGCACCATTTTCGATTCAATTGATGGACAATATCGAGGTCCCGCTGCTTGAATTAATCCATTTGTAACCGCACTTAAAGAAAGATTTTCCATAATTAAGGAGCGAGTCTCGGGTTTTGTATAAATAAGATAACAAGGGAGTTGTTCTTCAAGAGAAATATAACGATGAGTTAGATAAGAAAAAGCTAATTCGCCTTCCATTCCTTCTTCTCTTTTGGCTTTTGAAAAATCAATGGTTTCTTTGGCTATTCTAGGAGGCGTGCCAGTCTTTAATCTTCTAATTTTAATGCCCATCTTTTCTAAAGAAGCACTTAATCCAATGGAAGCTTTTTGACCGTCGGGTCCTCCTAAATAAGTGCTATTTCCAGAGATAATCGAGCTTTCCATGTAAGTGCCCGTTGTTAAAATAACCGCTTTAGCGGTAATTTTTCTCTTACCTTCTAAAATAACCCCGTAAACTTTCTCTTCATCATAAAGAAGGCTCGTAACCATGCCTTCTAAAATTTCTAAATTCTTTTCTTTGGCTAATTCTTCTTGAACATGTTTAGGGTAGCCTTTTTTATCAACTTGGGCTCTTAAACATTGGACACCTGGTCCTTTTCTAGTATTAAGGAATTTAATTTGTAGAGGATCATAATCGGCGAATAAACCCATCATTCCTCCTAGAGCGTCTATTTCTCTAACAACTATACCCTTAGCGCTTCCTCCGATATGTGGATTACAAGGAGTGTTAGCAATCATAGTTTTATCTAGAGTAATTAAAAGAGTCTTTTTATGAAGGTGCGCTAAAGCCATTGAGGCTTCTACCCCAGCATGTCCTCCTCCAACTACTATGGCATCAAAATCAAAATTTCCCTGCATATCCTTATCCATTTGAACCAGACATATCTAATTTAATAAGACGATTTAACTCAATTGCGTATTCCATAGGAAGCTCTCTAGAGAAGGGCTCAATGAATCCCATAATAATAGAATGAGTAGCTTCTTCTTCACTTAGTCCTCTCGACATAAGGTAGAAAAGTTGATCCTCATTAATCTTAGAAACTGTAGCTTCGTGCTCAATAAAAGAAGAAGCATTTCTTATCTCATTTTTAGGATAGGTATCACTTTTAGAAAGACTATCAATAATTAAGGTATCGCACTCTACATGAGCTTGGGAATTAGAAGCGCTCTCTAACATCCTTACAGTTCCTCTATAATTAGCAACACCGCCATTTTTACAAATAGACTTGGAGATGATATTAGAAGAGGTATTTTTGCCAATATGAATCATTCTAGCGCCATTATCTTGGAATTGGTTTTCTCCCCCAACCGCAATAGAAATGACTGAGCCTCTAGCTCCATCCCCTTCAAGAATACAAGCTGGGTATTTCATATTACGCATTGATCCTATATTGCCATCAACCCATTCCATAAGCCCATTTTCTTTTACTAAAGCTCTTTGAGTAACTAAATTAACAATATTAGTAGACCAATTTTGAACCGTTGTATAACGACAAGAAGCACCTTTACAAACAATAATTTCTACAACCGCTGCATGTAAAGACTCTTTGCTATATATTGGAGCGGTACAACCTTCAACATAATTGATAGAAGAATCTTCATCGCAAATAATTAAAGAACGTTCAAATTGTCCGCTTTTTTCGTTATTAATGCGGAAATAAGACTGCAATGGTTTATCTAAATGAACACCTTTAGGAACGTAAATAAAGGATCCACCAGACCAGACTGCCCCATTTAAAGCGGCAAATTTATTATCAGAAAAAGGTACAACACTACCAAAATATTTCTTAAATAAATCTGGGAATAGTTTTAATCCCATATCGGTAGAAAGAAAGATAACACCTTTCTTATTTACTTCTTCAAGCATGTTATGGTAAACAACTTCAGATTCATATTGTGTAGTAACACCAGAAAGATATTTCGCTTCCGCTTCAGGAATACCTAACTTTTGAAAAGTATCTTTAACAGCGGAGGGGACTTCTTCCCAATTTTGGCTCTCTTCTTTAGCGACTTTTGTGTAATAAGTATAAGAATCAAAATCCAAGAATTTTAAATCTGGGCCAAAAGAAGGTAGAGGCATTTTTAAGAAGGTTCTTAAAGCTTTTAGACGATATTCTAACATCCATTCAGGCTCGCCTTTAATGCGTGAAATTTCCTTGACAACTTCTTCATTAATGCCTTTTCCAGTATCAAAAATAGCCTTTTGGTCAGTCTTAAAATCGTATTGATATTCTTTATCTAAAAAGGAAACATCTTTTTTATCGCTCATGATGTTTCTCCTTATCTTCATTTATAAGGTCTTTCATTGCATCCCAACCCATTGTAGCGCAATGAATCCTCGCAGCTTGTTTGCCAGTATTCATAAATACTAGAGCTTCTTCTAAAACAGAATCATCATAAGGCTTTTCTTCAATCATATTGAGGTATTGTTGAATGGTATATAAACCTTTTTCTTCGTCCATTCCTATTAATAAATCACAAAGGATGTCGGTTGAAGCACTCGAAATAGTGCAAGCTGTGCCTTCCCACACAGCATCGATGATTTTTGCCTTTTCGATTTTCAAATAAACATCGAAAGAATCAATACAATTAACGCTGTCAGTGTGAAGACTGATATACCCTTCTCCTTCTGGCTTTCCTTTATGCCTTGGGGAAGAATAATGATCCATAATAATTTCTCTCATTAAAGAGGGAGTAAGTTCAAAAGTAGGCATCTAGGAACTCCTTTCCATGTTTTATAGCGTCCGCTAAAGCATCAATATCTTCCTTTGTTGTATATATATAAAAGGAAGCTCTAACTGTAGCAACAGTTTTAAGAAAATCGATTAAAATTTTGGCACAATGTTGGCCACTTCTGCAGGCTATACCTCTACTATTTAAATATGTAGCGGCATCTTGAGCAAAAACATCCTCTATATTAAAAGTAACGATAGCTCCTTCAGAATTTGGATTATATATAATAGCGTTGCCTGTCTCTTCTATCTTTTTTACAGCGTAGCTCTTAAGTTCTTTTTCGTAATCATCGATATTCTTCATACCAATTTTTTTAAGGTATTTTATAGCGGCACCTAACCCAAAAATTCCTTCAATATTTTGTGTTCCTGCTTCAAAACGTAAGGGAGGAGGTAATAAAGAAACATCTCCACATTTATGGAAAGAAGCATTCATTCCTCCACCAGAAAGAAAGGAATCCATCTTATCAAGCAAAGAATATTTCCCATATAAAACACCAATACCAGTAGGACCACATAATTTATGTCCACTGAAAGCTAAGAAATCACAATCTAAATCTTTTACATCTATTGGCATATGAGGAACAGATTGAGCTCCATCAACAATCATAATTGCTCCATATTCATGGGCTAATTTAGTAAGTTCTTTAATTGGCAAAAGAAAGGCTAAAACATTTGTAACCATCGCTAAAGAAACAATCTTAGTACGAGGAGATAAAGCTTTCTTAAAATTCTCAATGGTAACTTTTCCTTCTTCATCTAAAGGAACATAAGTTACTTTGGCACCACATCTTTTCGCCACAGTAAACCAAGGTAATAAATTCGAAGCGTGCTCTGCTTCAGAAAGAAGAATTTCATCCCCTGGCTTAAGGAATTTTTCTCCATATCCGTAAGCGACCATATTTAGTGACATGGTCGTGCCACTAGAAAAAACAATCTCATTTGGCTCAGCATTAATAAAAGAAGCCACTTCTGCACGGGTTTCTGCGATTTTTTTGTCAACTTCGAAACAGAGATCATAGTCACCACGATGTGAATTAGAAGTCATTTTAGTAAGGTACAAGTCAATTTCGTTTCTCACACAATCAGGCTTAAAGGTAGTTGATGCATTATCTAACCAAATAAGAGGATGTCCTTGCATCTTTACCCCGTCTCTAATCATGGGAAAATCTTGTCTAATTTTATAAGGATCTAACATTATCAAATCCTCCTTCAATTGACTCCGCAATTGTGTCTTTTATCTTTTGATCATCAAAATAATCTTTAATGGGATTTAAATAACCCATAGCAATTAAGCGCTTAGCAACTTCCTTAGATAAACCCCTGGAAGATAAGTAAAAAAGGTGCCTATCATCGAGTCTTCCCACTACTGCAGCATGAGAAGCAATAACATCATTTTCATCTATTTTTAAAGCAGGAGAAGCTAGTCCAATCGCCCCTTCATCAAAGACAATAATTTTTGCTTCTTGTCTAGTGCTTGATTTAATAGAACCTTTATCGATAGAAGAGATACCTTTAAAAATTAAACGGCTTTGATCTCTAGCAATTCCATAATTAGAAACTAGAGCCTCGGTATTATTAGCTTTATGAAAAACATCAACTAAGAATTCTTTTTTAGATTTATTAGAGGACATGGTTCCTAAATGCCACTCCGCTTTAGCGCCTTCTTCTAATAAATTAACTTCCATTTTAAAAGAAGTATTTAAAGGAGAAAAATCTGCAAAAGCCCCAACAAAACAGCCACCTTTTTTAACATCAATGACTATTTTGCTAGAAATTTCTTCTTTTAAAGAAAGGAAATTTATTCCCAAAAAAGAATTTTCTTCCACTACAAAATGGTTTTCTCTTGGCAAAGAGTTATCAAAAAATAATTTATTTTCCTTCATCGAGCTTTACCTTCGTGCCACAAGAACCAATTGATACAGAAGCCATAACTGAATTTTCTTTTTCTATTTCAATTCCAAGTTCACTCTTAAGCCATTCATAGCCTTCTTTATCAATGCGATCAATAACTTCTGGTCCACCTTCGTAAACAATGCGACCATTGACTAAAACTGCACTTCTAGTTGGTTTAATTAAATGGAAAAGTTTGGCATAGTGACTAATAACTAAGAAACCCGCTCCTCTTTCTTGCTCTTTTTTTATGTTATCAGTGACGATATTTAAAGCATCAACATCTAATCCAGAATCAATTTCATCAAGCATACAAATTTTTGGAGAAAGAAGGCGCATTTGTAAAATTTCATTTCTTTTCTTCTCTCCACCAGAAAAGCCTTCATTAAGATTACGTTTGCTCATCTCAAAAGGGAATTCTAATTCTTTATAGGCTTTTTCTAATAAACGATAGAATTCAAATACCTTAAGAGGCTTCTCTCGATGAGCGTTCATGGCTGCTTTATAAAAATCAGCACTATTTAAGCCGGGAATTTCCGCTGGATATTGCATACCGAGGAATAAACCCGCTTTAGAACGTTCAGAAACAGGCATTTCTAATACATTTTTGCCTTCAAAATAAATTGAGCCAGAGGTAACTGTATAATTCGGATTACCCATTATTGCCCCTAAAAGAGTAGATTTTCCATGTCCATTAGGTCCTAATAAGGCAACCGTCTCCCCTTCTTTGACTTTTAAAGAAACACCATTTAATATCGGTGTTCCCTTAACATTAACGTATAGATTATCAATTACTAACTCCGCCATAAATCTCTCCAAAGCGGCTTTATTTTATTCTAGGTAATTTCTCTAAGCAATGAAGATGATAATAGAAACATAACTTTCTTTAGAAAATGGCGCTTGCACCCATTCTCTATAGAGAATAAACTTATTAGGCATTGTTAGTGCAAGGAGGAACGAGTCCACACTTATGAAAAAAGTGAAGAAATGTGCTCTCGGGCTTGTAGCGATTGTCGCAGGAGTGACTGCTTTGAGCAGTTGCGATCGCGTTACAGCAAGCGAAGAAGGGGTCATTATGACCTATACCGACGCCACTGGTGCGCGTACCAGTTACACCGCCCGCGATTTGCTAAAAGACTACCAACAATCTGGCAGTTCTTTAAGCTCTCAATTCGACAAGATATTTGAAGTCTTAGTTCGAAAATATTATGCGACCTACCATGAAACTCACGAAGGGGATAATGGTGCAAAATTACATAGCCTTGAAGCTACCGCTAATACGGAAGTTACTAAGGTTAAAGAAAATGCTACCAAAAACGCTAGTAGTAATGGAACATCTTATGAAACTGAATTAGCCAAACTTTTTGCTAGTGAAGGTGTTAAGAATATCGATGAGTTATATCAAAAGAAATTCTATGATGCCCAAAAAGCTGATTTCACTGAACAAATGAATCAAAACTTTGGAACTGGTAATAGCAAGATTAATGGTTACGAAGTTATGCGTGATGGCAAATTACCAAATGGCGATAAGGCATTTAAAGCTTCTGAAGATTGGGGAAAAGGGAATGAAGGCTGGCTCAAAGAGCAAATGCCATATCATGTGCGCCATATCTTAGTTAAATTAGCGTCCGGAAGTGATAAGCAATACACTCAAGATAAAATTGGTGATAATACCGGAGTTGGTGAATATGGTGAAGCTACTAGAGTAGCTAACATCGTTCTCAATTTAGCGGGTGCCCAAATTGCTGAAAATGGCCTTTTAGCCGCTAACAGCAAGAGAATGTCTTTTGGAGAAATTGCTGGAGATAGCGATGATGGTTCCAAAGATAATTATGGTGAATACGGAATCATGAATAAGCACACTGTCGGAAGTGATAGTGCCTTAGTCCACGAATTCCAATTAGGAACCTATGCCTTTGAAACTCTTTATAGCAAACGCGGTAACGCTAGCCCTGACGCTTATCGCTTAATGCCAGGTTTAAAACAAAATGCCGAAAGCGCCGCTAATGTTGATGATAAACAAGTTTTATCAGATGGAACAACAGTTTACGATTTCTTTGAAAATCAAGGTGTTGGACAAATCCCAATGGGTGCTGCTTTAGCTTTATTAGATACCGCTAAGACCACTACTGATGATAACAAAACACCAGTCAACAGCGATTCCAAAGAAACTTTCTATCCAAGAAACGTTATCTATAACAAATATTTCAACAAACATAACGTTTGTGTCATTACTCCAAATGTAATCCCAACAAACGCTACTCCAAAGAGCAATGCCCTTACTCCAAGTGGAGATGATGACTATAGATATTCCTGGCTAAATAACGACTCAAAAACTGCCGCTACTGCCGCTTTATCTTCTTTAAATGGCCTCTACAATAGCGTCAATGGTACTGTTACTATGGGTACTCAAACCGAAGAAGAATTAAGCAAAGGCGTTTATTCTAAACAGCTTGGTGCTTTACCTGGCTTCTCTGTTGATACCACAAATATTGTTTCTGGCGTCAATGATGCTGAACCTGAAGCACATGCTAAAAACGTCCTTACCGACGAAGAAGGCAATGTAGTTATGGTCGTTAGAGCGGGTTCTGGTAGCTCTTACCAAGGAATTCACTTTATCACTGTCTCTAGAAGTGCCTTAAGTGAATATGGATATAAGAAAGACGGAGATAAGTACATTAATAACACAAAAGCCGATGTCATGAATGACAAAGGTGAATATATCAAGAATTCTCCTTCTTTAAGCGATTATTATAGTGTTTACGTTCCAAGCACTACCGAAACCAAAAATACTGATTATCCAACTTATCTAGTTGATGGTACAACTTCTGAGCCAATTACTTCTTACGTTAACTTCAATAAAAATAGTTCTACTGATTTCAACGAAAGAAGAACCAAGATTACTACCGCTATCACTTCTTATTTAAGTGATCTTAATACTTATGAATTCCAACGCCTCTTTGAAGAAGGCAAAGTTACATTTACTGATGAAGCTCTTGCCAAATCTATGAAGACCTTCAGCAAAACAAAGCGTCAATCCACTGAAGATGATTTATTCTCTACTTGGAAGAATGGTTGGAAAGAATACGCTGAAATGATTGAAGCTCAAAATGAGACCAGAGCCTATGGTGCTGGCACCTTAAAAGGAACTTTAATTACTGAATTATGCGCTGTTGCTTATGGCCACGCTAACGATAGCACTTCAGTTTACGAAAAATTATTCAATGTCGGAGGAGCTTGCTACTATGCGAAATAAAATTAAAACTGCCCTTCTTTTAGGGGTTCTCAGTGCCTCCTTTATTCTCACTGGTTGTGACAAAGTCAAAGCGGAACTTCCTACTGATGATCCAATTCTCAGTTTCGAAGATTACTCCACTAAGATTTATAACAACACTGAAAAGCAAATCTATGATGCTCTAGTTACTGCTGGGGATACCAATAGTGAAAAGGTTTTAAACCAAGTTCTCTATTTATATGCTCAAAGCATGTATGCTCCTTTCTATACTGAAGGTGAAACAGTTGGTTTATATGAAGCTGTTGGTGCTTATACAGATAGTGCTGATACTACTAAATTAGACACCATCATCAACGCTTATCCTGTTTATCAAATTAAAAAGGATAATGGTGAAATTGATCTAACTGCCTCGCGCGAGCGCGTGTTATCCTTCTTTAATGAGATTCTCTTCCGTATAAATGAATCGTTCTTTGGCTATACCAAAGATTCTACTTATCAAGAAAGAAATCTATTCAAAGAAGAAAAATTCTATGATGCTCAAGTCAAGAATTATTATGATTTGGGCAAAGTAGACGATGGAGACTTTAAGAGTGTCCAATTCGATGGCAACGTTACTATTAGTGATAAAGCTTTAGAAGATACAACTCTTAACAACTTCTTCACCAATCGTTTTGAAACCTACAAAAACTACATTAAAATCAATCTTCTTCCTGATATCTACCGCAAAGAATTAACAGCCGAATTCTTAATTAAGGAAAACTATACTTCTACTATTAAGAATGTTGCTGCTCGTAAGGTTGAATATATCACTCTTCCTGCAGATAACGTTGGTTATGTTAGAAATCTTTTAGAAGCTTATCATGACAAAGTTGTTGCTCCTAATAAGCAAGGAGAAAATAACGCTTATGGTTTATCTTTCTTAGATCGTCTTTATAAAGGCGTCGATAAGACTATTAATGATGATACAACTGGTATCGCATCTCAAATTTATAAAGCCGCTAACTGGACTAAATCAACTATCACTGTTGGAACAGAAACTTACAATTATTACATCGAATCTCAATTCGGTACTATTTGCGAAAAATTAAAAGTTTTACTCAATTCCGATAACCGTTATAGCGAAAATTTTGAATCTTATTGGAATAGCTTTACTTCTAGCGGAACCTACACCTATGAAACTGGTTTCGAGATTCAAATGAATGAATTACTTGCTAAGAGTGAAATCACCTCTGGCTGGTATACTCCTGGCGGACTTTCTTCTTTACCTGATTCCTTAAAGAATCGTGTATTTAAGACTCAAGTTGCGGATGAAATCGTTCCTTTAAGTGCTAAACGTGCTTATCCATATATTTGGAAATACGATTACACTAAGGAAGATGCTCGTAATTATTTAATTCCAAAGAGCCCTGCTACTAACGATCCTCACCCATACATCGTCAAAGATGGCACTAATTACACTATCGTTGAAATAAACGAAGCCTCTAATAGCGCGAAATTTGATACTGAAAGTGAGAATGCTTACACTGTTGATAAAGCCTTTAGAATCTCTAGAACTATTGCCTATAATTTAGCTTCTAACGATACTTGGGTTAAATCAGCGAAGTCCTATTACGTCAATAAGATGGCTATCATCTATCATGACGAATATGTCTTAAATTATTTCAAGACTACCTTCCCTGATCTCTTCGATTAATTTATCAAAATTTAGTCAATTAAGTGCAACGCAAAAGTTGCACTTTTTTGTTAGCTTTATATAAAAGGATTATAATAGGAAATGTGAGGTGCAAATTATGAAAGACGTTTTTTGCAAGATTATAGATGGAGAAATTCCGAGCTCCAAAGTTTATGAAGATGATCAAGTTATCGCTATATTAGATATTTCTCAAGCTACTAAAGGTCATACCTTAGTTATGCCAAAGAAACATTACAAAGATTTCTTAAGTGTTCCAAAAGACTTAATGCATCAAATAATGGATGTTGCTCAAAGAATTGGTCAAGCTGAAATTGCAGTTCTTGGGGCAAAAGGCGTTAATATCTTAACTAATGTTGGAGAATGTGCTGGACAAAGCGTACCCCACTTCCACGTTCATGTAATTCCTAGATATGTCGGAGGAGAAGGTGGCTTCCAAATCACTATGAAAGCTCAAGATACAAGCTCTATGAATCTTCCGATGCTCGCTAATACTATTAAAGAGGAATTAGATAAATAACTAATTCAATTCATCTAATTTCTTTTTTAAAGCTAAAAAGGTTTCATCGCTTAAATCGTGTTCAATTCGACAAGCGTCTTTTAAAGCAATTTCTTTATCAACACCAAGTTTCATTAATAATTTACTAATTACGTTATGTCTTAAATAAATATCTGAAGCAATTTTACTGCCTTCTGGTGTTAAAAATAATTGTTGTTTAGGACCAATTGCCACTAACCCTTCTTTTTCTAATTTCTTTAAAGCTATAGAAATAGAAGCTTTGCTATAACCGAAAGAAGACGCTAAATCAACAGCATGAATTTCTTTCATGCCACTTTCTTCAAGCATCAGTATTCTCTCTAAATAATCTTCGGCAGATTCGTGTGTTTTTTCCATAAGCGTCCTTTACAAACATTCTTTCATTTTTAAGAAATTTGTCAAGTCTAATACCAATAGTTAGTTTACTCTAACTTTTTTCTTGATTTCTATGAATGCTATAGCATAATATTGCTGTTAGCTTAGACTAACTGGAGGTAATTATGCCATTAATCATTGCTCCTACTAGTATGAAATTCCGGATAATAAAAGTAAGTGCGGATGAAAAAATCAAGAATCATTTAGCCAGTTTGGGAATTGTTGAGGAAGGAACTCTTGAACTTCTTTCTCATGAAGCCTCTGGCGTGATTATTAAAGTGAAAGATTCACGTTTAGCTCTTGATAAAGATATTGCTTCAAGAATTTTAGTTTCTTGCTAAAGAAGGATAATTATGGAAAAAACTGATCAAAAAGAAGTAATCAAGGCAAAAGTTGGTGATACTCTTACCTTAGAAGATCTCCCAATTGGCGCAAGTGGAAGTATCCTTGCCGTTAATGGTGAAGGACGAATTAGAAGAAGATTATTCGATATGGGATTAACTCCGGGATGTGAAGTTTATGTTCGTAAAAGAGCGCCATTAGGCGATCCTGTTGAAGTGACATTAAGAGGATACGAACTTACTTTAAGGAAAAACGAAGCCTCTTTTGTCGATATGAAAGTCACTAAATTAGAAAATTAAGGATCACTTATATGCAAAATAAAAAACTCAATTTTGCTCTCTTAGGTAACCCTAACTGCGGCAAAACCACCTTATTTAATGGTTTAACTGGTTCTACCGCTTATGTTGGGAACTGGCCCGGGGTTACTGTCGAAAAGAGAGAAGGAACTTATAAAAATACTAAACTTGGGGATCACATTATAACTGATCTTCCAGGTATTTATTCCTTATCTCCTTATTCACCAGAAGAAATTATTTCTAGAAACTACATTCTCGATTCTAAACCCGATTGTGTTATTAATGTTATTGATGCGACAAATCTAGAGCGTAATCTTTATATGACTACGCAAGCTTTGGAAATGGATGTTCCTCTTGTTATTGCTTTAAATATGACCGATGCCTTAAAAGCGGAAGGTCAAAGTATTGACGTTAAAGCTTTATCTAAAAAATTAGGTGTACCAGTTGTTTCTATCAGCGCTTTAAAAAGACAAGGATTAGACGACTTAATGGCGGAGGCTATAGCCACTGCAACATCTAAGAGAAAAGGTAAAATTGTTTGGGATTCTTTAGAACTTAATAAACCAATCGAAGAAGCTAAAAAGATTTACCAATCAGAAGGTATTGAAAATCCTTTATTCCATGCCGTCAAAGCTTTAGAAAAAGACGAAATTGAGTTAAAAATCAATGCTAGAGTCGCAAATAAAGTCTTAGAAGAAGTCAAAGGTATCGAAGATTTTGAAGCCAAGAGCGCTGATTATCGTTATCGTTATATTTCTAAAGAATTGGCCCCAACTAAATTAGGTGCTGCCAAAGAAGAAAGCAAAAAACTTTCTTTAAGCGATAAAATCGATAAGATCTTAACCAATCGTTGGCTAGCTTTCCCAATTCTTATTGTTTTATTCTACCTTATCTTCCAATTCACCTTTAATGAAGATGTTCTTTATTTAGGGGCGATGGGTGTTAATTTTGGCGATGGTTTCTTAGATAACCTTTGTCATATGCCTGGCGCGGAAGCTGTTGATGGAAGAATTCCTGGCGTCTTTGATGGCTTGTTTTATACCGCGGATGGTTGGAACTCACTTGGCGTATTTCTCGCCAATCTCTTGAATTCATGTACAGCTGCTTTCCAAGCTTGGATTGGAACTCTCTTAGAAAGTTCTCCTGCCTGGGTTAGTGGCTTTATCTGCGATGGTGTTTTAGCCGGTTTATTCGCAGTTATCGGATTCTTACCACAAATCTTACTCTTATTCCTCTTCTTCTCCATCTTAGAAGACAGTGGATATATGGCTCGTGTTGCTTTCGTTTTAGACCGTTTATTCCGTCGTTTCGGAGTTTCAGGAAGAGCCTTCTTACCAATGATTATGGGCTTTGGTTGTAGCGTACCGGCAATGATCAATACCAGTACTTTAACTAGCGATAAAGAAAGAGTAAAAACAATTAGAGTTATTCCTTTCTTCTCTTGCAGTGCTAAGCTTCCTATTTTAACCGCTGTGTGTGGTGTACTTGCTTCTAGTTTTGGCTTACAAGCTGGTTTAATGACCTTTGCTATGTATGCCTTAGGGGTAACAATGGCTATTGTTATGGTTATTGTTATGAATAAAACCACATTAAGAGAAAATGTTGCTCCATTTGTTATGGAACTTCCCTCATACCACTTACCCCAACCTCGCTCTTTAGCCCTTCACGTTTGGGATAAAGCTAAACACTTCCTTAAAAAAGCTTTCACTATTATCTTAGTGACTACCATCTTAATTTGGTTATTCTCTTCATTTACTTTCGATTGGAAATTCATTGCTAATTATTCTGAAGATGATTTAGCTGCGATTAATGCTGCTGGTTTCGTTAGCCTTCAAGCGATGTATGAAAATAGTGTTTTAGCGGGCATAGGCAAATTAATTCAACCTCTCTTCACTCCTTTAGGATGGGGTGTTCAAGCAGGAAGCAATGGCTGGGTTTATAGCGTTGCGGCGTTAAACGGTCTTATTGCTAAAGAAAACGTTATTGGCACTCTTGGTACTTTAGGAAATGTTATTTCTAATAACCTTTCTGGGGAAGTTATTGAAGGCGAAGAATTACTCGCTGTTGTCGCTAATACACATATGACCACTGGAAGTTTAGTTTCCTTTATAATCTTCAACATGTTAACCATTCCTTGCTTTGCTTCGGTAGCTACCGCCAAAGGAGAAATGCCTTCTCATAAAACCTTTGTTGGAACTATCTTCTTCTGGTTAGCGGTTTCCTATTTAACTGCAAGTGCTTTCTACTTAATGATCGATTATGTCTGGACTATCGCTATCATTGTGCCAATTATCATCTTGGCTATTGTAGCTTTATATTTCTACGACAAAAAGAAAACAAAACAAGAGGCTTTAAAATAATATGACTCCTATTGAGATTGTTGTAATTATTGTCGCTTCCTTAATAGTTATTGCTTATTTTGGAACGGAAATTTACCGCAAAATCAAAGGTAAGCCATCGTTAAATTCAGATTGTGATTGTACTTCCTCTTCTCAAAAATTGATCGCTTATTACCATAAAGAAAAAAAGAGAGAAGAAAAGAAGTTAAAACGATCAATACAAAAATAGAGTTATCCTCCTCAACCATATAACTCTATGCAGTAGGTAGTTAAAAGCCACCTACTGCTTTTTTATTGGAAAATAATTAAGTTTTGCAAGGATATTTAAAATTTAGTCTTTCTTTTTATCGAATGTAGGACGATATAAAGAAATATCTTCAAAGGCAAATAATTTAGGAGTAAAAGTCCCTGGCTCAATAGTTTCTAGTGCCTTATCCACCATCACCATCTTGGCATCAAAATCATCAATCATAGATAAAGCAATAGCTTCTCTAGTCATCGGTTTCACTGGCGAGCCATAATCAGGTTGACCATGATGAGAAAGAACCATATGTTCTAAAAGCATTGGAATCTCTTCCTCTTCATCATTTTCATTAAGCATCCCAAGTTCTTTTGCAGCCATCCTAATTTCCGCTTGCATAATGGATATATGACCAAGTAATTTGCCTTCCGTAGTGTAATTAGTAGCTACTGGACCACTTAATTCAATGGTTTTGCCAATATCGTGAAGTAAAGTTCCCGCAATAAGAAGGTCGCGGTTTAAGGAAGGATATAATTTAGCTAAAGCATCAGCGTCTTTAGCCATTGAAAGAGAGTGAAAAAGGAGACCGTGAAGGTAATTATGATGATTCCTAGTTGCGGCAGGATATTCTAAATAACGGTTTTTAAATTTTTTGATTAAATATTCCGTTAAAGTACGGATTTGCTCATTCTTTATAGAAGTAACAAAAGCTCCTAATTCTTGTTTTAAGGTATCTATAGAAACAGGTGAATTTGGAACAAATCTAGAAGTATCCATACCATCCCTATTTATTATTTCCCCAGAGATAATCTTTAATTGAAGAGAACCATTATAAGAAAGAACTTCTCCTTCAACACTTACAATATTGCCAGGAGTAAAAATAGATAAATCTTCAGGGTAAACTTCCCATTTTTTAGCGGCTATCTCCCCTGTTCTATCTTGTAAGGTAATATTTAGATAATTCTTTCCTTTAGTGTTCACACATTTATTAGAACTACTTACTAAATATTGAGAAAAGACATGTTGTCCATCCATTAATTCGTTAATTAAGTCCATCTAGATTCCCTCCATCACTTCTTGAATATCTTCTTCTAAATATCCTTTTCTTAATAAAGAAGATAATAATTTCTTTTTAAAATCATCACCATTATACTTCTTTTGGTATTTATCTAATAAATAGAGATAATCTCTTTTTAATAAATTTTGCTCTTTTTCCTTATCTTTTTCTTTCATATAGCGATTGGTAGCTTTTTCGCTCTCTAAAAAAGAGAATCCTCTTCTAAGCAAAGCGTTAATGATTTTTTCTTTCTTCTTATTAAATGGGTAGGATTTAAACATCATCTCATATTTCTTTATTAATTCTTCTAAATCAAATTCACCTGAAAAAGATAAATTATCCACGATATCCTTAGAAACATGCTTAGAAACAATTAAGTTATTTTTGATTTTCTTAATTCCATAACCTTCATAAAGATATTTCTCTAAATAATCTAAAGCGTATTGTTTTTCGGATAAGAAATTCTCTTCTTTTAAACGTAAAATTACTTCTTTCGCTAAGGAAGGATTTTTCTTCTTGATCCTCTCTTCTATTTGGTAAGGAGATAAAGTATTTTTTATAGCCAAGCCTTTTCCATATAGGTATAAATCATCACTTTTAACTCTTGCTTCTAAAAATTCCATATCTTCTTTTGAAAGCTTTTTGCCTTCATAAAAATAATTCTCTAAATAAGAATCTTCAGATATAAGGAACTTTTTCTTTCTAATAATGAGCAATACTTTGCCTGTATTTAACTTTTTAATTGATGAAATAAAATTACCAGTTTTTGCGCAAGGCACGACGATAAACCTCCATAATGTTTTGGTAGAATTTTTCAAGAGAATAAGGATAAAGTCCTTCTTTAGCTTTTTGGATAATTGCTTTTCTCTTTTCTTCTTCTAAAGACATTATTGCACGAATTTTGTCTGCGAAATCATTCTCGTCAATAAAGAAGAAGCCATTCTCACCATCATGGATTGTTCCTAATAAGGAATCGTCATATCTAGCAAGTAAAGGAACACTAGAAGCCATTGCTTCCATAAAAGTAAGCCCTTGAGTTTCCGTAATTGAAGCAGAAACAAAAACATCCCCTAAATGGTAATATTCAGGAATATTTTTTGGTAAAACTGGGCCTAAAAACCTAGTCGAATCCATAATACCGAGCTCTGAAGCTAGTTTCTTTAATTCTTCCAAAGCAGGACCTCCGCCAACAACAGCGAAAATCGTTTTCTTATTAGGCTTACTCTTAAGAAAATTAGCGTATCCCTTTAAACATAAATCAATGCTCTTTTCTTTAGCTACTCTACCTAAAGATAAAATTACATAGGCATCTAAAGGTATGTTAAATTCTTTTTTTATTTCTAATAATTTCTTAGGATTACTATTTTTTACATCAAAAGCCTCAAAATCGATACCGGTTGGAATGATATTGATATAACTATCAACACCAATAGAACGCATATATTCTTTAGTTTTTAAGGAAGGAGTAATAAATTCATCAATTGTATGAGCAGTATGTCTGACATAACCTCTAATAATCCCTCTAGCGGCCCGATCAAAATGTCCATGAGTAACATAATAGGTATAATCCTCTAAGTCACTATGGAACGTATAAACTGTCGGAACATGGAGTTTACTAGCCATAATAAAGCCAAAGCGACCGACTCCCCAATCAGCTTGAATATGAAAAACATCGGGCTTAAATTCTTCGATAATTTTGGCAGCACCTTTGTTATAAATATAAGCAAGACGATAATTATAAAGCCACTTTAATTCAATTCCGGGGATACGAATAACTTCTTTGCTCATCGCTAGTTCTTTACCATAAATATTGGTTGTAACAACAAGCACTTCATCACCATGTTCTTTTAAAGTTCTACATAAATTAAAACAAGAGGTAGCGACACCATTTATCTCTGGAGGATACGTATCAGTAAAAATAACCACTCTCATAATTATTAATCTAAAAGATTCCCTCCCTTGTCTTTCTTTTTAGCAGTAGAAGGAGAATAAGTTGCTTCAAAAGGAGATGTTACCATATCATCGCCAGTCATAAGTCCCCATTTATTAGAAGACTGAATGAGCCTTTTTCGAATATTTTTAGAAGAAAGTTGTTTAGTTTCGTATAAAGTATCAACACTTATCTTACGCGCTTCATAAGTAGCCATTTGTAAATCAACGAAAGTTTGTCTAGTGGCGTAACGGAAGCTTTCTTTGGCTCTACCTCGATATAGAGCGGCAACTAACCCTGAAACAAGAAGCAATAAATAGAAAGTAATAAATCTCCAAAGAATTTGCGAAGTCATGATGTTACCTGAGGCACTTCGAATAATTTCTAATCCATTAGTCCCGATAGCGTAAGTTTCTGTAAAGAAATCGTTAAACATCGTAACATAGAAAAGTTCAGAAACACCCGCTCCACCGGGGATAGGAATTAAACCAGTTACCATTTGATGGAAAGCACTTCTAAAACAAGCATCTGTTAATCTTAGGAAAGAGAAGCCTTCTTCTGCTCCATAAGCATGTAAAGCCATACCCGCAAAGTAAGGAGTACTAAAGCGGAAGAAAAGAACCGCTAAATAAAGAAATAAGATTAAGACAGTTACCGGGACATTTGTTTGTAGACGCTTTAGTTCAACTTTAAAATTTTCGACTTGGACACGAAGGTTTTCTCTTGTTTTATCCGGATCTTTGACGAGACGAATCTTTCCTAAGAAACCGACGATATAATGCATAATAAAGTTATGGAAACGATGGGAATAAGACATCAATAAAAGCAATAAAATTAAAGATACGTTAAGAATAAAACCTAAAATAATGAGAGGTAACATCGGTAATTCCCCATTCCATCCAAATAAGGAAAAATTGGGGATTTTAAAGGAGGTTATCGACATAATAGTTTCCCATTCAAAACTAATAGCGAAGATATCAAAAATAATTAAAGAAGCTTGATAAAGAATAAATGACATAACAAGAATGGAAGCAGCATTAGAAATCTCAATTCCTTGCTTTTTGAAGGTATAGGCTTGCATTACTTGGCCGCCACTTTGAGACGGGGTTACGTTATTATAGAAAGCTCCAATAAAAGCATTAGCGACCCCTTGATGAATGTAATAACGTCTTGTATATAAACGGCAAAAAACAAAGAAAATAACGCCCTCTATCAAAAAGGAAAAGAAAAAGACTCCCGAGGTTAAAGCTAAATAGAGAGGATCAGAAGAAATTAAAGCGTCTTTAACAGTATTGAAACCTTTAATAAAATCCCCTTCACCAGCACCATAAACCGAGATAAAAAGAGAAGCAATTGCTAGTCCGAAAACTAGAATCATCAAAATCAACTTACGGCCTTTTTTCTTTTCAGGTTTATTATTCTTTTCTTTTTCTTTCTTCTTAAAACACATAAATGAAAAGCTCTCTTATTTTAGCAAAAATAAGAGATAACTGCTTTTCTATTTTAAAAATTATAATATTTGTTAAAGAAATCAAAAAATCCCTGCAAAACTCAATTATTTTGTTCCATTAATTGTTATTGAAAGCAAAGAATAAGGACTTTTATAACGAATCGGGACATAAAATGAAGTTCCTAAGCCATTAGAAATTATTAATCTTTTGCCTTCTTCTAAATAGCTTCCTTGTTCATATTTCGTAAAAGGAAGAGACAATAATGGATAACCAAATAGATTAATTTGACCAGCATGAGTATGGCCACTGATTGTTAAATCAAAACCCAATTTTTTAGCCAATATAAAGAAATAAGGACGATGAGAAAGTAATAAATTAAATTCATCGTCATCAAGGATCATTTTTTCTCCTTGCTCATTAATCTTGCTCCCTTTTAATAGCCCGGTTTTGTCCTTTTCGCCTAATCCGGGGTCATCTAAACCAAATAATTTTATCTTTTCCCCGCTTTCCTTTTTAATTTCTGCGCTTGGGAAAGATAAATTGAAAGACATAACATTATATTTTTTATAAATTGAGTAAGAACGGTCCCTAATTTCTTTTGGAGCGTCCGCTTCATGATTCCCCGAAGCAAAGAATATTGGTTTCCCTAATGCAAATAAACCTTTAACTAATTTCTCTAATTCCAAAAAATCATTCTCATTAGTATGTGAATCAATCATATCTCCAGTCATCACAATCGCATCTGGGCACTCAGAAGAAATAACATCAATTAAAGATATATCCTTATATTTAATTCCATGATTATGATAATCGCTTAAAGAAACAATTTTAAAAGATTCGCCTTTATTTATCTTCGTGGTTTCAATTTCATAAGATTTAACAATTAGACTCTCATCACGAGCTAAAAATAAATAAGTAGCTAAAGAAGAAAGAGAAAGACCAAGAAGGGAAATAATTTGTAATGTCGTTCTTAATCCCTTCTTCTTCATAAAATATCAATAATTATTTCTTTCCTTTATATAAATAATATTTACCCTCTGCCTTAATGACGTCAACAGGAATAATATCATCATCAAGTAAAATTTTCTTACCAATTCTAGTATAAACGGTCCCATCCACATCAATATCTAGATTAACGTTTTCACTCTTTTCAGTCGCATAATAGGCTTTATTAGTCTTTTCATCAATGACAATAGAATATGGAGGAATAACAGCCTTTCCATAATACGTTAATTCATTATTATCAAGGTCGCCATAAACACAAGAACCGCTAAAAATAGAATTGTCCCCAAAAACATAATAATCAAATTCATTATGAGCAGATCTATAAGTAGATCTAATCTTATCTTCTAAAATAGAATTATTGATAGATCTCTTTGCCTTATTAAAAAAGTCTTTAATAGAACTTTCTTTCTTTTTTGTTTCCTTATTATCAACAACTTCCGCTTCAACTACTTCTTTTTCGTTATTCATAAATCTCTTCTTTCTTTGAGATTATATTAAGTCAAAAAAGAAATAAATATAGCGACACAATGCGAAGAATGTCATTATTTATGACAAGTGACAAAATTATTCAAATAAGAAATCAAAGTCTCTGGGTGATAAACCTGCTAAGAAAGAGGAAGAATTATGAATTAAAGAGTCATAAAGTTCTTTTTTAGAGTCTTGTAGAGCCAAAACTTTCTCTTCAATTGTTTTATGGGAATAGAGTTTATAGACAGTTACTGGTCTTTTTTGGCCAATTCGATAAGCCCTATCGGTAGCTTGTTCTTCACTAGCTAAATTCCACCAAGGATCTAAATGAATAACAATGTCAGCACCTTGGAGATTTAAACCAGTTCCCCCAGCTTTAAGAGAAACTAACATAACTCCAACATCATCTTTCTCGTTATATTTTTTAGCCATTTCTTGCCTTTTTATAGCGTCCACATCGCCATAGATAAAATAGCTAGGGATATTTTCTTCTTTTAGAAGAGTTTTAAAGTGATTTAAAACTTTAACAAAAGCGCTAAAAACTAAAACTTTATGTCCATTAGATAAGGCGTTTTGAATTAGATCTAAAGCGTAGGATAATTTAGCGCTTTTATCGGAAAATCCTTCAAAGAAGGAATATGGATCAACACAGATTTCTCTTAATTTAGTAAGTAAAGGTAAAATGCTAAAAGAAAGAGATCCTTTAGCTAAAGATGCTTCATTTTTCTCTATAGCGGCTTTTTTAGCTTTAACTTCTTGTAAAGTAGCTAAATAAAAAGTTCTAGATTCTTCATCCATCGGAATAGAAATTCTTTCCACTGTCTTAGGAGGCAATTCTTTTAGAACTTCTTCTTTCGTTCTTCTAAGAAGGAAAGGGGCTATTCTTTTAGAAAGAGAAGCACGAGCTTCTTCTTGGTTACCAGCTAAAATGTATGTGGTTTTAAAGATAGGGAAGGTTCTAAGGAAACCAGGCATTAAAAAATCAAAAATCGCCCACAAATCCGCCATAGAATTCTCAATTGGGGTTCCAGTTAGAGCTAATCTAAAATTACCTTTTATCGTTTTAGCGGCTTTCGATCTAAGCGCTAAAGCGTTCTTAATGTTTTGCGCTTCATCCACTACTAAAACTTCAAAATTCTTATTTTGGTAGAGGTCTTCATCATTCCTTAAAGAATCATAAGAAGTAATATAAACAATGCCTTCGTTATCCTTAATCGAATGAATTATTCCTCTTCTTTCATCCTTGCTTCCATCAATTATCATCATCCTAGTTTTAGGAGAGAATTTATTAAATTCGCTTTGCCAATTATATAAAACGCTCTTAGGAGCCAATATTAGGCTTGGTTTATTAGTATTAATTGAAGAAATAAAGGCAATGGTTTCTAAGGTTTTACCTAAACCCATATCGTCAGCTAAAATGCCACCCATCTTGTTATCGTATAAAGTTCTTAACCACTTTACACCTACTAACTGATAGGGTCTAAGAATAGAAAGAATAGAAGGGTCTAAATCAATATCTTTTTTCTCAAAAGATAAGATATCATCAATAAATTTTTTAATAAAATCGCCATAAGAAAGTTCAATCTTTCCTTTTTCATTTTTTAGATTAAAGGCCTCATATAAGGGTAATTCCTTTTTAGTTAAACGAGAATCTAGCGATAAAGACTTACTAATATTAGAAAGGGAGGAAACTTCTGGATCGTCTAAAAGAATGGCTTTATCTTTTAATAAAATAAATCGTTTCTTCTCTTTATAGGCATCTAAAATCGCCTTTAATTCTTCTTTAGAATATTCTTTACTCTTAATATCAACCGCTAACCAATCAATATTTCTTTCTAAATGAACTTGGAAAGAGCCTAAATGCGATACTTTTGTTCTTCCTAACCTTTCAGAGAGAAATACTTTACAAGTCTTCTTTAATTTAGATAAATCAGCCTGCAAAAAGGATAAAATCTTTCCTTCTTCCTTAATAACGCCTTCTTTAGGAATAGAAAGAGCCTCTAATTCATTTTTAAATCTAATAATCTTCGTAGAATAGAAAGCGTTTTGCATTAACTCCGCTTCCATTTTCTTTTCGTCAAATAAGAAATAGTCAGTTCTAAAAGAAAGATGACCATCATTATTAATATCAATAAACAATTTAATGGCTAAATTGCCTTCATCAGCATTAGTAGAATTTGCTTCTAACAAATAAGGAGCTAATAAATCCGAAATAGAATTGGGATTTGTTTTAGGTTTTTTTAAGAAGAAAGAATAAAGACGTCCAACTTTTTTATTAGGAAATTTAAACCTTTCTAGAACACCTATTGAATCATTGAAAAGGATAAGACCATCATTATTAATAAAATACGCCAGCTTATTAAAAGTAATTAAATCAGGGGATAAATGAACTTTATTCGAATTATCTAAAGATACAGAAGCTTTTTGACAATCATTAGCCACATAATATATCTTCTTTTTGTAAATTATTTCTTCCCCGGCAATCAAATTTGTGAAATGAATCAATGAATTTAAGTTTAAGAAAATGCCACTAGATACAGAATAATATTGATGCTCATTATTAGCATAATATGTCGTTGAAAGAAAACCTATAGTATCTTGGTCTTTAGAAGAAAAGAGAGAATGATCTAATTTAATTTGCTTCTTTCCCCAATAAAAGTGATGTTCATTTAAATAGGTTTGGAAAAAATTGGAGTAGTTTCTGATAGGGATATTTAGATTTTTATCAGTAGTAAGGCGGAGTTCTAAACGCAAATTATTATCACTATAATCCTCTAACACATATGAGACATTAATGTGATTTACATCAAGAATTTCCTCTTTGCCTAAAGATATTTTTTCTTCCTTCATGAAGTTAATAAATTCTTCACGAGCTTCTTTTCTTTTAACTAATTCTTCTTTATTTAATTTCAATAAAGGAGATATTTCGCTAAAGATTTTCTTATAGAATTCTTCTAAAGAATTATCTTCTTTTTCTCCTAACTTCTTTTCAAAAGAAACTAGAGCAACAAAAAGAGCTTTTTCTTCCTCTTCCCAATGACAAAACTTAAGATTTTTAGATTCTAGTTTGTCTCCTTTTTCGTTATAAGCCTCTCCTTCTGAATCAATAGAAATTAAAAATGTCGAGCAAGGTCTAAAGATAAAGTTATCTAAATCCCAATAAGCTTCATAAATGATTCTTTCAAGAGTTTTAGAAAAGGAGATTGCAATATGAATCTTCCCCTCCTCAATTTGATCTAATATATGGGAAAAATAAGTATTGTCCTTTTCCTCACTTAAGATTTCCTTAACGGAGTTTATTTCCTTCTTAAGATTGCTATAAAGAAACATCTTTTTCTCCTTGATAAAAGATAATGTGAGGATAATCGTCCTTTTCTTGTTCCTTAATATTTAAAAGTAGAGCTTTTCCTGCTTTTTCTTTCCAAATATTATTAAAGCGAGCATCATCTACTAAAGATAAAACAACATTAATTTCTTTCGTATTAATAAGTATTCCGAAAGCAGAATAAATACTAGAATATTCCGCTTTACGATAAGCTTTTTTAAGAAGATATTGTTTGGCGATTATTTTCGCTCTTTCTTTGTATTCGTCATTTAGGATAGAAAAATGGCGAAATAAGTCAGTAAAAAACATCTCATCACTTTTATATGAAATTTCCCCTAAAGCTGGATAAAAAAGAAATGCAGCTATATTTCCCCAATGAGAGGAAACTCGATATTTCATAGAAAGAATAAGAGTTTTTAAATCTTCCCAAGATAAAACCTCATGTAAACTAAATAACAAACCAAAAAAATCACTTACTTCAAGAATATTTTTGGATATTTCAAAAGCGAAATTTTTATCCTTAAAAAGTTCATAAAACCTTTTGAATAAATCAAAATAGGTATCATCAACAAAATCATTTTTAGATAATGAAATAAGTGTTTCTCTAATTAAATCTTTATTTTTCTCTATATCAATTTCTTTTAGAGCAGATTCAATTAAATCAAGTTGCAAATTTTTAGGTCTAATCTTTAATAAAAGAAGAGCAAAATCTGGATCAAAATGAGCATCAGATAAACCCAATCCCTCGGTAAATATCTCAGTAAATTTCTTTTTTAATTCTTTTTCGTCTTTATAAAACAATTTAAGAAGATATTTTTCCATCCACTTCTTAAGCTTCTCATTTGATAAAGATAAATTTATTACGTAGTTGCCAAAATCGCTCGAAGTATTAAATGAGAAAACTTTATCAAAAAATATTTCATAGTCAGTTTCGTTAAGAGTAAAGTCTTCTAAAGTTTTTTGAATATAGTCAGAAGCGAAAGAGAAATCATCAACCGTTATAAAATAAATAAGTTTGCCAAGCGTTAATGCAGTAACTTCCATAGCATCTATAGAAGTCATGTTTCTTCTATAAAAGGAAAGTTCAGAAACTAAAGATTCAATATCGTAGTCATAATCCTCTAGATTATTAAGGGCACTTAAATAATTTCTTTTAACACGTGCTGATTCAATTTCGCTACAATCAACAGTTAAATTCTTGTCTTTATCTTCTAATTCATATAGTAGAGCGGCTTCATGTTTACAAGGAAAAGAGCAAGGACAAGTACAAGACATATGATTAACCGTATGCCCATCCTTTAAAAAAGATATTTTAACTTTGTAACTCGAGCCGTAGGAACCAAGAACATCCGCCGCAACATTAAGGCCATCTTGCTTTATAGAAAGAACTTTACCACTTCTAAAATATGACTTACCACGCTCACGAGTGGTTGAATCAAACAAATTTAAATTACTTAAATAGGATGCCATACTCTTTAGTATAACATCCATTTAAGGTCAATAAAGAGTTGGTCTTAAAAATTAATTTAAGTGGAAACCTTCTTTCAGGAAACTAACTTCCCCACCTACTATTGTGGCGTAAACATTAAAGTCGCGGTCAATAATCACAAAATCCGCTTTATGGCCTAAAGCAATTTGACCATATTTATCATCGACTCCTAGATTTTTAGCGGCATTTAAAGAAGCTAAATTAATTAATTCATTAAAGGAATAATTATTAGCAATAGGCGAAATGTTTTTGAGTGCAGTATCTAAACGCAAAATACTTCCAGCGATTGTATCGTTCATAAGTCTAGCAACGCCATCAAGGATTTTAACCTTTTGTCCACCAAGTTCATAATAACCAGGCTTAAGGTATTTTCCTTCAGTGCTATCGGTAATTAGAACAATATCTTCTTTTAATTTATTCTTAAAAACTAGTTTTAAAGCGTCTTCTGAAGAATGAATTAAATCGCAGATTACTTCAGTTTTTAAGCCATTAGTAAGCAAAGCTTCTCCAACAATTCCCGGTTCTCTATGGTTTAAACCTCTTTGAGCATTAAAAAGGTGGGTAATAGAGTGAAGACCTTTAGAGATTGCTTCTTTTACAATCTTTGCTTTGCAATCACTATGTCCTAAAGAAGCGGTAATATGATGGGCATTACAGAAGGATAAAATACCTTCTCCACCTTCTTCATAAGCAATAGTAACTTCTTTAATAGCTTTACCACTTCTTTCATAAAAAGAAGCAAATTTCTTTTCGTCAGGTTTAAGAATTGCTTTAGGATCTTGAGCTCCAGGGTGAAGAGGAGAAATAAAAGGGCCTTCTAAGTGGCAACCAATGACTCGAGCGCCACTTCTTTTTTCCTTCATATAATTTTTAATATTATCTAAAGCACGATTTATATCCTCTTCAGGCATAGTCATCGTTGTTGGTAAAAAGGAAGTAACACCTTCTTGAACGAGAGAAGTAGCAATATTTTCTAAAGCATCGATTGTGCCATCCATCGTATCACTTCCATTAGCCCCATGAATATGTTCATCAATAAAACCAGGAGCTAAATAAAGGGTTTCTGGTAGGGATATTGCGTTTTTTCGATATCTAAAAGAGGCAATTTCGTCTCCATTAACTGATAAGGAACCTTTTTTAATTTTATCTTTGAAAATGATATTAACATTCTTAAAAGATGTAATTTTCATATTTATTTCCTTTCTAATATATATAGATTTCCGAGAGAAGTAGCTTCGCTAGGGCCAGTAAGGACTTTTTTTGAAGTTATTTGTTCCACTAATTTATTTAAGAAACGGTTTTTTACGCCTCCGCCAAAGATAGCAATACCTTCAAATTTTTCATTGCATAATTCTTCTAGACCAAGAAGAGCTTCTTTATAAGAATATGCTAAAGATAAATAGACGCTTCTAAAGAGATCACCATTACATTTTATTTCTTTAGCTCCTTTCTTAGCTAATAAAGAAAGAAGAGCTTCTTTCATGGAAGTAGGATTAAAGAGAGTAGCATCGTTTATATTTATATAATCGCTATAAGTGCTGGATTCCGCTAAAGAAACGGCTTCAACAACGTCTTTAATTTCTGGACACTCATTTAATAAACGATTAATAACCCACATACCCATGATATTCGAAAGAAAACGCACTTCTTTAGGTAAAGATAATTCATTAGAAAAACCTTTTTCAAAAGCAATTTCATTAATAACTGGTTTAGGTAAGATAGCGCCAAATAAGCTCCAGGTTCCCGAAGAAAGATAAGCATAATTTTTAGGAGCATCAGCCCCTCTAAATGCGCTAGCGGTATCATGCTCTAAGACACAAGTAACCATAGCCTGATAGCCTACTTCTTCAGCGATTTCTTTACTAAAATAACCAATATCTGTTCCACCGGGAACAATATTTGGGAAGAATGATTCATCTAATCCAAGTTTTTCTAATAAAGTTTTATCCAATTTAGCGGTCTTTGCGTCTAATAAACCGCTGGTAGAAAGAATAGAAACCTCGTTTTGCTTTATACCAGTTAATAGGTAGACTAAATATGAAGGAAGCATAAGAGCTTCTTTAGCCATAGACAAACGGCCAGTCTTTTTATCATCATAGAGTTGGAAAATAGTATTAAAAGCATGAGGATAAATACCAGTCCTTAAAAAGAGTTCTTTATCATTAGCAAATTCTTTCTTTGCTAGGACGGTTCTCTCGTCCCTATAGGAATATACTTTATCGATAATCTTGCCATCTTTAGAAAGTAAAGCGTAATCAACGCCGAATGAATCGATGCCGATTTTGCTAGGGATTTTTCCAATTTCCTTAGCTTTTTTAAGTCCCGTAATTATCTCTTTAAATAATTTATCAACATCCCAATAACAATGACCATCTGGAAGCTCTACCAAAGGAGTTTTAAAGCGATATATTTCGCTTATGCACATCTCCCCTTTTTCATCTCTATAACCTAAAACATGTCTAGCGCTTGTAGCTCCGATATCAACTGCTAAATAGTATTTCATATTTTTCCCTCGTTAACTAATAATGGTGCTTTCTAATTTTAAAATCAATCAAGGTGATATAGAAGAGTAAAAAACAAAAGAGATCGCCATTTTTGACGACCCCTTTTTGAATTTTTGGAAATAGTTAATAACTCAAGTCTATGAAGAAGCTGAGTAAATAACTTACATTAAGGATTTATAGATAGCGATAACTTGTTCTTTGGTTGCATCAAGAGGGTTTCCACCAAAGCAAGCATCAGCAACGGCGCTATCAGCTAAGAAGTTAAGGTCTTCTTCTTTGACAATGCCCTTGAGATTCTCAGGAATACCAACAGCTTTGGATAATTTCTTAACAGCATTAACAGCGGCTGCACGATATTCTTCTTGAGTCATATTCTCAACGCCTTTAACGCCCATAGCGATGGCAATATCTTTATATTTAGTACCAGTTGCAGGAGCGTTGAAAGCCATAACGGTTGGAAGAAGGATAGAGCAAGCAACACCATGAGGAGTGTCATAGAAGGCACTTAATGGGTGAGCCATAGCATGGACTAAACCTAAACCCACGTTGCTAAATCCCATACCGGCAATATATTGGCCAAGAGCCATTTCTTCTCTGCCTTTTTTGCCACCATTGAAAGAATCTTCAATGTTATGAGAAATAATACGGATAGCTTCAATATGGAACATATCACTTAATGTCCAAGCTCCTTTAGTGATATATCCTTCGATAGCGTGGGTTAAAGCATCCATACCAGTCGCAGCAATTAAGCCTTTTGGCATAGTAGCCATCATAGTTGGATCAACAACAGCGATAATAGGCATATCGTGAGGATCAACACAGACGAATTTACGATGTTTTTCAACATCAGTGATAACGTAGTTAATGGTAACTTCAGCGGCAGTTCCAGCAGTTGTAGGAACGGCAATGATAGGAACACATGGGTTCTTAGTTGGGGAAAGACCCTCTAAAGAACGAACATCCGCAAATTCTGGGTTATTGATAATAATACCAATCGCTTTAGAAGTATCCATAGCACTTCCACCACCAATAGCGATGATATAATCAGCACCCATTTTCTTAAATGATTCAACACCATCCTTAACATTTTCAATTGTTGGATTTGGTTTGATATCACAATAAACTTCATAAGCAAGATTAGCTTTATCAAGTAAATCAGTCACATTTTTAGTAACACCAAATTTGATAAGACCTGGGTCAGTTGCGACCATAGCTTTTTTCCAGCCGTGAGACTTCACTTCGGTAACAATGTTCTCGATTGCACCATATCCATGATAGCTGACCGGATTTAGACAGAAACGATAAGACATTAGAATTCCTCCAAATAGTGCTTTTCTAAGCGTTATAATTATCTCACGATAAATCGGTAATAAAATAACGAATTACATTATTTTGCTTCTTTTTATAGAAATTTTATAAAATAGTGCGGAATAAGGAAAAAATATGGAACTCGTAACCCATTTAGTTAATAAGTTAGGTTTAAAAGAAAAACAAGTTATCAATGTCTTAAAGCTTCTAAATGAAGGAGGCACTATCCCTTTTATTGCTAGATATAAAAAAGAAGAGACAGGCAATTTAGAAGATTTTGTTCTCAGAGAACTTGTTGATGAAAAAACACGTTTTGAAAATTTAGAAGAAAGAAGAAAAACAATTTTAAAATCTATTTCTGAGCAAGGAAAATTAACTCCTGAATTAGAAAAAGAAATACTTGGAAGCGAAACGCTATCCTCTTTAGAAGCTCTCTATCGTCCTTATCGTCCTAAGAAAAAGAGTAAAGCCACAATCGCTATTGAAAAGGGGCTAAAACCTCTTTTTGAATATTTAATTAAACAAGCTAATTCTCTTGAAGAATTAAATGAATATGCCACTTCTTTTATTGATTCTAGCAAGGAAATCAACACCAAAGAAGAAGCTCTAGAAGGTGCTTTAAACATCTTTAAAGAAGAGGTAAGCGATAATACTTCCTTCTTCTTATTTGCCAAAAACTATATTTATAGAAGAGGAAATATAGAAGCCACTAATACCAAGGAAGATATAGAGAATAAATATCAAAATTACCAAAACTTTTCTGAACCCATAACCCGAATTAAAAACCACCAAGTATTAGCCCTCCTAAGAGGCGAAAAAGAGAAGAAAATAACTTTTTCTTTTAAATATGATAAAGAAACTATTATCAATGAAATTGCTAGACAATTAATTCGTTATAGCTCTTCTTATAAAGACATTCTAAGAAAAGCAACTCAAGAAGCCTATAAGCGTTTAATGGCCCCTTCAATAGAAAAAGAAATCACTAATGAATTATTTCTAAAAGCAGAAGAAGCTTCTTTAAAGCTATTCTCAAAAAATTTAAAACAACTGCTTTTAAGCTCTCCTTTAAAAGGACGACTAATTCTGGGTTTTGATCCTGGATATCGGAACGGTTGTAAATTAGCTTTGATCAATAAAGAAGGTTCTCTTTTAGAAGCGAAAATCATTTATCCCACAATAGGAAGAGAAAAAGAAGCAAAAGACTATTTATTATCCTTATATAAAAAATATCCTTATGAAGAGATTGCTTTAGGTAATGGCACCGCTTCTAGAGAAAGTGAAGCCTTCCTAAGGTCATTTATCGAAGAAAATAGCCTTCAAGCAAAAATTAATGTAACCATTGTTAATGAGTCTGGCGCTAGTGTTTATAGTGCTTCTAAATTAGCTATCGAAGAATTCCCAACATTAGACATTGATTTAAGAAGCGCCGTTTCTTTAGCTAGACGTCTACTAGATCCGATGGCGGAACTCGTCAAAATACCCCCAGAAGCCATAGGTGTTGGCCAATATCAACATGATATGGATCCAAAATTATTAAAAGAAACGTTAGAAAATGCCACGATAGATGCCGTTAATGAGGTAGGAGTTTGGTTAAATACTGCCTCCTTTTCCTTGCTTAGATATGTAAACGGAATTGGAGAAAAACTCGCTAAAGAAATTATTCTTTATAAAGAAAAGAATGGACCTTTTAAGACTAGAAAAGATTTGTTAAAGGTCAAAGGCTTCGGTCCAAAAGCCTTTATGGATGCTTCAGGATTTTTACGCATTGAAAATGATAATCCATTAGAAAGAACCGCTGTCCATCCGAAAGATTACGAAAGTACGAAAATTCTTTTAAAGACTTTAGGACTTTCCCTAAGCGACATTGGAAAAGACAAATGTAACCAAATATTAGCGTCTAACTTAGATTTACTTTCCTTAGAAAAAACTACTTCTTTAGGAGAATATACTTTAAAAGATATTCTTGAGGAATTAAGAAAGCCTGGAAGAGATAAAAGAGAAAAGATTGAGAGCGCAAAATTAGCTAATAACGTCACTAAAATAGAAGACCTTAAAGAAGGAATGATTTTGGAAGGAACGGTAAGAAATATCGCTGATTTCGGCGTTTTTGTCGATATCGGCATCCATCAAGATGGCCTAATTCATATTAGTGAACTAGCTAATCATTTCATTAAACATCCTGGAGAAGTCGTTTCTCTTGGAGAACTACTAAAAGTAAAAGTTATAAGTGTTGATATTCCTAGAAAGAGAATTTCTCTATCCAAAAAGGCTCTAGATAACTAAACAATTTCCGCGTAAGTATCGGGATTTTGAGGATCAAAAGGCTCGTTGGCCCACATTAAAGTAACGGAATCTTCTTTACTAGTTGTCAATATGGAATGAACGTATCCGGGCGGGATATCTATTAATTGCAAATGAGAGCTATCCGCTTTAATTTCGATAACTTCTTTTTGTCCAACTTTGCGTAATTTAATTAAAACGGAGCCGGATATGCAAAGATATTTCTCATTTTTTGTTTCGTGATAATGATTTCCCTTAGTAATTCCTGGGTGCGAAACATTTATTGAAACTTGACCATAAGAAGGAATATGGAGAGCCTCGGTAAATGAACCTCTATTATCAACATGAGAATTTAAATTGGTGATTAATTTCTCCTCAGGCAAATAAGAAAGATAGGTCGCATATAATTTTTTTACAAATCCTTCTTGCTTAGGAAGTTCTAGAGTATTAGAGAAATCTCTAAAAGAATATAGATAATCTCTTATCTCCTTCAAAGAAAGATGATCGTGAGGTTCTGGGTAAAGAATGCTAGATTCATCCTTGGTTACATCTTTCTTCCCTTCGATAGCATCGATGATATTATCTAAAACATCATCGATATAAACAAAGTCAATCATTGGGGCATCTTCATTAAAAGAAATAGGAATATCTCTAGCGATGTTATAGCACCATGTCGCAATGACGCTGTTATAGTTTGGGCGACACCCCTTACCGTAAACATTATAGAAACGGAAAACATAAATCTTTCTATCTTTGCTTAGAGGATAGAAAAGATTTTCCGCCATCTTTTTAGAATGACCATAGTCATTATCTTTATTAGCTTGAGTAGAACTAGAAAATAAAATAGGCGCTTTTTGATTATATTTTTCTATTAAAGAGAGGAGCTTTGCAGTGAAATTTAGATTTCCATCATAAAATTCTTCAACATTTAATGGTCGGTTAATACCCGCTAAATGGACAATAAAATCAGCTTCCTTTAAATAAGAAACTAATTCTTCTTCAGTATTAGAGGTATCAAAAGGAAGGACCTCATATTCTTTTCTTTTTAATAGTCGAACTAATGAGGAACCAATAAATCCTTTAGCGCCAGTAACGAGAATTTTCATAGATTTTTAAAATAAGATAAGCGACGAAGCTCTCTCTTCATGCCTTCAATATCTAATCTTTCAGTATTATGAGAAGTATAGCTATGTCCTAAATCTAATTTTTTATTACCTTCGGTTACATATTTATCATAATTTAAATCACGATTATCGGCGGCAATACGGAAGAAATTGCCTTCATCATAAGCTCTAATCATTTCTTCTTCAGTAACTAGAGTTTCATAAAGTTTCTCGCCGTGTCTAGTTCCAATATATTGAATACCAACATTACTCTTAGTTAAATCTAAGACCGCTTTAGCAAGTGTATCAATCGTAGCACTAGGTGCTTTTTGAACAAATAAATCACCTTGATTGCCATGTTCAAAAGCAAAAAGTACTAAATTAACTGCATCTTCTAAAGTCATCATAAAACGAGTCATTTCCGGATTAGTAATAGTAAGTGGTTTGCCTTCCTTAATTTGATCTAAGAATAGAGGAATAACAGAGCCTCTTGAGGCCATAACATTGCCATATCTTGTTAAACAAAGAACGGTACCACCTTTAGCGATTTGGCGACTTCTGGCAATGACATTCTTTTCCATTAATGCTTTAGTCATTCCCATAGCGTTAATTGGGTAAGCTGCTTTATCGGTACTTAAGAAAATAGCTTTCTTAACATTATTTTTTAAACAAGCAGAGATAACATTATCACTACCAATAACGTTAGTTTTAACAGCTTCCATCGGGAAGAATTCACAAGAAGGAACTTGTTTTAAAGCAGCAGCGCTAAAAACATAATCAACACCCGCGAAAGCTCCATCTATGGCATTAAAATCCCGAACATCACCAATATAAAATTTAAGCTTAGGATTATCGTAAAGCTTACGCATATCATCTTGTTTCTTCTCATCACGAGATAAAACGCGAATTTCTTTAATATTAGTTTTTAGAAAACGATCTACGACCGCGTGCCCAAAAGAACCAGTTCCACCAGTAACAAGAAGAACCTTCCCATCAAATAAATCACTCATATAAAAAACCTCGATGTAAGTTTAACGCAATAAAGATATTCTTTAAAGAAACAATAATCTAGATTACTAGATAAAAACGAGCAAATTGTAAAGTTATAGACAAATTTAATCTTTAAGCCATGTTTCCTTATTAATCACATCAACATATTCACCAATAGTATCTGCGACCATTTTAGAAACATCAGTTTTAGCGTAATCAGGAACAATACTTAAATTATTTCCTTCTTTATGAATTTCTTTGGCTTTAGCAATGCTAGGAAGAATAGTTTCAAAGTCCACTCCTCCAATGACGATTGAACCATGAAGAACGCCTTCTTGTCTTTCAGTAGAAGTTCTAATTAAAACTCCAGGAAAATCTAAAATAGAAGATTCTTCAGTAAGAGTTCCGCTATCAGAAAGAACACAATAGGCATTTCTTTCTAATTGACAATAATCAAAGAAACCAAATGGTTTATCTTCTCGAATATATGGAGATAAAACAAAGCCTTCTTTTTCTAATCTTTTTCTAGTTCTTGGGTGGCAAGAAAAGACGACTGGCATCTTAAAATAATCAGCGATTTTATTTAAGGATGGGAAGAGACGACGGAACTTACTTTCGATATCCACATTCTCTTCTCTATGAGCACTTATAACTAAGTAATTATTCTTTTTTAAGCCAAGTTTGCCGAGGATATTTGAATTTTCAATAGCGTTTCTATGGGCATTAATTACTTCTAACATTGGAGAACCACTAACGAAAGTGCGGTCTTTTCTTAAGCCTTCTCTAAGAAGATTTTGATAAGCAAATTGACTATAAGGAAGATTAATATCGGAAATATGATCAACAATGGTTCTATTAGTCATCTCGGCAACGTTCCAATCCCAACATCTATTGCCAGCTTCCATATGGAAAATAGGAGTCTTTAATCTTTTAGCGGATATCGCAGATAAAGCACTATTTGTATCCCCTAAGATCAATATCGCATCGGGTTTAACTTCTGCGATTAAATCATAGGCTTTAGCGATAATATTACCCATTGTTTCTCCTAGGTTTTTACCTACAGAGGAAAGGAAATAATCGGGTTTTCTTAAGCCTAGTTCTTCAAAGAAAATACCATTTAATTCGTAATCGTAATTTTGCCCAGTATGGACAAGAATTTGTTTATATCGTCTATCTATTTCTTTTATAACTTCACTTAATCTAATTATCTCTGGCCTAGTGCCTAAGATAGTCATCACTACTAATTCTTTCATGTTAATCCTCCTACATTTTTTTATTTTACGTCTAAACATTAATAAAAAGAAGAAACTTGAAAAATAACATCGATTTGATACAGTTAATACAGATATGAGTAAGGAAGCACCATTCATAGAATTAGCTACTGCAATAAAGAGATTTATTCGACTTGGTGTTTATAAACCAGGTGACCAATTACCTAGTTGCCGAGAAATTGCCTTAACTTATTCTTTGAATCCAAATACCGCTATGCATGCCTATAATCTCTTAGAAAAAGAAGGCTATATAGAGGCAATTCCTAAAAAAGGGTATTTTGTTTTAAATAAAAAAGAAGATATGCCGATTGACCCCATCTTTGAGGCTTTTGCCTTATTAGCACAAAAAGGATATAGCAAAGAACAAATAAAGGAGGCTTTAGAAAAATGGAAATCGTAATTAAAGATTTATTTAAAAATTTCGAAGAAACTAAAGCGATTAACGGATTATCTTTGACTATTGGACCAGGTGTAAGTGGTTTAATGGGACATAACGGAGCAGGTAAAAGCACCTTATTACGTCTTTTAGCGGGCGTTATTTATCCTACAAAAGGCGAAATAAAAATAAATGGTTATGATCCTACCTCTCTGGAAGCTAAAAAAATCCTTTTCTTCCTTTCAGATGACCCCTATTCTCCAGGAGGGGCTTCTCCTTTCTCCTTACTATCTTTTTATTCTTGTTTCTATGAAATAGATAAGGAGAAATTCTCTTCTCTTCTAAAAGAAACAAAAATTAATCCTAAAGGTAAGTTATCTACTTTCTCTAAAGGAATGAAGAGACAAATATTCTTAATTTTAGCCTTATCAGTCAAATGCCAAATTCTCTTAATTGATGAAGGCTTTGATGGCTTAGATCCTTTAATATTAGATGCAATTAGAAAAGAAATTATTTCTCAAGGGCAAGGAGAAAAAATAATTCTTCTTTCCTCACATAATTTATCTTCTTTAGAAAAACTCGCGGACCATTTTATTCTTCTTGATAGAGGGAAATTAGGAAAGATGGGTAACGAAGAAGATTTCTCTAATTCAATTGCTAAATATCAAGCTGTCTTTAATAAGGAAGAAACGGAAGAGAGTTTAAAAGCTCTAAATCTAGATATTCTTTCTTATTTAAAGATTGGCAGGATAACTACCTTCATAATTAATGAAAAAGAAGGCGATATCGAAAGACTAAAAAACGAAAAAAGTCCGCAAATCTTAGAGAAAATACCTCTAAGCTATGAGGAAATTTTTGCCTCACAAATGCGTTTAGCAGAAAGGAGAGATACAAATGAATAAGAAATATATTCTTTATTTATTAAAAACTTACCTGCCCTTATTTGTTATTACCTTTTTTATTCTAGCCTTACCATTAATTGTTGATTTATCTACTTGTAAATTAACCTATTATCCTGATTCCCAACCTTTTTATGCTTCTAGATCACCTTTTATAAGTGGATCTTATACTGCTTTAATTGGTATAGCCTCAGTTATGGCTTCGGCCTATCCCCTCTTTGTTGAATCCTACCGCTTTAGTAAGAAAAACGCCGACTTCTCTTATCCCTTACCTTTTAAAAATAATTCCCATAGATTACATAGATCCCTATGTTTTATTCTTGTTTTCTTGTCAATATTCTCTCTAGCTTATTGGTTACCATTATCAATCTACTATATAAGAGTTAATAATGTTGTTTTAGAAGAAGGCGAAGCTTTAAGAGAAGTAGCCTCTTCCTTAATGCTTTTTGTTGGTTATTTATATATATTACCTTTCCTTTTTGCTCAATTTTATATTTCAACTTTCTTCGTTAGACTTGGTAATAATTGGGTTTCTAGTATCTTATTAACTGTTGCGGGAAATATCTTATTAATGCTCTCTATACCTAGTATTGGCATTTGGATACAATGCATTATAGGACCAAGTGATAGCGTTGCTATCAGCTTTTATGAATTCTTATTTTTCTCAACCTATGGTCCTAGTCAATTAGTTATTTCTTATTTGCTTTTATTTTCTAACGCAATTAACTATGGCAAGTTTGGCGCCTTTTCAATGGATAGCACTTTTGTTGCTATAATTATTGGCTTAATTGTAGAAATTACTTTAGGTGTTCTCTCCTTTATCTTCTTATATAAAGTAAAAGATCCATCTGGCGAATATAGCGGTTCTAAAGGTGCCTATAAAAAAGGTGGAATTTATATCCTTATGGCGGCTATGATCCTTATTTCTTTCCTCCTAGGAACCGTAATTGGCAACTTTGCAGATTGGACCATGATCATAGTATTTACCAATATCTTCACTATCTTTATATCGGTAGGCTTCTACATTTCCTTCTTACTCTTTGAAAAAACTCCTAAGCTAAGCTCAAAAGCTTGGATATGTTTTGCGATAGCGGTTTCCTCCTTAATTATCTTTGCCCTTATTTCTAGCGTTATAAGAACGGCAATACATTAAATAAATAAGCTATTTCTTTATTTATAAAAAACCAAAAATAACTAGCAAATCCTCTTTCTTTTTCTAGTTACAACAATTAATAAAGTTTATTTTCTATCTATTTTAGGCAAACAAGCCACAATAATTAAACCTAATAATCCTAAGAACAGACCTCCAAAAATCCATCCCCCAACACTTCTATTTTTAAATCCGGCAATAATTGGACAAACTACCAGACAAACAATATTTACGATTGTACTAATAATGCACAAAATTAAGTACTCATCGGAATTTATAAATTCATAGAAACCGTACATGTCATTCGCTCCTAACATCTATATTGTAAACAGCGTAAATCATTAAAATAGCGCAACAATTGCCCTATTTTATAAAGAAAAGACACCCTACTTGAGGATGTCAGTAAGAGCAATATCTAGGAATTTAGCAATAGCGGAAATGGTATCAACATCTTTGATTCCACGTCCTAGCCATCTACGAACAGTTGTTGGATCAACATTCATTTGCTCAGCAAATTGTTTCTGAGTGTAGCCTTTTCTTTTGATAATGCTTTTTAGATTTTTGCCAACTTTAAGGGAGAGCAAATCTTGCACCATAAACTTCATTTCTCCTTTGCTAAGCTTGCGCATTGCTCCAGAGCATTAAGGTGCTTTTTTATATTAGCAAAAAGAAGTCTTTTTAAAAGGGAATTTATATAAAAGTCAATCAAACAAATGAGGAACTTTCTTTTGGAAGTCTTCTAAATGAAAAAATTTCTTTACCAAAGGATCGAAAACTAAAGTTGTTTCTTTATCTTCTACTAGATTGTTTCCCTCTAAATAAATAAGGGAATAACCCTTAAAGAAACTAGTAGTCATTAAATATGAGAAAAATATACTTCCTAGAAATAGAAGTTCAATAACACTAGCGGTAATACAAGATGGAAAATTAGAAAAGTTATACCAAACAACAATGATGTTACAAAAGGGGCAAATTAGAGCGATTATCCGAAATACTTTAAAAGAAGTCTTCTCTTTCTTAGGAACATATAAACCATATTTGTCTTGTTGGTATTTATAAATGCTATATTTGGCTAAGGTTCCGCTGTCATACTTAATCTTGGCAATAATTACATAAGTAAGCATCATTACCCCAAAAATAAAATAGATATTTTCAAGGAAAGTAAAGGTTGTATATATCTTGTAAACGAAGGTAGTAACAATTGAAGCGACAATATCCATAATAAATAGCAAAAGTAAAGAAAGTATCGTCCACCCCTTCTTCCTTCTAAAATCTTTTTTGTTTCCTAAATAACGGTAACTCTTTTTAGCGCTCTTTAGGAAAGAATCAAGAGCCTCCTTTTCATTTAACCTATTCGGATTTTCTTTCGGTGTAGACTTATTTTCTAAGTCGGAAATTCTTGCCTCATAATCAACTAACTTAGCACTAGTAGCAAAGATTAAATCATCAAGCTTTTGACTTACATTATCTAATTCATCGCTCTTTTTTAAGGTTACTCCATAAATTTTAGTAAAGTACTCCTTATCAAAAGAAGGCATATCCACATTCTTATATTTATAATAAGGAAGCAAAAAAGAATAATAAATTTCCATATAGGAAATAACCTTCTCTAAAGAAAGATAATTTTCATTATGATGCTTATGTTTGTTAATCTTTTTAATGTGGTCCAATATCTTAGAATAAGTTGTTGAAGGTAATTTTATTTTTTCTAAAAAGAATTTAGACACTTCTTTTTCTCTTAGAATTTCGCCACAAGTACTTCTATTAAAAGCAACATTTTCATTAACTAAAATTGTTTTAACGGTTTCTTCAAGTAAATCTAAGAAAGAATCATAAAAAGAATTAGAACGATTTCTTATATTTGCCTCCATCGTTTTATATCTACCAACTACTTTATTACCAAGATAATCTAAGAAATTAAGCATTCTTCTAATCTTTCTCTATAAGAATTCTTTACGATTAATATCATAAACTTCTAAGGAGAAATATAACATTTAATCTTGAATAATATCTAGAGAGATATACTTCCTTAGCTTAGAATATCCACGAGGTAATAAATATGGGAAAAATAACTAAGAAACAAAAAGAAGCATATGCTTATTTAATCGCTAAAGAAGGTGCTGCCATTCAAAAAGGTCAATATGTCGAAATTAAAGCTAATGTCGAATTAGAAAGTTTTGTCGCTTTATTAGCTAAAGCTTGCTATAAACTCGGCGCTAAAAGAGTTACTTATGATTGGTTAAGCGATTTAACTAATAGAACCGATTATAAATATGGGAAAATTAAGAATTTAAGTGAATTAAATGAAGGTGAATTAGGGCTAGAAAAATATCGTACCGACAAATTACCAGTCTTAATTTATTTAGATGGCGATGATCCAGATGGTTTAAAAGGAATTAAAGCCTCTACTTTAGCCACTATTAGAGCCAATCGCTACGCTCAAATTAAAGAATATAAAGAAGCTAGAGCCAATAAATATCAATGGGTTATCGCGGGAGTTCCTACCGCTAAATGGGCTAAAAAAGTTTTCCCTTCATTAAGTAAAGGTAAGGCCATTGAAGCTCTTTGGGAAGCTATTCTTTTTACTGCTAGAGCGAAAGAAGGAGATCCTATTACTAATTGGAAAAATCACGATTCCTTCCTTAAAGAAAAATGTAATAAACTCAATTCTTTAAATCTAAGAAAACTTCATTATGAAGCTAGTAACGGCACTGATTTAACTGTCGGGCTAATCCCTGGAGTTAAATTTGAAGGAGGAAGCGAAAGAACTATTTCTGGTATTTCTTTTGAACCTAATATTCCTAGTGAAGAATGCTTCACTTCCCCAATGAAAGGAGAAGCAGAAGGTATTGTTTATAGTTCCAAACCTCTTGTTTACCAAGGACAACTTATCGATAAATTCTCTATTCGTTTTAAAGAAGGAAAGGCTATCGAAGTTCATGCAGAAAAAGGTGAAGAATTATTGAAAAGCATTTTGTCTTTAGATGAAGGAAGTGCTTATTTAGGTGAATGTGCTCTCGTACCTTTTGAATCACCAGTTAACGAAACAGGCTTAATTTTCTATAGCACTCTTTATGATGAGAATGCCGTTTGCCACCTTGCTTTAGGAAGAGGATTTACTCAACTATATCCTGATTTTGAAAAATACACTGAAGATGAACTCCATTCTTTTGGTATTAATTCATCTTTATCTCACGTTGATTTTATGATTGGGACTAGAGATTTAAATATTACTGGTATTGATAAAGGTGGCAAAGAAATTGCTATCTTTAGAAATGGCACCTTTGCAATTTAGTCTTTTATCACTTTTACTTTTAAGTAATAATATAGTCCTAACAAGGAGAAATTTATGAAAATGAAACGATACTTACCTTTATTATCCGCGACATTATTATTAGGTTCTTGTGGCGGCGTAAATGGTAATTTCCCTACTGGCGATCCCATTAAAGAAGAAGACGCCACAGTCCATTTAAAGAAAGCTACCGAAGAGCTTAAAAATGTAGATGCTTTTGGTTTTAAAACCTCACTTAATTTTGAATACAAAACATCTACTGTTGTTACCGGTGCTGATTCTGCTGTCTTGAATCAAACGGATATTAATATCAAAGCAAAAGGCGATCTTAAATTTGGCGCTACAAATCTTAAAGCGGAAAAAGCTAAAGATGTTAAAGCTTCTTTAACTTCCTCCGGTTCTTTAGATTTAAATGCAAAATCACAAGGCGAATCTTCCGCTGACATTTCTAAAAAAGGCGATTTGAATATTGGCGCCTATTTAGATCAAGGAACTTTCTATGTCGATTATACTTCCATTAAAGACATTTATGGCGCCTTATCTCCTAGTGTCGATGGTGGCACAGAAGCAAAAACTAAAATTAAAGCTTCTTTTTTCACTGAAAAAGATCAAAATCCTATTGCCTCTTATTTATCCCAAATTGATGTAGACGCTACTTTAGCTAGCTTTAAGAAGGAAAATAATTTAGCTATCAACGCTCTTAAAACCAAAAATGGTTATGCTTTAACTACCAATCTAGGCAATACAACTTCTGGAAAAGTGCAAGATGGCGATACTACTTATAACACTAAAGAAACCGTTGTTGGTAAATGCTATTTAAGTTTCAATGACACTTCTCTTCTTGGTTTAGGAATTGACTTAAATCTTACTACTGAAGAAGAAAGAACTATGACATATGGAGATAAGACTTATAATACTAAAGTAACCGGTGAAGCTAAAATCTCCTTTGATTTAACCTTCCTTTATGGAAAAGATGTTACTGTCGAAGCAGTCCCTCAACCAGAAACATTCGTTGATGTCGAATAATTATTGATTTAATGTAAAAGTTTGACGTAGCCCAATCGGGCTACGTTTTTTATTAATTAAAAATAGGTAAGGTTAAGCAAAGCTTAAGTAAAACAAAACAAAGAGGGATAGAAATAAGCGATAGTGCGGTACTTAAAAAGATAGAATCACTAGCTAAATAGGCTTCTTTCTGGAATTTTAAGCAATAAGCCCCGACTACCGCACCTACTGGGGCTGCATTTCCAATCACTAAAGCCGCTAATTGGAATTCCGAGAAATGGAACCAGTTAAAAGTTTGAATCATTAAACACAAACAAAGAATAAATAAAGGCACAACAAATACTCTTAAAGAAGCAATTAGCCACGCCATTTTATTCTTTAAAGCATCAAGTAATTTACATTCTCCTAGTGTTACCCCAATCATTAAAAAGCATAGAGGTGTTGCCATCTTATCTCCTAATTCAAAGACTTTATATAACATAGGAAGAGTTTTATCAATTCTTAAAAAGCCATAAGATTCTCCATTAATTTCCACTTGGAAAAATACATTTTGGGTTAAATAAATGAAGAGCCCTAAGAGCATAGCAATCATAACAGGAGTTAAGAAAATAGATTTAAGAGTCTTTCCGATATTATCTTTAGCAATTTTCGTTTCAGAAATTGATAAATAGGCTACAACATAAGTCATAAAACGGAAAGCTAAGGTCATAAGTGAAGCGGGTATAAGAACATCCGAAACGTTATTCACATATAAATTTTTTAAGATAGGAATAGAAAAGAGAGTTAATTGACCAATGGAAATAAGAATAGCAAAAACCATTCTAGAAGTTTTTTGATAACGAAAGAAACCTAAATAAGAAAGAAGAATTACAATAAAATAAAAGAGGAAATCTAATAACAAAATTACAAAATTCCCCCCTAAATCCGCTTCGTTTAGGTCACTCATGAATGCGCAAAAAGCTAAACAAGGAATAGCTACATTCATTACAATTACGTTTAAGGTCTCCTTACCATTTTCTTTGATGAGGTTCCCTCTTCTAAGAAAAAAACCAATTAAGATAAAAAATAATGATGAGAGTAAGGCTCCTAAGAAATTTTGATCAGTAAATATTTCCTTAAGAATCTCACCCATAACAATTGGTAATTATAGACTTCTTTTATTCCCTAAGTGAGTACTAAATAATTGCCTTTTAACTTTTTATAATGGCAATTTTAAACATTTTAGAGTTGCTTTTTGTTTAATAAACAAAATAATTACATTGTGAAGAAAAATATCTTAAAAAATATTTGTAAATGGTCTTCTTTAGGTCTCTTTATACTTTCTTCTTTAATAATCCTCATTGAAAGTGGTATGGATGGAGAAAGTTCTGGAGAACAATCAGGAGCTATAACTGGACAAGTACAAGACGCGATAGATAAAAATTACGATAAAGAATCTTTTAAAACTATTAAGGATTTTAATCTTACTTTTTCTAAACCAATTGAACGAAAAACTTTTTATGTTGGAGATTCTTTAACTTATGTGACTTCCTATACTCCAGAAGATACTTCTTATAAATCTTTATCTTTTGAAGTATTAGAAAATGAATATTCATCAAAAGATGTCTTAATAATAAAAGAAGAGAGCTCATCTATCCTCTTTAAGAAAAAAGGGAATGCAACCTTAGAAGTTACTTCTAAAAAGAATAATAAATTAAAGAAGACATATTCCTTTAAAGTAGAGGATGTTCTTCCTACTAAAATTGAGTTATTAAAAGAGAATAAAGAACCTCTAACAAATATCACTTTAGCGGTAGGAGATACTTATTTAATTAACCCAACCTTTTCTCCCGTTAACGTTACTAATAAAGAATTAACCTATAAGGTAAATGAAGAAAATATCATAGAAGTTAATTCATTAGGATTAATTAAAGCAAATAATATCGGTACTACCTTATTAAATATTTGCTCCTCTATTAATGAAACTATCTCTACTCAATTAGAAGTAACAGTTAAACCTATCATAGATATTTCTATGCCGATTTCCTCTCTAAAAATAGATAAAGATTTAGGATATCTAAATGAAAATGTTCTTTCTAAAAAAGTGGTTGGGAAATACCAAAATACCTTAGCTAATTTTGATATCAAAAAACTTCACTTTTTATTTAATAGAAATGAAACGCACTCTCTTCTTGACATAAAAGACTTAAAACGCACTTCTTTAGGGGAATTTTCCTTTGAAATATCTTTAAGTAGCGAAGCTAAAAGAAAGTTAGAAGAAGGAAGTCTAACCTCAGAAGAAATTAAATTATCTATTTATTATGAAGACATGAATAACGCCGCAATAGATAGTGTTATTGCCATAAAGAGCGCTAAATCCCTTACCATTTTAGATATTGATCAAACCAATATTCCTTCTTCTATTAGTCCTAGAGGCGTTACTTTTAAGAAGATAGATAATCAAATATATTACGAACCTATTGTGCTTAATTACCCTCTTTTAGATAAAACTAATGAACAAAACTTATTTAAAAAAGATAATTTTAAATTAAATGTCATAGCTAAAGATGGTACTACTAATTTAAATTCTTCTTTCAATATTATTGGAGATGCCTTTTCCTTTTCTCTTTATCCTTTAACTACTTCTACTCCTATTTTAGAAGGAACAATAAAATATTACCCAAATAAAGATTGCGATGAATATCTTTCTACAGACTTTAAATATCTTTCTTTAATAGATAATAAAGCTACTTTTAAGGGTATAGAACTTCCTTTAAATAAAGACATAGAAACCAATTTCTTAGTAGGTATGTCTTATAAGAATAGCGATCTTTTAGGAGGACTATTTAAAGGGAATATCCTTTTAAATGAAGAAAATGCATCTCTTAAAAATATCTTTAATAATGCCGCTATAAATGAAGAAATAATTAATAATGATAATGTTGCTGAGGTCACTAAAAAAGATAACCAAATAGAATCTCTTACTTTCCTTAAAGAAGGATTAATTACTTTAAAACTTCAATTCCTTAATCAAGTTCAGCAATATTCTTTAAAAGGTGTGGCTACTCCTAATAGCTATGAAACATATTTAGATGGAAAGCTTTTAAATGATGATTTAATCAATATATCAAAAGGCAAAAAGAAAATTATAGAGGAAAAAGCTTATTTAGATACCCCTCTAAATAATGGACAAATATTAAGAAAAGAAGCTAACATCACCTACAATTATTCTTTAAAAGAAGAAGATAAGAGCTATTTAACTTACAAATATGACGAAAATACATCTCTACATTATCTAGTTGGTAATATTACTTCTTTAACTCCTATTGAATTAAATCTAACCACAAATTATTTAGGGACATCTAATTCCTTTACCAAAAAAGTAACTGTTTCTTATATAGCGGTTAAAGAAAATGATTTCTCCTTAAATATTAGAAAGATATCTTCTCCCAACGAATATAATGAGCCATCTAAAGATTGTTCTATTGTTCCTCTTGGTTCTCTCCTTTTAGCGGAAACTACCTTTATTAATAGCCCCTCAAACCAAAGAGTAACCTATTCTTCTTCTAATCCAGAAGTCTTAAATGTTGATTCTTTAAGTGGAGAAATTAAGGCTTTAAAAGTTGGAGAAGCTTCTATTGAGGCTATTAGTAACGATAATCCTTCTATTAAGAAAGCCTTTAAGATAAAGGTTGTCGATACAGTATCTCCTTTCTTATTAGATTTAGATCTCTTTAAACCAAATACTTATAAAGAGATGTATCGTGATGGAAAATTTACTGGCTTCTATGTCTGGTTAAATTATGGAACTTCTTATCGCTTTGCCTATAAGACCTCTATGCCTTCTACTTCTTCTTCTTTTACTTATCGAATTAATTCTATTGAAGGAGAAAAAGTTAAAGAAGCAGTTTCGATTGATAAAATAGGAAATATCGAAACTTTAGCAGTTGGTAGAAACGAGGTCTTTGTTGACTATACAGAAGGCTTAGAAACCTATTCTTTAAAAGTCGTTATTGAAATAATTAGAAATTATAAAGTTTCTCAAAACCAAATAGCCATGTTAATTAGAAAAGGGTTAGGACATTTCTCTTTATTCGCTATAACAGCGTTTTTCGCTCTTATCTTCATTTTCTTAGCTTTTGATACACCTCTTACCCGTTTAGTTGCTTTAGCAATTAGCGAAATAATTGGCTTCTCTTTAGCGGGTTTTAGTGAACTCATTCAACTATATACCCCTGGTAGAGGATGCTCTTTCTTTGATGTAGGCATTGATACCGCTGGATTTTCTTTAGTAGTTATTATTGGTTTAATTATTCTCTTTATTCCTTGGATCACTAAAATCATTAAAGAGAAAAAGAGAAAGAAACTAGAAGAGGAATCTAAATAACCTCATTAGAGCTGTAAATTCTAATGGGGATGATATCTTTTTATCCCCATTAATTGTTACAGTTTTGGCATTTTATTTTGGGTTCAATAACTTCATATGGCAATAGTTATTTGCTTTCTTCATTCGTTCCCTTTACACACTAAAAACCATTATAGAACCCAAAATTAAAAGCGGCCGAAGCCGCTTTATAGTTTAAAAAGTAGGAATTAGGCAATTTCTAAAGTTAATCCCTTAATCTCTTCTTCGCCTTCTCCAGCATGACCTTCAGGTTGGTAAGTCATATTTTTATAATTAGAATGCATTGCTTGAACCAATGAGGCAGCTTTAATCACGCTATTAGTAACAGTTGGTTTTGTCATGTTTTGGTGCCAACCGAATAAAGAGCCCATTTTATAACCAGAACAATCAAACGTGCAATTTTTTAATGTATTACTTTGGAAGGTATTGTTGGCAATATATCCACAAGAACCTTCTCCAGAAATTGGTGCATGACAAGCAGGCTCTCCAACTCCATCTTTTGCCATTTCAGGTTTTCCATATGTTATCTTAACTGTTAAATTCTCAAAAGTGGTATCCTTTATAATGCATCCTAGAATACTACCATTCATTGTACCTGTATAATACAAGTCTTCGACTAATAAATTTTTAATTTTTGCATTATTTAAACGACCAAAGACACCAACTTCAACATTACTCTTAGCCAAAATTTTGAAGCCGGCTCCATCTAACGTTCCACTAAATGTGCTATTTTTTGCGCCAGCATACCAATTCGTTCTAAGGGTATCAATCGGATTTCTCAGATCGATTTGCGATTTTAACTTATAATAACCAAACTTAGCAGTAACATCTTTCTGAGGCCAAATATAACTTGCAAATTCATCAGAATTGGAAATTTCTGCAGTTACAAATGTAGTTTCACAAGATAAAACAAATAATTTATTATCTTTTGTAGTCTCTATTTCAACAGTTCTAACACCATGAGTTGCTTTATCAGCTAAAGGGGAAACATCTAAAGCACTGGCATCAGTACCGAAACTATATTCGCCAGACTTAATAGAAGTTATAACACCCCCCGCATAACCTCCTAAATCAAGGGACTTTGTTGCAGCTGTCATCAAAACTTCTTGTGCAGGTAATGAAGCGGTATAGATCCAACGTTCATCATGTTCAGTAAATTCTGAGGTATCATATTCAGTCATATCTTCAATCGTTCCACTTGTAGGTTTTTCAAAAGTAACCTCGTGTGATGAACAAGATACCCAATATTCACGAATACCTTTTTCTGTAGGAGTAGCTTCTCTTCTAGGATAATGTCTCCAAACAGTGGTAGTTCCATCAGCAAGGAGCATCTCTCCTAATCCTCTAAAAGCACCAGAACTTGCACCAACGGCTATAGTTCCAATTGCTAAAAGAGAAAAGACACTTAAAACTAAATTTCTTTTCTTCATAAATTCCCCCTTTATTAAAATATTTTTGGAATTAAAAGCATTATGAAACGAGAAATGATCAATTTCCTTTTTTGGGCTAAAAAAAGTTAACAATTCATTTATACATGCCGATTATTAATAGCTTTTTATGTAAAAAAATTGGAATAAATATTTTAAAATGAGTCTAATTTAGAAGGAGAATCTGATTTTAAAATACTAGAAAGTGCTTGAAACATCGGATGTTCACCCTAGAATTGAATTGCTCTTAAAAGAAAACATCAGTAAGATTCTTTAATTGCTTGGCTAAAATTATGAGTGAGAAGGAAAAATTTACAAAACAACTAAATTCAGAACCATATTCGTATTTAAAAGTAACTTTTCATCAAGGTTACCGTCGTTTTTTGCCGATGCATACTCATACTTTTTGGGAAATATTTATCACTATTAATGGTTCCTATAACCATGATTTAAATGGCAAAAGAGAAATAACCCATAAAGGTGATGCTTATCTTATTAGGCCAAACGATAAGCATCGAATTGCGCAAAATGAATCCGAATCTAATTGTTTATTCTTAACTATTAAGACGGAGAATATGAAGGCTGCTTGCTCCGCTTTTTCGAGTAATCTATATTCTCTTTTCTTAGAGAAAGACATAGTTAAATGTAATTTAGATGAACATCAAATCAGGAAAATTACTGATTTATGTTATTTTATTCAAAAAGGTTTAAGTAACGAAACACCTTCATCGGATATTGAACTACCTTCCTCTCTACTCCTCTTTAATGCCTTAAGTTGGATCATCGAACAAAATTATTCCTTTGATGAAGAAAAACCTGAATGGTTATTAGATTTATTAAAACAAATAGAAAATCCTATCAATAGAGGATGGCATGTTAGCGATATTATGGAACACGCTAATTATTCGCATTCTCATGTCTCTCGTTTCTTTCAAAAATATCTAGGTTGCTCAGTAATGGATTATCTTTCAGAAATTAAGATGAAGAACGCTAAAAACCTCATTCTTTATAGTGATATGAGCGTTTATGAAATATCTAGAACATTAGGCTATAAATCGAGCACTAACTTCTCTGCAGTATTTAAGAGTGAGTTTGGTTTATCCCCTGCTCAATTTAGAAAAATATCTAAGGATAAAAAGAAAAATGATTTAACTGAAAAGAAGGATTTGCAGTAATCCTCCTTTTTCTTCTTAAACAAATAAATTACTTATTTCTTTATCAAATAACACCTTTTTTAAGAATGATATTGCCATATATAGCGGTTTCACCACTTTGAATAACGCAGTACGCCTTTTTTGCTCTTTCATAGAAGGCAAAACGTTCAATATAACCTAACGAAAAAGCGGGATCTTCTTTTTTAGCAATCTCTTTATAAGATGCCCAAATAGTTGGAGTTGGGTCACCATTGGTAGTTTCCATTAAAAAGAAATTCTCTTTGCTATAGGTATCTAATGGAATAACTTTTAAGATTGCTTCTAATAGACGCTCTGCACCAATACCATCGGCACGAACAACTCTATTATTAAGAGATGAAGCCGGAAAATTAGCGTCACCGATAACTATTTCATCACCATGCCCCATTTCATCTAAAATCTTTAATAATTCTGGGCTTAAGACATTAGGAATATTTTTAAGCATTTTATTACCTCTATTTCTTTATCTATATTCTAGTTATTAAAAAAACATTTAGAAGATTTTCTTGTTTTTCCTCATAAAAAAGACTTTAAACAAATATTAAAAAGTCATTTTTCTATTATTTTTTATTTGTCTTTTTTGACCAATGGTCATAAAACACAAAAAATTAGCATTAAAACAAAAACGTCTGATAGTAATTGAATAAAAAACGCAAAAAAGACAAGCAAAAAGACATCTGAAACCCCTTACATTATTAATGTAAAGAGGTCTTTTTGTACTAAAAGATCGTAGATGGAAGTATCCATAAGTTGAACAATTCATCTACAAGAAAGGAAAATATGAATAAAAAGAAAATTCTCCTTCTCTCTACGAGTGCCATTTTAATGCTAGGTGCTATAGGGAGCACGGCTTATGCGTTAGAAGGAAATATTCCTCTATCGCTTTTTGCTTTAGACCATGAAGCAACCCACCATATGAGCGAACATGCTTTTATCGCTCCTACTACATCTACGGATGGATATACCAATTATTGGAGATGTGACGATTGTTGTAAGGTTAGCGCCAATAGCGCTCGTTATGACTTTTATGACAAAAATAAACTTCTAACCGAAGAAGAAGTAACCTTACCTAAACTTACTGCTGCTACTCAAGAAGATATTGATGCTTCCTTAGTCAATACCATTAATAACGCTAAATTTAAAAATTTAGATCAATCATCGGCTTTATTTGTTAAAGATGAAGGCAAAACTGCAGTATTTGCCTCTAAATCAAATGTAACTGGAGAGCCAGTAAACGCAAAAGATAATACTGGAGCCAGCGAATTTAGATTTACTGTTCCTGAAGCTAATAGAACGACCGGTTCAGTTACTTTCTCCTATAAATATTTAGATTATGGAAAAGGAGTATGGCAAGGCGGAGATTACACTCACCAAATTGAAAATGGACATGTTATGGTCCAATTTAAAGATAATGGTGCTTATATCCCTTTAAATCTTGATGGAAAACTCACTAATGATAATAAGTGGCACACTATAAAAATTAGCTATAGCGATTTCTTAGGTGGAGCTGCTTCTACTACCTCTTTCACCGATTTTATTTTTAAGATTGTAGATTTCCGTGGCTGTCTCATGATTGCGGATATTAACTATGAAAGTGCTGTTAGCGTTACTCTTAAAAATGCTAAAGCGGACGGTTCTAACGTCACTGAAACTATTTCTAAAGGCACTTTACCCGTTACGACTCCAGATACCATTTCTGGCAAGACCTTCTTAGGTTGGTTTGATGAAGCGGGTAATAAAGTTACGGAGGTAACCTCTAACTGCACATTAATTGCTCATTATGGAATTGAAAAGGCCGATACAAACAATGAAATATTAATGGCTATGCCAGCAGATGTAAGTGCTTATACAAAACCATCAACAGTTGAACATCTATGGACACCTAGAGGCGCTAATATTAAAACTGATCAAAAAGAGGGAAGAGCTTCTCTTGAGGAGGGGTGTCATGTTTTCCACGTTCTAAAAGAGGAAGGATATGAAGGAACTGTCGGTTTCACATTACCTGCTTTTGATTTCTCCACTAGTGGACCAGTCTTCTTTACTTTTGGCTTTAATGGCGGACTTTGGGCCAACTTAGATCAATGGATAGCCCTAAATGGGAATCAATTAGGTAATGATGGTGCAGATCAAGCAACCGGAGTTAAATTTAGAAACTTTACTGCAACCATCATAGGCAAAAATGTAAATGTCTATAACTATTTCACCAAAACTAATATTAAATTCGAACTCGATGAAGAGACATACAAGGGCCAAAAAGGTTTGGAAATGACTGCTAACAAAGTATCAGACGGCTATTTCCTTTCAGTTAATCCTTTTAGAACTCTAAATTTAGACTATTTTGCTGGTGCACTAAAAATTGAAAATGCTTTGCCAAGTACTCCAGTAACCGGTTATGAAGAACAAGTCAAAGCTTATCAAGAATATAGAACTTATTTCTCAGAAGTAGAAAGTACTTTATATCCAATATCCTCCAAAATGAAGCTTTGGTTAGATAAAGTTCCCAAAAAGATTTTAACTTTTGAAAATAATGTTACTGGACTTACTCCAATTGGTAATAAGGGACAAACTAGTTGGGACGATGACACAACAATGACCAACATCAAAAAAGGAAATCAAAAACTTTGGGCTCCTGAAAACAGTCACTTCCCTTATGATGAAGATTACCTTTTAATTAGAGTAAGTGCTTTAAGTGACCCAAATCAACAAGATTGGATGGCCTTTACCTTACCAACGGTTAATTATTCTGAATATTCTAAAGTTGAATTCTCATTTGGTGTCGGAGGTAATGGAGGAGGAACTGAATATCGTTTCTTCTTTGGAATCCCAGAAGCTAATTCTGATACATGGTCTACTAATGCAAACTTTATTGGTTCAGCGAAAAACTATGATGGCTGGAAATACACTCAAGATGTAAAAGCCACAATTCAAAATGGCAAAATCACTTTTGCCTCCGCATCTAGTAGTTTTACTGCAAAAGAATTTACATTAGATGCCGATATTAATACTGGCACAAAAGGACTTAGCCTTGCTTTCGGTAACGTTGCCTGGGATGCCTTTGTTATGTCTCCATTGCAAGCTATTAAACCGCTTTATAAATAATTAAAACAGCAAAAGGTCTCCACCAAATTACGCGGAGACCTTTTTTAGTGCTTTTACTTAATGATTTAAATTACTTTAAATCGATTCTTTTTAAAGGATCGTTTTTAACAATTTCATCCCACTTCTCAAAATCTTCTTTTGAAGGAGTGAAAACATAAGGGATATTTCGACCAATTTCGTTATAATCAAAGCCATTTCCTACTAAATATTTGTTAGCCTCGATTACTCTACCCACATAATCAATCTTAACAGGTACTTCTCTTCTAGCGGGTTTATCCACAAAAGCAGCGACCTGAATATCTTTTGGTTCCTTCTTCTTTAAGAAATCTTCTAAGAATTGCATAGAAATGCCAGTATCTACAACATCTTCCACAATGACAATAGTTCTACCTTTAGGATCAAAATTCATATCTTGAAGAAGCCTAACCTTCCCAGTCGTAGATGTTCCTTCGTAAGAAGAAATATGAATATAGTCAACAATTACAGGGATTTTGATATATTTCATCATCCCAATTAAGAAAGTCATTGCGCCTTTCATAACGCAAAGAAGAATAGGTCTCTTCTCTTCATTTTTTAAACGTTCAGTAATCTCTTCCCCTACTTTCTTATAACATCTCTCAATTTCTTCCTGATCCATCACAATTTCTCGCATGGTATACCCCCGAAAAGAAAAACTTAATTATTTTACATTATCTAGTTTCTACTCTTTTGGCTAGAAGAAGTTCTTTTTTGAGCCATGAAAACGTTTTCATAACCCTTTTTGTTTCTTTTTAAGAATAAAGAGGTCAATATATCTTAGTCGAAAGACATTGTTCGTATAATTACCGGATTGGCGGGAAGTATCTACGTTAGGCCATAACCTAACACTATGAACAAGAAAAACATAAAAATTTTTCTTTTTCATTTCTTCCTCTATTCTCCAGTAATTAACGGATAGAATAGGAGAAACACATGAAAAAGTGTATGAAATTCGCCATCCTCTCGTTAGCCTCGCTCGCGTTAGTCGGCTGTGGCAATAACGATTCTGACCAAATGAAAGTCGGTCTATTAGCTCTTCACGACTCTAATAGCACCTATGACAAGAACTTTATTGATGCTTTTAAAGCTGCTTGCGAAAAAGAAAATGTTAAAGCAGTCATCAAAACTGGTGTTCCTGAAAGCACAGTTTGCTACGATAAGGCTCTTGAATGTGTCGAAGATGGATGCAAATTTGTTTTTGCTGATTCCTTTGGCCACGAAGATCATGTTTTAAAAGCCGCTAAAGAAAACCCAGATGTTCAATTCTCTCACGCTACTGGTACTAAAGCTCATACTGAAAACCAAGCTAACTACCATAACGCTTTTGCTTCTATCTATGAAGGACGCTATTTAGCTGGTGTTGCTGCTGGTCTAAAGCTCCAAGCCATGGGCGAAACCGCTCCAAAAATTGGTTATATCGGTGCTTATACCTATGCCGAAGTCATCAGCGGTTACACTTCTTTCTTCCTTGGTGTTCGCTCTGTTGTCCCTGGAACTACAATGGATGTTCGTTTCACTGGTTCTTGGTACGATGAAGCTGCTGAAAAGGAAGCCGCTAAAACTCTTATTGATAATGGTTGCAAATTAATTTCTCAACACGCTGATAGTTGGGGTGCCCCAAGTCAATGTGAAGCCTCCAAAATTCCTAATGTCTCCTATAATGGAAGCACCGAATCTCGTTGCCCAGATACCTATATCATTTCTTCTAAAGTTAATTGGGAACCTTATTTCCGTTATGCCATTGGCCAAGTTAAAGCAGGTAAAACTATTGATACTGACTGGACTGGCGAACTTGGTGAAACCTTATATGATGGCTCTGTTGCTTTAACTGAGATTGGTAAAAAAGCTGCTGCAGCAAACACTGAAACAGTTCTTAAAGAAAAAGCTGCCGCTCTTAAGGATGGCTCCTTAAAAGTCTTCGATTGCTCTAAATTTACTGTTAAAAATACTTTAAAAGATAACGCTTCTAGAATGAAAGCGGATGCTGAAGGACACCTCACTTCCTATATGGCGGATGTCAATACTGATGCTGCTTATACTCCAGATACTGAAGCTGTTGAAACTGTTGGAGATGTTACTTTCTTTGCTGAAAGCTCCAAACGCAGCGCCCCTTACTTCGATATCCAAATCGATGGTATCACTTTATTAAATACAAAATTCTAAAAAAACAAAATCAACCATTGCCCAAGGCTAGTCCTTGGGCTTATGGTTTATTAGGAGAAAAAATGATAGATAAAGAGCCCTGCGTACGTTTCGAAAATATTGGTAAATCATTTGGCGAAGTAAAAGCTAATCATAATGTTAATTTATCAATATACCCTGGCGAAGTTCTCGCTCTTTTAGGTGAGAATGGAAGTGGCAAGACTACTTTAATGAATATGTTATGTGGTCTATATCATCAAGATGAAGGAAGTATCTACATTAATGGAGAATTAGCTAATATCTCCTCTCCTAAAGATGCCTTTTCCTATAAAATTGGCATGATCCACCAACACTTCAAATTGATTGAAGTTTTTACTTCTTTAGAAAACATCCTTTTGGGACTAAAGCCAGTAAATAAGATCGAAGAGAAAAGCAAAGTATTTTTTAAAGATAGTTATCGCTATATTAAAAATATTATTAATAAAACATTTAAGAAGAATGTAATTAGCGAAAATAAGGACGATAAAACTTCTACAAAAGAAGAAAAGGCTATCGTTGAAGATAAAGCCAACGCTAAGGTTGCTCGAAAATTAGTTGAACAAATTTGTTCTAAATATGGTTTTAGCGTCGACTTAGATAAAAAAGTTTATGACATGTCTGTTTCTGAAAAGCAGACCTTAGAAATAATTAAAGCAGTTTATAGAGGAGCGGACATTCTTATTTTAGATGAGCCCACTGCTGTATTAACTCCTTTAGAAACAGAAAGATTATTTGCCATTCTTAAAAATATGAAAGAAGATGGTAAATCTATCATTATTATTACCCATAAATTAAATGAAGTTTTAGTAGTCTCTGATAGAGTCGCCGTTCTTAGAAAGGGCGAATGTATTGGAGTAGTGCAAACTAAAGACACCAACGAGCATGAATTAACGGAAATGATGGTTGGTGAAAAGGTTGATCTAAAAATCAAGCGTTCCGAACCTGTTGATCCTAAAGAACGTCTTATTGTTGATGGTTTATCAGTGAAAAATGTTGAAGGAAGAGAAGTACTTCACAACGTTTCTTTTACCGCTAGAAGTGGCGAAATCCTCGGTGTAGCGGGTATTTCCGGGTCTGGACAAAAAGAATTATTAGAAGCCATCGCGGGACTTGCTAAAGAAAACCAAGGTTCTTTGATTTATATTCCTCCTGAGGGAGACGCCATAAATTTAAGAAATAAAAATGCCATGCAAATTAGAAATCTTGGTGTTCGTTTAGCTTTTGTTCCAGAAGACCGTTTAGGAATGGGCTTAGTCGGTAATATGGACTTAGTCGACAACATGATGTTAAGAAGTTATCGGAAAGGAAAGAGCGCTTTCTTAGATAGAAAAGCCCCTACTTTACTTGCTGAAGAAGTTGTTAATGAGCTTCATGTCAATACTCCTTCCATTCATACCTCCGTTAGAAAGCTTTCTGGTGGAAACGTACAAAAGGTTTTAGTTGGTAGAGAAATTGCCTCCGTTCCTAAGGTATTAATGGTAGCTTATCCAACTAGAGGATTAGATATTAATAGTTCTTACGTTATCTACAATTTATTAAACGACGAAAAGAAAAAAGGCACCGCGATTATATATGTCGGTGAAGATTTAGATGTTTTATTAGCTTTGTCTGATAGAATTGCCGTTTTATCTGATGGCCATCTTTCAGAAGAGCTTGATGCTAGAAAAACAACAAAAAAAGAAATTGGTTTATTAATGACTAAAAACTACGAGAAAGAGGAGAAAAAAGATGAACAAGTTACTCAGCAAAATTAATCTCCCCTATCACCTTATTAAACGTCCCGAATTGCCAAAGTGGAAAGCCATTTTATATCGGGCGATTGGCTTATTAGCGGGTTTTATTTTAATGGATTTATTGCTCCTAGCTTTTGCAGGCGCTAATCCAATAGAAGTTGTTGAGTGCTTATTCCGCGGCTCCTTTGGTAGCTCTAGAAGAGTATGGGTTACTTTCCGAGAATTAGCGTTAATGCTCATGGTTGCTTTAGCTTTGGTTCCCGCTTTTAAAATGAAATTTTGGAACCTTGGTGGCAATGGTCAAATCTTAATTGGCGACTTAATGGCGATTGTTTGTATGTATTTTATGGGCAATGCCGGTTGCCCAGATTGGGCGATAATCTTAGTGATGATTCCCTCTAGTATCCTAGGAGGAATGATTTGGGCCTTAATACCCGCTATATTTAAAGCTTTCTTTAATACTAACGAATCTCTTTTTACCTTAATGTTAAATTACATTGCGGCGGGTTTAGTTAGTATCTTTATTGCTTCTGTTGCTACTTCTGGAAGTGGCACTCTTAGCATTATTGAAAAAGGAAATTTAGTTTCTATTTTTGGAGAGGATTATCTATTAACTATTATTTGTGCTTTAGGAGTTCTCGCTTTAGTTGTCGTTTTCCTAAGATTCCATAAATGGGGTTACGAATTATCTGTTGTTGGGGAATCAGAGAATACCGCTAAATACATTGGTATCAATGTTAAAAAGACCATTATAAGAACAATGGCAATATCCGGAGCTATCTGTGGACTAGTTGGCCTACTCTTAGCAGGTTCATTAGATCATACAATTAATGCCGATTCTGCAAGGAATTTGGGATTTACCGCTATCTTAGTTGCTTGGTTATCCCAATTTAATCCTCTAGCAATGGTTGGCACTTCTTTCTTAGTTGCTTTCTTAAATAACGGAATGTCTAGCGTTCAAAGTACTTTCAATATTACTAATGATTCTATTAAAGACATCTCCATCAGCGTTCTTTATTTCTCTATCATTGCTATTGAGTTTGTCATTAATTACAAGATAACTCGTACTAAAAAGAATGTTGCTACTTTAGCTACTGCTACTGCTATTAATTCAGTATTAAAAGTGCCCCAAAAAGAAGCAGAACAAAAAACTGATGTTACTACAAACGCCGTTAAAAACGATGAAAATCAAGATAGGGAGGTCAAATAATGAATTTCTTTGGTGACATCTTACCTTCCGCGATTAGTATCGCTACTATCTTTCTTTTTGGATCACTTGGGGAAATCCTTATGGAGAAAAGTGGCCACCTTAACTTAGGAATTCCTGGCATTATGTGCTTTGGAACTTTAGGTGGTTGTATTGGGGTTTCTATCTATATGGGAGGAGCTTACGAAAATCCTTCTTATTTCCTTCTATTAATTAGTGCTTTATTCTTCAGCGCTTTATTCTCAAGCATTGCCGGTTTAATTTATGCTTTCTTTACTGTAACTCTTAGAAGTAATCAAAACGTTACTGGTTTAGTTTTAACTACTTTTGGTGGCGGTATTGCTGATTATTTTATGGGTCAAATCAATAAAGATTATTTCTCTAGAGCCTCTATTCTTCTTAGAGCTTATCTTCCTTTTGCGGATAACTTAGGTGACTTTGGAAAGATTTTCTTTGGACATGGAATTTTAGTTTATTTATCAATTATCGCTGCAGTTCTCCTCTCAATTTTCTTCTCTAAGACAAGAAAAGGGCTTAATTTAAGGGCTATTGGTGAGAATCCTGCGACCGCCGATGCAGCTGGAATTAATGTTTCTAAATATAAATATGTTGCCATCATCGTTGGAGCAATCATTGCTGGTTTTGGTGGCTTATATTATGTTATGGATTTCGTCGGCGGAAGTTGGGAAAATAGCGCCACTATCCAAGCCTTTGGTTGGTTAGCTATTGCTTTAGTTATCTTTAGCGTTTGGCGTCCGTCTTTTGCTATCATTGGTTCCATCATCTTCGGTTTATTATATGTTTTACCAATGAAAATCAGCGGCGTCTCCTTTACTTCTATGCAAGCCTTTAAATTATTACCTTATATTGTTACAGTTGTTGTTTTAATCTTTACTTCTATCTTCGGAAAGAAAAATGTTCAACCTCCACTAAGTTTAGGTTTGCCTTATTTCCGTGAAGAACGTTAATCAATTTTTTCTTAGGGTTTTAGCTTAAGTTTTGATTATTAAAATATTATTTAATAAGATTTTTTATTTTAATTTTTTAAAGAAGTAAAAGGCACAACATAAACCCTATCAGCTCTCATATATGCCCCATTCACTAGTCCGCAAATGACGCATAATGATTTAGCGGGTTTTCCGCCACCTTTAACAATCAAATTATTTATTTTCTTTAGATTTGTGGCTCCTTCCTCAATTTGATTAGCCCCTAATTTAATTTCAACTCCACACCAAGAAGAATCTTCGAGCTCAATAACTGCATCTATTTCGTTATTACTATAATCTTGATAATGGAACAATTTGGCATCGCCGAATGAATCCACATATGTTAGCAAATCTCTTTCCACCATCGACTCAAAAAGAAAACCAAAAAATTCTAAATCATTTATTAACTTTTCTTTTGTTAAGTTTAATAAAGCACAAGGCAATGAAGGATCCACAAAGTGCCTTTTTTCACTTTGTTTGACTCTTAATGATGATCTAAGTCTTGAAGAATAAGGTGGTATATTTTCGGTAATAAATAATTTATTTAAGACATCTAAATAATCAGCGATTGTACCAACATCTATATCTTTATTGTCTTTTTCTTTAATGTCATTTTTAAGTGTCTTAATAGTAACAGTTTTCGATTCGTTTCTTGCCAAAGATCTTAACAGTAACTCAAATTTATGCTTATCCCTTTTAATATTGTCGATTTTATAAAAATCTTCATTGATAACTGAATTTATATATTCCTTAACAACTAACCTTGATTGATCAACATCTAAATTTAGTGATGATGGCCAACCGCCAATTAAAACAAAATCAATTAAATCACTTAGAGTGACACTTTTAGTTAAATAATCTTTTGCATTTCCATAACAAATGTCCTTAAGAGAGACTTTTCCATCTGACTTTTCTTTTTCATATAAAGACATTGGTCGCATTCTAAGATGTGCAATTCGACCAGTGCCAGAATGAATATATTTGCTTGTATCAATACTAGTAGACCCAGTTAGAATAAACTGTCCCTTTTTCTGACTAGAATCGACTGTCCTTCTGACTGCATCCCATAGTAGAGGCACTTCCTGCCATTCATCTATCAAGCGTGGTTTGTCGCCTTCTAATGCTAACTCTGGGCTTAATAATGCAATTTGCTTGTTATTAAAGTTATTCTTAGGATCCGCAACTAAAAACTCGCTATTACACGCATTCTTGGCGGCCCATGTTTTTCCACACCACTTTGGTCCCTCAATAACCATTGAACCAAAAACTTTTAAATAACTTTTTATTTTGTTATCAATAATTCTTTGTCTGTAATCTTTAAGAAACATACTTTTCCCTCACTAATATTGTTAAGTACTCAGTGTGATTTGTCCATTCTATTCAGTGTGATTAGCGAATTTCATTCAGTATAATTTGGCGCTTCTATTCAGTGTGATTTTGCATTTTCATTCCCTATGATTTAAGAAAAAATAAATATTATGCTAAAAACATTTAGAAACGTTCTCTACAATTTCGTTTAGACATCTATGCTCATCAGACGTCTTAAAAACCTATGCGTTTAAGAATCCTCTATCTATCACATTGTATTTATCTCTTTTTTCTTTTCCTAGATTCCGCTGATTTTATTTTTCCACAAATAGGACATCCAGTCCCTCTAGAACGAACATGAGGTGAAGCCTCCCATTTATTTCTGCAAACGGAGCACACCCATTTAGCTTTTTTACCAGAACCAGGAGTAATATCAAAAATCGAATAACTATTTTCACTAGACCACTCTTTAATTAACTCCGGATGTAATTCGCCCAAAGAACCACGTTTAGAAAGAAGAGTCTTTCTAGCTAAAGCTACATTGTTTTTGTCGGAACATTTTCTACAAGCGGACCCTTTAGATCGCCGACCAACAGATGCGCGATATTCATAACCACATTTGGAACACTTCCACCAAACAGAAACAGTTGAACCATGATGAATTTTATGAGGATCTATGCCAACATTTTTATTATAATCCCACTCACACAATAATTCTGGATGCATAGTAGCAAAATCATTTTCCCCAATAAATAATTTGTATCCTGCACATTTAGGACAACCTCTCCCTATAGACCTATTTGCTATTGTCGCTTTCCAACTATGTCCACATTTGGAACACTTCCACCATACTTTTGTCTTCGAGTAGTTTGTAAATTGCTCTGGTTTTAGGCTTTCATTCTTTTCATAATCCCACTCACGAATCAAAAGAGGATTGCTAATTCCACCTCTCTTTTTAAGCAGATTTTTCTTAAGCGTTTGTCCTTGACGTTTTTTGGCGCATTTAGGACAACCGCAACCTTTAAAACGATGCCCCAAACTTTGTTCGTATTCAAATCCACATTCTGGACAAATCCACCAAGCCTTAAAGATACTCCTTGGCTTAACCATTGTAGGTTTTAGAAATTCATTTTTTGTTGGATGCCACTCTTTAGCTATTTCTGGGCATTTATCAGCGAATGAATGTTTAACTTCTAAGACATATTTCATAATCTCAAATCGATCCCTAGATAAATCTACATCCATTGGTTTTATCCAATAAAATCTATCAAATGAAATATGACTAAGAACAATATGAATTACTTTTGTAAAACCATCTTCGGACTCAAAATCATCAGAAGAAATAATGTCATCGGCAATTTGTACGTTTAATTCACCTGGCATTTTCTCTTTTACTCTAATAAGTCTTATTCTCAATTTTTTGCATAATTGATATTTACGCATTTCCCGCTCGAAATTCTTTTCTTTATGCCATGCAACACCATCATATTCAATTGCCAAATTAAAGTCGGGAATATAAATATCCAATTCGAAGTTTCCAAAATTCTCAGGTTTATATCTACTAATAGCTTTTGGATACATCTTTTTAATGTAAAAATACAATGCTTGTTCTCTAAAAGATGTTTGTCTTCCGCTATTACATTTCGGACAATTTGTGCCCTGTCCCGAAGTTCTATGATTTAGAGTCGCTTGATATTCATGGCCTTTAGGGCACGCCCACCATATTTTTTTACTTATTCCTGGTAATACCTGCGAAGGTTTTAAATCACCGTTCTTTGTTGGGTGCCATTCTTTTGCGAGCTCGGGCATTAAAGTCTCAAAATCATTAATTCCTGGAACAACTACTTTTGAAGCACAACATGCGCAGCCTCTTCCATGTGTTCTATTAGAAATCTTTGCTCGCCACTCATATCCGCATTTATGACATTTCCACCAAACATACTTAGCGGAACCAGAAGTTACTTCGGAAGGCAAGAAAGTATTTTTGCTATAATCCCAGTCCTTCAAGAGTTCCTTATCAGTCAAGCAACCTTTCTTTTTTAACGCTAATTTCTGATGTTCTTCCCCTCTTTTAATTCTTGAACACTTTGGACAATTAATTGATTTTTCTGTTGCGTCTTTAACGCTGCCTTCCCATTCATAACCACATTCATGGCACTTCCATGAAACTCTTTTTGAACTTCTTAAGGAAATGGTTGATGGATCAATCTGTAAGTTTTTTGAATAATCCCAGCCCTTCATTAACTCTTTAAAATTTGATTTAAAATCATTAACATTTTTAACGGCTAAATAATTAGAACAAACCGGACAGCCGTAATTTCTTGATGTTTTTTTATCAGGAGAAGCTAAATAGCTTTGATGGTAATTTTCGCATTTCCACCAATACTTTTTATTACTTCTTGCAGCAATATTTAAAGGATCAATACCAACATTTTTTTCATAATCCCATTGCTTTACAATCGTTGGAAAATCTTTGAGAGTTTTACCTTTGCCCATTATTACCCTCCATACATCTTTCCTCAAACATGATATAAGTAATTCATAATTGTGTTTTAAAAGATTGTATCATTCAAATAGTATTATGTTTTCAAACTACGAATAAAGCCATAGTAACATAGGCATCCTATATTACTTAAAACGTGCTTTTACCAAATTGAATATTCTACTTCATCGCTTTCTATTAAATCTTTTGTTGTTAAGATCATGATAATAATTTATATATTCCTAGGTCTTTAGTAAATTATCACCTAGCACTTCATAAATAATATTTTAATTTCTAATGTAGTTATAACTAATTATAAAAAATAAATGGTATATTCCTTTTTATCATCAAAGTAGTTCATCTGGCATATCTGCTATATCTCTTATTAATAAATTCCATTTAGAAATCAGTTTAGTTCTTCCTGGTGTGCAGTCTAGATACATCCTTTTACGGCCTACTTTAGATAAACATAATTCATAAAACGAAGAAGAAAGTTCATTACCAAAATGCTTCTCAAATAGATAGCCAACTTTTTGATATAAGAAAGACTTGTCATAATGTTCTAGTAAAGATATAACCTTATTAATATCAAGTTTTAGACAGTTATCTAACGCTATTTCAACTTCATCTAATCCACCACCTAAATGGTAATTATCAATTGAATCCACTATAGCGCGTTCTAGAGAAACTACTCGAACACCATTTTCTTTAATATTGTCCAATATTTCTAAATCACATTTACTGACTTTTGAATTATAAGTAACACCTTCAAATGTCATTGGGTTAACACGTACATGGGTTAAATAAGTGAATTCAGACACAAATGATTGAGTCGCTAAGCCATAATATTCAAGAGCGTCATGATAAGAAAAATAAGAATCATTGAAAAGCTTACTCCCTATTTGGAACTTATTAGCGTAGATATGGCCAGTCGATTGATCCACTAAAGCATATAAACCTTTTTTAATTTGTTTTATATTTCCTTTTTTTAATGAACGTTTAAGAAAAGAATAGAATCCATTTAAATTTGGATACATATCTTTAACATCATTATAGCTGAATAATATTGGTAACACTTTCATACCTAAATTCAAGCACAACTGTTCTTATGTGGCAAGTTTTATTTGCTTTTTGGAACTAATTTGTTTTTAAAGTTTCAACAAATTACGAGGTTATTCCAATTCTCATTATTTGCTTCTTAGCTATTTAAAAGACATATTTTTTATGATGAGTGAAGTGATTTGCAATAAATGAATGAAGTAATTTGCAATGATTGAACGGAGTGATTTGCAATAAATGGGCGGACTGATTTGCAATAATTTGGCGGACTGATTTGCAATTTTATTTAGCGATTGGAAATGCCGATTTATGAAGGTGAAATAGTGAAACCAACAAATAGTTTTACCCTCCAAATTTACCAAAAAGGGAAATACTACGAAGTAATTCTTTAGCAAACAACAATAAAAACCATTGATGACTCTACATAATGAAATTGTTATTAATATCAAATTTCAAATGCGGTCATCAAAATGTTTTAGTTTAATTTTGAAAGTTTTAATTATTTTCTAGTTGTTACTAGAAACACTGATTAACACTAAGAAGAAAGCATCTTCAGTTGTCGTACCACTCACTAAATCACTGCTAGAATAAGCCATCGGGGCGATAGTAAGAGTACGATTAGAAGATAAATCTAAAGTATATTCATCCCCTTCATCAGTAGCGTTTTTGCTATAACCTAATGTAACTAATTTATCTCCATAAGAGGCTTCTAAAGAAGAAGCTATATCAAAGGTTTCTACACTTGTTTCTAAAGCATAAATATCGCCAAGATTATCTAAATAACCTTCAGAATAAATTCCCCCGAAAGTAGGAATTTTCTTCATAGCATCACTATCAGAAATATAGTTAGCTAATTCGATATAGTCGTCTTCACTTCTAATTAAATCTTCAAGGGTTAAAGTAGAAGAATCAAAATTCATAGAAGAATAATCAAAAGGAATTACTTTACCAGGATTAAAATAGGTAATCTCTTCTTTAGCGCCAAAAATAGAGGAACCATTTCCGCTATTCTCGGAGGTAATTTTAATTTCATCAGTACCAATTTCGATGCTTAGCGACTCAATATAATCATCAACAAAAGGAGTGAATACAGCGGTAGAAGAGAAAAGATTTAGATATTCTTTCTTTAAAAAATAAGTAGAACCATCCTTGTTAAAGAATAAAGAGGAATAATTAAAGGACGGGCTAAAATCAGAAACACTTCCTTCAAAGGGTAGTCCGCTGGCAAAGAGTCCTTTATCATAGATTGCTCCTCTTTGGAGAACATTATCCTTTTGATAATAGAAGGCATTTTCAGAAACTTTATCGTTACCATCTTTAAAGCAATATTCGAAAGTAGATGAAGTAGCCTTGCCCTCAGCAGTATCTACTAATTTATATCTACCATCTTTATAAGGAATTTCGTAATTACTTACTTTTGTTTCGTAATTACCACTAGCAAACTTGGACATTGCCTCTTTAAAAGTACTGTCCTCAGTTCCTTCAATAGGTTTAGGAAGAGAAACTTCTTTCCCGTAAGAAAGGAATTCCCCTACATAACTTTTCTCAATTTGAATATCCGCAAGATAGTGAGTTGTATAAGGATTTAAGGCTGCTTCAAAAAGGAATTTTCCATCTTTTAAGGTGATAGAAAGTGATTTTAAAGTTACGCCTTCTGAAGAAGATAAACCATGTAGTTGTACCCCGAAAGCAGTCTTAACATTCATGGAAACATCATCTTTTAAGGTATATATTTCTCCCTTTTCACCTTTACTAAAATCTTTAGCACTTAATAAAGAAAAAGCATTTTCTAAATAGCTTAATGACCAATTTAAAGGTTGATTATCAGCATCCATAACCGGAGAAGAAACAACTCCATTAGAGAAAGAAAGAGCTTTTAAAACTACATTCCCTCCTTCTTCTTGATAAGCTAAATCAGAAGATAAAACATCTTTAGAGGGATTCTCAGGAGAGAGAGTTTCCTCATAAGAGATCTCTCTATATTTGCCTTTACTAGAAGATATATTTTGATAACTTAAAAAGGTTGAAGGAGCGCTACTTCCGCCAATAACTGTATCTACTTCAGTTACTAGGGATTCTAGTTCATAACCATTCTTAAGAGTGGATAATAATTCTTCAAAGTTTTGTGGTTTACTTTCTCCACTAGGAGAACAAGAAGGTAAACCCATCACAAAGGGAATAAGAGCTAATAATAAATTTTTCTTTTTCATAATTAATTACCTGCTTTAAATTCACGAGAAAGGGTGTTTTTTAAAGTACTACACCCAATTACAGAACCGCCTCCATAAATGGTAATTTTGAAAAGACCCATATTACCTGTAGCAGCATTAGTAAAAGAGAGATTTAAAGAAGAAACCTCAAAAGTGCCGGTATAATCTTTGCCTGCATATGTAATACCAAAGCTTCCTCCGTTATCTTTGGTTTTAGTAAACTCAACTTTGCTTAAAACACTGGTGGAAGTCCAGGTACATTCAGTTAAGAAAGAAGTAATGCCAGCATCAGTATTAGGATAAACCTTAACTGTTTTGCGATCCCCTAAAGTCTTGCCTAAACCTCTAGAATAAGCAACTAAAGTAAGAGTGCCTTCTTTATCTTGAGGAACATTAAGGATATATGTCGCGGATGCATCGCCAACTTTAGAAATGGTAGCCCCTAAATTATCTCCTTCAAATTCCACAACTGTATCATCGATAACATCTCCATCTATTTCGAGCGCAAATCTATGGGCACGACCCGCTAAAATGGCACTACCGATATATTCATTTTCAATGCCATAGGTAAAAGAGCTAAAGCTCTTAAAAGCAACACTTGAAGTAAATTTACCTTCTAAAGAGAAAGTAATGCTAGCTTCCTTATTAGCTGAGCTAACAACTACTTCATATGATCCAGTAGCTAAGAAAGCAATAGTTCCATCTTTTAAAAGATAATGAGATCCTTCAGTTCCTTCTGTTCCGTTAATTAAAATTTTTTTAATAGAAACTGGATCAATACAAATTTGAGCAGTTTCTGGCGAAGAAGTTTTTACTCCAATTTTATAAAACTTAGAGAAATCAACAGCATCCACAACGTGATTATTCTCTATTAAAGCTGGAGTGAAGTCGGTAAAGAAATATTGTTCAAAAGATAAAGATGATGGGGCATTTACTCTAGGAGTATTCTTCATCGAAAGAGTAAAGGACTCTTCAACAGTTTTTTCACCTTTTTCGTTATCTGTTCCTGCTTTAAAAATGGAAGTAACACCAGAAGCCGAAGTTAAATAGCCATCAGTATTAAAACTTAAAGTCATTGAATGAGAGTAAATTAATTTAGTCCCATTAGAATCAGTGGCCGAAGTATCTCCAGAAATAGTATAAGTATTATCTTTAGTTTCCAAAGCTAAATTAGCGGATAAATTTTCTTCCGCAAATTCGTTACTATTAAGCAAATACCCATTATAAATAAAATCTAATAAACCAGAATAAGTATCAACTTTGCCAAAAGAAGCTAGAGAATTTGCTTCTTTAAGAGATACCTCTTCTTTATTAGAAGGAACATCAACAATCTTTTTAGAATTAGAACGAAGAGTGTTAATCGAATAACTTCCCTCGGTTCCTTCTTCAGTAGGTTCATTATAGTTACTATACACAGTCACTAGGCGATTATAGGCTTTACCAAAAGATAAAGCGGTTTTGCTAGCCACTAATTTATCCTCAACCATTTCTCCTTTAGAGATTTTTACTTCAGTTTTCTCATCTAAATAAGAAGAGACTTCAAAGGTATCCACTAATGAAACATTTGTTTTTCCATTAAAGAATTCATTATGTTTCTTTTCTAAAGAACCACCGCTTTGTTTAGAAGCATCTAAAGACATGGCTTTTTCAAAAAGAGCCTTGATTTGCGTATAATTTTCGCCTTTTTGTGCTTTCTTTTTGACTACAATTGTTATACCTTCGCTAATGGTTTCATTTACTTTAGCGGTTATTGTAGCACTACCCTCTTTTTTAGCGGTTGCTAAGCCGGTTTCATCGATAGAAAGTACTTCGCTATTTGAGCTTAGGAAAATAGTTTTTTCTTCAAAAGGAATGTTTTCTCTATAAGCCACAAATTGTAAGGTTTCACCTGGTTCCACCTCAGTTTTGCTAGGATTTTTTAATTCTAGAGTTATTTTAGCTATCTTTTCTTCTGTTGTTGTAGAGGTAGAAGATGAAGAATTACCAGTATCAGTAGAACTAAAAGAAGAAGAGGTTCCTTCCTCATTAGAAGAGGAAGAATTAGCTTCTTTACCACAACTAGAAAGAGGAAAAGCTAATAGAAGAGAAAGAGACAAAACTAATAATTTCTTTTTCATAATTTATTTTCCTTTAATTATTGATTTATAGTAGGGACACCATCAACGTAGCTCCACTCATTGCCGTAATAAACTTTGCCAATATTTTTATACCAACTATTGCTAAATAAAACTGGCTTAGTAGCGCTTTCTATAAAGACTACTAAATTAGGAACATCGGCAATAGCCCTAGCGCTAGCTTCAATGACATTCTCTGGAATAACAATACTTGTTAAAGAGGTATCTCTATCCAGAATAGAAGAACCTAGCTTTTTAACTGTGCTTGGAATTTTAAAGGAAGTTAAGGCAGAACAAGATTGAAGAAAACCACTTCCTATTTCTTCAGTCGGAGCCAAGATGGATAAAGATGTTAAAGCGGAACATGTATTAAACACGGAATCTCCAAGATATTTTACGTTTTCCGGAATAACCATAGAGGTTAAGGAGGAGCTATCAAAAGCGCTATCACCAATGCCAATTACTTTAGAAGGAATTTCTAAAGAAGTAATTTTAGACATATAGAAAGCTTGAGAAGCAATAACCGAGACATTTGGGTCAAGAGTAAATGAGGTTACTGTATTATCTTCTAATTGGATAAAAGCTTGATAAGGATTTTCTTCGTTTCCTAAATAAAGTCCCCCATCTTTGGAGTTATATTGCATAGCAGAACTATTATCAAATTTCTTAAAAGCGTAGAAGCCAATTTCTTCGATGCTTTTAGGAATCCTAATAGTTTTTAATAAACTAGCGCCTGAAAAAGCTTCGTGTTCAATCACTTTTAGGTTATCCCCTGTCACTAAACAAGTCTCTAATTTAGAACAACCTTCGAAAGCATATTCTCCAATTCTTTCTAAAGTAGCAGGAAGAGAAATTGAAGTAATAGAAGTAGCTGCAAAAGCCATTGAACCGATGACTTTTAAATGAGAAGAAAGAGTAACTTCCTGAATCGAGGAATCTTTTTCAAAAGCACTTCCCCCAACAAAAACAGTATGTTCATTAAGCGATATCGAAGTAGGACTTACGTTTTTAGGAGTTCTTCTAGCAGCAAATAAATAAGGATTATTCTCATTTCCTAAATAATCCACTCCATTACTGGTTACATATTTTAAAGAAGAGCAACCAACAAATAGCGATCCCCCAAAAGTATTTAGTGAAGATGGAAGAGAGATATTCTTTAAAGCTTCATCGCAAGCAAAGACTTGTGAACCAATTTCTTTAACGCCTTCAGGAATAACGATGCTTTCGATATATGGAAGTATGGCAAAAGCATAATTCCCAATCTTAACTAGGGAAGATGGTAAAGAAATATCTACCAGATTAGTGCAACCATAGAAAGCATATTCATCAATAGTCTTTACGCCTTCTGGTATTACAATACTTTTAATTTTTGTAAAATCTTTAAAAGCATTAGCGGCAATTCTAGTTACTGGTTTCCCCTCATAAGTGCTAGGAATATTGACAACATTCGCAGCTTTACCATTACCTTTAAGAAGAATAGCTTCATCATTAACTATAGCTAAAGAAAATGTGGCTTCGACAATAGTCTCTTGGCTAGAAGAAGCACTTTGATTAGAAGAATCAACAACACTACTTTCTCCTTTAGGAGCACAACCCCCTAAAGCCATAAACAATAAAGAGGATATTAAGATAATTTTCTTTTTCATAATCACTCCAAAAATACAAATTAAAAGGATATTTATATTTGTCGAATTTTCAATTATTATTTTTGGGCTTTTTACTTAGTGAACAATTTATAAAATAGTTCTAAAAGACCTAGCAAAAACATCATTTTTTCGAGTTATATTGGCCATTTTTAATTAAAGCTCCAACCATGATCTAACTTTTATTAATAGCTATAAAGCACTTCTATTAAAACAAAAAGACGTAATTTTGTTTCAAAACCACGAGGAATTATCTAGTGAGTTGTTTATAATCTTTTTGAGGCAATATTATGATTATTAATTTTCTAGGTGATTCAATTACAGAAGGGGCTGGTGCTAGTGCTCCTGAACGAGTTTATTCGGCAATATGTGCTAAATTATCTAAGGCAAAAGAAGGCAATTATGGGGTTTCTTCAACCCGTATTGCACGTCAAAGAGTGGAAGTTAACAATAATATTCCTGAGGACTTTATTCTTAGAGCCCGTTGGATGCAACCTAGCGATTTTCTTTTTGTTTTTGGGGGAACAAACGATTATGGCCATGGGGATGCAGCATTAGGAGAATTTGGTGACCGTACTTCATATACCTTTTATGGCGCTATGACACTCTTAATTGAATATTTATTAGAAGTTAAAAAATACCAAAAAGAACAAATTTGTTTTATCTTACCTACCCCAAGATATAACGAAGATAATATTCATGGAGATGGATGCAAAAATTGGCGAGAATTCCCTACTTTAGAAAGATATCGGGAAGCGATGATTGAAGTTTGCTCTCATTTCCAAGTTCCCTATTTAAGACTCACTTCTCTTCCTTTACCAACCACTAATAAACCAAGTGAATATTTTGTAGATGGACTTCATCCTAACGATAAAGGGCATGAGGCAATTGGAAAAGAATTACATCTCTACTTAAAGAATAAAGGTCTAGTTAAATAATTAATAACGATCCGCCATAGAAGCGAAACGTTCTTCATCTTCTTTGGAAATAATGTATTTTTTATCAGTACCAAAAATCTTAGCAATATTCGAGCAATGGGAGAAAACTCTCTCATAAGCGTTAACAATATCAACATAAATTAATTCGACATAACGATTAGAAATTTCACCTTCCGCAGTAGTTTCTTTTTGGAAGTGCTCATTAACAATTTCATCTAAATGAGAAAGAATCTCTCTTCTTTCTTGAATTACTTTTAAGCCAAGTTCTTTATCTTCTTTTTCATATACTTCAATAGTAGAAGTAATTACATCAATAACCTCTTTATTAACCTTAATAAAGAATTCTCTTTCCTCATCAGTAAGGTGATCTTTCTTTTCTTTAATACCGGAATATAAATTAATTATATTCTCTCCATAATCTCCGATTCTTTCGATATCTTTGCTACCTTTAAGAACGGTTAATAATAGAGCAATGTCTTTCTCGGATAAATTAGCTTTATTACAACTAGAAAGATATTCGTTAAGTTGTCTATCAATCATATCGATATTAGTTTCAATTGTATGAACAAATTCGGCATCTTCATCTTTAAAAGAAGTAAGATATTCGTTAATTGTTTCATACATGAGCTTTGTGTACCCAAACATGATAACTGCTCGCTTTTTAGCTAAGGAAAGCCCTTCTGTAGGGAAGGTTTTCATTAGATTAAAATCAAGCGGTTCAATAGGTGTAATTTTACCTTTAGTGGAGCTAGGAATAATTTTATTTATGACTGTAGTAACAGGTTTTAATAGGGCAAAGAATAATAGACCTGTAGTTACGTTAAAAATAAGGTGACAAAGAGCGATTTGCATCATTGGCGAGACATACCAAACAAAAGTATCGCCATTTAAATAACCAAAATTAGCCATGTTAGAGAAATAAGGTTTAGCTAAATAATTAACGCCCATGAAAATTAAAGAACCTACCATATTAAAGACTAAGTGGAAAAGGGCAACTTTTTTACTTTCCTTACTTCCGCCCAAAGAAGCAAATATAGCCGTCGAAGTAGTCCCGATGTTAGCGCCAAAGATGACTGGTAAAATACCAAATAAATTAATTGAAGCACCAGCGCTAACAGCATATAAACCTTGCACAACACCCACTACCGCACTAGAAGACTGAATTAAAACAGTAGCTAGCATACCAATAAGTAAACCTAACCAAGGTTGATTATTCAAAGAGACAAATAAATCAATAAACCATTGTTCTTTAGCGATTGTTGCTAAATTTAAATCTAATATCCATAACCCTAAGAAAATAGCCCCAAAAGAGAAACAAAGTTCTCCAACGTCCGCCCACTTCTTCTTAGTAGCAAAAAGAAGAATGACCGAACCCACAAAAAGAACAATTGGGAAATATTCCATAAAAGGAATCGAAACAATAAAGGCCGTAATAGTTGTACCAATATTAGCACCAATAATAATAGCGGCGGCTTGTTCAAAGCTCATTACTCCCGCTCTAACTAAACCAATAGCTAAGGCACTAGTACCACCACTAGATTGAATTATAGCGGTAAAAGCGCACCCCATTAATAACCCCATAAAAGGGCTACCAGAAAGTTTATTTACAATAACACTTAATTTAGAAGATGCCATCCTCTTTAAGGTATTTGAAATATTGGATATACCAAAAAGGAAAAGGCCTAAACCTCCTAAGATCATCGTCCAAAACGCGAGTTCTCTCCAATCAAACATAAGTGATAACTAAAAAATATTGCCTTAGTGAGACTAACTTTAAAAGAGAAAACGTCTAGAAACCGCTTTCAAGATATTTTTTTTGAAACAAAATCGCAAAAGAAGCAATTTCTAATCTTCTTGATAGACCCAATCCATCCAAGGGAAATTTTTCCAAGTATTTTCGTGAAGTCGGTGCATTTCTTCAACAATGAGAAGCACCTTTCCTACGACTGGTGTCTTAGGCATGATGTCATAATAATCCCCATCATAATACAAAGAGAAATAAGAGGTATCTGTAGGCATACCTAAAGTAGGTAAATTTCGGTAATCTAAATCAAAAGAGAAATAATCATTATTTCTATTTCCTTTATAGTGGAATCCATGGTGATCAATTCTCACTCTTCCTTCGCCTACTAATTCAGAAGTTTTCATATCTTTTAGGAAGGAATATTTTGGTAACATGCCGATTTTGGCATCAAATTCAAAGGCAAAATCCGGATTATTTTTAATTTCTCTATAAACTTCTTTTCTTTCTTCATCAAACCAACGTGATGGGGTGCTAGGCAATTTATCTCCTTCATGTAAGGGATGCATTTTGTAAGTATCATCGAGAATAGCGCCATTTCCACAAGAAGAGCAATAAAGCTTATTCCCTTCATCTACCATCGTAAATTCTTTGCCACATTTAGGGCAACGATATAAAAGATCAGGCATATGGTAGGCAAGATTGCCATTATTTTTATAAGGAATATTTTCCTTTAAATTCCATTCGTAATCATCTTGCCAAAGGGCTTCATTAGTCTTTAAATCAATCTCTTCTGGCGTTAATTTAGCTAAATCTTCAGGAGTGAATAATTTAGATAAAGTGCAATCAATTCTGCCTTTTCTCTCATCTAAGCAGACTTTAGTGTTAGTTAAAAAAGTTCCTTTGCTCTTTAAGATATAAACAGGAATGCCATAGTGCTTAAATAATTTGCCTGTAGCGCTAACAACTGGTTGGTTATGTCCGGAGATAGAAGACATGCCTTCAGGAGAAAACGCAATAACCCCTTTCTTTTTTATGATAGTGTCGATACCCCTCATCGCAGGCATATCTAAAGTAAAATTCTTTTTAGGAATGACGTTAGCAATTTTTAAAATAAAATGTAAATGTGATCTTAAAAATTCGTTATAACCCACAACAAAATTTAGTCTTTTAGGATAAGCACTTCTTATTGCCCAAACGTAATCGATGCGTGATTGGTGGTTGAAAATTAAAAAACAGGGCCCTTTTTCTTTTTTAATTTTATCAACGTATTGATAATGAACATTGTATTTTGGTTCTAAAAAAGGAAAAACAACAAAATGACAAAGAAAATCATATAAAAAACGATTTGGACGATGAAATTTTCTTCTTGCTAATTTTTCTTCTAGAGTTAATTTTTTGGACATAATAATCCTCTTTATCGGGCAATAGAATAACAAAAATTGCCCGTAAATCCTACTATTTACTTATTAATTAAGTCAATTTCTTTAAAAGAATAATCTTTATATACTACTTAGCATTCAAACATTTAATCAATCTTTTACTCATCTTGTTTTAATTCTTTAATATTTTTTACCCCAAAGAGATTAGAATATGCCTATGAAAGTAACTAAGAAACAGCCTTTATCAAAGAATTGTATTATTTGTGGAATTGATAATCCTTATGGAGTTCATGCTTCATTTTATGAATTAGAAGATAATTCCGTATGTGCAATATTCTCTTTTTCTAAATATCACCAATCTTACCCTGAAAGAACTCATGGAGGTCTTATTTCCGCGATTATCGATGAAACTATTGGAAGAGCTATTTGGATTAGCGATCCTAAAGCTTTTGGTTGCACTATTAAATTAAACATTTCTTTCCATAAAGCTGTCCCATATGATGAAACGCTTTATTGCATCGGTAGAATCGACAAAGAGAATAACATTTCCTTTGGAGGACATGCGGAAATTAAGAATCAAAAAGGGGAACTTTTAGCAAGAGGCGAAGCTCTCTATATGCGTTTAAAATTAGAACAAATATCTCCTCATGAAGCACAAAATAACCACTCTTCCTTAGAAGAACTTAATGTCGAAGTTCCTGATGATATTAAGGAAATTGATTTGCCTTAATTTGTAGATGCGTCTAATTAAGCTAGTGCGCTCAAGATTTATATAAAAAGGAACTTGCTAGCAATTTTATAGAGTTGTATAGTATAGAGGCGCTTTCCTAGGAAAGATGCGAAATGGGCCTTTAGCTCAGTTGGTTAGAGCGTGCGCTTGATAAGCGCAAGGTCGATGGTTCAAGCCCATTAAGGCCCACCAAAATTTAAAAAGATTCCCCGTCATTTATGATGGGGCATTTTATTCAAAAGGGTGTTTAGCTCAGAGGGAGAGCGCTTCCTTCACACGGAAGAGGTCATTGGTTCGATCCCAATAACACCCACCAATACAAATAAAATCGATGCGAAAAATGCATCTTTTTTTGTTTTAATGACAATCTAAGATTGTTTTTTTCAATTTATTAGAGCATTATTATCAAGCTGCCGCCTTAGCTCAGCTGGTAGAGCAACCGCCTTGTAAGCGGTAGGTCTTCGGTCCGAATCCGGAAGGCGGCACCAGATTAACAATTTAAGATTGAGTCGAACTCAATCTTTTTTTATTTCTTAATCAAAACTGCAAAATTGAAAAAACCTGGGCAAAACCCAGGTATTTTGAATAAGAGAAGCGATTAACGCTTGCTGAATTGAGGAGCTCTACGAGCGGCTTTAAGACCATATTTCTTACGTTCTTTGACACGTGGGTTACGAGTTAACATACCCGCAACTTTTAAGCTCTTACGATCAACACCCGCTAAAAGGAGGGCTCTAGCAATTCCTAAACGGACAGCTTCGGCTTGTCCAGTGAATCCACCACCACTAACTTCAGCTTCAACATCGAATTTTGCTTCGTTGCCAGTGAGAGTTAAAGGTTGTTTGAGGTTTTGAACAAGAGTGGCATAAGGCATATATTTTTCAACATCAATACCATTGATGGTGATAGCGCCTTTACCAGAAGTAACATAAACACGAGCAACAGATTTCTTTCTGCGTCCGGTTCCATAATATTTCTTATCTTTAGCCATTTTTCTCTCCTTACTTAATCTCTAAAACAGTTGGTTTTTGAGCTTCTTGTTTATGCTTATCATCAGCATAGACAAAGCATTTTTTCATCATGGCTCTGCCAAGACGAGTATGAGGAATCATTCCTCTAACTGCTCTTTCGACTAATTCAACTGGGAATTCGCGTTTCATAACGCCAGCGCTACGAGTGCGGAGACCGCCATTGTAGCCAGAAACGTTATAATAATTCTTCTTGTGTTCGCCTTCTTCTTTACCAGAGAGTTTGACTTTGCTGGCATTGATGATGATTACATAATCACCAAGATCGGCATTTGGGGTGTAATTTGGTTTGTCTTTGCCCATAAGAATGGTAGCAACTTGAGTCGCAAGACGGCCAAGTGTTTTTCCAGAGGCATCGACGAGATACCAATTGCGCTTGATTTGATTAGCATTCGCAATTGTAGTTTGACGTTGCATATTAATTTCCTCTACTTTCTTTTGCTTTGCGTGCTTGCATATTATCCTCGTAAAAAGGATAAGAAGCAAGAAGTTTTTGGCAAATTGTAAAGATGAAATTTATAAACTAGCAAAATTATTAAAAACTTAGATTTTATCGAGTTTATTCAGAGACGAATAAATTCAATCTAGGTAATAAATTTGGAAATTTATATAAATATTTAAAAAGTCCCGCGAAGGGACTTTAGATAATTCAAAATAATAAGATTAGATATTTTCGACGTTATGATAAACGCTTTGGACGTCCTCGCACTCATCAAGTTGAGCAAGCATATCTTTCATCTTTTGGACATCTTCATCATTTAAGGTTACATATTGATTAGGAATAAAGGTAATCTCTGCAGTATCAAAATCATCTATACCCATCTCTTTAAGAACGCCCTTGGCTTTTTCAAAATCAGTTGGAGCGCATTGAATTTCAACTTCCCCTTCATGTTCAGTAACGCTTTGAACATCAACATCACCTAAGATGAGATTATCTTCAATTTCTTGACGTTTTGCATCATCGCCTTTTACATCAAGAACTGCGGCATAATTAAAGTTATAGGCAACAGCGCCCATCTTTCCACCTTTTCTAGTGACAATAGTTCTAACATTTACTAAGGCACGATTAACATTATCAGTTAAAGTATCAACGATAATGAATGATCCACCAGGACCAAAGAATTCATATCTTCCAGAAATATAAGCAACTGTATCACCGCCTTTAGCCTTTTCAATGGCTCTATCAATGACGTCTCTTGGACAAGTTTTACGATATTTTTCAATAGCACTACGTAAAGCTAAATTAGATTCAGGATCAGGAATACCGCTTTTAGCCGCAGCATAAATCTCCTTAGAGGCACGCATATATATCGCGCTTTTTGCTTTAGCGGTTGCAGCCATAGCGGCAGCACGCACTTCGAAATGTCTTCCCATAAGTAACTCCTTACTTTTGCGGCACTATTCTAGCACTAGAGAAAATTACAATGTAGTATTTTCGCTACATTCTAAAGAACTTATTAATTAATTAACGGGGGTATATCTAGTGACTTAATAGGTTTTAAGTTGTGATCTAAAGTAAATTTTTCAAATAAATCAAAAGGGGTATCGTTAAGTTCATTAGGTAAATGAGCGTCTACTCCATATATACAAGTAACTCCAAGTTTAGAAGCAATATCCCAAAAAGAAGAAAATGGGTAATAAAATTCTTCCTTCCCGTTAATTAACCTTCTTCTTCCCCATCTAGAAGGTCCCATATTAATTTCTAAAGGTAAATTTAATTTAATTGCCTCTGAAATAATTGTTTTCGCAGCCCACTCAGTTTCTTCATTCCATTCCTCAAACCAAATCATATATAAATCTGGATGGGCAACATATTTAAATAAACCAGTACGCATTCCTAATAGAAGGTTATCCACATATAAATGTAGAGCCAAATAAGGGCCGTCCATGTTAGAAAAGAATCTAAAATCCCCTTTATGAGGAAAATAGCCATGTTCTCCTAAAATTAGATATTGAACAATGCCTTTATCTAATAATTCATGGTAGTAATTATCAAATAAAGGGGAATATTCCGTTTCAAAACCTAAATGAAGAGTAATTTCTTTTTGATATTTCTTTGCTAATCCCTTAATGCTAGAAACATAATCATTAAGTAAAGAATAGGAACCACGCATTTTAGGTTGCTCAAAGCAAGGAAAGAAAATATGATCACTAAACCCTAAATGTTTATAGCCCCCTTTAATAGCTTCTAAAACATAGTCTTCATCTTCCCCATCGGCATGTCCGCACCGATAAGTATGGCAATGATAATTATTTTCTAAAAGTTTTCCCATAATAGACCTCTTCTAAAATAAGTCCTTTAGGAGATGCTTTAAAAGATAATATTTTTCTCTCCTTATTATCTAAAGAAGCTTTAAGAGCTTCTATCGATAAAGAGTGTGTAGCTACTTTAAAAGCGCTCCCAACCATTAATCTAATCATATAAGTCATAAAACCATTAGAAGAGAAAATAGCTTTAACATGGGGACCGTTTTCTAAAACCACAATAGGCTCTAATATCCTTATAAAATTATCTTTATCATCCTTTTTGGTAGTGAAATTTTGAAAATTATGCTTTCCCGCAAATAAGCAAATAGCTTCTTTAAATAAAGAAATATCAAAAGAAGAAACTTTTAAAGCTGTTTCAAATGCATTTAATGGATCTCTTTCTAGATAGCAAAAAGAATAGGAATATCTCTTACCAGAAGAGGAATGTCTAGCATCAAAAGTAAGAGGCGCTTCTTCTAATTTAGAACAAAAAATGTCCATTGGTAATAAGCGGTTTAAAGCTGCTCTTTTATTCTCTAAATGACGCAAATTTTCGTCTTTTAATTTAAAAGAAATAACTTGTCCTTTTGCGGATACACCAGCATCCGTTCTCCCGGCACCTTTAACTATTACTTCATAACCGAATAGGAAAGATAAGGCTCTTTCAAGCTCCCCTTGAACACTAGCCTTTTCCTTTTGTTTTTGGAAACCATAATAAGCTCGACCATCATAAGAAATTATGGCCTTAAAATTCCTTAATTTCATAAAAGCGAGAGTCCCCAAAAATAACTATAAGGGTCAAAATTCATAATCGAAATAGTCATAAAAAAGGCTAATAAACAAGCTGAAGATAAAATTAAAAGAAAATCGCTAAAATGGAATTTGATTACTCTATAACGAGTCCTTTTCCCTTTAGGGTCATAGCCACGCGCTTCCATGGCGTCGGCTAAATCGTCACTCCTTAATAAAGAAGTGGCAAAAAGAGGTATTAATAAAGAAGTTAAAGCAATAAATTTAGTTTTTATTCCCCCATTTTTAAAATCGACACCTCTAGAAGCTTGGGCTTTTAAAATTCTTTCAACATCTTCTAAGATGGTTGGAATAAAGCGAAGAGCTAAGGTAACAATCATTGCAATAACATGAGAGGGAATACCGATGATTTTTAAGGGATATAAATACCATTCTAATGCACTGGTTAAATCTAGCGGTTTAGTAGAAGCAGTTAAAATCATCGAAAAAGCAACCATTAAAATTAAGCGGATTAAAATTCTTCCTGCTTCTAAGAAGGATTCATAATAAAAGGGGAAGTCCCCAATCTTAAAGGCTACATGGGTGTAATTACTCGAAGGCACTAAGATATAAATAAGAAGTAAGAAAATAACAAAAAACCAAAGCGAGGCTAGCGATTTAAAAAGAGAAGATATGGAAACTCTAGAAACGCCCAAAAGAACGATTGCTAAGATAACTAAAATACCAGCAAAAGAATAAGCGGTTGCGTAATTTTTAAAAGGTAAGAAAACTGCAACTAAAAGCAAAATATAACAAAATAATTTGGCTCTTGGATCCATCTTATGGAGAAAAGATTTATAAGGGACATATCGTCCTAAAACCATCGCATTCATCTTTTTCTCCCGTTTTTTATAGCTAGGGCTAAGTCATTCACATTTCTAATTTTTGAAATATCTATAGTAAAACCCCTCTTTTTTAAAGAATTAGCAAAATCAATGACTAACGGATTATTAAGGGAATATTCTTCCATATCCTTAGAAAATAGCTCGCTAGGGGTGCTTTCTAAAATGATCTTTCCATCGTTAACTAATAAAACATTGTCCGCATATTCTAAAACGAGATTCATATCATGAGTAATGACGATAATAGTAACTCCAGTTTCATTAATCTTTTTAAAGATTTTCATTACTTCTTTCGCAGAAAATGGATCTAAACCTGAAGTTGGCTCATCTACTATTAGAATTTCTGGTTCAATAGCTAAAATACCTGCTAAAGCTACTTTTCTTTTTTCTCCTCCACTAAGTTCAAAAGGAGATCTCTTATAAAAAGATTCATCTAAACCAATTTGTTTTAAGGAATCATGAGCTTTCTTTAAAGCTTCTTCTTTAGATAGACCAAAATTTCTAGGACCAAAAGCTACATCTTTTTCGACACTTTCTTCAAAAAGTTGATATTCCGGAAACTGAAAAACTAAACCTACTTTCTTACGAATTGCTCTAATAGTTTTCTTTCTCTTTTTTATCTTATTAGCGTTAATTAAAGTATCGACATGTACTTCCCCTTCACTAGGAAAAAGTAAAGCATTGGATAATTGAGCTATAGTGCTTTTGCCACTTCCAGTTTTACCAACAATCATGGAAAAGGAGCCTTTTTTAAAACTAAAAGAGGCATTTTTAAGTCCTACTGCAGCAAAAGGAGATTTCGGGGAATAGATATAAGAAACGTTTTTAAATTCTATCGACATAAAAACTCCCTTAAAGAATCTAAATCCTTTATATCATCGCTAAGAGGCACATCTAAAGAAATAAGAGCTTCTTTTAGTTGCTCAAAAAATGGTAAATCTAAGCCCATCTCTTTTAATTTTTGATAATTAGAAAAGACTTCTTCTGGTTTGCCAAAGAAAGCTTCTTTTCCTTCATTTAAAACAAGAACTTTGTCGCTTTTGGAAGCTTCTTCTAAATCATGAGTAATAGAAAGAATAGTTAAATGAGGGTTTTCTTTTCTTAAAGAAGAAATGAGAGAAAGAATTTCTTTTTTAGCTCTAGGATCAAGCATAGAAGTAGCTTCATCAAAAATTATTAATTCAGGAGAAGTAGCTAAAACACCAGCGATAGCAACACGTTGTTTTTGCCCACCAGAGAGATTTTCTGGCGCCCGGTCTAAATAATCGCTCATCCCTACTTTCTCTGCATAAAAATTAATTAAGGGATCCATCTCTTTTTGAGGCAAAGCGCGATTTTCTAAGCCAAAAGCTATATCGTCCCTCACAGAGGAACCAACAAATTGGTTATCAGGATTTTGAAAAACAAAACCCATTTTTTGCCTTATAAAATTAATATTTGAAGAATTAAGTTCTTTATTAAAAATGGAAATTTCCCCATCAAAACCCCCATTAATTCCCGCTAAAACCTTGCCTAAAGTGCTTTTACCAGAACCATTATGCCCAATGATTGCTAAATATTCGCCTTCAGAAAGAGAGAAGGATAAATTATTTAGAACTTTCCTTTCTTCTCCCTTATAAGAAAAAGAAAGATTTTTAACTTCTAAAATCATTCTTTTACGCAAACTATTTCACCATAAAGGCAAGAAATAATTATTTGCTCCTCTCAATATTTAAAACAGGACCGCTATATTTAGTGATTTTTACACCTGCTTTTTTTAATATTTGTTTGCTAGCTTCATAAATAATGTTATCAGCATGTTTGTCTGATAAATAGATAACTTCTTTGATACCTACTTGAACAATCGCTTTTGCACATTCATTGCAAGGGAACAAAGTAACATAGATACGGCACCCATTTAGCTTTTCCCCATTTCTGGTATTCAATATGGCATTAAATTCCGCATGGCAAACATAGAGATATTTGCTTTCTAATCCTTCTCCATGTCCCCAAGGGATGTCATTATCATCAATGCCTCTAGGCATACCGTTATAACCAATAGAAACAACCTTGTTATCATCCCCTACAACACAAGCGCCCACTTGTGTTGATGGATCTTTACTTCTTAAAGCACTAAGAAGAGCGATACCCATAAAATATTCATCCCAGGAAATGTAATCTTTGCGAAATGTTTCTTCCATAATTCTTGCCTCGCTACTAATGATAAAGATTAATGCAAAATTCTCAAGATACTTTCCTTTAGGAAAGAAGAGCGATTAGAGCCTCGTATGGACGAAGTTTACTCTTATAAGTAAGTCCTGCGCCTAAATAATTAGATAAAAGGACTTCTCCTCGCATCTCGCGAATATTTTTTTCTAGTAGAAGAGTTCTATTAGATAAATTGATTAGTACAAAATAAAGTCTACCCCTATAAGCCCTAAAGAAAGCTAATACATCTTTTTGAGTAACTAATACTTCAAAGGAGCCTAGAAGTATTTCTTCATTTGATTTTCTAAAAGCAATTATAGATTTATAGAAATTTAAAAGGGAATTAGGATCGGCATTTTCTGAGGCAATATCTAATTTTTCGTAAAGAGGATTAAGGATAATCCAAGGGCTTTTTGCCTTAGAAAAACCGAAATTTAAGTTCTTATTCCAAGGTAAGGTTGTTCGAACATTATCCCTAGAATTAGTAGCAACTTTCTTTAAGGCTCTACTCTCACTTAAAGAAAACTTCCTTAGCTTTCTAAATAGAGCAAAAGATAAAGGATCTCGCCAATTTTCGTAACCTAAATATTCATAGTTCATTAAACCAATTTCTTCGCCTTGATAAATGGAAGGATAAGCAATTAATGAAGTGAGCAAAATAGGTAACATTCTTTCTAAATAAAGATAAGTTTTCTCATTACTTTTAAAGAAAGAAAGAGAACGAAGTCCTAAATAATTTTCAAAAGATAAAGAGACTGGGAAAGGCTTCTTGTTTAAAGCAATTATTCTCTTTTTTAAGTCTTTGATAGAGAAAGTTTTTCTAATAGAAGTCCCGGGCTTTTTATCGAAAGAACAAACATTTACTTGAAAAATAAAATCAGAATCTAAAGGATATGAATCAAGATCATCTAAAAGTGCTATATCATCTATCGCAATAAGGAGTAAAGGTTTTCTTTTTTTGATAGTTTCCCCAAAAGAAGCCTCTAGAACATTAATAGTATTTACTAAAGAGAAGAGATCTTTTCTCTTCTTTTTTAAAGAATATTGTTCAAACAAAAACAAATTAGAAACACCTAAGAAGCGAAAACCCGCAATACCAAGGTCTAAATAATAAGAAAGAATATCATTCATCTCTCTTCTTACTTCTAAAGAAGAATAATTTAAGGTTGGGTTAAGAGAATTATTTAAATGAAGGTAATAGGCCCCAACTTCCTTATCAAAACTCCAAACGCTTTCTTTATATGAATTTTTCCAATTATTAGGAGGTAAAGCATTATTAAGTCTCCCCTTCTCCCAACAATAAAAATTGTGATAAGGAGAAGAAACATTTTTAGAAGCTAGGAAGCAAAAATGTTCATTACTAGTCTGATCTATAGGTAAATCTAAGATAATCTTAATGCCATGTTTGCTACTTTCGATAACTAGTTTTTTTAAATCTTCAATAGTTCCATATTCTTTATTAATATTTCTATAATTCACTACATCTAAGCCAAAATCCTTGTTATTGGTTTCAAAAATTGGCGATAAATCAATAACAGAAACACCTAAAGAAGCTAAATAAGTTAACTTCGAAGTGACTCCATTAATATCCCCAATTCCATCATTATTACTATCAAAAAATGACCGAACAAAAATTTGGTAAATTGGTTTAGAGCCATTAAATTGAAGAAAATTATCTCTTTTTAACAAAGTGAACTCCTGATATTTAATTATAAAAAATAAAAGTCAATAAAAGAATAAAATCCTAAAAGAAACAAATCTTTTAGGATAAAAAGTCAAAATGACAAGATGTGAACTAGAAACGAGTAAGCATTAATAAACGATAACCATGTCCATAAACAGAATCAATTCTAGCTCCTTTAATATAGCCAACTTTTCTTCTGATACTGGAAATGTGAACATCGATTGTTCTAGTTGGAAGAGAGCATTTTTCATCTCCCCAAATTAACTCGATAATTTTTTCTCTCTCAACAACATTGGGACGAGCTTCATAAAGGGCTCTAAGAATCTTCCATTCTAAAGGAGTAAAACGAACATGATAGCGATAATAAGATAAAGTGCGCTTCTCAGTATCGGCCATCACTGTAGAGCCGTCACCTCTCAAAATTGATACTTGTGCCATATACTAACCCCCTAAATGACCATAGATAATTTAAGACATTATTTTAGAAAAGCAACAAAAAAATGCTTTTTCATTAACAAAGTTTTAAACATTACCTTTTTACCAAAAAGCCGAAACTATCTATATTTATTATTATATTACGAAACTTTCATTGATAAATTGACTAACGAAATTTTAAAGAAATCTAGTTTTGGAAACTATATAAGTTTCTTAAATTATTTCTTTTTCTTTAAGATTACATCGAAAGAATATAGAAAAGCTATCTATTAATTTGAAATCTATTCTTAAAAGGCAAAAGAAAGGATATAAAAAATAAATCGACTAGTGTTGAAGGCGCTAAACCAAGGATTAACATTGAGAAAAAGTACCAATATGAAAGGTTCCAATTATAAATTAATCCAAAAGCAAAAAAGGCTAATGATTTTCCAATTGTCATTGTTAAAGCTTCACTTATAAAAGAAATGAAAGCAATTTCATATAAGGAAAATTCACTTTTATTTCGGTATAAGGGATCGTTTTCTCTCTTCTTGTTCAAAAAGAAAACAAGGACAAAGAAAACCACAATAGTTAAAAAAGTTAAGCTTAATATCAAAGGCTTAATCCAATAAGCATTCTCTCCAAAAGCTTCCTCTAAAGGGGGGTTAGCGTAAAAAGTAATCCCTAAAAGGATAATAAAAAGTCCATAGAGGCCGTAAAGAACAAATGGTTTTTTAAAGAAAGATGAATATTTTTTAACTAGACGGGCTAAAAAATAAGGAAGGACGCCTAAAGCACAATAAGCAATGGAAAGAAAAGGGTTATAGCTTCCTCCAACCGCTAAAAGGAAAGCAGGTATTAAGTCAGAAAAGATACCCACTACTGCACCAAATAGAGGTCCCGCCACAATGGAAACAAAAATAACTATTGAAGGAGTTAAAGAGAAGCGTAAAAAGGGAAACGGTCCCATCGGAACTAACTTAAAAACTAAGGTAGAAACAATACCAAAAGAAAGCATAATCGCAGAAAAAGTAATCTTCTCAATTAGTCTCTCTTTGCTCATTTTCGAACTCCTCTAAGATATATTTTTTGGCTTGATAGGCAAAATCCAAACTGCCAGTTATTAAAATCCAATCATCAGGGTATGTCAAAAGCAAATTATTAATAGCCAATTTAAAATCTGAAGAAAATGAATATTCATCTAAATAAGAAACATAATCTTCCTTTTTTCTTGCTCTAGAAGAAGGAAAAGTAGTCAAAAAAACTTGTTCAGAAACATTTTTAAGCAAAGGCAAAATATGGGAAATGTTCTTATCTTTATAAGAAGCAAATAAAGTAACAATTTTTCTGTCTTTTTTTATATAAGAAAGAGATTCAATTAAATTTTTAATGGCCTCTTCATTGTGTGCTCCATCTAGAAGAAAATGCCCTCTTCTCTCTAGTCTAGCAGGCAAACATTTTGCTAAAAGACCTTCTCTAAGAGATGATTCACTTACTGGCAATTTAAGGCGTAGAAGCTTAATCGCTTCAATCGCTAAAGAAGCATTTTTAATCTCGTAATATGCATTAGTGAAAAGCAATAAATCTAGATAAGAACCATAAGAAAAATGGAAATATGGACTCTCATATTTTATAAATTTAAAGGACAATTCTTGATAGAGAGAAGCGCCTTTTTTTCTTGCTTCTATAGCAATAACGGAAAGAGCCTCTTTAGGAACATAGGAAGAAACAAGCACTGGAGCATCTTTCTTAATTATTCCTGATTTTTGAAGAGCGATATCTTTTATCGTTTTCCCAAGAAATGCTACGTGTTCTAAAGAAACACTACTAATAATCGAAAGAAGAGGCTTAGCATCTAAGATATTAGTAGCGTCAAGCAATCCTCCCATCCCACATTCAATAATCACTAAATCTGGCTTTACTTCATTAAAGAAGGAGAGGGCTACAAAGCATTCTATTTCAAACGAAGTTAAATTAGAGTCGATAATTTGATTTTCAAATTTTGTAAAAATCCTTGCAAAATCCCCTTCTTTTATGTTTTCTCCTAAATAGGAGATCATTTTTATTGGTTCTCCTAAAAAAGGTTTTATAAAACTTCCTACTTTATAAGAAGCTTTTAAATAGATGTTACTAAGATAATGACAAAGCGAACTTTTACCATTTGTGCCCGCAACATGAATAAAAGGAAAATTTATAGAGAAATTAACACTTTTAAGAAATTCGTCATAATTCTTTCTGTCGTATTTAACCATTGTTAAATCACGACTTTTTAAAAATGAAATAATCTCTCTATAATTCATTTCTATTCTTCAAAATGAGTTCCTTTTTCTTTTTGAAGGCGTCTTTCTAAGTCTTTTCCTTTTAAAGAAGCCCTCTTATCGTATAACTTCTTTCCTTTGGCCATAGCAATTTCTAACTTAGCGTAGCCATGAGAAAGAAATAATTTAGTAGGAACACAAGTTTGACCGCTAGTTTTTAGTCTAGATGCTAATTTCTTAATTTCTTTTTTATTGAGTAATAACTTTCTATCTCTAAGATGATCAACGTTCCAAATATTGCCTTCTTTAAAGGGAGCAATATGCATATTTCTAATATAAGCTTGGCCATCTTTAACATAAACAAAAGCGTCAGAGATGGTAGCATTTCTCGCTCTTAAACTCTTAATTTCAGTGCCAGTTAGAACTAAACCCGCTACTAAAAAATCGCTCAGAAAATATTCAAAGTGCGCCCGACGATTTTCTAATAATACTGAAGAATCTTTCTTTCTACTCATAAGCTAAGAAATTATAAATTCAAAAATAGTTTTTGCCTATGCATTTATCTTAAGTTAGCTAGAATTCGCTTAATGCTTCTTTAAATAACCCAATAGTAGATAGATACAAACATTAACAATGTTCCCAATAAGACAAATAGATGGAAAACTAGATGGAACCATTTGGAGTGTTTAGAACCAATACAATATAGAATCGCTCCAATCGTATAAGAAATTCCTCCCATTAATAAAAGAAAGGAAGCTGGATACCAGCCAATACTCATGATTAATGGGTAAAAAGAAAGAATAATGATCCAACCCATTAAAATGTAGTCAATAATACAAAAAACAGTGAATTTCTTTAAATCTATAGAATTTAAAACGATTCCCAATATACCCAATATAGCGCAAGCACAGAAGATAGAATAAGCCCAAGCCTGGCTATATTCTCTAAGACCAACTAAGCAATATGGGGCATAAGTACCAATAATTAATAAGAAAACGTTATCGTGATCGATAACCCGAAACACTTTCTTTAAATTAGAAGGCTTTAAACCATGATAAAAAGCGCTCCCAAAGTAAAGAATTAATAAAGATATAGAAAAAATAATGGAAGTGGATATCCGCCAATGGTCCCCTGTTTCCACCGCCTTAGCAATTAAAAATGGTCCACCAATAATAGCAAAAAGAACTCCTAGAGCATGGGATAAAGAATTAGCAATTTCTTGCTTCCTAGTGTAAGAGGGTAATTCTGTTTTCATCAATTAGGATTATAAAGGCTTAGATATGTTAATCAAGCAATTCTAGTATTGATTACTAGATTAGTTAAATTTAACCTATTTCCTCTTGTTCTAAGAAAGAAAGAACTTAAACTATTTATATGTTTTTAAAATTACTAAGAAAAACATTTATTAACGATTATGAAGACACTCAAAACGAAAACGTTAGAGCAGCGACAGGTGTTTTAGCTTCGACTTTAGGTTTGATTATTAACTTAATATTGGTGCTAATTAAAGGCGGATTAGCCATTTATTTAGCAATAGAAGCTAATTGGACAATCTTACCCATGGCTCTTTTTGCGGATGCTATGAATAACCTTAGTGATTTAGGTACTTGCGTTGTTGTGATTATTAGTTTCCAAATGGCTAAAAAGCCTGCCGACGAAGAACATCCATTCGGCCATCAACGAGCGGAATATATTGCGGGACTTATTGTCTCATTCTTAATTTTACTAATTGCTTTTGAAACAATTAGAGACTCCATAAATAAAATTATTTCTGGAGATATAGCCAATTATGATTGGTTAACCATTATTCTTTTAGGCGTTTCTATCCTTCTAAAAGGTTTACAAGGTTACATCTATCTTTCCTTAGGCAAAACAATAAATAGTAAGACTTTAAAAACTAATGCCTTTGATTCTTTTAGTGATATCTTCACTACTTCTGTTGTTTTAATCGGAGGTATCTTAGGAATTTGTTTAAATTGGAATTTCTTAGATCCTTATTTAGGTTTAGCTATTTCTCTACTTATTGCTATCACTGGAATTAAGTTAATGAAAGAAAATATTGACCCTATTCTTGGAGGCAAACAAAACCCAAAAGAAGTAGAAGCAATTAGGCAATTAGTCCTTAATCACCCTAAGGCTCTAGGAATCCACGATATTTTGATTCATTCATATGGACCAACTAAAAGATATCTTTCTCTTCACTTAGAAGTTGATGAAAATACCTCCTTAATTGAAGCCCACAATTTAGCGGATCATCTCGAAAAAGAAATCGGCGATAAATTTGATGCTGAAGTTTTAATTCATGTTGATCCAACTGCTAAAAAAGACCAAGAAACCCAACAAATAGAAAAGGAAATTAATGAAATTCTATCATCTATTTCTAAGACTATTAAACTACACGATTTAAGGCTTATAAAAAGCACTAGAGAACTGAAAATCTGCTTTGATTTACTTCTCCCTTTTTCTTTAAATAAGAATAAAGAAGAAATTGTTAGACGAATTAGAAAAGAATTAGTTAAAAAACATGGCAAAATCCGTCTAATAATTCACTTCGATAATCCTTTTTAAAAGAAAGTAAATTATTCATAATATAGATATGAAAAAAGCACTAGTTTTTTGTGGAGGAGGCTCCTTAGGATCATACGAAGTAGGAGCCTGGCGGTATTTAAAAGAAAAAGGATATCATTATGATATCGTAACAGGCACTTCTATAGGGGCTATAAATGGCGCTATGTATGCTATTAACGCTTATGATGAATGTGTAAAACTCTGGGAAGAAGTTACCCTAAATAAAGTCATGAGCGAAGGCTTTAATTTAAGCGATAATGTTTTAGATAATATTCGTTCTTTAAAAAGCGAAAATCTAAAATCTCTCGTCAAAACCTACCTCAAATTAGGTGGAGTAGATATTTCTCCCTTTAAAGAATTAGTTAAAAAAGTAATTGATCCAAAGAAGATAAAAGCTTCTAAAGTCCTTTTAGGTATTGTGACAACAGAACTAAAAACTAGAAAAGAAGTCGATGTTATTCTTAACGAACAAAACGAAGAAGATATTCTTCCCTTTTTACATGCTTCAAGTGCATGTTGGCCAATTTTCCCAATGGAAACGATCCATGATAAAAAATATATCGATGGAGGGTATCTTAATAACTTACCAATCGATTTTGCTCTTAGACTCGGCGCGGATGAAATTACCGCTGTCATGCTTAGAAGCATCCCAAAAGAACCTCAACATCCAGAATTAATGAGAGCCTTTAACGTAACTACTATTCGTCCTTCTAGAGATACTGGCACTATCCTTTATTTTGAATCTAATACTTTAAAGAATAATATGGAGCTTGGTTATCTAGACGCTAAGAAAACATTTGGTGAGGCCTTAGGCTTTTCTTATTGTTTTGAAAAGGATAAGAAATTTGAAAATATTGCTAAAGAAGTCTATCGAAATTGTTTAAGAGAACATCTTTACCAAATTGAGAAAATAATTTCTTCTCTATTCTCTAAAGATATGCCAAAGCCTAAAAATGAGATGGATTTACTAATTAGATCACTAGAATTATTAGCTAATCCTTTAGAAATAGACCCTTATAAAGTATGGAAAATACAAGACATGATTAATACCATCATATCTACTATTAAGAAAAACGCTCCTTCTAAAATTATTGATGAGCAGTCTTTGAAGACAAAACGCATGAGGAATGCCGCGATAAAGAAAGAAAAAATAGATTTCTTAAAGCACCTTTATATCTCTATTAAAAACAAGAAAAATCCTCGCTCTTGGGCTAATAAATATTTCTCTTCCTTCCCTGAGACAGCTTATTTTATTTCTTTATTTGAAGTTCTCCTAAAATAAATATTGAGCACGAAAAAGACCCGAATAAAACGGGCCTTTAGGTTTAGTCTATTAACTATAAATAATATTTGTTAAGAACTTTTAATGTCTTTTCATCAAGTTCATAAACTAATGGTTTACCAGTAGGAATTTCTACAGAGATAATTTGTTCTGGTGTAAGATTTTCAAGCATCATAACAATAGCTCTTAGGGAATTGCCATGTGCAGCGATTAAAACCTTTTTGCCACCCTTAATTTCAGGAGCAATTTTGCTATCGAAATAGGGCTTAACACGCTTAGCGCAATCAATAAGACATTCAGTTAATGGACAATCTTCAATGGTCATCTCGCCTTCTTTAATAAGGTTTTGATATTTTTCTTGATTGCCTGGCCAGCGAGGATCTTCTCTAGTTAAAGGAAGAGGCGGTACATCTGCGCTTCTTCTCCAAATATGAACTTGTTCGGCGCCCCACTTTTCCGCGGATTCAGCCTTATTTAAGCCTTGAAGAGCGCCATAATGACGTTCATTTAAACGCCAAGAATAAAATTTTGGAAGATTGCTTTCACCCATTTCAGCAAGGGCGAAATCCATAGTATGGTTTGCTCTTTTTAAAACTGAAGAGAAAGCTACATCAAAACTATAGCCTTTTTCCTTTAAAAGCTTTCCAGCTTCTTTAGCTTCTTTTTCTCCATTTGGAGAGAGTTCAACATCAGTCCAGCCAGTGAATAAATTTTTTAAATTCCATTCAGATTGACCGTGACGAATGAGCACTAATTTAATCATAAAATAAATCCTTTCTTTATTCCTATGGCATTATAAAGCGTTCTAAAGAAGAGAGAAAGAAAAGTCGCTTAAAAATGCTTTTTTAAACGTGTTTTTATAGTTTCAAAAGCTTTAAAAAGAAAGGAAGCGAAAAAGGTTAATAGCAATAAGACAATACTTATTGTCGAAGAAATAGCTAATGCGTAAGCGGATTCCTTAGAAATGGGTAAGAAGGTATTTGTTTTAGATAAAAGAAAACAAATGACAAAAGAAATTAAAATACCCAAAAGAGAAGAGAGAGGAATAAATAGGTTAAAGATGATTTTTTCTTTATGATTAGTAGCGACTTTAATAATGCTCTTAGAGGAAGAAGAACATAAATATAAAGAAACAAAGAAACAGAATATACCGACGATTAAAGAAAGGATGGAAAGAGTATTACCTTTTTCTAAAATCAAGCCCACTCCAACATAAAAACTAAAATAGGTTAAAGAAGAAAAGATGAGTAAAAAGAGGAAATCTGTCCAATTGTTGCAAAGGAACGTCTTAAAAGAAATATTCTCTCTAATAATAGGTTGAACTTTTTCTTTTTTCTTTGTCTTCTCTTTTTTAATTTCAGGAATTATTTTTTCTTCTTTCGCTTCTAAATATATAGATAACAAAGAGGAATTTAAGAGAGCGACTTTAATACTTTTTTCATTAGCTTTATTCGAAGAAAGATTGCCATCAAATAATAAATAAGAGTCTTGATAGTCCGCTAATAAAGCTAATAATTTTTTAAATTTATTTTCTTTATCTAGAATAGTTTCATTTCCCAAAGTCTTTAATTCTTTAATTTTGGGAAATAAGTCATTCTTAATACGGTTTTTAGTCTCCTCATTAACGGAAAAGACCGCTAAAAGAGAGGCATAATCTGCAACATTAATCTTAAAAACAATTAACTGACTTAATTCTTCATTAGTTTTAATAGCTCTCTCACCTATCCATATAGTTCCCTCTTCCAAGGAAGAAAAGGCAAAAGATAAAACCTTAAAAACATTTTCCTCTTCCGCACTAATCTTATTTAGACCATCAGTAAAAGAAATATTAGGAACATTTAAAGAATTATTTTCATCAATCTTTATTTTTACGTTTTCTAACGAAAGCATGGCTCTATTTTAAGCTAAAGGTGCTATTTTAGAAAGAAAAAGCCGTTTTATAGCAATAACCCAATAAATTAAGAAATAGCCTTCTTTTTTCTATTAATAACAATGGTTTTAATTTTTTTCTGATAAATGAGGCAATAAAGAAAAGCAAAGAGAAGTAAGAAAGTGAAGAACTTCAAAACAAATAAAAGTTCTTTAGATAAATAAGAAACTAGATAAAAATCATATAAATAAAAACAAGAAAGATAGGAGAGACTTGTAATAAATAAAAGCAAGATAACATCTTTAAAGAAAGGCATTAAAGGCAAGGATAATTTCTTTTTATAATAGATATTGCTAACAATTATTCTTCCCACAATAGCTAATAATCCAGAGCCAAATAAAGGAGCATAAATTTTTAAATCATTAGGCAAAATAAAGATAAAAAGGATCGAAAAAGGAACACTTAATAAAGCTAAAACAAAATTAAATAAAGCAAGAAAACAATGCTTATTAGCGGCCCTTTCAATTTCTATAGCGACACTTTCTCCTAAAGGAATTAACCAAATAGCTAAACTTATTAAACCAATAAAATAAATATTATCTAGTTCGGTTACATTTAAAGAACTCTTGCCTAACCAAAAATCTAAAAATAATCTTCCTAAAAGAAGAAAACCGCCAAAACAAATAAAGAGAACGGTTAAAAGCAAAAAAGAAGAATTAAGAAAAGTTTCTTTCATCTCCTCTTCTCTATTAAATTGATATAGTTCATTAATTTTGGGAGCAAAAGTATCACGTACACCTTTAGCTAATAATGCAGCATAAATATAAAATTCTAACCCATAAGAAAAAACGGTAACTGAAGTTGCTCCAAGGAAGGAAGAAATGATTACTTTTCCCGCGTTATTTTGAATTTGCGAAACTCCAATAACAAGGAAAATAAAAATCGAAAATTTAAAAATCTCTTTCAAATCCCCCTTAATTTCCTCTTTTGAGGCAAATTTAATCTTCATATTTAATTTTTTAAAACATATAAACAAAGACACTAATCCAACTAATAAAGAGGCTATTAATGAGGCAAGAATTACATATATAGCGCCCCACCCAATAAATAAACAAATAGAGGAAAGAAGAATCGATAACACTTTAATAGTGATTAAAATTATTTGTTCTAAGACAAATCTCTTTTTGTATAAAAAATAAAAGAGAAAATAAGAGAAAAAGAAATCAATCGCCCCACTTAATGAGGCAATAAAAATAATTATTAGTACGAGGTAATTTTTTTCTTCACTAACATCCTTAATATGTAAATAACCAAAGCCATAAAGAAGAGAAAGGAGATATCCAACAATTAAAATAGAAAGAGAAACAAAAGTAAATAAAAGGAGATAGGAACCATTTATCTTATTTAAACCTTCCTCCCCTTCTTCTTTTTCTCTCTTAGTTGCAAAACGGATATAACTATTTTCTGAACCTAAAGAAAGAAGAGTTACTATCTGAATTAAAGAGATAGCAAAATTTAAAATACCATTATCTTCTGGGCCTATTTTGCTTAATAAAAAAGGAGGATAAAGCAAAGAGAGAACAAGAAAAAGAAAAATTCTTAAATAATTAAAAATTACTCCTAAGGATATTGAACTTTTTAACTCTTTCTTCATTGCCATATGTTTAATATAAAAGAATCTTCTTTAGAAAGCTAAAATTTCCGTTTAATTTCATTTAAAACGGCATATCTAAGGATAAGCGGTTGCATATAATTTTCCATTTTATTGATATAAGGGAAAATAAAGGGGAAATCTCCCATAGGTAAGAATAGTCCAAAGAAACTAAAATAAATTAAAGGACTTAAAGAAATATATAAATAAGTAAATAACTGTAATTCAATAGGCGCTAAAGCGTAAAAGAACTCCGCGAAAGTAACAAATACAGCGCTGCACACTAAGTAGAATAATAAAGGTATATATTCCTTAATTAGAAGCCACCTTAATTCCTTAATTGAAACAAATAAAATGACTACAAGGGCGCATATCGTAGAAGAAACGCTAACTAGAGCAATCTCACTCACAAAATATAGACTTATAACCAGTGAAATATATAGGACATCAATTAAAGAGAAAATGATTACATATAGCCACTTTTTCTCTTTTGCAAAATAATGAAGCGCTAATAAAGAGAAAAGAGCAACTAAATAAGAAAGACTCATCAATAAGAAATTCATATAAGAGGAGAAAAAGAAGATGCCCATACGTGAAAGTGGCTTAAAAGAAATTAAAAGGGAAACGAAAACTAGAAAGGGGACACCTAGGACAATATAAGTTTCCCTTTTCTTAGGTGTTTCTTCTTTCGTAACGCTCTCTTTATTATCTTTTAAAACAATTTCCTCGTTTCGTCTAGCGTTATTCGTCAAAATTGGACAAAGGAGAAGGAGATATATGGCACAATGGCCATAACCAAAATAGCTTAAATCACCAAATTCAGTTAAAGAACGTAAGATAACGCATACATAAATAGCTAAATAAAGGAAAGAATATCTATCTTTTTTATATAGAGAATAAACAACTAAACCTAAAAGGAAAGCCCAACCTAAAATAGCGAAAATAAGATTGAAAAGTCCTCCATTAAGAATGTCATTAGCGAATGCGCTATCAATCGCATCATATTTTATAGATCCATGGCTTGCTATAAAGAAAGCGGCATACCCTCCCCCATAACCGACTCCTAGGAAAAGGTTATTTAAAGAGGATGAAAATAGGTTTATCGCTAAATTGAATTGATCAAAACGGGCACCAAAAGTTTTTAGACCTGTCCCAGATACTTCTTTTAATACACTTTGGAAAAAGTTATATACGTAAGAGAGAATTCCTCCGCAGTCCACTAAGCCAAAAGAAAGAATAAATGTAGAAATTAAAATTAAAATAATTAAAGGCAAAATAGCTCTAAGAGGACGTCTCTTAATGCGATAAATGAGGTTATAAATTACGAAAGCAACAAAAAATAACGCTCCTACCCCAAAACAAGTTTTTGATCCAGGGAAAACTATATTAAAGCCATAGAAGAAAAATAGCACCCAATGAACAATTCTTGGGCGATAAACAATGAGCATTGCCTGGCTAACTAAACCTATAAACAGTAAATAAGCATAAGTATTTCTATTAGAAGTAAAACTTTTAAAAGGAAAAATGTAGACCTCTTTTGAAGCAAATATTTTGATGTATTCCTCAGATTCCGCAATATAGCTATAAATTATGGCCATTAAAGCAACTATCGAAAATCCTAAATAAAATAATAAATAGGCTTTTTCGCTCTTAACGAGTTTAGGAACAACTTGAATCAATAAATAAAAACAATAAAAAAGTAGAAGCGCTAAAACAATGGCACGAAATTTATCGGAAATTGAGAAAGTATAAATTAAATTGCCTTGATAAAAGATATCCTTAGCCACTATCGCCCCAAGGATATTCAATAAAGCAAAAGCGGAAAGCACTGCAAAGACAATAAAGTTAAATTTAACTTCAAAATATCGATAGGAGAATAATCTAAATACGATATAAAAGACCGCTAAAGTAAAAGCCCATAAATAAAAAGAAATATCATCTAAGCCCATAACGTCAAAGGAAGACTTGAAACGAGCTTGTAAGAAAAATGTAGAGCTGAATAAAAAGAAAATAGCAATAGCCAAAAACCCGAAAATCCACGGCCTTTTACTTTTGCTAAGAGGTTCTTTCATAGGTATATTTAAAAATTATACTATTTTTAAGACTTTAAAAAACTCTTGAAACCAAAAGTAAGCCAAACACCGAGGAAAGAGTTTATTTTTGAAAAATAGAAGGATTTGCTACCCTTCTACTTTTTAGTTATAAACGACGCTTTATTTCTTTAAGAATTCAAGGATATCAGCGTAAACTTGATCTTTTTCCTTTTCATTAAGTATTTCATGACGTAAAAGAGGATACATTTTAATTTCGACATTCTTCACGCCTAATTTTTTATACATTTTATATAGACGTCTAGGACCTTTACCCATTTCTCCAACGGGATCTTCTTCACCAGAAGTAATATAAATGTTCTCGTTTGGAGAAATTCTCTTAAGCCATTTCTTTCTATATAGCTCTTTTAACCCATAGATAAATTCATGCCAAAAACCAGAAGTTGTTGGGGCTCCGCAATAAGGATCTAGACGATATTCCTCGATATTGTCTTTATTTCTTGATAACCACTCGAGATCATCCTCACGATTTTTAATGGCCTTAACAAAGGGACCTAAACCCGCTTTTTCTAAGAAGGGATTAAATTTATCCCAATTCTTTTTATTAACTATGATATGAGCCACCAAATAAGCTAAAGTCATCTTCACTTTAACAGGTCCATTAGAACCACAAATAACAATTGAATGAAGTGTATTAGGATAAAGTTCGAGATATCTTTGGCTCATAAAAGAACCCATCGAGTGACCCATTAAAGAAGTTGGTAAACCATTCTTTTTAATTTCTTCAATTTTGTTATGAATGGCTTCGACATTTTTATCAAAAGCGCCTTTCATCCACTTCTCTTGATCTAAGGCATTAGGGGCATTTAACCCTTGTCCTACAGCATCAAGAACATAGACATTAAAGTCGTTTTTATTCAAAAAGTTGGCAAAATCCTTATATCTTAAAGAATGCTCACCCATCCCTGTTTGAATTAAAAGGTTTCTTGTTGCATTTTCTGTTTCAAAAATTCTACCTTTAAGAATTTCACCAGTAGATACTTTAATTTCAAATGTTTTTTCCATATATGTCGCTCCTAAAAACACTTTAAAACATATAGGACATCTTTCCTAGAGTAAGATTTAAAAATCACGACAAAAGGGAACTATTGTCTATTCGATACCGTTAGGATTCTTTTTTTGGAAGTTATAAGCGTCACGGCAAGCATCAACAATATCAAATCTAGCTTTCCACTGAAGTTCTTTATTAGCCTTGTCACAATTAGCATAATTTTCGGCGACATCTCCCGCTCTACGAGGTGCAATTTGGCAAGGAATGTGTATGCCATTTGCCTTTTCAAAAGCGGCAACTAATTCTTTAACTGAAGTACCTTTCCCAGTTCCTAAGTTATAAATAACTAAACCAGGATTTTCTTCTAATTTCTTTAAAGCGGCAACGTGTCCTTCTGCTAAATCTAAAACGTGAATGAAGTCTCTAACACCAGTCCCATCAGGTGTTGGATAATCATCACCATAAATTTTTAAGAAAGGTAATTTGCCAACGGCTACCTGACAAATATAAGGCATTAAATTATTAGGAATACCATTGGGATCTTCCCCTAATAAACCTGAAGGGTGAGCACCAATAGGATTAAAATAACGAAGTAAGCAAAGATTTAAGGAAGGATCAGCAATCGCTAAATCTTTTAAAATTCTTTCAATCATTACTTTGGTTTCGCCATATGGGTTAGTAGCCTCTCCCATAGGGTCGGTTTCATATAAAGGTACACTCTTAGGAACACCATACACTGTTGCGGAAGAGGAGAATATGAAATTCTTAACTCCATATTCTTTCATTAAACGAAGCATTGTTAAGGCGCTGCCTAAATTATTCTCATAATATTCAATTGGTTTATAGACGGATTCACCAACCGCTTTAAATCCCGCAAAATGAATGATGGCGTCAATTTTATTTTCTTCAAATAAAACTCTACATTTTTCTAAATCACTAACATCAATTTCATAGAATTTGGGGCGTCTACCAGTAATAGTTTCAATTCTATCTAAGACCGCTCCTTTAGAATTATAAAAATCATCAACAACAATAGGTTCATAACCCGCTTTTAAAAGAGCAATAACAGTTTCGCTCCCAATAAAGCCAGTACCACCAGTCACAAGAATGTTTTTCATTTTGTATCCTCCTATTTCTTTTTATTACCTTTTTTATTTTTTATATCTTTGCCTTTATTATTAGACTTTTCTTTCGCTAAAGAGCGAACTTTTTCTTCTTTTTCTAAGCGTTTCTTATTCCCTTTTTCAATATAGCGGGCAACTCTTTCCGCTTCACTTATCGCGTTCTTCTCCGCCCGTTTAATCTCTTTCTTAGATAATTTAGCGTTCTCTTCTGGAAGAGGCATATCCGCTAAGATGGAGCTAACGGAAGAAAGAATTTTGCTAGAAATTAAGCTATATACACTAGCCTTAATTGAAAGTCTTAGGGCTAATAAAGCTAAGGAATCAGCTTGATATTGAGAAACTTTCACAGGGTCATTGAGATTTAATTTACCTAAATTAGAATTAAAGTCGTTAACATGAAAAGTAATCTTTTCAGAAACATCTTTAGTAATATCTTTAAGCATGCTTCTAAAGAAGGTATAAAGTGTGCTCTTATCGCTTGAAATATCCCCATCTAGACGAATTAATAAAGATAATTCGGACATGCTTAAGGTTCTTTTTAAAAGACAAATAGCCAAAAGATAACCTAAATGTTCTTCAGAATATTTCTTTTTGTCAGGTTCCTTGATAATCTTTGCTTTAACGTAATTATTAACCATAAAAGAAGTTAAGGCATTGCTATCTTCAGGAAGAAGAGGTGTAAGAGTTTTATTAATATAAGTAATTACTTGCTCCATATATAAAGGAACGGTCGGTAATTCCTTATAAGAAGGAAGTTCAAAATTAGCGCCATCAAGAAGCCAACTTAATAATTTATCAATTTCTCCATCGATCATCTTTTCTTGATTTCCTCCAATAGCATTTTAGAAACAGCGGCAGGATTAACTTTACCTTTAGAAGCTTTCATTACTTGTCCAACTAAGAAGCCAAGCGCTCTATCTTTACCTGCTTTAAAGTCGGCTATAGATTGAGGATTATTTGCTAATATCTCATCAACAAAAGCTTTGACAGTATCATTATCACTAGCTTGAGAAACAATATTTAGCTCTTTTTTAGCTTTTTCAGGAGAAATACCTTTTTCAAGAACTACATCTAAGATTTGAGTGCATTGTTTATGGGTTAATCCACCCTTTTCTTGCATCAAAACAATCTCCGATAAAGTCTTAGGAGACATAGATAATTCCGATAGCTTTTTGCCAGTTTTATTAATATAAGCATTAAGCTCAACAATCATAAAATTCGCAAAATCCTTGGCGTTTTCCACATATTTGCTTCCTTCTTCAAAGAAGAGAGCGTTTTCTGGAGAGGCTAAAATAATTTCAGCATCAGTCTTAGATAAACCACTGGCAATGTAGCGTTCATATTTCGAATCATATAATTCTGGGCAGCTTTCTATCGCGTCCTTTACAAACTTATCCGATAAACGAATTGGAGTAATATTGGGTTCAGGGAAATATTTATAATCCACTGCATCCGCTTTAACTCTCATTAAAATGGTTTTACCACTACTCTCGTCAAATCGACGAGTCTCTTGTCGCACTTTTTCTCCCTTAAGAAGTAAGGTAGATTGTCTCTTAATTTCATAATCAATAGCCAATTCGATATTCTTAAAAGAATTAATATTCTTTATCTCAACTTTAGTTCCAAATTCTCTTTGACCATATGGACGAATGGAAATATTAGTATCGCAACGAAGGCTTCCTTCTTCCATTTTTCCATCACTTGTTCCGCTATAAAGAACAATATTTCTAATAGCCTCAGCATATTCTCTAGCTTCTAAACCAGAAGATATTTCAGGTAAAGAAACAATTTCAACTAGAGGTACTCCAGCTCGGTTATAGTCCAAAAGAGTGTAATCTAGGAAGTGCTCTTGCTTACAAGTGTCTTCTTCCATATGGATTCTTTCGATACCAATTCTCTTTTTGCCATTAGGAGTATCAACAATCACATAACCATTTTTGCCAATAGGATGGAATTGTTGAGTAATTTGGAAACCTTTTGGTAAGTCGCTATAGAAATAATTCTTTCTATCAAAGCGAACAAGAGGATCTATTTCCATATTGAGAGCATTAGCTACCCTAAGAGCGTTAATAACAGCTTGTTTATTAACCACTGGCATAGAGCCAGGGAAGGCCATATCTAAATAGGCAATATTAGTATTTGGATCTCTAGAAAAGGAGACTGGCGAAGATGAAAACATCTTAGATTTAGTTTTCATCTCAACGTGGATTTCTAATCCGATAATGGCTTCAAAATTCATAACCTGCCCTCCTTTTTGTTTAAGGCGCTTAAGTTAGATAAACCAGTTATCTTTTCAAGTGTATTAGCTAAGCAAAATAATTTTTCTTCATTAAATGGCGAGGCAGAAATATTAATTCCTAAAGGCATTCCATTTTCTAATTTTAAAGGTAATGTCAAAGAAGGAAGACCTCCAAAATTACCTAATGCAAGGTGATTATCCGCAAGGAGGTATTCATCAGAAAGACGATTACTTGTTTGCTTAAAGTCATTAGCGACACTCGGCGCTGCTGGTAAATAAATAAAGTCATAATCAGCAAAAATCTTATTTAGCTCAGACACAATTTTTGCTCTTACTTTTTGTGCTCTAAGGAAAAGTTCTTCTTGGTTCTCTCTCATTAAGCAATAACTACCAATAACAAAACGACGTTTAATTAATTCGCTAAATCCTTTATTTCTAGCATTAAACATAACTTCTTGATAAGTTTTTCCACCTTGATATGGGCCAAATTTAATACCATCAAGATTAGCGTCATTAGAGGTAGCTTCGGCGCAAGATATAACCATATAAGTTGGATAAACACTCTCTAATAAATCCTTAGAGAAAGAAATGTAGTCAACAACTACTCCTTCTTTCTTAAGTTCATTTAAAGTTTTCTCAAAAGCCTCTAAGAGTACCTTATCAGTGATTGTATCCATTATTTCTTTAATCACAGCCACCTTTAATCCTTTTGGACTTTTATCAAGGGAAGCTACATAGGAAGGCACAGCTTTTTCACTGGAAGTAGAATCATTTAAATCTCTACCCGCTAAAGCTTCTAATATAACTGCAGAAGAATAAACATCTCTTGAAAAATATCCAACTGCATCTAAGGAAGGAGCGAAAGGAAATAAACCAAAACGAGAAATTCTTCCCCAAGTTGGTTTTAGACCAACTAAACCTGCAAAAGAAGCAGGCTTTCTTACACTATCACCAGTATCACTTCCTAAAGCAAAAGGAACAATAGAAGCAGCAACCGCAGCTGCTGATCCACAAGAAGAGCCGCCAATAGCTTTTTGATGAGTGGGATCATAGGGATTATAGGTAACTCCTAAATGTCCAGTAGTTCCCGTTCCACCCATAGCTAATTCATCAAGAGTAGTTTTGCCTAGAAGTATAGCCTTTTTCTCTCTTAGTCTTTCAATTACTGTCGCATCAAACAAAGGAACATAGCCATTTAAGATATTACTAGAAGCAGTCGTTGGAATGCCTTTGGTGCTGAAATTATCTTTTGCAAAATAAGGAATGCCCCAAAGAGGGTTATCAACTTCAGGCTCAATAAGAGTAGAAGCAAATTCTATTGCTCCTTCCTCATCAAGATATTCAAAAGCATTATCTTTATTTTCTTTTGCTCTTTTTAGTGCCTCTTTGACAAGTGTAAGAGGTGTAACTTCTTTATTAACAAGAGCTAAATGAAGCTCTTTCAAACTTAAATCTAAATAGTTCATATGACCACCTTTGGGAGTTTAATTTGATTATCTTGCTTATTTTTAGCGTTCTTTAAAGCTTCATCTCTTGGTAGACCAGGTTCTGGAATATCTTCCCGAAGATAAGAAGTTTCGCAAGCAAAAGGAAAAGTCATCGGTTCAAAGGAATCTACGTCCTCAATCTCGCCAATTTTCTTCATTTGTTTAGTCAAAATCGAGAATTCTTTCTCTAGTGTCTCATACTCTTCATCAGACATTGTAAAAAGCAACAGGTTAGCTGCGTTTACTAATACTTCCTTGTTTATAGTTTTCATTTCTTTTCTTCCTGAAGAAAAGATACCACTACTGAAGCTATTCTAAAAGAATAATCAATTCTAACTTTGTAAGGAAAAATTATCGCTTATTGGGTTTTTGCAAGGATTTTTAGATTTTTAAATATTTTCCCAATATTTTTTTAATTTAGAAAAAGGTAAAGAACCTTCTCTTATCAATTTTAAAGTATCGCCAGTAGCATCCACTATTGTGGAAGGTAAAAGAGAAACACATTCACCTTTTATAACAAAAGTATTCTCGAGAAATATAGGATTTAAATCCTCAAATTTTGTTGCGGTTTTCTCACCAGAAATATTAGCGCTTGTCACTAATAAAGGCTTACCAACCCCTTTAATAAGCTCTCTAACTAAGTGGCTATTAGGTATTCTTAAGCCTGCAACATTAGTTCCTAAAGTAACATGAGTTGGCAAACTTTCTTTTGCTTTTATTAAGACAGTTAATTCTCCAGGCAAAAATTCTTTCATTAAAGATAGAGCTTTTTTAGAAGGTTCTAAATAAGATAAAACACTATCTAAAGAATCGCCCATCATAGCGAAAGGTTTATTAGGAGGTCTTTTCTTTAAAGAAACTAGATGTTTGAAAGCTGCTTCATTATCAAAAATACATCCAATTCCATAAACAGTTTCAGTTGGGAAAGTAATGATTTTTCCTGCTTTTAACTCTTTTATAGCTTCCTTAATATCTATCCAAGAACCAATTGCCATTTTATTTTAAGTGCACTAAAAGAAAGCGCACATCTCCATTTAAATCTTTAAAAAATTGATAATTATAATCAGTTAAATATTTCTCCATAAGAGAGGTTAACCATTCTTCTAAATCAGGAGAAATTTCAAAGGCCATTAAAAGTTCGCCCTTTTTAACTTTTTTATAATCTCTAAAAATAGATTCATAAACACTATTATTCTTATCTAGCCATAAGGCACTTCCTGGCTCATAATCACGAACACTTTCTTGAGCGTCATTTTTATCTAGAATGTAGGGTGGATTCGAAATAATTATGTCTAAGTTAATCTTATTTTCAATATAAGGCTTTAAGGCGTCTCCACAAAAAGTAGTTACGTTAACACCTTCTTTTTGGAAATTTTTTTTGGCCACATCTAAAGCGCTACTAGAAATATCTGAAGCTAATAATAACCAATTAGGGAAAGCATCATGAAGGGCAATTGGAATAGCCCCACTTCCAGTTCCTATATCTGCTACAACTAAATAATTTCTTGCATCAAAATAATCACTTATATTTTCTGTTACTAAAGCCACTAACTCTTCGGTTTCTCCTCTAGGAATAAGAACATTAGAATTAACGATGAGGTTATGTCCTAAGAATCTTGCAGAACCCACAATATATTCAACAGGCTCTCCAAGAGATAATCTTTTAGCTTGTTCTATAAATAAAGGATAGTGTTTCATTACTTGATCCTTAGCAAAAAGAACATCGATTGGTTCCCTAAAACCTTCATTGACCATAACTAAAAATCGCAAATCCTGTGCAGAAACCCCATCTTTTTTATATAAAGTGTGTGCTTCTAAAATTGCTTCACCAATGGTTTTATTACTCATTTGTCGCTTTCTAATAATTTTTGCTCTTGGTCAAAATGAATTAAAGCTTCAATAAGAGGTTCAAGTTCCCCTTCCATTACTCTATCAAGAGTATTGGACGTATACCCAATTCGATGATCAGTAACTCGGTTTTGAGGGTAATTATAGGTACGAATCTTTTCGCTTCTTTCACCAGTACCAACTTTTAATTTTCTCTCAGATGCTCTAGCGTCATCTTGTTGAGATTGATAGTAATCTTGAACTTTAGCTCTAATCATACGCATACAAATTTCTTTGTTTTGTAATTGTGCCTTTTCAGTTTGACAAGAAACAACTATCCCCGTAGGAATGTGGGTAACACGGACAGCACTCTCTGTTTTATTAACGTTTTGTCCTCCTGCACCTTGCGAACGATAAGTATCAATCTTTAAATCCGCAGGATTAATTTTTACATCCACTTCTTCCGCTTCAGGCATAACAAGAACCGTTGCCGTTGAAGTATGAATTCTTCCAGAAGCTTCGGTCTTTGGAACTCTTTGAACGCGGTGCGCACCACTTTCAAATTTAAGTTTGGAATAAACATTCTCTCCTTTAACCATAAAGGAAACGTAAGAATATCCACCAGCCGTCCCTTCTTCACCATCAATAAATTGAATCTTCCACCCTTGGGATTCAGCATATTTGGTATACATTCTTAAAAGGTCGCCGGCAAAAATATTAGCTTCGTCTCCGCCAACAGCTCCCCTAATTTCAACAATAATATTTTTAGAATCATTAGGATCAGCAGGAAGAAGTTCTCCATGAAGCTTGCCAATTAAGGCTTCCATCTCAGATTCAATAGTCTTTCTTTCTTCTTTCATAAGTTCAGAGAGTTCTGGATCAGAAGAATTGCTCTCTTTGATAGCTTCTTGTAATTCTCCTTCAAGTTTCTTGTAACGTAAAAAATCCTCATAAGCTTCTTCTAATGAGGCTCTTTCTTTACTAAGGGATGTTAATTTGGCGATATCTTCTTCTATTTCTGGCTTGGCAAGTTCTTCTTCTATTTCTAAGAATCTTTTTTCAATGGCTTCGAGCCTTTTTCGCATGCTATTTTCCATAAAGGGGCTCCTAATGAGACGGATTATAACATAAGAGGGCTTTCTCTACGAGAAGCAAGCTATGGAAAGGTTCGATTTTTGAAGGAAAACATTTTAATTCAATAATTAAATTTCTATTAAAGTAATATTCGTTATTCCTTAAATTCCATTTTTTGTTTAAAAAATACTCCTGCCCCCTTAAATATTGATAAACCTATCTAGAGAGAAATTAATAAGAAAGCTATAATGAACGACGAGAGAAAAAACTGCATGTCTTATAAAGCTTTATATTTAAAATATCGTCCTCAAAATTTTGACGAAGTAGCGGGCCAAAAACCTATCGTACGAACCTTAAAAAATGCCTTAGCAACTGAGAGAATAGCGCATGCCTATCTTTTTGCCGGTCCTAGAGGAACTGGTAAAACAACTATGGCCAGATTATTTGCTAAAGCTCTTAACTGCGAAGAAGGATTAGGCCACCAATGCGATAAATGTTCCAATTGTTTAGCTATTACTGAGGGTACTCATCCTGACGTAATTGAAATTGATGCCGCATCCAATAATGGGGTTGATCAAGTAAGAGAACTTATCGATGGAGTCCGTTATTCACCAATTAAGGGCAAATATAAAATTTATATCATTGACGAAGTTCATATGATGTCCACAGGGGCCTTCAACGCTTTGCTAAAGACCATAGAAGAGCCCCCAGAAAATGTCATCTTCATTTTGTGCACTACAGAACCTTTTAAGGTGTTACCAACTGTCCTTTCTCGTTGTCAACGTTTTGATTTTGCTAAATTAAGCGAAGAAGAAATGGGTGATAAATTAAAAGAAGTCTTAGAGAATGAAGGAGTTACTTATAACGAAGAAGCTCTTAAAGCTATTATTTCTTTAGCTGATGGCGGGATGAGAGATGCTTTGTCCATCTTAGATCAAGTTCTTGCTTATAGCGGAAACTCCATTAACGAAAAAGATATTCTTTCGGTTTATGGTTTAGCTAGCAAAGAAGAAAAAATCTCTTTATTAACTTCTTTAGCAGAAGGCGATGTCTCCAAAGTTATCGATAAAAGTGAAAGCTATATTGGAAAAGGTCTTGATATAAGACGTCTATTATTAGATTTAATTGATTTACTAAAAGACCTTTTGATTTTCGAAAAGACCAATCGGGAAGATTTAATGGCGAAACTAAATAAAGCGGAAGCCCTTTCGTTAGCTAAGCAAATTAATCCTGATAAAGCCAATAGATTTATTAAAGAACTATTAGAAGCACAAAATAATTTTAAGAATGTTTCTGACATTCGTTCTCTCTTTGAATTAACTATTTTAAGCTTAGCTTCTAATAACGGTAATAGCTCTACACCAAAGAAAGAAATTGAAATTTCCCCTACAAAACCCGCTTCAATTGAAGATGTACCTCAAGAAAAAGAAGATGTACCTCAAGAAAAAAAGGTAGAAGAAAAGAAGAAAGAAGAAATCAAACCTCTATTTAGTAAAAAGGAAGAGAAGATTAAAGAGCCAATTATTGAAGAAAAGAAAGAAGAGACTATTGCCTCAAATAAAGTTCCTGATTGGTTATGGGATGATAAACAAGAAGAAGTAAAGACTGAAACTACCTCTAAAGCTTTTGAAGAGACTCCATCTATTAAAAAAGAAGAAATTAAAGAACCAACTATCGAAGAAGAGAAAGAAAAAATCAAAGAACCTATTCAAAATAAAAATGAAGAAATTAAAGAGAAAGAAGATACTCCCTCTCTTGATACTTCTAAGATTCTTAGACCTCAAATTGCTACTACAGGAGAACGTTTCTCTTTAAAAGAAGAAGATATTCTAAACATTATGGTGCTGGGAATATCAAATAAAGATGAGAGAAGAAAACTTGTAGAAAATTGGCATAAATTGGATTCATTAAAATTGGATCCTAAATTTGGCGCTTTAGCATCATTGTTAAGCAACGGTTCCCCCTATTGCTTATCTAAAGAAGCTATCTTACTTGCCTATAAATTTACCTCTTTAGCGGAAAAAGCTAATTTAGTTGCCAACCAACTCCCATTAAGTGAATTATTAGCGACATTACTAGGAAGAAAAGTATTTATATATGCTTTAGATAATCGACAAAAAGTAGATATTCAAAGCAAATATTTTCAATTAATGCAACTTAATCAACTTCCCTCAAAAGATTCTATTAAATTAAATTTACCTAAATAAAAGGAGAAAATTATGAATCAAATGCAACAAATGCTCATGCAAGCTCAACGCATGCAAAGAGAACTTGAAAAAGCCCATGAAGCTCTTGCTTCTAAGGAATTTGTCATCAAAAAAGCAGGTATTGTCGAAGTCACTCTTTTAGGCAATAAAACTGTTAATGAAATAAAAATTAATGATGATGCCTTTACTTTAGATGATAAAGAGATGGTTCAAGACACAATTATGATGGCTATTAACGAAGGGTTAGAAACTATCGCTAATGAAGAAAATAAAATCAGCGAAAATGTTACTGGCAAAAAGGGAGGCTTTCCTTTCTAATGAAGGAGCTTTCTTCTCTTATTGAATTAGTAGATTCCTTTAGTAAGCTTCCAAGTGTCGGGCCAAGAAGTGCTGAACGCTTAGCTTATGCAGTTTTAAATATGTCAAATGAAGACAAAGATGCTTTTATTAAAGCTTTTATAGACGCTAAAGCAAAAGTACATCTTTGTCCTGAATGTGGTCTATATACCGAAGAAGATAAATGTGAAATTTGCCTTTCTCCTGATAGAGACAAAACCTTAATGTGTGTTGTAGCTACCGTTAAAGATGCTTTAGTTATCGAAAAAACCTCTTCCTATAACGGCTTATACCATGTTCTTGGGGGACTAATAAATATCTCTAAAGGTGTTGGTGTAAGTGAACTCAATATCGATAAGTTGTTAGAGAGAATCACCGCTTTAGGAACTAAGGAAGTTATTTTAGCCACTAATCCAACTTTAGAAGGGGAAACTACCGCTTTATTTATTGCTAAACTACTAGAAAATAAAGGCGTTACTACCACAAGACTAGCTTATGGTTTACCTATTGGTTCATCTTTAGACTATGCTGATCCAGAAACTTTAGCTAAATCATTTGAAGGAAGGAGAAAAATCTAATGTTCATTACCTTTGAAGGCGGAGAAGGAGCAGGCAAAAGTACCGCTATAAAAAGAATCGTTGATAGTCTCCAAAAAGAAGGAAAAGAGGTTGTTTTAACTAGAGAACCTGGAGGCACCCCTATTGCGGAAGAAATTAGAAATGTCATCTTAGACAAAAAGAATGTCGGTATGGATATCCGTACTGAAGCTCTTCTTTATGCTGCTGCTAGAAGACAACATATCGTGGAGAAAATTATTCCTTCAATCAAAGCAGGAAAAATTGTTTTATGCGACCGCTTCCTTGACTCTTCTTTAGCTTATCAAGGTGGAGCAAGAGGGATTGGAATTGATAATGTTTTAGCAATGAATCAATTCGCTACTGAAGGGCTATTACCTGATTTAACAATTTTCTTTGATATTGATCCTGAATTAGGACTAAAAAGAATTGCCTCAAATAGTCAAAGAGAAGTCAATAGACTTGACTTAGAAAAACTCGAATTTCACAAAAAGGTCCGCGAAACCTTCCTCTTTTTAGCTAAAAAGTACGCTAATCGTTACGTTATTATTGACGCTTCTAAAGATCCAGAAACTGTTTTCCAAGAAGCCTATGCCCCTATTGCTAAATTATTAAAAATTGAATGAATTTCGGAGATTATTTAAAAAATCATCAACCATTAGTTTATAGAACATTTTCGAACGCTCTAAAGAATGGAAGATTAGCTCACGCTTATCTTCTCTCTGGTGAAGTTGGCGCACCTTTATTAGATACTGCGATTTATCTATCCAAGAGTTTATTATGCCTCCATCCCTCTCCTTTAGCGGATGATACTTGTTCATATTGTCTTAGAATTGATCACCGTTCTTATAGCGGTTTTCGAATCTTAGGCGAAGAGGGAACTATTAAAAAAGAAGAAATAGAAAATCTAATCACTGACTTTTCTAAATCATCATTAGAAGAAAAAGAAGATTTTATTTATATTATTAACGGCGTAGAGAATATGACTTTGGAAGCCGTTAATTCTCTTTTAAAATTTCTTGAAGAACCACCAAGTCATGTTCATGCTTTTTTATTAACTAATAACATTACAAAAGTATTGCCAACTATTGTGTCTAGATGCGAAACATTACGATTATTACTTGCTCCAAGAAACGAAGTGATTAAAGAAGCTCTTTTATCTGGAGCAAAGAAAAAAGATGCGGAATTATTGTCTTATTTCTTAAATAATGGTGGAGAGATACCTGAATACGCTAAAAATGAAGATTATTTAGCTCTAGAAGAAGCCTTTAGAGGGGTTTTAGAAAGCTTAGTTAGGAGCTCCTCTTCCCTTTATTTAACTTTAGAAAAGGATGTTTTGCCTCTCTTAGATGATAAAAAGAAATCTAGAATGTTCTTTGATATGCTCTCCCTTGCCTTTAAAGACGCTTTAGCAATAAGAGAAAAAGCCCTGCCCTTATTAACTGAATATGCTACACTTATCGAGCCTTTAAGTACTTGGCATAATCTAGATAAGATTCTTCTTGAAATAATGAAAACAAGAAATCTATTAGAACTAAACATTAATATTGGCATCTTGCTTGAACATGTTGCCTATTTTATAAAGAAGGAGAATTCCTTATGAGCGAAGAAAAATCATTATTTACATATTTCATCGGAGTGAGATTTAAAGATGGCGTAAAAAACTATTTCTTTGGAACTAACGACTCTTCTTTTAAGATTGGCGAACGCGTTGTTGTTGAATCTCTTAATGGTCTAGAAATTGCCACTGTTTCTAAAACCGCTTTAGAAATCGAAAAATATAATATCCCCTTTCCTTTATCTCCAGTTCTTAGGAAGGTAACTAAAGAAGACTTAGTAGCTTACCAAAAAAGTAAATTAGAAGGCGCAAGTGCCTTTGAAATTGCTAAAGAAGAAGTAGCAAACTTGGCTCTTCCAATGCATTTATTGTCCGCCCATTATTCTTTAGATTTAAGCAAGTGCACTATTACATATACTGCGGATAATCGTGTCGATTTTCGTGAATTATTAAAAGTCTTAGCGCCAGAGCTTCATTGTCGTATTGAGCTAAGACAACTTGCTCCAAGAGATAAAGCTAAAGCTATCGGCGGATTAGGCCCATGCGGACTTCCTTTATGTTGTTCTACATTCCTAACTACTTTTGAAGGAATAAGCATCTCTAGAGCCAAAAACCAAATGCTTTCTCTAAATATCCCTAAGCTCAGCGGATCATGTGGAAAATTGATGTGCTGCTTAGCTTATGAAGATGATCTTTATACAGAAAAGAAAAAAGCTTTCCCTTCTATCGGAAGCGAAATTAAGTTACTTGGTTCTACTTATGTCGTTGAAAGCTATAACATTCTTTCTGACAATATTCGTTTAAATAATGGAACTGAAACATTGCTTTTATCTTTAGAAGAATTTAAAGAGAAAACTAATCCTAATTACCAAAATAAAAAGACCACTTCGATGCCTATAAAAGATAATTCTTATCACAATAAATCTTTTAATAGAGAAGATAAGTTGTCCTATCAAAAGAATAACGGCAATAAAGGACAAAATAGAAATCCGGAGAATAAAAAAGGAAATCGTTATGATAAAAAGGGAGCTTAATTTTGAAGGGGATTCTCCCCTTTTATATTTAATCGCTACCCCAATAGGGAATTTAAAAGAATTTCCTCCAAGAGCGACTCAAACCATTAGTGAGATGGATTTTATTGCTTGTGAAGATACTAGAAATACAGGCAAATTACTGCATTTCTTCTCTTTAGATAAGCCCTTAATTTCTTGTCATGAGCATAATGAAGAAGAAGCTTCTAAAAAAATAATTTCGCTTTTAAAAGAGGGCAAGAAAGTAGCTTACGTTTCTGATGCCGGTTATCCAGTTATTAGCGATCCCGGGTACCGACTAGCATCTAATGCTATTAAAGAAAACATTAAAGTTAGTGTTATTAACGGTCCAAATGCGGCGATTATGGCCTTAGTTGCTTCAGGGATTGATAATTCTCATTTCTATTTTTATGGTTTTTTAGATAGCAAAGAAAGTAGTCGCAAAAAAGAATTAGAATCTTTAAAAGATTTTCCAAATACCATTATCTTTTATGAAGCTCCTCATCGCATTAAAAGAACTTTAAAAGATTTAAAAGATATTTTTGGAGGGGAAAGAAGAGCCACTTTAGCTAGGGAGCTTACCAAAAAGCACGAAGAATTTATTAGGGGCACCATAGAAGATTTAGCTTCTATTAATGAAAGCACCCTCTTAGGTGAGATGGTTTTAATTATTGAAGGAAACAAAACAAAAAAAGTAATCTCTGAAAAGGATATTGAATCTACTCTTAAAGAAAAATTAATCTCTCTATCTTCTAAAGAAGCAATTAAAGAGACCGCAAAAGAATTAAATCTACCGAAAAACGAAGTCTACGATTTTTATTTAAAGAATATTAAAGATTAATTTTTCTTTTTCTTTTTAACTAAATAAACAAAGACACCAATATTAATTGCGCCAAGTGTGAATATAGCAATTCCAGTAATTATCCCAGCCTCTTTTAAGTATGGAGTTAGATAGGATAATTCATAAGAAACATCCCCTTCTTTTCCAAAAAACCCTACAAATCCCCCATTAATTTTAAAAATAGGCAGATTGAATTCTTCATTATTACTCTTAGCTAATAGGCGCCAACCCTCATCATATCCAATAGAAGTTACTACTAAACGCTTACTTGAAAAATTAGTATTAAAAGCAAATTTATTCTTATCATAAATTACATTTTTTAAAGAATATTCATCATTTGAAGAGAAGCGTTCTAAATAATTTTCATAGACGCTTCGATTATTCATATAGATTGTTGGAGTACTCATTTTGGCAACAGGCTTTTTGTTCTCTCCGCTAAAATCACTAGATTTAGCATTAAAGCAAATTGCTTTTACTCTTCCTTTGGGATAAAAACCATAAACACAAGAATCGCTTATCATCCTTCTTTTTAAATAAGTTGCCATCGTTTCGTAATCATAAGAAAGTAAGACATTTTCTTCTTTTAGCGTCCCATCTTCGTTAAATGTATCACCAATTAAATAAATTCTAGTCTTGTAGTATTTCGCAGTGTCTGTCCCAGATACAGGATAATTAATTGCAAAATAAGCTCCATTTATATCATCATTAAAATAAGTACCAGAAGAAGGCAATAAACAAACAATTTCTTGATCTGGAATATAGGTAAAGTTATTAAAGGTGAATATATTTTTTTCTATTTTAGAATCATCTTTTAAGAAATAAGTAGGACCTAACCGTTCTCCTTTTTGATTTAAAGGGCCCCACCAATCATAATTTGTAATATAAGAAACTTTTTTATAAGAAAGGCGATTAGAAGCTAAAAATTGACTATCTTGATAAGCATTTTCAATTACGTAAGTAGTCCCTTTAATTTCTTGATTAATTGCTTCTAAATCTTTATCTTGCACAATAGCTCCTTCAAATAGAACTTCATCATTACGTAAAATCTCTCTAACTCCAGAATATGAGAAAAAGCTATCATATCCCGTCTCTTTTTCGGTTATTCCTTGCTTATAAATCTTATCAACTGCATGTCCTAAAGAGACTTTATCTAAGTCTTTGTTCTTATAGAATCTTAGTCTAGTTTTATTGTCTCCATAAACTAATTCATGGTTCCAAGGCAAGTTAGTTGAGGCTTCTTCAATTTCATTTGGATAGCCTTGATTAAGAACACCATAATATTTAATACCTAAGGCAAAATCAGCGCCCAAACGCTTATTTCCATAATAAGCGGACCAACTTCTACCATAATAATCTTCCCCATAAGCAAGAGTTTTAGAGTGAGTTGATGGTCTATTGGCGTACAAATAAAGAGAAAGCGAATTTACATCATAATTAAATAAAGAATGGAAAGTACTCGTACCATTACTTCCAAAGGCCATAGCGGCATTATTTTCTGGATTTCCTTCTAAGAAAGTTCGGTAATAAGAATTGGGGTCAAGTTCCTTAATAGCAGTGTTTCCTTTTTCCGCCATCTCTCGGTAGGCATTTCCACCGTTCCATCCATAAGCAATAATTTGTCCTTTATCGTTAACTAAATCGTTAACTCTCCAAGGATCATAAACAATGAAGGAAACATTTCCCCATAAGATAGTTTCTAAAATTACTGCACTCATTAAGAAAGGTTTTAAAACCTTCTTTTTTCTTAAAAAGAGAATGGCTATTCCTTGAATAAAAACGAGAGCAATCTGAAGATAAACAACCCATAAGAAAGTACGAACTATTCCGTTATAGGTATATTCAGCAGGAACCTTATATTCTTTTTGCCAATAAGTAGTTAAATAATCTTCAAAGCTATGATTTCTAACCACCACAACTACCAATACCCAAGTTAAAATCGTTAAAAAGAGCGCACTCCCTTCTCCTAGAGCGATTACCCACTTCTTCTCTTTAGATAATTTATCAACTTCGCTAACCGCATAATAAATAATGATTGGCATTAAAACTATATACCATCTGCCATATCCATCCCCTGTAAAAGCATAAAAGAAGAAATAAGCAAAATTAGTAAAGAGAAGATATAGAACTAATATAAAAGCCACTAAGTGAGACCACTTCTTTTCTCTTAAATTACTTACAAATGAAATAAAGAATAAAAGAACTATTGGGGTATAGCAAAATAAAGAAGCTGTCCAAGCATCATAATTTCCTCCCATTAAGGGGGAATATTGATAACCGATTGTTGGATAGAAAAAACCAATAAGAGCCTGGAGTTCTCTAGCCGGATGTCTTCCTACCATCTCAAATAAACGAGCAAAGATTGTATTAAAATCCGCGCTTCCAAAAGCAGTTATCAAAGAATCTAAATAAGCTTTACCAATAGAAGTGGTTCTTCCCGAAAGACTACTTTCCCTTAAAGAAGGGAATAGAGAAATAGAAGAAAGCATAATACCTAAAGCAAAAGCTAATACCCCTAGTCCTAAAACCACAAATTGATCTTTTAAAATCCTCTTTTTTATAGTTTGGAAATATCTAAAGGTGGCATATAAAACGCCAAAAATACAAATAACCACCAAAAAGAAAAAGGAAATAAATCCTAAGATAGCTAAAGATATGGCAAGTAAATTGATTTTCTTTTCCTTAATAACTTGTTCAATGCCAAGCAAAACCAAGGGCACTATAGCAGACATAGAAACAAATGAGGGGAAGCCAACCATGAAATTAACATATCCATTAAAAGCATAAGCTAAAGCCCCTAAACGAGCAGAAAATTCGCTTAGACCCATATATTTTAAATAAGCTCGCATCGCAAAACCGCTGACACAACCTTTTAGAATTGTGGCAATAGCAAAGGTTTGAGGAATCCAAGCTCTAGGAAAAATATAGCAAATCCATAAAAAGGGATCGAATAACCCGTAATAAGAATTAGAACCTATGTTGTCGCTCCCTAAATATGTGGAAGGAGAATAAAGTTCAAAATAACCAGTTTTCCAAAATTTAGTCCAAACGTCTCTAAAATAATAGGTCATTGTCACATATTGACCAAAATAATCTGTCCAGGGATAAAACTGAGTAAAGGAATTGCTTAATAAACCATAAGCCATCCAAAAAAATCCTAAAAAGAAAAGTGCCCAAAAGAAATAAAAGAGAGATTTCCAATTAAAAAGATAAGGGCAATGTTTATGAAAGAATTCTCCGAAAGAAAATTGCTTCTTTCGAAGGCTTCCTATTGTAGTTTCATTACCCCCTTCCATTATTCCTCCCTAACGTCAGTTTTTGTTTCAGTTTCTATTTTAGTTTCTTCTTCAGGTTTTGTTTCTTCGTTTCTCTCTTCCATAACCCCTAAAACATCGGTTGTTGGAAGAGTAAAGACAATGCCTTGTCCTTTAGATTGGAGACCAGCATTTTTATAAATTGCAGAAACTACATTATCGCGAATGTCCTTAGGAACCAAGATAAGCACAACTTGTTTTTCGGGAGTAATGACAATGCCATAGAAGGATTCAATATCTTTATTACCAGTTCCTCTAGCGTTAAAAATAGTTCCTCCTCTAGCGCCAGCTGCTTTAGCGGCATCCATTACTAAATCGGTATAACTATCATTAACAATAGCCACAATTAGTTCAAAGTTCTTTTCCATATCTGTCTTATCCATAATCTCTTTCGCTCCTTTAGCATTTAAATTAACTCTTTCATCGCTTAATAAACGGTAAGCATTTTTACCAATAATAGAAGAAACCGGTAATAGTGCCGCCACACCTTTTGCCCCATCACTTATTTCAAAGCGTTCAGTTAAGGCCGTTTTTATATCTGGATACATATCACACCTAATAGGAGTAAAAATTAATTGTTTATCACTTTGCGTAAAACTAAAAACTTCATAAAAGTCGCTATTAGCGGTCCCTTTCCCTCTACAAGTAAAGGAAAAAGAAGCACCTTTATTCTCACAAATTTTAATTATTGCAGGCGCTTGTCCATCGTTAACTATAGTAACTAAAAGATATAGAGGCGCATATCCCCCTTCATGAGGAGTGTTTTCGCCAAGGAAATGAATCTTTTTCTTAAATGGCCACATTAGTTCTCCTCCGAAAAATTAATAATTAAAGGTTCGTCTTGTCCCATAAAAGCTTTCTTGGTACGGAAATTATTAATATTTCGTCTAGCTTCCGCTACAAAACCCATTAATTGAACGACAATTAAAGGCATTAAAGCAATCATAGCTACACAGCCAAAAGCGCTTTCGTAAACAGAATCAGTGCCATGAGCAGCAATGGTAAAACCAATAACAAAAGGCATAACGAAAGTAGAAGCCATAGGACCAGAAGCGACCCCACCAGAGTCAAAAGCAATAGAAGTAAATATTTTAGGAACTAAGAAACTTAAACCAAGAGCAATAATATAGCCAGGTACCATGTAATAAAGAATAGTAAAGCCATAATAGGCACGAATTACCGCTAAAGCAACACCCCCACCTACTGCTAAAGCTAAAACTAAAAGAACTGATTTAGAGGAAATTGTTCCTTCTGAAACACTCTCAACTTGGTGAACTAAAACGTGAACGGCGGGTTCGGCTAAAACGCCACATATGCCAAAGAATCCGCCAACAATAATAGCAATCCATAAGAAGCTCTGATTGGCGCCAAGTCCCTTTCCAATTTCCTGAGCAGTTGGTAGGAATCCGACATTTACGCCAGTTAAGAAAATTACTAAACCAAAGGAAGCATAAAGTAAATTGACATAAATTTTAGCGGTTTGACGCCAACGATATTTGAGGAAAATTAAATTATAAATAAAGAAGAAAGCAGCAATTGGAGCAATTGCGATTGCAACATTTTTAATTTCTTCTACTAGATAAAGACCAATTGTAGAAAAGAATACGGGTACAAATTCATCCCATCCACCTAAAGTAGCTAATGGTGAAATATCCTCAACATAGACTAAATTATCTACATCCATGAATAGGGACATAACCATAACTGCAATAATTGGACCAACACTTGCTAAAGCGGTTAAACCGAAAGCATCTTCGCCACTTCTTCCGTTATTGGCTTTAGAAGCAGCTAAACCGGCGCCAAAAGCAAGGATAAAGGGAACAGTTACAGGACCAGTTGTAACTCCTCCAGAATCAAAAGCAATTGGCAAGAAGCGTTTATCAACAATACTAGCAAGCATAAAGACCATTGCATAAAAACAAATAAACATAATGCGTAGATCTTTTCCAAAAATGATTCTTAATACACCGAAAACAACAAATAGTCCTACGCCAATACCAACAAAGGCAATTAAAGTTGTCTTTTCCCAGCCAATTTGGGAAGCCATAACGCTTAAATCGGGTTCCGCAATAGTGACTAATAAACCAATGATGAAAGTCATTGTAACTATGAAGAATACATTCTTTCTCTTAAATAAAGATTCTCCAACCGCTCTACCGATACGCGACATAGATTCATCGACACCCATCGTAAAGAAAGAAAGTCCTAAACCTACAAAAATAGCGCTAATAACAAAAGCTAAATAGCTTTCCCATTTTGAGTTAGGATTATCAACAATTCCCGGCACTAAAAAGAGAATAGTAACCACAAAAAAGATTGGTAAAACCGCTAAATAGTTCTCCGCTAATTTAGAAAAGAAAGCTTTTACTAGGGGATGTTTCTTTTTAATTTTTCCTTTTCTTGCCATAGCTCTTTTGCTCCTTTCTCTTTTTATTTTGGAAGGAATCTTTTCTTAAACTCTTCATTATTTTTTTCTTTTCTTTCTTCTCTTCTATCAAAGTTTCTTCTTCACGCACTTCTTTCCTAGTCTTCCAGAAGAGGCGTTTAAATTCTTCTGGCATTGGGGACTTTAAGGTATAGGCTTTTTTGTTTATTGGATTAACAAAATCCAGTTCGTAAGCGTGAAGTCCTAACCTACCAAGCGGATCAACTGGTTCTCCATAACGATCATCGCCAATTACATAATAACCACGCTTGCCAAGTTGAACTCTAATTTGATTTTTTCGACCTGTTTCAATATTAACATCTAATAAAGATAAGCCATTTTTGCTGGTGATTTTTTGATAATTGGTAATTGCTAATTTGCCTTCAGCTTTATTTTTAGTAACGTGAACGGTGAACGTCTCATCGATTGTTAAATAATCTTTATAAGTTCCTTTTGAAGGAATATCTTCTCCTTCGACAATCGCATAATAGCCTCTTTTAGAAACTATTTCTTGCCAATGAAGTTGAAGCGCTTCTTTAACTGAAAAAGATTTAGCGAATATTAAAACTCCAGATGTATCCTCATCTAGTCGATGGACAACAAAAATACGGTTATCTCTATTTTTTGCGGTTACATAATCGCTAACCATTCTATAAGCGGTTTTAGCTTTTTCTCTTTCGGTAGCAACAGAAAGAAGACCGCTAGGCTTATCGATAGCAATTATATCTTCATCTTCATAAATAATAGGTAAATTTTGTCTTGTTCTCTTTCTAATTGGATTCCATGTTACAGTTACTTCATCTTCTGGAAATAATTGATAACGGAACAAAGAAACGGGAGCACCACCAACCGCAACTTGGTGATTAGAAATAATGTGACGGATATTGTGTTGAGATATTTTTGGCATCTTTTCTCTTAAAAAGGAAAGAAGATCCGTTTCGTGATGAACAACGAATGTCTTCACTTTATTAGGATCGATTTGGCCTTTTTTTGATAGATGCTTTTTCTTGTCGTTTTTATTCACAGAATAATCTTAGCAATTTATGTGCCCTCAATAAAATGTTAATTGCTAGACAATTTTATATAAAAGTATAAAAACTATTAATTTATTTAAAAATTAATAACAGAAAGCCCTTTGAGTAACAAAAAGACTCCTAAAAGAATCAGAATTATGCCTCCGATAAGATTGCATAAACTTATCCTACCATTTAGTAATCGATTAATTCCTCTACCACCAAATAAACCTATTAAAGAAAGAAGAAAGGACATTAAAGCAATGATTAAGAAGCCCACATAGATTTCATAACCTTTTACGTTATTTATATCTAACCCTAAATTGCTATACATCGTTATCCCAATAGCAAGAGCGTCAATAGAATCCGCTACACCTTGAAGAAGGATTTTAGAATATGAGAAAGTTTGCTCAACTTCATTTTCTGGTTTAATTAATCCCTTTATCCCGTCAAAGACCATCTTTCCTCCAATGAGTAAAAGCAAAGTAAAGCCAATCCAGTGGTCATATTTATCAATTGTTTCCGCAAAAATTTGCCCTAATAAAAAGCCAATTAAGGGCATTAATCCCTGAAAAAGACCAAAAACGCCGGCAATAAAGAAATATTTTCTCTTCTTTTCTTTGCCATAAACTAGTCCATCAGCCACACTTAAAGCTAAGCAATCCATAGCTAAAGCAAAACCTAAAATAAAGGCGTTCCAAATCCAATTCATTAATTATTTTTTCCGTTATTAGTTAATAAAGGAGAATATAAATCAATACGTCTATCTCTAAATACTCCCCAATCTCTTCTTTCGTTATTAATTTCATCTAAATCAAAAGAGGCTATAGCGATACCTTCATCTACTCGATTCATTTCTTTAACTAAAACGCCATGTTGGTCGGAAATAAAAGAAGAACCAAAGAAAGTCATAGAACTATTTTTAACTTTTTCTGTACCAACACGATTTGAGGCCAATAAAGGCATAATATTTGCGGCTGCATGACCTCTCATTGTATTTTGCCAGTGGTCTTTGCTATCTTTAGGAAGAATAGGTTCAGAACCTATAGCGGTCGGGAAAAGAAGAATTTCCGCTCCTTTAAGAGCTAAAATACGGGCAGTTTCTGGGAACCATTGATCCCAACAAATGCCAACGCCGACATTCCCAAAACGAGTATTAAAGACTTTAAAGCCTGTATCCCCCGGCGTGAAATAAAATTTTTCTTCATAGCATTCACCTGTAGGAATGTGACTCTTTCTATAAATTCCTAATAAAGAACCATCTGCGTCTATCATCGCTAAAGAATTAAAATAACTATTATTTTCTTTTTCAAAAAAGGAGATAGGAAGAACAACCCCTTCTTCTTTAGCTAATTTTTGAAAGAAGGCAATTGTCTTAGATGAAGAAGCATTTTCCGCTAAATCAAAATTGTTATAGTCTTCAACTTGGCAAAAATATTCCCCTTCAAAAAGTTCAGGTAATAAAATAATATTTGCACCCATTTGAGAGGCTTTTTGCACTAGTTTTTTAGCTTTTTCGATATTTTCATTATAGTTTTTACTCATTGAGAATTGAGTAATCGCGGCTTTAATTTTCATGCTTAACCTCCGGTATTTGCATTGTAATGCAGTGAATATTCCCTCCACCTAATAATATCTCTCTAGACATAATTTGGTGTATTTTTCTATCAGGGAATAAAGTAGTTAAAATTTCTTTTGCTTCTTTATCTTCTTTGACACCGAATGCTGGCATAACAAGGAAATCTTTTCCTAAATAAAAGTTAACATAAGAAGCCGCTAAACGACGATTTTCTACTCTCTTATCTAAAGTGGTTTTAGAGATTCTTAAACCTTTAGTTTCTTCCTTCTTTAAATATAAAGGAGGATTTGGAAGAGGTAATTTATGGATAATAAATTTTCTCCCTTTAGCGTCTCTAGCTTTACTTAATGCTTGGTAAGTGGCTTGGCAAAATGGATATTGAGGATCATTTTTATCCTTTGTCCAAGCCATTACTACTTCTCCACCTTTAACAAAGGCTACCATATTATCAACATGTTCATTGGTTTCATCTTCATAAATACCATGAGGTAACCAAATTACTTTTGTTACGTTTAAATATTCTTTTAAAGTTTCTTCAATTTCTTCTTTAGTTAACGAAGGGTTTCTACCTTTAGATAATAAACAAGCTTCTGTAACTAAAAGGGTTCCTTCTCCATCAGTAGCAATCGAGCCACCTTCTAAAACAAAAGAAGGATGATAATAAGAAAGGAGATGTAGTCTCTTAGAAATAACTTGTCCTAAACGGTCATCATCTTTGAAATTAGAATAAAGTCCATCGACTTTACCACCCCAGGCATTGAAACGGAAATCTAAAGTTCTTAACCTTTTTCCATCTGATAAGAATAAAGGCATATTATCTCTAGCCCAAGCATCGTTATAGCGAATAGATAAGGTTGTTACATTAGGAATAGTTTGTAATCTTGGAGCTAATTTTCGATATAAAGAAGGATAAATACCAACTTTTACTTCTTCGTGTTCGGCTATTGCTTTAATTACTTCAAGATAGTTTTCGGTTGCTTCTTTAGCGTCATTTCTCCAAGTATCTTTTCGATAAGGCATGAGTATTAAAGTAGCTTCATGCTTATCACCTTCAAAAGGTAAATAATAACCATCATTAGAAGGGATAGTCTTTTTACTCTTCTGATAATCTTCAAGTCGCTTTTTATAAAATGGGAAACGTTTCCATTTATTATTATCAATAACTAAGAAACCCTCCTTATAAGCAGACAATAAATGTCCACCTTTAGCTTGTTGTTTTTGGAAATAAAGAACTCTATTAACTAATTCTTTAGTCCAAACTTCTCCTGGGACAATTAAAGGAATTCCAGGTGGATACATCATAACTTGTTCTTTAGAAATTAAACCAACGCAATCTTCAATTTTATTAAGTATTCCCGGCGCATGAAAAGCGACACGAGGACGAACTAACATAAAGGGGAAAGAGTTATCAAAATGGCAATCAGGGTAAGTCATATTGGGACGATAATGTTCTTTAGAAATTTCTTTAAGAGCATTTATTAAGTGATCAATATGTTTCTTTTTAGTTCCGATTGCTAAGATACCTAAAAGAGTATAGGTTTCCGCAAGTTCCATTTGGATATCATATTTTTCTTTTAATACCTTATATAAAGAGTAGCCATCTAAATCTAATTTATCTAAACCAATAACGAGCTTACTTTCATCATAATCAAAGGATCCATGAGATAAGAAATGAGCCCTATCTTCATTGACAAAACCAGGAATCTTATTAATCTCTTTTCTAGCATAATTAGCTAATTGATAAGTTTCTTCCATTTCTCTCTTACCTTTTTTAGAGGCCATGGTCGCTCTAGCGGCATCTAAAGAAGCCATAAGTAAGGCACTTGGGGAGGTAGTCGTAATTATATTTAAGGATGTTTGAACATCCTCAGGTTGAAAGAGGTTAGTATGCATCAATAAAACACTTGATTGTGTTAATGAACCAACGGTTTTATGGAAAGAAGCTGCGCTCATATCAGCGCCTGCATCCATTGCGGATAGAGGTTGACCATCAATATGGAAATAATAATGAGCTCCATGCGCTTCATCTACCAAAACAGCCATATTATGAGAATGAGCAAATTCTACAATCTCTTTTAAAGGCCCTACCGAACCAAAATAAGTAGGATTAATGACAAAAACCGCTTTAGCACCAGGATGTTTTAAAATGGCTTTTTTCCAAGTTTCAATAGACGGTTGATTAGCAATTTCTAAATCTTGATCTATCTCCGGCATTACGTAAACTGGAACCGCACCAGAAAGAATAATTGCGTTGATAATAGATTTATGAACATTACGAGGAAGAATAATTTTTTCACCTGCTTTAACCGCAGTTAAAATCATGGCAATGATAGCTCCGGAAGTTCCATTAACAGAAAAAAATGCGCGGTCGGAATGAGTAGCTTTTGCTAAAAGATCTTCCGCTTCTTTTATAACCCCAGTAGGCAAAGACAAATTATCTAATCCTAAGGGAGCATTTACGTCACATCTATAAGTTTCATGTCCCAATAATTTTGTCGCGGCATTAGTAATATTTCCCATATGATGTCCAGGAACATCAAAAGGAGAAACATCCTCCTCAATATATTTTTTCAGGGCATCAACATAAGGAGTTTTTCTTTGATCATTTTCTCTCATAAGTGCCACTATAATACACGGGATAGAGAAAAACACATATAAAGAATTTCTTATAAAAAGAAATTCATTTTTTAAAATTACAATTTATTTTTTATTTAGAGGATTAAAATCTAAATTAAATGGGTTTTTGCAGGTATTTTGCAATTTTTAAAAAGTAACTGGGCCCCCAGTTACTTCTTAAATAAAATTGAATGTAATATAAAAGCTAAATTTCTTTCTTGTGAGAAACTTTTAAAAGCTTTCCACCTTCGACGCGACTCTTTTCAGCAGTAAAAGCCATGAGATGACTTTCGATAGAGGCTTCTAGAGTTGTTCCTCCAGGCTTATCGGAAATGATGTAATCATATAGACCATTGATTAAACCATCGTCACCGCCACCATGGCCACTTACGGCATCAGTTAAAGTAGAAATTTCAATAACTTCTTTTTCTTTACCAAATGGCATAAGTTCAATACGACCATTTTCTTCATCTAAATCTATTTCCCCTAAGGTTCCATAGAATTTCATGATACGGCCTCCGCCATAAGTAAAAGCGGTCATTCTTAGGTTACAAGTAATGCCATTTTCAAAACGCATAATGGTCATCTCGTTATCAACAACATCATTATCGCAAGCAAAAACACATCTACCATAAGGTCCTTTATCAAGAGCCTCTTTAACAGCTTCGTCCGTGATAGGACGAACATCAGTAATCATCTTTCTGCCCCAGAACTTTTTACCTAAATAGATTTCATAAACATCGTAGCAACACTTCCCTCTATAAATGCAGTTTTGACATCTATCAGAGGCGCCTTTTGGTTGATTTTCTTTCTTAAAATAACGTAAATCACCAATGGAGCTTAAAGAGGAACACTTCGAGCCAGTATACCAAACAAGTAAATCTAAATCGTGGCAACATTTAGCCAAAATCATTGGCGAAGTTTCTTTGCTATTCCGCCAATTGCCTCTAACAAAAGAATGAGCTTGATGAGAATAAGAAACGTTTTCAATAGAATCAATTAAAACTAATTGACCAATCTTTCCTTCATCAAGCATTTCTTTAACTTTCTTAAAAGCGGGAGCAAATCTAAGAACATGGCAAACAAAGATCTTATGACCATATTTCTTTTGTGCTTCAACAAGTTCAAAAATCTCACTTTCCACTCCAGAAATAGGCTTTTCACAAAGGATATCGTATCCTAATTTTAGCCCTTTAATACAATGTCCAACATGATCTCTATCTTGAGTAGCAACAATTAAAATATCGCCTCTCTTTTTGGCAAAAAATTCATCTTCAGAAAGAAAGCAATTTTCTTCTTTTAAATTAAATTCGTCTTTTGCTAAAGCAATACGATCTTCTTTTAAATCGCAAACAGCTTCGATATCATAGCGATCTTTTTGGGCATACATTCTTTCTAAATAGCAAAAGCCTCTATGTCCTAAGCCAATGCAACTTACTGTGAATTTTCTCATTTTATATCCTCTATTAATAACATTTTAACTTGAGTAAGAGTTTGAGAAGAAATTCCGCAAACAGTAGTTAAATAATTAGCTATTGCGTTATCTAACCTACCATCACTCTTACCATAACCCTTCATCATATTTTGGTATAGCGCACCAAAAGCAACATAGTTACTACTATCGTCTTGCATTATGCCACTAGTAGTAAAATTGCCCTCAGCGTCAATATCGCTTCTCCATCTTTTATTTCCACCATAGAAGGTAGTTAATTCAAAGTCGGAACAAAGATCCTCATAAGAAACTCCTAATAAGCCATTGATCAAGAAGGCTAAAGTTCCTGTCCTATCCGCGCCATAAGTGCAATGGAAAGTTAAAGGATAGCTTTCTTTTTTAGCTAGTAATTCAAACATGTTCTTAAAATTGGCGTGGGAAGTTCCGTAATATTTTCCGGAATTTGGTAATATTGCATCATATTGACCCATGCCTAAATTAACATAATTAATTCCATCTATTGGATGTTCGCTTTTGGCATATGATTTACTAGAAGAAGAATAACGAATATCTAATTCCGTTCTCATTCCTAAACCTTTTAATTGACTTTCAGAGGTTTTATCCACACTACTCCAATTGCAACTTCTATATAAATAATCGTAACGAACGCGTTTATTTTCTCCAATTTTCCATCCACCTAAATCACGCATATTACAGATTCTCTCGTTAGTATAGATGGTGCGAACTTGGTCAGTGATAATAAACGAATCTGTGCTGGAAGACATATTATCACCCTTAATACGGTAGAAATATTTTCCAGGCGCAAGATTATAAACTCGAAGACTAGAAACTGATTTTCTTAACCCAGTAAAAGTCTTATAGATATCCTTAAATTCTGCGTCTTTTGCAATTTCTAAAGTATATTTTGCACTACTATTAGAAGTTACCTTCCATTTTAAATTTAAAGGCGTAACGTGATCTCCTTTAGAAATTTGTGTCGCTGCTTTTAAATAAGATGCTTTATTTTCGCTATTTAAATAGGAGCGAGCTTGGCTATATAAGAGGTCAATTTCTCTTCCATTTAAAGGAGAAAGAATTTCTATCGAATTTTCTATAGTAGTAGAAGTAGAAGAACTATCGCTTCCTTCAAAAGAAGAAGAAGGTACATTATTTCCACAAGAGGAAAGAAGTAAGGCACTAAGAATTAAAACTAAACAATTTTTCTTTTTCATAAATATCGCCTATCAATTGTTTTCATTTAATAAGTCATTAATTAAATGGATAACTAAGAAATTCCAGCTTTGGAAGCCTTTCCCCCTAACTCCAGCACCAGTTTCGGAATTGTAATATTCGTGGAAATCGCCATTTTTAGCTAAATCATCGCCTAATAAATTAATAGTTTTGATAGCGATATCTTTAGCTAAATCATCATAGCCGTAATTCTTTAAGCCAACATAAGTGAAATAATTTGCATTAATCCAAATTGGACCAAGCCAACAAGAAGGATTGCCAGTATCAAAATTGCCAAACATCTTTTCGTTTTTGGCTACACTTCTAATTCCATAAGGAGAGAATAAGCCATCTTTATTTTGATAACGGCCCACTACTCTAGCAGCCTCTTCCTTACTAGCAATTTTATTCCATAAAGGTAACATCCCCGCCCAAGTAGTTATTTTTAAAGGCAAGGAATGCCAAAAACGTACTTGTCCAGAATGGAGCCACATATTTTTATCAACTTTACGTAAGGAAAGATCAACTGAATAAAAGAAACCATCAACCTCATCAAAGCATTCGCTTCTTATAGCTTTCTTTAAGGCTTCCGCTTTAGAAAGATAAAGGTCTTTAATTTCTTCCTTTCCGAGTAAATCCGCTAAGTTAGCTACACTATTTAGCTCTTCATACATTAAGCTATTTAAATAAATGGTACCGGTAGATTTCCCAGGACGATAAAAAGCGGTAGGATCATTATCAAAGCCAAGTCCTAAGTCGTCTAACCAATAAAATAAGCCAGTCTCTTCATCTTTTTGGTTCTTTTCATAATAAGAAATAAAAGAAAGAAGTTTATCGAAATAAGGTTCAAGCCATTTGGCATCTCCATAATGTTTAGAAATCTCGTAAGCATGAATGGCTAAACAAGGCTTATGAATATTTGATTCATAACGATCATTAATTTCAAATAACCACCAATAAGAGTCTTGAACTAAGATAGGAATTCTTCCTTGATTATCGATATGTTCTAAGAAATCAATAACGCAACCCTTTTGATATTCTTCGCTTTGTTCACCATCTAATCCCATTAGAGCAAATCCAGTTAACCAAGAATCCCAATCCCATAATTGATGCTTATAACCAGAACCAGGAACTAAATAAGGATGATTTAAAATACCAGGTACGGGCTCTCGGAAATTATTTCGATAATTCTTTTCTAAATATGACTTAATTAAATCAATATTCTTTTTTGTTCTTTCATCAAGCATATGAACTCCTGTTTCCTTAATTTTACTTTCTTTATATTTATATTAGTTATTCTTTTCCTTTGTTTTTTCGTCTTTTACTCGATATAGACCACTTAGATAAAAATCAGGAAATCTTTCTCTATTGATATATTTATCAAAGAGAGAAAAAGAGACGGAATAGAGAAGCAAAATATAAAATGGTAAACCAATAAAGGCTAAAGCCATTTGAATGGAAGCAGCTAAAATTGGAACGGATTCTAGTTGCGATATTCCGTAGATTAAAACAAAGGGAAAAGCGCCTAAGAGAAGAAATTTCCACCAATAAGGTAAATAAAGTTTAGTAGAATTAAGAATTGAGGAAAAGAAACCACATTCATATATAGAAGAAAAAATAGAAGCAATTATGAGAACTGGAATAACTAAAAGAACTAAGAGAATGTAGAAAGGAATCACTACATAAATGTTGTTCAAAAACATATATAGCAATCTAATTAAAGTTAAAATCAGGCTAAAAACCAGGAAAAGCATCGCGGTTCTAAGATAATTTTGCTTTATCCCTAATTTAAAATCTTCTTTAAAGAGTACTCCTTCTCCAGAAAGTAAATTTTTATAAATACGGTTTGCTCCACTAAAAGCGATGGAAGCAACAAAAGTGAACACAATCTTAAAAATAGAACCATAAATCAATAAGACATTTAAAGAAGCATAATAGTCTTCTTTAGTTAATTCTCCCGCTACAAATTTATTATAAAAACCTACTTCAAAAATATTTTGGAAGTAATCAGTTAAAATAATTGGAAAGAAACAAAGTAAGAAAAATAAACCTAATAGAAGAAAAGTTCCGATTTGGTTTTTTATGATGAAAAAATATTGATCTTTCCTTGTTTGAGGGAGTTCAAGAACAGAAAAATCCTTTTTAGCGGCTTTAATTTTTCTTTTCTTCATAACCTTCACTTTCCTTTAAAGCTTTAACGAATGAATTGTTAGAAGCTAAAATCTCATCTAAGCTCCCTATTAAAGTAAATTTCCCTTCTTCCATAATATATATATGGTCCGCTATAAGGGCAGCTTCATATAAAGAGTGAGTGACATAAAGAATTGTTAGTCCTGTTTTAAGTTGCATCTCTCTAATAAAAGAAAGAATATCTTTTTTTAATGGTTTATCTAAATGAGAAAGAGGTTCATCTAATAATAAAAGATCTGGTTCTTTTACTAATTCTCTAGCTAAAAGAGCCCTTTGTTGTTGACCTAAAGAAAGGTATTTTGGTTTGACATTTAAGGTATGCTCAATCCCAAATTGAAGGGCTATTTGCCGAGATTTTTTTAAAATTTCATCTCTTTCTAGTTTTTTATTTCTTAAAGGAAAGGCAATATTTTCAAATATTGTATAGTGAGGATATAAAGAAACGTCCTGGTTAATGTAGGACATTTTCCTTTTATAAATTGGAACTTCATATAAATCTTTGCCATCTACTAAAATATCCCCATCATAATCTTGAAGTCCAAGGATGGAACGCAAAAGAGTAGTTTTCCCACACCCACTAGGACCAAGAATAACATTAATTTTATGGTTAGGAAAATAAGCAGAGAGATCGGAAATAACTAAATTTTCTTCTTTCCCTTTTTTATAAAAACAATAAAGTTCATCTAATTTTATATAAGGCATATTAGCATTTAGTAATTTTATATACCCTTGTACCAAAATCAGTCATTATTCTCTTTGGCAAGTGTCCTGATCCCCATTCATAATAAAGACGAACACCAGCATTCATAAGGGATTCCCCTTTAAGAGTAACTATTTGCTCTTCACTTGTAAGAGGTTTAATTTCTTTTATATTAGCCATAAAAGTTTCAAAATCTTCGGTTTTACGATTATCTAATTTTCTCTTACGTTCAAGATAGAAATCAAAATTTTGTCTTCTTTCCTTAAATAAATAAGTCTCTTTAGGATCTAAATTAGCCACTTTAGCAAAGATAGTCTCGGAATTAAATTCAAAGAGCTTCTTTCCTAAGAAATAAATAGCTTCTTCTTTATTAGGATTAACAATATAAAAAGATTGATAATTATCAAAGAAAATAGAAGAAGTTAAATAATAATCACCATAGGCTAATAAATGCCTATTTTCTTTGTACCAAGCAATTTCTTCTATTAAAGAAAGAGTGTCTATATCGGATAGTTCAGTTACATCAAGTTCATATCCAAAAGCGCCAATCATAGCGACGTTAAAACGGTCTTCAATCTCGGAAGAACGGAGTGTTTGTTTATTTGGAGAATCCGAAACATGCGCACCAATTGTTGATTGAGGATAGGCTAATAAGGTACCTTCTTGAATTTTCATTCTTTCATATGGTTCAGTATCATCACTACACCAGAAAGAAGGCATATAGGCTAACATTCCTAAATCACTTCTTCTTCCTCCAGAAGCACAAGATTCAAAAAGAATCTTTGGGAAACGCTTAGTTAAAGTATCTAATAGACGATATAACCCAAGCATATATCTATGAGCGGTCTCGCCTTGAAGCTTCGAATAAGTAGAATAACAATCAGATAGAACGCGGTTGCAATCCCATTTTACATAATCCAAATTTCCTTCATTGAAGGATTTAGATAAAGTCTCAATTAGGTAATCAACAACTGTTGGATTAGCCAAATCAAGCATATATTGGAAACGCATCGTTAATGGTTCGTAATCTGGATGACGAAGAACAAATTCGGGATGTTTTCTAAATAAATCACTGTCTTTCGAAATCATTTCTGGCTCATACCATAAGCCAAAGCGAAGTCCTAAATCATGGACTTTCTTGCTTAATCCTTTTATTCCTTCGGGTAATTTTTCCAAATTAGGGAACCAATCTCCTAAGGAAGATTTCTCACCATTTCTCTTACCAAACCAACCGTCATCAAGGACAAAAAGTTCAAAGCCGAGATCTTTTGCCCTTTTAGCAATTTTTAATAATTTTTCTTCATTAAAAGTGAAAGTAAGAGCTTCCCAGCCATTTAATAAAACTGGATGATCACGGTTTTGCCAATAACCACGAACAATATTTTCATTAATAAAACGATGATATTGATGGGTTAACTCATTTTCTCCTTTTGAAGAAAAACAAAGAGTAGCTTCAGGAGAATAAAATTCTTCATTCTCAGAAAGTAGCCAAGCAAAAGAAGAATCATTAATACCATTTAGTAAACGTACTTTATGAACGTTACTTCTTTCGACATATTCCACATGATTACCAGAATAAATTAAATTTAAACCATAGCAGTCGCCGGAATTTAGAGTTGTTCCCTTCTCTTCAAGTAAGATAAAGGGATTATGTTCGCTGGAAGAAAAGCCACATTGAGCTCCAATTTTCGTTACCCCATATCCTACTTCTCTAGCATGAATATATCTTTCTTTAGCCCATAAACCATCAAGTGTCTTTAAAATAAAATCGTCTTTAGCAATATCTAATTGAGAGGATAAGATTCTACGAATAGTTATCGGTTTATTGTCATTATTCTTAAGAGAAGTGCTCTTCGTTATAACGTCATTACCTTTATAAGTTGAATAATACAAATTAAATTCTAATTTCTTTTTTGAATCATAAAGATGGATAACTAAGGTTGCTTCCTTATTTAAAGCATTCGGAAGTCCAGGAATAGAGAAGTCATTTATAATGTCATATCCTTTATAAAAGAACTCACATTCGGGATCGCCATCTTTTTCAATTTCTAAAATTAATTCTCGGTTGTCTCCTCTTCCTCTAAAAGAAACTTCATTAGAAGAGTGATTGGGATGGAAATGATAGGAAGCATCTTCCTTCTCAATTCCATAACCAAAGCCAGGCATTTCTTCAAGAAAAGAATAATCCTCTTCATTAGGAATGTATTTTCCATAATAAATATGCTCTAAAAGTCCTAAAGGATTAACCTTGAAAAGGTAAGTAGTATTAGGCGTATCAATTTTGAAATAATTATTTTCTACGGTAATCATATTATTTAATGTGAATAATCGCTTCTCCTTCGATTAATTGTATCTTAAATTCTTTAGCTAAGAACCCTGGTGTTAAAAAGAAAATAGAACTTTCGCTAATAATTTCACCTTTTTCGACGCTTAATTCACCATTAATAAGAGGCAAAATAAAGGGTATTTGCATAGGAAAATTAGAAATTTTAATTGTTAAACCAGAATCAGAGAAAAGATATTCGTAGGTAAAAGAAATATCTTCTAGCTCTTCCCCATCTTTGCTTCCAAGTCCTGAGATAAATTTAAAAGCACTTCCTTCCACTTTCTTTGGACGCAAAAAATAAGCAGAAGAAAATAATTTACCATTTTTAATAATTTCAAATCTTGGGAGTAAAGGGCGATGGCTCTCCGTATCTAAAGGTACTTGCATATTAGTAGCCTCGGTTAAGCAATAATTACCAACGCTTCCCATAATTATAGGTCCTTCTTTTCGAGAAAAGAGCATAGTAGCAGTCGCACCAGAAGCGTGCCCGTTATAAGGAATGTTTTCATCATAACAAGAAATATCCATTAAATAATTCTTGTTAGCTAAGCGATAAGAAGCAAATTCCTTATAATATTTTTCATACGAACCATCAGAAGGAAGATTATCTCCTTTGGAAGAAAGATATTCATCGGAAAAATTAACAACACCAAATGCAATAGCGTTTATATGTTCGAATGTGTGATGAAGGCAAGCTTTTTCATTATGTTTAGCATAATCTGGTCCCCCACTTAATAAACCATTAGGCGAGCATTTCTTTAAAAGTAATAAATTTCTTCTAGCGGCTTCTAAGAAGCGAGAATCTCTTTCTCCATAGATAAGCGCTAAAGGAAAGATGCCATCACAAGTCCTAGATCCATAATAGGTCCATTTATAGTTTCTAGAACCAAAGGAATTATCAATAGCCCCATCAGGTAAAATAAAATCCAAATGAACTTTAGCAACCTTATATAAAGTATCTAGCATCTCTTTATTTTTAGAATAAAAGGCATATTTAACTAAAGCAGGTAGGCTCTCTTCTAAATTATATCCTAAATCAATAGCTAAGCAGCCATTAGGAGTAACCTTATTATGAGGACGTCCTTCTCCAAAAAGTAAATTGTTTTCGCTAATATGCTCTAAAGCATAATTAGCTAAATGTTTGCTTTGTTTTAAATATTTTTCTTCCTCTAAGTAAGTACCCGCTAAAAATAAAGCTAAGCAATTATTAATAGGATAATTAATATTGGTAGGAGAGTTTTCATCAAGTTTTTCATATAACCATTTAGCATGAATTGACAAATGGTTCTCTAAGTCTTTAACAAAATCGTTAGGTAAAATATCTTTCGCCGCAAATAAGGTTTCCGCGATATCAATCACAAAGAAGGTGGTAGTATAACGCCACGTTGTTTGTAAATCGTTATAAATACCACCATCTTTGCAAATTAAATTATGAGAATAAGTAAGTAATCTCTTAGCACCTAATAAATATTTTTCGTCTTTAAATTCTTTATAAGCAACCACTAAACCATAAATTGCATCGATACATCTACCATGAATGACTTTACAAGAATCACAAAACATTCCCCCAAAAAATTCAGGATTATCGTTTACAAATTGATGTTCAAGTAAAGCGTCAGAATATTGACGCAATAAAGAGAGATAGAGGTTAGGCATAAATTTAAATTAAGCTTTTTCAGGCACTTCAATTACTTTGACTTCGCCATTAAAGTTCTTATGTTGGATATTTTGATCACGACCAACATACTTTAGCGACTTGCAATAAACATTTATGTTATAGAATTTGCTATTAGAAATATTTTTGCCAAAGATAGATAACAAATCAAATCCTTCAGCGTGAATAGTCATGTTTCTAACAACAGATTCTTGGAAGACTTCAGTACAGATTAAACCAGTAGAATCTAATGGACCACCAGCAAATGGCTCTAAAGTAGTTATTGATTTATTCTTATCTAAAGAAATTTCAATATCTTCAAAAGTGGCTCCGCCAATAAAACGACCAAGGATAGCTTCACCACGGTTATCTTGTTTACCATTTGCATCAACTTCAGGTTTAATTCTATAGAAAACGTTGCTTAATTTAACATTTTTAATGACTGCTCCATTACCAATACAGATCATTAAGCCATAAGCACTGCTGCGATAATTTTTTATAGCATGTCCAGCACCATCAAGTACTCCTCTAAAGCCATAAGAATAATCGTTAGCTCCAGATATCCATACACCGGTTGCAGTTTTACCTTCCGCATCTAAGTCATTCTTTAAAATGTATTGACCATAAATAACATCTTTAGTGAATTTTTGGACTAAGAATTGGGCAAATTCAGCATAAGTAGTTAAATATTTAGTAACAAAATCAAGAATAAAGGAGAACGAAGAAACAGTTTCCGCTCCTTCCATATAAACAGTAATTTTTTGTTTACCATAATTCTCAATTTTGAACATCGAAGCAGGTAAAGTTAATTCTCTAGTAGAAGCATTATAAGTAACATCAGCGGCGTTAAAAGCAATTTCTTTGCCTTCAACTTCAATCTTATTAATGTTAGCAAAGGCTTCTGTCCCAGGTAATTTAATTACCTTTTTAGAAGTTGCACTAGGAGTAAAAGTTCTGGCTTGAGCAGTGGCTTTAACCGACATATCTAAATCAAAAGTTTTATCAACAATGTCCATTTCGCTATTTGGCATGAAAGGCTTATAAACATTTGTCCAAACTTTGATCGTTTCTCCACCACTTGTGACGCTAAAGAAAGTATCACCGCTCTTATGAGGAACTAATTTAGATCCATCAAGAGAAAGGATTGAGGTATCACCCATGGTAATTGTTAAATTTGCAAAAGGAACGGCAACACCTGCTTTAAAGACAGAGATATCTTCCTTTAAATCAACAGGGTTTTCGTTATATTTATACATCGAAATCTTATAAGCAGGACCAAGCTCGTTATAAGTGAGGTTTCTTCCACAAACTACTAATCCTTCATAATTCTTAACATTAACAGTTAAGGTTTTAGAAAGAATAAAGCCGATATATTCTGTATAGATTGTATAAGTATCGCTACCAATAGCCTTTCCAGTAATATTTAAAGAAGTACCATCTAAAGAAATTTCTGAGAAATCTGTAGCGGTTTCTTTAGTAACTCTAATATTGTATTTCTCTTTGGCTACTTCTTTATTTTTATAAGTTAAGGAAGTAGATAAAGAATACGTTGTTCCATTAAAAAGCGATAAATCTTCAGTTTCGATTTGGAAATCAGGAACTGTGCTATCTTTTTGAATAATAACTGTAACTTTATAAATTAAAGTATCGGAAGTGAAGGTAGCAAGAGTATTTCCCTCAGCTTCATAACTAGTGAAGCTACCATCTTCATAAGTAAGAAGAGTGGGATCTTGAATAGTTACATTAAAAGTAAGTTTGGCATTAGGTGTATAAGCTTTGGTTTCACATAACCCAAGATAAACACTTGTCTCCACTACATTGCTTTCTTCTTCGTAAGGAACACTAGAATAATTTTCACCTACACCAGAGCACCCAATGATAGAGAAGGCAGATAGTAAGAAGCTAAGTGCTAAAACATTTTTCTTTTTCATTTTTCTCTCCTTTATATGCCCCAAGAGGTATAAACAACATCAAAGAAGTAATGTTCCATGTGTTCAACCATACCGATAGATTCGGCATCTTTTCTAAAAGCAAGACGCATTTCTCTTAATTCGTTTGGAGAATAGGTATTGCCATGAAGATTACATAAGGCAAAACGAGGGAACATGGTTTCAATTAAAATGTGTTTTCTTAATTTGTTATATAAAGCTACATCGATAGTTTTATATTTTTCTACCGCTGCATAAGCTTCATCCATTTTAGAAAGCCAATTAACGAGGAGTTGCTTTGGCCAATATTCCGCTTTAGAACCGATTTCTTGGTAAACACCACCCGCTAAACCGAATTTCTTCTCGTTACTTTCTAAATATGTTTCCCAACCAATCATCTCCTCAAAATATTCACGCATAATATCAGCAGCATCTAGGAAATATTCTTTAAAAAATTTGTTGGTATAAGTTGAATAATTAGCATTTACATCAAATTGAGCTTTGCTATCAAGATATTCTTTGAGTTTGCCAAAGCAAGTAACGTTAGCGTTATATCTTTGACCTTCGTTATAAATAATAGAAGCACCATGTTGCTTAACAAAACGATAATTAGTCATCATCGTGCTATAAGTGTTATATGGATAGATGTAATGGTGATAATCAGTTTCATATAACCAAGCAGTAATATTGTCGGCATATTCATTCCAATTAATGAAATTAGTAGAAAAACTTTCATTCTCTTTATCGTAGAAAGTCTTGGTATATTTAGCATGAAGTGGCGCAATGAGAACGAAAATATCGGGATTTAATTTAAGTGTTGGATCATCCTTAATAGAAACCACTGGAGGTTGTTCACTAGATAAATAAGCGAAGAATTGAAGGTGAATAGTTCTCTTTTCGGTATTTGTTCTATCTGCTTCTTCTTGTAAATAAGCTTGTAATTTGTTATCAAGTCTATTCACAAAACGGATAACGGCACCAGAAATAGCTCCATCCTTATTAATAGAAGCTTGGCAAGATTCACATTGGCAGCATTCACCAAAGTCGTTATCAGTGAAATTTAAAATCTCAGCATCAGACTTATATTGAACAGAATTTTTTACTGTTTGGAAAGCAGTATCAACCATCTCTTCAAGACTTTCTTCATCTCCATGAGCAGTATAGCAAAGTTGATTTCTAGAATCGCTAAACCATTCTGGGTGATAAGCATCCATATTAGAAGTATCGCAATGTATATCTGGATCAAGGAAATTAAAGACGTTATGTATTGTTTTAGGCGCTGTATTAGGATTTTCTGGTACTGGAACAATATAAGAATATAAGGTAGAGAAACCTAAACCATATTTGGTCTTATCAGTGAAGTTATTGGTTGGGTGAGCCCAGTCAAAATCAGGACGTTCAATAATTTCCATATCAGGCATGATTCGTCCATCACGTTCATAAATTACAGTATCTTCTGTAATCATGTCGTAACCAACTACATGTCTAAGGAAGGTTAAAGCGCCTTGTTGATAACCCGCAAAACGTCTAGCCATAATGAACACATTATCACCATAATTAGTGATGTAATATCCGGCTACGCCGAGTGTTTCGTAGGTTGGCATAGTCTTTCCGGTTTCATCAAATAAGTCAGAAACGCCAACAACGATGTATTTATCGCTTCTAGAAATTGATTCGTCGAAGTCATCAATGTCGATAGTTTCTAAAAGACAACCAGTAGCATTAAAAACATTAGAAACAATATAGGAAGCTGCTAAACCAGCGCCACTTACTGAATCATCATAGACAATGGTATATTCACTCATCTTATCAGTGTCTACAAATATTCTATTTCGGTATTTAACCGAAACATCATGAAGTGTTCCTTCTAATAAGAGAGGATAGCCATTTTCATCAAATGCAGTGTAATTATTCCCTTCTCCTCCGCCATTAGAGGCGCAAGAAGCAAGCATGAGAACTGATAGACCGATTAGTGTTTTATTAAATTTATTCATATCTATCTCCTTAAGCTTTAACGTCAATTTTGAATGTTTTAGAAGTAATGTTGCCAGAAGCATCAATTACTCTAATCTCATAGCGATATTCGCCACTTTCTTTGAAGGTATACCCGTTATATTGAGAATCGAGATAATAATATTTACCAGATGGAGAAAGCATTACTCTTTGAATAATGAGCTCTTCTTTAGCGGTAACATTATCGCTAACTTCAAATGTTGGTAAACCAACTGTATCACCTACTTTAGCCTCTTTAACCATTCCCGATTTAAAGGTTATTTTTGGTGCAACATCATCATAAACACGGACCGAGTAACTAATTGTAGCTTCGTTACCATTAGCTAAATAACGATTGTCTTCGATAGAAGTTAAAGAGAAGTAATATTCTCCATATTCATCTAAAGAAATGTCATATCCCTTGGTAGGATCAGCATTAGTTAATTTAGTTCCATCAAGAGCGGTAATTTCTTTACCACTTGGGGACGTAACCGTTAAGCCAAAGGTGACGTTTGGTGAGTAAACGTCAAACGAATAAGCGGGATTAATATGATAGGTAGAACCAAAATCACGAGTACCACCATAATTATTATCCATTTGAACAACTGGACTAATTCTATCTCTAGAAGTTTTGCTAGAGAAAGTTGTTTGACAGAAGGAGAGAACATCTAATGACGCTCCTTTTATAAAATTATCAAAGGAGAAAGATAAATAAGCCATCTCTCCTTCAAAACCAGTATAAAGATCGCCATTATCAAATTTAGTTACATTTAACGAAGAAGTTCCACAAGTAAAGACGCCATCCTCAAAGGAGAAAGAATAAGCATTACCAGTAGAATTAATGTCATTCTTAATTAAAGCAACTTTATTCTCTCCTACTGCAAAATAAGTAACTTCATTATCTAAATAGATTTTTGCAGATATTTTATTTTCTTCATTTAAGGCATCAATAAGAGAAACAGTCACGCCTCCAGAAGCGCCAAAATCTATAAGATTTGCAATATCTAATAAGAAAGAGTCAGCAAGGAATGGATTAGCAAAATCAAAAGAAGCTTGATTTGCAGTGGTTTTTAAATGTAATCCATCTTGAAGTATGGTTTTATTTAAACCATTAGATACAAAATAATTAGAAATATTTAAGTAACGAGCATTCTCTTCAGTTCCAATAGTCTTAATTCCCGTTACCATCTTAGTTTCTAAGACTTTGCCGTCATATTTAGCTTTGATAGTAACCTTATCAAGATTTGCATTTACTTTTGGAGAATAGGAACCAGAAGTATATTCCTTAGTTCCGTTAGCGTCAGTTACTTCTAAAGTAAGAGATTTAGTAGTTACAGCGCCATTTTCATAGATATATACTTTTTCTTCTGGCATTTCATAATAGCCACCAGAAATAAAGTAACGAGGTAAAGTCAAAGACTTTTCTAAGATAGGTTCACCGCTATCTTTAGAAATGATAGTAAAGCTCTTTTCAGTAATTTGTCCGATAGCATCAGTTACTTCATAAATAACTTTATATTCACCAATATCTTCTAATCTGAATCCTTTTCCTTCAACTAAGGTCTTTTTGCCTTTATGTTCATAATAAACTTTTAAGGTTTTATTACCGACACCACCAGTAAGATCAATCCTTCTATTAATAGTATAGAAATCACCGGCTTTAACATTTGCGTTATATGAAGGTAAATCGAAAGCAGGTTTATCTAAAGTAGGAAGAACACTGATAGTAAAGAGCTTTTCACTCATATTACCCGCTTTATCTTTAGCGGTATATCTAATGGTGTAAGTACCCGCTTTATCCATATAGAATTTGCCATCAGTTATTTTGATGTTAACTTTGTCGCTAGAGAAATAATTAAAGAATACTTCAGTTTTAACAGGGCATTCTAGCGACACATCGTCATAAGCTTTAGCTGCTGGGACTGGGAAAGAATATCCAACGGCACCAACATTCATATTTTCAAAAGAATCAACCATTTCAATAGTAGGGGCTTCTTTATCAACAAAAACGTTTTTAGCTAATTCTTCGTCGGTAATTCCATCAACATGAGTAATTACAAAATTAGCGGTAGCTCCACTATAAGCATCAGCATAGACAGATAAGAAAGCACGATTGCTCTTAAATCCAGCAAAAGGAGAGCTTACTTCATCAGGTACATTATCTAAATCTAAGACTTTCTCTAATGTGCTTCCTCTACCGAAACCGGTTCCATAAACCAATTTTGTGGAATTATCATAACCAAAAGTGAATTTAGCGGCATCCACATAGTCAGGATAACCACCTTTATCTAAGTTATATCCGTCAAAGGCTACGCCACACCAAAGACCCCATTTATCATTAGTATGTAATCCTTGAGTTTGATGCATACCCGCAAAATAAGGTTGAGAACTACTTCTTGCCATAGCGCTAGAAGAGTGAGAAGTTCTGCCATCTCCACCAGTTTCTACGTGAGAATAATAGCAAAGAATGACAAATGTCTCTGGATCTTCTGCATCAGTTAATTTGATGAAAAGCTGGTTAAAATCAACCGCCCCTTTGCTAAGAGGAGCGATATATCCGGTTAAAATATGATTAACGTCATTCATTTGATCTAAGTAAATTGGCTTAGTGAAATTTAAAGTATCACCCATGCCAAGTTTTACATAGATACCAGCGCTTCCTTGAGCACCTAAATTTTTAGATTCTGCTGTAGAAACATATTTAACAGAGGATTTTTCTAAATTACCCACAGAAAGTTGAGGGAAGGGAACTTGAATAGTCTCAGTTATATTATGAATTTCTCCACCAATATTTACTGAATATTCAAGAACATGGGTCCCTGCTTGGTTAAGAGAAATGTTCTTTTCAGCAGATTTACTGCCATCTGGGAAAGTTACAATACAAGTTGCCTCATAAGTTTTTCCCTCAATTGTGTAAGTCATCTTAGGTATTTGATAAGAGGAACCATAATTAACAGTTCCTTCATTAAAATCTGACCAAGGTGATACTTTATAGATTGGCGAATCAATTCTTTGAATTAATTCACTTGGCCTATTGGCAATACCTAAACTTGCCAATAAAAATGTCGCCGAAAGAAGGACAATTTTAACTTTCATAACCTTTCCTTTCTTTTATCCTTTTATTCCACCCATAGTAAGGTTACCCATAAATTTGTCTTTGAAGATACAGAATAGAATAACCACTGGTAAAGCAGAGAGAATAACAACATTGCAAGCGTAAACGCCTGATTTTAGATCAGCACTTCCTGAAGAGAAGGAACGAGTAATCATTCCCCAGAGAACGTAACCTAAAGTTGGTTTATCAAGTAAATAAACCATTGGTGTTTGATAATCATTCCAGAAGAAAACGAAATTGATTAATAAAATAGTTAAGAAAACATTCTTAATTAGGGGGAAGCCAATCTTGATAAGAATCTCAAAATTATTGGCTCCATCAATTTTCGCTGCTTCAAAATAAGCATCAGGCATACTCTTAAATGAAGAATATAAAACGAAGAAATATAAGCCTAACATGTTAGCTTTTAAGAGAATGACACCAGGAAGAGAATTGACTAAATTTAAAGCATAAGAAACTCTAAGTTCACTAGGTAAGGAGCCAACAATTGGGATCATCATGGCTACTAAAACCGCAGTATAAACTATTTTGCTAGTTTTAAAATTAAAACGAGCACAAGCGTAAGCGGCTATGCAAGGAACCAAAGTTTTTACAAGAGCACTACCAATAGAATAGATTAAAGAATTTACTAAAATATCAACCATAGTATTGGTTCCACCGTTACTATTTGGTATATATACTTTTGTAAATGTATCACCTAAATTCCAATAGAAATTCTTATTGGTCATCATTAAATATGTAGAAGAGAAATCGCTAGATTTTGGACTTCTGGTAGCCACAAAAAGACAGTAGACAATTAGACCGAATAAAACTAAACAATAAAGAATTAAAATGCCTAAAATTATGCTAGGGAAAACGGTTAATTTATTACTTCTGAAGCGATCTTTTTTAATACTTAATTTCATAAATTAATCCTCCTTTGGTCCATAATGCTCAAGCAGATATTTAACGCCGAATACTACTGGAATAGTAATAAAGGTACAAATTAAACCGAAAGCCGCCATTTGGTGGAAAGCTTCAGCGGTGTAATTACCTTGAACAGCTGCTTGTTGAACGCCGTTATAGATAACGTACCCTGCTGGACCAGGAGCTAAACCATTTAAGGCTGAGCCAAAGAACGTAAACATCGAATATTGATTAACAAACATTGTTGCTAAACCAGTAACGATGAATGTTGATAAAGTTGGGAAGCATAGAGGTAATGAAATATTCCAAAATTCTCTAAAGTGAGAAACTCCATCTAGTTCAGCAGCTTCAAATATTTCATTAGAAATTTCACTCATTCTATTGGAATAAATAAGTGTTGTCGTACCAAAATTAATAAAAGCATCAAAGAGAATAATAGTGATATATGTCGTCCAATCTTTCGTATTTAAGAAACCATTGGAAGAAGTATTGCCACCATCTCTAATCCAATAAACTATCTCAAAATCATGGAAGAATTTAAAAAGTAAAACCATGACTGTCCCAGACAGAATTGAAGGAAGAAAAAGAGCAAAACGATAGAATTTTGAACCATGGAATTTTCGTGAAATGTAATAAGCGAAAATAAGAGCAAATGGAATAGAAATTAAAGCGGAGCATAAATAAAGAGCTACCGAAATTCCCATTGACTCAAGATAGATGTTTTCGCCACCTACCATCTTGAAGCATTCACCAAAATAGTAGAAGAAACCACCATTTGGATTAGCTTCCGGTCCATAGTTAAAGGCTAGAAGGATCGAATTAAAATTAACATATAAGTAGAAGACACAAAATTGAATAATTGGCCAAGCAAGTAGAAGGAGATGGAACGCAAAGTCCTTCTTTCTATCTGCTGAGTGCTTATGAACTCTTCTCATTATTTAAGTCCAGCCCAGATCTTCTCTTTATAATATTTGAAAACTTTAGCTAAATATTGACCGGCAGTTAAAGAAGAATTGTTAACAAATTGAGTTTGTGGGAAATAGTCCTGATCAGTAATAGCATATCTTCTAGAAGCTAATTGTTGTCCTAAACCATTGGTATATTGAGCAACATGGCTTTGAGGAACAATAACTTCACTGCTCTTATAATATTTCCAGAAGTCTCTACCAAAATTACTCATTTTGGTTTCATCTTCTGGAGTCATATCATAGTTGAAATATTTAATAGCATTGGTGATAGTAGTAAATTCACGATAAGCTTCGTTAGTATTCATATATTGGAGGAAGTCACCCGCTAATTTACGTTTAGTATCATTAAGTCCTTTTTTAATGAAGACAAACGAATTAACGTCGGCTAAGGTAATTGGGCTACTATTAGCATTTCCATCCGCCATAGGAAGAGGCATCCAACCATAATCTAATTGGCTCTTTTCAACTTCAGAAAGACCAGCAATAGTTTCACTAGCTTCTGATTCCCACCAGTTACCTTCAACAATCATCGCGACAGATTTATGTTTTTGAGAACCGTGAGCGTCTAAACGACCAAATTGAGAATTAATAAAGAAGTTTTGAGCATCAAGGTGGTTATTAGAATCAGTAACTAAGTTACAAAGCCAGCTATCTTTGTTATTCATTAATTTTCTGACGAAATCAAGGGCATGGTATTTGCCAACCATTCTTTGGACATTATATCCATCATAAGAAGAACCTTGTTTAGTAGGATGAATAGTTACTTCTTCTGTAACTGGGCTACCATCAGCATTAAGTTGAACATCATCACCTTTGGCGTTGAATTTGACACAATTCACCTTGCCATCCATCGAATAATTAACACGGTTTTGTTCAACTCCATCATAAGAAGCCGCTAAAGAATTGATTAAAGAACCGAAATAGTCATAACCATTTCCTTCGCCTCTCCAAACAAATGGAATTTGGGAACCGCTGATATATTCAACTAATTCAAAGAATTCTGCATAGGTTGTTGGAAGACCATCATCATATGTGCCTTCAATTCCATCTAAACCAACGCTCTTTGGATCAGTTGCATCCATAACAAAACGAGCATCAGTTCCAGGTTCTTCGGTTAAATAATTCTTTTGGAAGTAGAAATTATTCCTCTTAAATACTGTTTTGTTATAAACAATACCAAAACTACTTACATAGTGAGGAACAGCATAATAATGTTTTCCACCATTAGAATCTGGTAAATTCAAATAATTAGCAACTTCACTTGGAATCTTGCTTTCAATAGAGGTTCCTTTTTCATATGGATTATCACCAGTTACTAAATCAGTAATTTCTTCGAAAGCGCCATCTTTTTGAACGTTTAAATAATTAAGACCTTCAAAGAAATAAAGCTCCGATTGACCATTTTTGATCTCTGCAGATAAAGGGGTCTTCTTTTGATCAGAGATCATGATTTGAACACCAGTCTTTCCATTTTCATAGGAATCGTTGGCGTGTAAAGCTTCATATCTTTCTTTCGCAGAATATAACCACTTGTTGCCATAACCGCCTTGGTAGCACTTTACATAAAGTTGAGTTTTCGTGCTATCAACTCCAGGATTGCCACCAAATCCGCAACTAACTAAAGAGCTTGCGGCGCCTAACATTGACAAAACTGATAATACCAGAGTCGTCTTTTTAAAATTTGATTTCATAAAGAAACCTCCTTCTTGTTTAAATACTTCAAATTACTTTAGATATCTAGAATAGATAGCTCAAGAAAGGGCTTTCAAAGAAAGTAACCACTAAGAGAAAAATGACGAAAAAGAAAAGCAAGGCGGTGAGCCTTGCCTTACTTAACGCATAAATTTAATGGGAATAAAGTATTCTTTACCCCGTAAAGGCAATGATACTTTGACTAAAATTGTTTCCACTGTATCTTCAGCCGGAAGCACTTTTAAGGTAAAGGTTGTGCTTTCACTATAAGCTAAAGGTGTCATAGCAGTCCAACCAGGAGCATAAAGTTCTTTAAAGGCTTCCTCACAAACATAATTTTCAGGAGTAATAATCTCTAAAGAAACAGTTTGTCCTAAATTACCAAAGGCTTTGATGTTATTCACTACCATCATTGATAAATGCTTATCTTCTCCAGTCTTTGCCATAGGACCATCATCATATGTCACCACTAAAGTAACAGCGCCACATCTAACTTTAAAGGTATTTGGTTTATAAGAATAAACAAGATCACGAATAGCGTCTCTCTCATCTTTTAAAGCAAATGGTTTTTTAGCATTAGCAATAAAATCGGGACAAATCTCGGTCTCTCCGTCAACGATTTCAATCTTTTCATAATTGGAATTTAACAAATATTGAACCTGTTTATAAACTCTATTAACCAAATCATCAATAGTTAGAGGGAAACGGAAAGAAAGACCTTTATTAATAGAACAAGTAATAATGCGGGGACCAATATATTCTTTCCAATCTTTCGGAAGAGCTTTATCCCCTTTCATAATTCCTAAAATGGAACCTATAGTAGCACCAGTGCAATCAGTATCATCACCGCAGTTAATAGCAGTAATCATCGACTTTTTAAAGTCACCTTCACCATAAAGAAGACCAATAACAACAAAGGCAATATTGTTTGGAGCTTGGAACCAACCATTACCAATATCTTTATTAAGTTCCACTATTTGATTACGAACATCTCGATAATCAGTCCCTTTAGCGTATTCTTTTCTAACTAAATCGATTGTTTGATGAATTCTTGATTTAGGATCAATTTTAGCTAAACCAATATCAATAAGAGTATCAGGATCATTTACAAAGAAAGCTGCAGATTCTAAAGCTGCAACAAATCTAGCAGCTTCTGTCCCTTCTCCTGTTCCATGATCAACTAAAGCATCTTCAATTGAATATCTAACGGCAGTATCAATAGCGCCAGGAGCTAAAGTTGCCCAAATTTCTGTTCTAATCCAAGCGCCATTAGAATGTTTCCAAATGTTATTCGGCATATCCCCAGCTACACTAGGAGGAAAACCTCTTTGCATATTGATTTTGCTAATTCCATATTCGCTCCAATAAGGAGTAATAAAGGATTGCCAGTATTCTCCTAGCATTTCTGAATCAATATGTTGTGGACCTTGATCTTCTAAAGCGGCTAGCCAAACTAATTGCAAATCTAAATCATCATTAGGTAATGGCTCACCTTTTTCTGTTTTATATCCTTTAATGTCCAGGATTTCTCTAGTTCCTTCATACGGACCACCCATTGTTCCACCGATATTTTTTCCAGTAAAACAACCACGCAGTTTGTCTAAATATTCTTCTTTATTAATTTTCATTTCGTGTCTCCTTTGACACTAAATTGTTTTTCCTAATTATTATATTAGTTTAACTTTGATTTACTCTCTAGATGAAAGAAGGGTAAAAACATCTTAAAATTCACCATAAATATCAATTTTAAAGTCATAAAGCTAATAAAAACCGATGTTTAAGTTAATCCAGAAATGTTAGTTAACTTTGATGAAAGCAGGATAAATACTAGGAAAAAACCATTTAAAAAATAGCCAATTTCTATTAAAAAATGTCTTTTTAGGAAATTAAAATTGATAGCTTCTATCTTTACATTTCAAAAAAACATACGTTTTTATCAATTAACAATAACTTTCATTTTTAAAAAATATATCAATTAGGTTAGCTTGTATAAATTTAGAAATTTCCCAAAATTGAATTAAATAAAGCAAGCAAAGTACATTAAATATTTTATTTAAGGTCTATTTTGCTACAAAAAAGAAAGGAATGTTTCTAATGAACAAAAAGACGAAAGTCGCATTTGCCCTAATTGGGTTTTCTGTTGCGACCGCTTTAGCTTCTTGTGGTGAAACTCCACACGTGCATCAGTTTGTCGAGCACGAAGAAGTTTTTGCTACTTGTGCTGAGGAAGGAACCGAAGCCTATAAGACCTGCTCGGAGTGCGAAAAATATTTCGACCTCGATGGCAAGGAAATTGCCGCTCCAGTTGTTACTCCAATTGATCCAAACAATCATAAAGGAGAAAAAGCACTCGCTATCAGCGGAGATTACACATCCGCTTATGAAATTGGCGATACCTTTGATATGGCTAAAACCAATTTCGTTATTAAATGCGAATTCTGTAAAGGAAACGCAATGAGCGATTCTAAGAAAGCTAAAATCGCTATTGCTTATCCTACTGAAGGCGCCACTTGCTTCAAAAGTTCCGATATTGGAGGAACAGGTTTAAAAGTAACCTTCACTTATGGCGCTTTAACAACTACCGCTGATGTTACAGTTTCTAAGAAAAAGAACGACATTTACGGCTTAGAACCTATCCAAGAACACTGTGGTTTTGCTCCTTTTGATACTTTAGAGAACGTCACTTCCGCTTATGGAACTATTGTTTATACATTCTCTGAAACCAAAGATGGCGAATATAAAACCAAAGAACAACTTGGCAGCGGGTATCTCTTCAACAACGATCCTGCAACAGACACTCCAAAAGTCTACTATATGAAAGCAACCGTTGCTGAAGGTGAAGAATATGTAGGTGTGGAAAAAGAAACTACTATCACAATCTCCCATAACGAAACAGCTTGGAATACAAGCAGAGAAGACTATGACTACTTTGGTTGTGTCTGCCAAGATCCGGTCAAATTCAATAAAAAGATTACTACTACACAAAATGTAGATCTTTCTAAAGAAACTGCTTCTATCTCTTTAGCGGAAACTAGCTATAACAAAACTACAGACACCATTAAGAAAATCACTTATGTAGCCGACGCTGAGAATAGTTACAATCTAGGAACAAATATCGATTCTTTAGATGTTAGTGCAATTAAAGAGAATAAAGCACTTCATAAGGATACTAACCTAGAAGTTATTATCGAAACTCCTAAAAATGGAATTGTTCCCGTTTGCGAACATAAAGTCAGTGTTCCAGTTTCTTTCTTAACGGCCTCTATTAATACCATTGAAGATTTCGAAAAATACGTTTTACCAGAGAAAGATGTTAATAAAGCTGGCTATTATAAGTTAATGAGCGACATCAATGCTCAAGGCACAATTACTACAATGTCTAATAATTGGTATGCTGCTAATTCAGTAAAAAACAATTACTTTGGTGGTACATTTGACGGAAACGGCAAAAAGATAACGGCTAAGAGTAGCGCTATTTCGGGCGTCTTTGGCTACTTATCTGGTGCTACAATCAGAAACGTGACTATTGATGATGGCTGGTATAACGGAGACAAAAACTGTTCGATTTTAGCCAATAAAACTTTTGGAACAACTCTAGATAATGTTGTAATAAACATTACTAATGGTAGTGCCGGAATGAAAGCTGATGGTACTGGTACACCAAAATGCCACGCTCCAATTGCTGGAGAAGGTGCTGTCGGTTTCCTTTCTAGTACAACCTTCCAAGGAAATACTTTAAAAGATTGCATCTTTAATTGTGCCGGTTGGAAAATGGGCTCTTTATTTGGCTGGAACCAAAACATGACTCAGCCTACAGTTACAAACTGTAAAGTAATTGCAGCTTCCTTGGTTCAAGCTATGGCCTCCTTATATACTAAGAAGACATACCAACCAAAAGGTTGTGTTACCGATCCAGAAAACGAAATCGAATTAACTGGCTTAACTTTAGAAATTGCTTAATCAATAATTGCAAAATTAAAGGCAACAATTGGTGTCCCCCAAAAGTTGCCTTTTTTCTTTTACTTAGTTAAAAATCCCAGCCAATTTTTTCACCAATTAAATTATTAACCTTTAAGCGATATTTATAACGTTCAACTTCTAATTCACTAGCTGGGTGAATCACACATAAAGAACCATTATCACTTGCACTATAACCACCTTTAGCCTTAACAATCTTATAGGTAGCCCGGCCTTTGTGTTTACTACAGAAAGTTGGGTCGATAAAAGAATTAACATTATTTAAATGAGCAATTTCTTGATAAGTAGCATCACTATTAATTGCTCTATATAAAACTACTTCTTCTTTTTCTCTCCAAGATAGTTTTACACCCTCTGGAGAATAAGAAGCCATAAAGTCATTAATTAATTCTTTTGGAGTTACCTCTTTAAAGTTAGTAAATCTATAAATATGGTTTTTCTTTGTTTCTAAGCTAACAAGATGATTTTCATAATGGAAATCAACTGGTTTATCATTCTCAAAAACTAAAATATCCCTATCAATTCCAGGGTATTTTACTTTTAAAGGTCTTCCAGAATTTGATTTAATAATTAATTCTTTTAATAAGGAATTTTGATATTTAAAAGAGACTTCAAAATTGCCTCTTGCTCTTAGTCCTTTAACTTTAATATTCTTCCATTCTTTATATGGTAAAGCAGGTAAGATTGAAATATATCCTTCATGAGAAGCGAGTAACATTTCTGCAATGCCTGCGGTAGCTCCAAAATTACCATCAATTTGGAAAGGAGGATGAACATCCCAGAGGTTAGGGTGAGTTTTCTTACTTAATAATGTTCTCAAGAGAGAATAGGCATGTTCACCTTCTTTTGCTCGAGCATAACTACAAATTCTATGCGCTAAAGCCCAACCTGTCGAAAAATCTCCACGTAAATCTAAAGTAATTTTCGCAGCATCAAGCCAAGCTGGCGTATCTTCCGTAATTAAATCTCCAGGCATTAAACTAACTAATTGAGAAAGGTGACGATGGTGATATTCACCAATTTCCCCATAAAAATGTTCTTCACTATATTCTTTAATTTGTCCAGAATAGCCAATTTCAACCGCATTATATTTGCCAACTTGTTCTTTTTCTTTATTAGTTATCTCATCTTCAATTCCTAATATTGAAGAAAAACGAAGATCGTTTTTAGCGTTTTCCTCTAGCCATTGTTCATCAAAAGCACAACCTATTGTTTGATAATATTGTTGTATGGGTTCAGTTTTCTCATAGTGACCAGAAAGAATTTGTTCAGGTGAAGCGCTTTGATAACAAAGATATTGATCATCATATTTTTTAACGCTTCCCGTTAAAAATTTAGCCATTCCATGAACGGCTTTAAAAATCGGCCCCTTTAATAATTTCTCATCCAACGAAAAATCATAAGCATCAGTAAATAGTTGAGCAGTCATTCCTCCCGTTCCTGGGCCTGAATGAGAGAAAGGTTTTAATGTATCAATTTCATAAGCAAATGCACCCGTTCCAATTATCCAACCCGCATCTTTCTTATCTTCATTCAAGACTGCCTTTACCCAATTCAAAGCATTTTCTTCCGCTTTCGGGAGATAAGCTAGGAAGAAATCAATATAAGGCGTGAATGTTTCCATTAAATTGGTCGTAAAAGCGGGCCAATAATTCATTTGAATATTGATGTTATGCCAAAAGCCACTACCCCATGGAGATTTATCGTGAACTGTCCAAACGCCTTGTAAGGAAGCGGGCAATCCGCCTTCTCTAGAAGAAGAGATAAGCAAATGTCTTCCATAAAAGAAATAAACCTCTTCTAAATAAGGAACCTCTTTATTATTTCTATATTCTTCTAATAAAAGAGGAGTTGGACGTTTATCTTCCTTATCAGAAAGAGCAAAATCAACTCGATTCATGAGGGATTGGTAGTCATTTTTGTGATTTTTAAATAATTCTTCGTCACTCTTTTCCTTAGCTTTAGAAAGAATGGAAAGCACTTCTTCATGAGGAGAAGGACCTTCCGCTTTATGAGTAAAGAAAGTTTCTTTGCATAATTTATATGATGTACTAGCGGTAAAAATAAAGGTAATTTCTGTTGCATTATCTATATTTAAAGAATCTTCATTTTCTTTAATTTGCCCATTACTTCTAGCCAAGAGCATTCCTTCATAAGATAGATCTCTAGAAGGTAACTTACCATTAGCAATAATGGTATCTTTTGTAAGAGAAATTTCTCCAGTTCGCCCACCTTCTTCTACACTTCTATCTCCTAAATAAGGGATAACTAATTGAGCTTTTAAGGAAAGAGGATTTTCGCTTTTTATCGTATAAACAAGAACTTTATCAGGATAAGAAAAGAAAGCTTCTCTTTTAATTAAATTGCCTTCTTGTTTAAAAGAAGAATAAATAACCCCATCATTAAGTCTTAATCCTCTTTCGTAATCACTTCTTTCGTCATTATCTAAAAATAAATGGATTTCTAAGAAATTAGAAACGCCACCTTGACGAAAAACATTAGCGAATTCATTAGTGGTTATCTGAATGCGTTCCTTCTTTACTCCACCAAAAATAGAAGCCCCAAAACGTCCATTACCAATCGGCAAAGAATATTTTTCCCATCCTTCAATAGAATCAGGCGCTTCTTCTACATATCTTAAACGTAAATCTTTTTCCATAATCTCTCCTTATAAGAGAACAACTGTCATTATTCTAAAAAAGTATTTAAAAAATGGAAGATACTCTCTGAAAGTAAGTAACTAATGAATATAAAAAGGTAAAAATAAAATATAACTTGTAATTATCATCTTTCTAACTATCTACCTTTCTATGCCCTATAATCAAGTCAACTCATTTAGGTATTAAAAGGAGCTATTTATGATCCCCTTAAAAGAAATACAAGATGAATTAAAGCTTGAAAATGCTGATGCTTGGCTAATTTCCGATTATGAGAATAAAAATCCTACTTTAGTCTCCTTTTTAGGGGAGAAAATGCTAACTAGAAAGATATTTCTTCTTATCAAAAAGGAAGGAAAACCCGATTTAATAGCCCATTTCATCGATAGCGCTTTTTTAAGAGATTTAGAGAAGGAAGGAATAATTAATCTTCACATATATAAAAGCTGGCAAGAGATGCTAGAAATCGAAAAAACCCTATTAAAACCCCTTCAAACCATCTTAATGGATATCTCAGAATATGGTTTATTGCCACGTATTTCTCTTTGCGATTATGGCACTGTCGAGTATGTAATATCTTTAGGAAAGAAAGTTCTCTCAAGTGGGAATTTATTACAAAAGTTTACCGCTATATATTCTGAAGAATCTTATGCTTTACAACTAGAAGCTTGTCAAAAAACTTTAGCGATTAAAGATGAAGCTTTTAAACAAATTAAAGAAGACATTCTAAATTATGGAGAAAGTGATGAATATCATATCCAACAATTCATTGTTAAACGTTTCTTTGAAGAAGGAATGACTTTTGATGATCCTCCTATAGTGGCTACAAATGCCTATGCTAGTGATCCTCACTATGCCCCAAATAAAGATATAACCCATAAAATCAAAAAAGGTGATGTGGTCTTAATTGATATGTGGGCAAAGATGAATGAAGAAGGGGCTGTTTATTCCGATATTACCTGGATGGGTTATGTAGGAGAAAAGGTGCCAAGTAAAATTGAGGAACGTTTTAAAGTATTAAGAGACGCTATCGAAGAAGGTTTTCATTTTTTAGAAAAAGAACTACCAAAAAGAAAAGTAATGGGCTATGAATTAGATGATGTAGTTAGAAATCACCTAATTAAAGAAGGATACGAAAAAGGCATTGTGCACCGCACTGGGCACAACATAGCAATCGACGTTTCCCCTCATGGGCCTGGAGTAAATATTGATAATTTAGAGTCTCATGACACAAGAGAAATTATTGATGGGGTGACCTTCTCTATGGAACCAGGTATTTATTTAAATGATTTTGGGATGAGAAGTGAAACTAATATTTATATTAAAAATAGGAAGCCCCTATACGTGGCTTCCCATCAAATGGAAGTTATTCCAATTCTTAAATGATTATCTATTTAATTGTTTCAAAATAATCACTTAAAGCTTTCTTACCCTCTTCATCAAGAGCAAAGCAATGTCGGAAACCAGGAATCACTTTAAAACGTAATGATGCTAATCTATCAGAAAGATTTTTAACGGCTTCTCCGCTCCAACCATAATCACCAAAAGCGCTAGCAACCTTGCCAGTTCCCATAGTGAAGGTCACGTGAGAAAGAAGTTCATAGAATAAGGAAATTGCATCCCCTACTAAGGTTGGTGAACCAAGAAGCAAGGTTCCTGAACGTAATATATCTTTGATAATTTGAGGTTTTTCCATCTCATAATTAAGAACATTGATCTCATGGAAGAGAACGGTTTTGCCCTCTTCTTCGTATCTTTCTTTTAGATAAAGCGCCATCTCTTTTGTATATCCATAACAAGAAGCATAAACAATAGTAACTTTATTAGGATCGTTATTAGGAGTTACTTCTTTGGCTAATTCATCATATAAAGCAATTTGTTCTTTAACATTTGTATCAATAACTGGTCCGTGACCCGTTGCAATCATATCGATATCAAGAGCGCTTACTCGTTTACAAGCATCACTAACAAATTTACCAAAAGGACCCATGATATTCGCAAAATAATATTTTAAAGCTTCTAAATAAGCTTCTTTATTTGGTTCCTTAGATAAAAGAATAGCATCTGAAGCATAATGAGCGCCAAAAGCGTCACAGCTCACTAATACTTTTAATTCCTTAATGTAAGTGAACATGACATCTGGCCAATGAAGGAGAAGTCCGTTAACAAAATTAAAAGTATATTCACCAATTTTAATAGGAGATAGAGGATTCATCGCTATCTTCTTAAAAGGCATTCTTAAAATATTATCAAGATTTTTTAGCGCGGTTGCGCTGGCAATAATCGTGATATTTGGATTTAAAGATAATAATTTCTTTATGGCACCGGAGTGATCTGGTTCAGTATGAGTAACAACTAAATATTTAATATCATTAAGTCCGCAAAGATGTTCAATATGATCCAAATATTCCTCTTCAAATTCTTTTTTACATCCTTCAAATATAACTGTGCCTTCATTTGTTTTAAGCAAATAGCTGTTATAAGAAGTCCCGGCATCAGTTCTAATAGCGACATCAAAAACTTTTAAAGAATGATCTACAACGCCAATGTAATAGAAATTCTTTTTTAATTCCAATATTTTCATAAAAAAGCCTCCAAAGAGATTATAGCAAACTACCAAAAGATAATCTAAAAAATGCTCCGTTTCGGTGGAGCTAACCAATTATAAATTTCCCGCAATTACGGCTGAGGATCACTGGCCCTTAGCCAACTATATTGTGACACATCAAACCAAGAAATCAAATCCTGCATTAGGTAGCAAATCACAAATACAAGTCATCAATTAGAAGATTTCAAATAACATTTAACGAATATATGACGAAACTCCTAAAATCTTTATACCTTTAAACCAATTTTCTAGAACATTGCTAGTAAGTGTAACGTTGATGTTAGCAATAAAAAGAAAGGGCTAAGCCCCCTCTTTTTATTTACTGTTACTGGATGCTAATACGATGTTCATTATTCTCAACTTTTCTTTCTTTAGGGAAAGATAAAGTTAAGACACCATTATTGAATGAAGCGGTAATGCTCTTTTCATCAACATCGCCAACATAGTAACTTCTGCTAGCTACGCCAGAGAAACGTTCGCGATGAATGAAGTTTTTCTTCCCTTCGCCCTCTTTTTCTTGGTGTTCAGCTTTCGCTTTAACAGTTAAATAACCATTATTTAGCGATATATCGATATCTTCCTTTTTAATGCCAGGAAGCTCGATTTCCATTACGTAATTCTTCTCGTCACTCTTAATATCAGTCTTCATGTTAAGCCCACGAGCGTATTTAGGAACTCTGTATTCCTCTGGTTCTAAGAAATCAAATAAAGGAGAGAGAAATCCGCCATTCCATTCAGTTAAATCATTCTTCATAATAATTACCTCCATTAGCACTCTCTTCTTTCAAGTGCTAACTATATTTTATTCATGTTTTTAGCACTGTCAAGCATTGACTGCTAATTTTTATAATGTCATTTTATTTATTCGATAAGTGCTGAGATTTTTCGTTTTAAATCTTCTTTTAAACAACTAAAATCTGGAATTATAAAGAAATCTTTAGAAGGATTATAAAAGAAATATTGTCTCCTAATCTCCTCATCTATTTGCCCCAATATAGCGCTACATACTGAATCTAAAAGATAATCATCATTGTCTATTTTTGAGCTTTTTTCTAAAAGCGCCACAAAATAATCCCTCTCTTTTGATAAATCAAATCGGGGCAACGTTTGAAAACCAACCAGTTCTAATTCTCTTGCTAATTGGTTTTTTAGCCAGATAAATATCTCCTCAAAATTTAATTTCATATTCCCTACTTATATATATAGGTAAGAAATATAAAAATGGGGAAATAATAAAAAACTGTGGTATTACCCACAGCCTAAGAAACAAATTATAAATAATTATTTGCTCTTCTTAGCAAAAGCCATAACACCGATTGTTAAAGATAATAAAGCACTAACAAATAAAGAAGCACCAGTAGCCATAAATCCCCAAGCAAGAGTTAAGGATAAATCACCAGATGGAGTTAAAGTCGAAACCATAAAGGTTAAAACACCAGAGACCGCTAACATAATGCCGGAAACAAAATGAAGGAATCCTGTGAACTTACCACCTTTCCAGCCAAAGATTGTGGCTAAAAGTTGGAAGAAAGAAGAAATAACTAATAAAACGAAGACAGCAATATAAGGGGTAATAGGAGTTTCGAAAGCGGCAATTGCCTTATTCCCAAACATTAAATCGTAGCCATAGAATACATCTTTCTCGCCACTTATTGCCGCAGGAGCAAGTGGGAACAAAAAGGCACAAAGAGTAAAGATAAGAGCAATGACTCCAAGTAAACCAGGTAAATAACTATTCTTTTTCATAAAATACCTCAATTCAGAACGAAAACATCTTACTAGTCTAAGAGATTTATCGCAAGGCAGTTTATATTTTATATAAAAGTTTTTTTACCAAAAGTTTTGCTTTTTAATTGTCTAAAAGACTAAATATAGTAAGCCATTTAAGAAATTTATTGGAGTTTTGTAGGTTTATTTAGCTTTTTGAAAAGCTTAGAACGGCTTTTTCGGTACTTATTGAATCAACAGTAATTTTATATTCAAACTTATAACCATTATTCATTAATAAAGATGATCCACGAGGGAAAGAAGAGCGATAAGAAGCAAATGAGAAAGTATCTCCTGTATGAAAGAGAGATGTATCATCCGCAATATTATAAGAACTTCCAAAATCTCTTTTATAGGTAGCGTCCATTTCCTGAATTAAACGGAATTCAGGATTAATATAGTTTCTAGAATCAGGATTAGGCGTATTAGAATGAGCTACCATCGAATAACGTTGTAAAGTATCGGTATACACCCATTTAACCGGTGAAACAGTCTTGGTATAAACAAGTCGAGCATCAACGTGATAAATTCTAATTCCTGGCTCTTGGAAACCTTGAACACCGTTAGAATATTTATGAGCGGAATCATGTTGATTTAAATTTTCTGGTGTATAGAACTCCACCATCATATATTCATCAAAAGGGGTTCCATTCCAACCTTTGGAAGTAGGTATTAATAAGACATCACCGCTAGTACAAGAAGGTTTTATAGTAATGCTTCCTTCTTGATTTATTACAAATGGATAAGTCCACCCTAATATTGTTTTAGAAAAGGCATTATGATCGATGATATTTGCGTCCATCATATCAACAGCACCCATCGGTGCACAGCCATTCGTCCCGTTATAATCGTAATAATCATCGAGTCCAAGCATATGGCCAGTTTCATGAATATAGGTATGAGCATCGATACCTAATGAACCATAGCCTTCTAGCATAAAGTCATAAGAAGCCCAGCCAAAAGTACCCGCAACAGGTGAGGATACTTTAGGAGATAAAGATGACCAAAAGGTATAAGCCCATAAGGTAGTTTCATATTTACTTAATGAAGGCTCACTTTGGTAATTGGGAGCGCTATAAATAAGCCAAACGGCATCAATATATCCATCTTTATTAGAATCTAATTCTGTAGCGTCACTACTATAAGTGTTTTTATACCATTTCGTTGCATTGTTTAAAATTTCTTCAACACCCGCAGTTTTGCTCCTGGAAGCGATATCTTTTTGATAAATCTCTTCAACTGTTTTGCCACAGGCATACCAAGAAGGAGCAACAGTTATATCCAAAGATAATTTGCCAAAAGAGGAGCGAGAATAAAAAGAGGAAACACTTTGCCAAGAAGTTTCTTCCATACTCCCAGAAAAAGCTTTCTTGATTCTATTCAGATTTCGATCAGTTGCATTAAGCTCATATCCATTAATTGCCACAGGAATTACAAGGATTTTTGGATTTTTACCGCTTTCGGTCTTATGAGAAGACAAATAAGGATAATCGGCCGAATAACCCACATCTTCCATAAGATAGGAAAATTTATGATTCTCATATCCATTCCGATTTTCATAGACATATTCGCTATCGGTATAAGAAGGATAGGTATAGGAACTATTAGAGGTAATCAAATCAAAAATATTACAAGCGGATAAGCTCATAGCGCTTGTTAGTAGAAGTAAATAATTAACAATTTTCTTTTTCATAATAGCTCAATAACTATACCAAATTATCTCTATCTTTAAATAGACTTAGACATCTTTCATTTATCCAAATTAAGGTCTTTGTAAAAAAAGAAAATAAAAAATCGCTTCCTTAGACTAATAGCAACTTTTATTGATATTTTGCTTTTAGAAGCGATTTTAATAAATAACTAAAGAATTAATATTTAGCTGTCATGAAAGCACAAACAATTTGACCGCTATAGGCACCATTTGCATCAGTGCCTTTTATGATTTGAACAACAGATGAAGGTTTGGAAAGATCAGGATAGGCAAAAGCTACCGCTCCATCAGTATCCCAAGTCATAGTATCCGCCATTTTGTAACTTGTTTGCTCTTTGAGCATATCGATGTAATTAGTAACGTACTCGTTAGCGGCTTTCTCACTAGCAATAGATAAAGTAACCATCGAATATACTTTATAATTAGTTGAAATGGCGCTTAAAACCGTATTATCAAGGAGCTCAATCTTTTTAACAGAGGCACTTTCAGGGAGAGAAACCACCTTTTGAGCACTAGTTTGCTTGTCTTGAACAACAGTTTTAAAGGTAGGATTAAATTCACTTACGGAATTAAATTCATAACTAAGACCAAATTGATTAGGATAGAAAGCCGCACTAAAAAGTTGACGACTAGAGGTATAGCCAAATTGGCACACCATATAAAGACCAGGCGTTCTCTTTTCAAGATTTTGGGGAGTAATTACTTTTCTATAAATTTGATAGACAGTGGAAGAAGATTCACTAGATTGTTCTGTATAGAACTCATATCCATTATTTTTCAAAATGGTTGAATATTGAGTTCCAAGATCTTCTCCATATGTAGTCCAAGAGAAGCCTTCAATAGAGGTTCCGGCATCGTTATAAATAAGACCATCATCAAAGGAACCATTAACAATACCAGTCGGGAAAACTAAATTATCTTGATATTGAGCATAATAATTCTTGATTGAAGCAGCACCACTTTCACTCCAAGTAGTAGGAGATTTTCTAGTGGTTGGATTCTTAATAAAAGCTTCAATCGCTGTATTCTTGGTACTTCCTAAGTCAAAAACTTGGAGCTTTTGAGTAGAATTACTAGCTCCCATTCTGCAAGTTAAAGAATAAGTAGCACTTAAACCATCTTTAGCTAAGAGCATATTGAAACGGCTCACATATTGGTAATATTCCGTAGAAAAGCCAAATAAGGCACAAATATAAGCAAGTGAACGAGGTTCATCTTTTAAAGTTTCGGTATCAAAAGTAAATAAATAATAATCTTCAACTCGCCCATTTTTGTCAGTGACTTGTTGAATAGTAGCATTTTCATAATCGTAGAAAGGTCTAATGTTCTTATCACAAAGGAAAATAGGAGTAATAAAAGCAGTTCCAACATCATTTCCTAAGCCAGCACAGCTTTCTAAAACGACTTGATTATCTTCAATACCAAAAGAGAAAAAACCAGTATCAAAAGCGCTATTATCAACAGTGTAGCTATATGGAGCAACAATAATTCCACTTTGATTTCCGCTAGCATCCTCAGCAAAGAAAGCATCAGGTCCAAAATAATATTTAGCTATGCTTCCCTTAGAACCGCTAGAAATAACAGTGACGTTATTCTCCGATAATTTGTTGACAAATGTTTTTAAAGCAGCTTTTGCTTTAACAGCAACGGAAGCAGTCTCCTCAGAAGAGGAAGTTTCTCCACCACAACCTGTAAGCAAAAGTCCTACCGCTAATACACAAGAAGCTAACTTGATTTTATTCATACTTCTACCTCCCTATACCTATAGGCGCACGAAAAATAATACAAAAAAAGTTTTAAATTTCAATTGTTGTTTTGCCCTTTTTTGTTTTTAAAGGAAATGTAAAAGTTTTTTTTCATTGACAAAAAAATAAGACAAAACACATCAAACAAACGATAAATACTAATCAGAAGAAAATAATCATTGAAAATTAATTTTTCAAGTTTATGCTACACGTGCATTATAAGGAGGAATGACAATGAAAAAAGGAAATAAATTGCTTCTTATCGCTTCTTTAAGTCTTACTGGAGCTCTTTTAGCGGGTTGTCAAACTAACGCTGATAATAGTTCCATTGACTATTCTCAGAAGTTAATTGATGGAGATGTTAGAGCTATCCGTTTAGTGGATGATATTCCTTATGCTCGTGTTAACGAAGAAATTGACCTCGACGAATATGTTAATATCGTCATGACAGATGGCACATTTTCTAAGGAAAAGAAATATTTAATTGAAAATAATGACCCCGATTTATTAGTTAATGGTCATAAAATTACTCCCACTAAAGTTAAGAAATATGAATTTAAGCTTCACTGCAACGGCGTAAATAGATTCGTCGATGAAATTGATTGCCGTAGTGATCTAAATATTCAAGCAATTGAATTATTTAATGAACTTAACAATGGAAGTGGTCAAAACTACACGATGGAAATTGGTACTTATTCAGCTGAATCTGGACGTTTCCATTATGATGGTATGACTTTCCTTCATAACGATAACTATGTTTTGATTTATGATTCTTTAAATCCTAAAAAACAAGACAATTCTACTCTTTTAAGCTTGTTAAACGACGGCAAAGCTTATTGGGGAGAATTAGATGAAAATGGCAAGCCAAAATTTGAAAGAGGATATGTTAGCAACTACAATTATTACTACTTCTGGATGCCTCTTTCTTTAGACGGAGAATTACTTGAAAGTTCTTTTGATGACTTAACTGGTAAAGAAACTCTTAGAGGTGGCCAAGAATTAGAACAACCATTCTTAAATTATGGACTTAGCCAATTAATTGAGAGAAATGGCTACACTTACAATTCTTTATACGTTCAAAAAATCACCGATGAATATGGTGAGGATGGCAATCTTGGAACAGATGGCAAGCTAGATACTGCTTATTTAACCGCGACAGTTAATGGTACTTCTTCTTCTGGCGTTGCCTTTACTGACGAAGAATATGTTTCTGTTCGTTTAACTAAAATCGGTTCATCTACTTATTCACCTTTAGAAGAGGCTATTAAAGATGATTCTTACGTTCCTGTTCCTCTTACTGGAAGTGAACTTAAAAATGCCTTTGATAAAGTGGCTGAATCTGGTAACTATACTGTTACTACTTCCTTCACTCCTGTTGATGAAAATAAGAAAGCTCTTTCTGAAGATCAAGTTGACGATACTTCCGCGATGAAGATTATCTTCTCTACTAAATCTCAATTAAAACAAATTAATACGGTTACTGCTGAAGGTGTGGAAGGTGCTCTTTATGAAGGTGGCCTCTTAGCAAGTAAGAAAGCTTACTTTGACAAGAATGGTGCTACTTACGAAGGAATTTATAAACCTGCCGCAAATGGTGAAAGTGAAAGCACTAAGGTAACTGCTTTAGAAGGTGTTACTTCCTATAAGGATTATAGCGGTGCTAAAGATTATTTAGTCCACGATTTCACTGCTCTTGATTTCAGCTCCGTTAACTGGAAGGATTCCGTAACTGAAGATGGAGTTATTACCTTCAATGGTGATGTTGGTGATAATGATGGTTCTACAAGAAACAATACCTTATTCGAGAAATTATTTAACCAAATGGCTAACATTTCTTACTCTTCTAGTGAGGGCGAAGGTTCCACAATGAGAATTGGTACTATGTTAACTAGAGCCAACCAATATCCATCCTCTACATTTGCTTATACATGGGGATCTGCTTACGATGCCTTTAGCGCTGACCTTACAACTAACGAAGTAACGGTTTCCGCTTTAATGCAATTCCTATTCTCTGATGTCACTCAACAATATGTCCTTGCTGAATATACAATCAGACAAATTGGCACTACAACCAATTCTTTTGAAGGATATCCCTTACCAACTACTACGACTAAATAAGGAGAAATAGAATGAAAACAAAGAATAAAATTAAAGTTTTAGGTTTAAGTATTTTATCCGCTACAGCAGTGACTGCTTTAGTAGGATGCGGAGGAGCAACTAGCGATCCTACACTTCACACCTATAATACTTACTTATCCACCAACCCAACCAACTGGAATGTCCATAACTGGGAAACTAACGATGAAAGCTATATTACTTCTTTCACTGAAATGGGTTTATATGATTGTGTTTTAGATGGTGCTAAGACTGGTTATGAATTTGTTCATGAAATGGCTTCGGACTTTCCAACTTCTATTGATCCTTCTGAACTTGAAGATAGCGATAGAATTTCTGAAGATTATTACGGTGGCATTATTCCTAACGAAAAAGGTTATATTTGGGATATTCCTTTAAATAGAAATGCTAAATTTGATAATGGTACTCCAATTAATGCTGATACCTATGTCGATTCAATGGCGCTTCTTTTAGATCCAGAATATGCCAACTATCGTGCTGATTCTTATTACAAAGGGAACTTTGTTGTTTGTAATGCTGAGAAATATTACAAAAATAACCGTTATATTCTCGAACCTGCTTTCGATTATTTAACTGTTAAAAACGATGGTAGTTTAACTGATAGCAAAGGCCAAAAAGTTGATACTAACAAGCAATGGTTTATTAATTTTGCTTCTAATAGCACCTATGCTGCAAAAGCAGTTTATGGTGGAACAAGCACCGAAACCGTCACTTTCTACAAGCTTTTAAACCAAATTGATCAAATTGTTTCTTCTGATAATACAGCCGCAAAATTCGCCGCTAAGAGAATTATGATTGGTGTTGGCTACTATTATTTGCATTATGTAAATCATGATAATGAAGAAACTCATAACAAAGATAAATGGAAAGAATATTTAGAAAAAGATAAGCCAGGTAACATTAGCGAAGAGATGTATAACACTCAAAAGCCAATGGACATCAATAATTTCAATGACTATGATATTAAAACCTGTGCCAGCATTGATGATAGTGCCCCAACGGTTAGCTATAGCTTAAATGATTTTAAAGATGACCTTAAAACCATCGTCAATTCTATTGCTAGAACTGGTACTAAATACGCTAACAAATCTTGGACTTGGGAAATTCCTCTTGAAACCTACATTTATCACGCAGGTGAAACTGGTCTTACCTTTAAGAATGTTGGTATTGAAAAGATTGATGACTACAAGATTAGACTTTATTTAGAAAAGCCAATCGCGGAACTTGATCTTAAATTCCAACTTTGTTCTAACTGGATTGTTGATGTCGCTTTATATAAGAAATTAACTAAGGAAGCGGGAACTGGTAAACTCACCACTTATGCTACAAATAGAAAAGAAAACTATGCTTCTTATGGTCCTTATAGATTAAGCGCTATGACTTCTGGTACTTCTATTACTATGGAAAAGAACCCAAATTGGTATGGTTGGACTGATGGCGAGCATGAAGGACAATACCAGATGGATCGTATCTATACTCGTATTATTCCTACCCATTCTACCGCTGTTAAAGAATTCGAAGCTGGTAACCTTGATGATATCGATCTTACTAAGGAAGATATGAAGACTTATGGCGGTTCAGGTAGATTAACCACCACTTATGAGTCTTATACTCAAAAGATTACCTTTAATACTGATAGAGCTAAATTAGCTATTCGTACTGCCGCTAGTGGCATTAATAAGACTGTCTTAGCTAATTATAATTTCCGTAAAGGTTTATCTTTAGGTATTGATAGAAATAGCTTTGCTTCTCAAACCACTGCTGGTTCTAAAGCATTCACCGGTTTACTTAATGACTTATATATCTCTAACGTTAACACTGGCGAAATGTATAGAAACACCACTCAAGGCAAGAGCGTTTATGGTTTAACCTATAATGAACTTGGTGGCAAACCAACTGATGCAACTAGAACACCTCTAGAACTAACACAAGCTGGTTATAACTATGCTTGGGCTAAATATTATGTTCAACAAGGTATTAAAGAAGAAATCGATAGCACTAAAGATAAGCACTTAAAGAAGGGTGATAAGATTGAAATCGAATTCCGTGTTTACGATAACGAAAGCGATACAACTAAGAATATGAAAGACTACCTCGAAAAAGCTTGGGGAAAACTTATTCAAGATGCTATCGCGGATATGACTAGCGATGAACAAGGAAAATATTCGATCTCTGGTATCGGTATTACCTTAAGAAAAGATGAAGATTATTACACCAGTGCTAGAAATGGCAACTTCGATATGATCTTCTCCATTTGGGGCGGAGCCGCTATCGATCCTTACGGACTTATGCAAGTTTATCTTGATAAGACCTTCACTAATAACTGTGAATATGGCTTCAAAGGTAAGCAAGGCGATGAAAAATTAACCATTAATTATGGCGGAGTCCCAACTGAAAAATCTTATGATGAATGGTACCACGTTATGAACGATGAACTTAACGAAGGTAAATATTCTGATACCGTTAAAGGTGCTAAGACTGATGCAGAAAAAGAGACTCCCGAATATAAAGAATGGAATGAAGTACATCAAAAACGTCTTGATGTTTTAGCGGGTACTGAAGCTGGTATTATCAATCGTTTCGAAGCAATCCCAATGGTTGCTAGAGGAACTTCTTCCTTACTTGGCTTTAAAGTTGAAAATGCTACTAACCAATATGTTAACCTTATCGGTTATGGCGGAATCCGTTTCTTAAAATTTAATTATAACGACGGCGAATGGTCCAAATTAGTCAGTCAATATAACGGAAACCTCAAAGACGCATACGCTAACGCCGAATAATTTTTAAATAAAATTTAACAGGCGACTAAAAAGGTCGCCTGTTTCTATTATGATGGTGTATTATTACCAGGGGAAAAAATGAGACAAACAAAACAGACACTGATTTACATTTTACAAAGAATTTTATTGATGATATTTACCTTCATCATTATTTTCTTTATTTGCTTCGCTTTAGTACGTTTATTGCCACAAAACCAAAGCTCTGGCATGAATGACCCTGAGGTTTTCTATGAAAGAATGGTCAATCAAGGCCGTATGTATAAAACCTACGACGAGTATGGAGAAGTAAAATATGTTGAGTTACCCATAATGCAACAATTATGGAATTTTTTAGTCAATCTTTTTTCTGGAAAATCTGATTACCCTCTCGGTGTCTCTTATATTGTTGCCAAAAATGAATCTCCTGATCGTGTTCTTTTTGACAGAATGACACCTACTATCCTTATTAATGTCTATTCCATGATTCTTTCTATTCCTGTTGGTATTGGAATTGGCATCTTTATGGCTTTAAAAAAGAATAAATGGCAAGATCATCTCTTAAATGTCATTATCATGCTCTTTATTTCTGTTCCTTCTTTTGTTTACGCTTTCTTATTACAAAATCTATTTGGCTACCGTTGGAATTTACTTCCACCTTTGCTTTTAGATATCGCCAAAGTAGATAACAATTGGTTTAACCCAGCGATGTTTGAATCAATGATTTTGCCAATACTTGCTATGAGCTTTGGCTCTATTGCGGGATTTGCTAGATATACTCGTGCAGAGTTAACCGAAGTTCTCACTTCTGATTTTATGCTATTAGCTAGAACTAAAGGCTTAACTAGAGCTCAAGCTACTTTCCGTCATGCTTTTAGAAATTCTTTAGTTCCTATCTTCCCAATGATTTTAGGAACTTTATTAAGTGTCTTAAGTGGCTCTTTAATTATTGAAAACATCTTCGCTATTCCTGGTGTTGGAAGCTTATATTTAAGTTCAATTAAATTAAAGGATTTCGACGTTTTCCAATTCGTTTCTATGTTCTATATCACTATTGGGCTTGTGGGTACTTTAATAGTTGATATCTCTTATGGTTTAGTTGATCCACGTATTCGCATGGGGAGTAAAAAATAATGGATAATTCAAAAATCATTGTAAATCCTAATGACAATCCTGAAATCTCCTCTATGCCAAAGGAGCTCTTTAAAGAACTTCCTGATAGAACAGATATTCATGATGCCGCTTTCGAAACTAAACCTGTTAGTTTCTTGAAAGATTCATTTTCTCGTTTCGTAAAAAATAAAGGATCAGTTGTTGGAGCAATTGTTATTTTATTAATTGCTTTATATGCCATCGTCACTCCTTTAGTATCGCCATTTGCTAAAATTGCTGCCGCTAATCCAATAGATTATCCAAGTGGTTTTGGTGATACCCACTATAGTAACGTCCTTCCTTATGCAGAAATGTTTAAAGGTACTGGCTTTTGGGATGGCACCACCACCAAAACCTTAAATAAAGAAAAATACGAGATGGCTCTCTTAAATGACTCTAATCATCCTTATGTTGAGAAACTACTCAGTGTTGATGTGCAACAAATAGGTATGAGTAAGACTGAAATGTATACTTTCAGAGCCAATTCCTATTTTGAGAATAACATCGATAAAGAAATTAAATTAAGTCAATCTGAATTTGAAGCTTTAGAAGTCTATGATTTGGAACATAATACCGAAGAAACACGTATTATGAAGAAAATGGTCGATGTTGACGGCTATTTAGCGGACTATCGTACTTACTTAGAAAGCAAGGGTACTTACGAAGAAAATAGTATCAATAAAACCCTTGATGCTATGCGTAATTACTATATTACTAACAATAAGAGTGCTTTCTACGCTATAACAGCGGAAATCAAAGGGCAATTAACAGATATTGTTGGCAAATTTAAGCCCATTTATAACACTGATGGTTCAGTACAAACAATCTATAAAAAAGATGCTTCTGGCAACGAAGTACGTTATGAAGTTCTTGGAAGTGGTCAGATTCAAGTTCGTGTCGACTATTTTGATTATTTCACCTATTTAAGAGGATTTAAGCCCTACTATCTATTTGGTGCTAACTCTCAAGGCAAAGACATTTGTCTCCGTTTAGCTCAAGGTACTTGCTTCTCTTTACTCTTAGGTATCGTTATAAGCGCTATTAACTTTATTATTGGTTTAATTTGGGGCGCTATCTCTGGTTATTACGGCGGTTATGTTGATTTAACAATGGAAAGAATCACTGATATTATCTCTAATATTCCTTCCTTAATCATTTTAACAATTACGTCAGTTCAATTTACAAATAACCCGATATTTTCCACCGATTCAATGAAAGGTTGGACTATTATCCTTTCCTTCTTAATTGCCTTTGTTTATTCAGGATGGATTGGTGTTGCTGGAACTACTCGTATGCAGTTCTATCGTTTCAAAGGACAAGAATATGTCTTAGCTTCTAGAACATTAGGCGCTAAAGATTCTCGTTTAATCTTCAAACACATTTTGCCTAATGCTGCTGGAACCTTAGTCACTTCTAGTGTTCTTATGATTCCTTCAGTAATCTTTAGTGAATCCACTTTATCTTATTTAGGTATTGTTGATTTCGATCAAGGTAATTTATCTTCTATTGGTACATTACTTAATGAAGGTCAGCTATTTATAAAAGATTATCCACATGAGATTCTCTTCCCATGTATCATTATTTCTTTACTTATGATTTGTTTTAATCTCTTTGGCAACGGCCTCCGAGATGCCTTTAATACATCATTAAAAGGAGCGGAAGACTAATGGAAAACACTAATTCACAAGATAAAATCTTAGAAGTTAAAGATTTGCGCATTTCCTTCCGTACTAATGGAGGAACTGTTAAAGCGGTTAGAGGAATATCTTTTCCTTTATATCGAGGAAGAACATTAGCTATTGTTGGTGAAAGTGGTTCAGGGAAATCAGTTACTTCTAAAGCTATTTTAGGTATTTTAGCTGGTAATAAGATTATTGAAGGTGGCCAAATTATTTATGATGGCCAAGATTTATTAAAAATAGATGAAGAACACTTCCATAAGATTAGAGGTGTAAAAATCTCGATGATTTTCCAAGACCCTCTTTCTTCTTTAAATCCTATTATGATTGTGGGCTCGCAACTTACCGAAGCGATGAAACTCAAACAAAAAGCGGATCAAAAAGAAGCCAAGAAACATTTAGCTAAAATAAATAGAATAATTAAGCAAAAAAATGTTACTTTATATGAGGAAATTCACGCATATTTAAATGCGGATAAAAAATCTATTTTAGATATCTTCAAAAAGAAAGAAGAAAAGGAAATAACTAAAGAAAATAAGCCCTCTCCTTTTGAAAAAAGTGAATTCAAAGAAGTTCTTCTTTCTATTTTAGAAGAAGAAATGGTTTCTAGAACTGAAGCTTCTGAAAAATTGTTACCAGAACTTAATACAATCGTAGATGAATCTTTTATTGGCGATGATACCAACATTGATGAAGTTATTAAGAAATTAAAAGCTCTTTATAGCTTAATTAATAAAGCTTCAATCCACGTTTTAGAAGAAAAAGACAATACAATTGAAGTTTTCCCTGCAATTATTAGCGATATTAAGTCTTCTTGGAAAGCTAGTGATAGAGCTAATAAGAATTTACAAAAAGCTTTAAGTAAATATAAAGTTGATAATTTATATGCTCTTCCACCTCAAGTTAGAGCAACTTTCCCTGAAGTATTTAAAAATCATGAAAATTTTGTTTCTAGTTTAAAGGGAGCAATTAACGAATTATCCTTGCATATCAGCAATATTTTAAAAGAAAAGGACTCTAAAAAAGACTTCTATTTAGAAGAAATTTATAAAGAATATTTAGATTCAGTTGAGAAACTTCTTCATAAAGAAAGTTCAAAAGAAATTAAAGAAAGAGCTATTCAAATGCTCAAAGAAGTTGGCATTGATGAGCCAGAACGCCGTTTTAAACAATATCCTTTTGAACTTAGTGGCGGTATGAGACAAAGAATTGTTATCGCTATTGCTTTATGTTCCTCTCCCGAAGTTCTAATTTGTGATGAACCTACGACCGCTTTAGACGTTACTATTCAAGCGCAAATTCTCGAACTTATTAATAAATTAAAAAGGGAACGTAATCTTTCGATTGTCTTTATTACCCACGACTTAGGTGTTGTAGCCAATATGGCGGATGATATCGCGGTTATGTATGCTGGTAAAATTGTCGAATATGGTAAAGCTAATGAAGTCTTCTATGATCCTAGACACCCCTATACTTGGGCATTATTAGGTTCTATGCCAGACTTAGATACCAAAGAACAATTAACCGCTATTCCAGGCACTCCTCCAAATATGCTTCTTCCTCCAAAAGGAGATGCTTTTGCCCCGAGAAATGCCCATGCTTTAGCTATTGATCAAGAGGAACAACCTCCCTTCTTTGCTATTTCTAATACTCACTATGCTGCTACCTGGAATCTTCATCCAGAAGCACCTAGTATTGAAGCTCCAAAGATTGTTAAAGCTAGAATTGAGAATGCTTTAAGTAAAGATCCAGAAGTTACACCAAAACCTTTTAATCTTAAAAATTCAATCTTAAATGAAATTGGAGGAGTTAAATAAATATGGAAAATAATAAAACTAAAACTACCAAAAAATGTACCTCTTCTGAAAATAATAAAAACTCTTTTCAAGAAAAATTTGATTATTCAAACGCTACTCCTTTATTAGAAGTTAGACACTTAAAGCAATTCTTTAGATTTGCGGGAGGAAATATCGGCCGTTCTAAATATCTTAAAGCGGTCCATGACGTTTCTTTCACTGTTTATAAAGGTGAAGTTTTTGGTCTTGTTGGTGAATCTGGATGTGGCAAAACCACCACTGGTAGAGATATCTTAAAACTTTATAAGATCACCAGTGGCGATATTTGGCTTGACGGCATTAGAATCGCTGCAGGAACTAGATGGAACGAAAAAGAAATTAAATGGACGAATGTACGTGCTAAAGAAAAGGTTAATGAACTCAAAAAAGAGAAAGAACGTCTTTTAGATGAGTACTTAGAAACCTATAAACAAAAATTCCAAAAAGAAGGAAATCTCTTCAAATCCCGCATGGAATTGAATAAAAAGCACGAGAATGAACCAGATTATTTAGCTAAAAAAGAGCTCTACGAAAATTATTTAAAACAAATTGCTCCTTTAGATGAAGCTATTCAAAAGGAACTTAAAATTGCTCGTGATAAGACTTCTATTCAAAGAGCGAAAATTATTGCCGCTAAAAAAGATGATAAGACCTATAACGAAAGAATCGCGCAACTCGAAGTTCAAAAAGTTAAAGCTAAGTATGCGACTTTACTAAATAAAATTGCTAACGAAAGTGTTAATGGCTTATCGGAAAGCGAACTTGAAGAATATTCCAAATATAAAGAAGAACTCAAAAAAGCTAAGCACACCAATTTAGCCAATAAAGTTCAAATGATCTTCCAAGATCCTATCGCTTCTCTTAATCCAAGAATGACGGTTAGAAATATTATCGCTGAAGGCCTTATTATCCAAGGTTGCCATGATAAAAAATATATCAATGAACAAGTTGCTAGAGTATTACAACTTGTCGGCTTAGTTCCTGAACATGCTAACCGTTATCCACACGAATTCTCTGGTGGTCAAAGACAAAGAATTGGCATTGCTAGAGCGATTATTATGAACCCTGAATTAATTGTCGCTGATGAACCTGTTAGCGCTCTTGATGTTTCAGTTCAAGCTCAAGTCATTAATTTATTAAATGATATCCGTAATCGCTTAGGCTTAACGCTAATCTTCATTGCTCATAACTTAAGTGTCGTTAAATATTTCTGCGATAGAATCGCAGTTATGTATTATGGAAACTTAGTTGAGCTAGCTACCTCAGAAGAATTATTCAAACATCCTTTACATCCCTATACACGGTCACTTTTGTCCGCTGTTCCTTGTCCAGATCCAGTAACAGAGGCAAAGCGAAAAAGAATTATCTATAATCCTGAAAAAGAACATGATTATTCTAAACAACAACCTTCTATTAGAGAGATTGTTCCTGGACATTTCGTAAGAGCAAACGATGAAGAAATTGCTCGCTATTTAAAAGAATTAAAAGCAGATAAATGAATGAAGAATTAAATCCAAAAAAAGAAAAAAAGCCCTTTTTTACTAAGGCTTTTTGGATTTCTTTGATTATTTCATTCGTGGTCGCTCTTGCTTTAACCGCTATTATTTGTATCGTTCGTTATTTTTCTTTGAAGGAATCGCAAGGTTTTATTCCCATATTTGGGATACTTGCAGATGGTTTCTTCTTAAGTGGGTTCTTACTCTTGCTATTCTTTTTACTTCAATGGATAGCTACAAAAGGATTATTCGATATACTCGCCTACTCTATACAAGTTGTTTTCTTTACAGTCTTCCGTCCTAACTACCGTAAAAGCGGATTTCCGGCAACTTATTACGAATATAAACAACTAAAAGATAGTGAAAATAGAAAACCTATTCTTGCAATTCTCTTCGTTTCGGTATTATTTATAGTCTCAGGATTAATCCTGTTTATTGTATATACAATAATCGACTTATAATTGGAGGTAAAAATATGAAAAACAAAAGATTAAGCATTGCCTTATTATCTGCGGGAGTACTTCTCAGTATTGCTTCTTGCGGACCTCAGACCCCTACTGATAGCAGTTCTAGTGAAGATACTTCTACTCCAGGTAGTAGCTCCTCATCTAAACCTGCTGGCGAAGTTACTATTGATTTAACTAATAAAGATTTAAAGAGGGGACAAACTACTTTTACTAATGCTAAAGGGGAAACTAAACAATTAAATCGTTCCCAACTTTATAAAAATGCTGGCAATCCTCATATCGATTCTTATCCAACAACTGGCGTTAAGCAAAAATTGCTTTTAGCACCTTTAAAATTTAAAGAGCCTACAGAAAACGATAATCGATATATTACTCCAACCACTGAATTACTTGAGAAAATTGAGCTAGTTTTCACTGGTAAAAATGAAAAAACCAAATCCCTCACTGACGGCGTAGATAAAACTTTAAAGGAGCAAGGTGGCAATATTTCTCTTGAAGAATTCTATGAGAAATCCTCTTTCGGTCATGGCGCTTTTGAAGTTGTTATGATTCCTACATGGATTCCTTACCAAATTGATGGAAAAGATGCTACCGCAAAAGAATTTTATGCTAAATCCGGTGGACAAGGTGGCGTATATGCTTCTGATTACGTTAAAAATTGGGTCAAAGGAGAATTATCTAAAGCTAACAATGGTGCTTTAGGCGCTGATTGGAAATATACTCTTGATGATTTAGATAGCGACGATGATGGCTTTATTGATTTAGTTTGGAATGTTTATTCTTATAGACAAAACTATAATTCTGATAATGACTATGATGCTGGCTTTTGGTGGGCTTATGTCACTTACACTGGTCAACAAACTGGCTCTAAAACTAATCCTAACGTTCAAACTATTGCTTGGGCATCTACTGATTTCATGAATGAACACAATAATGGTTACGATTCTCGTACCTTTATTCATGAAACTGGCCACGGCTTAGGCTTAGATGACTATTATGACTATAACAATACTTGGGCTCCTGCAGCCGCTATTGATTATATGGATCACAACCTTGGTGACCATAACAGCTATTCTAAATTCTCTTTAGGTTGGGTTAATCCTTGGATTTTAACTGAAGATGAACTTAAAGGTGGCAAGCATGCCGAAATCACTTTACGTTTAGCTACTACTTCTGGCGATTGCTTAGTTTTAGCCTCTCCAGATTATAACGGCACCGCTTTCGATGAATATTTAATGGTCGAATTAGTTGGTCCTTATGGTTTATGCGATGAATATAAAGAAACTGGAATTCTTGGCTCTTCTACAAAAGGATTTACAGATGCTGGAATCAGAGTTTGGCACGTTGATTCTAGAGGAGTCGCAAATGGACAAACTCCAATAAATAACCCTGTTTTTGCTAATGCTAACGAAGTTGGTCAAAAAGCAACTGAACTTTGGAATGATAATTCTTGTTTTGGAAGAGGCGGAGGAGACAATCAATTTGCCGATCGTTGGTATAGAGAACTAGGCTTAAGCAACGAAGAATTAGCTAAGCCTCATACTCCTGCTAATGGAACAGTTGAAAAATCTTATGCTCAATTATCTATCGTAGAATACACAGTTAATGAAAATACTAACCCGATGAATACTAAGAGCTACATTGCCTCTAATGCTTCCTTATATAAGAGAAACAATGAATTCGGACTTGTTGGTAAATCTGGTTTTGAAAAGAGAGCTAACGTATTTATGCCAAGTGGTTCCAATCTTTGGAATAAAGCTAAAACCATTACTGGTGGTTCTAGAATCACTAAACAACAAATCTCTGTCGATACCTCAAAGACTTGTAATTACACATTCAAAGTTAAGAGTATTGAAACTGGTGAAGATGGATATCCAGTAGCTAAATTAGTCGTCTCTTTAATGAAATAACATTTTATTTATATGAAAAAACTTTATTTTTTTCCTTTTCTAGCTTTAGGTTGCTTCTCTTTAATATCTTGTAATTCAAATAACTCTATTGATAACGAAGACTTCTCTTTGAAACCAGAGACTATAACTTATGCTTCTTACCGATTAGAATGTCGAAATACTCTTTTAAGAGAAGGCATGAACTTTTTTGATGGCGTCGGCCCTACTTTATATGCTGGCGGTTCATTATATAAGAAAGAGATTGTCTATAAAGTTTTACAAGGAGATAAAGTCTTTTATGAAGGTGAACCTCTTAAAGCGGGTCACTATGATTTTGTAGTTTTCCCTAAAGAGGAAAAAAGCGCCAAATTAAGCGGTTCTTTTGAAGTTAAAAAATCTAAAACTACCAATAACAAAAAGGGCTACTATACCTTAACGAAAAAAGAAGTCGAAAATACTAGATTATCTTTATATAACAATATTGGCGCTTTAGGAGAAGGCAAAATGCCTTCTATTGGTGACGTTAATATCTTAGTTATACCTCTAACTTTTAATGAAACTGGTAGCTTATCTAGCTATGCTCACTACGAAGAAAAAGAATTAGATAAGATTGAGAAGTCATATTTTGGTGAAGCTAAAGATACTTCTTGGGAATCTTTAGCTTCTTATTACGAAAAAAGTAGCTATGGAAAGCTAAAAATAAAAGGAACAGTTCTTCCAGAATATCAATATCCTTTAAGTTCTAGTGAGGTCCAAAGTCAATTTTTATCTGGTAGATTAAGCACTAATACCATTGTTAAAAACGTGCTTAATGCTATAAGTAAAAGAGATAACATCAATCCTGCGGATTATGATTATGACAAAGATGGTTACATTGATGGCATCGAAGTAATTTATAAAACCGCTAAACCATATACCTCTCAAACCATGGACCTTTGGTGGTGCTTTACTACTTATATAACTGGTAATTTACCAAATAAAAATAAGCCTGTTGCTCGTCGTTATTTTTGGTCTAGATATGATCAAATTGAAACTAATTATTATCTCAATAAGGGTATTAATAGAAGCGATACTATCGACGCTCATACTTTAGTTCACGAAACTGGTCATATGTTAGGTTTAAATGATTATTACATTTCTAGTGGTAGTGAGGGAACTATGCCAGCAGGCGGATGCGATATGATGGACCATAATATTGGCGATCATAGCGCTTATTCTAAATATCTTTTAGGATGGGTAACTCCGAAAGTTATTGATGGAACGGAAAGCGACTTCTTAGTAACTCTTAGTTCTTTCCAAGATACCGGTGATTGTTTAATTGTTAGAAACACCGTTACTGATCCCTTTAATGATACCCCTTATGATGAATATTTAATGCTTTCTTATATAACCCCTACTTCCGTTAATGAAGCCGATTCTAAAGGTTATGGCGAATATACCGGTGTTGGTAATGGAGGTTATTATTCTAAACCTGGGTTATCTATTTCCCATATTGATAACCGTTTAGTCTCCTTTGAAGGGTCTAAAGTGACTTCTACAGGGAGCTTATCTAATGTAGTTGCCACCTATACCGATGAATTAAAGAACGATTATGAAGTTGATTCTATGGGTATAGTCACTAAGAGCCCTTCTTATTCAATTACCTCTAATACCGCCGCTTATAGCGGAGAAATTAATTCCAAAGGTACCTATGTAAACCAAGGATCTTCTAATAAAGAAATTGTCGCTATTGCCTCTGATGGAAGCGGCATCTACTTAAAGTCGAAAAACGCCGAAAGCGCTTTAGGACTTCAAAAATATCTATTCGGCACTAGCGAATATGGCTGTGGAAACACCTATTTCTCTAATTACAAACAACAAACCACCTTTAATAATGGTGTTTATTGGAATGATAATTCCGTTAATAACTGGACTTTTAATGTAGAAGCACAAACTGACCATAATATTACTCTTAGATTTTTAAAGAATTTTTAAATAACTAAGTAATAAAACAAAATTAAAATAGTGACTTTTTTTCGTATTTTGCTAGCATTCATAACGAGGTTTGTTTTATGAAGAAAACTAATAAATTATTCAAAAATATCGCCCTTATATTGACAGTTTCTTCCTTAATGTCTTGTGGGCAAAATAATGAAGAAGGAACTTCAAGTGAATTTGTTCCATCAGAAGAGAAAATATCTTTAGAAGCGGGGCTTAGAGCTTTAGAAACTTTAAATACACAAGAAGCAGAAAAAGCTAATAAAGTTACCATAACTTCTTCTAGTGTAACTAATGGAACAGAAACCAAGACCGAAGAAATTTTCCAAATTGGTAAAGATTATTCTTCTTTTGGAAATGGGACTATTACTACTTATCAAAATAATCAAATTGAAAAAAGTGATACCTATCAAATAAGAAGATTAGTCAAAGAAGATAAGATTATTGATGGTAGTTCGGAAGCTACTTTTGAACGTTATTATTCAATTGTTGACTATGAAAAAGAGAACCAAAAGAAAGACACTGCTTCAGTCTATTATGTTCTAAATAACGATTCAGAAGCCTCTACTTTAGGCTTAAATTCTTATTCATATATCTTAAAAGACGATAAAAACGTAGCCTCTGGCGCTATGGCAATTGGCTTATTCCATGACACCATCAATGGCCAAATATATAGCAATGTTTCTTTGAATACTTTAGATAGTGCCTTTTTTAAAGTCTCTAAAACCGCTACCGAACAAAAATATGAATATGAAGGTACTTATGAATCTATTTCAGAAGAAGATAATTCAGAAAAAAGCGTTTTCCTTTATAAAGCCTCTTTTATTTGTAATAAAGAAGGAACTGAGCTTCTTTCCTATTCCTATTCCAGTGAATTAAATCAATTTAGAGTTGGTGAAGAAGATAGCGGTTACCACACCATTTATTCTTTTAATGGTTCCCTTGAATATGGCAAAAGAGAAGAAATCAATTCTTCTATCGTTGTTGATGATTATTTCCTATCTGAGGTAACTGACATCGATTTATTTCCTACTGGTACCCCAAGTAGCGATACTCCAATAGAAGATGTTACCAAAATCTCTGCAGAAACCTATTATTTGTCCGCTAGAGCGAAAACTTATACCCCTTCTAAAGCGGTTAATTTAGACTTAATAAATTATTCAAGCAGTAAACAAAGTGTCGTCAAACTTGATTCTAAAGGCATTTTTGAAGTACTTGCTCCTGGATCGACGATTCTTACTTTCCTTTACGAAGGAAAAAGTGCCCCTGGCGTTTATCAAAGAAAGAAAGTTTCTAAGAGAGTCATCATTGAAAAACCTCTCCCTGATAGATTCGTCGTCGTAGAAAGTGAGAATTATTTAGGAGATGGTATTCTCTATTTAGAAGATACCTATTCCCTGACTGTTTCTTTATATCCAAAGACTAGCGAACAAGATTTTACTTTCGAAGTGAGTGATACAAGTGTCTTAGAAGTTAATAAAGTAGGTAATACTTTAAATGTAAAGCCTTTGAAAGAAGCTAGTAAAGTTACAATTACTTTAACAAGTGTTGCTAGCCCTACCCTAAAAGAAGAAATTACTTTTGCGGTAAAAGGTGATCCTACCGAAAAGAATAAGGCATACCTTACTAAAACCACTTATCAAGCTACCAAATATCTCGCATTATCTACTGAGATAGCATTATCTAAATGGGGCTATATTTACTCTAAATTAACCTTTAAAGTAGATGGCACTGGCGAAAGAGAACAAACTATCTTTGAAGAAGATAATGTTACAGTTAATAAAGTTGTAACTGATACCTTTACCTATGAAATTTCTCGTTCAAAAATTACTTTCGAATTCGATGATGCCAGTGCTTATTTACCATTTACTACCGGTCTAATTAAAGAATCTGGTAATCGTTTAGAAATCGTCGATGAGGGAATGAAAACCCTCCTATTTGAGGTAAAAGCATGAGAAACACATTATTAATATTATGTCCTCTAGTCTTTTCCTTATTAGGATGCTCTCTTTCTAATAATTCTTCTTCTACTTCAAGTGAAGAAGAAATTAGCGAAAAAGAAAAGTGTCAAAAAGAAATTGATACTTTTATTGCCTCTCTTAAATCTTACGAACATGTAGTTAGTAACTATCAATATGAAGCGGTCCTTTTGCATAACTATAACGCTTTAAATATTGCTTCTGGAGAAAACGGAACCGCTACAATATATAACTCTTCGGAAGTAGGTAAATTACTTGTACAACAAGGTACTTATTCCATGCTTGATCCGGATGATAATTTTAAAGAAATCGGTGATAAATCTACTAGGACAATTCAAAAATATGTTGCTAATGATCGCTATTGGCAACTAACGAAATGGGAACCAACTTCTGAAAGTACCCCTAACACTAAAAAAGCGGAATATTATAGTGAAGAGAAAGAAGAAGCTTTCTTTTCTTTATCTCTTTCTATATTTGAAGAAAGCGTTCTAACAGGCTTTCTTGATAACATCGGCGAAAGCAATATAAGAGCGTCTTATTCCTTCCCAACCATTGATGGGGATGGCGAATATCAATGGAATTACCAAGTTAATGTCCTTCAAGAAGGAACAGTAACTGAAACAATTAAATACGAAAATACCCTAAAAATTGAAGGTGGTTTAATCACTTATTCTAATCAATTTATGGTAGATAACTTATTATCAAATGGCCAAGTAATTAATTTCGTTGCTAGCGAAGTTGATAAATATTACTCCTATTCAGAAATCACTTCTTATACCGGAGAAATATTTAACCCCAAAGACTTTAAAAGCGCTTAATATTGCTACTAAGCGCTTTTCTTTAATAAAGCAAAATTTAATTATTGATTAATAAAGGTGAATGAAGAAGATATTCTGCCGTCGCATCATTTGTGGCAATAGGAACATCATATAAAGCGGCGATTCTAAGAAGAGCTTTAACATCTGGATCGTGAGGTAAACTTTCTAATGGATCCCAAAAGAAGATAACCATTTGAATTTCTCCTTCAGCGATTTTAGCGCCGATTTGTTGATCTCCACCCCAAGGACCACTTAAATAAGGAAATACATCTAGTCCCGTTGCCTCTTTTACTCTTTTAGCGGTCGTCCCAGTACCGCATAAAGAGAATTTAGAAAGAATAGAGGCATTTTTCTTTGCCCAGGCAACTAATTCATCTTTCTTATTGTCATGAGCAATAAGAGCAATTCTATTTACTTTTTTCATAGAGTAATTGTGACCTTAAAGAGTCTATTTTTAAAGCAAAAAGAAAAGCCGCAGTATTGTGTGTTTACCACGGCTTAATTAAAATTAATTATTTGGCAAATATATCAAGGTTAGCAACTGTGGTTAAATCTTCAACCCTGGCCATTGTCTTCATCGGAACTTCAAGAGTATCTGTAGTTCCAGTCTTCTTGAATGTAACATTGAAGTCTCCAGTAGATTCGATAGCGATAGCTTCAAGAGTATATGTACCACTAGAACTTAAACCAATAGTACCAGTACCTATTTCACTTAATGTGACAACAACACCAGTTCCTTCAGTAGCATCAGCAACTGCCCACTTAAAGGTTAAATCAGCATCTGCGGAGCTTCTAGAAAGATAAGTTTGAGTACCATAATAATTTTCAGTGGTCTTAACACCTTGGTAAGAACCAGTTCCATCGGCATTGAGATTAAGAACTACATTCCACCAACTTGTTGATGAATAACTAGCTGAATACTCATTTAAGTTTTTAGTAGAAACTAAGGTAGTTGTAGGAAGATTAGCTTCAACCCAAGCTTTTGTTGCAGGAGCAACAGCAGTCATAGAAACTTTAGTAGAAACAGAAGCATCAATTTTGCTAGCAATAGTTAAATTAACAGTACCAGCCTTAGTTGGACTCCAAGTAACAGTTCCATCTTCCGCTACAGCAACGGTAGATTCTGTTGGATCGTTTTCTGGGAGAGACGCAACAATGGTTTGTGTAGCCTCCGCAGGAGTAATGGTTGGCTTAAATGTGATACTCTCACCAGTCTTACATTTAGTAGCCATATCTTTTGGAAGAGCAACTTCAAATGGTTTTGGAGCAACAACATTAACAGTAACAACCTTTTGAGAACCAAAATAATTCTCAAAAACTAAGTGAACTGTTCCAACCTTATTAAACACAATTAAATCTGAAGAGGTAGTTCCTTTTGAAACAAATTCATCTCCCTCTTGGCAACCAGCATAAATAGGTTGAATAAATCCAGAATCTGAAGCCTTGTTAACAGCGGCAAATTTTCTCATTGAACTGCCAACTTCGATTTCAAGAGTTTTTCCTTCTTCTTCTTGAGTGGTAAATGATTTTCTCCAAGTATTGTATAATTCAAATTTCAAATCATAATCACTCATAGCCCAAGTAGACATATCATATTTTTCAAAAGTAGATTTATATCCACGAGTGAAGGTAACTTCGAGAGTATTTGGAACCGCTGTGATAGTAGCGCCTTCCTTTAAGGTATGATTATCAAAATCATAGGTTCCTTTATCATAAGTGGTTTCGGAAATGGCAATGCCTTCGCAGAAATCATCAGCTCCGAAAGTAACTTTAATTGCAGTGTATTTTGCAGTATCTGAACTCTTGCCTTCCCAAGTAGCGCCAATATCAATGCCCCAAGACATCTTATCTTCCGCTACAGTGACATTCCATTTATTTATATAACGATATAAAGATCCGCCGCTCACATAATTAAGGCTAGTACTGGTATTAGAATTGGAATAATTACCAGGAGCAAAATACATGGTACCAATTTTCTCTAATATTCCAGTAGTTAAAGCTTTTTCTTTGGCACCAGTCGCACTTAAAATAGCGCTCTTCTTTGCCTCTGCTTCATCAAATTTTTCATCTTCAACGACTCTATAAATGTAGCCGTTATATTTCTTTACGACATTATTAGTGCCATAAGAATTAGATTCTTGTTCCTCACTAGAAATTTCATAATAGGCAGAATTGTTGCCTTCTACAAATCCTTTTTCGCCCCAGTCTTGGAAATTACCATAAACGCCGTTGTTCTTAGTATAAGTTTCTTGCCAACGCATACCATCAAGGCCAGCAACTAATTCTAAATCGCTATCAACAACGCTCTTGTTAAAAACACCCTTCATAATAGAATATTGAGCAAGATGTTCCTTGACAGTGGCTTTGCCTAACTTAGTCATTTCCACTTTGTTACTAGCAAAAATCTCATTTAATTCGTTACTTGCATCTTGAACTTTACTGATGGTATTTAAATCAGCACCTGTTAAAGAAACAGGTAATTCCGCGATTTGATCATCAGTTAAAGCAGGATAATCAAAAATAGCAGCCTTCTCTCCTAATTTAATAGCGGTAGCTTTGATTTCAACATCTTGGTTTGGCATAACGAAGGAATAAACACCTTCGCTAGCGGCAACTTTCTTTCCTCCAACAGTAACGGCTCCAACACCTTTTCCTTCTTCAGCAGTAGCAGTAAAGCTAACTGTAGAACCAGCAGAATATTTATTATCTTCTTTTGCTTCCGCAATAGTAACAGTAACACCTTCTTCGGCACTAACTGTAATAGCGAACTTCTTTTCTACTTCAACAACCGAAGGGACGCTTACGCTTCCGCCAGCTTCTCCACCTTCTACTCCGCAACTACCTAATCCAATGAGCGTAGCAGCAGAGAAAATTAATAAACCTATGTGCTTTTTCATACTTTTCTCCTTTTTAGATAAGCCTTTAAGCTAAACACAACTTCAACATTATTAGTGTTTTAAAAAACGTCAAGCAAAACTTACATTATTTACTTTTTATTTTTTAAATTGACGTTTTCTTAACATTCATTTAGCAAAGAAAAGGCATTGATTTGTAAGGATATACACCTTCAATGCCTTTTTTGATTGAGAATTGTTTTTAACGATAATTATTCAAAATTGTGCTCACTAGTCTTTGTCAATTCGTAACCTTGATCAATGACATCAGAAACAAAAACTGTTAAGTCACCACAAACGTAATAAGTGAGGCCTGTTCCCTTCTCAACTTTCTTTGTAAAGTGAGAAGAAGATTCAATTTCGCTCTTAAATTGTTTCATAATGCTATAACGATCTTTACCATCATATTGAGATAAACGAAGATGTAAGGTTCCGTTCGCGTATTGATATGCTTCCCAAAAACGATCAGAGCTTTGAATATAGGTATATGGTAATAAATCAACACTTAAAGCATTGCCTTTTTCATCAACACACCCTTTAAAATATTCATTAAATTTTGCTTTAATGGCTTCTCCTTCATGAGAAGTACTCCAAGAGGTTGGGGCGGTAAAAACTGGAATCTTCTCGGCTTCAGCAAGAATATTGGCATCAACAACAACGTCATCTCCATAAGTAAAGGTCACTTCGCCAGTAAGAGAACCGCTCATTCCAACAGCGCTAAAAGAGCAACCATATTCAATTCTTTCAATGAAGTTGGTTAAATTACCATCTTTATCTTTAGCTATATAAATTCTGAGATTAGATAAAGGTATTAAAGAACCATAAGCACCAAGAGGTAAAACGTCATTAGCTACTTCTAAGATAGCTTCGTTAATAGGTAATAAGAGATTTTTAGCGGATTTAGCTCTCATTAATAATTCTGGAGCAATATTAAAGAGAATTGGATCAACGTCCTTTAGCTCCTTGCCTTTAATAACTTCACCATTAGCCTCATTTGTCCCATTAGGCCAGAAGACGAAAGGTTGAACTCCTTCACTACCCTTATCAATAAAGCCAGTAGTATTGATGGAAGCTTTAAAATTCTCTTCTTTAGTTGGGTCATTAGAAGTTTCAGTTTCCGACCAAGAAGTGGTTTTTACATAATGAATCTTATCGGTATAGACATATTCAGTCTCAAAGGTAGGTTTAGCGTGATTTTCATCGCCTTCCATATATTCACTAACATGAATTCCAAGTTTGGTTTGCGACTTCATATTATTAACAATCTTTGCAATATCTGGAGTGTCGGCGTTAGCTTGATACTTGGCAGGTTCTCCAATCTCAACAAAACTATCTTCAATATGAATTAAATAATCAACATATAAAGGAACATAGTTACCATCAGAAATCTTAAAATTTCCGCTATAAGTAACAGCATGGATGTCGCTTACTTTGCCATTAGTAACAATAAATTCCACATCTCGACAATTGATGCCATAGTAAGACATATAGTCTAAACCCGCTAAAGCGGCAACAATCTTATTCTCATTTAAACCATAATAGTGATAACTATTCGAAGAAGGAGAATATGCTCTAACATCCTCTTTATTAATAGTGTTAAACCCAAATCCTAGAGATTCAAAAGAAGATTTCGTTGGACTATGGGCAACATTATTCGTTCCATCAATGTAGAGAGTATCGTAATTGCCAAGAGCGTTTTTAGTATAGAAAGTCTCTACCGCTACTGGAGTATCAGAATTTCCCGCCGCGAAATATTTCTTATCTTCACAATAAGAAACTTTCATAGTAACTGGTTGACTAAAATTAGTTCCATCAACATTCTTTAAATTAAAGGTTGTGGTCGTTGATAATTTTTTAGTGAATAAATTCGCTATAACATTATCAGGAATTGAATAAGAAGGAATCTTGCCATTTTCAGTATCTAAAAAAGCTTCTAGTTCTTCATCTTTGGCTTCACCAATTTGATCAAAAGTAAAGGTAAAAGAAACACCAGAAGAGACAGACTCTAAAGTAACAACTAAATTATCGGAATTATCAAAAGAGAAACCTAAATAAGAAATTTTCCCCTTATCAGCGGCTGTATAATAGCCGAATTGGCCACAAAGAACATAGAAAAGATAGTTCTTTGTCGCGTCAGTCCAACTACTATCATAGGTAATACCAAAAGTACCATTTTCATGCTCGGTAATATCTTCAACAGTAATGCCTAATTCTTCATCATTAAAAACGGAAAGATAGATATATTCAGATAAATCAGATGCAGGAGTTTCAAAATCGGTACTTGAATCTTGTTGCATCATATCTAAAGAGAAGGTTTTACCAGTGATTTCATCTACTGAATAATGAAAACCCATTAAAACTTCAGGATATTTTTCTTTATATCCATCAACTTTAACAATTCCACTTTGAGAATTAACGTGTTCTATATACCTCTTGTTATAAATAGTATTAGTGCCATTACTTCCAACTTGACGGAAATTTAAAGTTTGATTAAGTAAAGACAAACGATCAAAAATCTTTTGTGCACTTAAAGGAAGATAGTTATTTGAACTATCTTTGCTAGAACTGAGATTATCATTTCCCGCACAAGCGCTTAAAGCTAATAGAGAAGCAGCTAAAATAACAAAATTCTTCTTCATATTTTCTCCTAAATTAGGCAATTTTAGTAATGTATAAACCTTGGGTTAAATCCTTATTTACAACAATATCAAGCTTACCATTCTTATAAGCGTCATATCTTCTTCCAACAGCGTCTTCAAAGATATAATGTTCATATCCTTCAGTTTTTGCTAAAAGAGCTTTATAACGAATTAAGAAATTATTAACATCACCATCTCCAGAAAAGCCACTAGCCCAGAGCCAAACACGTGCCTTAGCAGGTGCAGATGGAGTTGGATCATTATAGACATTCCAATTAGTTTCTAAGAATGGATCGTATAAATAAGGAATATCATCAATAGTTAAATCAGTTCCTTCGAAGTAATTGCCAAATACTTTTTGCATATAAGATAAATTATTACTCTTACATTCACTCCATTTCGTTGGTTCCACATATTTGGTTTTAGCAGCTTCCTTAACGCCCTCTAAAAGACCTTCAGGTAAAGCAACTTCACTAGGAGAAGTCTCTTCATAGAAGAAATTAACATAACCATTACCAGCATCATAAATACCAAAGAAGCTATTAGTATAGGTAAAATTATAATTTAGAGACTTAATTTCTTTCTTATCACTAGATAAGGTAAGAGAAATATCACCCATTTGATCTGGACCAATATCGCTTCCCATCCAAATATTCTTTCCACAATAAGGAAGAGAATATTGAGGATAGAGAATTCCTTGTCTAATTTTTAAAGTTGGGGTGGTTGCATTTTTATCTAAAGTAAAGGCTTCCGCTTTAGCGTTATTTGGAACCCAATAATCAAAGATAGAAACTTCTTTTGAAGGAGCGCTCTTCACTTTATAGACCATTTGGTTAGTCTTTGAATCTTTGTTACTAGAGAAATATACAACACCATCTTCACTTAAATAATAGCCATAACCATAACGAGTAGTATTACCATTCATTTCGGTTCTAGAACGTTCATGATAAACAATAGAATCTGTGTAATAAGTAGTTACAGTTTCAGCATCAGAAGTAGAAGATTTATATTGCTCTTTGGCAACTGTTTTAATGGCTTTAGTATGGTCAGAAAGTCTATCAAAAGCGCCTTTAAAGGAATTAGTCTCTTCATCAGAAGCTAAAGGAGCAGGAGAAGCAATTTCTCTAGGAGAGGTAGCAATTGTTGTTTCATAAATAAGTCTTCCAAAATAAGAAGTATAGGAATCAACTTTATAATACCCTAAAGTAGAGATAAATTTTAAAGTAACAAAATTACTATCAGAATTTAATTTAGCTTCAATTCTTTGAATACCGAACTCACTATCATCCATAGGAGCCATAGTTAAGGATTTAAATAATTTATAGTGATTTAAACCATAATAAAGATAATAGTCTTTACCTTCTACCTTTCTAAATCCATCAAGATCAAAACCTGTTTTTGGTGAATAATAGTTAGCAAAAGGATTATCAGTGAGCTTCTTTTCTACTTGATTAGAAGAACCAAGATATTCTTGGTAAGCATACCCGTATTCATCTTTTCTAATTTGTTCAGAAATAGTAGCTCCAGAGGCAGAAACTTGGTCTCTTCTAAAAGCGGAATCGTTATAGTCAAAATACACTTTACCAAAATCAATATCCGCTTTCTTCTCATCGTAGAAGTCAAAATGATAAGAAGTTAAAGCAGAATAATTTTCTTTTAAGAAAAGAGCGTCCGCACCTTCATTTGGTTTGGTAGTTTGTTTTGTTTTAACTTCCGCGTCAGAAGCTAAAAAGTTATCAATTTCTCTACTTCTAGCAGTTCCAACATCTTTGAAAATACCACCGCCGGCATATTCCAAAGAACTTTCTAATTTAGAAGGAAGGAAAGGAAGAGTCGAAGTATTTTCGGTAGTTCCACTAGTTTTATAAGCATCTGGATTAGACCAATCATCATCACTACTACTATCTTCTTTAATGTATAAATAGAAACAAAGGTTATCTTCGCTATCATAGAAGAAATCAGCTTGCTCGAATTGGGCAGAGATATATTTAGAATAACCACTTAAGAAACCAAGAATTTTTAAGATATATTCATTGGTAGTCAAATAAACGCCGTCCACGCCTCTCTTTTTTCTGATAGCGCTAACATCAAAAAGAGCATCTTCTCCTCGATAAGTATCAAAAAGAGCCATATAGTTCCAGTGGTATAAAGTTGAATAATAGCCTTCAACTGCACCAGTAAGAGCATTCTTTTTAGCGTAAGCGGTTCCTAATTCTAATTTAGTATTACCATTACTATCTTTTTGATCAGTAGGTAAGGTATAAACCATTTTTCCTTCACCAAATGGATTATCAATTAAGACATAAGCCATCTTATCTGGGTTACAAAGAACATAATCGTTGTTATAAACATCTGTATATTCCACTTTGCCAGAACTAGAAATGGATGTATAAGAATAAACAAGCTTTTGGCCCATGATGGCTAATTTGTTATAAACATTTTTAGCGGATATAGGTCCATCAGCAGTAAGTTCCTCACTTGAAGATGAAGATGAATCTGGATTAGTAGAGGATTGCGAATCCCCTGAAGTGCCACCACCATTAGAAGAAGATTGGCCAGGATTTCCTCCAGAATTACAACTAGATAAAATAAGTAACGACGAAAGAACTAATAATAAACGATTCTTAGCTATCATAAGAACCTCCCAAACTTTGAAATAATATATATATTATTTTTAATGTCAATAATTGTTTTAAAACCTCTTTTGCAATCGCAAAAAAATGCATTATTCAACTAGTCAGTAATTAAAGTGTAAATATCGGACTATTTAAGTCTTTTTTAGTTAAAAATCACAAAGACAAAACGAAATAAAATCGAAATAAAATATAAAAGTTATCCTTTTAATTCTTTTAAACGTTTTTCTAAAACCCTTAAGCCAAGTAATAGTTTCTTTTGCTCGCTAACCTTGATGGTCCTTAGTAAAGCAATTTGAAACTCAATATCACGTATTTTGTTAGCTTTAGGATAATTGGGATTATTTAAATTAGCATTAAGGAGCTGATCGCCCTTATAAGCATCTTTAAAAGTAGGCGAAGGAAGTAAAACTCTCCTCTTCGTCTCTTTTTTAGGAGTGCTATTCTTTTCGAGGCGATGTAAAGGGGCAACTTTTTTAGGAGACCCAGCATTTTTAGTTGAATTAGTTTCGACATTCTTTAGATCTTTAAAAGAAATCTTAGTTTCCTCTTTAGGGGCAGCTACAATTAAGGTAACACCTTTAGGAACCGCAACAGTTCTAGGATCATAACCATTTTCATTAAGTACACTTGAAGGTTTGCTTTCTTTCTTTCTTAAAACTACTTTCTTAGGAGTGATTTCTTTAGAAGGTGATAACTCTTTAGTAGTTAAAGGTCCCTCTTTTTTCTTAATAGGAGTTTGTTTATTGGCCTTAGATAAAAGAGTATTAACTTTTTTATTTAAAGGTTTGTTATCAGTTTTTGAAGGAACTTCCTCTTTTAAAATCTTTTTAGAGCTAGGTAAACTTGCAACTGGTTTAGTTCCTAAGAGTTGTTTCTTACTTTTAGAAAGATTCTTCTTAGGAGTTATAGGAGACTTTTCTTCCTTTTTAGAAGAAATAATTACCTCTTTAGAAGGCATCTTTTTGCAAGAAGAATTTTCTAAATAAGATAAACGAAAGCCATTTTGTTCTTTAATAACTTCAATATATAAAGAACCAAAATTTATATTCTTTTTGTCTCCTATCTTCAAAGAAGAAGCAAATTTATCCATTTTTGCTAAATCTAAAGATGTTAAATTAAAGTCTCCATGGATACCTTTCATAAAGGGTATTGATGGATCTCTAAATAGCCATCCATAATGTTCCCCTAGTCTTTCAAAAGCAAAGGAGGCATTCCTAGCAAATTCAGAATAATTAGAAGAATTAAGATCTTTTTTATCTTCCTTAGAAAGTAAGATATTTTTCTCTTTTTTAGCTTCTAAAGGTTTTTCTTCTTTCTTAATGAATGGGATATTACCTTTATCATTTTTAGATAAAGAAGAACCGTTTTTATTCAAATTGAGAGGGGTTTGACCGCTATTTTTTGAATTTTCTTCTTTTTTATCCCCTGCTTTTATAGAAAGGTTATTCTTTTCTTTTTCTAATTGAGAAATAGAAAAAGCTAAACGCAAAGTACCGTAATCTTTTTTAGATAAAGCTTTTAAACGAACTATTTGAGATTCAATATCGCTAATTTTTCTATCAACCGGATAAGTTGAATTAAAAAGATTAGCGCTTAATCTTTTATCTTCGTTATATATCGCATCAAAAGCTTGTGTATTCTTTCTTTCCTTCTTTTTAAATAAAGAAGCAAAAAAGGAATGACCTTTCTCTTCTTTTATATTTGTCCTCTTAATTGAAGGTTCAATCCCATTCTCGTTTTCACCATAATTAGGTTCTAACGTAGAATCATTTCTAATTTTATAAACATCAACAATACGTCCATGTTGAGATCCTAAATGATTTAAGGTTCTAAGATCGTAGGCTAATTTCTTATCTTGAGTAATAACTAATATTTTTTCTTGGCTACGAAGTTCATTAACGAGATTGAATAATACTTTATCAGCGAATGATGAATCAGAATTAGTTTTCTCTATACAGATTATCTTTTGATGCCACTTATCATGTTTAATTATCTTAAGAGCTCTTTTGGCATCGATTTTCTTATTTATATCTTTACTTGAAGCGTGTTTTTTAAGTTCGTTAATGCATTGCTTTAGAATACTTAGGTGACAATCTTCGTAATAATGACGAGAAGCACTTAAATCATCCATAAAAGTTGGAAATGAAACTTCCATTAAGGAACATGTGTCAATGAAGATATGCCCATAAGAAGAGATAAATTTGGCAAGTTCACTGGCCCTATTTTCCTTACTATACATAAATTTATTTAGTGAATATTTTTTTCCTCCTCTTTTTATTTTAAAACATTTATTAGGTATGAGCGAATATAAATTATCAATTGAGTTTCAGGATTTTGCCAATTTGTAACGAAATAAAAGTCATTTGTCTTTGTCAAAAATCGTGAAATTCAATAATAGACTCTTTATTTAAAAATCTCTTCCTAGCCCTATAAAATTAATCAAATTAACATGAAGAATACCCTTTCTCTTTTGTAACATATAGTCCGTTGTCATAACATATTTTTTATAGTTATCCCGTATGCACTCTAATGGTCTATATTCCCGGTCTTCCGTGTCTTTGTTCTGTAACATCTTGTAAGCAACCTGCACATAAAAATAATCCATATCATAATTTCTAAGAATAAAATCGCACTCTAATTTTCCGATACGGCCAACACTTACTGCATAATCGAGACTTTTTGCATATAAATAGACAATATTCTCCAATGCTGGCCCATAATTGATTCGATTATCTGTATTTGTTGCAAAATAAAAACTCAGATCAGCAAGGTAATACTTCTGCTCTCCTGAAAGGGCTTTTTTCGATTTCATATCAAATCTCTTGCACTCATACAAAATCTTAGCGTCAACGAGTAGTTTTATATACCGAGTAACTGTTGCTCGACTGATTGCTATACCATTTTTGGTAAGTGCTTCATGGAGACTATTAATGCTTGCCGTTGCTCCAAAATTGTTGATGAGAAAATTCCTAACTAAATCAAATGATTGAACATCCTTTATTTTTACTCTTCGTTTAATGTCTTTTTCAAATATTTCATCGGTAATTCCCCTAACATAAGTCCGTTTATCCGAAAGACTATCAACTTTAATAGCCCGCGGAAATCCGCCTTCCAAAATATAGCTATTCAGCTCCATTTCTGGGTTAGTATTAATCTCCTTCCCATAAAATCTTTTCATTCCCTCATACTCATCGAATGTCAACGGGAACATTTCAAATTCTAGATATCTACCTGTCAACTTCGTTACCAGTTCTCCACTTAGTAGGTAAGAATTAGAACCTGTAATAAAAATGGAATATCCACCTTCAGAGCGAAATCCATTAATTACCTCTTCAAAGCCTTTAACATTCTGAATCTCATCTATAAATAGGTATTTCATTCCCTTCATTTGAGAAAGGGATTCAATTAACGAATCCAGCTGCTCTGCATTTCGAATACTTTTAAAACCGCGTTTGTCGAGATCGATGTAAATAATATTCCTTTCTGGTACGCCATTCTCTTTAAGTTCTTCCGCTATTGTTTGCATAAGACTGGATTTTCCACACCTACGTATCCCGGTTATAACTTTTATAATGTCGTCATCATTGAAAAAAGCTCGCATTTTGGATAAATACTTTTCTCGTTTATATAATTTCATAACCAATCTCCTTTGCTATATCATACATTTTAAGATAGTTATTTTCAAGTTATCGTGTCAGTTTTTGACTTTTTAACAATTTTTGTAACGTTAACTTGAGAAATACTATTCTCCTTTGGTATCTTTAATAACTATCTACCGGAAAATCCGGTGGTTTTTCATTTTCGGACACTTAACCTCTCTGTTACCCGCTGCTACTCAAGGGGGCCGCGGAGCGGACCAAAGGCCAAATCTATTTCTCGCTACCTTTTCAAAGGACCTCCAAAAAGAGCCATTTTTTATAAGAAAATCAAAGTTTTTAAACGTTTTACAAAGTAAAAGTTATTGTCTTTGTCAAAAATCGTGAAACTCAATTAAATTATCAACATTTCTCTTACTAATTTTAGAAAGACGAAAAAGAAAGCAAATCAGTTTTTCTAAGCTTTTAAAAACTATAAATAAAAAATATTAATAATTTACAAATTGAAGCGGAAATTACTAGATTTTTTATGATAGCGTTTACTGAAACCCCTTTCTGAAAACGCTATCATTGTAAAGGAGCTTGAAGATAGAAAGAAATGCATTAAATTAATACTGCCTTAAGAAAAAAGGCATGAAAGGAGAGTTCAATATGTTCATCCATAAGAATGAAATGAGTGGTCAAGAGCTCGCCTATAGCGAACTTCTAAACGAAATCGCCAACAATGGTCCTTTATTCGTCGATGACGAAGAAGAGGAAGAGAGCGATTCTATTGAGTTAGAAGACTAGCTCTGGCCCTAATAACAATCTCTAAGAGACGTTAAGTTTCTTAGAATCGTATAAATTAAAATCTATAGCCTAAGAAATTCGCTCTTAGGCTATTTTTAATAGCTATATTTACTTTTTTCTTGTTTCAAAAGAAAGTAACATTAGATTATGAATGAAGATTTAAATTCTATTATTTCTCATAATCTTTCCTCATTAAGAAAAGGAAAGGGATTAACTCAAGGTGAATTAGCAGAACATTTTTCTTATTCAGATAAAGCCATATCTAAATGGGAAAAAGGAGAATCTTTACCTGATTTAATTACTTTAAAATCTTTAGCGGACTTCTATGAGGTTACCTTAGATTATTTAGTGACTTCCCATAAGGATGAGGACTTAATTGAACAAGGTAAGAATCCTCCAAACAAGATTTTTAAACAAAAAATAATTTTAGTTTTATTTGCCTTATGTACCCTTATTTCTCTTTTTGTAATAGGCGATTTTATTTTACGAATTAAACCTCTTCCATCTTGGAATAGCTTTCAAGTATATTTTTGGATGATGCCTTCTCTAGCTATAGTTGCTTCTTTCTTCTTTAGACACTTTAAATGGAAATTAGCTTCCTTTATTTCTTTTGTCATTTTTGTTTGGCTATTAGCTTTAGCTTTCTATTTAGAATTAGGTTATGACTGGGGAAAAAACGGCTGGAATTCCTGGTTTATTTTATTTTCTCCCATTCCTATTACTCTTATACTCTGTTGGATTTGGTTTTTGTTTCTTAAAAAGAAAAACACCTAGGGAAAAGTCCTAGGCATTTTACTAACTAAGCTTTAGAGGCTTAGATTTTTCAATCTTCACCCCTTTATCATCCATCGAGACAAGATAGGTATCCTTAGTATTAAGCTCCCCTTTGACTATAGATGTAGCTAAAGCGGTCTCAATCTTATCTTGAATAAATCTCTTTATCGGACGAGCCCCATATATTGGTGAATAAGCGACATCCACAATATATTGAGGTAATTTCTTATCCCAAATGACTTGGTAATAGTTTTCAAGCAAACGATAAGAGAGATCTTTAAGCATCTTATCAACAATCTTTAATTGCACTTCCTTAGAAAGAGGATTGAAATACACTATTTCATCTATTCTATTAAGGAATTCTGGTTTAAAGGTGTGATGAAGTAGAGCTTCAACAGGTTCTTTCTTGCCTTCTAAGATATATTCAGATCCTAAATTAGAAGTCATGATAATGATAGTATTCTTAAAATCAACAAGATGACCTTGAGAATCGGTTAATCGTCCTTCATCAAGAATTTGTAAAAGGAGATTAAAGACCTCAGGATCCGCTTTTTCAATTTCATCAAATAAGACAATAGAATAAGGATTTCTTCTTACTTTTTCAGTAAGTTGTCCTCCTTCTTCATAACCGACGTATCCTGGAGCGGCACCAATTAAACGAGAAACGCTATATTTTTCCATATATTCTGACATATCGATTCTGATAATATTGTTTTCATTATCGAAGAGGGCTTCCGCTAAAGCTTTAGCAACTTCTGTTTTACCGACACCAGTCGGCCCTAAGAATAAGAAGGAACCAATAGGTCTATTGGGGTTTTGAATACCCGCTCTTTGACGGAGAATAGCATTAGAAACTAAACGAATAGCCTCGTCTTGCCCAATAACTCTCTTCTTTAAAGTTTCGTCTAGATCAAGAACTTTTTCTCGGTCACCTTTCTCAATTCTAGAAACAGGAATGCCTGTCATTTTAGCAACTATTTTAGCAATAGTCTCTTCATCTACCACTTCATTAACAAGTTTTTCTTCATCTTTAGAAGAATTGGTAATTTCCTTTAATCTCTTTTCGATTTCTGGAATCACTTTATATTGAAGTTCACTAGCTTTTTGATAGTCACCTTTAGAGAAATAAACTCCTAAATCAAATTTATCCTTTTCAAGATCACTTTTAAGTTTTTTAGCTTCTTCAACTTCCGCTTTTTCAACTTGCCATTTCTTAGTAAGTTTGTCGCTATTTTCTTTGCTATTAGCTAATTCTTTTTCTAAGTCCACCATTCTCTTTTTAGAAGATTCATCACTCTCTTTAGAAAGTTGAACTTTTTCAATCTCTAAACTTCTAATTTTACGATTAATTTCGTCAAGTTCCGCTGGCATAGATTCAATCTCAACTTTAATACCAGCACAAGCTTCATCAACTAGATCGATAGCCTTATCAGGAAGGAATCTATTTGTTATATATCTATTAGACAAGGTTGCAGCCGCAATCAAAGCTCCATCGGTGATTTGTACACCATGGAAACTCTCAAAACGTTCTTTTAAACCTCTTAAAATAGTTATGGTATCTTCAACAGTAGGTTCCCCAATCATAACAGTTTGGAAACGTCTCTCTAAGGCACGATCTTTTTCAATATATTGACGATATTCATTTAAAGTTGTTGCCCCAATACAATCAATTTCTCCTCTAGCAAGCATTGGTTTAAGCATATTAGAAGCATCTAGCGCTCCATCTGTTCTACCAGCGCCAACAATAAGGTGAATTTCATCAATAAAGAGAATTATCTTCCCCTCAGAAGCTTTAATTTTATTAAGAACCGCTTTTAAACGTTCCTCAAACTCACCCCTATATTTAGCACCCGCAACAAGGGCGCCCATATCGAGTTCATAAATCTCTTTATCTTTTAAAGTATTAGGAACATCATCTTTAACAATACGTTCCGCTAAACCTTCTACGATTGCGGTCTTACCAACACCAGGTTCACCTAATAGAATAACGTTATTTTTCGTCTTTCTAGCTAGGATTTGCACGACTTTTCGGATTTCTTCATCTCTGCCAATAACTGGATCAATCTTACCAGCCTTTATATCAGCATTAACGTTTCTGCCAAATTTATCGAGTATATTTTCATCTTGGGAATAATCTTCCATTCCTTGTTCCATATTCATATTTATTTAGACCTCCTTTACGACCAACTATATTATAAAATCATTTTTAGCACTCGCAAGCCTAGAGTGCTAATTTAGTTAGATATAGGTGCAAATGTTGGAACAAAATAAAAGCCACGTCGAAGTTTTTTTGAATGAATTACTGTAATTGTGGCTCTTTAGGATTATAGAAATTCTTGAAACCATAAAAGATATCGTATTTTTAAGACCATGTTTTCTAACATGCATCCATCAGTAAAGAAAGAAATTTACGTAAGCTTCGAGCTTGGAGAATTTTATTCCGGAATGAGACTCAAATGAACGTCTTAGATAGCTACAGCAATTACTCATTAGCTTCATTTATCCTCGTATTCCTTATCACCGGGTACGAATTTGTAACAGTCATCCTTTAGCTCTAATTTCTTCACTACGAGATTGTGAGCAAGTCCCTCATTGTGGGTCAACTTAGATCCTTTTACGATTCTTCACTCAGAGTTTCTGCAACCATTTCCCTCGTCGGCATGCCGAGTTTCTCGCCGTAAAGACGGCAGAACACGTTCCCCCGCAGTCAAAGACTACTTCGAGGTAAGCATCCTTGGATATTTTGCCGGCATAGGTGCTCCAAACCCCATCAACGAAGCCTCCCGCCCTCGTTGGACAGTTGCGAGACGTCTTCTCTTGTCATGGGAACTCTTTCCGGGCTTGGGAGGCCGACCGGTAAAGAGCTCATCGCCAAACAAGTTCCCCAATCGGCCTCCCAAGTCCAACTTGTTTGGCTGATTGGAATTATAACACGGATCTACAATCCCTTGCTTGCTCCTATATCTAGGAAAAAAGAGATGAAACACACTATCATCTCACAATTTTTCTAATGTCTAGAAGCATAACATTCGATACAATTTCGTACCCTTGAACTAGTTTCGTGCCATTTTGTTGTTGTACTAGATTGCCATTTCAATCCTTTACACTATGCTTATCAATATTATCCTTTGAATAAGTCTTTTATTTTATCTTCAAGTTATTTTTTGATGGTACTTCTGGTGGACTTGTTTTAGTTAAAGAATATCTCCTTCAACCTCAACGTATTTATCACATTTAAAATGAATTAGTTTAGACACTAAAGTGCACCTTTTTCAAAAAACGCATTTATAAATAAATTTTACATGAATTAAGATATCAAAAATTTCATAAGGATTTTTTGATTTATATATTTCTTTTATATTGATTACTATTTAAAGGATATAACCCGTCTTTGGTAGATAACCCTATTTTTGTGGTGTTAAATAGTGGAATTTAGAAGTAAATCTATATCTCGTTTTTAAGAATTAAATTCCCTAGTTTTGATAAACCAAGACTTTCTTTTATTTGAAGGAATGTCTTGCTTCTAATTGCATTATTTATATATGCGCCTTCACCTGTATCCGTAATCGAATACTGCCTTATAAATTCTACTAATCTTCCAAGAGGGATTTTGTCTTCAAATGCCTTTATCTCGAGAAATCTTAATATGGTAAGGGTAAGATAACAGATTGTGAAATAACCGTATATAGAATCTTCTTTTTGAAGGTATACAGGTCTTGCTTCTAAATAAGATTCCATTACCCTGAAACATCCCTCAATTCTCCATAATCCATGGTAAACTTCGTAAACCTTTTGTTTTGGCATATCCAAACTCAGATGTCGCTGCGACAAAAAATGTCGGTATATTTGTCGCATTTTCATTTACTTTTGTCGCGTCATGATTGATAATGTAAATGGAGATAATTATGGAATTTTTAGAATCAAATAAAATTGAATTTAAATTAAAACAAACAGATCAATTGGTTAGAGAAATTGTTTCTTTTCTAAACGCAGATGGTGGAACGATATTTATTGGAGTGGATGATAAAGGCAATGTTATCGGTGCATCAAATATAGATGAAACAATTAGAAATATTGCGGATATTATCTCTTCTCAAATCGAACCAGTTGCTATTGATATAGTAACTATTGAAATACAAACCATCAAATCTAAACCTGTAATTGTTGTTAATATCAAAAAAGGATCTGCTCCTATTTATTGTGTAAAGAGATATGGATTTTCAAGTGTTGGCTGTCCAATCAGGGTTGGTTCTACTTGTAGAGAAATGAGTGAAAGTCAAATAAGAGAAAGATACAAACAAAGATTTTTTGATGAGGACATTCTTGTTTCCTCTCCTACTAATTTAAATTATTTATCTTTCTTAACTTTAAAGAATTTCTATTTAGAGCAGAATCTGAAATTAAATGAAGAGACATTTGAATCAAATTTAAAACTTATAAATACTAATGGCCAATACAATGTTATGGCGGAGCTTCTTTCTGATAATAATAGATATTCATTAATATTTGTTAAATTTGATGGACTTAATAAAGCCAGCTTATCAAATAGAACTGATTATGGTAATCGTTCGTTGCTATTCGCATATCAACAATTGATGAATAGAATTGAATCTGAAAATATCTGCAAATCAGATACAACAGTAAGTCCTAGAAAGGACACATATCTATTTGATTTTGAATGTGTTAAAGAAGCAATCTTAAATGCAATTGTTCATAATGATTGGAGTATCAGCGAACCACAAATATCATTTTATAGAGATAGAATTGAAATATTGTCTCATGGTGGTCTTCCATACAATTTGACAAAAGAAGAATTTTACAAAGGTTTCAGTAAACCAAGGAATTTTCAATTGATGAAGATATTCTCCCAGTTAGATATTGTTGAACACACTGGACATGGTGTGCCAATCATTATTGAAAAATATGGGAAGGATGTTTTTGATATCAATAGCAACTATATCATGGTAACAATTCCGTTCGATAAAGATGTCGCTGCGACAAAAAATGTCGGTATAAATGTCGGTATAAATGTCGGTATAAATGATGTTGAGAAAAAAATATTAGAAGAATTGCTGAAAAACCCCCAATTAACCGCTTCAGAACTAGCCATCTCAATAGATAAGAGTAAACGCACTATTGAAAGATATCTAAAAGCTCTTCAAGAAAAAGGATTTATTGAAAGAGATGGATCTAATAAAACTGGAAATTGGAAAATTCTAAAATAGTTATTTCGCCTATACATTAAATTATTTGGGCATTTTTATATTAGAAATTAGTAAACAAATAACGCATTAACATAGTCTCGACCAATAAAATAAATCTACTAGATTTTTGTAATAAATTGATTAATCTATTTATCGTGAAAAAGAAATTAATTATTGTCAGTGCTCCCCCAGCAAGTGGAAAAACCTATGTTAGCAAAATGCTCGCTAAAAACCTTAAACATGTCGTCTATTTAGATAAAGATGATTTAGTACCTTTAAGCAATGTTGCTTTTAAAGTAGCTAACGAACCTAATGACCGCGAAGGTCCTTTCTTTGAGAAATATCTCAGAGATGTTGAATATCAAGTAATCCTAATGCAGGGCTTAGAAGCCTTAAAATACGATGATATTGTTTTAATTAATGCCCCATTCTCTAGAGAAGTTAGAAACCTCTCTTGGGTTAAAAATATGCGGGCTAAATTAAAACAAGATTATGATGCCGCTTTAGCAATAATTTGGGTTACTTGCCCAATAGAAATTGTTCATCAAAGAATGATTGAGAGAAATTCTCCACGTGATATCTATAAATTAAAAGACTGGGATAAATATGTGAAAAGCCAAAACTTTTCTATCCCGATGGAATTAGAAGATAAAGAGGATCCTTATAGCTTAATTCTCTTTGATAACGCTAACGAGGATACTTTTAATGCTTCTATGAAAAAGGCTATAGATATCTTAGAAGAAACTAATAACTAATAATTTATATAGGAAAGGAGGTGCCTTCTGACACCTCCTTTTATATTCAATTAATTAGATTTTAGCGAATAATTCTTTTGTTAAATAAACATCGACATTAGGATGGTTAAGTAAACAAGTGCAAGGCCAAGCTTCGTCTAAAACACTATTCTTTAAAGAACGCACCGCTTCAATTTTAGATAAGTCAGTAGCTAAAAGAATAATATGTCTAGCTTCACAAATAGTCTTTAATCCCATAGTGACTGCGCTCTTTGGAGTTTCATCTTTTCCAGAGAAGAAACGGGCATTAGCTTCTCTCGTATCATCAGTAAGAATAGCGATATGGGTTTTAGAATCAAAAGGAGTATTTGGTTCATTAAAACCAATATGTCCATCTCTACCAATACCAAGTATTTGTAAGTCTAAACCACCTGCTTTCTCAATTTCTTCATCATAAGAAAGCATATTCTCCTCACTTGGGAAGTGATTGCTTCCTTTAGGGAAGTCCACACCATCAAAAAGATTAGTTTGCATAAAATAGCGATAAGTATCTTTTTCTTTAGGAGCTTTGATATATTCGTCTAAGTTAAAAGACTTAGCTTCCTTAAAAGAAATTTCCTTATTCTGATATTCTTCTTTAAGAGCTTCATATAAAGGAAGAGGTGTAGATCCAGTAGCTAAACCAAAGATTGCATTTGGTTTCTTTTCTAATAAAGAAATAAATTCTTTACTAACTTCTTTCCCGATCTCTTTGGGACTTTCTAAAACAATGAATCGCATTTTATTTCTCCTATTTAATATTTAAAGCAGCAGCGCCAAGCACTCCTGCATCATTACCTAAATTTGTAACAAGGATTTTTACTTTTGGTGTTCCTTGGAAACCATAATTATGGGCTTCTAATTTCTTAGTAAGAGCATCGGTAAGATATTCTTTTTGATTAGACAAGCCTCCGCCAATAAGAATGACTTCTGGACGGAAGATATTACAGAAATTAAGCAACCCAATAGTTAAATAATTTTCATAAGTATCCACTACTTCTATAGCGGCTTTATCACCCTTCTTTGAACACTCAAAAGCGGTTTTACCATTAACTTTATTAATGTCGCCCTCAACATATTCCCACATAAGGCTATCTTTATTAGCGTTCATCGCTTCTTTAGTTTGTCTAATTAAAGCACTGACTGAGGCATAAGTTTCTAAACATCCATGAAGGCCACATGTGCAAGGAAGGCCGTTCATTTCAATAATTGTATGGCCCAGTTCGGCACCTTTTCCTTCATAGCCTTCATATAATTTACCATTAAGGAATAAACCGCCGCCAACACCAGTTCCTAAAGTTAATAAAACAGCATCTTTATAATTTTTAGCGGCTCCGAAGATTGCTTCCCCAAGCATTGCGACATTGGCATCATTAGATACTTTTGTCTCAAAACCAGTAACATCTTTCAAGATGTCCGCTATTTTTAAATTTAGCCAGCCTAAATTATTGTTATAGCAACAAATACCATCATCACTATTGATAGAACCTGGGCAACCTACCCCAATAGCTTTAACATCTTTTTTAAAGATATTTTGTTGCTCTAATTCGCTATTAATTCTTTCTCCTAAATAAGTAATAGTCTTTTCTTGGTTTTCCTCCCTAGAAAAAGGAAAAGAAAATTTATGAAGTATTTTTCCTTCTTTGGTAACGAAACCAACTTTAAGAGACATCCCACCAATATCGACACCGATATAAATCTCTTTCATGAAGCTACCTCCGTTAAGATATAATCTCCAACACCTTCTAAAATGGCTTTACTATTTGCAGGAATAAAGAAAGAATCACCTTTCTTAAAAGGAATCTTATTAACCATTCCTTCACCAGAAACAAAGCTAATAGCTTTAAAAGAAAGCTCATTAGTTTCAATTTCTTTTAAGCCATTTAGATAATATGCACTACTCGTAAAATAATCCGATTTTCCAATTAAAGGCTTTTTAAATTCTTCTTGTTTATAGGGTCCAAAGGAAATTACTTTTAAGGCCTTTTCCACATGTAATTCTCTTTCTTTGCCATTTTTATCAAGTCGATGATAATCATATAAACGATAAGTAAGCGTGCTATTTTCTTGAATCTCAATTAAGGTAACACCTTTACCAATCGCGTGAACCGTTCCCGAAGGAATAAAATAATTATCCCCAGGTTTAACAGGGATAAAATTTAATAGGTCTAATAAAGTATCATTTTTAATAGCCTCTCTAACTTCTTCACTAGACGTTTTTCTCTTCCAACCAACATATAGCCCGGCACCTTCTTCGCTTTCTAAAACATGCCACATTTCCGTCTTCCCAAATTGGCCTTCATTTTTTAAAGCATATTGGTCAGAAGGATGAACTTGCACGCTAAGATTAGAAGCACTAGAAATAAATTTGATTAAGACCGGAAAAAATTCAAATTTCCCCGGCAAAATGCCAATATCTTCTTTTTTAGCTATATCTTTTAAAGCCTTACCTTTATTACATCCAGAATCAATTAAAGAAGGTCCGGCATCATTAAAAGAAAGTTCCCAAGACTCCGCTACCATTTTTGGTCCGTAATTCTTGCCATATTTAATAGCTAACTTATCACTGCCCCAAATGAAATCTTTAAGTGCACTTTTAAGCTTTACCGTTTCCATATTTTCTCCATCAACATAATAAACTAGATAACTATATTTAATAACAATACTAACCTAAAAAAGTAAAATAATGTTTATAAGAAACAAAAGAAGAGAAAAATGCATTATTTTAGGGATAATTTTATATTCAAAGTTCATCCCTTCATAATGCATTAGAATTTATATTTTCTTCTTTGCTCTCTTATATTTCAGAAGTAGACATAAACCAACGATAATTATTTAATCTAAATCCTTCTTCTCTATAGAAAGGAAGTAATTCGGCTTCTAGTTCACTGATGTTTTTTAACTTGCCTTCTAAATAATCTTCAACAACTTCTTTAGCGTAATTTAATCTCTCTTTTACCCCACCAAGTCTCGCGCATTGAATTTCAAATCCAAATGCCTTATTTTCTCTCATCCATTGTTCTTTAAAAGAAGCAATGAATTTTGGAAGGGTACTAAGAGCTAGATCAATCTCTTTTAAGCATTCCTTAAGCTCATCTTTATTGTCGTTTTTATAGGCTTTATGTAAAGCAATTCCTAAATAGGCTTTATGAGATAAGAACTCACTAAGATTAGCTAAAGTATCAAATAAATAACCATATTCTTTATTTCTTTCTTTAGCTTCTTTATAGCTCTTAGCTAAGGCTTGATAATCAATAAAATCAATCTTTTCTAAATCAATATCTAAAACGCCCATTAATGGATCTTGATAAAGTAAACCCTTAGATATAGCGTTTATCGGACACTCTCTTTTGCCATTAACAGTAATTTTATTAACGTCATCTAAAGATAAGAAATCATTAAGAGATAAACCCAATTTCTCATTAAATTTCTTCCCAATTTCCTTAATATCATAATTTCCCTTAGCCATTTCGGAAGCCGCTACAAGAAGTGGTAAAGCAGAATTAATCGAGCAATCTTTGCCATTATCTCCCCATAGAGTTAATAGATAATTCTCAACTTTATTCTTTTTCATACTTCTAAAGGAAGCTTCCATAATAGGGAAAGAAGCTTTATTTTGAGGAGCAAAGCCAACCCAGGTATAGCCTGCACCCGCAAACCAAATATCTCTTCCTAAAGCATGGTAGAATTCAAACATTCCATCATAGAAAGAAACATCTTCATGAGAATAATCCCAATAAGCTACTTCTAAATTTTTAGGCATTTCAAAATGAAGATCTTTTAGTTTAGATACACTTGGAAGTCCTTTATCTAAATAATGTCCATCATTGACCATTCTAACAAACATATCACCCCACATATGGCAATCAAAACCATATTTCTCACAAATTGAAGTAACTTTCTTTAGATGTCGAATCATGATTTCGCTTTGGAGTTCATAACCTTTTTCTTGTAGATGTTTTCCTAAACCGAGTTTATAAGCCTCATCCATACCAATATTGATATGTTTAGAAGAAAAAGCTTTTCTACAAGAAGAGATTAATCTTTCTATAAATTCATATACTTTAGGATCATCAACATTCATGATGTCATCAATATCTAATAAAGGAGCAAATTCTTTTTCCTTTGACGGATTAGTGAAGTGGGCTAAGGTTTGAATACAAGGAATTAATTCAATCCCTTTCTTTTGGCAATAATCATCAAATTCTTGTAATTCCTTTATAGAATAAGAACCTCTAAGATATCCAAAATAAGTCTCCCCTTCTACTTCATAAATATCTTCGCTATATAGCTCAAGAGTGTCATAACCTAAGTTAGAAATAATATCAACAAAGCGGATAAATTCATCTTTATTTAAAACACCATTTCTAGAGACGTCTACCATTACACCAAAATGTTTAAAACCTTCCATAAATTACCTCGATAGCTTATTTTAGAAAGAATTTAATTACTTGTTAAAGAATAAGAACTAATATGAATTATTTTCCTTATTAAATGAGATAAAAGTATAAAAGTGATTCTTACTCAATCAATTTTAAAAACATATTAATAAAATCAGTAACTAAAAAGCCCTCCGAAGAAGGCTCTTTGATTATCTAATGTTGATATTTAAGGATTAAGCGTGGAATTCTTTGATATTAGATAAGTAGAAGAAACGACCATTAGAAACTGTTGTGCCAGCATTAAACGTAATATCTTCAGTACCTGCTAATTGACCAGCAGAGAGAGAAACAATATATTCTTTTCCTTCACTCTTGTTTGTGACAACCATGCCATATTTGGTTATTTCAACAAGGAAGTTTCTCCAAGTATTCTCAATTGATTCAGCAGTGTGCTCGTTTGGGTTACCTGGTTTATCACCATTTTTACCAAAATCACTAGAATTAAAGGTTAACTTTTCTTGCCCATTCCAAGCGCCAAGAGTGAAACGAATGCCATTACCTTTAGCAAAAATAGAATTTAAATTAATTTTGCCGTAATTAACAGTTAATGGCGTTGCAGCATTACCAGAAACTCCAATGCCATCGAAGGATAAAGCACAAGTCTCTTTCCATTGTCCATAAGGTGCACCTGAAGTAACACTTGGCTCGGTAATTGTTGTCAATACACCACCAGAAACAGTGACATTCTCTTTATTATGGAAATCTTTTAACGTTGTTACGCCTTTCTCCATTCTTGGATGGGAGAACCAATAGTGACGATTATATTTATTAGAACCTAAAGAGAAGACGATGCCGGTTGTACCATTTGCTTCTTTAGCATCTAAAGTAAACTCAAATTTGTTACAATCATAAATGCTGTTATAGTCAAGTCCACTCTTTTCAATAAAGACTACCTTTACTGCACTTCCTTCTAAATAGAAATAAGCTTTAACTCTAGTTAAATTGTAAATGTGATGGTTATCAGCTTTAAATAGCTCTTGACCATTAAATTTAACAGACCCTTTATCAGTCCGACAGCCAAATTCCATTGACATAATCTTGCCATTTTTTAATTGTTCCAAGAAATTAATCTTTGGCATAGTTAGCTTAAAATCCGTAAAAGCTTCTGTTGAGCCAAAACTACCAACAACAAATACACCGTCATTAGCTTTACTTTCTCCACCAAATTCGGCAATTAGTTGAGCTTTCTTCTCTTGGTCAACTTTTTTGTTTACGGAGTCATAAGCCATTTGGTCAAAAGCACCGCTAAAGGACATTACAGCATAATTATTATTTTCAAAGCCTAATGTTTCTTTAGATAAAGTAATTTGGTCATATTTAGCTTTACCATAAGACCATCCTGGTGTATATACCGTTTCACTAGAAGTCGGTTTCCCATAAACATATTCTTCTCCATCAACAGTCCAATTTCTAAATGAGTAAGAATCAAAATAAATATCTTTAGCTCTAGAAGTAACGGCTGGTTCTTTAAATTTTGTGTCTTTAACAGTAGAGAGATGTGACATCCAATAAATACGCTCATATGTATTGGTTCCAAGACCAAAACTAATACCATTTGTTCCATTAGCTTCTTCAGCAGTTAATGTTTCTACAACTTCAGTTACTGAATAAGATTGATGGTTCTCACTATCTACAATTGTAACAGTTGTCTCTTTGTCACCTACTTTTTGAACTTCTGTGTGAGTTTCATCTTTATCTTTATTTCTAGTTGAAACAATAAAGGAAACTTTGACACTTTCCCCATCTTGATAGAAATAAGCTTTGACCCTGGTTAACCCATAAATATGGGATCCTTTACCATTATTGTTAAAAATCTCTTTGTCATGGAATCTCACATAACCTTCACCAGTATAACATCCAAATTCCATGGCTACCTTTTCACCATTTTTCAAAAGATTTTGGAAATTAATCTTTGGAAGCGTGATAGATGGCGTAGAGTATGCAGCTATATCTTTTGTATGGGTATACACAAAAATACCATCATTTTCACGAGACTGACCACCAAACTCCGCAATCTTTTCAGCTTTCAATGTTTGATTAACGGCAGAACCACCCCAACTAAATTTATCGAATGTATTGCTAAAAGAATAGTATTCAGTAGTATCACCGAAAGTAACATTATCTTTTGTCAATGTTTCAACAACCGCTACCTCATTTGGAGCAATATATCTAGGATCAGTAGATTCAAGTTTTGCAAAGTAATCAGTAGTTTCAAACGCAGGACCTTCGTTAATAGTTCCTTTAGTAGGTTGTTCAAAAACAACTTGTCCTAAAACCGAACAATTAGCCCAGAACTCTTTAGAACCATGACGATTAACAGTTGGTGCAACGGCAGCATAGTGGTTCCAAATATAGCTATCTTCATTATCACCGGCGAATACGTTAGCTAAGCCCCCCCCGAAGCTTTCAACAGCAACACCTGTTAAAGCTCCAGCAGATAAAAGCCCCGCTAAAGCAAGAACGATCGTCCTCTTCTTATTTTTCATAAATTCTCCTTCCGGCAAGAATTCCTAATTGCACTCATTAAGAGTTGCACAAAAGAAAGGAACAAACTTGCCTTCACTCTTATTAAAAAACCTCATTAAGTTCAAGACAAGAAAAAATGGGATTTTTAGTAAAGAATTAACACAATTGCAAAAAAATGATACCGCTTACATTTTATTTTTAACTCTAATAATTGATGTAAAAAAGTATACAAAAGAGCCCTCCGAAGAAGGCTCTTAATTATCTAATGTTGATATTTAAAGAATTAAGCGTGGAATTCTTTGATATTAGATAAATAGAAGAAACGATCAAAAGAACGAGTGCCAATATTAAATGTAATATCTTCAGTACCCTCTAATTGACCAGCAGAGAGAGAAACAATATATTCTTTACCTTCGTTTTTATTAGTAACAACCATACCAAATTTGGTTATTTCGACGACAAAGTTTTTCCAAGTATTTTCAAGACTTTCCACAGTATGACTATCTGGGTTATTAGGTTTTTCACCACTTACACCAAATTCGGTTGAATTAAAGGCGAGCTTTTCTTGTCCATTCCATGCGCCAAGAGTGAAACGAATGCCATTTCCCTTAGCAAAAATAGAATTTAAATTAATTTTGCCATAATTAACTGATAATGGTGTTTCAGCATTACCATAAACACCAATACCATCAAAGGATAAAGCACAGGTCTCTTTCCATTGTCCCCATGGCGCGCCTGAATCAGAGTTTTGTTCAGATATTGTTTTGAAATCGCCACCAGTGATAACGACATTTTCTTTATTATGGAAATCTTTTAAAGTGGTTACACCTTTTTCGATTCTTGGATGTGAGAACCAATAATGACGATTAAATTTATTGGAACCTAAAGAGAAAACAATACCATTAGTGCCATTAGCCTCTTCAGCAGTTAAAGTCTTCTCATATCTAGTAGAGGGATAAGGTTTGTCTTCTAAAATTCCAGACTTCTCAACAAAAACGACTTTTACATCACTTCCTTCTAAATAGAAATAGGCCTTAACTCTAGTTAAGTTTTTGACATAATGATCGCTAGCTGCAAATAGCTGAGTACCCTTGAAATAGACATATCCGCCATCAGTACGGCAGCCTAACTCCATCGACATAATCTTGCCATCTTTTAATTGTTCTAAGAAATTAATTTTTGGCATTGTTAGATTAAATTCAGAGAAATCAGTGGTTCCACCAACTTGACCAACTACAAATACGCCGTCATTAGCTCTTGCTTCTCCACCAAACTCCGCAATTAATAGAGCTTTTTTCTTTTTGTTAATTGCACCATTTTCCCAAGCCATTTGATCAAAGGCATTACTAAAGGACATGACAGCATAACCGGTGTTTTCAAAACCTAATGTCTCTTGAGATAAAGTAATTTGGTCATATTTAGCTTTACCATAAGACCATTTCGCAGTTAAAGAAGCATCCTCTCCAACACCTTGAGTGAAGTCAAATTTTTCGCTTCCCTTATACCAGCCATCGAAATTATAAGATTCATAATATTCGTCAGCGGCTCTAGTGGCAGTTGGTTCAGTAACAACTGTTCCACCAAGAACGTTTTGCGAGGCAACAGTATTTCCACCAAGAGGATCAGAGAAAGTAAGAGTGTATCTAACTTCAGAAACCTCAATAGTTAAAGTTTGTTCGCCTTCTAATTCCTTAATAAGGTAATAGCCATCAGCATCTGCAGTTAAAACGGTTTCGCCTAAGGCAACCTTATCAATTTTATAGGAAGCAATCGGAGTAACTTTAAATTTAACTTCTTTAGAATAAGGAATCTTTGTTACATCTAAAGTAGCATCTTCAAAGGTAACAGTATAATTGTCAGAAGTAGGAACGATTAATTTATATGTATCCTCTTCAGTAGTAACGTAAACTGTTCCATTAGCAGTAACGTTATTAATGGTATAAACGCCTTCCGCATCAGCGGTTAAAGCATTATCCATATAAGTAACGCTCTTAATAAGAACATGGGAAGAAGCAATTAATTTAAATTTAAAATCGCTTCCATAACCTACCTTATTAGCGTTATATCCTTCTAATGGGGAAAGAGTATAACCACTTCCTTCAAAAATTAATTTGTAGGTGTGAAGCTTTACTTCAACATTGATGGTGACATTACCACTTAAGGAATTAATGGTATAAAGTCCATCATCGTCAGGAAGTAAGGTTTCATTAGAAGTTCCCATAGTAACTTTTACTAGTTCGTAACCTTTTTTAGGGGTAACTACGAACTTAAAAGCTCTACCCGCTTCTGCTTGATCAGCGTTATATCCAGAAGCGGCAGCAATTTCATAACCTTCGCCAGAGGTAAGTGTTACTTTGTAATAAGTAACTTGAGAAGAGGAATCTTTAGAGTCATCAATACTTCCGAAATCCTCTCCCCCACAAGAAGGGACGAGTAGAATTGAGCTCATTGCCGCTAAGAGCAAGACACTCTTTTTCTGTTTTTTCATATTCAATCTCCTTTTTTATTTTTTAGGTTCCATCCAAACAGATAATCCAGAACCTATATCATCCATATTTTTTCCAGCGGAACTATAATCACAAAGTCTAAGACCGTTGCTTAATTTAATAGTTTCGTTATTAAAGAACAAATTATTGGCTATAAGCACTCCTTCGCTAGTAGAAGAAGCTTCTTCTTTTATTGAAGAGAGACGAGAATCAAGAGCTAAAACAATTGGTCCTCTTTTAAAAGCAATTTTATTATTTAACAAAATCGGCGTAATGGTAAGAGGAAAATTAATATCAATTTCCTCATCTCCCCAAGAACGATTAATTTCATAATATGATTTTTTAGTTAAAGGAAGAGATACCTCTTTACCATTAAGCAAGATTTCACAATTGGCAAAATCTGGTTTTCTTAAATAAAGGGTAAATTGTTTTCCTTTACCATTTATATGAAGCTGACATTTTCCAGAGCGATATAAATTGGCTTTTAGAGAAAAAGTTATTTCTTCTCCTTCATAAATATCTTTAGCTTCAAAATCATTATAGAAATTTAATAAATAGGATTTTTCACCTCTCAAAATCGCAAAATCCCCTACTAATCCTAGCCCAAATCCTCCATTTGCAGCGCAGCACCCGAAAGAACGATTGTCTTGAAGGCGTTGATATCCTCCTACAACTTGCGCCCTTCTATCAGAAACTAAAGGCGAATAAGAATCAAAGAAATAGGGTTCATGAGGAGGAGTATCATAGCCATCTAGTCTCCAAACTCTTCCTTCCGCTAAATTTAATTTTTGGTTTTGATCATTGGTAGCACCAAAGAGAGCATTATAAGACATTGTCTCGATTAAAGAAGCAAAATAAGCATCACCCGTATATTTCAATAAATCTTCGCATAAAGACATGAAAGAGACAGTAACACAAGTCTCTAAACCAGGCTTCTTAGAAGGCTCAGTTTGAGTGTAAGAAGAGTTATTAAAGAACTCGCTCTCAGTTCCAATTCCGCCAACAATAGTAAAATCAGTATTAGCTACCTTTTTTACAAAATCAATAACAATATCAATATATTTTTCTTCTTTTGTAGCTAAGCCATAATAGAAAACGCCTTGGAAAGTAGCAATCATTTCGTAGGCTTTTTTGCTCTTCCATTCATAAGGGAAATTATTAGGCTCTATAGCGTTCTTTAATAAATCTTCCCCGCTAGAAAGACCACTAGAGACAATATAAGAAGCAAAATCTAAATATTTCTTCTCTTTGGTAAAAAGATATAAAGCTACATAAACACCTAAAATAGAAGAAGAATTTAAGGAACCATAAATATTAGATGTAGCTAAAATATCTTTCTTGCCTTCTTCTTTGCCAACATGAGCCATAATTTCATCGGCAACGCGACAAGTAGAAGAAAGAACAATCTTCCTCTTTTCTTCATCTTTAGAAATATCGAAATAGGAAAGGAAACCCGCCATCGCGTATTTCCTTCCCCACATATCCCAACCAGTAAATCTTTCTTCTTTTATATAAGAGGAAAGAGCGCCATCTTCTTCAATATAAGAAATCATCTCAAAAACGGAATTCTCAATAATAGAATATAGTTTTTGATTATTAGTTAATTTGTAGCATTGACAAGCTCCTCTAAGAAACTTGCCCCAAAATTCTCCTCTCCAGGATCCGCTAGAATCACTATGAAGAGAAAATTGCTTAGCAAAAAGATGGTATTTTTCTTCGTCTAAGTAATCCTTATCTACCACCTTAGAGCTAAGGGAGCCGGCATATCCCCCTAAAGAGAGGCTACCAGCAGATAATGAAGAGAATTTCATTAAGCACCTTTCACAGTCCAACTTCCAACTTTAGAAACACCATGTTCAATTAATTGATCATTAGTGTTGAAACGATAAATACCGCCATTATTAACTGATGGAAGAGCACAATATGCCCAAACAATCGTTGGCGCAGGAATAGAGAACCAAGTTACATTTGGAAGATAGCCAAATAACTTATTTTTAGCAGGATCATTCCCTTCTTTTGGGCCAACTACGCAATACATAATTTGGGTGTCAATACCACCTCTCAATGTAGAGCCTAAATTAACAATATCGTTTTGTGCATAGCAAGCGAAGATATTATCTTCTGGATTTGTAGAATCACGATTTCTCTTGCCACAACCTATCGGCATAAAGTAACGAGAAACAACATAAATATTTCTGAAGTCACCATAAAATTGACCATATGGACCACTAGAAATAGTATTATCAAAGCACCATAAAGCACCTTTTTGTTCATTGGCCTCTTTTACTTCTTTGCAGTCCGAAGATAATGTTAAATTAACATAAACATCATGCATTATAAGGTCGTTAAATCTCTTTTCGAATAAAGCATATGAATAGTCATGATAATTGGTGGTCGTTACATATAAATTAGATAAGGTAACTTTCGCGCCTTTCATTGTTTCATTAGTCCATTCATTTCTAGCTAAACCGCACCCTGGAGTATTCTCAGGGAAAGTAAATTCAAAATGAGTATTTTTAATGGTGCAATAACCACCTAAACCACCGAATAGACCTTGTCTACCGACTTTCCCGCTAAATTTATGGCCTCTGCCATCGAAAGTTCCTTGGAAGAAAGTCCATCTTGCTTCATCACCAACAGAATAATAATCACGTTGTTGGCTAGTCATATCAATTGGAGTAGTAATATCTTTATTTAAAATATAGTAGCCATCAATGACTTTGCCATAACTTAATTTAAAGGTCTCCACAAAATTAGTTTCATCAATAACTTTGGTATAGATGAAAGGATTTTCAAAATAGAAACCACCGTTTGATGTTAAGAGTAATAAAGGTTCAGATTCGTCACCTTTTGCAGATAATCCTTCGATCATACCCATAGGAGAAACACCTAATTCAGTTTCACCTTGCTTGGCATAATATAAGGTAGCTCCACTTCCAAAATAAGTTTCTAAAGGGAAAGGAGTCTCCGCTGAGAACATAATTTGATTAGTATATGTGGCAACTGGGCAAGTAATCTCAACATTTACAAAAGTAGTAAATTTTGCCCCTTCGCTATCAGTATAAGAACCATAAACTTTTGTAGTTCCGGCCTTTTTAGCGGTAATTGTCCCATCTTCTTTTATAGAAACATAGTCGTTTGGCAATAATTCAATTGAAGCATCTTTTCTAACGCCATTCTCGATAGCTTTAAATTTGAGCATAGCGGCGGAGTTATAAACTATGCCTTGCCAATTATTGACTAAAGATAAGCGAATTATATTAGTAACTGAATTCATTCCACCGACATATACTTCAGAATATAAAGAGACGTCTTTAGAAACCACTACTTTAAGTTCTTTTTCCATTGTAGCGTTAGTAAAGGAGTTCCAATTACCTTTAATTTTAATGGTAGCTTCTCCAGCATTTTCACCAACTAGAGAATTACCACTTAAAGATAATATTTCTTCATTTTCTAAAGTGACGCTAATAGGACAAGAATAGAATTTGCTATTAAAGAGAACTAAGCCTCTAAGAGCGAAGGAAGATCCTTTAGCTAGAGAAATAGTATCTCCAATAACGTTATCAACGAATAATTCAGGAAGTAAATCACCAAATCCAACAGTGACATCGCAAGTTGCGGTTACGCCGTTACAAGTAGCTTGAATCTTAGTGCTTCCCGGACCAATCGCAGTAACCGTTCCATCATCAATAGTGGCAACTTCTTCATTTAATGATTTCCAAGAAATGGGCTGTCCTGCTTGGTTTTTACCTATTAATTCGTGAGTATTACCAAAAATCATATCAATAGATGTTTCGCTTAAGGCGAAAGCACCGGTACTAGAAGTTGTTGATGAACTACTAGTAGTTCCTCCAGCACAAGAAGCAATACCAAATATGCCTACAGAGAATAAAGCGACCGCTAATAAATTTTTAGTTTTCTTCATAATTAAACTCCTAAGCTTTCAAGATAAGAATTAATGGAAGTGAATTCTTTAATATCCTTAATCTTTAATTCGATACAAATATCTTTAAATTTAGTTTTCATCGCTAGGAAATCAGAAGCTAAATATTTAGCTTCAAAGCAAGAAATAGCTACTTTAGCAGGAATTAACCATTCGATATCAATATAAGTGGATAAACGTTTATATTTAGCTTCATCTTTCTTATATATTTCGATTGCTTTATAAGCATCATCGCAGAGATCAAATAGCTCATTAATGAAGCCAATGCCATCATAATATTTAGCATTAGAAGAAATATCACCCTGCATTTGACCACCAGCACCAATACCATGCTTTTCAATGAGTTTAGCGAACCATAATCTTAATTTTTGGAACATCTCTCTCATCGCTGGAGCGGCATCTTCATAAACATTAGTGATGTAATCATTAATTAAAGTATCCATAGGAAGAGAGGAGTCCCAGTTCTTTTTGCAAAGGACATAGTTAGACAAACCACCAAATCCAGGATCAGCACCTCTTTGGTCGTTCTTAACTTGTTCGAAACTAAGAGAATATTTGTAATTCTTTAAATAGCTATGGAAGTCTTCATAGAAGCTATAAATATCAAAGAAGGTAATATAGTCGTTATAGAAACCACCATAAGTCCAAGACCAAGCGCCGGGATAGAAATTACCCCAAGTCTTTAAAATTTCACGAGCTTCTTTATTTTCGTCACTATAGAAAGGACGTCCATAGTCGAAGTTCATAGAAGCAACATAAGGCATTAAATTAACGCCTTCATCAGGGATGATGTCTTGGCTATATTCGAAAGTTCCATCAGCCTTTTGTTTGAAAGGAGGAACAATGGTCGTTAAATAAGCAAAGAAAGAATAATTTAAGTTTCTTTTATAAGGAGCGTTCTCAGGGAGGGCCATCCATTCGTTGACTTTCTTGCCAACTCTATTCATGAAGATAATGATTGGAGCACAAGCAGAGCCATAATGGCTTTCTCTAACCTTAGTACAAGCTTCACAAGAGCAATAGTCTTGAATATCATTTTGTCCTAAAAAAGCAGTTGTATAGGTAGGTGCTTTAGCTACAGAATTGAAGGTTAAAGATTCTTCAATCTTAGCTGCCGCAATATCAGTCATTTTTTCAAAACGTTCTGGAACACCTCTAGCAGTGAAACAAAGTTGGTTACCAGCAACTGAATAGAAGTCTGGATCAGTGGTCTTATATTGCTTCTCAGGGAAAAAGAAGAAGCTGTTGTGGTTTCTGTTTGCAGCGGAACCAGGACCGTTTTCGTAAATTGGAAGAAGAAGGTCAGAAACATCATCAGTAACACGCATTCTATATGGGAACATTTGATTTTGAGAAGCTGTTGGATAAAGAAGACCTCTCTTTTGCCTATAAGCAACATCAGGGATATCTATGACGTTAAAGTCATACATTGATAGGTCTTTGACATTCTTATCAAGAGTGTAACAATCTTCATAATAGCACTCGAAATTAAGAGTAATCTTTAAGAAATCATAGACACCATACAAGGTTCCAAAATTAGTGGCACCAAAGATAAAGATAGATTTACCTTGAGTAATGATACGAGCACCATCTCGGCCATAAGTAGAGAATGAAACTTCTTTATCTAAGCCCGCACTTGTTAAATAAGCATTTTGGCCAAGGGAGATATAGGTTGCGCTATCACTATAAGTTACTTTTGTATCATAAACGAAGTCAAAAGTAACGCCTGTTGCTTCACCAAAAAGAGTATTCAGCTCATTTTTTGCATAAGTTAATTGAGTATCACTTTCTTCGGAAATGACGATTTTATAATTAGTGCGTCCTTCTTTAACTAAATACTCATTAGCTCTCTTTGTAGCGGTATATTGGTGCTTACTATTAGTAGTTGTTCCACCTCCATCACCAGGATTATCAGGATTTTCGCTATTTCCTCCGCTACTACAAGAGGCTAAAGCACTTAAAGCAGTAAGAGTAAGAGCGAATATTAACGTACGTTTATTCTTTTTCATTTTTTAAACCTCCCTTATTGGACGATTAAGGTATATTCGGCATAACCGTAATTACCTTCTTCGTCTTGAGCAGTAACATAGACTTTGTAAGTGCCTTTGGTAGCAATATTAATCTTGTTGCCATTTTCAACAGCAGCCACACAACGTCCTTTGGAATCGTAAATAATGTGATAAATCTCAATATCAGCATCATCAGTGATATTGTCGGTTGCTTCAATATTGAGTAAGTCAGCTTCTTGACCTGCTTTAATGGTATGTTTCTTTAAAGATGAAGTTGTAATAACTGGAGCTTCTAAATCAAGAACACTAGTTAAAGACTTATAACCACCATTCATCTTATTTCCAGCACCATCTTTTATTTCGTAAGAAATGACATAGTTACCATAGGTATCAAATTCAAATTCATAATCTTGGCTGAAATCAGTAATACCAACTAATTCTTTACCAGTTTTAACATCCTTAATAGCGATCGTTGTAGGCTTACCTCCAATCTTAACTGTCTTTTGAGCATTTAAGGTAACGCTAACTTCAGAAGTTGGAGTAAGAACGTCCGCGATATTTAAACGAGATATAGTAGCTTTTTCACCAATATAAGCAATCTTATTTGGGAATTTGGCACTTGTCATCGGTACGATTCTATCTTTAGTTGTAAATGATCTAAATGGTTGGTTACCAACGTTAGAAATATCGATATAATCAGAAGTCTTTAAACCTTCGGCTTCTAAAGAAAGGAGGAAGGCATCGCCTTTAAAGCGAGGAGTATAATCAAATTCAGTTCCACCAATAGAAAGAGAAGAAGTGTTCTCATTATAGAAGATAGAAAGCATGTCTTTGCCTTGCCATTCTTTAGCTAAAGGTTGACTACGTCCATTAAAGAGAACAGTTTTGCCTTCAAAAGTAATAACTTCTTTAACAGTTGGATCGTAGAAAGAAGTCATGTTAATCGTTAATTTAGTGAAACTAGAAGCACGTAAATTAAGAGTGAATCCTTTAATTAATAATTTATTAATGAATTCCGCTTTTCCCTTTCCGGTAGTATTACTTACAAAACGAACATAGTCAGCGTTATTTGCGCCATCCATGAGATTTTTGCCAGTAAAATCACCAACAAAATATTTTGTTAAATTAACGGTTCTTCCGTCAAAGCCTGTATCCACGATTGGATAAGAAGCAGTTTCTACAACATTAGCGAGATTCGTAGAAGGATTAAATTTAAAGCTTACAAATTTATTACCAGTAATAGTTAAATCCTTTGGATTAGCTTTTTGATAACTGCCATCATCGAATTTAACAAAGAAATCAACATTATCTTCCTTCATACCAGTTGTTCCGAAGCTATAAGCTTTAGGAATATCTAAGGTATAAGAACCATTCTTCATAAAATAATTTGGAAGAGGAATATTTTCAGTTTCAAAAACAGCTTGATCGCTACCGGAAACATCAAAGGTATATTCTTTGCTTCCAGAATAGAAAGAATCTTTATAGCGATATGTGGCTTTATAAGTGCCAGAGGCCTCTAAAAGATAGCTTTCAGTGCTCGAAAGAGTCTTACTAACCCCATTAGGTTGAAGCAAATCAATCTCAGTGACGCAGTCATCATTTAGTGATACAGCGGTAAAATTATCAAATTTAATACTGGTACCCGCTTTAAGAGCGCCAAATTCTTTTATCGAAAAATCAATACCTGTTTCGCCAAAACTAGAAACATATAAATCAATTCTTTCTTGGCCAACATTTCCATAAACATCTTTTACTTCATAAAGAACGGTATAAATACCAAATTCATCTGGAGTAAAGGAATTATTCTTTACAGAAATAAGCTTCTTATTAGAAGAATCATAACCATAATAAACGCTATATCTAACGTCACTAGCTAAGCCACTTTCATCATAACCTTTAGCTTCAGGAACAGTGATTGCCACTCCTCCCTTAACCATTGCTTCTTTCTTAGCATTAACATCAATGATTGGCTTAATAGTATCTTGATAAGCATCCATAGGGATAAGATCTTCACCTTTGGTTTCACCAATACAACCAATTTGAATTGGAGCAGTTTCCACTCCACTAAAACCGCTAGCGGTTACTGAAAGATAAGCTAAACCAGTTTTGAAACCAGGGAAGGAATTTGAATAAATAGATGGATTATTAAATTCAGTGATTAATCTGGTTTCTTTAGCACTGTCGTTAGCGCCATAAATCTTCCATTTAGTAGCATCAGAGGAATCTAAATAATAAGTAATATTGTTATAATTTCTACTTACAGCATCATTACCAGTTAAAGCAGTCCCACCAGTTGTTGATAAAGAGAAAGCAGAGCTACCAATAACAATAGCACCGGCATCGTTGGCGGTTAAACCAACACTTCTTCCGCCATTATAGGAAGCAGAGAAATAGTTTTCATACCAATAAGAGCCTTTGCTATTGGTAATAGTGAAATAATTATTAGGATTATAGGCATCTGTTAAACGAACACTTATAGAGTGAACTGTTGGGTTTCTACTGTAGTCATCAACATTCCAAGCAATTAATTTTTGATATTTAGTTGCTCCTAATTGAATAGGTTTGGCATAAGAGAAAGTATCACCTTCAGTTAAATTCACTTTTAATCCGTTAGGGTATCCTGCAGTACTAAAACTCTTGTTTAAGGCGCCATAATCAACAGAGGATTTATTGCCATAAGAATAGTAGCTCTTATTGACCTTAAATTCTTTTATATAAGTAAGGTTACTTTCCCCAATTAAGGAAAGTTTATAAGATCCATAAGAATCTAATTTATAATTATCGGAAGAGATAATTTTTCCATTAGGATAAGTTAAATAAGAGCTAGTAATTTTTTCAACTTTGTCTCCAGCAACAAGTTGTCCATTTTTACTAACGGAAATTACATCACCAAGATTGTAACTATCCTCGAATTGTAAATTATTAAGGCTTGTTCCCTCACCTTTAACTTCAATAGTTTTACCGAGTAAAGGGGTCGCGCCTAATAACGTCAACGCCGATAAAGTCGCTAGAAATTTGATTTTTTTCATAGTTTCTCCTTTTATTCTTTAATGCCACCAACTGACACATTGCCCATTAATTTATTTCTGAAAATAACAAAGATGATGGAAATTGGAATGGCTAATATCATCGAAGCAGTAACCTTTAGAGGAACAGATTGTAAGGTCTGTTTCATAGAGGCATCATCTAGACCCATTTGGGATTTCCCTAAAGACATTTCATAAACCGCTCTAGCTAAGGTTGGATGAGTAGGAAGATAAAGCATTGTTGCTTGCCAATCGTTCCATAAAGCAATGAATTGGATAAGGAAAACCGTTCCAATTGTTTTTATAGCTAGTGGGAAATAGATCTTAAACATGACTGTAAAGTCATTTGCGCCGTCTATTTCTGCAGCTTCTCGATAGGTATCACTCATTGAAGAGAAGAAGCCATAATAGACGAAATAATACATTCCCGCCCCAGAGAGGAATCTTATGAAGTTAAGCCATAAACTATCGTAAATACGTAAGTTTCTAAGTAAGCTTAATTCACTAGGTAAAGCACCAACAATAGGAATAGAAAGCATTAAGGTAAAGACTACATTAATGATTGTTGATAACTTATATTTGTATTTAGAAGTAAGATAAGCCGTTATCGCCGGACCAATAGAGACGATTAATCCGCCAAAACCTGCATAAACAAGAGTGTTTAGAAGCATTTGGAAGAAGTCTACGTTCTGCGCACTATGTCTAATTAATTCAGTTCCAGAGAAGAAAGATTCACTTAAATCTAAGAAAATAAAATTTTGAATAACAATTTGGTAATTTTTAAATTCAAAGAATTCGTGATTTGAAGCAAAGGGATTATCAGGATTGTTAAAATCAAGAAGAGGAAACACTAAACCACCGCGTTGATTAAAATCGGTTGGGCTCTTTAGGGAGTTCATAAAGCCCCAAAGTAACAAATAAAGTAACGAAATAGCAAATACCGAAATAATTATGGCCATTATCACATAAAAGATAATGTCAACTTTATCTGGTTTCGGTTTTTTACCACGACGGATAACATTCTTTTGACCGATATTTTCCATCGTTAGTCCTCCTTAGGACCAAATTTAGCAAGTAAGAATTTGGTCAAGAATGTGATCGGAACAATAATTGCGGTTAAGCTTAAACCTAAAGCGGATAAGGCAGGATATGAAATCGAATCAATAGTGCCTTCAAGATTACTATTTAACGAGGTTTTATAAATGAAATAACCTATATTTTCGAGTCCTTGAGCATCTTGGCCATGGATGTTAAATACTTGATATTGAGAAGTAAATAACTGAGAAACAATGACAATCGCTAAGGAAATAATAGTAGGATAAATCTTTGGTAAAACAACGTGCCAAAGTATTTGAAGAGTATTAGCTCCTTCTAAGGAAGCACTCTCAATTAAAGATGGATTAACGTTACCCATAGCGTTGGAATAAAGAAGTACATTTACACCAAAGCTCATAAGGATATTAAAGAAGATCATCATCCATAATTTGCTATTATCATTGACTAAGATATCCATGCCAAATATCTGAATAGCATATTTAAAGAGAATACCTAAAACAATGCTAGAAAGAACTTGTGGCAAATATAAGACGAAACGGAAGAAACCACTTCCTGGTTTTTTCTTATATATATAATAGGATGCCAAGATAGCTAAAGGTTGAGAGATAAATAGGTCAATAGAGACAAATAGGAAGGAATATCCCATCATTGTCGGTTTTTCAGCAACTGCTTCCCAGGCTATTTTGAAATTTTCAAAACCTGCAAAAGAAGCCACTAAACCATCATTCCCAATATAGTCAAATTTGTAAGATTGAAAAGCCAAAATAAAGGAATTCATATTTACAAATAGATAGAAAACAAAGAAGTGAACGATAGGAACTATTAAGAATCCCATGTAAAAAGCGAAGTGAAAAAATTCAGCTTTATTGAATTTTCTCTTTCCGCTATGCGTTAAAGTGCGATACATAAATACCTTTAAAGTTATAAGGCCATGCCGTTCCAAACATCTTTAGTCCAGTTAGTAGCTTCTAAAATAGCTTTAGCGGTAGTTCCGTCTTTCTTCCAAGCACTTAAATAACCACCGGTGTAAGAACCGCTATCAATCTTATAAGTACTTGGCTTCATACTATAAGAAAGAATGAAAGAAGAGAGATTCTTCTTAAACCGTTCAGAAGCAGAAGAACATTGAATAACTTCAGCATCAGCGCGCAAAGTAGCTAAATCATTATAATAAGAGTTATTTAAACCGCTCATGTCATATTCATAATCCATAGGAACGGTTAAACCAGTAGATTCAGAGAAAGCAGCTAATTCACTATCAGAATAAATAAATTTAAGGAATTCTTTGACTGCTTTTTCTTTGCCATTTGTAGCTGTTCTAGCATGAGCAAAAGTAAGAGTGGAGCCAACGTTTAAGAGTGTAGGTTTCTTGCCTTGTCCTTCTTGAACCTGACCTTCTAATTGGGTTGGTAAAGGCATAAAGGCAACGTGTCTATCTGGACTAGAAGGATTAGCGTTCTTATAAGTTTTGAAAGAGTTAATAGCCTCGTGGCACCAATAAGATCCATCCCAAAGAGTGCCATATCTAGTACCATTATGTCCGTTAACAAACCATTCTTGAGCTTGATAGGAAGAACCATTAGGATCGCCAATCATATCTTTATCAATCCATTGATTGTCATAAGCCATTTGGCAGAAGGCTAAAGCATAATATCTAGCTGCAGTATTATACATTTCATAGCCGTTATCATCATTTAAGACCTTCTTTTCAGTTGCTGGTTTTTGAATACCAGAATCAGCAAAGAAAGCACTCTCAGTACTAAAGCTCTTAATAACATCAACTTGCTCATTAGTCCAGTTGCAATAGACATCTCTCATGCCATCTCCACCAGTTAAAGAAGCCCATAAAGCAAGAGGTAAGTACCAGGAATAATAGTGTCCACTACCACAAAGGAGGAGAGGAGAAATACCAACTGTTTGCATCTTATCGAATAAAACACAAAGTTCTTGGAGGGAAGAAGGAAGACCATCATCATAGTCGCCTCTAACACCATTTGGACCAACAGATTTGGTAACATCAGCGGCTACAACAAATTTGCCAGTTCCATATTTACAAGTATGGGTCTCAACATCTTCGTTAGCGGCACTTGGATCAGCAAAATATAGCATTTGCTCATCAAATAAGTCTTTATCGTAGCTGATTCCAGGGAACCATTCATAGTGAGGAAGAGCGTAATATTTGCCATCCGCTCCCTTTAATCTTTCAAGTAAATCGGGTTCAATTTTAGAAACTAAAGGTTCGACAACATCAGAAATATCTAAAACAGACTCTTGTTTGGAGAAACGATAAATATCTGGATATGTTTCATAATTATAAAGATCATAAGCACTGGTCTTCATTTCTGTTAAGAAATCAACACCTTTTTTGGAATTGACTTTAAATTTGATACCTTTTCTTCCCTCTTGGAATGAAGTTTCCTTATGAAGTTCAGAGAAACGTTTTCCAGCTTCTTTAATCCAGTCAGATCCACCAGTTCCTTGGAAGACCATGATGTCTAATGTAGTAATGGTAGTATCTTCTTGGTTACCAAGTTGGCAAGAAGCAAGAGCACCGGCTACAAGGGTTAAACCCACGACTGCTAAATGTTTAATTTTGTTTTTCATAAATACTCCTTATTTATATTTATTTTTATTTAGAAATGTTAATTGGGAGAGAATAGTTCATCGTAATATCTCCCTTTTGGAAATCTAGACTTAAGGTTCCAGTTAAGGATGCACCTTCCGTATAAACTTCACTTGTCTTGAACATAATGCTCTTTTCATATTGAGAGACTTTTATTTCTTTACCATTATATGTTGCTTTCACAAGTTCTAACTTAGTATAACGGCTATCAAGGGTAACCATCGAGTAATCATCAACTGCCTTAATAGTGGCAGCATTTGTTTGGCTGGTATTATAAGTTCCAGTTATACCTTCAATCTCAAAAGGTAAGAAGTAATTACCAATGTCCAATCTATCTCCAGAGATAGAAGCTTTGGCACCAACATAAGCTAATTTATTACAATTAAGAACAGTGTTAATAAAGGTATTACCACCCATACCATCACCTTTCTTGGAGCTCTCGTAGAATGTTCCTCCTAAAATGGAAACTAAAGGTACATTGTTAGCGTTTATCGTAACATCTTTTAATAAATTACCATGGGCAGAATTAGTAGCGATAAATCCTCCACCAGAGACAAAAACTCCAGTATCATAATTGCTTCCCCAACCACTACTTAAAATATTAAAAGTAACATTATCTAGAATAGCACCTGACATAGAAGCACCTAAGATAGCACTTACATCATTTTTGCCGCTTGTGGTTCCGAATTGGGTAACTTCAAAATCCGTATTAAAGATTTTCGAGCCGCCACCAAGAATAGAGAAGACACCAGCATAGTTTGGCTTAATAAATACTTTCTTGCCATTTCCATCGATGGTTCCTCTAAAGCCACCATAGCCAGCTGCAGAAGTTTGCTCACCTAAGAAACCGCCGCGATTAACAGGCGAAGCTTGACTTCCAATATCATTAGCTAAACGATAATAACCATAATTGGAAAGTCTTGTAGCTCTATAAGTATCTAAAGCAACAAATTCATTAACAGTTGTAATAAGTTTAGTAATGAAACGAACTGGAACATAAACTATTGCGTCATTACCACCAATTTTGCCTTTAACGACCACTTCTCTTTCACCATCAAGTTTTGAATTTTTAATGGTATCCATGCTAAGGTTGCTAGCATCTTTACCTAAAGAGATATTTCCAATGCTGATAGAAGAAATACTACCAGCATCAAAATTAGCCTTTGATAAATCAAGAGAGAAAGAAGATTGACTCATTTGGAACTCTTGAATTTCCTTTAATTGAGTTACTGTTTCGTCCTTCTCTAGGAGAATATTTTTAATAGAAGTAATTTCTGAAGACTTAACTCCAATATATCTGGTTAAGAAGTTCTCAATCGCAAGAGATAAATCGTCTTTCCCATCACCATAATATTCGAGTAAATTGTTTTTCAATTGGCCAAATCCAACATAGTTTCCAGAAATAGTTTGAATACCTTTATCGGTGAAACTTAAGCCATCAGCGGCAAAATCACTACGAAGTCTATAATCATATCTAGAGAAGCTAGTTAATTCGAAATCTCTAACTAAGTCTTCGTAAGAAACACCTAAAAGTCCTTCGATAAGGAAGGCTAAGGTACCTGTTCTATCCGCACCAGCGTTACAGTGGAAATAGATAGGATAATTGTCTTCATTACTTAAAGTTTCAAAGATAGCCTTAATATTTTTCTTAGATGTTCCGTGATTTTGGTACGAAATACCAGCAGTATCCTTACTAGTAACTAAATCACTCCAGGTAGCTTTGCCATTAGCTAAAGCGTAATTTTCTTGATCAAGAATGCGGTAATATTGGCCCATTTCCGCGCGCATATACTTTTTAGAAGGATTAAAGAAGCATTTGGTTTGGCTTCCATCATCAACATCACCATTTCTAAGATCAATTTCCGTATTGATTCCTAGTTCCTTATCAAAAGTCTTAATGCCGCTTTCATCTAATCCGCCAAAATTAGAATAGTTGTTTAATAAAGCGCCTCTAAAAAGCTTTCCGTAAGAAATAGTCTCCCCATTAGAAGTTTTCCAACCACCTAAATCACGGATATTCTTAGCCCCAGAAGCATTAATAAAGCGAACCGAGGGACCTGTTGTTTGGAAAGTAGATATTGAAGAAACATCATTTGATTTAGTTCCTTTGACTTTCCAGAAGTAAGTTCTGTTGGGAATTAGATTATAAAGCTCATAAGAAGAAGTAAAACTCGAGACCTTATAAGTTTGTGCATCATTAAAGGAAACATTATCAGCAACGCTAATAACATAGTTGTTACTTCCGTTCTTTTCCCAACTTAACTTTACAGACGTACAAGTTAAATCGACATTTGCGGGAGTTTCACGTTGTTTTAGAGCTTTAATTTGTTCAGGCTCTGTTTTTGCCAATAAATAATCAGCAAGTACGGATGGGGTAATAGAGATGGCCTCGTCTTTGGCAGGAGAGACGATTTTAATTCTATTTTCCGATACGATTGGCTCATTACCAGTATCATCACTGCTACTAGTATTGGCGCTATCGTCAGGCACTCCGTCTGTGCTCTTAGAATCGGATGGCATATTGCCACATCCCGCTAGAATCAACGAAATTGAAGCAAATCCGAATAACGCCAAATTTAGATTTTTCTTTTTCACTAATGGACCTCCATATGATAAATCGAAAACTAAACTATTTTGTAAGCGTTTACATTCTAAGTTTATTAACTTAACTTGAAAATCTCTACACTAGACGAAAATGTCCTATTTTTTTACAAAAATAATTTACATTTCCAAATTTAAACATTCCGATAAACTAGCAATCATCGGTAAAAACTTTTCATAATCAAATAGTTTTTACCTTAAAAACGATTTTTCTTTAAACTATTACTCAATAAGTTAAAATCAAATTGTGGAAACATTAAATTCTAGGAAGGCAACATCTGATGCGCTTATTTAGCTCCAAACAATACGAACCTAACGATCCTAATCTTCACGTTTTTTTCTACCAAAAAAAGGGTACGGAGCCAGTTCATACACATGATTTTATCGAAATTATGTATATCAATAGCGGAACCATTGAAGAATATGTCAATGGAAAATGGTTTACGGCGCGAAAAGGCGATATGGTTTTTATGAACTTTAATAGCGTGCATTCCTTTAAATGTTCTGAGACAGCAACCTACTATAACATTTGCTTTTATCCCGAAACATTCGAAAAGATGATTAATCCCGAAAATGCCTTCTCTTTATTATCATTATCTGCTTTCAATGAACTTTCAAAAGGGAGAATGGAAGGCTATGTTTCTTTCTCATTAAGTGAGCAAAGAAAGATTCAATATATTTTCGAAAGAATGGTCGAAGAACAAGCCAAGCGTTTGCCCCGTTTTGATATTGTCAATGAATCCTATCTAAACATCTTAATTACGATGCTCTTAAGAAGAATATCTCTTCCAGAAGAAGATGAGAAAAATGTCTGGAACGAGTTAGCGGACTATATCAGTAATAATCTTGACTCCGATCTCTCTTTGGAAAATCTAGCCAAGCGTTGCTTCTATAATCCTTCCTATTTCTCGAGATTATTTAAAAGCAAATTTAATACTCCACTTGTAGAATATGTTTCAAATAAACGTATTGAAAAAGCAATGACTTTGCTTAGTGAAACTGAGCTTTCAATCAGCGCTATCGCTAGCGCTTGTGGCTTCTCTAATAAGAGCGCTTTCTATAGAGCTTTCTCAAAAGTAACCGGTAGAAAACCCAACGAATTCCGTAATAATCCGCATATAAAAACTCAAAACGATTGAGATTTGCATATATTTTTGGAAATTTCAATTTTTAAGCTTCTTTTTCTTTTTGGAAATAAACTATGAAAGTACTTCCTTCATGTAGACGGGAATTAACCTCAATTTGATAGCCATAATGCAAACATATATGTTTAACAATAGCTAAGCCTAATCCCGTTCCCCCATCTTTTCGACTTCTACCTTTATCTACTCTAAAGAAACGTTCAAAAATTCGACTTTGATATTTTTCTTCAATGCCAATTCCATTATCAGAAACCGATAAATAATTATCTTTAAGAACAACCTTTACAAAACCACCTTCATGATTATAAAAAATAGAGTTAGCGACTAAATTTCGAACTAATTGTTCAAAATCTTCTCGAATAATCTTCAAAGAAACGTTTTCTAAAGAAGCTTCTAAAGAAATATTTTTATTTTTGGCAATCAAAGAGAGAGAAGAAAGAGTATCTTCAGTTACTTTTTTAGCATCGATATTTTCTTCTTTTCCTGTTGATAAAGAGGTTTCCATTCTCGAAAGAGAAAGCATATCCTCGATTACTTTTTGCATCCTTTTTGATTCATTAATAATTGCTTCAATAGCCTTATCTTTTTCTTTCTTATCTTTAATAAGGTTATGAGATAGAAGTTCACTATATCCAATGATAGTTGTTAAAGGAGTTTTTAATTCATGAGAGGCATTTTGGAAGAAATCTCTTTTTAGTTTTTCGTTATTTCTTTTTTCTGTAACATCAATAAACAAAACACCAACGCCAAATATATTCTCTTTTCCTAACCAGCCTAGATTAACTTTAGAAAGAAAAGCTTCATATATTCTGCCTTTTCTCTCTAAAGAAAGCGTCTCTTCACCACTCTCCATAACTTTATCTTTTTTGGTAGTAAAATCCTCGCCTAACAACAAGAAAGGATATTCTTTACCAATAACATCTTCTTTTTTTAGTGAGAGAACCTTAGAAGCATATTTGTTAATAATGATCGTCTTATCTAATTCATCAATGACGATTAGTCCTTCTTCCATTGAATCTAATAAATAATCTACTTTTAGATTCTCTCTTCTTAAAGACTCTAGTTTTTCTTCTAAGGAAAGGGATACGTCGTGAATAGAAGCATCTAAAGCATCAAGTCCTTTTAATGATTCTAAAGAATTATTTGAAGATAATTTCTCTAGTTTATTAACTTCCATTTGTAGTTTTTTCATTGTTTTTAAGTAGAAATAATAACGGAAGCCAAAATACATTATATCGAGAACTACTAGAGAAATGGTTCCATATAAAAGAACCGAATTCGCGTTCCTTAGAACATCTGATTTAGGAAAACCAACACGGATAAAATAGTTAGGTGTTTTTTTAACAAAATAAATGATGGGGTACCCTAAAGTTAAAGACTCTTTTTCATAATAAGAGTTAGCAAACCTATTGAGTTCTTCACTTCTATTTTCATTCGCGGCTTCCTTATCTAAAGGATTAATCTCGAGAAGCACATCCGCGGAATAATCAAAAATAGATACCCTTAAAGAATGAATTTTGTTAAACATCTTAAGTGTCTCATTCTTATCTTCTTCTCTTTGATAAACTAAAGAGATCTCGGTTGCATAATAAGATAAATCTTCTCGAGCTTCTCTATAGGCTGTTGCTCGAGTTGTAAAATAAGAAGTAAGTAAAATTAAAAGAGAAATAAAGAAAGCAACAAAATAATCTAATAAAAGAGTTTTTTTATTCATTCTTGAGCTTATACCCAACACCGTAAACAGTTTCAATTAAGTCGGCATCTGCTTCTAATTTACGGCGAATTTCTTTTATATGCATATCAAGTGCTCTAGTTTCAAGAGCCCCCATATCGCCCCAAATACTTTTTAATAATTCATCTCTAGAGATAGCATTACCAATATTAGCTACTAAGGAGAAAAGGATTTCCTTCTCACTTTGCGTTAAATGTATCTCTTGCGTCCCTCTTAAAACTATTTTCTTATCAGAAAAGAAAGTTAAATCACGAATTTGTAATTGGTTTCTACCTAAATATCTTCTTGCTTTAGCTCCAACACGGGAAATAAGCTCTAAGATATCAAAAGGCTTACAAATATAATCATCCGCGCCGTTGCTCAATAAATCGACTTTATTTAGAAGTTCTTTTTTCGCGGATACAACAATAATTTCTATATCGTCATTTTTCGAATCACTACGTATTTCTTTAAGGATATCTTCGCCACTTTTATCAGGTAGCATTAAATCTAAAAGAATCATATTAGGCTTCTTTTTGGCGAATTCTTTAGCAAAAGAAGCATAATCTAAAAATCCCTTAAATGTATATCCTTGAGGAGTAAGAGCTAAATCTAATAAATGAGAAATGTTTTCATCATCTTCTAACGAATAAATTACATAATCTTTATTTGCCATAACTATATTTTATCTATCCTTTAAAGAATTTCATCGCCTTTATATGAACCAGTTTCAATATAATCGACCCATTCAGCGATATTTGAGGCGTGATCCGCTACTCTTTCCCAATATTTGCTCATTAATGTAGCATATAAAATAAATTGATCATTCAAAGAATATTTTTCTTTAAAAGATGGCAATTTCTTTAAAGATTCAAGGTATAAATCATCGACAATATCGTCTCTTTCAATTGTTTCTAAAGCTAAAGTATCATCCCCTTTAGCAAAAGCAGCATAAGCATTCTTAACCATACTAAGAGCGACTTTAGCTTCTTCTACTAAGGTAGGAACTACTAAACCATTAGATAAAGCATTTAAGTGAGAAATAGTCCACGCTAAATCTTCAGCATGGTCACCAAGACGCTCAATATCTTCTACTAATTTAAATATTCCAGTTACTTTTCTTAAATCTTTAGAGAAAGGTCTTTCTTTTAAAATAAGAACCAAGCATTCTTTTTCAACATTTCTTTCAATAGAATCAATCTTATCATCATCAATTGAGGGCACTTTCCCTTGTTTTAAATAAGCTTCTAAAATATCTTCTAAAGACTTAATAGTCTTTTCTAACATCTTTAAGGTTTTTAAAGTGATTGCACTTAACCTTTCATCAATTTCTACCATTATCCAAACCTCCCGGTTATATAATCATTACTCCTCTTATCTTTAGGATGAGCAAAGAAAGAAGTTGTTTTATCGTATTCTACAAGCTCTCCAAGCATAAAAAATGCGGTGTAATCAGAGATTCTAGCGGCTTGTTGCATATTATGAGTAACAATAATAATTGTATATTTTTCTTTTAATTTAGTAATTAACTCTTCAATTTTTAAAGTGGCAATTGGATCAAGAGCGCTTGTTGGTTCATCCATTAAAAGCACATCAGGACGCATAGCAAGGGCTCTAGCAATACAAAGACGTTGTTGTTGACCACCAGAAAGAGCTAAACCGCTTTTCTTAAGTTCATCTTTAACTTCATCATATAAACAAGCTTCTTCTAAAGCTCGCTTAAGAAGATCATTTAAAACATCTTTTCTCTTTTCACCTTGGCACTTAGGACCATATAAAACATTATTTCTAATGGACATTGGGAAGGGATTAGGTTGTTGAAAAACCATTCCAACTTTAGTCCTTAAATAAATAGTATTTAGTTCCTTAATGTCTTGAACTAAGAACTTAATATCTCCTTTTATCTTACATTCATCAACAAGGTCATTCATTCTATCTAAACAGCGTAATAAAGTAGACTTACCACACCCTGATGGACCAATAAAAGCGGTAACCTTATTTTTATAAATATCTAAATTAATATCTTTTAAAGCGTGTTTCTTTCCATTTTCGTAATATAAATTTAGATTTTTAATGGAAAAAGCAATTTCCTCCATAATTAAGACCTCCTATTCTTTTTATTAAAGTAATACAAAATTATTTTTACGGATAAAGAAAGGATAGCTACTACAATTAATATGATAATTGAAATAGCGCAAGCGCTCCCATATTGGGGTACTTCTCCTTGCAAACATGTCCAGATATGGACCGCTAAAGAGGCGTGACCTTCAAGTAAAGATACGTTATCTCCAATTGTTGCACCCATCGCAAATATTAAAGCGGCACTTTCTCCAATAATTCTGCCAATTGATAATAAAGACGCACTCAAAATACCGGGTAAAGCACTAGGTAAGATAGCCTTAAATATAGTTTGAACTTTACTAGCTCCTAAAGCTAAAGAAGCATCTCTAAAGGAAGAAGGAATTACATTAATCGACTCTTCTACAGTTTTTACAATTGTAGGTAGAAGCATTATGGATAAAGTTAATACACCAGAAAAGAGACTTGGTCCATTGTTATTAGCTAAACCATTGACAAAAGGAACAAAGATTATAGCGCCTGCTAAACCAAAAATAATGGAAGGCATTCCTCCAGTAACGTCAATTAAAGTTCGAATAGATTTAGTTAAGAAATTATCTTTTGCATATAAAGATAAATAAATAGCTCCCCCTATCCCTAAAGGTAAGGAGAAAAGAAGAGTAAAACCAATTAAAGTTAATGTTGTTAATAAAGATCCTCTAATTCCTTTGCCTTCTGAAGTTAAAGTACCATCTAAAATTAAAGACGCCTTATTTAATCCTTCCGCTAAAGATTTGGACCCTTCTTTAGCGCCATATACGCTAATAGAATCATCATCATTCATTACCAATAACGAAGAGAGAAAATATTCGTTTTTAATCTCAACTTTATTATTTGATGAATCAACTAAATCATTAAATGGAGAATTTTCATCAATACTTATAATGTAAATAACACTCTCTTCACCATTCTTTCCATCTTGAAATCCAACACCCCATCTTGAAGAAAAAGCCTCGATTTGCAAGGAATTTTCAAAATTATTGGTATTAGAAACTAATCCATCGTCTTTACTTCTGATGGTATAAGAATGTTGATTATAGTCACTAGTTATAAAATCCCAGGTGAGATATTTAGCACCTGTAGAAAAGACATAAACAAGCATCCAAATTAAAGTAATAAAGGTTAAAGAGGCAAAAAAGAAAGTTCCGCTATAAGAAAAAATATCCTTAATTTTTCTTTTCTTTATTTCTTTGTTAATATCAATCTCTTTATTGTTCATTCTTTATTCCCTCCTTCTTTTTAGAAAGAAAGGCTACTAATTCTTTAAAAAAGATTTCTTTTTCTTTGCTAAAGGATTGAGTTTTCTTTTAAGTGCATTGAGTGAAGCGGAAGTAACTAAGATGACAGTTATTAAAACTAAACCTAAAGAAAAACGCACATCATAACCAATACCAGCAGCTTCTCCAATACCAGATAACATAGCACTTGTTAAGGTATTGCCTGGGGCAAAAATATTATAAAAAGAGGTTCCTAGAGAATTATTCCCAATAACCATTTGAATAGCGGTAGCTTCTCCTAAAGCTCTACCAATCCCTAAAATAAAGCCTGCAAAAATACCAGATATTGATGAGCCAACAACAATCTTAAAATTGGTTTGAGAGGGTGAAGCTCCTAAAGCAATTGAAGAATCAATAAGTCTTTTATCAACTGCTTCCATGGCATTAACTGAGAGAGTGGTCATAGTAGGAATAGACATTAAAGCTAAAACAATAGAACCCGCTAAAATACTTTTTCCTCCAAAAGTATTAGGGTTAATCGCGGCTACCAAAGGACAAATAACACCTACACCAAACAAACCATAGATAACCGAAGGTATAGAAGAAAGAAGATCTACAGCGCTCTGAAGTATTGTTTTAAGCCACTTAGGAGCAATTCTTACAATAAATAAAGCGGTCAATACGGATGTTGGCGCTGATATTACTAAACTTAAAATAGTAGTAAACAACGTAGCAAGTAATAAAAAGACCATTCCTCCACTTCCATCATATAGCCAACGTGGGTTAGAGAAGAAAGACATAAAATCTTGATGATATTTTTCCCCCTCAATCAACGAGTAGTTATGAAAAAATGGATAAACACCTTTTATAGAAATAAAAACAGCTATAAAAATAACAAAAGAAGCACAAAGTAGCGCTAAAACTAGAAAAACGAGCTTCGCAATTTTATCGAGAAGCTCCTTTCGCTCAAAAAGATTTTTCTTATGACTAACTAAGGGCATATGAGTTACGCAAGAGCAGGATATTTGCTAGAAGCAATACTTGCCCAAGTAGGAGCGCTAGCTAAGTTAGAAACAATACCGCCAGCGGTTTTAATAGCAACTAAGCCTTCTCTGGTAGTGAAGAAATCAACAAAGGCATTAACGGCAATTTGTTTATTAGATCCTTCTTCATAGTCACCTCTAATAACATAATTGAAGTTTCTGCTTAATTTATAAGTTCCATCATTAACGGCACTTTCGGAAGCAACAACACCTTCGAAAGAAAGTCCTTTAATACCAGTTGCACTGCTTAAAGAATCTAAAGAACAATAACCAATTCCTAAAGGAGCATCTTTTATAGCAGTCATCATATCGCCATTAGAAGCTTGAGAAGAAACAGTAACGTTAGCGTTCCATTTATCTTCTGCTTTTACATCGCTATATCCGATACCTTCAAAGAAGCATTCTCTAGTTCCGCTACCAGCTTCACGAGAATAAAGTTGAATATTTCCTTCTTTTTCGACACCAAGTTCTTTCCAGGTTTTCTTTTCGCCTTTATATATAGCGGCTAAAGCAGCTTTATCGGTAGCTTCATATGGGTTAGAAGCGTTAACTATAGGAACAACCGCATCTTTACACATAGTTCCATTTTTATTCTTTTCAGTTAGAACGGTTTTTTCAGAGTCTTTAATTTCTCTAGAAAGGAAACCAATATCGTATTTCTTATTATTCTTTCCAGCGGTAACACCAGTAGTAGCATCACCAGAACCATGTTGGTCCTTCTCAAGAGTGACTTTGTTACCAGTTAAATCGGCAAATTTGTTTCCTAAAGCAGTTATAACCTTATCAACTGAGGTTGATCCGCAAGAATAAAGAGTTACTGCTTCAAACTCTTTTTCTCCTTCTTTAGAGGAAGTACCTTCAGTAGCATTTCCTCCACAACTAGCTAGGGCTAAGCCAGCTAAGCTAATGACAAACAACTTTAATGTTTTTTTCATTTTTATTCCTTTTCTTTTTTAACGCCAAAATTTTATGTTTTTAAAAGAAAAGGTTTCTACCTATAAGTTGTAAAAGAATGTAATTAAAATGTAAGACTATATATAAAAAACCAAAAAAGTCTGCAAAACCCTTCTCTTTTTGATAAATAGCTACTTTTTAAGAGCGATATTTAACCAAGAACAGGCATATTCTAACAATAAATTATTCCCTTTATTGTCCTTATCATTTTTATTGGTTGATACTTTAGATACGAATAAATAATAAGATGTTTCTAAGAAATTGAAATAGGAAGAGAAAGCAAAACGTTCATTAAAAGAGGAATCACTTTTATCAAAAATTTTAATTCCAAAATAACGGGTTTCTTCCACAGTATAAAAAGAAAGATTCTCGTCAATATTAAGAATTTTCTCTCGTTCGTCTTCTTCTAGAGGTAAAGCGTAACTTAGGTATTCATTATTCTTCTTTAAAACGTCTTCTGATAGGATAAATAAATCAGCGCTACGAGAAACTAAAGACGATGATAAAGCATTAAACTGTAGATAATCAGTAGGATATGCGTTTGTTTGTACTCCTTTAATCTTATCATTAGGAACGGAATTAAGAAGTTCTTCTTGATAGGATATATTCTTATTACTTGCACTAACAAAAATTTCTAAAATTTGATCATCCCTTAAAGCATCTTTGTAGTTAAAAGATAAGCCAATAATAAAAGATACTAAAAGGCTTGAGCAGAGAATCTTCCACCAGTCATATTCTAAAAAACTTAAAAGAAAACGCCCTTTATTCTTCATCGTTAATCTCCTCAAACGAGAATAAATAAAGGCGATTAGTCTCTAAAATATATGTCTTCTTTTCAACAAATTGGTCATCTATTTCTCCTAAGAGTAAAAAAGTCTTAATTTCCCCATTTTCATCTTTAAATTGAAGGGATCTGAAACATAATTTGTTCCGGTAAACCATCTTCTCTTCAAAAAAGAAAGTGTACTTTTCTTTCTTTAAATTATTCCCATATAGTTTAAAGAACTTTTCTAAAGCATTAAGGTAAGCGACCTTATATCCTAAAAAATAATAATCAACAAGAACCAAGATTAATCCTAAACAAATACAAATAGTTAGATATAAGGTTTTATCGCTAGCATCATGAAGAAAAAGAATTAATAAAAAAGCTAATAAGAAAAGAGAAGAAATGATAATAGCTAAAGTAAGCCACATCTTTTTTTCTTTATTATCTTTTTTCTTTAGACTAAGAACGCTCTTCATTTTCATTATTTTTAGGCAAAAATTCTTCTCTTAAACCTTTTTTATAAAAAGACGGATAAAACTCTTTATTGGTATATTCATCAAATAGCGATAGAGAAAATAAATACCACCCAACTATATAAAAAGGGCAAAAGAGAAGAAACGCAAGAGCAAAGACAAAAAATTCAACAATTAATAAGTGAATTATAGTAATGGATAAGATGGCATAAGGGAAAAGTAAGAAAAGAAGAGTAACAAAAGGTTTCTTCACCAAATAGAAAAATGAATTTCTTACTCTTTCATTAAAAGGTGAATTATAAATAACGCTTTGAGACATAATCATTATTAATAAGGGTAATAGGAGCATCGAAAAACCGCCAAAAAGAATATAAACAATATCATTATCTATATAGATATAAAGGAACTCGTTTATTAAGAAGAAAATAGAAAAAATAAACCATAAGCCAAAATAGAGAAAGAAATTCTCTTTTATTCCTTTAATAAAGTCACGCCAGAAATAAACGCCTTTCCCCCACACCCATTCTTTGATGATTCGTCCTATGCCCGCTAAAGCGGTAAAAATAAGGAGAAAACATAGACAATAAATACCATCAAAAATTAGATAGATAAATTTTTTAAATGCCAAAAATTCATCAGCATTTAAGTTGGGTTCAGCATTCTTTAAAATAACGAAATACTTGATAATAAAAGCAAACAAAAATGGCGTTGCAAATAAGAGTAATATGCCGCCTATTTCTAAGAACAAAGAAAAGCGCGTTTTAATTAAATCAAAAAACTGATCTTTCCTAGTTAAGGGTAAGTCATTAATACCATATTCTTTTTTTGCTGGACGGAATTTCATTATTTTTCTTCTTTATCAAATATATAGGCTGCATCAACTGTCCCTAACTCACTTGATCTCATAGCTTTTTCAAATCTGCCATTAGAGAAAAAGTAAATCTTTGAAGCGATAAACATTGCCTCTTTCAAGTTATGAGTAATATATATAGCGGTCGTTTCATATTTAGTTAATAAATCGAAAATAGTCCGCAAAACCCCTTCCCTTTGCCTTATATCAACATTAGCTAATGGTTCATCTAGAAGAATTAAATCTGGGTTTTTAATTAAAGCTCTCCCTAAACAAACTTTTTGAATTTGTCCACCAGAAAGTTGTCTTGGTTTTCTAGAAAGAAGATATTCAATTCCTAAATCTTTAGCCATCTCATTTACTTTTTGAGAAATAGCATCATAGGAAACTCTTTCTAGTTTTAAAGGGAAAGCTAAATTATCAAATACCGTTAAATGAGGATATAAGGCAAATTCTTGCATGACATAAGACATTCTTCTCTCTTTATTAGATAAAGTACGAATATCAATGCCATCTGAAAGAATCGTGCCATCATATTGTAACTGTCCCGTTAAAGCTCTAAATAAGGTAGTCTTACCAGATCCAGACTCACCCATGACCGCACTAATTACGCCGTCTTCAAAAGTGCAACTAACATCTTTTAAAGCAGGATATTCTTCCTTCTTTCTTCCTAAATAAGTAACGCTTAAGTGCTGAAGTTCAATTTTTGGCATGCCTAAATCATAAAACAAAAGAAACAAAGATAAAATTTATCTTAAATTAAAACACCAAAATAATAACCCCTAAATATAAAAAATAAGCACTACATTGCCTTGACGCTTCATAAATTTGTGCTAAGGTAACGGTAAATAACAATGATTGTAAACAAACTTTTTTAAAATTTATAAAATCAAATTTTTCAAAGAAACATAGTTCACGATGAAATCTAGAAAAGGAGTTTTATGAAGAAATATAACTTAATGACGTTTTTTGTCCTTAGCACACTTTTATCTGCTTGCGGTCAAAGCTTAGATTCAAGCTCTTTCACGCCTACAAATGAATCAATCTCTGGAAATACGTCTTCAAATTCAAACTTTGAGAATTCCTCATTAGAAGGACAAATAGAAAAAGACATTAATAAAGTAATAGAAATATGTTCTAAAGCTAAAACACAGTCTAGCCATATTTCGTCTGGTGAAATTACAGAGCAATTCAATTGCCCAGATTCAGATTTGCTCACTTATTTAAACACTACAATTTATGAGTATGGTGAAGACAAGTATGGAGATGTAGTTCATTTTTATCAAAAAACTCAACAGGAAAAAGTACCCCATTATTATTTGATGAAAAGTGCTAATGGTTCAATAATAGAAATTGAAAATTCTGAAGGCTTTCAAGATAGAATAAGCCTGACGAATTATCCAGAAATAGGACCAATCATTTATAATAGACAGTATGAAAAGGAATATTATGGTCCTGAAAATTTTTTATTATCTTTACTAAAAAAAGCCCAACGCAACAGCAACAAAGATTTAGAGATTCACCTTCAAGATTCAACTTATAAAATATCATTTGGCTATTTATTGCCTGAGTGGTTTCGCAAAATTAATATTTCCTTTTCGCTTGGACAATTTAATGAAATCTCATATCTAAAAATAGCCATCAACGACTATAGTTACTCATTCATCCAACTTGACGAAAAGAAACAAATTATAATGGTAAAAGATGGGGCTCTTGCAAGCGAATCATATGAAGTTGTTGTAAATCAAAAAAATGGTAAAAGAAAATTTAATAATCCTTATAATTTAGATGAATTAGCTCTTACATCCTACGATATAGTCAATAACGATTTAATTTTAACATCAGATTCTACTTTAATAATTGAGCAGAAAAAAAGTACAGCTATTTTTTTAAAAAATCCCCTTCCAACAACCGCTAACCCAAAATTTGACTATTTGAAAGTTGAAATATTTGGAAAAAATTGTGATGGGCTAGTTAACAAAAATATATACGAAAATCTTGCAGGATTTGATCTTCGTGGCATCGAAATAGGAACTTATGCGGTGACAGTTAAAACTATTAACATAGCTAAGACATTTCGTGTTCAAGTAATTCCTCCGCTATCTTAACTAATGAAGCTTTATATATCGCTAAATTAATTAAATGAAAATTAAAAATCATATTGAAAGGAACAGAAATGCAAAGAAAGACAAATAATCTTATCGTTAAAATTTTGGTTTTATTTGCAACAGGATCTTTATGTAGTTGCAACACATCAAACCAAAACTATAAGAATAATAGTGATACATCAAGTGCTAATAACGATAATACTGGCACAACATCATCAACCAAAGATGAAGATTGTAAAATATGGATACATTACAACGCCGTTGCTCCAACTTTAGATCTACATGGTTCAAAAGAATTTTGGGCAAATAGCTGTTCCTTTAATAACTTCCAGCTAGAACTCCCTACGGTTGGTTACATAGTTGAAGGAGGGGACTTCTCCTTAACCGATTATTTTACATTATTGGATTCAGATGATATAAGGTATATTCCGCCTTTAAGAGAAACGGAAATTCAACCAACTACAATTGACATCATGGTCTTCCAAGGAACTGGTGGATCTGACTGGATTAAAGAAGCCAGCAAACGCTTTTCCGAAATTCATAAAGAAACATCGTTTCAAATCGGAAGGAAAGGTATCCAATTTAAAGTAGTGTCCAAAAAAGGTGTTGATTTCTTAACAGAAATGAAGACCAGTGCTTATGATCTTTATAATTATGAAACATATCCAGATATTTATCGTTTCTCCAAACAAGAATCTGTTTTAGATATTTCTGATGTTGTCGAACCTTTAGTTTCTAAAATTGAACCTGATTTACTTGAAAGATTAAAGGGAGTAGACGGCAAATATTACGCTCTTCCTCACTATGAATGGTTCCCTGGAATTAGCTACGATAAGGACTTATTTGATGAGCAAATGTTATATTTTGCTGATCCAAATGCCGCAGAGAATGAAGTCAAAACATATAAGTGCAAATATGGTACAGGAAAATTTATTTCCACTAACAAAGTTACTAAATCAGTTGGTCCTAACGGCGTTAGAGGAGATTATGACGATGGTCTTCCTTCTTCACTTCAAGAACTTTGCGTTTTATTTGATAAGATGCAAAAAGTTGGCATTTCTCCTCTTCTCCTTTGTGGTGGAGGACACTATTATTCCTGGTACTTGCCTATTGCTTTATGGGCTTCTTTAACTGGCGGAGATGCTATGAGGGATGTCTATTGCAACTGGAGTGACACTCCTGTTGATGTTATTAAGAGTTGGAGTACTGAGAGTGCTTTCTTTAAGGGTTCTGGTATTCAAAAACCAGTTACTGAAAAAAAGACCTTAAAAGATGACAACGGCTATGAAATGTATAATACTGCCGCCAGATATTATGCTTTAGCCTTCTGTCAAATGGCTTATGACAATCAATGGATTGATAAAGATGCGCTTTTTAATCCTAATACTTCTACATATCAAGCTCAAGAATGGTTTGTTAACGGACATAATGGTACTAGATATGGTGCCCTTTGGGACGGGTCTTATTGGTGTCATGAAGCAGTTAGTTGTTTCAATAACAATCCTTCTAGCGCAGAAAGGCACGTTGCCTTTATGCCTTTACCAACTCAATTAGAAGGACAAGTAGAAGAAGGAAAAGGCAAGAAGCCAACTCTTCTCAATGTTGGTTCTACTCTTACTTTCGCCAGCACTAGAGTGGCTAAAACCGGCAAAGAAAAAGCAGTCAAAGAATTCCTTAAATTCATTTATTCAGATGAAGAATTAGCTGCTTTCTCTGAATCTACTGGCTTAACCGTTCCTATGGATTATGAATACAACATGAGCGGCTTAAATAACCCTTATTATAACGATTTAGCTACTTTACGTGCTGACGCTGAGGTTATCCATTGCTCTTCTGCTTCTGAACGCTTTAAGAAGAATCTTTCCTCCTTCATCCTCTCATATAGTATGAAGCCAAGCACCTTTAAACTTGATAGTGGTTCTTACACCGGTGGTTATTTAAATGCTTGGAAGAAAGATGGAACTACCGCTAAAGATATTTTACAGGCTTCTAACTGGACCAAGGATGCTTGGAATGGTATGGCTTAAAATTATTAAAACTTATTCCCACTTAAAAATTATTCTTAATGCCAGTTGTTTTAAAATTCTCATTGTGTTTTTGAACTGGTTCTAAAAAGTAAAAAGTAAAAAGTTTAACTATTTATTGACGATTTTTGGTTTCATGTTATTTTACGCTTACTTACCAAATAAAAAGGTAAAAATGGATGTTTACATTCTATTGTTATTTCTACTAATAGCTAGAGAAAAAGACAATTAGAAATAAACATCCTAAAAAGGAGAAATTATGAAATTTTCTAAAATCGTTCTAGCTCTAGCCGTTGGCGCTTTGCTTTCTGCCTGCGGACAAACACCAGCAAATAGCTCCTCAGAAGGAGGAAGTTCAGCTGCATCCTCTTCTGCTTCTTCGGAAGCAGGAACCTCATCCTCTTCAAGTTCATCAAGTGCTTCAACTGATTCTGGAGGAAGTTCTTCATCCGACAGTCAAACTGAGGAACAGGTTACTATTCAAGAAATTCTTCAACTAGTCGCCAAAGCTAAGGAAAAAGCGTCTCTTATTTCTTCAGGTACAGTTACATTAAACAAGAACTCTTTATACGAAGGTCTGACTTCACAGGAAATGCCATTTGAATTTGGCACCGATTCTAATGGGGATACCTTACATTATGTAGGTTTTGACTATGACGGAAGGAAAGATAATTACCTTATAAAAGATGAAAAAGGTGCTATTGTTCCTATCACTAAAGATTCTACGGGAAAAATTAGCAAACCTTGGGGTACATTTACTGAAGTTGCCTTCCCATTCGAAAACCCAATTTCTTCAGGAAACATAATGGGAACCGAGGGCTTCTTATCTTATTTATTAGAAAAAGCTAATTCTAATGTAAACAAAGACCTTAAAGTCTCTTCAAAAGATGGTGTTTATAGCGCTTCTTTTGGATATTTTGAATCTCTAGATACGTGGACCTTCTATAAAGTTGAAGTTTCTTTCTCTATCGGTACTCAAAATGAAATTAAAACAGCAAAAATCAAAGTAGATGAGTATCCAAAAGCTTCTTTTATTGTAGACGATGAATTAGGTGTTATTACACTTTTAGAAGGAGCTTCAGTTAATTCTTCTAAAGAATATGTTATTTCTCAAACTACAGGAGAAAAAACCTTTGTTAATCCTTATAAATTAGAGGATTTCTACGCTACATCATTTGATTTAAGATACAATGAAACAGCTTTAACCTCTGCTTCTAATGTTCAAATGGAAGTCGAGGGAAATGCCTCAGTAAAAATTGAAAACATTTTACCTGCAACCGCCAGTTTTGCTTTTGATGAAATACAAATAAGTGTGACTGAGGGGACTGAAGGGGGTTTATCTGCATTTTATGATTCGTATAACAACCAAATAAGTATAAACGCTTCCTCAGTAGGCACTTATTTAGTTACTGTATGGACTAAAAAAGTAACGAAAACTTTTAATGTTGTTGTTACTACCGCTCAACCAAAATCAATTAGCCTTTCTTATGTAATTGACGGCGTTAGTCCATCTGGATATGACTCATTTGTGTATGAGCCTGGACAGGCAATACAAGCTTATAAGGAAGTTACTTATTACCTCCAAGCTAGTGTTATGCCAAATGCCGCTAATCAAAGCTTAGTAGCTTCAGTCAAAGATAAAGAGGCATCTACCTATACTCTAGAAAAGAAATCTATTAAAGTCTCTACTATGCCAGATGCAGAAGCTAAAGAGGTCTACTGCTTTACTCCTCTTGTGACTGGTACCTTTGCTGTTACTATTTCAAGTACGGTTAAACCAGAAGTTCAAGAAGTTGTTAACTTTAATGTAGTAGAAAATCCTTCTATAAAAGAAGTTTTATCAAGTGAATATGGACAAAAAATGGGTAACAACGTTTCTCCACGTTTAACCTTTACTTCTTCCGAAGATGGTTTATCTGGTAAAGTGAAGATTGTTAAGGGCTCTCAAACCGAAACTTGTGCCTATACATTAACAAAAGGCGCTAAATATTACTCTTTTGCCTTAACTCATGAAAGTGGCGCAACCTTCAACTATTCATTAAAGATGAATTTTGCCTATGAACTATACCTCTTTACTGAAGGAGATTCTTGGGGAAATCAACTCTTTAAAGTTACTCCAGAATTATTGGTTCAAGGTGACTGGACAGGTACGGGTGGTGCTTATACTCTTAATATTTCTTTGATGATGGGAAATAACGCTTCACTCTCTATTATGAAGACTGGTGAATTCAATTCTTCCTATATGCAAGCTAGCTATTCATTAGTGGAAAGTGGAGATGGTTATACCGGTTCATTCACTGCTAATAGCTATACAGAAGAACCATTTACTACCTTGCCTTTATCTTTCATTGTTAATAAAGATTATACAACCCTCTCAGTTTCCTTTACTTATGAAGGAACAGCTCTCACATTTGCTTTAGCTAAAGCGGATTATTAATATGAAATTTCAAAAAATCTTTGCAGTTCTATCGCTTTTTAGCCTCTTAGCGTCTTGCTCAGAGGCTATTAAGCCAATAGATTATGTGTTAAACGATAACCTTACGTTGGCTAATACAGATGAATTTAAAGAAGCCAAATCTTTGCTTGCCAAAGGCAAACAACAATTTTTAGTTGTGCCTGTCGAATTTAAAGATGAAAGAACCTTTACTGCAGAAGATATAGAAAGAATTAATAAGGCTTTTTTCGAACCTAATTTATCTACTTCAGAAGGTAATAATTATTATTCTGTCAAAGAATTTTATTACCAAAGCAGTTTGGGATCTTTAGAAATTGAAGGTAAAGTAGCTCCTATCTTAAAAGTCCCTTTTACTGTTAAAAAAATGACAGATGACGGAAATTATTTCCCTGGCGTTCCTGCGCAGTACATGATGGATATGACTTATTACCAAGATCAATATTTCCAAGATTATGATCAAGATAAAGATGGTTATGTAGATGCCGTTATATTCGTCTATAGTTCGGAAACTTCCGAAAGAAACGGGAATTTTTGGGCTTGGGTGGCTAATTTTGATACGAAACCAAATCCAACTAGACCTACTTTCTTTAGACATATGTGGGTAGGACTCGATTTCTTTTCTAAAGGTGGCTATCAAATTGATTCTCATACCATAATTCATGAAACCGGCCATTTATTAGGATTAAGAGACTATTATCCAAATGATAATTACAATCTTGCCTTAGGTGGACATTCAATGATGGATTATAACATCTCTGATCATGACCCTTATTCCAAAATGCTTCTAAACTGGACAACCCCTACTTATTATGACTACAAAAAGAATCGTTCAATAACTGTAACTCTCAACAATTTTGAAAATACCAATCAAACCATCCTTCTTAGTACAAACTGGAATAATTCAGTAATGGACGAATATTTATTACTTGAATATTATACCCCTACTAGGCTAAATGAACTTGATGCTAAAACACAATATGATACCCGACCAATAGGTTTCTCAGAATCAGGCATTAAGATCTATCATGTCGATTCTAGAATTATTAAATGTCATTATTCCAATGAACTCTATACCACCGTTTTCGATGAATACGTCTCTGAGATTCCAGAAACAAAAGAAGATGGAATCTATTATGTAATTGGTGCTTCAAATAGTTTAGAAGATTCTCGAACAGATGCTTCTAGAAATGGAAGATATAAGCAAATAGCGCTTATCGAAAATAAAGAATATAACCAACTTCAAAGTGGTATCCCTGCGGATAACGATTCTTTATTCCAAGAAGGAGATGAATTTGATTCTACTACTTCCCCATTCCTATTAAATAATACTTGGAATAAAGGAGGAGAAATTTCCTTTTATGTTAAAGTGGAATCATTAAATAGCGAATACGCTACATTAAAAATTGAATACCGAGGAGAATAAAATGCAAAAAAAGAAAATTGTAAATTCCTTAATCTTCTTATCTCTATTCGCTTCTTTAGTTAGTTGCAACGGAGATAATCAAAATTCTTCTAGTGAAGAAAAGGAATATATCGCTAAATCTTTAGGCGAGGCAATTGAAAATACTAAAAGTAATTATCAATTGGACGTCAATACGGATATGGGTTTTACCTATCCTTTCCAAATTATCTCTAACGAAATCTATTATTACGCTCCAGGAGATCAAAATTACATTCTTCTTAAAGAAGATCCTAATTACTACCACTCCTTCTTAAGAACATATTTAGATGTTCCAGAAACTTATCGTTTTGGAATGGATGTTTGCGGTCGAGCAGGCTTTCTAAGTGATAAAGAAAACCTTTTTAGCAACGACTTCTTAAATATCTTAGAAACATATAAAGATGATTTTTCGAAGAAAGATGCTCGCACATATTGCTGTTCTGTTAAGGATTTAGCCTATGATTTAACTAATTATTTCCAAAATAAGGCCTTTACTTATACTAATTATTTTGAAGTAACTCTTGGAAGTAATGGCAAATTAGATACTTTTAGCATATTTGAAAAGAGCTTAGATGAAGCCTATTTAAGTAGTTCTGTATCTTTTAAGAGCTTCGATATATCTAACTTCGAACCTTATACTTTATGGAATGAGGCTGGACGCAAAATTAATCCTAGAATAATGGATTTAAAAGGCGGTTCATTAGAAGGAATCACTAATCATCTCTTCTATGAAAATGAAGAAGTTAGTTTTGAAGGAATTGTTTCCTCTATTACTTTTGATAATCACTTAATTGTCGCTACAAAAGACGATATCAGTGGTTTTATGGGTGTGGAAGTTATTTTAAAAGAGGGCACCTCGTTACCTTCTTTAAAGGATAAAATTAAAGTAAGTGGCAAGGTTGTTGCTGAAAATTCTTTGGCAAAAATCGAAAATGCTACCTTTAATAAAATTGGCGTGGAGGAATACTTCCCTGTTTTTGATGAAGAAACTCTTCAAGGGAGTGAAGGTGGCGGATATTATGCCGCTTATATTTTCCAAAACGCTCCGATATTTTCTGATTCCGTTTATAGTACGTACGCTTATTTAGATGATAAAACCATCACTGTAAGTGAAAACGGAGACACCCATATTTCCATAATTTTCCCTAAACAACATATTGAAAAAGATACTTATAGATCAGAAATCGTCTTACCAAAAACACTTACACAAAAGCAAAAAGAAGACATTCTTTCAAAAATAAATGGTTTTGGAATATATGGCTCTTCTAGCTCTCCTAAAGAGATGTGTTTAAAAAATTTCATCCTTCGTTTTGACGCAAATTATAAATATAAAATCCGTCTTGAATATGCCTCTAATAGCGAGATTTCTAATAGTTTAACGCCTTCTGAAAAAGTCAAAAAATTATTTGGCTTAGAAAATTTCCCTATGCCTGAAGCAGATAGCTATCGTTCCTTTACCTTTGGCGGTCATACCGATATGAATTTGGAAGATACTTATGGTAAAGAAGGAAATACAGTAGGCATATTTTATAATTCAGATGGTTTACTAAATAGCAAACTTGAGGAATTTACTTCTTCTTTAATTACTTATGGCTTTTCTTTCTATGACGAAATAGTTGATGCAAGTAGATCTCTCCATAAGATTTATAAGATGAACGATATGTATGTCGATATGCTTATAAATGAAGCTATGTTCTCCGATGATTCTAAATCCATTTATATGTGGGTATATAAAGGCGATCTCATTAGATGTGCTTCTATTGAAGAAATTTTAGCGGAAAAAGTCCCTTATTTTGATTCCAGTGACTTTGTTAGAGCCGCTAACACAACTTCTTCTAAATATTCCTACTATGCACTACCTTCATTAGGAGGAAATATCTTTACGGAAGGAAATTATTTGCCAACAATAACCATTGATACGGTCGAAGATTGTTTTAGTTCCCTTAGACAATCTTATATTAAAGATAAGGGCTATAAGACCTATCGTAATGCCGATAATTCTATTTATACCTATAAAACTAGAAATTCTAATCACTATGTCTTATATAAGGAAATTCCTAATAGTGAAGAGAAGCTATTCTTAGATATGGCTTCATATCCAACTAGCGACTATACCTTCTATGGTCACTCTTCCTTTAATACCCGTATTGAAATCTCTATTTATAAAGGGTTAGCTCCTTTAAGTACTAAATTAGAAAATAACCTTGATGGATTTGTTTCTCATATTACTAAAAACAATAAGGACGCCACTTTTAGTGTTGCCTTCGAAAATGGAGAAACCGTGGAAAATTATCCAAGTTTAGATGGAGGAAGCGCTTATGAATACATCTATTATGGTTATAACTATGACTATAATTCCTTCATTTACACTTCCAATATAACTAAGACTAACGAAACTATTGTTTCTAGTCTCTTAGAAGCAGGTTACGTCTTAAGTTCAACGACGCAAAAGGGTAACGAAACCTATGTTAAGCAAAAGGATATTAATGATTTTAATGCTACCTATGTCTTTATCCTTAAAAATACCGAAGGAAATTATATTCGATTAATTAATGGCCTTGGCGGTGTAGATTTCTAAAAAACCCTGCAAAACTCATATAAATTCCAACTAATATATCTTTGTGAGTAATAGCGTTTTTCTAGATTACCATTATCCTTTTGGTAAATACGTTCTTATCTATTAAGGTAGATTAGCATAGATGGTTTTGTATTTTCTTTTTGTCATCTATATATATTTTAAATCTTAACCATATTTTTATTTTAATTGATGCCGATTTTACGTTTCGGTTTCGAATAATATGATTGCAGCCATAACTGATTTTCTCATACTAAGTCCATCATATTCTCTATTAAGTGCTGTTTTCAAATTAAGATAAAGAAGACGTCTCGCATGTTTTGTTTCTTCGTTTTTATTTTCTGGAGAATTTATTCTTATGAATTTTACTTCAAAACGCCTTGTCTTTTCGTAGCGCTACAAACATAAAAATAAAAATTATCAACATAAACTCACTCATTTTTTAGTTATTATTTAATAAAACTCACTCATTTTTTGGTGGTAAAAGGCTAAAACTCACTCATTTTTTATAAAACAACTTAATTTTTATGTTTTTAATGTGCGTAATTTGATTGAAGCGAGGCGATTAACTATGAGCGAATACTTAAAACGTAAAATCGACAAATTCCTTTTTGATTGGAAAACAAATCGGGATCGCAAACCGCTCATTATAAAAGGCGCAAGACAGGTTGGAAAAACAAAATCCATCGAAACTTTTGCCAAACAAAATTACGAAAGCATTGTTGAAATTAACTTTGTTGAAAATCCTGTTTATAAACAAATCGTTGAAAATGGATATTCTGCAGAAGCCATTATCAAAAACATTTCGCGAATTAGCCCTGAAACCCGATTCATAAAAGGAAATACTCTTATTTTCTTTGATGAAATTCAGGAATTTCCCGATATTGTGACGTCTTTAAAATTCTTTTCTCTTGATGGGAATTACGATGTCATCTGCAACGTTTCCTTGCTTGGCGTTCATTACAAGGAAATCTCAAATATAAGCGTTGGTTATAAAGCCGACATCGAAATGCGTTCTCTCGACTTTGAAGAGTATTTATGGGCGCTTGGATATGACAATTCCATTAAGGAAGATATCTTATCCCATATGCAATCGTTTACCCCGTTTTCTCCTGCTGTATTACAAATCTATAATGACTTATTTTTGGATTACTGCATCGTCGGGGGCATGCCTGAGGCCGTAAAAGATTTTGTTTTAAAAAAGACGTTTGAAAACACTCTTCAAATTCAACGTCAAATCGTTATTGGTTACGAAGCAGACATCCGTAAATATGCTGTTGGTCTAGATAAATCACGTATTACTAACGTATTTCGCTCCGTTCCTTTTCAACTTGGCAAAGAAAACAAGAAATTTCAAATTTCAAAAGTTCGTTCAGGTGCAAAATTTGCTGATTACCGCGGTTCCCTCGAATGGCTTGAAGAGGCAGGCATTGTAAATATTAGTAGAGCTTTACAAACCCCAAACTTGCCCCTTAAAGGAAATGTTATTGAAGATCGCTGTATCCTTTATTACGCAGATAATGGCTTACTACTTTCTCAACTCGACGATGAAGCCCAAATGGATTTCCGGCAAAATAAGAACCTTCACGTGTACAAAGGTGGTCTATTTGAAAGCATCATCGCTGAAGCACTCCTAAAATCTGGTTACGACCTTCGTTATTACAAAAAAGAAAATTCTACTTTGCAAGAAGAATTCCTTGTTCGATATAAAGATTATCTCGTGCCGATTGAAGTGAAAGCCAGCAATAACAACTCCAAATCTCTTTCTACTTTAATAAAAAGCGACAACTATCCAGAAATCTGTTTCGGAATAAAAATCATAAAAGGAAATATTGGATTCAAATCGAACATCTGCACTTTCCCGCACTTTTGTGCTTTCCTTATCAAAGACTTTCTTGCAACATTTCAATTTAAATAAATACCTTTATTCAGCCTGATTGTTGTTATTTGGCTGAAGTTAATCCGCATTTAACACTTCGTCATATACCTTCTAAGGATTTTAAACGAAGGGCTTTTAAGTTTATTGAATAAAAAAATTGATTTCATTCAAACAGAGCGTCTCAAAATCGTTTTCATGCAAAGATATCACCACTAATATGAATATATCGTTTCTACAAACTTCTCTTTAAGATCGAGAAATTTTTTGACTACTTTTCAATGACTTTTGATTGTCATTAGAAACTATCTGAAAGTAATTTTATAAAAATAGTTAAATTTATGACGAAGATTAATTAACTAAATCATTCTGCCTAAAATATCCCATTTATTCTTAAAAAATGCTTTTTTAATTGACAAAGTTATGTCCTAAATTTTTATTTGTGAAAATATTTTACATTTCACTTACCTTTATTTTTGAGAAATATTCCAATAAATAATATATTTATTGAGTATTTATCGATATTTTCTACAACAAAGTAAATTTAGAAATTATTGTATTTATCTCAAAAACATATGGAAAATCGCCATAAAATGTAAAGAAATTGTAACAAAACCCTTATTATGTAACCGCTTACAGCTATAATAATGCTTAGGTTCACTGACATTCTTTTTAAGGAAGAAATATGAAATATAGAACCAAATTTTTAGGGGGATTAACCATACTTGGAGCAACAATTCTTGCTCTTGCTAGTTGTGGAGGAAATCCAGATGGTGGTAGCGCTACTCATGAGAAGACCGCTGCTGAACTAGCTGTCGAAGACGCGATGACACTTACTCGCGACGAGCTTTTTAAGAAAGCGGCTGAAGAACTCGGAACTACTGGACAATTAAAATTCATCGCCACTACATCCAGAGGTGGCAAAAAAGCTGCTAAGGAAAAATTCATTTCTGAGCTCCAAAAATATAACCCTAACATAACTAATCCTCTCGATTACAGTTCTACTGTTGACGGTCGTATCTACACCATGCTTAACGCTGAATTCGATAATGGAACCAAAGACGGATACAGCGGCGCAATCCTTCAAGATGGTTATCAACTTCAAACTAAAGCCATCAACAAAGGAAGCATAATCAATTACATTCCAAAAGAATGGAAAGAAGCTGAAGGTGTTAATGTTGAACGCGATGGCAATCCTTTTGCGCTTCAATATAACTTCAAAACTTGGATGGAAAATACTAAGAGTCACGCTCCAGAAGTTGATAACATTTGGAATGTAACTCAAACTAAATATGAAAAGAAACTCCAGACCATGGATCCAACAAGTGAAAACGTTAACATGGACTGGTTAATGATGCTTACTACCGATGCTGAAAATGCTAAATTAAAGGCTGCATTTGATGATCCAACAAATAGCAATAAAGGTTTTGATTTTACTCCATATGAAAAATATGGCGATAAGAAATATGCTTATGGCTTTATCGCTGCCTTTATTAAGAACGCTGTCTTCAACAAGGATGATGGAGAAGCTATCAATAACTTAGCAAAAGGTGAAGATAACATCGGCTGGATTGTCTATTCCAAGATTGTGAACATTACGGAAACTGCTGATATTTCTAAAAAGAACATCACTGTTTGCGCTCTTGGAAATGAAAATACTGATGGATCTACAAAAGGCGAATCTTCAATGAAAGGTTTTGCCGGATTCATGTATAAGCATTATCCAGCAGTTACTAAAAATGCTCAATATCCATACGCTACATGTGCTTTCATTAATATCCTTTCAACAACTAAAGAAGGATATAGTGTTTGGGCCAACGACGTTGGCGATTATCCAACTATGCCAAGCATCAATAAAGACCGTTCTAAACTTGGCAATATAGAAACTGGTAATATCCCAGCTTTAAATGACCCAAGTTCTGATTGGTGGACAACTAAAGGTGCCGCTGTCGTCGAAGATCCTGCACAAATTTCTAACGCTTACGCTAAGACAATTAACTTCATCTTTGCTCAAATTGCCGCTAAGAAATAGTTGATTTAACATTTCTGTCGTTTTTAGGGGCGGAAACTTTCCGCCCCTTCTTTATTGGAAAGGATTGACCCCATGAACAAAATTTCTAGAGGGGAAGCTTTTATAGAAGGATTCAAAAAGGAAGCTAGAAAAGGCCTTACTTTTTTTGGTGTTCCTGCGAATACAATTCTAATATTTTTCGGAATTGTGCTTTTAATCTTTAATATAGCTCCTGTCATTTCCTTACTTCAAAGCATTTTCACGGTTGGTGAGTTTGAAACATATATCATTCCTCCATTCGATGGTTCAGTAAAACCTGGATCATTTACGTGGCACCATTTGTATCAGACTTTTGCCGATCCTGAATTAGCGGAAGGAAATTTCTGGCGTCCCCTAGGTAATTCATTACTCGTTTCTGTATTAAGTTGCGCTTTTGCTATTGTATTTGGTGGCGTAGCTGCCTACTTAATTTGTCGAACTGATATGAAATTTAAAAAATTCATTTCAGCTGTTTTTATTTTCCCTTACATCATGCCTCAATGGACTCTCGCTCTATTCTGGAAAAACTTATTTAATAGTACTGCCTGTTCAATAAGTTATATGGGTGAGTTACAAGCTTTAACTGGTTTAGTTTGCCCAGAATGGTTTGTATATGGACCATTCTCTATATCTATTGTACTTGGTCTTCACTATGCCCCATTTGCCTACATTCTTATAGGTGGCGTTTTACGTAATATGGATAGCAATTTAGAGGAAGCCGCTACCATATTAAATATTCCAAAATGGAAAGTATTTACTAGAGTCACTATCCCAATGTTAAAACCCGCACTTTTAAGTACTATCTTACTTGTCTTTAGTAGTGCAATGTCCAGTTACGCTGTTGCGGAAACTTTAGGATCACCTGTCAACTATTTCGTTTTAGCAACTAAGATGTATAACTTAATTACTGGTGCTGGTGGCTTATTTGCCGGATCTGGTGCTGTCATGTCCCTTGTTCTTATTATCTTTGGTGTTGGCGTCTTAATGATTAACCAAATCTCCACAGGTAGTAGAAAACAATACACTACTGTTTCTGGTAAAAGCGGACAAAGCTCTCTCCATAAACTTGGTAAAGCCGGAAAATGGATTATTGGCACATTGATGATAATTTGGGTTGTCTTCTTCTGCTTTGGTCCTATTGTTTCATTCACACTTGAAAGCTTCTTGCCAAACCCTGGTGATTATTCAAGTGGTTTAGACGCTAAAGCTTGGATTTCTAAAGAAGTAATTAGAAACGATGTTCATGGTATTTTCTATGAACCAAAAGCTTGGATTTCTCTTGGTAATTCCATTCTTATCGCTGTTCTTTGCTCTCTTTTTGCAGGAACCATTGGCTTACTAATTGGATATGCTGTTGCTAGAAAGAGAAAAAGCAAATATGCCTCTTTTGTAAATGGTCTTGCTTTCTTCCCTTACTTATTACCATCTATTTCTCTTTCATTAGTCTTCTTCTTACTCGCTAATAGTATGGGTCTCTCCGTAAGCTCAAATTTAAATATAGCTATTCTTGTTTGTGTAATCGTTGGAACTATCAAATATATTCCGTTTGCATCAAGAAGCTCACTAAATGCAATGTTACAAGTTAGTAACGAAATTGAAGAAGCTGCTTTAATTCAAAACACCCCTTGGTGGAAGAGAATGCTTCGAATCTTATTCCCTATTCAAAAAAGTGCCTTTATCAGTGGTTACTTATTACCATTTATTTCTTGTATGCGTGAACTATCTTTGTTCCTCTTTATTGGACCAGATACAACCACCCTTACAAGATATATGTTCTATTTACAAGATACCGGTATTGCCGCAACAACAAACGCCGCAAACCTCATTCTTGTTATTGTTATCTTATTAGTTAACTGGGGTGTTAACGCTTTAACTGGTGCTAGCATCGATAAAGGTATTGGAGGAGGCAAATAAAATGCCAAAAATTGTATTAGAAAATGTAACTAAGGTCTGGGGTGGCTTCTATGCCGTTGATCACCTTAATATGACTATTGAAGATAATGGATTTGTTACCCTTCTTCCCCCCGCGGATGTGGTAAAACCACTACTTTACGTATGATTGCCGGTCTAGAAACCCCTACTACTGGCAAAATTACTATAAATGACGAAGTTGTTTTTGATAGCGATAAAGGAATAAATGTTCCCGCTAATAAAAGACACGTTGGATTCTTATTCCAAAACTACGCCTTATGGCCACATATGACAGTTTATAAGAACATTACTTTTGGTCTTAATAACATCAAAGTTTTGCTCCCAGTCGTCTCTTCGATGTATAACCGCTATTTAGCGCAAAGTAAAGCGGTCCTAGAAGTCGAAAAACTTGTCGATTTTGCTAATTCTTCTCGTGATAAGAAAGGCAAGATTGTTGCTAAAAAGGCTATTCTTTCTATCGTTGATGAATTCAAGATTTCTTGGCCTGCCGCTACAGAACTTTTCAAACTTCATTTTGAAGAAATGGATATAGCCCAAGCTAAAGAACTTGCCGGAACAAAATCGCAAGAATACATCAATAAAGCAGAAGCAGAAAAACAAAAATTCACTGCAAAAGGCCTAGATATTAATGATAAAGGTCAAGTAATGAAGGATGGCGAAGTCCTTCAACAAAAGAGAAAACTTGATAAGGAAGAAGTTGATTTAAGAGTTCGTCACGTTGCTCGAGTTGTTAAGATTGGTGAGTTTATGGATAGATATCCCAGCGAACTCTCTGGTGGTCAACAACAACGTGTGGCTATCGCTCGAACTTTAGCTCCTGGACCAAAAGTTCTCTTTATGGATGAACCTTTAAGTAACCTAGATGCCAAACTTCGTTTAGAAATGAGAAGTGAACTTAAGAGACTTCATGTAGAAACTGGAAGTACCTTTGTTTACGTTACTCACGATCAACTCGAAGCTATGACTTTGGCTACTAAAATCTGTTTAATCAATAATGGTGTTCTCCAACAATATGAACCCCCACTTAATGTTTATTCCAAACCGAATAACCTCTTTGTTGCCGACTTCGTTGGTAACCCTGCGATCAACTTTGTTTTAGCTAGAGCCACACAAAAGACTGATAAGAGTATAGAAATTTCTCTTCTTGATAATGAAGAAGCTTTCTTTGAATGTGATGCAAACATCTCTCTTGCAGACATCAAAAAAGAACGTGAGAAAGAGGAAAAAGAAAAAGCTCTTCTTAAAGAGGAAAATGCTAAAAATAAGAAGTTTATTGAAAAGGAAAATGCTGATAAATCCTTTAACTTCCATATCTCTACAGTCGACGGAACACTAGATAGCAAAGACGAAGAAAATATTCCCGAAAATGAAGTCGTTTTAGGCATTAGACCTGAATTCCTTCACATTACTAAAACTGGACCAATCGAAGGCGAAATCTATAGCGCTCTTCCTTCTGGTATGGAAACAACAGTAAAGATAAAGGTTGGAAAATACCTCCTTACATCTGTTGTCTTCGGTGGAGTAGATTATAAAGTTGGCACGAAAGTTCATCTTTCCTTTGCTAATGATGAAATCTTACTCTTCGACCGTATCAGCGGAAAACGCATAGCGCAAGGTAGCGTTCGTTTTAAAAAAACTAAATAGCTCAATCCTTTCCTTAAAGGACTAGCGTGGTCCGCTAGTCCTTTTTGTAATTATTAATCCTTACGAGATTTAAAAAGAGTATTAATTGGAGCAAGCGCTTTTAAAAATTCCTGCTCTTTAGTTACGTCCTTCAATCGATAATAACTTTAAATGCGAGTCGAACAATTATATAAAGCCATTTTATTTACTAGCATACCAACGATAGTTCAAACCATTATGTTTCTTTATTTCAGAAGCGAATCTTCTAGGATCATTTACTCTAGATTTTGATACTATTCCAGAATCGGAACCATAAGAATTGGAATATGCCCAATCACAATCTGCTTTAAGGTAGACAACAGTTAGACCTGTACATCCAGCAAATGCTCCATATTCAAATGATGTAATTGTCGAAGCCAAAAAAACTCTTTCAAGTGAACTCATGCCATAGAAACATTCACTGTTAAGTTCAGTCACATCTAATATGTGAATCTCAGCCAATGTCTTGGGAATAAAATAAGAATAGTTACTACTATAGTATCCCCCTGTGGAAACAGTGTACATTGCGTCATCTTTCTTTAATTCACTTGTTCCACTTACGTGACTAAACATATTAAGAACCATATTTAATGAACAAGTTATGTTTTTCAGCGAATAATTCCCATCAAAAACATCTTCAACCGATTCAATAGACTTAGGAATAGTAATCTCTTGTAATTTATCCCAACCATAAAATGTTTTGGATTCTATTGTAATAAACGAGGAAGGGATCACAAATTTGGTGATATTCTGAGTTGCCAAAAAATTTACACCAGAAGTTGATATCTTATTGCCAATCGTCTTTAAAAGCGGGCAATCCTTAAAAACATTATTTCCTAGTGAATCAAGCTGAGTATTAATAGTTACATCGGCTAGTTTTGGATTATTACAAATAGATTCGTTACCAATTTTCCTTATAGGTTCATCTATACGAATAGAACTTAATTCGGACCACCGATTAAAAACAAAATCCCCTAATTCAGTGATTGTGGAAGGTATGACAAATTCTTTTAAATTATGGTTTGTAGAGGCAATGATACCTTCATTCCCACTTGATGCAATTTTTGTTAATTTATCACATCTTTCAAAAGCGTTATCACCGATTGAGGAAATATGAGAAGAAATATTAATTTTTCGAAGGTTCGGACAATTATAAAAAGCGTTATTCCCAATAGTTATTACATTATTAGGAATATTAATTGTTTGAGCTAAATTATTATTCGCAAAACAGTAATCCCCAATGGATTTTACTTGATAGGTATCACCGGAAATTATTCTACCTTGGGCATCAAAGCTATAAGTGTTAGGAATATCAATATTAACACTATTATCATTATTTCCGTAAAACCGACATAAAGTTCCGGTTTTATCAATGTCGTAGGGAAGATAAATGGGAGAACCCTTGCCTCCGCTATTAGTATTGCCACCACATCCACTTAGAACTGCCGAACCTAATAAAAGACCTAATACTAATTTAAAAATTTTATTCATGTTAATCCCCCGCAAAAAACATTTACTAAACATTTTCATTCATACAAAGTCTGTAAACAAATAACAATGCAAACGGTAAACATATATCGTAATGCTTTGTGTTTTTATTCTATCATTTTCTTTACAATTACGACTAGTTATTCTTCGAGCGACTCTAATAATAAAAAATCTTGTAGCTTAATATGTTTAACTAGACTTGTGGAATAATCCAAAGTGTCGTTAGTAATTATAATTTTCTGAGAAAATGGATCTAGACCAACAAAAGCAGAGAATTCTCTAGCATAAGTTTTTTCATCCACGATGGTGTATGCCACTTGAATAAAATATTCTTTCCCGTCTTTAGTAGCGTAAAAATCTACTTCTTTTGAATTATTATCATAAACCTTTAACTCATAACCCATATAAAGCAGTTCATTATAAACAATATTTTCCAAATTATGGTCCAAGTCATACCGATTATTTGTTACAGAAAGCGAGTTAAAAGAAACATCTGCGTTATATATTTTTTCATAATAAGCCAATTCTTTTTTTGCTTTTTTAGAATATTGGCTAATAGCATCAATAATGTAAGCCTCTTTAAGGTAATTTATATATTTTAAAACGGTATTTAGCGAAGTTGATTCGCACTGTTCTCTAAGGTATTTTTGAATACTCCTAGCAGAAAAGATTCGGGAATTACTTTTCAATATAAAATGGACTATTTTTTTAAATACAACTACTTTTGGAATACGATATCTTTTGATTAGATCATTAAAAATAATGGTTTCTTCTAAATCTCTTAAGAAGGCTTGCTGATCTGTTTTATTCAAATAGAATCTGCCAGGCATGCCTCCCCATATTAAATAGTCAGTTGTATCAGTAGTAAAATTAAGCTCATGAGAAAGTTCAACTATTTCCTTATATATAAATGGTCGTATTTTAAAACTAACATATCTTCCTGATAAAAAAGATGTTATTTCAGACGAAAGTAATTTTGAATTACTTCCAGTTATAAATATAGAATTATTGTCTAGTCGCAAATCCTTTATTGCTAAATGCCAGTTCTTTACTTCTTGAATTTCATCTAAAAAAATATAACATTTGCCCTCTTTTCGATGTTCATTAACATAATTGATTAATTCCGTAGAGTCTGAAGCTTTTAAATAGTCAGATGTTCGCTCAAAATTTAAATAAATGATATTGTCAGTCTTTTGTCTAATTTCATCCATAATTTGTTGAAGAATAAACGACTTACCACATCGTCTTATTCCAACAATCACTTTTATCAAGTCGCTTTCATAGAAACCTCTTATTTGTTTTAGATATTTTTCTCTTTTTATCATTTTTTTCCTCAACATCATTATTCTATTGAACAGTTTTACTAAAATCAATAAATCTGTTCATACATTGTGAACAGTTTTACCTCTAGCCGTAAAAGTGTTCACTTTTTAAAAAGTTACTTTTTAATTAATACTGCGATATAGAATAAAAACAAATTGGATCCATTTTTGAGTTAAATCTTTCTTTTAAACCAAAATAAACCGCTCAATTAATCACCAATCCCCCAAATACAACTTATGTTTTGAAATGGAATAAGAGTATATCAAAGGACAAATTGAAAGATTTCCAAAAGCTGATCCTGCAAACATTGAAATGACCATTTTTTCATAACTGTAAAACAAAAAGGAATCTACTGAAGAAACAGCCTTATTTCCAAAAAAGGTAACTATAAGAGCCAGCCATTGCTAGCGTTAGAATGAGCTTATCGCTCTCTATTTTGTAGATAAGAAGCCAATCGGCCTTGATATGGCATTCCATGAACGATTTCCAATTTCCGGATAATGGATGGTCCTTATATTTAGGATCAAATTCTTCTTGATTGGCTAAGTTCATAATAATCTTGTCAAGGAGATTAATATCGAGATGACTTCTTATGGCTGCTTTATAGTCTTTCTTAAATTGAGATGTCCAAACAACTTTTAACTGACTCATTTCTTAAGTTCCCTCAAGGCATCCTCGACATCAAGCCCTTTGATATTAGGGTCTTTTGATATCTTCTCAGCCTCAAGCAAAGCAAGCATCGTCTCTTTGTTTGGTTCTTCAATTCTTACATCAAAGGGGAACCCACCGGCAGTCAATGATTTCCGTAAGAAAACATTAATTGCGGTTGTTAAATTTATTCCAAGCTCGCCATATATGGCTTCTGAACGTTTCTTCAATTCGCTATCCATTCTGACACTAAAATTTGTTGTTGCCATAAAGTTACCTCCCTTCTATATCTATTATATATGCAATGCGTTCCAATGTATATTATTTAAACATCTATTGAAATACAAAATAAGAATAATATTGGATCAAGCAAAAAGCAGAGAAACTATGCTTTGGAATCGACCAATTGAATAACTGGACGACATGTTTTAACCTGGAAGTCAACCCTTTAGTGGTTTTGTCTTGTTGGCTCACCGAGTCTCTGATCGCAATATTTAGAAACCTAGTTCAACTATATCATATGTTTCAATCGAAAAACTTTTTTGAGACATCAAAAATGATTGACAATTAAGAGGAAGCACTAGTCTTTTAAACACCCAATAGGAATGACAAAAACGCCATCCTCTCTTCGATAACCATACTGCGTTCCAGTGATGACAATTTTCAAATCAGGTAGCCTCAAAGGCATTTGCTTTTCTTTTTCATTGTATTCTTTGATCAAACGTTCGATTTCACAGAGATGTTTTGCACCTTCATCGATATCACTTGAGCCTAACTTGAATTCGAGCAAAGCATATCTTCCGTCTTTTAAATGCAATACACCGTCCGCCTCTAATCCATATCTGTCATGATAATATGACATTTCTCCACGCATCTTAGAAGAATAGATTTTCAGATCTCTTATGCATAAAGATTCAAATAGAAAACCAAGTGTTTTGAAATCAGTATTAAAGTATTCCGGAGATATTCCAAGTGATGCGACGACAATTGATGGATCTATCAAATTCCTTTTTTTGCCTGATCTTATCGCTGTTTTGGATCTGATTGCAGGACACCACGGATCAATATCTTCTATGATATAAAGCCTTTCTAATGCTTCAATGTAATTACTGATGCTTTTATCTGATGTATCATTTGTTGATTTGACATCTTGATAGATTGTTTTATAGTCGCAAAGTGTACAGATGTTTCTTGAATAGGATCTTAAAATCGCATTTGTCAACTTAGGGTTCCTTTTTACATCATCAATAGACGAAATATCTTTGTTACAAATCTGGTATACCAAATCATCGGCAACATCTAATTTATTGCTTTCATTTTTGATTTTAAAACAGGTTGGCCATCCGCCTCTGCAGATTGCAAAGATAATATCTTTTATTGTTAAATTGGAAATACATTCCTTGAAAGAATCCGGATTGTCGAACAATTCCATCAACGAAACGGAACCATTGGAGTCTTCAGATTCATATAAGCTTAGAGGGTACATTTTCATAGTGCTGATTCGCATCGTGCCAGTGTGAGAGACTTGAACATTCTTTGATGTTGAACCAGTCAGAATATATAATCCTGTTTTCTGCTCATCATCAACTGACTTACGGATTGCCCCCCATATTTTAGGGGCATCTTGCCACTCATCGAACAGTCGAGGTTTGTCTCCGATTAAAAGCATGCTCGGTGCATCTTTTGCCGTACTTAAATATTGGTCTCTTTTTTCTTCGTCTTGAAATTCGATAACGCTTTTTGATTGCTGTTTTGCTGTTGTTGTTTTTCCGCATCCCTTTGGCCCAATGATCAGTACTGCTCCGAATGTGTCCAATTTTTCTTTTAAAAGGCTATCCGCAATTCTTGCTTTGTATTTCATATGTATCACCTCGTTAATATTATAACAATGGTCACATTTGTTTCCAATATTTGCTGTATTTTGTTTCTAACTTTTGCTGTATTTTGTTTCTAACTTTTGCTGTATTTTGTTTCCAACTTTTGCGGTAAATTCATAAAAGGAAGACAAACAAAATATCAAATGAGTTAGACTAAAGAGCACCATTTATGGTGCAACATTATGAAATCTAATACCACTAATCTTTTAAGAAAATTTGCAAGTTATTAATAAGCCCATGCATCTGCAATTATTATTCACAATGAAGATTACTTAGAGTGGAAATAAACAATTCTTTCTTCCAAATTTTCAAACTATCTTTATCACTAATGAAATTAACTACATCTTCTTTAGCAGATTCATAATCAGTAGATTCAAACTTTTCCTTTAATAGCTCTTTAACTTTTTCTAGAGTCAGCGCTTCGCTAGTGTCTATTTTGCCACCAGTATTTTTTAATTTGTTTTCTAAATATTTAAGATTGAAATTACTGCCTTTGCCTATATAGAAAAGATAGTCATAATAATCTCTACCCTTTACATGGTGTTTATATTCTCGGCACAATATCGCGTGAATTTTACCAGCGAATAAAGTGGCTTCATCAAATATTTGCACTTCATAAGGTGCAGGCAACATTTTGTATTTAAATTCAGTTGTTCCTCCAGCTGGGTTATCGGTATCTATTTCAAATTTAATCTTTATCTTACTATTAGAAACCACTCTTTTAGCGTCTTCGCTCTTTGGAAAGAAAGACATCATGAGCATTAATGTATTTCCTTTAAGAAATGCACTTTGAACCTCACCACTATTTTCTTTTTTCCTTGATTCAACGTTCATCTCTATTCCATAAGATTCAAATTCTTTTTTAAGAGTAGGAAAATATTTATCTAACTTAAAATTAGGATCTTTTTCTAATAAAGCGAAATCAAGATCTTCACTAAATCTATTCAAACCATGGAAGATTCTTAAACATGTTCCGCCACAAAAAGCAGCCTTATCAAAGAAACTGCTATGAGATAATCCTGAAAGTGCAATCTCTTGAATAATCTCTTTGATTGCATTTTCTCTTTCTTCATTGTTTTGATGTTTATAATTAGCAATCATTGTTTCAATAACACTATTCATGGGTATATTCCTTTCTGACTAATTTAATTAATAGATTTAAGTTGGTCTTGTTATATAAAGCCGCTAATCTCATCATTAGATTAAAATCACAAGAGGCAAATTCATCTTCGTCAATTCTCTTATCGACGAATAATAATTCTTTTAAGTCCTTAATGTTTCTAACTACTCTCCATTTACTTAATGAATCGCATATAGCTTTTTCCTTTGTGGCTATCTTAACAATGTAATCGCCACTTTCTAAATAAGTTAATCCTTCTGAAAAAACGTTTGAAGAAATATCAGAATATTCGAATCTACCAAACTTATTTATAAATGTCTTATTCTTTCTCACTTTCAAAGAAGCAGATGTAATTGCCATTACTTTTTCCGGTATTAACCCATAATAGGATAATGCCCAATCAAAACTAAGATATGAGGGAGATAATATGGAGGACGCTAAAAGACAAGGATTGGTATTTTTGTCAGTCTCATAAATTCCTCTTGTTAATCTAAAAATAACCCCATTTTTAGCGTCTCTTTTAATCTTATCTAAGGGATTAGAATAATCTTGATATTCCTTTTTAAGGATAGATGTTGTAACTAGCATATTTGCTCCTTCAAATACAATTATATTGGATTTATTGGAGATTTTAAACAAGTTATTAAGGATGTGTTGCCGACTTGATGCCTTACTCCAAAGCCATAGGAAAATTGCTTTGAATCCTGCCTTTTCCTGCCCTAGGGGAATGGTCCTGCCATCTTTATAGATGGCTTTTTCAACCAGAGCTGTTAAATAACGACATTTACAATTTTTTAAAAAATGTGTTACAAATTGAGAAATTTTTTTAGTTTGTAACACTTTAATAAATTTCGAATCAAAATAAAATGTCTGACACAATTTTGTATCAAACATATATTTTTTAATGGTGCCGAGTGCAGGACTCGAACCTGTACGGGATTACCAATAGATCCTAAGTCTATCGCGTCTACCAATTCCGCCAACTCGGCATATATTGAACCAGTGGTTCAAGCGGTATGTTATCACGTTTAGCCCTTCTTGGGTGATAATTTTTTATTACTAAACCATCTTTCTAATTAAAATCTTTAGAAATTAAAACCACCCAAGTTCCACTTTTCCTAGAACCTTCCCTTTTTAAAAGATGTTTTTTAGTTAAGGAAGCTAAATAGCGATTAATAGAAGCTTCTGATTTATGAATAACTTTAATTAATTTTGGAACAGTTAGTTTTGGGTTTGCTTTTAAAGCTTTTAAGAGAGCTATCTCGCCTTCCTTTAACCCTGTATTTTGGATTATAGTCTCTTTATTTTTCAAATTTCCATGCAAATCCCATTTATTTTTAGAATGAGAGCCATTTTTATTTATTAAAGTGATTGTTGTTCCAGTTTCATCTTCTCTTTTTCTTAATCGAGAATAGTTATTCCTAAAGATTGTTTCAACTGCTTCATAACCTTCATCAATCGCATCAATATAACCACCTAAATATAATAAAGATGCTAAAATCGGATATTTAAAATTTGCCTCGCCTGCAATATTAATTAAGGAGGAAATCACACAAGGATAATGAAGTTCCATTTGTGATGGATCGGCACTTAATTTAAAAGGTATTTCTTTTTTAAAGTCAGAATACAAAAAGGCATTAATAAGAATTTCTTCGATAATTTTGCTTTTATCTTCGCTCTCATTTTTCTCTAAATAATCAAAACAAGAAAGTTCTAGAGAAACAAAAGAAAAAGCTTCTGTTAATGCATCAAAAATATTTAAAGACATTTCTTTATATATATTTCTATCTCTATCCTTGGATTGATAAAGCACTTCTATGAGTTTAACAAATCCTTCTTTGCCAAAGCATAAATATGCTTCTGGATATGTCCACCCTTCTTTAGTTATTAACCCTAACTTTTGTAAACTTGATTCTAAAGACTCATAAAGGAAATCAATTCGTCCTAAATAGAAAGCTTTTCTTAGAAATCTAATTAAGCACTTCTGATCAATTCTAGAAGGAATAAATGGAAGAACTTGCTCTGAATTTGATCCTTTATATCTTTTTAATAACAAAGAGTTAAGCTCTATTGGAGAAATTTTAAAGTTTTTACTTCCATCTCTATAAAAAGCAAAACCTTCATAAAAATACGGTGCTTTTTTACCTGTTAAAGTAACCTTTAAAACATTTCTTGACTCAATATTAACCCACTTTAAAACAATATCCGGAAGAGGCGAGATTTTTTTCTCAATGAACGTTTCTAGATAATCTAATTCATCATTTAAAGGAATCAAACCAACATTATCGCTTTTATTAACAAGGCCAAAATAGATTGTTCCTTCCCCAAAAGCATTTAACATAGCGCACAAGGAAACAAGCGCTTCTTCAATCTCAAATAAAGACGCTCTAACTTCTTCTTTTTGGGGATTTTTTAAAAAATCTAGAAACATGCTTTAACCTATCATCTTCCTCTAATAATAGTATAGCATTTTCTTTACAATTATGTCTTCATCCATAAAGGAAGTTTAAAAATGTTGAACTTTTAGAAAGTTTTTTAGAAATATTAAAATTTTATCCTATCACTATTTCTTATTTGACTAATGACTTAAGGTACTCTGATAACGCTTTATCTTCAGCGTAAACATATGTCCCTTTAATCCCTCGAGTTAAAAGAACGTGATATGTATTTCTAATTAATTCCTTAGCAACCGTTAAAGGAGTATTTTTATTATGAATTCCTGAAGCGGTATCTGTTTTAGCGTCTTCCTCAGGATGGAATTCAATTTGCTTAGTTTCTTTATTATAAGTTAAGTCTTTTCCAATAATGACTCCACAATAAGGCATATCTAAACCCTGACAAGTATGGATACAACCGACTTCATAAGTAGATTTAGGGTCATCAAGCCAAGAATAATCAGTCCCTAAAGAGGTTCCATATAAATTCCATTTTGCTCTAAAAGGTTTTGAACTATCTAAATCTAAATTAATATCAGTTGTTGGCCCGCTTCGCTCTTCCCCTTTGGATACCCAGTTATAGGTATAACCCGCTACAAGACGACATTTGCCAGACATTTCTCTGCTAGAAGGCAAAGTCTGTTTCTTATCAAATGATTCTTGTTCTTCTAAGTCTTTCTTAGCAATTTCTTCCATCATATCGTAAGCACTATCAAAAATTCTAAAATCATATTTCTTTTCATTTTTTGTATAAACACTTTGTCCATTAGGGTAACCAAGGAAAAAACGTATAAAATTCATATAATCTTCTCCCCCTAAACATCTAAATTCAGAAGTTAATTCCAAGGAAGGAGATTCAATAACCTCAGAACGATATTTATAGGCGGCTTTCTTAATGTTTTCTCTCGTTCCATAATCAAAAACAGTAACCTTTTGATCATCATCTAAGAAAAATACTGTTACTAAGGACGCCTTAATTAATAACTCAATCGCATTGGGTCCTTTCTTAGATATGCCATGGCTTCCTGCAGCATAGTTATAAACACGGTGAGCTTCATCAACTAATATACAATCAAAATCATTTTCTTTAGAATTTTGGAAAGAAGATGGTTCCTTGAATAATTCTCTTAAGAAATTCTTTTTATAATCTCCCCTGATTAACTCTTTTTTATATAAATTTTTCGGAGATGCATTAGAAGTTACATAGACGGAAGTTAATTTATCTTTTCTCTTACCCTTAGAAATTTCTCCTCCGATTAGTCTTCCTAAAACATTAATAGCCACAACCGATTTGCCACTTCCAGGTCCGCCTTTAATAATAATGGTTTTCTTTTGATTATAGAATTTAGCTTTTCTAACTTCGTCGATGATAGTTTCTACTGCATTAGATTGATGCTCATCATAAGAAAAGAAATCATTTCCTTTAAGAGAAGCATCTAATGAAGAAGCTAAAGAATCGGAAGGACGTAAACGAGAATTATCAATTTCAAAAAGAAGAGATAATCCTTCTTTACTCTTATAAGGTTTTGATACATATTTTTCGATAAATTCTCTTAATTTATCCATATCTTCCCTTAAAAAAGCCGGAGAAGTTTTGACTAATGGAAAATAAGTCTCATTATCTAAAAAGCCTTTGAGATCTTCAGGCATATTATGGAGATAAGAACAAGCGTTCATATTAACATGCTCTTCTTGGATATATTCATTAAAATTCTTAATGATATTGATGTAATTTTTAGCTTGGCAAGAAGGATGCCAATGGTCTGTTGGTCCTCTTTTATCTCCTGTCACAAACACGTAATCTTTTTTATTGCTCTTGGAAGCGTCTGACCATTGTTTTAATTCAACTACGACAACATTTTTGTTACCAAATACGTCGGTTCCGCAAATTAAAAAATCTATTCTTTCTTTAGAAATGGAAGGTTTATATTCGATTGCAACAGTTACAGCGCGGTCAATATAAGAGGCCTCAAGTACCTTCGCCATTTCAGGAAGAGAAGCTTTCCAAGCACGCACTTGGGATTTATCAAAATAATAAATGCCATGAAGCACCATTTCTTTAGATACAAGATCACTTATATCGTTAATACCAGGCCACTTGCCAAAACATTGACTAATGAAATTCCCAACATTATCTTGATAAATAATCATTTTAAAAACCCTCTAAAGTGTTATAAAAATGTTATATTGTAAAAAGTGATATTTCAAACTATAAAACACTGATTTTGGAAAATTCTTCTAGGTTTTAGATATACTTATTGTATGTTCCATTTCCTTTATAAAAATATCGACTTTGCTCACAAGATAGATGAGAAGAAAAAACCGACAGAAAACTACGAAAAACATCTTCATCACTTTTATGAAATAGTCTTTTTTGTTAAAGGCTCAGTTACCTATCACGTTGGAGAAGAATCCAAGAAGTTATATAAAGGTGATATTGTTTTTATTAATGCTGGGAGAAACCATTTCGCTGAGGTTGATTCACAAGAAGTCTATGAACGATATGTTTTAAAGTTTGATAATTCTATTTTGCCTTCATATTTATTAGATAAAATGAAGAATATTCAAACATTTTACGCAGGAAATGCTGAGGAAAATTCGATTTTTAAAAATTTAGATAACTATATTGGACATTATAATGATGAAGAAATTTATTTACTCTTCATCTCCTTAGTTACAACACTTTTAGTGTTTTTACTTAATGACACTCAAAGAACGGAAATTAATTATGATGCCAACACCGCTAAATTATTAGAATGGATTGATAATCACCTAGAAGAGAACATTACTTTAGATAAACTTGCAGAAACTTTTCACTATAGTTCTTCACAAATTTCTACAGCCTTTAAAAAGAAAATGAAAATTCCTCTTATTCGTTATATCAAAATGAAAAAGCTTATTGCTGCTCATCAAGATATAGAAAGAGGAGAAAAAAAGAACGAGGTCGCTTTACGCTACTCGTTCGATAATTATTCGACTTTTTATAGGCTTTACGTTAAAACATTTGGTGAATCACCAAATGGTAAAAAGAAGAATTAACGTTGAACTCTACCAGAGCCATCTCCACCCATAAGAGTTTCAACTTCACTCTTGGATACTAAATTAAAGTCTCCAGGAATGGTGTGCTTTAAGGCACTTGCCGCAACCGCAAATTCAACGGCTTGTTGAGGATCTTTATAAGTTAATAAACCATGGATAATGCCTGCGGCAAAAGAATCTCCGGCACCAACTCTATCAACTATTCTTACTGCATATTTCTTAGAAGAATAGAATTTAGTGCCATCATAAAGAAGTCCGCTCCAATTATTATCGGAAGCACTAATAGATTCTCTTAAAGAAGTCGCTATAAATTTGAAACCAAATTTTGCTTTCATTTGTTTGAAGATAGATTCATAAGCGCCAAGATTCAAAACACCTTTTGTAACGTCAGTCGCTTCTGGCTTAAATCCTAAACACTTATCAGCATCTTCTTCATTGCCAATACAAACATCAACGTACTTCATCAATTTGCTCATTGTGGCAATTGCTTCTTCCGAGGTCCAAAGCTTTTTACGGAAATTTAAATCACAAGAAACAGTGCAACCTGCCTTTTTAGCGGCTATACAAGCTTTTTCTACAATCTTAGCAACTTTTGGATTTAAAGCGGGTGTAATCCCAGTGAAATGGAACCAGTCTTTTCCTTCAAAGATTACATCGAAATCAAAATCATCTTCTACTGCATCATATATCGCAGAATGCTTTCTATCATAAATAACAGTAGAAGGACGCATAGATGCCCCAGTTTCTAAATAATAGATACCAAGTCTCTCACCACCTCTAACAATATAAGAAGTATCAACTCCATATTCTCTTAAGGCGTTTAAAGCGGATTGACCTAATAAATTATCAGGAAGCTTAGTAACAAACAAAGCTTCATGGCCATAATTAGCTAAAGAGAGAGCAACATTAGCTTCTCCACCGCCATAATTAACATCAAAAGATTTAGATTGAACAATTCTCGAGTTTAATGGGGAAGAAAGTCTAAGCATGATTTCCCCAAAAGTAACAACTTTAGCCATATTAAGCATTCTCCTTTACTATTTTTCTTGCCTCTAAGCAAGCATTTGTAATTTCTTCATAGGTGCCTTTTGTTAAAAAAGAGCCGCCAACTGCAAAGATTTTTGGATTTTTAACAAATTCCGCAAGATTAGTTAAATCTACACCACCAGTAGGCATAAATGAAACACTTGGGAAGGCACTTGAAAGAGCCTTAATGGCTTTTAAGCCGCCAAAAACACCTGCAGGGAAGAATTTCAAATTAGTTAATCCTAAAGAAAGAGCTTCAATAATTTCGGTAGGAGTTACTACACCTGGAAGATAAGGAACACCTGCTTCTTTACAAACATTAAATACTTCCTTAGATAAACCTGGAGAGACAATAAATTTTGCTCCAGCTTCAATAGCTTCTTTGGCTTGAGTTTCATTAATAACAGTTCCCGCGCCAATTAAAGCGGAAGGATATTCTTTAGTAAGAATAGAGATAGCTTCTTTGGCTTCTTTGGTTCTAAAAGTGATTTCCGCTAAAGGAACATCGCCTTTTATTAAAGCAGCCATTAAAGGAGAAGCTTCCTTTATATCCTTAATAACTACTACAGGTACGACTTTGATTCTTTTAATTTCTTCAATTATGTTTTCCATAAATAACCTCTTATTTATTTTTGAAATATTTTACTGCATTGCGATAGGAGATGTCCTTAAGAACCTCACCGATCTTCTCCTCTTCAAAAGGAATTTGACCATTATTTATAAGTGTTCCAAAGTAATTTGCTAAAACTCTACGGAAATATTCGTGTCTAGCAAAGCTTAAGAAACTTCTTGAATCGGTAACCATACCAACAAAAGCGGCCAATAAACCGGTATTTGCTAAAGCGGACAATTGTTTTTCCATACCATCTTTGTTGTCATTAAACCACCAAGCTGCACCTAATTGCATTTTGCTTCTTGTTTCACTTTGGAAGGAATTAATTAATACGGATAAAGGAATAAAATCATTAGGATCTAAAGAATAAACAACCGTCTTAGGTAAAGAATTAGTACTCTCTAAATCAGAGAACATATTTCTTAAAGAAGGAATAATGTCTCCGCCATTTATCGCATCAAATCCACTATCAGGACCAAGAAGATTAAACATCTTCTTTGAACTATTTCTAAGAGCTTTAAGATGAAGTTGCATTGCTATTCCATTTAATGAATATTGCTTAGCTAACCACATAATTAAGTTTGATTTGAAATTTAAAGCTTCTTGATGAGCAATGCTTTCTAAGCACATTGCCTTTTGGAAAATCTCATTCATTTTCTCTTCGTTTAATGGAGTATAAACTAGCTCTTCAATAGAATGGTCAGAAATAAAGGTTCCATTCTCTTTAAAGAAGGAAAGACGTTTGCTTAAAGCAACTAATAAATCGTTATAAGAATTTATTTCTACATCAGCAGCTTTTCCTAATAAAGAGATATAGTTTTTATAGGAACCATCACTATTGATATTTGTGGCTTTATCAGGTCTAAATGTAGCGGCAACCTCAATATTATTACTTTTGTCTTCTCTTAATAATTTATGCCATCTCAAATCTTCTATTGGATCATTGGTGGTTGCTAGAGCGTTAACATTAGACTTTTTTAATAAAGTTCTAACGCTAAGAGCCTCTAATTTACTATTAAGAACGTCATAAAGTTCTTCATCAGAATATTTATAAAATGGATCTTCGATATCAAAATAACGTTTTAATTCTAATAAAGACCATTCATATAAAGGATTACCATAAGCGACCTTTAAAGTCTTAATCCAAGCTAAGAATTTCTCTTTTGGCGAAGCCTCTCCAGTAATTAATTCCTCAGGAATTCCATTAGCTCTCATTAACCTCCACTTATAGTGATCACCTTTTTTGTTTTCATCTATAAGCCAAAAAGCGGTAATGGATGTAAATTTCTTATCTTCATAGATTTCTTCTGCTTCTAGGTGATTATGAAAATCAAAAATAGGTTCTTTTTCGATGTATTTGTGATAAAGAACTTTCGCTTCTTCACTCTTAAGCAAGAAGTCTTCGTCCATATATTTTTTCATTAATTGCTCCTTTGACTATATTGTAAGAAAGCAATCTAAACACAACAATTGCAATTTTTAGGGAAATACATTGCATTTTTAAACGCATTCACATAATGTTAGTTGCAATGTTTTTCTACTTTTTTTGCAATTTTATATTACTGAAATTGCTTATATATTAATAAAGAACAAAGGAGAATTTATGAAACTTACTTTCCGTTGGTTTGGTGAAAACGACTCTATTTCATTAGAAAAAATCCGTCAAATACCGAATATGTATTCTGTTGTAACCGCGCCTTATGACGTAAAAGCGGGCGAAAAATGGAACAAAAATACATTAGAAAAACTAAGGAACGAGGCTAAAAAATATGGACTCAGAATGGAAGTTATTGAATCTATTCCCGTAGTTGAAGAGATTAAATATGGCGCTAAAAACAGAGATTATTTCATTGATAACTATATTGAAAACATTAAGCTTTGCGCGGAAGTTGGTGTCAAATGCGTATGTTATAACTTTATGCCAGTCTTTGATTGGCTAAGAACTAATATGCATCATCTAAATAAAGATGGAAGCAATTCTTTAAGCTATTCTAGGGAAGATTTTGAAAAACTGGATCCGAATAATCTCCACCTTCCAGGATGGGATGAATCTTATAGTAGTAAAGAATTAAATAACCTTCTTTCTATATATCGAAAACTTTCTCACGAAGACTTATTCAATAATTTGGTTTATTTCTTAAAAAGAATCATTCCTACTTGTGAAGAAGTTGGTATTAAGATGGCTATCCATCCAGATGATCCACCTTGGGATATTTTCTCTTTACCGAGAATTATCTCTGATGAAGAAGATTTAGATAAATTATTTAAGGCCGTCCCTTCAATAAATAATGGTTTAACCTTCTGCACCGGTTCTTTAGGCGCTTCTAAACATAATGATTTAGTCAAAATGGCTGGGAAATACGCTAAAGAAGGAAGAATTCATTTTGTTCATTTAAGAAATGTTCTCTATACCGATAATTTAGATTCTTTCTTAGAAGTTGGACACTTTACTCAAGCGGGCAGCTTAAATATGGGAAAAATCGTTAAAGCTTTAGTAGATAATGGTTTTGATGGTTATGTTCGACCGGATCACGGAAGAAATATTTGGGGAGAAGATGGCAAACCTGGCTACGGCCTATTTGATAGAGCCCTAGGTGCCACTTATATAAATGGCCTATTTGAAATGGCAGAATTAGAAAAGGAAGGTAAATAATATGAAATTACCATTTGAAGTTTCTTTTAAAGACAAAGTTGTTGTTATTACTGGTGCAGGAGGCGTAATTTGTTCCGAATTAGCTAAAGCTTTTGCCGCTACCAAAGCTAAAGTCGCTATCCTTGATTTATCAATGGAAAAAGCCTCTTTTGTAGCGGAAGAAATTAAAAAAGAAGGTGGCATCGCTCTTCCAATCGCTGTTAATTGTCTTATTAAAGAAGAAATTAAAAAAGCCCATGAGGAAGTTAAAAAAGCTCTTGGACCAACTGATATTCTTATTAATGGTGCTGGCGGAAATAATCCAAAAGCCTCTACTGATGATGAATTCTTTGATAGTAGCAAGGAAGGTTTAAAAACATTTTTTGATCTAGATGAAAAGGGAATTGAATTTGTCTTCAATTTAAATTTCTTAAGTGCTTTATTATTAACCCAAGAATTTGCTAAAGACATGATTGGCAGAAAAGATTGTTCTATCTTAAATATTTCTTCGATGAACGCTTTTACTCCTTTAACAAAGATTCCAGCTTATTCCGGAGCCAAAGCTTCAATTTCTAATTTTACTAAATGGTTAGCGGTCTATTTCTCTAAAGAAGGAATTAGAGTAAACGCGATTGCTCCAGGTTTCTTTAGCACTGCTCAAAATAAAGCTTTATTATGGAATGAAGACGGCACCCCTACAGCTAGAACTCATAAAATCTTAAATGCCACACCAATGGGTAGATTTGGTGAGGTTAATGAATTAGTTGGAGCAACTCTCTTCCTTTCTTCCGCCGAAGCCGCCTCCTTTATAACTGGCGTTGTTTTACCAATTGACGGTGGGTTCTCCTCTTATTCAGGAGTATAAATTAACGTCAATCCTAAAAAGTTGCTTCAGGGGAACTCGAAGCAACTTTTTATTTTGTAGATAAATTACTTAATTATTAAAGCGGTTACCGACAAATATTTCATTTCTTCATCAATAACAATCTTATTATTTTCTTTCTTAAAGGATACTTCCTTTTCGTTTCCTTTTTCATCAATCAGAATAATTTGATTAATGTCAAAATTGCCGTAAGTAAAAGAAATATTTTCAAAATCGTTATAATTGGCATTTGTTAAAAGTAAGGCAAAAGAGTCCTTTTTCTTATATAAGTAGCTATATACTCCGTCTTTTTGACTATAAACAAAGGGTTTTTGGATGTTGGGTAATAAATGTCTTTCTCTCAATGTTTTTCTTAAAGTAAAGAAGAAACAAGATTTATCTACTCCAGTAATGACATAAGGATAAACTATGAAATTATCATTATAAGCTAAGCCATTTCCATCGCGATGCATTCTTGGAGAATATAACCCTGAAGCAATTTTCACCTTATTTTCTTTATAAGTAATAGAAACATAAGAACCAGCCCTTCTTTGAGCGCATTCACGGTAATTATCAATACCATTAATTGGTCCTTCTTCAGACATTTCCATTGTCGCAAAAGCGTTTAAATCTCTTAAATTCTCTGCAGATTCGGCCTCAATTAAAGATAATAGGTTCCTTTCTTTAAGTACTAAGACCGCTCCACCATCAAGGAAAATAAAGTTATTTTTAAATAATTTCTTTAACTCATCAACGCTAAAATTCCAAACATTATCGCCAGTTAAAATAATCGTTTCATTCTTAAAAGATTTCTCGGTACTAACTTTATAGGAATAGCCCGCGGAGGAAAAATAGCCAACAACATCATAGTCATCAGTTTCTAAATTTAAGAATCCTTCGCGATGTCTGTTATAAACAGTCATTTCATCTAATGGGAAGAGAAGTCCGCTCATCTCACTTGGTTTAACGTCTAACGAAGTAACCTTTTCAATAAAAGGCATTCTTTCCTTTAAAGCTTCTCCATAATGGAATTCTTCTTGAGCACCATTACCTGTAGATTCAAAAATATTATAAGTCATACCAGATAATCCTAATGGAAGAGCACTTTCAACTTGGAACACTAAGAATTTAGGATCCTTAGAAAAAAGACAATATTCACTATTTTCAAGTTCTGGAAACATTAAGCAATCATCACCTATGAAAGAACGGTTAACAATTGTTGAACGATTAAAATCGAAATAAAAATTTTTTGCACCCATCTCACGATAAGCGGGAAGATGTAAGCGATCAATCTTTACTCCATCATAGGCAAAGCTATTATGTAATTCTTTCCAATCTCTAGCTTCCGCAGAATGTCTAAATGAGAGAGAAGTCATTAAACCAATATGAGTTTTAATGCCGCACTTTTTAATGGTTTCGCCAATTTCTTTAGCTAAGGAATTAAGAAGTTCTCTTTCAGAATCAAGCCAAACTTTTCTTTCTATAGTGGGTTCTCTTTTAGAAATATTAGCAACAAATTCTTCTCTAGTTTCTTCTTTACCAAGTCTATTAGCAAATTCCTTCATATGTAAGGGACAAAAACAACCACCCCAAGATAACGGATCATGGTTATGAAAACGATAATCATCTTCAATCCAAAGAACTTCTGGTTCTATTTCTTTAACGTAATAAGTTAAAACATCTAAATAGTACTTTTTCCATTCAGGTGATAAAGGACAAGCAGTTAGAGTAGCCTCTTTTCCAAAGCGGTCAACCATGGTTTGGAAATGTTGATTTGGAGCTAATTCTCTTCCTCTATCTACATGACCAAATTCCATCCAAGGATTTAAAGAAGTACTAATGCCTACGTCCGCAAAAGCTTTTTTGGCTTTTTTCATTACCTCAATCCAGGGTTTTAGTTCTTCTTTTTGAATATGACCGACATTAAATTCTTCACCATTAAAAATGAGAATTACATTTTGGAAACCATATTTTAGACAGAAGTTTTTAATACTCGAAATTCTTTCATCCGCATATTCATCAGGAAAAATTTGTGCTCTTAAACAATTAAGAAATGTGTGATTATTTTTATTCATAGCTTTGACCTAAATCTATTATAAATAATCATTCTCATTCGTCTCGGTATTGAATATAACTCGATTAAAAATGCTATTAAATAGCAAAAAAATGAGAATATTTTTTTCTTAAAAAGCTTAAAAAGCTATGTAAAAATAGCGTCCTTTCTTTAAAAAAGAGCTTTTTTTCTTAAAAAACAATAATTAAGAAAAATTATCTATAAACTATTTTTAAGAGCTTAGGTAAATTTATGAAAAATTATAATGTTGGAGTTATTGGTTTAGGAAATAGAGGGCAAGCTTTGCTTTCTAGTATGCTTGCTTGTGAAGAATGCAATGTTATTGGAGTTTCTGATTTATATCCTGACCGCATAGAGATAGGACAAAAAATCGTAACTAAGATACGAGGTAAGACTCCTAAAGGTTATATTAATTGGAAAGAACTAGTAGATGATCCTTTAATTGAAGTAGTCTTTATTATTTGTGATTGGGAAATGCATATTCCAATGTCCATCTACGCTATGGAAAAAGGAAAAATTGTTGGTTCTGAAGTTGCTGGTGCTTACTCCACTCAAGATTGTTGGGCGCTAGTTGATACCTACGAAAGAACAAAAACTCCTATCATGATGCTAGAAAACTGTTGCTTCGATGAATTTGAATTACTAAGCAACGCTATATATAGAGATGGGTTACTTGGAGAAATACTTTATGCTCATGGAGCTTATTGTCATGATTTAAGGGAAGAAATTACAGGTGGTAAAGTTAACCGTCACTATAGATTAAGAAATTATATCAATAGAAACTCGGAAAATTACCCAACTCATGAGCTAGGACCTATAGCAAAAATATTAGATATTAATCAAGGCAATAGAATAGTATCTCTTTCTTCTAACGCAACTAGAAGCGGAGTAGCTCTTGAAGCTTTTACAAGAGACGAACGTTGCCCAGATCCCTCTTTGAATGGTCAAAAATTTGCCCAAAGCGATATTGTTATAACCACTTTAAAAACAGAAAAGGATCAGCTAATCACCTTTAGATTAGATACTTCTTTACCCAATTATTATGGTAGAGAATTCACTTTAAGGGGCACTAAGGGTCTAACTAAAGCCGATTTAAAATTAGTGCTTCTAGATGGTGAAATCCCAGAAAACTATGACACCTTTGATTTTTATAAAAAGACTATGGGAAATAGTGAAAATTATAAAGAAAAATATTTGCCAAAAATCTGGAAAGATATAACTCCTACTCAAAGGGATTTAGGCCATGGTGGCATGGATTATATTGAATTTAGAATCTTCTTTGATTGTTTAAACGAAGGAAGAGAGTTCCCAATAGATGTTTATGATATGGCCTCTTGGATGGCAATAACCCCCTTATCAGAAGAGTCCCTTAAAAATAATGGTTCAACCATAGAATTCCCAGATTTTACTCGCGGTAAATACAAAATAAGAAAGCCTAAAAGCGTTCTTGGTGAATAAATTATAGAAACAAATTAAATAGTAAATACTCACCAATTTTACAGATTTATACATTTGTCTAAATTTTATACAACGACCTTGATTTATCAATTTTTCCTATGCAAATCTCCATTATCTTTTATGTGTCGAAAAAAGGAGAAAAGAAAATGTATTATTCTGCAGGAAATTATGAAGCATTTGCTCATCCAAAACATAAAGAGAGCAATAAGAACAAGAAAGCCTATATTGTTGGCAGCGGTCTAGCTGGTTTAACCGCGGCTTTCTACCTAATTAGAGATGTCGGTTTAAAAGGAGAAAATGTTTATATCTTTGATCGCGATTCCCGTGCCGGTGGAGCTTGTGATGGTTATAAAGATCCTAAATATGGCTACTATATGCGTGGTGGTAGAGAAATGGATAACCATTTCGAAGTCATGTGGGATGTATTTAAAGATGTTCCATCAAAAGACGATCCAAATGTTACTGTCTTAGATGAATATTATTGGTTAAACAAAGAAGATCCTAACTATTCTTTATGTAGAGCTACCTTTAATAAAGGTGAACAATATCCTACTGGACACGATTTCACCTTAGATAAAGAAGCTCAAAAACAACTATTAAAACTCTTCTTAACTGATGAAAAAGACTTAGAAGATAAGAGAATATCCGATTGCTTTGATGAACATTTCTATAAATCAAATTTCTGGTTATATTGGCAAACAATGTTTGCTTTCCAAGAATGGTCTAGCGCTTTAGAGATGAAGCGTTATCTCCAAAGGTATGTTCATCACATTGATGGACTTCCTGATTTTACGGCCCTTAGATTTACCCGTTATAACCAATACGATTCAATGATAGTACCTCTCTTAAAATATCTTACAGATCGTAATGTGACTTTCATTCCAAATACCGAAGTTACTAATATCATCATTAAGAATGAAAATAACGAGAAAGTCGCTACAAAGATTGAAACTACCCAAAATGGCAAAGAAGTAGATTATGACTTAGATGAAAATAGCTATGTCTTCTTTACTAATGGTTCTTGTGTCGATAGCACTCGTTATGGTTCTCAAAATGTTGCCCCCAATTATCAAGATCTTCATTCTGGACAAGGCGATTCTTGGGATCTATGGAGGAAATTAACCAAACAAGTTACCGATGGCTCCTTCGGTAACGTAGATACCTTCGCTAACAATATTGAAGAAACTAATTGGATGAGTGCCACAATTGATGTTGATGAAACTCTTCTTCCTTATATTATGAAGATTACCAAGAGAGATCCACGCACACATAAAGTTTGCACCGGTGGCATTGTAACTGTTAAAGATTCCTGGGATTATTGGCGCTGCTCTTGGACCATTAATCGTCAAGGTCAATTCCCTGGTCAAAAAGATAATAGAACTCTTGTTTGGTTCTATGGTTTATATACCAATAGACCAGGCAACTACATTAGGAAACCAATGAGAGACTGCACTGGTATTGAAATTGCAGAAGAATGGATGTACCACATTGGCGTTCCTGAAGATAAGATTGCCGAATATGCTCGAGACCATGCTAATACTACAACTGCATTCATGCCCTATATTGATGCTTTCTTCCAACCAAGAAAGAATATCGACCGTCCGTTAGTGGTACCAAAAGGATCTAAGAACCTAGCCTTTATTGGTCAATTCGCTGAAATTCCTCATGACACCATCTTTACCACTGAATATTCAATGAGAAGTGGCATGGAAGCTGTTTATACCTTATTTGATGTAGACCGTGGTGTCCCAGAAGTATGGGGTTCTCGATATGACATTAGAGAACTCTTAAGAGCTACTTATTATTCTATTGATAGAAAATCTCTTAAAGATATGCCTCTAAACTGCTTCGAAAAAATCCTATTAAAGAAAGTACTTAAAAAAGTTAAAGGTACTGATATCGAAACATTATTAAAAGACACTAAGCTTATTTAACGTAGATAGACGAAAACCCCTTCTCTCTCCCTTCCAAAGAGAAGGGGTTTTCTTTTTTAATAATCCAATTATCCCTGCAAAACCCACATAAAAGGCCACCAAAGGGTAGGACTTTGGTGGCCAAACACAAAGGGGAGAAGATACTATTTTTTCTTGAGGTATTTGACGCAGTCTAAGGTAACAGCCGCTAAGATGATGACACCTTTAATAGCGAGCTGATAGTTAGCATCAGTAATACCAATCATTGGTAAGACAACAACGATGGCTTGGAAGATAATGGCCCCGATAACAACACCAGAAATTTTACCAACACCACCAGAGAAGGATACGCCGCCGACTACACAAGCTGCGATAGCGTCAGCCTCCATGCCTTGACCAACTTGAGAACGAACGTTACCAGTATAGATACCGTAAATACTTCCGCCGATACCGTAATAGATACCCGCAAGAATAAAGACCATCATGGTAACTTTAAAAACGTTAATACCAGATACTGCTGCAGCTTCTTGGTTTCCACCAACCGCAAACATATTCTTACCAAATTTGGTCTTATTCCAAATAAACCACATTACAAGAATACCAATTACCGCCCACACAATCATAATCGGGAAATCTTCGCTTCCATCAGGCCCTAATCCACCTAATCCTTTACCACTAACTATAGCGGTAACGGTTGGATCGGCGTTTCCAGTAAAGGAGTTTCCTGTCAAACCAGCTAATAAGCCGAAGGTAAATAACTGAGTTGCTAATGTAGAAATGAAGGGGTGCATCTTAAATTTAGCAGTGAAGAAGCCGGCAATACCTGATATTAAACAACAAGCAATTATTGAAACAATAAAAGCTAAGATAACTCTTAGAGGCAAAGGAATAACGCTAAAATCTGGCGAAACACCTAAGAAGGTAACACTCGTTTTACCTGATGTAGTTACTAACATACCAGTTAGTACCGATGACATACCAACCAATCGCCCGATAGAAAGGTCGGTTCCTGCTAAAACAATTAGACCAGCAACGCCTAAAGCTAAGAACATCTTTGGGGATACTTGATTCAAGATTAGTAATAAAACCTCACTATTAAATAAGAATTCATTCATTTGAATGCCATATAAAATAGTGGCAAAGATCATTAAAGCTAAGATTGCTAAATATAAACCATTCTTTAAGAAGAAGTTCTTAAGGGAGAAGGTATAAACATAGTTTTCATATTTTTGTTGAGGAACAAAAAGAAGCGGCAAATGCTTATTATTAGCTTTTTCTAAATAACTAAATTCATTTAAGTAGTAGCCATGAACCTTATCTTTCAGTTCATCTTTCTTATCGTTAAAGGCAACATTAGCGTCATTAACTTTTTGCTTATAAATAGTCTTAACCTCGTTTATAGCGAGTTTTCTTCTATTTTTCTCTTCTTTTAAGGCACATTTATCTTCAGGAAGAGGAGCACTTTCAAATTCCGCTTTTAATTTAGCTAACTCCTCGTCTCTTTCTAATTTAGCTGCTTCTAATTTAGAAACTAAAGTTACTTTTTCTTCCGCGATTAACTCCTTATTGTCTAATTTCTCTTTTTTAATTAAAGGAGAATAAGAAGTAGATATAAAAGCAATGCTATCTTTAACTTCTTGTTTAAGAAGTGGCGCATTGATGGCTTTTACCTCTTTCGCTTTTTCAATTTCTTCTTTGTTTTTAGCAATTAGTTTTTCTCTCACTTCTTTTTCTAATTGCTTATTTTTCTTAATGTTACGATTTTCGTTTTTAAGGACTTCGATTTTATCGAGGCCTAATTCACGTAGAGCATCTATTCTTTTTTGTCTTTCTTCAATTTCTGGAAGGAAATTACTTTCAGGAATTATTGAAGTTCTTCCCATTTGTTCCATTTTCTCTTCTCCTTATAAATATTTAGCGGATAACCTAAGAAGTTCCTCTTGGTTAGTTTCCTTAGTGTTTACGATTCCTGAAAGGTGATAATTACTCATAACCGCTATACGGTTGGTAATACCAAGGATTTCAGGCATTTCTGACGAAACAACAATACAGGTCTTGCCCTTTTTAGCTAAATTGATAATCAATTGATAGATTTCATATTTAGCGCCAACATCAATGCCTCTTGTCGGTTCATCAAGTAGGAAGAGATCAGGATCTCTTTCTAGCCATTTACCAATAATGACCTTTTGTTGATTTCCTCCAGATAAAGAAGAAATTAGATCATTTGGCGACATACATTTAGTATGCATTTTATTAATTTCAGTAACGGTACTTTCCTTCATTTTACGATTATCTAAAATGCCAAAAGTTTTATATTTGTCTAAATTAGTAATCGTCGTATTGAAAGTTAAATCCGCTTTCGCAAAAAGCCCTGTTGCTTTTCTTTCTTCAGTAACAAAAGCAAAATTTTGCTTAAAAGCATCTTGAATTGTATGAAGGAAAATTTGTTTTCCACGATAAAAGATTTTTCCATTCTTAATACTTCTCATGCCAAAGAGAGTCTCAAGAAGTTCACTTCTACCCGCCCCAACAAGTCCATAAATACCAAAAATTTCTCCTTCTCTAACTGAAAAGGAAATATCTCTTAAACTGGGATTATAAACTGTAGACAGATTTTCAACTTTTAATATTTCCTTACCAGGTTTATTGTCCACTGGAGGGAAACGATTAGTTAAACTTCTACCAACCATCGCGGAAATAAGTTCGTCCATATTCGTATCTTTGATGGCTTTAGTCATAATCATTTCGCCATCTCTAAGAACAGAAACTTCATCGCAAATTTCAAAGATTTCATCCATCTTATGAGAAATATAGACAAAAGAAACCCCTTCTTTTTTAAGATCATTAACAATCTTAAATAATTTGCGAACTTCAGGTTCGGTCAATGAAGAAGTTGGCTCATCTAAAACAATGATTTTTGAGTTATAAGAAACAGCACGAGCAATTTCTACCATCTGTCGTTGAGAAACAGACATTGTTCGCATTTTTTGTTTTGGGTTTACTTGAATTCCTAATCTATCAAAAAGTGATTTGGTCTCATAAAGCATCCCTGCTTCATCAACAACTCCAAACTTGGATCTATATTTTCCAAGCCACATATTATCTAAAACAGTTCTATCTAAGCACTGATTAAGCTCTTGATGGACCATAGCAACGCCACTTTCTAAAGCTTCTTTTGGATTTTCGAAAACTCTAGTTCTTCCATCAAAAATAATGGAACCGTCATCTTTACAATAGATTCCAAAGAGACATTTCATCATCGTCGATTTACCAGCACCGTTCTCACCCATCAAACCCATTACAGTTCCTTTTTTCACAGCGAGATCAATGCTTTTTAGAACGTGGTTTTTGCCAAAGGATTTAGATAATCCGCGCAATTCTAAAATATTTTCGCTCATCTTCTTCCCCCTACCTTTGTTAAAGTAGGGCGCAATTTGCGCCCTACAATGTCAACTAAATTACTTGCTTAAAGCGTGATACCAATCTTTGATGATTTGTCCTTGAGCAGCACCTTGCCCAGCACTACCAGATCCAACGAAGTAGGTCTTTGCTTTGCTAGAAAGATCAGCAACTCCAGTGTCATCAGATTTTTTTGGTTGTCTATTGAAGAAGACTAGTGGTTTGTCACCAGCGAGATTTTGATAAGCTTCCCAGTTAGCATGAGTAATAATGTTAAAGGCAAAGCAATCATAGTTAGTTCTCGTCATTTGAGTTGTGATTCTTTCTTGTAAATCAACGTCATTAGTTCCATCGCCCTCAACAACATCAACAGTAAATCCTAAAGCCTTGGCATAGTGAGGAAGAGCTTGACGATAAGTTTCTTTAATGAAGTTATCGTTGCTGGAATAAGTAGCAACAAGCATCTTCTTGCCCTTTAAGGCACTATCTTCGGCTAAAGTAACATAGGCGCCAGGTTTTAAGCTGTCCGCATTTTGTTTTGTAACAGCGGCAAACTTGGTTTGAATAATATGAGAATTGATTTCTTCTAAATTTAATTCAGCTTTTCCACCATAAGTTGTATCAATAACTGGTGAAGTTCCTTTTAAGAGGTTGCCTAAAGTAACAGCAGCCGCTAAAGCTTGATCGTCACCGTTTTGAGAGACAGAACCGGCTAAAGTTCCTGCCTTAATCATGTCACAAGCAGCACTTAAAGCGTCAAAACCAATGATTGGGGTGCCTTTCTTTAAACCAGAGGCATTAGCAGCGGCAATAGCCATACCGTCATTGTTGGAAATGATGAAATCCATCTTTCCTTTATACTTCTTTGTCCAAGTTTCGACAGTTTCCTTAGCAACAATGTCATTCCAAGAACCAGAATTATCAATACAAGTCTTTCTTTCTAGTTCTTTTGCTTTGAAGCCTCCTTCAGCGGCAATTGCGTTCATCGCCTCAACACAACCTTTGGTACGGTCGATAGCTTCGGGGTTCCCATCTTCACCAACTAAGATGACATAGCCAAGTTCACCATCGCTGATGGCATTTTCCCAACTCCAAGCGGTATTTCCACCACTTCCTCCGCAAGAACCAAGAGTTCCCGCTAAAGTCATTAAAGATAAAAATGGAATAATTTTTCTTTTCATGTTTTTCTCCTTATTTATTCCTTGCTTATATAAAGTCGTTCAAATGACTGACTTAGTTAAGCGCTTACATCGTAAAAATTAAAGTGCTTTTATTGAATGTAAAATTCCACACTTTATATGGAAAAAAACACACTCTTTTTAGAAAGAAGGAAATTCATAACGAACTCTAAAGACAACATAAAAAAGATATTAAAGAAGAATAATTGTTATAAAATAATAGAAAAACAATAAAAACTTATTTCAGTTTTGGAATTGATAGTGGAATCCACTGATTCGTTGTTCATTAAAATTTTCTAAAAACTAGAAGACCAACAAAAAACATTCAAGTAATGACTACATTTTTAGATGTGACCAATTTAAAGTAGTTAAGTTAAGAAAAGTATTATTAGGTTATCTTTTAAGAATTAATTGCTAATTTTACCCCAACTTTTTCCAAACAGTTCTAAGCCATCATCCAATTTAATTACAGTTTTGGAATTGATAATACTTGCTGTACCTTTATTATGATAACTTCCAATTTTATCAACAGATACAAATATTTGTTTATTACTAAGGATATATTGTTTAAAAATATTATTTATCGGATCATCAGCAATATTTTTAAACAAGATTGAATCATGAACTAATATAGGAAGAGAACTCAAATTTAAGACGGACAAATCAAAAATAATGAGACCTTTGTACTTAGATCCAGTGCCCGTATCATTTGGGGTTTCAAATTGATATTTATCATTATTTTTAATGATGAATTTCGGAGAATATCTTTTTTCAATATTAATTTTATTGCTAATTATTTCCATTTCCTTGTTAATAGAATTGCTTACTTTTTCGGCTATCTTACTTTCAGATTCTTCTAAATTGGTTTTGGTTTCTCTTATTGTTAACCTCATTTCTAGGTCCTTTTTATAGCTTTCAATGCAATTATTAACGGAAATTATTTCCGCTTCCTTTTGGGCAGCCGCTTTCATTACATCAGGAGAGATACAGTTCGGAATATTTAAATCGTTCAACTCTTTTTCGATTGGTTTAATTTTATTGGACAAGCCCTCTAATTCTTCATTGATTAGAGCAAGTTCAGACATAATTTCATTTGTAACTATAGCAATTATTCCCTTATGAAATTCATTTATTTCATCTAGCTTTTTTATATTAACATTTGGAAAAAATGTATGTAATTCGTTAAGTTCACTATCACTTATAGAATTATTGGAGATTATCGATTTATCCAATTTTTTCTTTCGATAACTTAGACGAGATTGATTTTTTAGTAAGTTTTCAAGTTGTATTTTCAAATCAATTGCTTGTCTAGAAAAAGCAGCATCGCCCTCAAAATGTCTTATGTTACCTTGCTTAAAAATTTCCTCTTTCTCATTAAGTAAAGCGCTTCTTTCTGCTAGTGCAACTTTGTAGTCGTTTTTGCTCTTGATTTTTTGAGGGATGAAATTAAATTTCTTTGCCAGATCTCTTGCCTTCTTTTCATCTTTCAATTGCTTCAATTTTTCTTTAATTTCTTTTAAATCTTTATAAAAATGAAACAATTCTTCGAGGACGTTAATTCCTTGGTTGTCACTATCTACTCCAAACCCTTTAAGAGGCTTGTCTTCATGAATATTATCCTTTCCAGCTACCCTTATAAAACGTCCAACCTTATCTCTAAATGAAAAGTTTGAATTATTTGGAAAGTAATGTTTATTTAAAAATTCGTTGAATTCTTTCAAACTAATTTCTTCGAATATTTCGTTGTTTTCATTACATTTACCTACATAATTGGGATTACTTGTATCTCTCGCAAACCTATATAACTCATTTCCAAATCTAAATGTGAAACGGATAATGTGATGTCCTACATTTTTAATAATGTCGCAATCTTGCTTCTTACAATATGTATCGCCGCCAAAACAATAATCAATAACCAAAAGCAACGTAGATTTACCTATTGAGTTGTTGGCTTTGGCACCACCTAGAACTACATTTAAGCCATCATTAAACTTAATCCGGTTTTGAAGAAATTTGTCACAATTTATTTCAACTAACATAATTCAACCTCCTTTCTATCTTTCAGCTTTATTTTGTTAAGTGCATATAAGCAAGTTAATGCCTCCGCAAATAAAGAAATGTTACCAATTTTTGATTCATTATATAGAGTTGGTATAGCAATCGGGCCTAAAGAAATGATTCTTATCAATTTTACAAGAAGAGGCATTATACTTTCGTTAATTCCTATAACTTTATTTGGAAATTTCATCAAACACCTCACAATTTTGAATAAAGAAGGAAATGACAATCTCACAAGACAATAAGCTTTGTTGAGTTTTTCTAGATAAATTTTCCACCAATAAATCAAAAATTTTCTCTTGCGATAAATCTTCTTCAACAAGTTTTAAATAATTAGCCCTAACAGTTTTGCATAAATCTTCAAAATTAAAACTATTTCCATCCTTTTCTTTAAAAAGTTCACTAAGGAAAAGATAATAATCAGTTATAAAAGGATTAACAGCTGAATATAGTTTGGTCGTTGTGTCAATTTTGTTTTTAATTGCCATTGGTTTTAGTTTCAATGAAACATCTAAGGCCGTCGGATTAGAATCAAGTTTATCAATTAATGATTTAAGTTTCTTGCCATAAAATGCATCATCCAACAATAATTTAATTCGCCTTTTTTCAAAATATTTATCTTTTATAATTCCCAATTCATTAGTATGCCGATTACTGTCTTTATAAAAATATGTAGGGCCTGCGTTTGGCGAAATTGCAATGGTATTGTCAAAATTATTTGGCAAGTCTTTATCTATTTTAACAACCTTAAATGCATTATCACCAGAAATCATCAATTGACACCCAGTGATTGGACATATTCCATCAGCTTCCTCGTATAAATCATGTCTTAATTTACTGTATTCATCTTCTGAAATATCTATACTTTTTCTTGATGCTTCAAATAATATGTCCACTAAAAGTTTGCCAAGTTTTAAAGCAAAATTATTATCATTTATTTCAGGTATTTCGTTGGCAAACTCATTAACAACATTTCTTATCAACTCTGGTTGATCTTCAAACATATTATCATATAAATATTCAAAATTCTTAGCATCTACATACCTAATTAGCTTTTTAGCAAGATTGCAAATACTCTTGGTTCCTTCAAAATAGTATCGCAGCATCCTTCCCCCATTTGCATATGGTTTCGATAGTATTTTGTCTTTTTTCATATATTTATCAGCTAAAACACTGCTCAAAACATCAAAAACAAAATCGCCTTCGGTTGTTTCACACCCAATAGCTCTATATAGTTTTTGAGCAAAAGTTTTAAATAACATTTAACCCTCAAAAAGTTCCAGCGATTTCCAGGTTTTAAAACCATTATTTGTAATATGTGAATGCGATAACAAATCGCTCTCTTGGTTCATTGAATTTTAACACAATGGAAATTAGTTATAAATGAGCTGAGAAATAATTGGAGGATCAAATTATGATCAAAAGAAAAACATTCTACGATGATGGTTTCCAAGAACATCTTGTAGAAGGTGCAAAATTTCTTGGAGATGAAGGTATTCCTGAACTATTAAACGTTCACAATACCGAAAAGCCTAGAGCGTTAATTCCATTTACAAAATTAAAAACCTCAAAAACAAAACGTGGCTACATACATTTCTATCTACACGACAATTGTTTTAAGCAAATCTTTGGAGCAACGGATAAATATTTAGATTTATTAAAACAATACGATGGCGTGATATCGCCAGATCCAACAATCATCATAGGAAAATCTAAGTGCTTACACGCAACAAGCACCTATATGAATAGAGCAATTGCATATTATTTGCAAAAACAAGGAATACCTGTAATCCCAAATGTTAGATGGGGAGACGAATCTACCTATTCTTTTGCTTTTCTTGGGATTCCGAAACATTCAATTGTTGCAATTAGTACACATGGATGCATTAAACGCGACAACAAAAACGGGAATTTACTAAGAAGATGTTTTAAAAATGGTTTGGCTGAAATGCTTAGACAACTAAAACCTGAAATAGTTATTGTTCATGGGTTTATGCCAGATGACATTTTTAAAGAATTCCAAGATACAACTGAATTCGTTCGTTATAGAAGTGAATTTGAAGAATCTAGGAAGAAAGGAGAACGCTGACATGGGGCTTACTTATAAAGGCAAAACGCCCAATCATCATTCCCTAAGAGATAATTTGCCTATACTTGAAAGCAACCCATCATTTCAAAGAAATGGCAATCATTATGGACAAGCAAGCAAAAATGGTGCATCTGTAACTACAATCAAAAGTGATAACCCTTTAAAGACTGCTCAAGAATTCTTTGATAAAATAGCGTTAGGTGGCCTATTTATGAATAACTCATCAACGGGCCAATTGGATCAAAACTTAGTATATATGAATGATGGGACCATAATTTATTAGCGTGTTACTTCAAAATCTGGTTCGCCAGCTGTCACTATCAACATTAAAAACAGTAGCGATAACTGTGGTTTAAGAAGTCACAAAATCCATTTTATTAAATAGGGGCGAATTATTATGCAAAACAAAATCAATAAATTATTCACAAAAGAAGAAGAAACTTTATTAGCAACATTAATTGGAAAAAAATTAGGCAAAGTACGTCACGATGCTTATTTTAATAGCAACATTTCATTTAGGAAGGTTTCCTTCTTTGTTGCTGAAAAAATTTTTCTCTTATTAAACACTTTAGAAGAAATGGACTTTATGTGGGATGGTGATGGATATGAGGGAGAAGAAGTTGCTGTGTTTAAATTCTTAGAATGTAACGAAGAAGTAACCAAAGAAAATTATGGATTTGATAATCTTCAATTCATTGACATCCCTGTCCATGAAATTATCAAAGATATTATCATTATTGAAGATAACGTTAAGGCTTATGATTCAAATACAAAAGAATTTGTTAGCGAGTATGATTACGTTAAGGGTGTGGTATTTGTATTCGATGGTTTTAAATATTGCTTCTCTAGATGCAATTGGTTTTTAGAAGATATTAATATTAATAAAGGAGAAAATCCTGAAACTAAAATTGGCAATATAAATGATGACTGGGAATGGGGCGAAAATCGTTATTCTATTAATACAAGAATATTTAGAAGTCTTAAAAAGGATACTAATAATTAAACTGAATTCGTAATGATAGCTATTGGTTTAATTCGCTGATATTACTTTAATTTAATTTATTTGTGGCAATTGAATTAATAAAAATCGTTATTAAAAATATTATTGGTTTTGAAATTATTTATTTTTCATTTCCAATACACGACTCTTTATGTTATTGGATGTTTTCAAAACCCTTAAAAAGCTATAGTTCAAACACTCCTTGCAACTTTCTGCTACATAATGAAAGAGCCATTATTGATAAGAATATTTCTACTCTAAATTTTCTTTATTAATGATGTTTCCTTCGATATAAATTGTATGGTTAGAATTAATTTTATATGGGAATTGCGGAGGAATTTCTTGATTTTTAAGCAAATAATTAGCTAAAGAACAAATAGCTTCGCTTTGGAAAATGTCGTTATTTTTGACAGTTCCTGTTAAAAACCCTTTTTTAATATAAGAAAAGGAAGAAGATAAACCATCGACAGCAAAAACCGGAAAAGCGCCTTTCTCCTCTTCTTCTTTAAAAATACCTTGTTCTAATAAGTAATCTATCGCACCTAGCGCCATATCATCGTTATTAGAAATTAAAGCTTCGATATTCCCACCATGTTTTTTATACATCTCTTCCATGGCAAGTTTCCCTTTATCCTTTTGCCAATTAGCATAAGTAGATTCTAAAACAACAAAAGGCAAAGATAGACTTTTTAGCTTATTTATAAAAGCTTCACTTCGTCCTTCAGTATCTTGGTTTCCTATTTCTCCTTTTAATAGAACAATATCCAAAACTCCATTCTTATTTTTATCGTATTCTTCTAATAGCTTTCCTTCTTTCATTGTAACTGAATAAAGCATTTCCGCTTGTTTTTCTCCCTCAAAACGAGGATTAGTGCCGACATAATAAATGTTCTTAAATTCTTTTATGCCACTTTCTAAATCTTTACTAAGCGGTTCCCTGTTAAAGAAGATTAAAGGAGTCTCCTTTTGAATAGCCTTTTCAATAGTTACCGAAGCTGTTAGGCGATCAACAAGATTAACTAACAAAAGAGAAGCTTTATTCTTCTCAATAGCTTCTAATAAATATTTGTTTTGTTGATTTTGGGACCTTTGACAGTCATAACTTTTAACGTCATATCCCTCATTAGATAAACACTTAGTAATTTTTTGCCATAAAGAATTAATAAAAGAGTCATTAATATCGTAAATTAGGATACTGACATTTTCTTTATTTTGAGCACAAGAGAGCAAAGAAAATAAAGAAATTAGAGAAATTACAAACCGACTATTTTTCTTCATTTTTTAACTCCTTTATCGGTATGAATATACTAATTTTTGTTCCTTTATCTAGCTCTGAAGATATTTCTAAATCGCTACTTGGGCCATAATAAAGCTTAATCCTTTGATATACATTAGAGAGCCCGACTCCTTTATGAATCTTTTTATCTACGAACGACTCTTTAATTTCCTCAACTTTATCTTCTAACATTCCATAACCATTATCTATAACTTCTAAAAGAAGATATCTATTATCCACTTTAGCGTTTACTTCAATTTTGGCTTCCTTTGTTCCTTCTTCGCCTATTCCATGTAACAAAGCATTTTCTACTAGGGGTTGAAGTATAAGTTTTATTATGAAAAAAGAAGCTATGTCCTCTTTTTTATAATTAATGGAAAAAGAGAAATTATCTTTATAACGCATCTTTTGAATTTGGAGATAATAACGTACATGCTCTAGCTCTTTTTCTAAAGGAATGATATTTTTGCCTTTCGAAATAGAAATTCTAAAGAACCGCGATAAAGCAATAATCATCTTGGAAGCTTCTTCATTCCTCCCTTGATCAATCATATAAATAATGGAATCAAGAGTGTTATAAAGGAAATGGGGGTTAATTTGATTTTGGAGAGCTTCTAGCTCCGCTTTATTTTGGGCTTTCTCTTCTAAAAGTAATTTCTTAGCTAAATCCTGGATGCGGGAAAGCATTTTTAAATAAGTTTTGTTCAGTGTTTCAATTTCCTTAGTACCTTCTAACTGTTTTAAAGAAGAAACTTGGAAATCAAAGGATTCTAATTTAGCCATCTCTTCTTCTAATTCAATTAATGGTTTTGTTAAATGATTAGTAACTAAATAAATAACAAAGATAAAAAGAACAACGAAAATAGAGGAAGAAACAGTAGTTAAAGTAATAACTGTTCTCTTAGTGGAAACGATATTATCGCAATTATTGGCAATTAAAATTCGCCAGGTTGTTGAAGGGATAGTCGAGAGATAAAAATAATAATTAATGCCTTCTTCACTAAAAAGCTTTTCCCCTATGATCATCTCTTTAATTTCTGCCCATTCTTCATTAGATATTTTCTCTTTTGAAGAATAAACAACATCATAGCTTTTGTTATAAATTAGGATGTGCCCGCCTTCTCCTAAATTTGCGCCCTCTATTAAGGAAAGAATTTGTTTAAAGTTATATTCAATTCTTAAAACGAAGGGACCTTTAGAAGAACTTTTTATATATTTAGACAAAGTAAAATAGCTTCCTTCTTCAATCTTGGAAAAAGAAGTTACCATCGGATCTCTCTGAGCACTAGAAAACCAAGAAGAATTAACCACAACATCTTTACTTTCAGAAGCATGATAAGATGAATTCTTAGCTTCCAAATTTCCAGTTTCGTCATATAAAGCAACAAAACGAATATCGCTAGAAAGAGAAACTAATTCATCAAAATAGGAAGAATTATAGTCGCTATCTACAGTTAATTCCGATACGTCAATTTTCTTTTCAATTGAATTAGAAAAGGAAATTAAATTATCTACATAAATAGAAAAATTATTTATTGTTTCTTCACTAGTAGAAGCAATTTGGTTTAGATAGACGCTCTCAACATTATTGTTATAAGTAGTTAAGAAAACAGAGAGCAAACATGCCGCAAAAATGATCATTAAAGAAATCGAAGAAGCAAAAAGCTCTCCTTTTAAGGAAAGGCGTTTACGAATTTTCTTTGGCTTTACGGAATTCATCAGGACTCTTTTCTGTATATTTCTTAAAACAATGAGAGAAATAATAAGGGTCGTTATAACCAACCTTTTTAGCTATTGTAACTATTTTATCGGCACTTGTGGTTAATAAAGAGGTGGCCATTCTCATCCGGGCATCAGTCAATAGTTTAGTAAAGCTGGTATCATGTTTCTTCAAAATTGTAGTTATATAGGAAACTGAAAAGCATAACTCTTTAGCGACATCTTCAATTAATAGGTTAGGTTTGGTGAAATTAACATCAATAAATCTCTTAATACGGTCAAAAGAGGTTTCTATTCCCGCAATTCTTTTATTTTTATTAATTTCTAAGACGTTTGAGGCTAAATTATGGAAAAAATTAAGAACACTTTCCTTTGTTTTTAAAGAATATAACTGACTGGATAAAGCGCTTTGAGAATCAGTTACTTGGTATAGTTCTTTTAAGGAAATTGAACTCTTTAAGATGGCCTCCATTATGCTAGAAAGAATAAAATAATATCTATCTTTAAAGGAAGGAAGAGATATTTCTTCAATGATTTTATCTATTAAAGCAAAAGCATCTTCTTTTTTGCCATATGAAAGGAGATAGGTAATGTTTTTAAATTCATTTTCATCAACTTTCCCTTCTTTTGTATTATTTTCGTTTTCTTCTAAATCTGGAAAAGAAAGGACAAGGCCCTTACCCATAACGGTTCGATATTCAAGAGACCTCTTTGCATGGCGATATATCTTTCGATAATTAACTAAAGGCGAAACGCATTCTGAAAGTCCGCAAGAAACGGAAATTGAAGTACCCCTTTTAATCTTCCAAATTATGGAATTCATTGTTCTTAAAAAATCACTGTTATTAAAGGGTATATTTGCTAATAAAAGAACCACGAATTGTTCATCATAAAAGAAAGAATAATGGGGAATTGCAGGGAATTCTTCATTTATTATCTTTTTAGCGCTTAGATGAAGTAGGTCTAGTTGATCATAAGGAATGTCTTCTTTATCACTATCAAAAATAGCAAACATTTGATATTTATAATTTAAATCAATTTCATCATCTTTTAGCTTTTCTAAGAAGGTTGGAGGTATTTCTTTAATGGTAATTAATTTTTGTAAATCTTCACTTTGAAGAAGTGATTTAGAAGAGAGAGCCTTCTCCTCTAAAGAAGAAATGTTATCGTGTAATTCTTTTTGCTTATCTAAATTAGCCTTGATCTTATATAAAGCCTCTTTTAGTTCCTCAAAGTCTAAGGGTTTAATCAAATAAGAAGAAACATTTAAAGAAATTGCCTCTTTGGCATAATCAAAGGAATCATAACCAGAAAGAATAATGGTTTCTAATAAAGGTAATTCTTCCTTAGCTTCCCGAATCACATTAATACCAGTAATATAAGGCATTTTGATGTCTGTAATCATGACATCAGGTTCTAAAGAAAGACCATTTTCTAAAGCGTCATAACCATTTTTATATGCACCAACGACCTCAAAATCATCTTTAAAGCTATCCATCATCTTCCTTAGTCTTAGAAGGATAGAATCTTCATCATCTAATAAAATTACCTTATACATGTATCTATTCTCGATTAAATTTGCCATCTTCAATTTCTTTAAATAAGGTGGACCACTCTTCCATTTTCAACTCACCAATAATATTAAAAGAAAGAGAAGGATTACTTAAATCAATTGTGTATTTAGACATATATCTTTTAAAAGGAGAGGGTTCTTTACTCTTAACGTAATTTTTAAAGAAGAAGGACCCTAAGGATGAAAATAGTCCCTTATCGTTATTTTCTTCTTTATTCATTAATAAATAGCCATCAATAGTGTCTCTAAAAAAGACATAATCACGTTTAGATAAAAGAATAAATCTCTTTTTATAAGTAAAAATATCCTTAATATTGCTTTTTTCACCAAGTTCTATATTTGAAGACTTAATTTTGTCTTCGAAAGAAGGACTTATAAGAGATAAAGAAACAGGAATCTCAAAAAATTTAGAAACAATTTTAGAAGCGTAAATTAAATTTTTATTAATGTTGGAATCCTCATCTTCCTCGTCAATAACTGTAACATACGAACGAAGGCCTCTCTCTTTATCGGGAAGATAAAATAAGAAATTATTACTCTCTAAGTCGGAGGAAAATATCGCGTCAAAATGGCTATCTTTATCTTCTTCCTTAATCCTTTTGATGTTATCAAAACCATCAAAAACTAAAAAATCCTTCTTATCACAATCTAAATAAAATAAGTTTTTTGGATTAGATATCGCTAATGATTTTAAAAACGTGGAAAAATCTTCAAGTTTATTAAATGAATTAAAATTAAATAAATAGGTCATGCTACCTCTCAAAATGATTTTAGCATTTAAGAATTCTCAAAGGAAATTTTCTTTAACTTTTTCCCTTTAAATGAGCACAAGAATTGACATAATTTCCTATTAAAATTGAAAAAATACTAGTTTTAATATCTTTACAATTTAAAAAAATATTGTGTAAATGTGTAAATGTGTTTTATTTACATTTCTTTGAAAAAGAATTGTTGACTTTTTATCTAATAAATTGCAATATTTTTCTAAAAATCAATCAAAAAATGCCTTATTTATGTACCAAATTTGGCTACTGAGACGGAAGCTAATAATGATAAAACTACTTTCTTAGCGGCTATGGACACTGATATAGAAAATTGCATATATTGGACGCAAAGAAGAGGTCTACCAATACGAGCCGCAATGTGGAGAAAATAGATCCACCCCATTCCGAACATGACTGTGCAACTGGTAATAATGACACACGTCAATAGTGTTGGTTCATAGATGTTATACCTCAAGTCAACCTTTTATGGAGCAAATTAAACAATGATATGTTCAATGTCGATATATCGAGGGAAATAATGAAGAAGGCATACCTAAATAAATAATTTAGGAAAAAATTAAGTGAAAAAGTATTGCTACAATTTCCTAATTGATAAATAACTAAAAAAAGTTTGATTGCTTCGAACTTTTTTTGATGGAATTAAAATAAAACTGTCAAAGATGTGATGTAAAAATTCTTAAAGGAAATTTTCTTTATTCATAACCCTAATATAATAAAATTCTACTTATTCCCTTTTCTAAGAGACGCTACCTCAGGAAGGGATTTTTTATTTTTTGAATTAATAACCTGAAATAATAAGGACTATTAGATCTCGAATGACTACTTATAATACTTTTGATTTTTACTTTTTGGCTTATCAGGTAATGTCATTTTTATGAGGCCATTTTTAAGGGCAACATTAAGATATGAACCCCTTAAAGTTTCTTTTGATTTTATACCTAGTCTATTCATTATTTCATTCGCACTTAGAGGAATGTCTGGTTCCATAACCTCTAACAACCTATTAACTTGTTCAGAAATATTCTTGGTTTCTTGTTGCATATTTTCTAGAGTTTCATCGATAGCCTCTTCTATCATCTTTAACATAAATTCGATAAATGTATTGGAAGTGCCACTTTTATTGGATTTTGCAATCGCTTCATAATATTGAGTTTGGAATTTATAGATATGGGACTCAATTGGAATATATTCAAATATAGGGTTCCACTTCATTAACAAAACATTCTGCCATAGTCTAGCGGTCCTTCCATTTCCATCACCAAATGGATGTATAAAAACAAACTCATAATGGAAAATACAAGATTTAATTAATAGAGGAGTTTGTTTGTCTTTTTTTAACCAACAAAATAAGTCACCCATTAAAGATGGAACCATTTTTTCAGATGGAGCAATATGAATAACATTTCCATGTTCATCAATTACTCCTTCTGGATGACTTCTATATTTTCCAGCTTCTTTATCAATAGAATGAGCGATTATCCCTTGAGCTTTTAATAAATCCTTTTCTTTGAAACCATCATAAAGTTCAATTATTTCATAAGCTTTGTATGCATCTTTTACTTCATCTATTTCTTTTTTTGGACCTGTTACAAGCTTCCCATCAATCACATCTCGAACTTGGCTCAAAGAGAAAGAGTTCGCCTCTATCGATAAAGATGAATGAATAGATCTAATTTTGTTATTTTTTCTTAATGTTGGCATTCTCTTTAATGATTGATATGAAGAAATTCTTTCAATTTTTTGAGAAATTGAAATCGATGAAGTCAGCATTTGATTTGTTATTGTAAAGGGCGGTTTATACATATCTTTGCTAATAATATTTTACCAAAAATTAGCCTAAAAGAAATATTATCTTGCTTAAATCATGCTTAATATCTTACTTAATTGTTAAGATTTTTACACGAACAAAAGATAAAAGTTTTTAAATTTAAAAATTAAGTTAGTGGTCTTCTTCTATCAATTAGCAAACAACTTCTTTTTTAAAAGGAATGCTATCAATGGCACCTTTTCTAGTTACCGCGATAGCAGAGGCTTTTGAGGCAATTTTAAGGGAGGTCTCTTCATTGTTTCCACTAGCCAATAAGGCAAGAAAATAACCAATAAAAGTGTCTCCAGCGGCGACAGTATCAACCGCTTTAACCTTAAAAGCGGGTACATGTATCTCCTCTTTTAAGGAAAATAAGGTTGAACCCTTCTCTCCTAAAGTAACTAGGAGATGTTTTACTCCTTTAGATAAAAGATAATTAACGGCTTCCTCTTGACTATGACATCCAGAGCAAAGAAGAAGCTCTTTTTCATTAGGGATTAAATAGTCCACTTTAGAAAGTATCTCTTCATCAAGTAAATAAGCAGGCGCAGGATTAAAAATACATTTCTTATTTAAAAGAAAGGAAGCATCAATAATTTGTTTAGTAATCTCTTTAGATAGTTCAGCTTCTAAAAGAATAAAATCAGCTTCTTCTAGATATGGACTAATATTTTCTAAATCTTCCTTATTTATTTTGTAATTCGCTCCATGATCTAGAACAATCATATTCTCGGAAGATTCATTCACTAAAATTGTGGCGCTGCCTGTATTACAATTTTTTTCTAATAAATATGAATTTAAGCAATCTTTGTCGATTGTTTCTTTAATAATATTAGCTTCTAAATCCATTCCTATTGCACCGATAAAAGTTACGTCAGCACCCGCTCTTTTTAAAGCTATAGCCTGATTTAAACCTTTTCCTCCAGGAGAGACTCTCTTTCCTAAGCCATTAATAGTTTCCCCTGGCATAGGAAAAGAAGAAACGTAATTCGTTATGTCTACATTACAACTACCAATAACCAATATCTTCATTTTTTATCCTCTTTGAAAAATAGAATAAAGTCACCATAAATAGAAACACAAAAACTCTTCCCTTTCTATTCCTAAATTAATCAAATAGATATTAAAAATTGTTTATTAATAGTATTTACTAGGAAACAACACACTCAATATGGAGTTTTTTGCCCTCTGGAGGAACAATGTTCCCTTCAATTTGCTTCCCATTTACATATAATTCACAAGCTTTACTCTTCTTACCTTTAAAAATAACTTCAATATCATATTCACAACCACGATATTTACGAGTGATTCTAGCCTCTTTAATATGACTTGGGAGAGTAGGATCAATATAAAGTCCTTCTTCCATAGGACGAATGCCAAAGAAATATTCTTTTAAAGCTATATCCATCCATGTTGCAGTCCCTGTTAACCAACTAACCGCTGCTTCTCCACCTCGTAAAGCAAAAGGAGCGCGAACATTTGAGGAATAAATATAAGGTTCAGCATTATAAGCATCAACACCAATCTTAGAAATAATATGATCTGGTAAGAGATTAGAATAAACGTGATAAGCCTCATCCGCTCTATTTAACATACAAAGAGCAATTATGGACCAGGTATTGGCATGGCAGAAAACGCCGCCATTTTCTCCAATTCCTGGAGTCGCCCAAGAAATTTCATCTTCTTTAGAAGGATAATTTGGCCGTAATGGAGGATTTTGAATAACAAGCCCAAATGGAGAATCGCAATTTTTCATAACGGCATCCATTACAATATTGGATCTTTCTTTATCTGCAGTCCCAGAGAAAACTGCCCAAGCATTAGAATTAATCCAAACACGAGCGCAAGGTTCTTTCTCTCCTCCAATACGGATACCAGAATCCGTTATACAACGGATATAATGGTCTTTTTCAAACATCGTTTCATTAAGAACTTTGATTTGTTTTTCCAACAACTTTTCATAAAAAGAGGTCGGTTTTGCAAGCCTTTTTTCGATTTTTATCAAAGTTCTAAGGGCTAAAACATATTGTTCGGCAACCATAACTGACTCGCCTTTTCCTTTTCGACAAACAGTATTCAAGTTATCGTTCCAGTCGCTATCTAACATTAAAGGAATATCATCTTTCCCCATGTGCTCTTCAGTAAACCTAACTGCAGCTTCTAAATGTTCTAATACAGTTCCTTCATCGTGGTCGTAATAAGGAACTAGTTCATTTAAGAAAGAATCATCACCAGTTTCTCTAAGTAATTCATCTACGGCATAAACCATCCAAAGATGAGAGTCACTACGGATACTTTCATTAGAAGGCTTTTTCTCGATATGGAAATAAGTATGTGTCGTTGCTCCTGAAGCAAATTGTTCACTCATAATTTCTTTAATACGAGCTTTAACCTTTGTAGGATGAGTAATGGCTTGGGAAATGGCGTCTTGTGAAGCGTCTCTTGTCCCTACTCCACGAGCGCTCCCCGTTGCATAAAAAGAGATTTCTCGACAGACAAGGAAATTAACATAAGCTTGGTAAGGAGTCCAAATATTGGCCATACGGTCTAACTCTTTATCATTCGTTTTTACATGGAAATAGCTATCAATATCTGCCCATTTTTTAAGAACTCCTTGATAAAGTTCATCTAAATTAGAAATATTCTTAAAACGAGAAATAGTCGAAGGAATATCTTCCTTTTTGCCCATTGTGCCAAGAATAACAGCGAAATCCTCTTCCTTATTTTTCTTTAAAGAAAGTTTATAAGAGAAGGCCATAATACCTTCCCCTCCTAAAAGCTCTGTGTTAGGACAACTTCCCTTTTCAATGGCCTCTGGATTAGATAAATCACGATAAGCACCTAAAAAATCTTTTCTTATCCCAGTAAAAGAATCACTCTTTATAGTAGAGGTTAAAAAGACAAAGGGAGTTTCATCAGGACGAGATTGAGCATCAATAAAATAATCATAAATTAAAGCATCACACTTTTTGTTATAGAAGATATTGTTACTTTGTTTGGTATAGCATTGGAATTGAGCTTCGCGGAGATATTCCATATTGCCCATTTCTTTAGCAACATATATTTCTAAATCCACATCGTGATCCGCTACTAACTTTAAACGATAAGTTAATGCATTTTCTTTGCCTACAAAAGCAATTAAAGTTACTTCAATGCCGTCCTTTTTGCCAATATATTTGCTATAGCCTCTACCATGTCTTCATTCAAAGAAATCTAAAGGAGTATTAGTAGGAATAACTGAAGGGTTCCATACTTTGCCCGTCTTTTTATCTTTAATATAAACAAATAATCCTTGAATATCAGTTGGGATATTAAAGAAACCATATCTTCCAATACGCCAAATCTCAGGAGATTTATACCAACTAAGGTTGCCTCCCGCTTGAGAAATCATCGTATAAAAAGTTTCATTAGTAAGATAGTTCATCCAAGGAGATGGCATATCATGTCGATGGAAAACTATTTCCTTATTATCGTCATCAAAAGTATAGAAAGATTCTTTTTTTCTACGATCCTTTAACATATTCTTTTTTTCCTTAAAATGTTCTTTTCGTTATTTTAAAGGAAAAATAATAAAGATTTGCCCCTTATCTAAAAAAAGTAAAAAACATATAATCAAAATGGATTTATGATTCGCTGATTGTCATTTATAAAAGTAATATGCAGATTAAAATTAGGTATTGTTTTCTAATGAAAGAACTTTAAAGCTTCTAATTAGCATGCGTATTAAATTTTAACGATTTAAATTGCGCCAAAAGGCAAACCAAACACATTAACGTCGATTGAATATACATTATCTGTTGCACATACAACCGCTCCATTACCAACGGGATATTTGGTATTTTTTGATAAAGTTGAGAATGCCGAAATATCTTTCTTTGAGTAGCTAACACCACTCTTACATTCCACAAAATGGAGTTCTCCACCTTCTTGAATAATAAAATCAATTTCTTTTTGATCTACATCCCGATAATAATAAAAATTTGGCTTTTTATTGTTATTTTTATAAGACTTAATGATTTCGTTTACTACATAGGTTTCTACAAAGCGTCCTGCAAAAATACTGTTCCTTAACACTTCCGCGTTATTTAGACGCGCTAAATAAGATGCTAAACCAGTATCAATAAAATATAGTTTCGGTCTCTTTACTACTCTTTTAAGTGTTGAATTCTCATTATATGGTTCTAATAGAAACACAATATTTCCTGCTATTAAAACACTTAACCAAGAATTGATTGTGTTAATAGAAACACCCAGTGCTTTAGCGATATTATTAGGAACAAATTCTTCTCCCGTTAAAGAAGCTATAACTTCCATAAAACGTTGAAACTTGAGTTTGTCCTTTATATTTATGATTTGTGATACATCTCTTTCAATATAAGTTTTTACATAATCTGAATAAAAAATGCTTTCGTCCAGTTCTTTAACGTCATATAGTTCTGGATAAAAACCTCTGACAATTAAAGAATAAAGTTCATTTATATCTACTTTATTATCACTACATTTTTGAGCACATTTTACCGGATCAATCTCAAATGGTTGTTCTTCTTTACCTCTAATTTCTCTTAAAGACAAAGGACACATTTCAATAATAGATACTCTGCCCGCCATGGACTCAGATACACCGCTTATAAGGTTATAAGTTTCTGAACCAGTCAAAATATACATCCCTTTGTTATCTTTTCCTTCAAACTTTTGTTTATTAACTATCGATTCAATAACATCAAATAATATGGGAGCATATTGCACTTCATCAATTATTAATGGTGAATTATGTAGTTTTAAAAACAACTCAGGATCGCTAATAGCCGACTCTCTTTCTCTCAAATTATCCAAAGAAACATAATTAAAATTAAATTCTTTTACAAACTCACTGCATAATGTAGATTTGCCAACTTGTCTTGCACCAGTAATCAAAACTACTGGTTTCGTTCTAATCGCTTTAATCACCGATTCTTTTATGGTTCTTTGTATCATAATTGGCACCTCTTTCGTATTTTTTTCAGTTCCACTTTAATTTTTACGCATTTGCCTTAAACTCTCAATACTAATATTGCCGAATTGTCTTTATAGTGATACTTCCACATCAAAAGAACGTAATAATGCACTTACCCGCCAAAGATAGGTACCATTAATAGCTACATTTGAATAGTCTTAAAGCAGACAAAAAATAGACATAATACGTCTTAAACACAAGGAGCGAAGCTTAACTAACCTTTAAGATGATTTATATCTCTAAATAAATAGATTTTAAAATAGTCTTATTCGTTAACAAATCTAATTAGTAGCCTTCTTATTACAGGTTCATTCTCGAACTTCTGTATTAATTACGTTAAATATTCTGCACAATTCTTCTTTCATTAAAGCTTTTCGGCCTTTATAAAATAGTTCAAAATCCTTAAGCTCATATGAAACACCATTTGGCATATATTTAACAACATTCCCAACAGCCACCCAATCAACTAATGTTGAATCATTTTTGCTTTCATTTTCAGACCCTTGAAGAAGTTGTAAGTTTGGCAATTTATTCCTAACGGCTTGCCACTTTTCCGATATTTCTTTAGTAAATCCAGCTTTCTTCATTCTTTTGTTTTCAAAACCAATATAAGGATGGACGTGATCTTGATGAAATATAGCAGCATCTAATTTCACTTCTGGGTAAAGTAGGGAAAGAAGCATAAATGTGTAAGACCCCTTCTCATAATCAAAGCACCTATTAATTAAATCTTCTGAGACACTAAAGTTCATACCACCAGGGAGTCTAACGTCATCAAACAGTTTAATTGAAAATAATTCTTTTTTAAAATTCTTAATCTTTTGAACACATCTTCTTGTTTCAGTGATAACAGTATTGCTTGCAAAACTAAATACGCTCTTTAATTGAGCAACAATAAAATAGTATCTGAATGCAGAAATATTATCTTTTGTGAGAGAGCCACCGCGATATAAATAATATGTTATCGGAATTAGTGCATTATAAGATGTTATTGACTGGTCGCTAAATCCAGTCTTAGTTAAAAATTCAACCATATTCAAAAGTGCTTCTTTAATCTTTTCCCAATTTTCAGAAATCTTAAGAACATTTGTTTTCTTAAAAGACTCGATTTTTAGATTAATTGGCGAGTCAGTAAGTGTTAAAGCCGCTCTCATTACAAAATCTGTATCAAATGAAAACTTGTTCCCTCTACCATTCATTGTGTTGACTAGAGACTCGATTTCTTCTCTACCACCCGTCCAACTCGAAACAAGCGTTGAGAATAATAGGTCTGTCTTTGATAACGGGGTACCTGAACTGTTCACTCTTACAAATATGTTAAGAACATCATCATAATCAGCTTCTTCAATTTCATAAAAACTCAAAGGACTAGTGTCTTTCGCTGTTAGCACTTTGTAGAGTGCCATAATATTTTTGCCGGCCAGTTGTTTGTTCTCAGGATAATTCTGAGCTACATACTCAAACAAATCATACTCGTTATCGTACCTAAAAATTTCCTTAACTTTAAACCATTTGCTTGGATCTTCTTCATATTCTTTTTGAGTTAAGAATTTAAATCTCTTAATATTATCGTCGTCTTGGACTTTTGTTGTTAAACTTGAATTTACATTCATATAGAGTTCTTTTTTCGGAAAAGATCCATCTAAATTCCACCAGCAACGAGGCAATTTATAAGCAACACTTCCTTTAATTGCAATATAAAGAGAAGATAATCTTTGCTGGCCATCTAAAACAATATAATAAGATTCATAATCAGTGGTTAAAGGGAGGCTTTCTTTTTTGTTGTCATGATTATCTCTTTCATGATATTCCCTGATAAATTTATAGAGGTTTAACGAGTCTCCTGAATTATTAATGTTTTTCTTTGATGTCCTCCAAAATAACAAAGCCCCAATTGGATATCCTAAAATCAATGAATCAAACAGGTTCTCAATCTGAATTTCTTTCCATACGAATTTTCTTTGGATTTCAGGAAGAAACATACGCCCTGAATCGATATAATTAATAGCTTCTTTAATTGATAATTTTTGATAGCTCATAAATAAAACCTACTTTATCATTTTATACCATTTAAACCAATTAAACGATTTTACATAGATATGAAGGATAAAGGTATTAAATGTAATAATTATTTGATTATATAGTAAATTTATCTTCGCTTCTTCATATATTGCTAACAGTTTTTAAGCCTAGAACATTCTTGTGAATATTCTCGATAGCAAGGAACAATTCTTCCTCCTTTTCGGTAATTACCTTATCTTTAATAATTTTTTGTTTTATTTCTTAATAACTTTATATTTATTTGTTCAAAATATAGAAAGCAGCATAATATGGAACTATAAGCTTATTATCAATAAAGCTAATGTTCTGAGCAGTTAATTTTAGCAAATTGCTTACTTTATAATTAGGATTATTTAAAACTGTTTTTGCTGATTTCGTATTGCCACTTTTTGCTTTTGCTTCAACTAAATATGTTTCTGAATAAATATTGGTTACGAAATCAATTTCTAACCCGCTATCTTTGCTGAAGTAAAACAATGGTTTTCCTAATTTATGAAATGTCTCGGCAACAAGGTTTTCATATATCATTCCTTTGCCAATGCCTAAGTCGTTAGAAAGCACCTTAAATGGAACATCTTTATCAAGCATCGCTATTAAAAGACCAATATCTGAAACATACACTTTAAATTGATCTTTAATTGAAAAGAAATCGAATGGCTCATCAATAGTTGAAAGATTATAACAAAAATCTATTAATCCGTAGTTCTTGAGCCATTTTATTGCGTGTTCGTGTGTTCTAGATTTAGCTTTTTTATCAATTACAGCGTATTGAAATTTCTTGTTTTCTTTAGCTAGTTGTTTTGGAATCGAATCAAAAACATCCATTATTTTTGTTCGCTCTAATTCATCAGTTACTATTTCGTTATTATCATTTAAGTGTGTGCCAAAATCAGATTTGTAATCTTTGAGCAATCTATTTTGAATTTTTCTTACCTCTCCTAGGTCATTAGTTTCGATAAATTTACTAACAACTTCTGGCATTCCTCCAACACAGATATATTTGCGAATTAAATCTAAGAATTTTTCGTGTAAAAAAGTCGGAAATTCCTTTCTCTCATTAATACAAAATTTAAGGTTATTAATAATATTTTTATCAATGTTAAGTGCCCATAGGAATTCCTCAAAGTCCATTGGGAACATTTCAATTTGTTCTTCAGATCCAACGGCAATCCCACGGCTCGGTTTCTTACTAACTCTATATCCGTCAATACCCAACAATGATCCTGTACAAATGACATCATAACGACCATTTTCTTTAAAATATTTTAGAGACGATCTTGCGTTTGGACAGTCTTGAATTTCATCAAAGACTAAGACTGTTTTATAAGGAATCATTCGAGAATTATTTATAATGTGATTTTCCTTAGGGAGCGCTGATATTGAAAGAGCAATGTTATCAATATCAAAATCGCCTTCAAAGATGTTATGAATACTTGCTTGCTTTCTAAAGTCTAAGATAAAAGCATTTTCATAATTTGATTTAGCAAATTCTTTAACTATATATGTTTTACCGATTTGTCTAAGGCCTTTTATAACTAAGGGGACTTTTTTCGAATTATTTTTCCAATTATTTAAATATCCTGTGATTTTTCTTTCGAACATTAGTCTTACCTCGAAATTATATTATCCCATTATGAACTTTTTTCAAGGGAGTTTTTTGTATCTATACACTTTTTTCAAGGGAGTTTTGATAATGGTGTGCACTTTAATTTCATTCAAAAAATATTTAAAACTAAATTGGGAATAAAATTAAAAAAATTGGGATAGCTACAGAATATCCAATTGAAATAACAGTACAATGTTTTTGGTAGAGACAACAACTTTCTATTAATTGGTAAAAAGTGTCTCTCATTATTCATATATTGCTTACAGTTTCTAAACCTAAAACATTATTATGATTTTTTTCATAGCAAGGAACAAATCTTTCTCTTTTTGAGTAATCACCTTATCTTCTATAAGGTTTTGTTGTATTTCTGAATAAATTTTATTTAATTGATAAAGGTAATCTACATTTAACAAAAAAGGAATATAAGATTCACCAATTTGGAAATTTAATATAATTGCTCAAAAAGAGTGATTATGGAGATTACCTCTATCATGTCTCACTAATTGTTCCGCTTCTGGAACGCACTTTTAAAGAGAGTTTTTTATCTGTTTGAGCACATTCTTAAAATGGTCCTCAAATATGTATCTTATGACAAAGATTATATCTACATTCTTTACATTCTTAGTCTAAAAGACACAAATAAAAACAATATAGTTTCGGTGTTTTGAAAGTTAAGCAAGCAACTATTTCGACATGGCCACGAGACGGAAATATGATGCAACAATTTTGTCCAAAAATCGCCATTTAACGGGACTAAATTAAAAATATTTGAAATTTATCCCCTAAAAATACATATCATTGCTCATAAAATTAATCATATCTTTATGTATAATTCCACTTCTGTTTTGTAAGAGAAAATCAAGGGATAAGATATACTTTGGATAATTATCCTGAATTTTTTCTAACGATTTATATTCTCTTTCTTGTGTTTGATCTACACCATTTTCATCTTCATTACCATAGATGGTTCTTGCAACTTGAACATAAGAATATTTATCAAAAGGATTTCTTAATATAAAATCGACTTCCAAATCTCCCACTTTCCCAATACTAATTTGATAATACTTGCTCCTTGCATAGTTATAAACAATATTTTCTAATGCCGAACCATAATTGACTCTACCATCAACATTGTTAGCAAAATAAAAACTTAAATCTGTTAAATAATATTTTTCTTCACCATTAATTGATTTCTTACTCTTTGTATCAAATCGCTTACATTTTGAAATAATCTTCGCATTTTCTAAGATTTCTAAATATCTATAAACCGTATCTTTTTTTACAGGTTCTTTTCTTGTTTTACTTAGATATTTGCAAAGAGATCCAATGGAAGTTTTTGAACCAAAATTATTTATGATATATGTTTGAATAATATTAAATAATTCTTTGTTTTTTATTTTTTTATTCTTTCTAATGTCTTTATCGTAAATTTCTTTAATAACACTTCTGGTGTAATTTTGTTTATCTAATGCGTTCTCAAAGAAAATGCTTCGTGGAAGGCCACCCTCCTTAATGAATTTTTCAAATTCAACACGAACGTCATCTATCTTAATTTTAAAGAATTGTTTCATTCCTAGATATTCATCAAATGTCAAGGTTCCAACTTCGAATTCAATATATCTTCCAGTTAGATATGTCACTAGTTCACCAGAAAGCAAATAACTATTACTTCCGGTTATAAAAATTGAGTAATCTTCTTCCTCTCTATATGCATTTATAGTTTCTTCGAACCCTTTGACTTTTTGTATTTCATCTATAAAAAGGTACTTAACGCCTTTAACTCCGTGAGCGAGTTTATCAATCGCTTCTTCCAGTTTTTCAGGAGTTTTAATGCTTTTATAACCTTTTTTATCTAATTTAATAAATATTATGTTTTCTTTATTCACACCATTTGAAACCAATTCTTTAGAAATAAGTTCCATAATGGATGATTTGCCGCATCTTCTTAACCCAGTTATTACCTTAATAATATCTGTTGCATGATAAAAACCTCTAATTTTAGATAAATATTTTTCTCTTTTATATAATTTGGCCATTTTTATATCCTCCTTCATATAAATATTACCATAAATGGCTACTTAACGGGACTATTCTTTAATTTTTCGATAAAAGTCCCACTAACAACCATTTTTCGTCTAAAAAATGTCAGTATAATGTTAAGGTGTTTATTCATCGTATCCCAGCGACTTTGTATGTGACTAAAAAACGGGGCTTTGCGTTTGTAGGAACATGATTTCTATCAAGAAGCTGAAAACAAATATAACTACCCATCTCGACTTTTGTTCCTAGGGATATATGACCAATTTCATTCACGACATAGGTAGCAGCTATATTTAAGAATGTTGGTTGAAATCTAAAAAACCTCCAAGGCGCTAACCTTAGAGGATTCCTTTTATGCGAGAATATTTTTCGCTAGACGATAGGAAGAATCAATTTCCGTTAATGAATTATAATGGCTATGAAAATCGTCCGCGAAACATAAACCCCAATCATTAGAAGCGTTATCAACTAGTTTTACACGCAACGTCCTTCCCTCGAATGCACTAAGATCGGCAACATAGGGGACCATATTTGCCATAAATCTATTGTCTTTAGAAAGAATATTTTCCTTTCCAAATCCCGGGAAGCTATATCGATAACGTAAGGCATCGTTAAAAGCTTCATTCCCAAAGCGCGCCACTTCTTCTCCGCTTGAAACGTCAAGTAAAGACATGTAGCACTTAGAAGAGTCTTTCATTCCACCAAGACGGAAGGTAAGACGAGCAATTTCATTGACCACAAATGGAGAGGAAAGAAGACTACCAGATTCGCTTTCATTTCCTTTCCAACCGGAGAAGAAATAAGCTCCCTCTTTTTCGAAAGAATAGAATTCGTTCCAATATATAGCTTCTGCACTTATATCCCCAATATTTCCTTCTTTTGTCCATCCTTTTAAATCGCCACTTTCAAAATTGCCATTAAGGATTTCATAAGGATCTTCTTCTCCCCTGAGAGAAGGAAGGCAATTTTGAGCAATATAACTTCCTTCTGGAATTGAAAGAAGACTTGGATGATAAGTGCAAAGAGAATCAAAAGACATAAGTCCCCAATCAGAAGAAGAGTGATCAACAAGTTGAATTTGAAGTCTTCTTCCTAAATAAGCGGATGCATCTAAATCATATGGAAGCATATTCATAAGATTAGAACCCTTGTTAATAGCGCCTTCACCTAGATCGTTAAAATAAGGGTTTCCATATCGGCCTAATTCTTCCTTCGTTTCGGCATCTAATAATGAAACATAAACTTTATGAGGGTCCTTAGCTCCTCCTAAAGAATAGGTTATATGACCCGTTCCTCCTAAAAGGAATGGGGAGGAAGTCAGTTCGCCTTGACCACCTTCTAATTTTTCGCCAGAGAAAACATAGCGGCCTTTGTTGTTATAAGCATGTTTCCCCCACCATAATGAAGTTTCTAATACTTCTCCTGCCCCGTTTTCCTTCCAAGAAGCTTCCCAGCCAGAAAGGTCGCCCTTTTCAAAGCCGCCATTAAGGGCTTGATAAGGAGAGTCTACATATTCTTCTAAGCGGATAGAAGAACGTGCCTTAAAATAATTTTCTTCGTAGAATTCAGGTTTTTTCTCGTAATAAGTTTGAATGGAATCAAGGGTAAGCGCCCCAAGGTCGTCTTTAGAAGAATCAAGGTCAACCACCTCAATATGCATCTTTTCTCCTAGGTATAAACTCAAATCGGCTACATATTGGTTCATGTTAAGAAGTCGCATTCCGTTTTCTACATAAGGAAATTGGAAATTCCAATACGCGGAATTGCTAAAACGAGCAACTTCTTTTTGACTGTTTTCTCCTTCTAAAATAAAGGAGAGATAGCAAAGATCCTGATGCATGCCACCACCCATTTTGAAAGAAACAAAGCCAGAACCACCTAAAACAAAAGAGGAAGTCTTCATTCTTCCAGTGGCTTCGGGACGATAATAACCATAATGGTAATTTCCATCTCTGCAATATGAGATATTTTCGTTCCACCATGTGGATTCTGCATTAACACCATCATTAGAGAATGCTTCGCCTTCTAAAACGTCCCAACCCGCTAAAGAGCCAGTTTCAAACCCCCCATTTTTAATTTCATAAACGGAAGGAGCTTCTATATCTTCTTGATAGGAATGACTTTTAATGTAAGAAGGTCCTACAGGTTGAGGGTCTTCTAGGTCGATACGGATATCATCGACAGATAAATACCCATAATAAGCAGAGGTATCACAATCTACGATTTGAATATAAAGTTCCTTGCCAACGTAAGGAAGTAAGGACAAAGAATAGGCTGCAAAATTATCAGTGCTATAAACCCCTGCGTTATATTTATCTAAAGAAACATAAGGGTCATTTTGTTCCACAAAATATTCATTATATTGTTTGGCAATCAATTGATTGGTTTGGGCATCATATATTCCGAGATAGCAACGTTTTTCATCGGGCTTTTTATTAGTAGAGCCTCTCCCAGTAACCAAAGCACCTCCCGCTAACTTAAAGGAGATGTCTCCGCTAGAACCAAGGATAAATTTAGAAGAGCGAATGATTCCAGTACGTGAGCCTCTTTTACTCAAATCAAAGCCACGTCCGTCTAAATACCAATTTCCTTCTTTTTGACGAGATATCTCTTGGTGGTCGTTATCATAATCAAAACGGAAAAAAGAAGAGGAGGAAACAGAATCATCATCGTAAGCGTCCCCTTCTATAATTTCCCAACCTTCAAGGGAAGCAGCTTCAAAACCTCCGTTAATTAAAGTAGTAGAAAATGGGGTTTGAGAGGTGTTACTTGAAAGTAAAGAACTCCCTTCTCCCGAACTACAAGAAGCAAGAACGAGGAAAAGCGGTATTAAAAAAGTATTAGTTCTTTTCATTGCAAGGTACCTCCATCAGCAAGGAAGCTTGAATTGTCATAATAACTCGGCGTCGTCTTCTCGAAATAAACACTGTTCATTTCTATAACGCGCATTGAAGTTACATTTAGCGAAGCATTTTGAGTAAAGAAATGAAGTCCGTTAGAATCTCCAAATTTGGGGTAAATACGTGTAGTGAAGGAACCTAAGGAATCTAAATGGGCTTCCACCATCGAACGGTCGAGTAAAACTGTTAAATGATGGCTGCCTTCTTTTGCTCCATAAATCCAAGAGTCCGCTTTATCGACGTTCATCGTTGAAGAAGATAAGCGGTCGATAAGCATACCAGAACGATTAAATCGGATATCCGTATGTTCAGTGACGCCATCTTTGATATAAGGGTTATAACGAACTTGGAAAGATAATAAAGAATCTTCTTGCGGCAAAGAATAAGTAAAATCGAAGTCAATACGAAGAGAATCTCCTTGAATCGAAGCAAGTTTTTCATTAATTTCTGTTTCATTAAAGGAACCCTGAACATCAAGGAGAGTATTTCCTTCCGCTGAATTTAGCTCAGCAATTGGCTCTCTAAGAACGTCTTTATGGTCGTCACTTAAATAAAGCTCTAGAGGAATAGCCATGTTATGGGCCCAGCCGGAATTCTTATTGTGTCCGCTTCCAGCAGCTTTCCCTTGAGCTAAGCTAAATAAAATCGTTCGCCCTTCTTCGTAACGCATCTTCCCTTTTTGAAGATCCTCTTCTGTTCTAAAGGTAAATCCCGTTTGGCCAGTATAAATTCCTTTGCCATAATCGAATAAGCGTGGCTTTGGATCATCAGCAATAAAACGGCATGAGACTTTATCAAATTCGCCAATCCAGTAATAGCAGTCGACGATGTAACCATCAACTGTGTACTGAGGACAATCAAAAAGAATCCATTTTGTTTTTTTATTGTCTTTAGTAGAAATCGGAAGTAAATTCACACATTCCCAATGCGCACCTTGCTCGGGATAAAGGTTATAGTCACATTCATAAACGTAACCACGATATTCCCATTCACGCATATTTTTGGAGGTATAGGCATTGGCACTTCCTCCTCTGCCCGGGATCGATGTACTAATCAGCATATAGTAAGTGCCATCATCTTCCCAAATAAAGGGATCACGGAACTGATCGCGTTCTCCTTGGGAGTCATCATTTGGCTGAGTGATAACGCAAGTAGATTCAACAATCCATTCTTCTAAATTAGAATCATTAGGGTCTTTAGGATGGGCAAAAGCGATATTTTGTCCACTCCAAGTACTTTGATTTGTTCCGGCAGTTATGGCTAACCAAGGCGTACCATCTGGTCCAATTACCGATCCACCAGTCCAAACCCCTTCAGGACAAATTCCCTTTGTTGTGGCAACCGCATCTTTGACTCCTTCCCAATGCACCATATCATCGCTAACTAAATGTCCCCAACGAATTTGTGACCAATATGGGCCAATGGGGTTATGTTGATAGAAAATATGGTAACGACCTTTGTAATAAAAGGGCGAATGGGGTTCGTTCATCCATACTGCTGGGGGGAGAGCATGATAAATCGGACGATAGCGATCACCTTCATAGACCGCTCGATCTTCTTTGACGTTATCAAAACTCAATTCTGGATGGACACCATTTTCGCAATAAGAAAGATATTCTTCTTTCATCTGTTTGGGTGTCCAGCTTGAACCTATAATTTTCATTTCATCGACAAGCCCTGCGGGATATTGTCTCTCAAAGCCCATTTCCACCGTCGGATTAACATACTTTCCCATAAATAAGGGGTAACCAGAAGAAATTAGAGAGGAACCTTTAAGCTCTTCTAAAATTGACTCATAAGCAACTTCACCATTAAAAGAAAGGCACACGTATCCCGTCTTTCCATCAAAAGTGGCTGAAAGGTAACTCCATTCGTAAAGAGGAATTGTATTTAAAGGATCATAAAATCCGACTACGAAATCTTCACCGGTAAGCGAACTATGAAGAGCAAGTTGCATTCCCCATAAACCAAGTCTTCCATAGCCAAAGACAAAGCCTTCTCCGAGTTCAATATCTCCTTTAGAAAAAAGCGAAGTCAAACGAGGATGGCCTGCGCCAGGAGTCCCATCCCCATAATTAGGAAGGTTTTCAAAGCCACGAGGAGCAACCCAAGCAGAAAAGGTAATTGCATCCTTGGGAGTTAAGAAATTTTGATTGATAATCGCATTGCTAAATCCATCCATATAAAGTGAGTTCCCGCGCACCCCTTTTCTCCTAATGGGGTCATTAGCGGGCTTTAATAGATTATCTTGATTGGAAGAAGAGAAAATATATTCAATAGGATAAGATTTATTATTAGCTTCATCACGTGTCTCTTCTCCACCATTTTCGTCTAAGGCATAATAAATCAAAGTGGAAGAATCCTCTGTCGTGTTTGAGGAAGAAGAAGGATAGCCAGAATTTGAAGAAAGAGGCGCTGATCCGCAAGAAGCCATCAAGAAAGAAGATAAAATCAATAATATTCTTTTGTTTTTCATAATTTGAGTCCTCCGGCGCCAAAACCTTTAACGATATATTTTTGAGCTCCGACATATAATGCAAATATCGGAAGAGATGTCACAACAAGAGAAGCCATCTTGGCCCCTGTTGGCAAATCACGAGATTGAAAACCATTCAAAGCACTTTGAATTGGCTGGAATTCTTGTGGTAAAACCATGCTTGGCCAAAGATAATCATTCCATACTCCAATGAAGCAAAACACCGCAACAGTAGCTAAAATTGGCCGTGAAAGCGGAACGATAATGCGGAAGAAAATGGATAAGGTGCTTGCTCCATCGATTCGAGCAGCCTCTTCATATGAAGAGGGGATCGAAGAAAAGAATTGCATGAATAGGAAGATGTTAAAGATGGAAATTGAGGACGGAAATAAGAAACTTAGCACTGATGCGCCCCCTTTTAGGCCCAAGATGTCGTAACAAATGGTATAAAGAGGGATAATCGAAGTTTCTATTGGAACTACAATTAAAAAGAGAATCAAGAAACGAATTAATTTCTTCCCAGGGAAGCGAAGTTTGCTAATCGCATATGCCGCTAAACCATTCACAAGAATGTTTAAAACAATAACAATTGCTGCATAAGCTAAAGTTAATAAGCCGTTTTTGAAAATGCCACCTTCACCAAATACTGCCCCATAATTAGTTCCCCAAGCCTTAAAATCAAAGCTAGGAATAAACATCAAAAGACTACCAGCTTGATGAGCAAGCGTATCATCGCTTTTTGTACTCGCCGACACCATATAAAGAACTGGGGCAATGAAAAGTGCCGCAATAAAAGCGCCAACTATATAATAAATAGTGGCTCCAACCCAGCGTTTTTTGGGTTTAGGAACAATAACAGTCCCAGGTGCAAATTCAATGTTATTCTTTGTCATTTTTTCTCCCCCAAAAACTGGCGTTGTCCAAAGGCGATAAGTCCAATGAATATCGTCATAATAAAGGCAAGAGCGCAACTTAGCCCGACGTTTCCAACGTTATAACCGGCGTTATACATATAATAAGATAAGGTAACACCCCAAGGTTGATAGCCAGTCATGAGCATTGGCTGAATCATGACACGACATGCCCCGATAAACACTGTGATGCTTACATAAAGGAAAGTAGGCTTTAAGGCAGGAAGTGTCACATAACGGAAACGATTCCACCAGTTCGCACCATCTAAGGAAGCGGCTTCATAAAGATCTTTTCTTGTTCCGCTTAAGGCACTAGAGAAAATCAACATTTGATAACCACATCCTTGCCAAGCCGACATCAAAACAATCCAAAGCATGACTGTATCGTGATTATTCATGAATTCTTGAGGCGCGATGCCAAACATTGCTAAAAGGCTATTCATCATCCCAGTCGGAGAAGGAGACAAAATGATGTTCCATAGATAGGCGCTAACTGTTAAGGAAATAACTACTGGAGTGAAAAAACATACTTTGAAAAACGTTGTTCCCGGTCGCTTGTTATTGGTAAATAAAGCTAGTCCCAAAGCTAAAAGAATTTGTAAAGGAACAACTAAAACAACGAAGATAACTGTGTTTTTTATCGCCATTTGTAACATGCTGTCTGGCGTAGTCATCTCTTTCCATAAACGAGCAAAGTTATCAAACCCATTGAAGGAAATGAGCTCAGGCGCGGTAAGACGATATTTAGTGAAACTATAAGAAAGCGAATAAACAATCGGCAAAACGACGAAGAAAAAGGCCAATGCGAGTGAAGGAAGTAATAGCCCTAAAGCTACAAAAGATCCCTTCAACCTATATGGTTCGTGATTCTTTTTGCTTTTTAGGACATCTAAAAGAATCGCCACTCCAAATCCCAAGGCCATCGCTATAAAGATAATGAGTGTTGATAAGCGAATATCCATGGTCTTTTTCTCCTTTCTTTTAAGAACTTTTTAATTAATAGAGGTCTTTAATACCATCCAATGTACTTTGAAGTTGGTTCGTTGCCGCAGTGACGGCGCTATTAACGTCTTTATCCTTGATAGAGCCAATAACAGTTGCAAAAGCTTGAGAGAAGGATGAATAGCCAACGGATTCTGGGCGGGCGCGTCCGGAGAGGGAGAGTTGTTTTCTTAATAAGGTTTCTGGCTCTCCACTTGCTCCTTCAACGTCTTTTCTAGCTGAGATCATTCCTGTTGCAGTAACGATAGCTTCCGAAGATTCTTTAGAAGTAAGGAATTTTAAAAGTTTTACTGCGGCATTTTTATTCTTTTTGCCGTTATCAGTAACTCCAAAACACCAGGAACCAGTCGCTGAAGCTTTTTGTTCCTTCATTGGATAAGGAAGAAGTCCCCAAGAAGAACGATCAGGGAAGGTTGAAGGGAAATTATGGTCTAGATCTGGAATAGTCCAGCCCGAAGAAAGATACATTCCAACTTTGCCAGTGAAGAAATCGGTAGGTCCAATACCATAAGAAGTGTAGTTTTTATCGACTAAATCTTTGATGAATTGGAAACCAGCTTTGCTTTTAGCGCTGTCGAATTTCCCTTTTGCAGTCCAGCCATCTTGGGATAAGAATTCTCCTCCAGCAGCATAAATAAAGGGATATAGAAGGTAGGTTGCTGTTTCATCTTTCGTAGCATCTAAACGCATATCTACTGGAGTGACTCCCTTATTTTTAAGACGAGAGCAAACATCTTGGAAAGTCGCAAAATCCCAAGGGTTATCTACGGAAATTGAAGAAACATCAATTCCGGCATTAGCAAAAATCTTCTTATTATAGAAGAAACCAGCCGAGCTTTCTTGGATAGGGAGACCATAGATTTTATTTTGGTAAGTGTTGGTCGAGACAAAAGAAGAAACTTCATCCGAAGTAAAGTAGGAAGTAACATCAAAGAGGAAACGATCCATCGCATATTTAGCACACATTGGGGCATCAAAAGTAATGATGTCAGGAAGTGTGCCTTGCTTCTTCATGTTTGTGAGCTCAGTTTCGTAAGTCGATACACCTGTCGTACGAGCGACGAATTTGCCAGTTACACGAATCCCAGAAGCTGCATTTTCCTTATTAAAAGCATCAAGGCGGCGTTTATAGGCAACACCTTCTGAAGTTCCAGCGTCAACGTGGAAGAGAACGACGAGGTTTTGATTTCCTCCATCATCGTCAGCGGAATTGTTGGAACCGGCATCAGGGTTTCCTCCACCGGTAGAGCAAGAAGCAAGAAGGAGAGCGGTAAGTAAGAATAATGGTTTTTTCATCATAATTAATCCTTTCGAGCCTTGTGGCTCTTATATGCTAGCAAAAGGCTAGTTAAACCAAGTAAAAATAAAGTTACAATCGTAACTGGAGAATCCTCTTCTATAGGAGGTAGGAAGAGAGATTTTAAAGAAGAGGGATTGGCGTTGCTTTTAGCGATTACTAGGACAGTAGCCCTAGCACTTCCGTTTAGAATCACTTCATTATTCCCAACATGAAAGGAAGTAGGAGCAATAACTAATACGTCTTTTTCAATTTTGTAAGAGCATTCCTTTCCATTAACCGTCAAGGAAGTCACTTCCTTCCCATATAGTTTGGCGCGATATGAGAGTCCTTCGTTCAAAGTTAAATCCTGAAGGTTAAGTTCATAACTATAATTTTGAATATCAACTTTGAAGGAAAGCGCTCCTTTTGTGGTGTCTGCCTTAAACTGATAGGTCGAATTTGCTTTTAGGGGAGCGAAAATCTCTTCTTTTAGAACAAGTGTAGACCCATCTGTGGTATAGAGTTCTTGGCTAATTAGCGAATTTTTATTCGTTAAATTGGTTAAACGAAGAACTTTAGATTCTGAAGGTAATTTAACACTAAGTTGACCTCCCGAATAGGAATAGCTAGATGGCAATAACCTAGGGGAAGAAAAAGTCACTTGGCCAGAGAAGACATTGAGCCCTAAATAGCCTGAAGTTAATTCATTATTCGGCAATACGGATTCAATCTTTAAAATACCATTAACTAGAACTTTAACGTTATCACCTTGAACTTCTACCGTTAAGGTCACTTGGCTTAAGTCCATCTCGCCTAGAGAAACTTCCGCGATAACGCCGTTCCGTTTGGAAAATAATTTAGTAACGTGGCTAGCTTTATCTACATTAGCAATCACATAATCATCAAGAGACTGGCTTGCTCTAAAGATCAATCCCGCCGCAGCCCCTTCTATAGAGAAAGAAGCGCTATAAATGAAATCTTCTAAAGTAGTCGAAGAGAGAAGATAACCATCACCATTTGGGCAATTTCCAATGATTCCATCAGGAGTTTCATTCCATCTACCTGCATGGATGCCACTAGATTCAAAAGAAACGTCTCCTTCATCGTTTAATGTTCCATAAACAGTGATTTGAACTTGTTTACTCATTGTAGGAGTAAAAATTTCTAAGGTTGCCTGACCAGGCGCTATAGCCTCTACCTTCACGCCACCATTAACGGAAACTACTCGAATAATTCCCTCTCCTTCAAGGATTTTATAAGTTATTGGACAATTAGCGGAATCATAAGCAAGAATAGTTCTAGAAGTTGTTAGATTCATATCCAAAGTTGTTTCTAACTCATTCACATATAGCATTCCTTCGCCCGCAACCGGAGTTATAAAGGTGCTTTCAATTTCATTGGCTTCAATTTGTCCTATCGCTTTTCCTTGAACACTAAGGCTCGCCCCAAAACTAGTTGGTAAGGAAACAGTCAAAACATAGAAAGGGTATTTCCCTTTGTCTGCGTAGACTTCCACTCCGCCATGATCGACAAGGATTTTAAAATCAATCTCATTTTTATTTTCAAGAGGGCCTGTTTGATAAATTCGATTATAAGCGCGTAAGGTGCTTGCTTGTTCGTTAGAATGGGTACGATCTACATAATAACCACGTTCTTTGTTATACCCAATTCCTACCCATTCTTCTTCACTTTCGCTCACATGGAATTCGAGAGCGGTATTTTTTTCTAAAGTGAAAGAAGCATTAATTTCTAAGCAAGAAGACGCGACGTTTTCTAAAGGATTAGCTGAGGAATTATCGAGTTCAAAAGTATCCTTCACGACATTTCTTTTAGATAAAGAAGCATTTTCATAAGTGATGGGAGACTCTGAAAGAACATAGCGCCCATTTTCGTAAAGGAGCTTTTCTTCCGTGGGGATAGTTTGACCTCCTCCATTCCAAGAAGAACGGAAAGCAGCGAGGCTTCCTGATTCTATAGCGTCAATTTCTCCAGGTACAGCGCTCCACCAAGAAACGCTAATTGCTTTACCATAATAGGGCGAAGCAATATCGTCGATGACAAAAGACTGCGTCGCGTACCTGTCGCGAGCGTAATCCATAAGATCTCCCTTAGACATCTCTAAAGTGGATAAGTCGATTCCATCTTGGTTCACAAAAAGAACCTTATCGCCTTGGACTTTAAATTCCCCAACGATATATTCTCTTCCCATAAAGGTTAAAATCTGTTTCTTTTCTCCGTTATCCGCCGTTACATTAAGGACATCTACACATTCGGGACGAGGGTAATTAAATCCCCCACAGCTAGACCAAGATAATAAATCAGAAGATCTGAAGAAAATTACCCGATTATCGGCTAGCGAAGAGACAATCATTAAGAAATCATTCTTACCAAGAGTAATGATTTTAGGATCACGACAATCCTTTTTTGCTCCTTCTTTATAAAGACTTTGGGGAATAAAGACGCGTCTAGTGAAGGTCATACCTCCATCATCGCTAGAAAGGATAATTTGGTCTTGAGAAGAAGAACCATCGCGGGTATAGGCAAATAGGAGCCCATCTCCATTTCCATTTGGAAACCAGTTCTTATCATCCACCGCTTTGGACATCCCTTTATGATAAACAAAGGCGCTTCCGCTCCAAGCGTAGCCATTTCCATTTCCAAAACCTAAAGTCCCATTATCTGGGAATAAGGCAATGGGGAGCTCTTGCCAATGAAGCAAATCTTTGCTTCTAGCGTGCCCCCAATACATATCCCCCCAAGTTTTGCCATAGGGATTAAGTTGATAATAAAGATGGTAATAACCTTGATAATAAACGAGGCCATTAGGATCGTTATTCCAATGAGCGAACTGGGAATAATGATATTGGTTCCGATATGGCTCAGAATAATAAGAATAAGCGCTCTTTCCAATCGTAATGTCATCAAAACTAATTTCGGAAGCAAAGGTATTGAAGCCAATTCGTCCACCCTCATAACCAAGACTCGTTAACTCAATTTTGGAATCTACCCCAAAACGCTTGATGTTATCTAGATAAAATTCGCCATAAACCTTATTTTCTTCCGCGGTCAAAACGACTTTGAAATAAAAATCCGGAAGGTTAGATAAGGGGGCGCGGATCATCGCAAATTCACTTTCGCTTGTTTTGTCATTCCCAATAAAAGGCTCATTATAAAGTTCGGTGGCCTTCATTTTGCCTTCCTCAGAAGCAAAATAGAGCAATTTAGCGCAATTTTCTTTTCTATCAACATTGAAAACAAAGGCTTTTTTGTTTTCTTCTGCTCCAAAGATAAGTCCACCAGCTTGACCAGATTCAAAATGAGCTTTTGCGGTATAAACAAAACTTTGCGTAGTCTCAAAAGATTCTTCTCTTAGATGAAACCCATCTCCCGAACTTGAATAAGAGGAAGAGACTTCTAAAGGACGAGAGATAAATGGCAAGGATAAAGCGGTTAACAAAAAGAAAGCTAGTTTCATTGAATTTCCTCTATTTTACGCTCGACTTCTTCTAAACTCGGAAGCCCGTCTATTGCCCCGAATTTCATTGTGTTGAGAGAAGCGACAACATTACTAAAACGAAGGATTCTCTCAATTTCTTTTTGAGTTAAATTCGTTATTTTCTTACCATCAATTTGAGATAAGAAAGCACCAAAAAAGGCATCTCCAGCACCAGTTGTATCCAAAGGTTCAATTTTAAGTGAAGGGGCAAAATAGCTATTACCTCCATAAAGTAGTTTGGAGCCTTTAGCGCCTAAGGTAATTAAAACGATTTTTTGTGGGAAAGAAGCAACATAATCTTCGCCAAAAAGTTTCACTTCGTCTTCAGAGAATTTTAGGATGTCCGCTAAAGGTAAGATATTATGATAAATATTTAAGGCTTCCTCTTGAGAAGGAAAAATATCTTCCCGATAATTAACGTCCATCGAAATCATTTCGCATCTTTGACACTTTTTAAATAAATAGACCTAGTTTTTGAAAAATTCATA